>VOFB01004385.1_pt1:300000-368013 | contig 368013 bp, 341 predicted proteins | sample 5384141 | NCBI WGS metagenome assembly VOFB01 (sample SAMN12384721, study PRJNA508395) | human gut metagenome | isolation source: healthy gut A | host: Homo sapiens
GGCTACCGATCGCGGTCTTGGTGGGCCGTTACCTCACCAACTAACTAATCGGACGCGAGTCCATCTCTCAGCGGATTGCTCCTTTGATCATTTTAAGATGCCATTAATATGATTTCATGCGGTATTAGCGTTCGTTTCCGAACGTTATCCCCCTCTTGAAGGCAGGTTACTCACGCGTTACTCACCCGTCCGCCACTAAGATATTTCTTCAGCAATCACTAACGTCTTTTCTTTCGCTCTCGCTGAATCTCCGTTCGACTTAAAGCCATTCAACAATCGCTTAAGGACAGAGGACTTTTTAACGAAGACGTTACGGGATACTATGGTTCGGTTACGCAAGAGGCTGTACGAAAGTTTCAAAAACAAAAAGGTTTACAGGTTGACGGCATTGCCGGACCACAAACTTTAAAAGCTTTGGGAATTACCATTGGCTCCATTCCCTCCGCTACCGAAAATAATGTCTATTTACTTGCACGCATTATTTCAGCTGAAGCACGCGGTGAACCGTATCTTGGACAAGTTGCGGTAGGCGCTGTTATTCTAAACAGAATAGAACACCCGTCCTTCCCCGATACTCTTTCAGGCGTTATTTACCAAAAAGGCGCTTTTACAGCCATAACCGACGGACAATTTGAGCAGCCGATCTCCGATTCGGCTTACCAAGCCGCACGTGAAGCCTTAAACGGTAACGATCCCTCCGGAGGTGCAATTTATTATTACAATCCCGACCGAGCTGTAAATCAGTGGATTCGAAGCCGACCGGTTATTAAGCAAATCGGGATGCATTTATTCTGCAGTTAGACTTTTCGTTCGATTCATTTCTATAGCAGATAAATTATTCTTGCGCTATTCTCTTTTGATCCTCAAAACCAAAGCACCGAGTTAATCATTTATAAAGAAGTGCGCTCTCAAAAAAATGAAAAAGCCTATCCTACATTATTTAAACGGGATAGGCTTTTCTTTAACTTTTCAGTATCAGTATTTGTATACAATGAGCTTTCACGATATTTTTGAGGAGACAGCCGATAGCTTTCTTTAAACAGCTTTGAAAAATAAATCGGATCATCAAAACCGACCGACGCAGATATTTAGGCAATAGAACGACTTAAACAGCCTTGAAAACGTGATAGAAAGCATTCGTATTTGGCATAAAAGATATTTAGCTGCAACGAAAAATATAAAGCCCAACTTTTACAAGCTTTTGATGCAAGGCCCCTTCTCTCCGGCACGCAATTTTCATGAAGCGTTGCAATCTTTGTGGTTCATCTTCTCCTTTGTACGTCTTTGCGGTAACTGGCCTGGTATAGGGCGGTTGGATTGGCTCCTTGGCGACTTTTTAAAAAACGATCTAAAGAATAAAGCGCTGGATAAAGCAAAGGCTCGGGAACTATTATCTTCATTTTTTATTAAAGGCTGCGAATGGATTCAATCCGAAACGCCGCCGGGTTCCGGAGACGCTCAACACTATCAGAATATCGTTTTAAGCGGCATAGATGAAAACGGACACGATATTACCAACGAAGTAGCTTTTCTGGTTTTGGACATTGTGGAAGATCTGCCGATTTCAGATTTTCCTATTACCGTTCGGTTAAATCAAAATTCTTCGGAAGCACTCAGGAAAAAACTTGCCGGCGTTATGCGACACGGCGGCGGCATCGTAGCAATATATAACGGGGATCTTATTTTAAAATCTCTCAAAAGTTTAGGATATTCCGACAAAGAAGTCCGTTGTTTTGCAAATGACGGCTGTTGGAAAGTGCAGATACCCGGAAAAACCAATTTCTCCTATATGCCTTTTGACGCGCTGCAAATATTCAATAGCGTAATCGGTATAACAAAGGAAAGCATACCGCAATATAACTCTGTCGAAGAGATATACTCTGCATTTCGCGATTCTCTTCGTGATAAAATTGAAACGTTGTACCGTGAACAGGTCGCAAATGCATATGTTTTAAAAAACAGCATGTGGCAGGAAAACGGAAAAGTCATCCCCTCCTCAGTAGTCAGCCTTTTTGAATACGACTGCATAGAACACACCCGTTCCTACCATGATTTTGGCCCGGAATATATCGTGCGCTCGCCCCATAACGGCGGTGCTCCGGATGCGGCAAACTCGCTTTATGCTATCGAAAAAGTTGTATTTGAAGAAAAGAAAATTTCCTTTGCCGAGTTGGTTCAAATTTTAAAGGACAATTGGGAACATAATGAACTGCTTCGGTTATATGTCAAAAACAATTTTACTTATTACGGCAACGATTTTGATGAATCAGATGCATGACACACGCGAATACTCAATGACTTTGCAGATATAGTTAACAACTGCAACGCGCAAAGCGATTGCCCTGTAAAATTTATTGCCGGCGCAAGCACATTCGGGCGTCAAATCGAGTGGCTGCCAAACCGTTGCGCTACGGCATTTGGATATAAAAAAGGAGATATTCTTTCCGGCAACGATTCGCCTGTGCCGGGAACCGATATTAACGGTGTTGCCACCATAATAAAATCATATTGCAAATCCGAATTGGTAAAGCAGGCTTGCGGAGTCACAATTGATATTAAGATTTTCCCCGAATCTCTAAACGGCGATAACGGTATTCCCGCACTGATTGCGTTGATGAACGGATTTCTCACACTGGGCGGTTTCTTTATGCAATTGGATGCTGTAGATACACAAACTCTGTTGGGGGCACAAAAAGATCCTCAAAAGTATAAAACCCTGTCTGTCCGTGTGTCCGGCCGGAATGCCCGCTTTGTAACATTGGACAGAGAGTGGCAGAATATGATTATTGAGCGCTCCTCCTCAAATCAAGATGAAAGGAGATATTTTCATGCTTCCTATCACAAAAATTCAACGTTTCTGCACCAAAGACGGCTCCGGGATTCGCACGACCGTATTTTTAAAAAGGTGTCCTTTACACTGTGTATGGTGCCACAATCCGGAAACGCAGTCGGCGTCAGCTCAATTTTCTTATTCTGATAATTGGTGCATTTGACACTGCAATAGAAACCTGCGGACATTTTTCATCGGCGATTTTACCCGAACTTGTGAATACGACAGATTTATTCTTATGGGATATAAAAGATACGGATAATATGCGTCATTTAGCCAATACCGGGGTTTCTAACGACCGAATTATCAGCAATTTGAAAGAGGCTGATACACTAGGCGTCAAAACCATATTAAGGTGCATATTGTTGAAGTCAATCAATCTGAACACTGAACGCCTGAAAGCAATCGCTGAAATTTATTGCGCATTAAGCCATTGTAATGGAGTAGAATCATACATACGGCGCATCAAAAAAACATACAACTTGGGCTTCGGGAAAATGCGCACACAGAATGGATACCGTGCGAAAACGATATTTGCGAGGCGAAGAACTTTTTACAACAACATGGCGTATCAACAATCAATAACTAAATAAAGAAAAATGGCAAGCATCAGACCTTGGTGCTAAAATTCATTATCAAAGCCGCTAAAAATCGGCGGCTTTTTTTCACTAACAAAATCAGGGCACCCTCCTTACGGAGGGTGCCCAAAAGTTTGCCTCTTTTTATTTAATAATTCAAGTTGATGTCTTTATCCTGTGCAATTGCCTTCATATTTTCAAAGAACGCATTCACATAAGAAAGACGGGTTGTAAAGCGCGTTTCCCCGTTAATGGTAATAGACGCCTTACGATCGCCGACATCGTGGAAGGTAACCTCTAAGGGTGCTAGCGACGCATCGTTAAACTTAAAGTTGAGAGTTAACAGCGGTGATCCGGACGGAGTTCCCGTATATATTTCGTTTGCCAGACCGGAAACGACAAAGATATAGAAATTGGCCAACCGATCTTTGTCAACGCTCTTTCCGTTAATTGTACCGGTTACTTCAATTCCGCTGTTATTCACTTTTGTATCAACTTTGGTTTGTGTAAAATCGATTACATATTCTTTTCCTTCGGCCGACACTGTAAGGGTATCGAGCGTTGTAATATCCGGCGCAAAGGAAATTTGTGAAATAATATCAAAGACCGAGATTGTCATAAACGGCATCTGTGCTTCTTTGATATAGTAAACTGCATCGCGCCCTACAAGCTGTACATAGTATCCGGTTATGCTTGTACCTGCTTTATCATCGGTTGTCGGGTCGCTATAACACGCTTTTCCTACCTTAATCTGAATCCGAGTTCCGTCTTTTCGATCAACGGTATAAATTGCCGATGGATTATCGAATCCATACTCTTTTAGCTGCTCTTCGCTTGGGAAAACAGAGACGACAGAGGTCGCGCTGAAAGAGGTTGCATCGTCGGACACATCACCGAAATAGGTGCTGTCAACATATGCCTTTACCGGCGCCGTCATAACAAACGCACTGGCATACATCGGACTGTAATGCTGTTCCTTATCATTTTCAAGCTGTTCAAACACAATTTCGTGGCCAATATCGCTGCGATACAGGCTGATTTTTTGAACCAACTCTTCAACTTCTTTGCCATCAGTGTTGGCGATAAGAGTTTTTGCAAGGTAATCCTTGCTGGAAACGGTACAGAAATCGGCATACGGAATGGTCTTAAACAGATAGAGCTTGGAATCACCCTCCAGCATGCCGTAATAACCGTCCTTGAGCGGTGATTGTACACCCACCTTCAAGGTGTGTGTACTTCCGTCTTTCATCGTCGCCTGAACAGTCGCTCTCGGCGTTTCAAGACCGTATTCATCCAGCTTCTCCGGCGACTCGCTTACAACCTTGGTTGCATCAATAACAGCCATGGAAGAAAACGCCTCTTTCACCGTGCTCTGATCGGTCGGAAGGTCTTTAAGTCCTTCCACAGTAAAGGTATTATCCTCCGACTGGTGCATAACAATCTCGCCCTTACTGTTTTTGACAGTCAGCATGGTTACATCATTAATATTCTTTTCCAGCAGGTTAATGGAAGACGCCGTCGAACTACCGGACGATTCCTCCCCACTATCCTGATTTAAAAGCAACAGGGTTACCAAAATGCCAATCAGCACAACCAAGACGGCCCCACCGATAATGAGCGCCTTAATTTTTTTATTCATGGATTACAGATTCCTCCTGCGCAAGTATACCACAAGACCGATGATCAAAACGGTAAGCGGCAAAACTGCCACAAATACAATTCCGAGAATAATTGCGGTGGTTGCGTTGATTTCAAGCGCAACGCCCGTCAAATCCTTGGAAGCAACCGTGATGGCGTTCTCTTTTCCTGTAAGCTCATTGAGAACAGAAACGGTAAACTGGCTATTGCCAAAGGTATCGGAATCACCGATACCGGAAGCGAACATATCGCTGGAGGCAAATGCCAAAATGGTGGAATGCTTAATTTTATTTACATCGGTTGTGTCGGTTTCTCTCTGTCCGGCGACGATGGTGTTAAATACCTGCTTTTGTGCGCTTGCGGCATCCCAGTCGTCCGGAGCGTCGAGAGGCGCCAAAACCGAGCTGTCATAAGTGGTGCAAAGTACCTTTGTACTGCGCAGATTCTGCGCTTCAAACAAAGCTTTGATCGGGCGAACATTATACATAACGATCGGTGCCTTCAAGGCATCGGTTCTGCCGATAAAATCAAGATCTATACTGTCGGGATCCTGAATGGAGAAATACTGGTTATAATAAATACGATTCGTATTGGTTTCAACCGTTACTCCGTCTTCAAAACCGATTCCCCACTCTGCAAGGAAAGCTTCCAGCTTCGGAAGTTTCGGCTGGTTGGGGTTTGCGATATAAATCATCTGCTTGCCGTAATCACCGCCGTTTACCAAAAACGCGTCAAGCTTTTTAATCTCTGCATCGGTGAAATCAACTGTCGGCGCCGCAACAACGACAATCTGGGTGTCGTCTTCAATTTCAGCGCCCAACGTTTTTACAGCGCCAAGTTCAAAACCATTTTTCTGTAAAAGGCTATTGAGCCCTACAACGGCATTTTCTCCGTGCCCCTCAGTCATCACGACCTTAGTCGGATTTTCATCCGTAACATAGAGGAGGGCACTGGTGAGCGTTTCCTCTGCATGAGATGAAATGGAAGAGACGTTGCCGGTGGTATTATTATAGGAAATATTAAACAAATCCTGATATCCGAATTTTTGAATTCGAAGATCGGACTCAAACAGAACATCACCCGTTGAAAAACTTTCGTCCGGGTATTTTGCGGCAAAGCCAGGGTTGGTTTCAAGGTTAATATAAGATAATGTAACCCTATCGCTGTACTGCGAATACTTTTTCAACACTTCGCCCACCTGGTACGTATACGCATTGGACGGATTCGAAAAATAAGATTCATCCGCGAGAACATAAATATTTACATCGCGATTAATTTTAGAAACATAGTCGATAGACTCCTGTGAAATCTCATATTTTCCACTGCTTGTCATATCAATGGTCAGCGGATATTTTTCAAGGAGCAGTGTTGCGATGATATTCACCACAACCACCAATGCTACAAAGCCGACGGTAATCGCCGTAGCGGCAGCGCCGTATTTGAAGTTCCGTTTTTTGGCAAAGCCCGGTTTATTAATCTTCATCTTATCATCTCCCCCTTACGCCCAGCGTCTCTTCTCAAGAACGCGCATGGTCAAAAAGTTGAACACGACGATGAAGCTGATGAAATACAGCAGATCGGCCGCGTTGAATATGCCCGCCGTCAGCGGATAGTAGCGGTTATAGAAAGCAACGGAATTAAGCAGATCGCGGATGAAACCGGCCGGAACAGCCGAGCTGACAACATTGAGCATCATTAAAACCATACAGCAAATCAGAGCACCGATTGCCGCAACTACCTGATTTTCCGTTAGAGAAGATATAAACATTCCGACTGAAATCAAAGCTGCACCCATCAGCAACGTACCAAGCAAACTTCCGAGGATCAGCGCCCAGTCCATGGTGGCAAAAAACGCCAACACAATCGCATACACCAGAATGACTGCGATACCGATTGCCAAAACGCAGAAAGCGGCTAAAAATTTTCCGATAACAATTGAGCTCAAATTGACAGGAGCCGTCAAAAGCGCCTGATCGGTTTTCTGCTTTTTCTCCTCACTGAATAGCCTCATGGTGAGAATCGGAACAATAAACATCAATACGGTAAAGGTCCAACTGTATACAACAGAGATGTCACTGCTGTAAGATAACATCAGAATTGCAAACGGGATAGCGGTTACAATATAAAACACCACCAAGAACACATAACCGATTGCCGAAGAAAAGTAAGCATTGAGCTCACGTCTGAAAACTGCTAACATTTATCTTACACCTCCGCTTTTGGAATCAGTCAGCTGGAGGAAGATATCCTCGAGCGTCAGTTCACTGGAACGCAGCCCCAAAATGGGGAAATTCCGCTCCGAAAGGCGCTTAAACATTTCACGGCGGCAGTCGGTATTCGGCTTGCTTTCGATGATGTAATCAAAACTGCCGGGTTCTTTTTCACCCAGAGTTGTAACTTCCTTCATCACGGGGATGGTGGAAAGCAGACGATAAACATCAGATTCCGGTCCCTCAACCCGAACCGTAAAGCGATGGTCGGTCGACAGGTTTTTGGAAAGGTTTTCCGCAGTGTCGTCCGCTACAATTTTTCCGTTATTGATTACAATCACGCGGCTGCAAATTGCCTGAACTTCCGGCAAAATATGAGAAGACAGGATAATGGTATGCTTTTTTCCAAGACTTTTAATCAGATTCCGGATATCGATAATCTGTTTCGGGTCGAGGCCGACGGTGGGCTCGTCCAAAATTAAAACCTTAGGGTTGCCGATCAGCGCCTGTGCTAAACCGACACGCTGCTTGTATCCTTTTGAAAGGTTTTTGATCAACCGATGAGCTACATGCTCGATTTTAACCAGTCCGCATACCTCTTTAATATGGTCTTCGCGGGGAAGGTTTACCTTTTTCAGATCAAAAATAAATCCCAGATAATCCTTCACCGTCATGTCCATATAAAGCGGCGGATTTTCCGGCAGGTAACCGATCAGCTTTTTGGCCTCAATCGGGTTGTCCAACACATCAAACCCACCGACCTTTGCCGTTCCTTCGGTGGACGACAAATACCCCGTAAGGATATTCATCGTAGTGGATTTACCTGCGCCGTTCGGGCCCAGAAAACCCAGAATTTCGCCTTCATCGACCGTAAAGCTGATACCGTCCAGCGCCGCTTTACTGCCGTAATGCTTGGCGAGATTTGATACTTCTATCATAGGATGCCCCTCCTGATAACATTTTTCAGCAGCCATCACAAGGATGCGCTTTAACTATTTTATAATATCAAACTTCACAGAACTAATTGTGAACAGGAATTAAATTGTTGATCGTATTTTTAAGTTTATGGTAGATAAAACAAACCTCCTTTGATGTTTTTGCACAAAAACCAAGCTAATTCTTTGTTTTTCGCACTTTATTTGACTTGTTCCATGTCCAATCCTATTGTATAATGACAACAGTGAGGCAAATGCTATTACCGACAACAAAGGGGATGGATTTCATGTTCGCCAAAGCCGAAAGTATGGGCTTTTGGGGGCTCAATGCCTTTCCGGTCAGCGTTGAAACAGATATCACACCGGGGCTTCCCGGATTTGACGTCGTTGGACTGCCGGACGCAGCAGTCAAAGAGAGCAGGGATCGTGTACGGGCAGCGTTAAAAAACTGCGGATATACCTTTCCGATTCACCGAATTACCGTTAATCTTGCACCGGCCGATCGTAAAAAGAGCGGCCCGCTCTATGATTTGCCCATCCTGCTGGGGATTCTTTCGGCAAGCGGACAGCTTTCCGCCGCTCTTAACGGCGCGGCATTTTTAGGAGAATTGTCTCTCGGCGGCGATATCCGCCCGGTAGACGGCGTTCTTCCCATGGTGTTAGCGGCCAAAGAAGCCGGAACAAAAGCCGTATTTCTTCCCAAGGAAAACGAAGCGGAAGGCGCTGTGGTGAAGGGGATTGAGGTTTACGGAGTTTCACATATCAATGAGCTTATAGATTTTTTAAACGGGAAACAAACACTGAAACCCGCATGTGCCAAGGCTGCCGTACAAGCCGGTGATGTTTTTTCGCCTGATTTTTCAGACGTAAAGGGTCAACAAAGCGGGCGGCGCGCAATGGAAATTGCCGCAGCCGGCGGACATAATCTTCTCCTCATCGGACCTCCGGGATCCGGAAAGAGTATGCTCGCAAAGCGTTTGCCCTCTATTCTGCCGGAAATGACCTTTGAAGAATCAATTGAAACCTCTAAAATTTACTCGGTTGCCGGCCTTTTGAAATCGGACACTCCCTTAATTTCGGTTCGTCCGTTTCGGGCGCCGCATCATACCATTTCGGCAATCGGGCTCGCGGGCGGCGGCACAACGCCACATCCGGGCGAGGTTTCTCTCGCTCACAACGGCGTTTTATTTTTAGACGAGCTCCCAGAATTTTCGCGCCAATCTCTCGAAGTGCTTCGCCAGCCGATTGAAGACCAGAAGATCACAATTTCCCGAATCGGCGGAAGCTTTACATATCCCTGCTCGGTCATGATCGTAGCCGCCATGAACCCTTGTCCTTGCGGTTATTACGGGCATCCCACCCGCCCGTGCATCTGCAAAGAATCACAGGTTTCGCGTTATCTCTCCAAAATTTCCGGTCCCCTCCTCGATCGATTGGATCTTCATGTAGACGCCATGCCGGTTGAATATGAACAGCTCTCGTCCAAAAAGCCTGCCGAGGCGTCGGCCGAGATCCAAAAACGGGTACAGAAAGCCAGAAAACTCCAACAGGAACGCTTAAGCAATCTGGGTGTTTACTGCAATGCCCGAATCCCTGCCGGAAAGCTTCAGGAATATTGTCCGATGACCGACGGTGCCTCTGCGTTTCTTAAAACAGCGTTTGAACACCTGGGACTCTCTGCCCGTGCTTACGACAGGGTGGTTAAGGTTGCCAGAACCATTGCCGATCTGGACGGGTGTGAAAAAATAGACACCGCACATATTGCGGAAGCGGTACAATATCGCAGTCTGGATCGTAAATACTGGCAAAAATAAGCCGCACAGGGAGTTGTGCTTCCGCGAAATAATCTGCTGCCGCGATTTTGATGAGACGGAGTATTTCTCACGATAGATCTCGAAACACGGGATTACATTAGAAATTTGCCGCGGCGGACTCATCAATTCTTCAGCGTTAATCAAAACTCGAAAGCGGAAAAATCGATGCAGCCGGTTTGGATGTAATTGAAAACGAACCGGGACTTTATTACTACAACAGAAAGGCCGATAGCGTGGGTTTTCCAACAAAGTCGTAACTGGTCTCATGGACTTTTATACCGATCAGGCCATTGACGATATGGTTGACCGTTCTATTTCGGACTTCTTTGCCGGAAAAAGCAGAAAGTAATCCGTGGAAAATTTTTTAGAAAAAGCTGTTTGCAAAAATGCAAACAGCTTTTTAAAGTTATATTGGTTTTAAAGAGTAAGTACCGAAAATCGCAGATATCGCAAAATTCTATAGGCGTTTATCTCCGGGTCCGGCATCTGTTTCTGCCTTTATCAACGAATAGCGCTGAATACAATCATACAAATTCCCATCAGAACCGGCTGATGGAGCAGGTATATCCAGAGGGTATGACGTCCGATAAAGGCTAAGGGCGGCAGATGCTTTTTATAGAAAAATCCTGGCATTTTCCCAGCCTTAACAGGTGCTCCGAAATATGCGCCCGCCAAGAATACAAAAATCCAGGGGAACAGGGGAAAATAATCGGAAGATGCGAATCCCTTTCCGATAATTCCAAAAGGGAAAAACAGCCCGCTTTCTTTTAAAATTTCCAGATGGGGGATCTCAAACAATCCCGCAATTCCAAAATATCCGCTTTTCATTCCGCAGGTCACCGCCAAAAGCAGAACACACAAACCAATTCCCAGCCAAAGCGGAATTTTATCAAGAACCGGTTCTGCAAATGCAAAAATCAGCATGCAGACGCCGAGAAGATGAAGAATTCCAAACAGAATGGTTTCCGATGGCATCACGATGGCAGTAACATAGGTCATGATCATGCCAAAAGCAAAGCATTGAACTCCCCGTTTGAGGTTATTTCTGGAAAAACGACAGGCTGTTCCGGAAATAAAAATGAAAAGCCCGGCAAACAAATCACGGATCAAATTCATTACCGGAGAATAAAAGGCAGGAATGTCCACCCCGTAAAGTACCACGATATCAAAAAAGAAATGATATATAACCATCAAAAGAATGGCAAGTCCTCTGACCTCGTCAATCAACCAGACTCTCTGCTTTGATTCTTCCATTTTCATGTCACCCTTCCGCTTGGATAAACTCACGCAAATTTCTATGTATAGCAATATACTTCACGGGTATTCCATAACGTCTAAAAATCCGATTGTTTCTCTATTCCAAGTGAAGTTATTATATCATAAATTCTTTCTGTATAAAAGCGAAAACGCGGAAGCTTTTAACCTCCGCGTTTCTTTTATGCCAGCAAATTACGCGACGGATCCCACAGCCGCACGATGGTTGTAATTCCGTCATTTCCGGTAACGATTCTGGTCTCACCCACATAAAGGGTTTCATAAGAATCGGGCTCTTTGTAAAAATCCACCTTGTCTCCAGGTTCAAAATCATGCCACCCTGACAGCGTTGCCTCAACGGTTCTCGAATCAACCATACTCTTGTAAAACAGGTAATTGGCATATTTCTGATGCTCTGTTGCCCAAGAACGGGTCGGATGAAGATAAAGCTCTTTCTGAAATCCGATCGATGACGCAGAAGGATTGGAGTAACTCTCCTCATACAAACTGCCGAAATCATCTGTCCCTGTGTAAAAATAAACTTTGGAAAGAGTTTTGGTGTGAAAAGACTCCGAAAAATCCAAATAGTGAATCCCGCTTGCTCCTGACGGAACCAGCTGATATCTATTTTGGGTATAGGGAGTTAACTCTATATATTGATCACGCCGTATATAAGGCGGTTTTCCATATGCCTGAACAAAGAATTGCGTCAGATAATCCCAATAGCTTTCTTTTTCAGAAACAAGCATAATGTTAATCGACTTATTCTCATCAAGTCTCGCTCCGGCAACTCCGAAAGGCTTTGCGTAATCATTCACAATGGATTGGCCCGTTACCTGAAAATAGGCATACGGGTTAATTTGATTCTCCTCCATCAGATAACCCGGTTTGCTCCGACAAATCAGTTTTGTTGCGGATGAGATTTTTTTCTCCAAACATTGCGACATAACAATTCCTTCAAAAAAGTCGGTACCATCCACAAAAACCGACAGACTTTTCAGCCTGATTTCGACCGGAAGAACCTCAAGTGTCAATTCGGCGTAGGGACTGGTTAAAACATCGTGAAAAGAAAACGAAAGCGGGCCTTTTAATTCTACAGTTGTTCCGTCAAACCCGGTCCCGATCATTTGTATTTTCATGGGTTTCTCCTTTTATCCTTGTAGCGCAGGAGCTTCGATAAACTCAAAGTGAAATCTCACTGCTTCGCTTTCTGTCCCACGAATTACCGTTAGATTTTCAAAGTAGGCCGGGAACAGTTCTCCACCCACAACCAAATTTCGTTTTCCGCCTGCTTTGAATTCGCGAATCAGCGTTTCAAGCTCGGTCTCCGCTGTCCTGCCCAAAAATTCACCTTCTCCCGAAACGTGAACCGCTTCGGCCCCGTAATCTTCTGTCATGCTTCCGCAAAACGGAGAAAATCGTGTAATAACGCGACGCGAATGTGAAATTTTAAGACTTTCCGGGTTATAGGGGAAGGTGTACATTCCAAATGTCATTCGATTCACTGTTCAGTCCCCCTCCTCTTCATGATAGAAAAAGGTTGTTTCAAAAACAGCGGTTGCAGTAAGCTCGTAGGCACTTTTATCCGAACAAAGCTTAACCGTCCCCGCCGTCATACTGATCACGCCAAACTCCGAATCGAAAATTAACGTTTGACACAACTTTGAAAATAACTGTGAACAACACTGCGGCCCGTTTGAAAGGGGGGAAATAATTGTGAATTTTATTGCCGCTTTCGCCCTCTTTCCTCTGCCTCCCGAAATGTAATCACCAAGAGCTTTGCTTTTAACAGTAACGGCTCCCTGCTCTATGACAATCTGAGGAGAAATCGGAGAACGTTTGGAAGATACGGGTGCATAAGCAGATTGAATCTCCACATTGGAAAACGCCTTTTCTTCGATTAACTTTTCTTTCGCTTTTTCAATAATATTCATTAACTCTTCCACGCTTCCGCCTCCTGATGCAGCATGAGCAACGCCCACACATAGTCGATCGCGCCTCCCGCCTTTACTGTCCCGCTCTGTTCTACCCGATACTCGTTTCCTCCGCTGTAAACAATACTACCCATTGCCGGAGGGCGATTTTGTGAAACCGAAATATAAACGAAACGATTTTCCTCTGAAAATCCGGTAACATCTGCACGCAACCCGGCAGGCGATCCGGTACAGGGCGTGATTAACGCAGTCGTTACAGCCATTCGGTTATCCTCTTTATAACGAACCGGACGCCCATACCGGCGCAGCATGGTTTGTAGCGCTTTATTTAAAGACATCACACGCCTCCCTAAGCTCAAACGGCCTGAAAACCAAACCGACGATCGACCATAAGTGGAGCAGCCAACGCTAAGAATTCATCCCGAATTGCCGCTGCAATTTCAACTGCCGCAGCCGGATCCGCACCGATTGTGGTTTCTCCCGAACGAATGCTTTGAATTCCGCCTGTATTGGCCGCAATTACGCTGTAACGGTAAAAGGCAATAGCCGCCGCTGCATAATTGAGTATCGAGAGATGCTGATTTAAATCAATTCCCGGTTTCAAGGAGTTCTCAACCTCCGAAATAGAAATCCGGATTAAGTCAAGCTGTTCCAGCGCCTCCTCCGGCGTCATTCCCGTAAAGGCCGTAAAGAGCTGACAAATTTTAGACAGTTCCATCATCTGCCTCCTTTTAAAAGGGTGCCGCTGTAAAAACTACAGCGGCCCGTAATCATTGTCACTCAGAATATGTTAAACTGCCATTTTCTTAACGGCATCCGCAAAGATCTTTGAAAATCCTGCGATTGACGTAATCGCTGCACGTTCCAACTGACGATCAATCAGCTTATCATACTCAACCATGACATCGCCTGCACAAACCATTTCCAGAGCGCAGTTTTTGTCAAGCGCAAGCAAAGTGTTCTGTGGAAGTACAGTCGATTTTACCAAATTTGCACCAAGCGGGGTGACAAGCTTGCCGGTCGCGTGGAAATTAAGTCCTGCGACAGCGTCTTTTACCTCGGAAAGATTGAGAATTTTACCCATTGCTCCGGAATCTGCAACAATAGCATTCATCTTAAAGTCGCCGAGTTCACTCCAGAGCTTGACAAGATCCGCATATCCGAAGCTGCCGGAAGTAGTCACAGTTACCGCAGCTGCGGCATTGTTGTTTCCATCGCCGTTTAAAAGGACTTTAACAGCATCGTCAAACTGAGTTTTTGCAATATAAGAACCGATTTGTTTTAATGCAATGGTAAACAAATCCAGCTTTTGAAAACGGATCGCTTCGTAAGAAGCTTCTAACATGCGACCGCGTTTTACCAATTTTACCAGTTTTTCCTGCTTTTTAATTGTAGTCGTCGGAATTGCAGCGCCTTCCGCTACACGTTTGAGAGACTGTGAATCATCGTCGGTAGGAATGGTAATGCTGCGATAATCCAAACCATTGATCATGGTTTTAGTCGCAATAATTTCGTTGAGGTTATTTGCCTCGTTAATCCCCTGTGCAACGGCACGGGAGATATATTCCGGGAAAAGGGCGGAAGAATCGGCTGTATTAAAAAATTTTTCTACCGAATCAGAACCTGCTCCCGATACTTTAATCCCGTAACGTTTAAGCTGACGCTGATAGGCATCAAGGCCCTCCAGTTCACTTCCGATATAATTCTGGGAAGGATCTATGCTTTCAAGAACCTGCGTGAAGCTTTTTCCGGCAACGTGGTACATTCCCTTTTCTAATTTTATGGTTTCGTATCCCATTTTTTACCTCCTGTTTTTTACGCCTTAAAGAATAATTGTCGCTTTGGAATTGGTCGAGTCAATATCAACGACCAGTACAGAAAGTCCCTTACCGCCCGATGCCGGCAATTTAATACCGTTGCTTCCATCCGGAATGACTTCCTGACGTCCGAGTGCAAGGTTTGTGTCGGAGCAGGGAAGCTCCATCGCCCCTTTAATCTGCACGCCGACATAGCTGCCGTTTTTTGACACGACTAATCCGCAAATTGTATTGCTGGCTGCTGCTTTTGCTACCGTTTTATTGGCGGAAACGTAAACGAGGTCTCCGATTGCAGCGCTTGTTGTGGTAAAAGTTACCACAACATCATTAATTCCGTTGTATCTTACGCTCATATTTTTCCTCCTATATCATAAACTCTGTATTTCTGGTTTCTTCTTTCGTTTTGTTTTGACCAAGCTGCGGCTCCGGCATCGCTGATTCATTCCAGCGTTTCCGATAAGCATCCCGCAGTTCTTTGAGTTCTTCCGCACCGAGATTTGCCGCCATTTTCTGAATAATTCCATGTTCGGCGCTGCGATCGGTCAAAGCGCTGAGGCGAATCAGTTCCGTTCTCAATTCGGCGAGATATTGCTTTCCGAGCGACACTTCGCCGCGACTCTGCTCGATCCAGTCTAAGAGTCCTTTTTGCTCAGATACCGTCAGTAAGAGCTCATGGTCGGCTTCACGAATGGATTTTAAAAGCAATTCCGGATTCCGTGGTTTCTCTGCTGTAAAGCCCTTGACGACTCCTGCTGCACGCTGCGCAGGGACCGCTACAAACGACCATTCATAGGCATCGGTAGGCTGATCCAAAATTACATGGCAAATCTTTCCTCCGATCAGGTCACCCTTGCGGTGTGCGCATCCCTCTTTTCTTAAGTCGGCCCCGCAGACGGAGCAGGTAACTTTTCCCACGCTGCATCCAACGCTGACTTCTTTTTTGATTCCTGCGTCAATTTCAAGAATCAATTCTTCCGTTTTGGGACTGCGCACCATATAAGCTTCTGCCCTTACATATGTATACGATTCTCCCACCTCGGTTTTTCGGGAGGAATCGGTTAAAACAGTGGTGTCGTAAATACGCGCCGTCTGATTTTCCCCTTTCGGATTATGATCGAAAATTCCTGTTTTCCCTACAAACAGGGCTGCTAAACGTTTTAATGCACCAACAGTGAAACGCTCTCCGTCCCGGTCAATTTCATTGTCGCACAGTATAACGGAAAAGGTATAGACCTCCCCCGGGGTTAGTTCTCTGCGACAGTAACGATTGATTTTTTCAAGCGCCTCCGGGGATACTTCTCCGACTTTCCCAGACTTGATTACAAACCCTTCTTTCATTTCTATTCACTCCCTTCGTCCCTTTATTCCGCGCGAAGTATCTTCTCCGCCTGGGCGTTATAGAGCTGTGCCTTTGCATACTCTACCTCGTCCTGCATATTGATGTTATCCCATTCCACCTGTGGTTCTCCTTCCAAACCGTGAAGGCGGAGATAGGTGCGGCAAATTTTCCGTACAACCGGAGTTAAAACACGCCTGTAATACTCCAGTTCGCTGGTCAAAATATCGGCCTGCTGCGTACTCATCCGTTCTGAGGTGGACCAGGAAAATCCCAGCAGGAAAGGCGGCAGCGAAAGCTTCGCCACAATCTGTTCCAAAAGCTGGCGAACAGGAACCTCACTGTCGATAATCTGATTATCTGCACCGATAACCTTAATATCCACATCTCCAACCGCTACAAAATCCTTAACTTGCCCCTGTTCTGCGGCGGACATGGCATCTGCCCATTCTCTGGCAATTGTCATTGCGCGATCCTTGGCCGAAGCCCGTTCCAATCCGTCTCCGGACGGCTTATAGGTCACGGCATAGCGTAGATTTCCCATCCGCTCGAAATTCTGTCCAACCGAGCGGAAAATTTTAAGCAAAATTGAACTTACAAAAGGTAACCCCCGTAATAGCGAAACACCGACAATTTCTCCGGCCGGAGGATTTAATGCAGAAAACAGAATCAGTTCCGGTCGGCGGATCGGTTTTGTTCGCCCCATTACATTACGCTGTGTAATTTCCGTTTGAAGCGGATTCCTTCCCGGCTTAATTTCCACCTGTTCGAGCGAGGCGTTATAAAGTGCTGCAATATCGCTTCCATCTCTGACCGGCACAATTTCGCCCAAGGCGTTTCCATAGGTTAGCAGCTGATCAAGATAGGTAGAAACAAAGCTCATAATCCCCATTCCGTTCGCTCCCACACGAACATTTTCGCAAAAATATTTCAGTGCGGCATCTGCCTCACGGTTTCCTGCTTTCACGGTAAACTCTCCGGTCAAACGCACAATTTTCTGAACAGCAGCGTCAATAACCGGAACCGATTCCCGCATCGTTTCATACAATCGCATTTCTCCGATTGATAGAGAGGGGTGTATTTGAAACGCAGAAAGCGGTTCGGATTGAATTCGTGCTGTCTGAACGGGCTTGGCATCCGGCAAACGGGGCTTTTTAAAAAAATTCAACCAATTTCCTCCTTTCTTCCGTTGGTTAACGGCTCAATGAGAGAGCGAAAAACTCGTCTTCGCACGCTGTGAATTCCGAATTTACAAAATAACGAATTTCATCCATAGCATGGTCGTTTTGCTTAACCGGCCGATCTTCTCCGCTGTTTTGATCCCAAACGTAAAGAGAAAATTCACGAATGCTGTCCTTACAGTCGGCGAAAAAGAGAAGCCGTCCGCTCTGAAGAGCATCGCTCACCCGGCGAATACCGCCCAATACATCGTTTTGCGCAGGAATCACCCTATACTTTCCATGACGGCGGATACATTCAATAAAACTTGCCGCCGACGGATCTACTAAAATAAATTCCGGCGTAATGTCACAAAGCAGTCTTTCAAGGGCAACATAGTGTTCTTCATCCGTTCTAAGCTTTTGTTCCTTACGGGAATCATAATAATATTCCCGTATCCGATACCAAGCTGTGCCGCTTTTCCCCCAAAGTCCAAAAGAAGCGGGGTTAACCGTACCATAATCGCAGGAAACCACATATCGTTCAAAGCCTTCCGGCAGGGTGGTAACCACATGCTTTTTCTCAGAAAACATCGGATAAACCACTCCCGCAGCCGAAGTCCATCTGCCTTCTACAAAACGCTCGTAGAAAGGACCGCTGTATAGAGATCGATATCTTTTTTTGATTTGCTCGGGTAAAGCGGGATTATCGTCCATTGTAAAATGAAGATAGAGCGCATTTTTTTGTTCCGATTTTTTTATCCATTCCTCATAGAACCAGTGAAAAGGATGTTCCGGATTGCAGTTAAACCAAAGACGAGAGCCGGGAACCGAACACCGGGCAAGAGCCTGTTCAACAAAAGAACGCGGCATCAGCGCCACTTCATCGAGCAAGACTCCCGCAAGGGTGATCCCCTGAATCAACGAAGCGGAGGATTCATCCCGACCGCCGAAAAGATAAAACCTGTTTGTTCGGCCTTTATACGACAGAATTACAATATTCTTTGACACCTTCTCTTCACAGGAAAAACCCATCTCTTCCAATCCTGCCAAGAGGGGGATTATTACGTTGCGGCGGAGGGAAGCAATCGTTTTTCCGCAAAAGGCAAAGGCCTGGTCGGAATACCTTGAAAAGGCCCATAATACAAAAGAAACCGACATGCAAAGCGTTTTACCGCTTCGCACGGCACCGTCGCAAATAATTGCGTCACGACGGTGCTGCGGACTGCTTTCGCACCACCAGGTTAATACCTGAAGCTGTTTTTTGCTGAAAGGAAAAAACTTCATTTGTTTTCTTCATCCTTTTTTCGCAAAACTTCCGCACCCTGCTCCAGCGCTTCAAAAAAGGAAGAACGATTCTCTTCGGCCTTTTCTGTGTCTAATTCCCTCAACATGGCAAAAGCTTTCTGACGGTCAAAGAATTTCATTTCAATTCCTTTCTCGCCTACCTTTAATTCAGAAAGGCATCGCAAATCCAACCGTTTCAATTCAGCCGATGAATTTTCCTTTCCCAGTACCGCCAACTGTACCGCATCGTTAACAGAACCAAAGGCGAGTTGTTTAAGCCCTGCAGCAATTTCATCCTCCCGGCGACCCTTATCGCCTTTTCGCAGCTGGGCAAGTCTCCTTTGAATTCGTTTATCCGCCAAAAGAGTCAGTGCCGCTACTTCTGCATTCCGGGCAGGATATCCGGCTGCAAGCGCCGCCTTTTTTCCGTTTCCAAACTCTCTGTAAAAAAGGCAGAATTCCTCTTCTTTTCCTTCCAGTTTCATTTGGTTCACCTGTTATCACCTATCCTTTTCAATGAAAATCTCTTTTCTGCAGTTAGTTGCACTTTTTTGTGCAACTAACCAAAAATATTTATGTAAAACTAATTGAAGCACCAGCAATCGTTGTAAAAATATTGCCTAAGATGTAAATGCGCTGTTTTTATGACTTCTGAGAATGGTTTAAATTTTCTTGACATTACTTTGCAATCGTATTACAATAAATAGCATGGCGAGCGCACTATTTTTCGGTCTTTTGACCTTTTTTGATAGTTTAGCGATTTATAATTTGGTGATGATTCACAGTTTTTGACAAAAATGTAAAGGAGGTCGTTATTTGTAAATGGATACAACTGCAATCTTAGTTGCTTTGATTGCTTTTTTAGTTGGTGGAGTCTTGGCAGGATTTGGCGCCTTTCGCATAGGCGTTAATTATAGAAAAAAAGTTGCCGAAGCCGAAATCGGCAGTGCTGAAGAAGAGGCTAAGCGTATCGTTGCGGAAGGCGAGAAAGAAGCCGAACGCAAAAAGAAAGATGCCTTAATAGAAGCCAAAGATGAAATTCATCGTCTGCGAGTTGAATCTGACCGTGATATAAAAGAATTGCGGAGTGATTTGAATCGTCAGGAACGTCGTCTCCAACAAAAAGAGGAATCCCTTGATCGTAAAATCGATAATATTGAACGAAAAGACGAACAGGCCCAAAACCGCTTAAAACAGGCCGAAGAAAAATTAAAGGAAGCGGAAATTATCAAAAAAAGCCAGCTTGACCAATTGGAGCGTATCTCCGAATTAACAGCCGAACAGGCAAAACAACAATTGCTTGACGCGCTTGAAACAGAATTGGTTCATGAAAAAGCGCTGAAAATTCAAAACTACGAACAACAGCTTAAAGACAAGGCCGATCAAAAGGCCCGCGAAGTAATTTCTCTTGCAATTTCCAGATGTGCCGCTGAAACTGTATCAGAGGCGACCGTATCGGTCGTCCCACTGCCCAACGATGAAATGAAGGGCCGCATCATCGGTAGAGAAGGCCGGAACATCCGAACCATAGAAACGCTTACCGGCGTTGATTTAATCATTGACGACACACCGGAGGCAATTACCCTTTCAAGTCACGATCCTATTCGCCGCGAAATTGCGCGACAGTCCCTTGAACGTTTGATTGCAGACGGACGAATTCATCCTGCGCGAATTGAAGAAATGGTTGAAAAATCCCGCCGCGAAGTGGAGCAGAAAATCAAGTCCGAGGGTGAGCGTGCTGTTTTGGAAACAAATGTACACGGGCTTCATCCGGAACTCGTCAAGCTGCTGGGTCGTTTGCGGTTCCGCACAAGCTACGGACAGAATGTTCTCAATCATTCCATTGAGGTGGCATATTTTGCCGGTATGATGGCGTCAGAACTCGGTGTTGATCCGGCTCAGGCGCGAAGAGCTGGACTTTTACATGACATTGGCAAGGCTCTTAATCATGAAATCGAAGGGTCTCACGTGGAAATCGGCGTAGATGTTTGCCGTAAATATAAAGAATCGAATGAAATCATCCATGCGATTCAGGCGCATCATAACGACGTTGAGCCGAGAACCGTCGTTGCCTGTCTGGTACAGGCTGCTGATGCTATCTCTGCTGCTCGTCCTGCGGCACGTCGTGAAAATTTGGAAAACTATATCAAGCGCCTCGAAAAACTCGAAGAAATCGCAAATTCTTTTGAGGGTGTTGATAAGAGCTTTGCAATTCAGGCCGGTCGTGAAATCCGGATTATGGTAAAACCGGAAGTGATTAAGGATGAGAAAATGATCCTTGTCGCCCGTGAAATTGTAAATCGGATTGAAAACGAACTTGAATATCCGGGACAGATTAAAGTAAATCTTGTTCGGGAAAGTCGTGCAATAGAATACGCAAAATAGAATCACATAAAAAAGGCCGCCGGTAAATTCCGGCGGCCTTTTTGTTGCAAACTGCGCTTATCTCTTGTAAAATAAACATAATGAATCGTCCTTTTTTATTCTTAATTCGGAGGTTTTATCATGTTAACCATAAAAGATAAAGTATACGGCTGCTTGATCGGAGGTGCTGTCGGCGACGCACTCGGTCGTACAACCGAAGGGATGATGTACTGGGAAATTCGCAAAAAATACGGCGTTTTTACTGAAATGATTGATGAGGGATTCTACAAAGACGGAAAAGCCGGTGAATGGACAGACGATACAACATTGAGCAGCTATATCGTCTGGAAATTCATCCAAAAGAAAGCGCGACTGACCGCCGACGATTTTGCCGATGTAATTTTAAGCAAACTGGATCCCAACCGCTTTTGGGTCAACGAAAAGCTGATCAAGGAACGGCTTTATTGGGGTGTTGCTCCCTGGGATGCGGGAATCGGCGGAATTGCCTGCGGCTGTGCTGCCATGGGAATCGCACCGATAGGATTGATGAACGCCAGCAATCCCGAACAAGCCTATCAGGATGGAATGTGTATTGCAAGTGTAAACAGCAGCGGCGAGAACCGGGATATGGGCGCTATGTTTGCCTGCTCGATCGCGAGCGCACTCAAGGAGGAAGCTACCATTGACAGCGTTATTGACGACATCTATCGTCACGGGAACTATATCGTTAAGCGCGCTGTCGAATTAACAATGGATCTTGCAGCACAGTCGACCGATACCGACGATTTTACCGAACGTTTTTACGCAAAGCTTGCCGATCCGTTTTACCCACAGCCGAAAGGGCTTTGGAAAAAAGATCGCTTTTTCAGTGCGAATGGGCGGGAATACGTTCCGGTTTCCTATGCGCTCATTAAGCTTTGCGGAAAGGATTTGACGAGGGCGATTACCGCCGGAGCAAATTTCGGCCGCGACTGTGATTCAATTGCTTCACTAACCGGACAGATTGGCGGTGCTCTTTATGGAGGCAAAAGTATTCGTAATGACTGGATTACTTTAGTCGATAAGCAAAATGCGCCTTTCTTGCAAGAGCTTTACAGCGATACCTGTGTTGCTTCTATGAAAGACGTTTCTGATCGCTTTTATACAGCAATGAAAGAAGCAGCGGCGAAAGAGGCTGTACACTATAATCACCTTTTTGAAATTCTTAATAAAGCGTAATAAGGAGTTTGACTTTATGAAACAGGAAATTCTTGTTGCCGTTGTGGACGGACAGGGCGGCGGCATTGGAAAAGCTTTAGTTGCAAAGCTGAAAAGTGATGTTCCGGGGATTCACATCCGTGCTCTCGGAACGAATTCGACAGCAACCGGCAACATGCTAAAAGCCGGTGCCCAGGATGGCGCAACCGGTGAAAACGCTATCATTCATAATGTTAAAAAAGCCGATATTATTATGGGCGTTCTGGCTATTTTGATGCCGGATTCCCTTTTGGGAGAGTTGTCTCCTAAAATGGCGGAAGCTATCGGAAGCAGTGATGCGCGTAAAATTTTAATTCCGGTTGATCGTTGTAATTTGCGTGTCCCTTTCGCCGAGTCTTATACCATTCAACAGCTTGTCGATCGCAGTGTTGAATTGGTAAAGCAATATTTGACAGAGCAAAACACCTAACTCTCCCTGTAAGCTTTTGAGAACGGCTCAATTACAGATCGTTCGAGGAGAAATCGGACGGCCGTAAAAATAGAACCCTCCGTATGATATAATCGTACGGAGGGTTCTATTTTGATTCGGTTTCCAATCTTCCCGATAACGGAGGCTAAAAAATGCGTCGCCTATTTTTTAGAAATTTTACGCTAAAACTGCATTTCCCAGCCTTCCGTGCGATCAATTCGCGCCTGGCGGATAAACAGCAGCGCAAAAACAGCGCTCAAAACAGCCATCATCATGCAAACGACTAAGAACATTTCTCTGATTCCCATCCAATCGGCCAAACCGCCTGCCAGCAGTGAGCCAATTACCGGCGCTATGCCGCAGGTGATAATCGTCCAAACCGATTGGCCTGTCGCACGCATTTCAAGCGGCATAACAGACTGAATAAAAGGTGCTACTTTTGTCCAGAGCGGTGCGAACCAAAGCGCATGAAATGCGGGATAGATCAACATATCCATCCAGGAATGAGCGAAGAACGAAATCAACATCCGAAAGACTCCGGCCACAAGCGGAAACATGAATACGACGTAAGGATTCATCGCCGTAAAAAAGCGAGAGCCAAAGAACATCAGGGAAGCTTCCAGCAGGATAGTTACACCCATAAAAATTCCATAAACATCGACCCCGGCGTTTAAGCCTTTTTCTGTTGTAAAATATATGGGAAAAAAGGCGTTAATCATTGCGCCGCAAAGGAAAAGCGCAAATCCATAAAACAAAAACAAGATAAAACGCTTATTCTGCAATAAGCTGCGATAGCTCCCCTTTTGCTTCGTACCGTGTGCATGTCCCTTGGTTTTCGGAATAAACAAAAGCGGGATAATACTTCCGGCCGAAAAAAATGCAAAAATGCTAAATGCCTTTATATTTGTCATCTCACCAACAAACCCAAATACAAATGACATCAATGCTGCACCGAAAGAAGCAAAGCAACGAAGCATTCCAAAGCGAACCTTAACCCTATTAAGGTTTTCGACAACAATGGTGTCAACAAGCATTTGCGGTGCGAGAAAAGGGATATAAAACAGCACAACGCAAAGCAGAAGCATCCAGAGATCAGGCATTTCCGCAAAGAACAAAAGCCCCACCAATGCCTCCAGCAGCAATGCCGCAATCAAAACACGGTTTTTGGTTTTGGCATGATCGCCCAGCCGCCCCCAAAACGGCTGCACACAGATGGTTGTGGCGGCACCCACGGCAATTGCAAGACCGGTTGTACTATTCGTTGCAAAGGGCAGCGAATCAATATAAATCGGAAGGTAATTATAGCCTATGTACTGTGCGCCCCACTGAATCAGATAAAGCAGCATGATAGAAGCCGTAATTCCGGCCGGACTTTTAACGCTAATTTTTTTCATTTAAATTCCTCTGTTTTTATCAATTGATTTTCTTTATTGTAATATTTAGTTGTTTTCAGTGTTGTTGAAAATCAAACTGTCTGTTCTTTCGGCGTCAGAATTGCAACACCGTAAGGCTCCAGTTTTAAAATACCGGAGACCTCTTTTTCAGTGGCATAATCATAAAAAACACCATCCGGCAAAATTAACTGCTTCGACTCATCGTTAAAGTTCATCACAAAATAATAGGTTTCATCGTCACCATAACGCTGTTGTACCGTCACGCCGAGCGGGAATTCGCCTCCAAGCGCCATTTCAATGTCATGCTCCGCAATAATATTATCATAAAGCGCATCCATTAAAGCATTTTCAGTGCGTGCCGCAATGTGATAGCAGATTCCCTGGCCAAATCTGTTTTTAGTAACCGCAGGCATTTCTTTATAAAAATCATCAGCATAAGTTGCCAAAACTTCACAACCGTCTTTCACGTGAATGATTTCGGCCATATCAAAAACTTCATAAGATCCTGCCAAACCATCGAAATTTTCTCCAAAAACCACTGCATTGCGATCTTTTGGGAAAAGTGCATCCATCTCTTCTGCCCAAATCCCGGTAACATCCATCAGTCCGTCACCCGGAAATCCTCCCAACCAGCAAAGATCATTTTCATTGACATAACCGGTTCCATAGGTGGTAACCAAAATGCCCCCGTTTTCCACAAATTCGCGTAAGCGCTTTGCGACTGTGGGTTTTAACATGTAAAGCATTGGAGCGATAACCAGCTTATACGGGGTGAAATCGCAATCCATATTGATGACATTAACAGAAACGCCCCTCTTCCAAAACGTCTGATAATGATTCATGCAGGTTTCTTCATAATTTTTTCGATCCGCTGTCCAGCCTTGCAAGTCATCAATTGCCCAACGGTTTTCCCAGTCGTAAATAATTGCAACTTCCGGATATGTATGGGTTCCCACTACACCGTCCAATCTTTCAAGCAGCTTACCGAGCTGTGCAACCTCACGGAAGACACGGGTATTTTCATGCCCGGCATGATCCACAACCGCACCGTGAAATTTTTCGGCCGAGCCTCTGCTTTTACGCCACTGAAAATACTGAACCGTATCAGAGCCATGTGCAATCGCCTGAATTCCGGAAAGGGTATTTACTCCGGGGCGTTTCAATTTATTCGCCGGCTTATGATGATTGACAAGGCTCGGCGTGTTTTCCATTAGCATAAACGGCGTATCGGGCTTTAACGCACGGTTTACATCGTGTAAAAAGGCTGTTTGCATCCCCGTCTCCCAGAACTCCTGGTAATCGTTATGCCATTTGGGATAGCTGTCCCATGCAACCCTGTCGATATAAGGTGCAAGCTTCCATAAATCAATTCCCGGGTATGTTCCCATTGTATTGGTTGTCACCGGGATATCCGGAGCAATTCGTTTTAACGGTTCGATCTCATTGCGCATAAAATCAATATGCTGATCGGAAACAAACCGTTTCCAGTCAAGCTTCAAGGCATGCAAATGCATTTCGCCCTGTGGCGCAGGCGATTCAATTTCATCAAAGCTTGTAAAGGTATGGCTCCAAAACCGGGTCCACCACTGAGCGTTAAGCTCATTAATATCGTTGTGATATTTCTTTCGCAGCCAGGCGCGAAATGCCTCTTGACAAAGCTCGCAGTGACATTCTCCACCATATTCATTTGATATATGCCACATTTTAACCGCTGGATGATTGCCATATCGTTCGGCAAGCAATGTATTCATTTCCCGGACCTTGTTTCTGTAATAGGGCGAGGTGAGACAATGATTATGCCGAAAGCCATGAAGATTTTTTACCCGATCTGCATTAACCCGCAGTACCTCCGGATGATTCCGATCCATCCAGGCGGGACGAGCGCCGGACGGCGTTGCCAATATAACAGAAACACCATTTTCGTAAAGCCGATCCAGCGTTTTATCCAGCCACTCAAAACGATAAACACCTTCGGAGGGTTCTAACGCCATCCATGCAAAAATCCCGATAGAGGCACTGTTAACCCCTGCAAGCTTCATCAAACGGTCGTCTTCCGCCAAAATATCCGGCCGATCAAGCCATTGATCCGGGTTATAGTCACCGCCATGAATTATATGAGGAACGCCGTTAAAAACCGGCGCCGATTTTTTCACTCTTTTTTTCTGCATCTTTTCCCTCCCAAAAGGTATAAATCCTATTCTAGGGTACACACCCGTGCCGCTTTTGTCAATACGCAAATCGGGTAAATATAAAGACGATTTTTTGGTATAAAAAACGAGGAGATCGATTAAAGCCGAGCATCCCCCCCCGTTTGTCTGCTTTTTATTGCTGATTTTTTAATCCATCCGAATCTTTCAATTCTTTTTTCTCCTTCTTATATTCGTTGTAAAGTCGGTTATACTGCGGGATATAAAGAATAAACGAAAGAAGCAAAAAACAGCCCGAAATTGCCATCATAATATAAGCTATAATCCTCGGCATCGGCGGATAGGCAATTAAAATCATCATCACCGTATAAAAAACAGCCGTTGACACTTTTCCAAACCACATCGCACCGTCAAGCTTTTTTCCCTTGCGCAACAGTACAAGACTTGCAATCCCCATATAAAGCTCTTTTACAATGAAAAGAGCCAGCAAAACCCACATGCCCGGAAAACGAAAAACCAAACAAAACGCAATAGCAGCTTGAGTAAGCTTATCAGCCACCGGATCCACCGCCTTACCCCAATCGGTAACCATGTTAAAATGACGTGCGATAAACCCGTCGGCAACATCGGTAAAACCGGACAGCAGAATTAAAATTGCAGCCAGAATATAGCCACCCGGTGTTTTGGCAGTAACATAAGCCCATACAAAAAACGGAATCAGAACAAAACGAAGATAGGTTAAAATATTCGGGATACTGAATACCTCTTTCAGCTTTATTTTCAAAGCAACTCTTCCTTTCCCACTATCAAATTTCCGGACAATTAAACAATCTGAGCCGCCTTAAGCTCACTTGGCTCCGGAGCATACCCATAATCGAGTGCTTCACCCTTTTGCTCTGTACCGCTCATGATTTTGACCGTGCGCTGCATCAAATCTTTCACAGCCTGTTTCTGAGGGAGCGTTCTGTCTGCATAAAGCGGTTTTTTTATGATAAGCTCCAAAAACGGCCTTTTTCGCCATAGCGCGCGCAAGCCTTTCGGCTTTTTATACACGATTCTCATTGGAATAATCGGACAACCGGTACGTACCGCCGTTAAAAAAGCTCCGGGATGAAACGCACGCAGACCTTCGTAATATTTTACCAGCATACCTTCCGGATAATAATGAATCCATTCGCCGTCTTCAATCCCCTTTTCGAGTTCCTTTTGAAACCGTGCCGTCCGAATGGGATGTCCGGGCAACGGCAAAACACCACAAGCTTTTAAAAGCCATCCTACAAAAGGAAGCTCCAAATTTCGCCTGAGACTGATATAGCGAATCATTCGAGGAAAAAGCGCAACTTTTACCATGGTGCAATCCATTGGATGTACATGATTACAAACCGTAACTGCGCCGCCTTCAACAGGAATAAGGTTTTCTCTCCCCTTAACAGAAAAGCCAAAAAACAGGCTATTAATTCCGGCAACAACCACTGCCAAAAAATTGGTAAAAGCGGCTGCAAGCCCCCGCTGAACCGACGAATGCTTTGCATATTTCCGATTGATCTTATCCGGATTTGGGTGTGTTATTTTTCTTATTCTTAACTCTTTCGGATGATGATATCCATTTTTATGAAAATCCTCTATCACCCTGCGATACATGGCGTCAGCCTTGCGAACACAAGCGCTTACCCGCATTTCCTCGCCCTTTTTGGCATACGCTTCCTCCATAGCAGACCGCTCTTGCGGGTGCTCGAACCAATAGTCCATCTTTCGCGCAAGATCCGCAGGATCACCGGCCTTAAACAAGCTTCGTTCATCTAGAGCAAACTGTGGCGTCGCAGAAAGCTCTGAATCGGAAATAACAGGAACTAAGCCGCAAGCAAGAGCCTCCATACAGGAAATGCCCTCTATTTCGGCGTCAGAGAAATGAATGTATAAATCACAACTGTTAATAAGCTCTACCAGCTCATCCGTTGTGTAAAACCCAAAAACCGGCTCTCTCGGAAGATCCTTGGAAAGATGACGGTATTCAGTCTCTTTGGGCCCTTTTCCGGCAAAATAGAGCTGAATTCTATCTCTGTATTTGCTCAGCTTTGCCGCTTCAATAATCAAATCCTGTCGCTTCTCACCCGAAAGGCGACCAATCATTAAAATTTTCAGCACCTTGTCCGGCCGACGTTTTTCCTTCCACTCCGGGTGCGGCACAAAAACATCATCAACGCCGTTTGATATAACACAAAGCTCTGCGTCATATCCATGCGATTTAAGCTGATCGGCAATAAACTGACTGGGACAATGGATAAACCGAAATCGATTATAAAAAACGCGATAAAACCACCAGTAAAGAAAACGATTTACGCTTTTACATTTTCCAAGACCAATGCTGGACGTGATATTCTCCGGCTGTACATGAAATGCCGCAACAGTTGGAATATTGAGCTGCCTTGCCAACTCTTCTCCGCGTCTGCAAAAGCGAAACGGTATGTAAAAATGAGCAACATCTGCATCTTTGAATGCTTCATAATATGCACGATCATCCGGCTTTGCAAACTTCATTCCCTGCGATTCTATCAACTTTTCAAAAAAAGGAATGGTGTGACACGGCGCACATATTTTATTTTCCGCCGGATCACCCCCGGCCAAAATTGTCACTCTGTGTCCGAGTTTCCGCAACTCGTGCGCATAGCGCCGCGCTGTAACAGTGGTTCCGTTATTGCCATCATCAAACTGATCAATTACCAAAACGATATTCACCTGTACCCTGCCTCCTTTATTTTGCCAAGCTTATTTCTTTTTACGCTTTTTAATAAGCTCCTGCATTTCCGCAATTGCATCCGGGAAATGCGGAGATTTCATATTCGGGAACGCTTTTAACAGTCTTCGGTGAACCAAATGCAGCCGTTCTTTGCTCTGGGTTCGAATCTCATCCCGCAAGACAGAAAGCTGTTCCAACTCCAGCTGCCGTTTTCCTGCCTCTTTGCTAATCCGCACCAAAGCAGCTGCAGAAATAGATAAGTCTATAATAAAATATGCTGCGAGGACAACAATCAGAGTAACACTAAGCCAGGGCGGAATCAGTTCAAATAAATGTAGCACCCACGGATGAATCACCCGAACCATCAGCACAGACAAAACTCCAAAAAGCAACGAATTCCGCAGACAAACCCGTCCGTTTATATTCCACTTGCGCCCCGAATAGTCCCACAATGACAAACGGAAGAGCTTTTCAAGCAAAAAGCTCGTGATGTACTCAACCACGCTGGTAACAATCATACTCAACAAAAAAAGAGCCAAAAGATCTTCTTTGTACCGGCCGAAAAGGTTGATGACCAGCAGCGCCCCAAAACCATATATCGGACAAAACGGACCATTTAAAAAACCTCTGTTGATAAATTTTCTGTGAGCAACCGAGCAAAACGTTGTTTCGCAAACCCAACCCAAGAAACTATAAAAAACAAAGCAGCCAAACTGAATGAATAATTCTTTCATTATCTCAACACCTTCGGCAATCCTTTGCTACTGTCTTCTTTCATCCTGTATGGCATTAGCTTTTCAAATAAATCCGGACTGTCACTTTCGGAATAAACTTCAAAAGGTTTTGTAAGATTCAGTGAAAATATTTCCATTTCCGATTTAGCGCTCACCCTTCTGGGTCCGGAAATAATCCACACGTCATACGGAAGATTCGTTACAATTTTAATGAACCGCTTTACATCCTGTATGCTATGTAATCGGATAAAACAGGATTTCACTTTGATTCCTCCAGCACCTCTTTTTCCTCTTTCTTTTCTTTTCTACGCTTAAAGAATCCGACAATTTTTTGAATAACTCGTATTAAAAGAGGAATCAACGTTACCGCAATAATTACAAAAGCTGCACCATTAAGCCAGGTGAGATTTATAAAATCCACCTCAAATAAATAAAGAATGGACAGGACAACCAGTCCTATAAATATCCAGGAGTCTTTCATAGAATCTTTCATCTCTATTCCCCCTATCATAATGCCTTATTTTACCACAAAATTCAACTCTAAAATATCAAAATATATTTATTGATATCAAATTTTATTGATTGATTTGTTTTTTTGTGATACACTAAAGCGGCCGAGGTGATTAGATGACAGACTTAATCTCGTTTTTTCCATCCGGAACAAAGCTTCTGGACTTGTTGTTTGATTATAACAGGCTTCCCATTCGGATTATTGATGGTCGATTTTATGTTAAATACAGCTCTTTTGATATAGAATCGTTTTGGAAAACCAATTTTCATGACGATGTTTACCGCCCTCTTTTTTCTTCTGAAAAAGAGATTGCTCTATGCTGTGTAAATTCTCTGGAATTGATGGCCAGTTTTTCCTTTCAGCACGACGATAATAACTATCGTCTGATTGTAGGCCCCGCACTTTTGGTCAGACCGTACTCTGCCGAATCTGTTCAGGCGCTTCGATTTTTTCCGCCGCTAAAAAAAGAGGATTTGGAAATGCTTATCAGTACATTTCCCGTTGTTAATATTCGTCAGTTTGCGGGATTTGTACGACTGTTGTATACAGCGTTTTCCGGAAAAGAAATTACGGCTCGCGAATTAATTGAACGCAGTACCGAAGTAAGCACGCCCAATAATATTTCCAGAGCACTAAGCGATTCTGTTTTTGAACAAAGGGAAAATGCCTCCAATCACACTTCCTATGCGCAGGAATTACTTTTATTGAACACCATAAAATCAGGTGATTTAAAAGGATTAGAATATCTTTCCGGTTCGATTCTCCCTCAAAACAACTTTCAGCTCTCAGCTAATCCGCTCCGCCAGTCTATTTATCAGTTTATCAGCTCACTCACCATGATTACCAGATTCGCCGTTGAAGGAGGTCTGGACGAAGAGCTCGCCTTTAATATGTGTGAGGTTTATATTCAAAAAGTAGATCGGTGTAAAACTTCTCTCGAAGTAACCTCTTTACTTTATACTGCTGCAACCGATTTTACCACGCGTGTCCACAGTACCCGGAATAAAGGCAACTACTCCGGATATACCGTTTTATGTATTGATTATATTTTCCGACATCTACACGATTCGATCACTTTACAGGAGCTTTCTAAAGAAGTTGGGCTGACCCCTGCATATCTCTCGGTTCTTTTTAAAAAAGAAACAGGTCTCCCGCTATCTGATTTTATTCAGGGGCAAAGAATCGAGGAAGCCAAAAACCTTCTCCGCTTTTCGGAATACCGAATTTCGGAAATCAGCAATCATCTGGCTTTTAATTCACAAAGCTACTTCACAAGTGTTTTCAAGCGGCACACCGGCATGACGCCTAAAAAATATCGTGATACTTATTATCGTAAAAACTGGTGAAAACTCCGAATTGCAATACAATCTCCTTTTTGGCATATCATCAAAACATTTATAATCGTCAAATAAAAAAGGAGCACAAGATTTCTTGTGCTCCTTTTTTATTTATGCTTCTTTTATAAGGTTTAATACTTCTGCACCGTCTTTTACAAAAATCGGGATGGTATCAAGCGGGGCATCAACCGTTGCAGTCTGCCCGCCCTCGAACACTTTTCCGGTCTCGGCTTCAACCCATTTAGTTCCGGATGGGAGATATATCGTTTTGGTTCGCGCACCTGCATACAAAACGGGAGCAACCAAAATATCGTCGCCGAACATGTATTCTTCGTTTGCATCCCATGTGGCTTTATCTGCCGGGAAATCGTAGAAGACCGGACGAATAACCGGCGTTCCTTTTTCATGGGCTGCCTTCATGGCCTCGGCAATATACGGTTTCAGGCGGTAACGCATCCGAATATATTTCGTCATAGTCTTTTCGGTCTCCGCACCATAGCTCCAAACCTCATTATCCGCTCCTGTCTGCGGACAATAACCGCCGCCGGAAGCTTTTAACATCGGCTTATCGTGCGGATCACGGTCACCATGAAGCCGCATAACCGGACAAAATGCACCAAACTGGAACCAACGGGTAATCAGCTCTTTAAAGCTTTCATCGTGAATATTTCCGCCATGGAAACCGCCGATATCAGCGGTCCACCAAGTAATTCCAGCAAGTCCCATGTTGAGACCGGCTGCCATTTGATAGCGGAACGCCTCAAATGTAGAAGGAACGTCACCCGACCAGGCAAGCGCACCGTATTTTTGGGATCCCGCCCAAGCGCAGCGGATTAGGTTGATGATTTCATCCCGGCCTTCCGCCTTCATACCGTCATAAAACGCTTTTGCGTATCCAGCCGGATAAGCGTTTGCAACTTCCATTGCAGCGCCTTTATAATAGCGGTAGTTTTCAAAATCCACTGCGGTATATTCCGGCTCTGCCTCGTCCAGCCAGAACAAAGTTACACCTTTGTCCAGATAATTCTTCTTACAGGTTTTAAAAATAAACTTCTGTGCTTCCGGATTGGTTGCGTCAAAAAATCCTTCAGCGCCAAAACAATCCATTGTAAAGTTGATGCCGTGATCAACTCTGACAAGCAGATCGTGATCCTGCATATATTTGTAGTTTTCGCTTTTCTGATCAACAGTCGGCCAAACTGAAGTCATCAGTTTCATTCCCATTGAATCCAGCTCTTTGATCATTCCTTCCGGATCCGGCCAAAATGCACTGTCAAACTTCCAGTCACCCTGATTTGGCCAATGGAAAAAGTCTACGACAATTACATCAACCGGGATACCGCGTTTATGATATTCTCTGGCAACCTCCAAAAGCTCCTCTTGTGTCTGATAGCGAAGCTTGCACTGCCAAAATCCCATGCCGTAGTCCGGCATCATCGGAACCGTACCTGTTACCTTTGCATAAGCTTCCTCAATCTCAGCCGGAGTATCTCCTGCGGTAATCCAGTAATCAAACTGTTTGGAAGATTTAAGCTTCCACTCGGTAACGTTACTGCCGAACACAACCTGACCTACACCCGGATTGTTCCAGAGAAAGCCATAACCTTTATTTGAAATATAAAAAGGTACACTCGCCTGCGTATTGCGATGTGCCAGCTCCAAAATACAGCCTTTCTGATTCAAATAAGGATGCTGATACTGCCCCATACCGAAGATTTTTTCCTCGGGGTCGGCGTCAAAGCTCATTGTGAGCTCAAAGTTGTCGCTCGGGGTTCCTTTATATTCTCGTGCAGGGCGTTTGATATTGGTGATAGTGTTTAAATATTTGGCGTAATCCACCCCATGAGACCAAGTTCGGTAGTATTCGTTTAAAATCAGTTCGTCTTTATCGTTGAAAAACTGAATTCGCCCATACTCTGTTAATTCCGCCCGAATTTTTCCGTTTTTAATCACTGCACCGCCATCGTCTGTCAGAGTAATTTCAGCCTTTGCATCGACCGGCATGGTCAACGCCCAGTCCTCTTTGGTGAAAAAATTATTTTGCGTTGCACGCACACGAAGGGCATTTTCACCCCATGGCATAATCCAAAGGGTTTCATAGCCACGTTTAAACAGCAACGAGCCGTTTTCAATCTTAAAAAATTCGCTCATCTTTTTTCCTCCAGTCTGATTTGGCAGATATTCCGCCTTGTTACCTGTATTATAAATCTGTGATTGCAAATTCGGAATAAACATTTATAATATTATTTATACAAAATGAAACTGCCCGTGACCGGGCCGGACAGTCGCGAGTCTTTTGCTTTTCCGATATAATCGCTGCTGACCCGCGGGACACGCTTTTTTATAAAAAAACATTTTAAACGTACCTCGCGGGTTTAGTCTCTTTAAGTCTTTACCGCGCCGATATCGCGTCTGGCCGCAGGGGTACCCTGCCCGTGACCGGGCCGGACAGTCGCGAGTCTTTTGTTTTTCCGATACAATCGCTGCTGACCCGCGAAACGCGTTTTTAAAAATGTCCTAGAGTCACCCTGCCCGTGACCGGGCCGGACAGTCGCGAGTCTTTTGTTTTTCCGATACGGTCGCTGCTGACCCGCGAGACACGCTTTTTATAAAAAAACATTTTAAACGTACCTCGCGGGTTTAGTCTCTTTAAGTCTTTACCGCGCCGATATCGCGTCTGGCCGCAGGGGTACCCTGTCGTGACCGGGCCGGACAATCGCGAGTCTTTTGTTTTTCCGATACGGTCGCCGCTGACCCTCGAGACGCGTTTTTAAAAATGTCCTAGGGCCACCCTGCCCGTGACCGGGCCGGACAGTCGCGAGTCTTTTGTTTTTCCGATACGGTCGCTGCCGACCCGCGAGACGCGTTTTTAAAAATGTCCTAGGGCCACCCTGCCCGTGACCGGGCCGGACAGTCGCGAGTCTTTTGCTTTTCCGATACGGTCGCTGCTGACCCGCGAGACGCGTTTTTAAAAATGTCCCAGGGCCACCCTGCCCGTGACCGGGCCGGACAATCGCGAGTCTTTTGTTTTTCCGATACAATCGCTGCTGACCCGCGAGACACGATATCGAAATTTTTTAATTGTGTCTTGCGCGCCAATCCGCACATCAATGGAAGGAGAAAATTATGGATGAATATATTCTGGATTTAGCCAAGCTTCCATCCGTTTTACTGACCGGACACTCTGTTTGCCAAAGCGGATGGAATTTGGTCGGCCGCATTTTAGATGAATCGGAGGTAATCGTAGTCTACGAAGGATTTTTACACTGTAAAGTTGCTCACAACAACTACCTGTTAAAAGAAGGAGACGCTTGTCTGATTCCAGCAGGTGTTCCAGTTGATCAATATGCCGATCATGGATCGTGCCGCTTTTTTTATGCGCACTTTGATGCTTCACTTGTTCCATCCGTTCCGGATATGCGCAATCAAGTCGTTTCAAATTATTCAAATCGTCCTGTAAACCGTACCGCTTTTTATTTTCTCCCTCCTGTTTCCTCCGGCGATGCTCTGCTTTGTTTGGGTGGTCAAATTGAAACAGGACGATATAAAAACGAAATTTTCACACTGTTTCAGCGCCTGTTATTAGAGCGTAACCACCAGACCATTCACAGTACATTGATGATTTCTCTTGAGTTAACACAAATTTTGGTTTTGCTGGGACAATGTTGGATTCGTCGAACAACCGTTCTCCCTCCCATACTGGAACATCAAGAGCAGAACCGCCTGGTACAAGATGCCCTGCTTTACCTCAATAGTAATTTTTCATCATCCATTCGGATTGATGAATTGGCAAGGCAACTTCAAGTTTCTCAACAATACCTTGCCCGGTTGTTCAAGGCAGAAACCGGCATGTCTCCGCTTCAATACCTTAATCGCTTACGAATTGAAAAAGCCAAAGAACTTATGCAAGCCAATACGGTTAATATTAGCGAAGCTGCCCTGGCTGTCGGATTTGATAACATCTATTACTTTAGCCGCCTGTTTAAACAGCTGGAGGGAATGCCGCCCTCTGCTTACCGCGCCTGGCTCAATTCAAAAAGCAATCAGTAGCAGGGCCACCCTGCCCGTGACCGGGCCGGACAGTTGCGAGTCTTTCGTTTCTCCGATACGATCGCCGCTGACCCGCGAGACGCGTTTTTAAAAATGTCCTAGAGCCACCCTGCCCGTGACCGGGCCGGACAGTCGCGAGTCTTTTGTTTTTCCGATACGGTCGCTGCTGACCCGCGAGACGCGTTTTTTAAAAAAACACTTTAGGCCTACCTCGCGGGTTTAGTCTCTTTAAGTCTTTACCGCACCGGTATCGCGCCTTACCACAGGGGCACCCTGCCCGTGACCGGGCCGGACAGCCGCGAGTCTTTTGTTTTTCCGATACGGTCGCTGCTGACCCGCGAGACGCGTTTTTAAAAATGTCCTAGAGCCACCCTGCCTGTGACCGGGCCGGACAGTCGCGAGTCTTTTGTTTTTCCGATACGGTCGCCGCTGACCCGCGAGATGCGTCTTTAAGAAAAACATTTTAAACGTACCTCGCGGGTTTAGCCTCTTTAAGTCTTTACCGCGCCGATATCGCGCCTTACCGCAGAGCCACCCTGCCCGTGACCGGGCCGGACAGTCGCGAGTCTTTTGTTTTACTGATTTAAACGTAAAAATCCCGCGAGACATGTCTTTTGATAACATGCTTCGCGGGTTCGTTTTTGCGGGCAGTACGATTTAAAAAAGTTTAGTTTACCTAAAAGATAAAGGTAAGGGCTGTTTATTTTCCGGCTGCGCCTTTTCTCATCACCGCCGGAAGCGAAACCCCAACTTCACAAAGGAAAGATTCATGGGGAAACTTTCTTTTACCTTTTGACTGTTCATCTCGCCACCATCCGCCGAAATAAGCAATCCGAGTAAAACAATTAGTCCTCCACCCGCACCAGATGGATCCACTTGCGGCTGTAAAGCCGGAATATACACCAAATTGCCTTGATAATAAGGTCAATCTTTAACAGAAAATATACCATCGCAGGGTCCCAATGAAGTACCAAACCTGCAATTGCTCCCAACGGAATTGATGCCAACCACAGAAAAGCAACGTCGGCAAGCATCAAGAATTTTGTATCACCGCCGCCACGCAAAACGCCCTTGGTAAGAACACTGCCACTCGTCTGGAAAACAACAATGATTGCCATAATGATCATAAAGGATCTCGCTAAAGTTTTTGTTTCATCGCTGACATTATAGGCGTCAACAATAAAAGGGCAAAGCACCAACATGATTGCCGCAGCAAAAATACCAATGAGCACACTAAACCAGAACAGCGTAATTCCTTCCCGCTCTGCTTTTTCATTCTCACCGGCGCCGACAGAATTTCCGGTGATAACAGAAGCAGCGCCGGAAAGTCCCATTGAAAAAACAGTGCAGCATTGAACAACTACTGCCGTAATACTGTTTGCCGCTACCATAACGCCACCCATCTGGCCCATAACCATCGAAAGCATGTTTTCGCCAAAGGCAAGCATTGCGTCGCTGATAATAACCGGTGCGCCTCTTCTGATAAAGCTGTGAATATACTCGCGGACAGGGAGAAACAGGCTTTTAAGCCGATAACCGACTCTTTTATCGAAGAAGAATACATATACAAAAACAATGGCAAATTCACTGAAACGTGCGATAACCGTTCCGAGCGCCGCGCCTTCAATCTCCATTCTCGGCGCGCCCAAGGTGCCGAAAATAAACATCCAGTTAAAGAAAATATTTACAAAGAACGAAATCAGAGAGCTGATAAATCCCAGCTTTACCAGATGAACGGTTCGGAAAATGATAATGAGCGTAAGAGAAACTCCATGCATCAGATAACCGAAAGCCATAATTTTCATATACTTTGCACCGGCTTCTATAATAACCGGATCAGGCGTATAAAAGCTCATAATCTGAGCTCCGGCAAAATAGGAAAGGGTTGACATCACAAGCGCGATAAAAACGCTGATGCGCAGTGCAAGGGTAATTACCCCGCGGATGTGTTCGATTTCCTTTCGCCCCCAAAACTGCCCGGTCATAACCGCTGCACCACCCGAGAGCCCGAAATGCAGAATGGTAAATATCAGATAATACTGGTTGGCAAGTGCAGAACCGGAAATTGCAATTTCCCCGAAACTGCCCAGCATAATAGTATCCATCATATTAACACCCTGATTAATCATAGACTGACCGATCAGCGGAAGCGCCAACAAAATCATTTTTTTATAAAACTGACGATCTTTTACAAATATACTCATTCGGTTCCTTCTTTTTGCAATTCTTACTGTCCTTTATTCAGCTGTTCTTACCGGACAGCGCATAATATAATTATTCAGAGCGTAACCGTTTCCGATTTCAGTTAACGCTTCCCTTTCCATCACAAAGCCAAGCTTTTGAAAAATTTTAATTGATCTTTCATTTCCCTTGTTGACAGCCAGCAAAATGGATGCATACCCTTCACTGACACAGCGTTCCGTCAGCATGGCAAAAACCAAGCGCCCGATCTTTCTTCCGCGATAATCGGCACGGAGATAAATATTACTCAAAAACAGAGCCTTATATTTGTCACTGGGTTGAACGCCGCAATAGCCGACAAGCAAATCTTCGTCCCAAATCGCATAGTAGGTGTACTGATCGTTCGCAATCGCTTTGGAAATCGCCCTTTCACTTTGAAGCAGATCGAGCATGTAATCTATCTGGCCTTTGGAAAATAGCTCCCTGTAATATTCATGCCAGATTTCGTCCGCTAACGAAGCAATCTCGGCAATTACCGCAGTTTCATAAACTGCCGATATTTTAACAACGGCGTTCCACATAAAAACACCTGCCTTTTTCAAAATTCGATATATCATTTATTATATCAATACCGGCTTGTAGAAAACAATGCTCATCTTTCACAAATTATAAAGTCAAAATTGCACGGATTGATCCTTTGAACTTCCCTGCTCGTAAATTGATTCGAATTATGATATAATAATTTTAATTTCATCGTTGCTGATACCGAAAATCTCTTATGATTCGGTGTCATCAGGCGTTTCCAAATTCGGATCTCATCCGCCGCATGCTGTATTTTAAACGCTTTTCTTACCCTATGCAGCTGTGTTTTTTACCAGTTTCGTCTTTGAAAGGAATATGTTTATGAATTCTGCCCCTAACCGCTCCGCCTTTGACATGGCCGAATGGGACCGTCATATTCGGCAAAACATTGAAGCTCTTTTCGCAGACGAAAAAATTTCTTATTCGCTTGATCCGCTTTTTTATCTTGTCTGCTACGCTTTAAATTTTTTATCTCCTTTTTTGGGCGCTTCCGACGACGGATGGTATCGGGTAGAAAAGCCGGGAACCACGCTTCGTGTAACGTTGGCAACACCGCTGTTTTTTCCGCAGCCTTCTTTGCAGTTACCCGCTGTTTCGGATTCCGATTCGGAAAAAGGAATTCTTTTTACTCTTCGGCAATGCCTTTATAAAACTGCACTTCTCGGAAATACGCCGGGATATGTTCCTAACTTATCCGACGGGCTGTTTCTCTTTGGAATTCTGTGCGGGACAGGGTATTATTGGTCCCTTTCGGATCACCGCAACCGTTTAACGTACGGGAAACATCCTCACACCTTCGATGAGCTTTCCGGCGTCATCCCCTCTTTGGAAGAAGAGGCACTTCAAAATTTAAAACTGGTCTACGATAACAATGAACTGAGGCTCACCTTTTGCCTGCGGTTTTCTCAGGAGGAAAATAAGTCATGGAATTAATCAAACAGCTTACAGCCGAATTTGGCTTAAGAGCAAATCATGTGGAAAATGTGGTCAAATTGATTGACGACGGTAATACCATTCCTTTTATCGCCCGTTACCGCAAAGAAATGACGGGCTCACTGGACGATCAGGTTCTTCGTTCTCTTTCCGAACGGCTTTCTTATCTGCGTGGATTGGAAAAGCGCAAAGAAGAAGTACGCGCATCCATCGAAGAACAGGGAAAACTGACAGCTGAAATTGAAGCGACTTTGTCCGCCGCAAAAATTCTCTCCGAAGTGGAAGATATCTATCGCCCCTATAAACAAAAGCGCCGCACCCGCGCTTCCATTGCAAAAGAAAAAGGATTGGAGCCGCTTGCACTGAGAATTCTGGAACAGCAGCCCGAATCTCCCGATCCGCTTATATTGGCAGAAGATTATCTCTGTTCCGAAAAGGAGATCAACTCCCCCGAGGACGCTCTGTCCGGAGCTTTGGACATCATTGCGGAACAAGTGTCGGACAATGCCGCATTGCGCGGAAAATTACGCGCCTATTTTATGAAAAACGCTGTATTTCGTTCCGAAGGAAAAACCGAAGACGATTCTGTTTACTCTATGTATTACGATTACTCAGAGCCTGTTTCTAAAATTGCGGGGCATCGCGTTCTTGCCGCTCTGCGCGGCGAGCGGGAAGGCTTTCTAAAAGTGGGAATTGAATGTGCCCAAAACCGTTGTATGGAAATTGTTTTCCGAGAAATTGTAAAGCCGCCGGTCGGCCCTTGTACCCCTGCCGTAAAGGCTGCCTGCGAAGATGCTTATACCCGGCTTATTTTCCCATCAATTGAGCGGGAAATCCGCGCACAGCTTACCGAAACGGCAGATGAAAACGCCATTAAAGTTTTTGCGGTGAATCTAAAGCAGCTTTTAATGCAGCCTCCCGTCAAAGGGACGGTTACGCTCGGCTTTGACCCCGCTTATCGCACCGGCTGTAAAATTGCTGTTGTTGATGAAACCGGGCGAGTTCTTACCACTACGGTCATCTATCCGACTCCACCGCAGAACAAAGTGACAGAAGCTCGAAAGACGCTGATCGAACTGATTCGAAAATATAATATTTCCGCAATTGCCATCGGAAACGGGACCGCCTCCCGCGAATCGGAAATATTTGTGGCAGATACGCTGAAGGAATTAAACGGGCAAACTGCTTATATGGTCGTAAGCGAAGCCGGCGCCTCGGTTTATTCGGCTTCAAAACTTGCTGCGGAAGAATTTCCACAGTATGATGTTTCGCTGCGAAGTGCCGTTTCCATCGCAAGACGGCTGCAAGACCCCCTTGCTGAGCTTGTTAAAATTGACCCCAAAGCCATCGGCGTTGGTCAGTATCAGCACGATATGCCTCAAAACAGACTGGGAGAAGCCCTGTCCGGCGTTGTCGAAGATTGCGTTAACTCTGTTGGCGTCGACTTAAACACCGCCAGCGAATCGCTCCTATCCTATGTCGCCGGAATTAATAAAACCGTTGCAAAGAATATTGTCACCTATCGAGAAGAAAACGGTGCCTTTTCTACCCGCAAAACCTTAATGAAGGTGCCAAAACTCGGAAATAAGGCATTTGAACAATGTGCGGGTTTTTTACGGGTACCGGAATCGAAAGAGTATCTCGACCGAACCGCTGTTCATCCGGAAAGCTATCCGGCCGCCCGTCATCTTTTGGAATTGACGGGATTCGACCCCAAAACGCCTGCCAGCAGCGACCTTTCTTCTTTACGGGAAAAAGCAGAAAAAGCAGGAATGTCATATCTGAGCGAACAGCTCGGAATCGGCCTGCCCACCTTAAACGATATCATTGGCGAGCTGATGAAACCGGGCCGCGATCCCCGGGATGAGCTGCCCCGTCCTCTTCTCCGTACCGATGTCATGGGGATTGACGATCTTACAGAGGGGATGGTTCTCGACGGTACGGTTCGCAATGTTATTGATTTTGGCGCATTCGTGGATATCGGTGTCCACCTGGATGGGCTGGTCCACATTTCGGAGATGGCTGACAGATTTATCCGACATCCTTCCGAAGTCGTCAAGGTCGGCGATATTGTCACGGTGCGGGTGATCGGAATCGACAAAACGAAAAACCGGATTTCACTTTCCATGAAAGCGCCAAAAACGAAATCGGAATTCTGATTTACAACACATTGCTGGTTCAAAACGGTTTTACGGAGGATTTATGCAAGACTGGAACAGCGCGCAATACTTAAAATTTGAAAAGCAAAGAACACGACCTTCCCTTGATTTAGCCAAAAACATTCCGCTAACTTGTCCCAATCATATCATTGATATCGGTTGCGGACCAGGCAACAGCACTGCAATATTAAAAAGTGTTTTCCCTGACGCAGATATTCTGGGCGTTGATAATTCGGAAAGCATGCTCAAAAAGGCCCGCGCAAATCACCCGGACCTTATGTTTCGATATTGCAATGTGGAAATGGATTTGGAAAAAATCCATGAGCGCTACGATGTCGTTTTTTCAACCGCCTGCATTCAGTGGATTCCAAATCACCGGGATTTAATCCGCAATCTGCTTAATTTGCTCACCGAAAACGGTGTGCTCGCGGTACAAATTCCCATGAGCAACCAAGAACCTCTCTTCCAAATTATTTACGATGTAATTGCACAGCCACGCTGGGGTTTTGCGGCAACGAACTTCAGAACAAGCGCCACCCTAACTCCGGATGAATATTTTCACATTTTATCCGATTTTTCAAGCGACTTTGATCTTTGGGAAACCGCCTATTATCATCGAATGCCGAATCGCCAGGCTCTGCTGGAATGGGTAAAAGGCACACGGCTCCGCCCGTATCTGAACGCTCTTGATAAAGCGGCCGCGGAAGAATTTGAGCAGGAAATTCTCACCCGTGCCGTTAAAGCATACCCTGTACAGCCAAACGGCGAAATTGTTTTCCGTTTTAACCGTTTTTTCTTCACTGCCACCCGGTAATCCCCTCTTTTTAAAGCTGTTAAGGGCCCGGTCGAAATTAAAGCGCAGAATATGGACGAAAGTCTGCCACTAAATCCGACAGGAAAAACAAATATCGATTCGAATTTGATAAAAACATTTTGGAATATCAAAAGAACCCGGCTGTATCCTACAGCCGGGTTCTTTACAGGTTTTATTTATTTGCAATCCTAAATTTACAATTTTCGCTGTGCCGGAAACACATGGCTTTTTACACAGGCAATTGCCCGCTCATAATATGAATTCATTCGAACGCATCCTCTCTCCAATTTTTCAAATCAAAACAGAATCGATGCATCCCGTCTATCCCATTTGTATAATTTTATATAATTATACTCTATACAATACTATATGAGAAATTCTCCCACAGCAGCTTCATTCCTACATCTATCTCCGGCGGCAAAAGCGCCATTGCGACCGGGTTTAACTCTTCGGTTTCATCCGCACCGCAGCGGCGCAGCATTGCATAATCTCCGTTAATCGTAATAACATCGTATTCTACCGGTTCCATTTTCAGTCCTCCTTTTCCACGCCGCTCAAATCAAACGGCGGAATGTATTCCTTTTTTGCAGCGGAACGTTCTTGCACATAGCCGTCCAAGTCAAGTGCAAACAGCTCGTCCAGCACAGTATTATATTCACTTTTGGAAATCCGCCGATTAATCTCCGAAAAATCATTTGCTCTGCCACAGGGGAGATATTGTGCCATTACGCTGACCGGTGTTCCCTGTGGCAGATGTTCTTTGCACCAACGCAATATAGCCTTACTCTCTTCCATGTGTGAGGGAAGGATAAGATGCCGTACAATCGTCCCGGAAAGCATACGCCCCGTTTCATCGTATGCCGGCGCACCGGTTTGGCGGCACATTTCCAAAATTGCACGTGAAGCTTTTTCAAAATAATCCCGCGCGCCGGAATAGCGCTCAGAAAGGTCAGGGGAAATATATTTCAAATCCGGAAGATAAATATTTATGAGCCCGTTTAAAGATCGTATTGTTTCCACCGTTTCATAACCGCCGGAATTATAAATCACCGGAACAGGCAGCTTTTCTTTTTCAAGAACTCTCTTAATTGTCGGGATGAAAGGGGTGGGACTCACCAGATTAATATTCTGCGCTCCTGCCTCAATCAATTCATGAAAAATTTCGCACAATCTTTTTTCGGAAATTGTTTTCCCAACCCCACCATGGCTGATTGAATCATTTTGACAATAAACACACCCCAAAGTACAACCGGAAAAAAATATCGCTCCGGAACCTTTTTCTCCACTAATGCACGGTTCTTCCCAATAGTGCAGCCCCGCTCTGGCTATTCGCGGAAGTGTTCCCTGACGGCAATAGCCCTCTCCTGTGGTTTCTCCTCGTTCTGCTTTACAATGACGAGGGCAAATTGAACAAATCACTTTTTCACAACCTATACTAATTGTATTATCGTTTGTTTATACTACAATTTTAAAATATGTAATAATACTTTTTGTATTATATTAGATATATTATACAAGATTTGGCGTGATGTCAAACTCTTTTAAAATGCGCACCGTTCCGGAAGCAGGGAGCCCCATTATTGCAAAAAAATCACCTGATATAGCCTGAATAAATGCACTTCCTCTCCCCTGAACCGCGTAGGCTCCCGCCTTATCTTTCGGCTCACCTGTTTTCAGATAATCATTAATCTCCTCTGCGGATAACTCAAGAAAGGTTACATCCGAAGCTGTCACCCAGGTTTTAACGGATTCCTTTCCCACAACCGTTACCCCTGTGTAAACCTGGTGCGTTTTGCCGGATAAAAGACGCAGCATTCTCGCAGCGTCTTCTTCATTTTTCGGTTTTCCCAAAATATTTCCCTCACAGCACACAAGGGTATCGGAACCTAAAACTACGTCATCCGGGCAAAGCTTTGCAACCGCTTCCGCCTTTCTTTTTGAAAGCTCCGCTGCCGCCCCGCTCGGAGTAGCATCGGGCGGTAACGTTTCGTCTGCATCGGCAGGGATAATCCGGAAGCTATATCCCAACATTGTCAGTATTTCTTGGCGGCGCGGCGAACCGGACGCTAAAATCAGCATAATTTCATCCCCGTTATTTTAAAATATCCTCAAAAAATTTTGCGCTGGTTTTTCCAGGCGGACGATTATATCTCTTTAAAAGGGATAGGTCATCCCCTTTTTTTAAATGATTCATCCCTGCAGTTACCCCGAGTGTGGCTTTAAACCCCATTTCTTTCAGAAGCTCTTCCGATTCGTCGGAATATTTTCCAAACGGGTAGGTAAAAGTATTTGGTGTTATTCCCACCTTTTCGAAAAGCATCTCCTGCAGCTTGCCGACATCGGCCTGTAAAACATTTTTATAATGTTCCACCGTTTCCCCCGAACACTTTCTGGCTCCGGCGCGTTCTGCGCTGATCGTATGCATATCATATGTGTGATTCTCCACCTCAACCAAACCGGATTCACTCATCTCTTTAAGCTGATCCCAGCTGCAGTGTGAATAGTTGGCACTCTGATGCTCTTCCGGCTTAAGGATATCGGTGAACTTCCCGATAACAGAAATAACACATTTCATATCATACTTCTGCATAAGCGGATAGACATAAAGATAGTTATTATAATAGCCATCGTCAAACGTGATTAATATCGGCTTTGCCGGAAGAGCTGCCGACTCATCTTTGACATAGGCGATGACATCTTTCATCAAAACGGGGGTATATCCCGCTCTCTTAATATACTTTAAATCCCCTTCCAACTGATCAGGCGGCAGGACATAAGTCCCGGTAAGTGCCGGGTCTTTTAAAATACTATGATACATGATAATCGGCAGATCCACACCATCCGAAACGCCGACAGGCATAGGCGCCGATTTTAAATCCACACCCCATACCGCAGCAATGACAATTCCAAGTCCTGCTAACAAACACAGCCATTTGATCAGCCGATTCATAGTCTCATCTCCCACTTCGCTCTGACACCATCATACGCGGGAGCGGGAATGTCCTATGAATAAATCAGAGATCCAATATCATCTGTTCATATGTTAATTTTTCAAATCCTTTTTTTAAGTAAAGCCGAATTGCCCCGCTGTTTCCGGTACATACCTCCAGCCTAAACCGCTTTGCCATTTTTCCATATTCTTTTTTTAACCATTCCAAATAGGCGTTCCCGATACCTCCATTCTGATATTCCGGCTGCACATAAATTTCTTCAATCAATACAACAAAGCCGCCTACTTCGTTGGAAAATGTAAAGGAGAGTTGGCCATATCCGGCAATTTTTCCATCTTGTTCAAAAATAATTCCCCGCAAGTACGGACCTTGTCTTAGAATTTCATTAAAAGTTGCCTGCATATACTCTTGTGGAATTGCATGGTCAACTGCATCGCCGGAATAAAATTCACGACACATCTTTAAAAATTCTGCGCAATCACTTTCTTTGAAATCTCTAAATATTATCATGTAAATCCTCTTTTCTCTTAATTTCGGTTATCAAATACTTTCTGAGTCTTTCCAAATCGTTTTCCGAAAAATGATGCTTTTCTCCCGAAAACCAAACACTCATTGCAAGTTCCGGTAAATACCTAAGCTCTTTTGGAATATTTTGAATCATCCATAACCCGCCGTCATATTTTGACAAAATTTTCTTTTCTTTTTTAAACGAAAGAATTCGTCCCAAAATCAATATATTGCTCGCCAGGTATCTTGAATCATAGGCGTGAAAATCGTATCCGTCAATGTCGGCAGTGATAGCGGACCAGAAATCTTCGTCGGAGACATCCGAAAAAATCTCATCAATCCCTCTTCCGTACAAAGCGATTCCGTACTGACAAATCAATTTGATATAGCTTGTTATATCGGTATCGGAGAATTCGTGATCTGCCACATAGCATTCCGCCCCGGGATCGTCAAAGCGATTCAAATATCTTTGCGTCCAAAAATCGCTGTAATGGAATACACAATTCCCCGGGGTCTTCCATGGATTTATATCACTAAGCCTTACTGCCGACATCTCAAGCGGGCAAGGTTTTTTGTCAATTTCAATTATTCTCTTTGCAATTTCCAATTTGGTTGCAGTATCCGATAAATCATCTACCACAATCAGTAAGTCAATATCACCCGAGTTCGGACAAAACGCGTGAAGCGCAATGGATCCGTGAAGATAGACACCAATCAGCTTACTTCCTAATTCTTCTTTCCAAATATCAACTGCTTCATCTATTTGCAAAAGAATTTCCTCAGGCAGATCACGATACCCTAATAGATTCTTCACCCTATCACCTCCTTTGACAAGTATCGGTTAAAAACCACATATTATAAGCATCAATACGTTAACATCATATTATCATGTTTTTATCCACTTGTCATCTCATAACTTCTAAATCATTGATAATCCCCTATTGGATTACACCTTCCATCTTTTATGAAATGTATTTTATCTCAACCGTGGTATATATAAAAAGTCGCATAAATCTTATGCGACTTTTTATGTTTTGTTCTTTTGTTTTCTTTATACTTTTTCCGCTTCTCTTTCTTCCGACTTTTCGCCTGTATTTATAGCTTTCGGCGAAATCAGCGCATCCGGAGACAGCTCACATTGTTTGAGATAGATACCATTCCCGGCCATAACGCAAAAACTGATCACCGGTAAGCTAAGCATGATAAAAATCATATTGTCGATTCCAACGGCCGTTGAAATCACACCGCCTAAAAAGCTTCCCAGAATATTTCCAATTCCCATACACGCTCCATAGCCGGTCTGTGCTGTAAACAGCGAACGGTGATCCACAACACTTTGAATATACATTACGACCGCTACCAACATTGTGCCATAGGCAGGACCATGAAAAAAATGTGCAATAATAATCATGGGGATATCCCATGCAACACCCAGCAGAATCATCTTTACAATGATTGCCAAATATCCGCAGGCCATCAGTGCTGCCGGGCGAAATTTCGACGCATATTTTGACATCAACAGCAGAATCAATATTTCACATGAGGTCATCGCTGTCAGTGCCAGACCATACTCCATATTTCCGCCGCCGAAGTTTGAAAGCTTAACCGCCATAAAAGTATGACCTGCACTCATCCCCGTTGTCATCAGCAAAAACGTTGATATTAAAATAAGATATTGTTTATTGCAAATCAGTTTTTTCAAAATATCCCAAAAGCTTTCCTCTCCTTCACGAACTTCGGATCTCCTTTTTGCTACAACAGCTTCGGGTTCTTTTGTCTTCAGAACAACAATACAGAAAATTATGCAGCAAACCAAAAATGACGGCGTCATTAACCACATTCCAAAGGCATCCAGCAACATGCCGTATCCCAATGCAGTAAACGCATAGCCCATTGAGCCAAAGCTGCGTACTGCGGCATAATTGATATGATAACCGTTTGCGTTCATTCGCACAATCCATGCATCAACCACCTGCGCGAGCGGCTGATACATAAATCCGATTACCATCATAGCAAAAATAGTTAAAATCATACTGTCTTCGGAAAACGGAAGGATCATTGAGGCACCCATGGCAATTAAAAGCCCTGTTAAAAACAGCTTTTTGATTTTCGGCTTTCGGTCACACATAATTCCCCAAAGCGGCTGCGCTAAAACATTGGTTAACGCAACCAACATCGTGGCAATTCCTATGGAAAATTTATCGTACCCTCTGCTGTTATAGAGCATGACCGCAAACTGCAAAATGGTACACTGTGCCATCCAGTACATACCTTGCAGCAATCCGTATTTTATAGTCGTTTTTGAACTCTCTTTCATGGATCGCTTTCCTTTACTCGTATTATGAATTCTGTTCCGGCTAAAAGCCAAAACAAAATTCTCAAAAGATAGAAAATCGGGATGAGATTTCTCATCCCGATTTTACCGGTTTAACGCAATGTCTTAGATGGTGCCATCCCAAGTAGAAACCTCGGTGTTTTGCATCTCAACTTCATCGAACCAGCGCTGTGTTACACATTTGCTCTCTGTGAAGAAGCGGTAAGAATCCTTGCCCAGACAGTGCAGATCCCCGAAGAAGGAATCTTTATGTCCGGCAAACGGGAAGAATCCGATCGGAACCGGAATACCAACGTTAACGCCAACCATACCGCCGTCTGTATGACGAACAAATTCACGCGCAAAATAGCCGTTCTGAGTAAAGATAACAGAACCGTTTGCGTAGGGGTTTGCGTTCATAACCTTTAAGCCTTCTTCAAAGTTCTTAACACGTTTAATGCAGAGAACCGGCCCAAATACTTCTTCGTCACCGATTGTCATATCGGCTGTTACATGATCGAAGATTGTCGGCCCAACATAATAACCGTCTTCATAGCCTTCAACTTTGCAGTTTCTGCCATCGAGAACCAGTGTAGCGCCTTCTTTTACGCCTTTATCGATATCGGCAATTACTTCATCATAGTGTTTCTTATAAGTGATCGGGCCCAATTTGGATGTTTTGTCATAAGCGGGGCCGACTTTAATTTTTTCAGCCTGTTTTTTGAGCTCTGCTACAAACTGATCGGCAATTGCATCCTCAACAACACAGCAGGAAAGCGCCATGCAACGCTGACCGGCACAGCCGTAAGCAGAGTTGATAACACCGGCAACGGTTCTTTCAATCGGTGCATCAGACATAACCAGAGCATGGTTTTTCGCCTGAGTCAGGCACTGAACACGTTTGCCGTTCGCTGCTGCTTTTTGATAAATTTTCTTACCGACCGGAGTAGAACCAACAAAAGTAATACCTTTAACGTCCGGGTGTTCCAAAATGGTGTCAATTTCATTTCTGGAGCAGGTAACAATATTAACAACACCGTCTGGAACGCCGGCATCTTTATACAGCTGCGCAAACATCATAGCGGTTTTCGGTGTCAAGCTTGCTGCTTTCAGAACAATGGTGTTACCGGTAGCAACGCAAACCGGAGTCATCCAGCCAAAAGGAATCATTGCCGGGAAGTTAACCGGAACAATGCCTGCAAAAACGCCAAGCGGTTCGCGATACAAAACAGTATCAAAACCTTTGGAAGCGTCCATGGTGCTCTCGCCCATCATCAAAGACGGAACCTGAGTTGCAAGCTCAGTTCCTTCTTTTGCTTTCAAAACGTCACCTTCGGCTTCGGACCAAACCTTACCGTTTTCCTTTGCAACGCACATCGTAAGATCATCCATCCGCTCAATAATCAAATCGCGGACTTTATACATAATCTGAGCACGTTTGATTGCGGGAGTAGAGCTCCAGCCGGGAAATGCAGCTTTTGCAGCAGCAATTGCCGCATTTACTTCTTCTACAGTACAGCAGGGAGCCTCGCCGGTCTTTTCGCCGGTGCTCGGATTGTGAAGATCGTAGTATTTATCTGTTTTAGACTCTACGAACTCACCGTTAATAAACATTTTAAGTTTTTCCATGAGTTTCTTTCCTTTCTTGGACAGGTTTGATGTTCTTTATGTTATTTTACATAGTCGTCTATATCAACGTCTTCATGATATTTATATCCGGAAGGATCAGCTGCCGGTGCATAGACACAAACGGCCTTCATCTCTACATCACCGGTGTTTTGAAGCATATGGATTTTCGCTTTTGGAAAAACAATAACACTTCCGGCCTCTACCGGTTCTACTTCCCCGTCAATTAAAACCCGGCCGGAACCGGAAATAATATAAACCAACTCTTCACCGTTTGGGTGAGAGTGAGCCGGTTTCACCTTTGCTCCGGGTGCAACTCGGATGACACAACTGGAAAGAAATTCACAGCCGTCTTTCTCCGGAGTGATTACCCAGCGGAGTTTTCTGCCCGGCAGATCATTTTCCGGAATGCTGTCTTCGCGTACATTAATCATTTTTAGCCTCTCCTTTTCTCAGCCAAGCTTTTTTTCAACCAGTTCAGCAAGCTGTGCGCCTGAAAGGCCAAATGCCTTTGTCAACTGGGCATAAGTGCCGGAATGGACAAATTGCGGACAACCATTCTGATCGAGCATATTCACCGTCATAATTTTAGACGGATCCATCATAATGCCCTCCCGCAGCAAAAGCTTTGGCAGCTTGTTTGCAAGGTAGCCATTATTTTGTTCAGCGAGCACCATTGGAATGCCGGACCGATACAAGTCAATCAGCATTTTTTCATCAACGGAAGGCATGTCTACAACCTTCACATCAATTCCTTGTTCCTTCAGTACATCAGCTGCTGCAAGTGCTTCATAAATACCACGGCCGTATGAAACGATAACGGCTTTGTCCTTAACGCTTTCACGCAGAGCATAACCTTTACCGTATTCAAAAGTCATATTATCCGGATAAACTGCCGCAGAAGCTTTTCTCAGAATTCTCAAATATACAAGGCCTTTGTTTCCTTCGGCAATCCATTTCATTACAGACTTCAACATAGCAGGACAACCCACTGTGATAATTTTCAAATGCGCCATCTGATCAAAGAACATGATGTCGTCATTTCCCATGTGAGTTGCACCGTTTGTCTGGGTGTCCATATCCGGGGCAGTTGCCAAAAATGTCAAGTCAAGGCCATGTCCCTCAGTCAGCCAGCCGCCTTCGGTCTCCATTGCCTCCAACCGTTCCTGATAACTGACGGCGATCCGCCGCATTACGCGCCAGTCAAAGAAAGGACAGAAAGTTGATACCCAAGCGTTTTTACCGGTTGCGGCAAATGCCTCGCCAATGTTCATCATATTGCTCTCGGCAATTCCGACGTTTAACGCCCGTGTCTTATCAACCTGGATAACGCCTTCCTGCAGTCCGCTTGTGGAAGAAAGGTCAGAGTCGATGGTTACAATCCGGCTATCCTGTGCAAACGCCTTCATCATACCTTTTACAATATCTGAAGCTGCATAGGATTTCCCAAGCTCAACCACAGGAAGCTTTTCTTCATCATATTTGATTTTCTTGCAGCGTTTCGGTGCCGGCTTTGTTTTAACAACCGGCGTTCCCGGAGCCACAGCAACCGCTTTTCCATCCGAAATCCGAAGCTCAAGATTCATTTCTCGCGCAATCAGCGCAATTGTCTCTTTGGTCTTATCGCAGCAGATATCATTGTAAAATGCAATGAATGCTTTCTCTCGTCCCTCACGGCGACGGTTCTGCATAACAATTTCCTGCTCGCCGACTTCTGTGGCCAGAGTGATTTTATGTCCATTAATTGCACTTGAAAAGCCGCCGAATCCTTTTGTTGCATCGCAAACGATAGCAGTCGGCCGGCCGTTGCGGTCTTTATGAAATGCCTGAAATGCCGCTACTACCGGAGCATATTCGGTCGCATTCACTTCAATTACGCGGTAGCCAAAAGCGCGAAGCTTATCGGCAATATCATTCATCGAGATAATCATCTTGCTGACATTGTCAAGCTGACCGCCGTTTTTATCTACGATCACGCAGAGATTATCAAGCCGTTGCTCGGCGCCGTACATCAGGGCTTCCCAAACGCCGCCCTCCTGCATTTCACCGTCGCCGACCATGCAGTAAACATCATTCTGCGGGTAAGCCTTGCCAACAAGCGCAAGACCTACTGCTGCGGAAATTCCCTGTCCCAGCGGACCGGTAGAAATCTGCACTCCCGGAAGAATCGGTCCGGGATGACCGTTTAATATGCTTTCATATGAGCGGGATCCCTTTAGAAGGGCAGCGTCAAAATATCCCTTGTCCGCATAAACGGCAGCCATAGCAGCAACCGCATGCCCTTTACTGAGAATAAACTGATCCTGTCCCGGCTCGGTCGGCTGCTCAATATTTAAACGCATTCCGCCGCCGTAATAAAGGCTGACCATTGGGATGACCGCAGAGAAAGCACCGCCGGCATGCACGCCCTTATCAATGGCGTCCAGGCCTTGACGAAGGATGGAATTGCGGATATCTGAATCCTTGATTTCGAGGAGCTTGCACAATCCTTCAAAAATCGCAGGATTATTCGAGTAGTTCTTTTCCACCTTGATTGGTTCCTTTCATGGTAATTGACAAATTTCTCGGATTGCTCTACTTTGCGGCAGACTGAACTCAGTCTGCCGCAAAACAGAGTATATTTATTCTTACAAAACTAAAACTGCCGTTTTTAAAAGCCAAAAGCGGCCAATTTAATCTCTACTTATTTATCGTAGCTGTCAATGATTTTCTGGATTGCGTCGCCAATGCCACGTCCCGGAATGTTGGAATACATCGGCACACAGGTCGGATGCTCCTCGGTCGGGAACCAGGTATAAGCGTTCGGATAGAACTCTTTCATCTTTTCGGCACACTTACCATAGATGAGAACCGGACCTTTTACATCAGTGATGTAAGGCTCAAACTGCAACCCGGTGAAAATTGTAATCGGTTCACGAAGCTTATCAAGAAGCCCGGAAACATAAGCAGCGTCAAGACCCATACGAACCATTACACGACAGCCCGGTTCACAGGCAGAACCAACGATCACGTTAACGTTTTTAAATTTACCGCACAGTACGGTATCCTGATGATTAAATTTACGGGACACTTTCTCAACCGGCACACCCTTGAGCTCAATCTCTTCCGGTTTATTGGTGCCAAGGCCTTCTGCAGCACCCATAACGGTGGACGGAAGATTACCGGGATTATCCCACTGCATCAGCATTTCGGCAACAGTGTCGATTGCAACCGGGTCGGAGCCGCCATAAGTAGTGTTCCAATCGGTGATGCGATCGTCCGGATAGGGGCTGAACGGCCCATTGCCCTGACAGGTCCACAGAGAGTCAACAACAAACCAGTCCGGTTTAGCCGCCGTAACAAGGTTTGCAATTTTCTGATAAATATCGTCTCTATGGCACTCGGACATCCATCTGTAGTCCGGGCAAAGACCAAACTGCAATTTCATCGCATTGGTAAGGCCGGTATGAATATGTACTTTCATTTTAGGCAGACCGATATAAACATCTGCATCTCTTACAACCTTCGGGAAGGGGAATTTCCGGTAAGAAACCGGTTTACCCATGTCATACATTTCCCACTCGGTATTTTCAAGAGCCACCAGCTCTGCGCCTGTCTTTTCGGCGACAGCTTTGATTCCGCAAACCTCAAAGCATTTCATGGTATCTTGTCCCAGTGCGCAGCGCTCGCCGATCTGTACCTTTTTCGGCTTTTGCTCCTGTACCAGCTCAACCAAAGCCTGTAACATTCTGGGATCGGTTGTAAAACCGTTTTCTGCCGGAGAAGTATTAACTGTGTTAATCTTGATGAAAACAACATCGCCCTCGTGAACAATGTTCTGCATACCGCCCTTGGTATCATCGGCAATCTGGCGGATCATTCCTTTGATTTTCTCAACATGTTCCTGCGTGTAGTTTGACGGAGTGCCGAGAAAGTCGTCGCAATGAGCAATTGAAACAATTGATTTTTTTGCCATAAGTCTTTCCCTCCTGTTTTAGCTTGATACCGCGTACGCCCCGCCCCCCTGTTTGGGAAAGCGGGGCCGCACTGCGGAAAAATCCTTTATATTGTTGCTGCCGTTGATACGGCAAGTAGTTGAAGCTACAAAGTCGGAAATATAAAACCGACTTCTGTCATAGAAGCTTATTTCATATAACCGATCTTTTCAAGATACAGTTTGTTTCCGTGAACCGCTTCCTGTGGGGTAACCGGCATATTGGTACCGGCATCCAACTCAACCATAATAGCTCCGTCAAAGTTTTTCGCTGCAAAGTAATCCAAGATTCCTTTCAAATCAACCACACCATCACCAAGGATACAATAGTTGATATAGCCGGTAGAATCAATTTCCTTGCCCTTTTCTTCAAAGTTAAAGTAGGTTTCACCCTCGTCAACCTCGTTGGCCGTGGAATCGAACTCAAGTTTCCCACCGAAATCTTTAAAATGAACATGCTTTACAAGCGGTTCAAATGTTTTGATGATTTCCAGCGGATCGGCGCCACCCTTTTGGATCTGTCCGATATCAGGTGCCATCGCAACATATTTCGGATCGATTCTCTGGAAGAAATCCATAATCTCTTCTTTGGTTTCAACCGGAGTTCCGGTATGGGGATGATAGCACAGAGTAAGACCCATATCCTGCATCAGCTTTCCGCATTCGTTGACAAAATCAACGATGTAGTCTTTATGCTCCAGATATTTTACCTTGCGGCGGTCAACAATGTTTCCGCCGAAAGCAACATGTGTACCACCCTGAGCCAACAGGATGCTGCCTTGCTCTTTAATTTTATTAAACTCTGCCTGGCGCTCACTCGGATTGATAATGTCATGGGAGAAATATGCGCTCCAGAGCGGAAGGTTACATTCTTTAAACAAGTCGAGCTTGCCCTGCGCCTTCATTTTCGGAAGGGTCCAGCCGAACAGCTCAATTCCCCCGAATCCCTCTTTTGCAATGGTGCGTATGGTGTCTTCATAATCATCATCGCTCAGCCAAGTAATACCGGTGTGGCCGATTCTCAATTTATTTTCGCTCATAATAGCCTCCATCGTATTATAGGAAGTTTATCTATTAACCCTCGTAAGAGCCGATAGCATCAGAGTAGTTTCTGTCCTCATCAAAGGTTCTCCAGTCATAGGCAGGCTCATAACCGAGGAGTTTCCTTGCTTTCTCAATAGAGAACAGGCCGTCATGGCCTTTGATATTCTTGCACATGTCGGCAAATTCCGGACAGAGCTTCGAATAATACGGAGCAGACTCATCTGCTATACGAGTGCCGGTCCAAACGTTAAATGCCTCATATTTATTCGGCAGTGTACCGATCTTCTTCAGGGCAAGGTCCGTGAACCGAGCAATATCGCGAGAGTCAACATACTCATGATAGAAGAAGTTTTCATTTCCTCTCTTCGAGACATCCTCAGGAATTGCATCGGTCTTAAATCCAAACGAATGGTTTTTGATCTTGTCGTTATAAACACCGAGCAGCCGCATAGCAACGGTGTTCATGTCATAGGCACGAGAGAATGCTTTCATAACCTCTTCGGTGAGGTATTTGGACAGAGAATATGTATCCTCAGGATAGCAGGGATGTTCTTCGTCGATCGGCAGATATTCCGGAACAAACGGGTTTCCGGAGAATTTGAAGCCTACGCCGTAAGCAAAGAAAGAAGTGGTGACGACTACATTTTTAACGCCCATTCTTCTTGCGGCATCAAGTACGTAGAAACCACCCATGGTGTTGATTTTCATGGCATTGTCTTCCGGCATGCTGTAATTAAAACGAACACCGTCTCTTGCACCGCCCGGGCCCGGATATTCGGCATACGGAGGCTGAAGCTCGGGATTAAACGGAATCGCACCCAGGTGAACGATTGCGTCGCACTGGGACATAGCAATGGCTTTCATGATGTCGCCGATTACAAGCAGATCAGCTTTTACAAAAGGAAGACCGCGCTTTGCATTTTCGGAATCAGGGTTTGGAAGCACAATATCGGTGCAGGTTACATTGTAGCCCTGATCTTGCAGATAAGGTGCAACATAATTTCCAAGCCTTCCGGAAGCACCGGTAACAAGTACATTTTTAATCATAAATCATACACTCCAATTATTTAAATATTTATATTTATTAAATGCTGTAAATAAGTTTTGATAAATACTATTTTTCGTTCTTCCAAGAATACTGCGGTTTGTAACCCAAGAGTTTTTCCGCCTTGCGAATGCTTAAAAGACCTTCGCCGTCGTTGAGGCTATCAACCATATCGGCAATATAGGGAAACCGCTCTTTGTAGAAAGCTCTCGTATCCGGAACATCCATACGAACATCCGTGATAACATTAAATGCCTCATACTTATTCGGCAGTTTTCCGAGCTTTTCAAGAGCAAGTCCGGTAAAGACTGCAATGTCACGCGCATCAACATACTGATGCGTATTGCCGGTGATATATTTCGGGTCGTTGGCAGAAGCATCGGCTTTTTGACCCAGGTTGTACATAGCACGGCTTCTTTCCATATCGTGATAGTAAACACCCATCAGCCGCATTGCAACCATGTTCATATCATAGGCACGAGAGAATGCTTTCATAATTTCCTCGCCGAGATATTTGGAAAGGCTGTATGTATCCTCCGGATAGCAAGGGTGATCCTCATCAACCGGCAAATATTCGGGTTTAAACGGCTCGCCGGAAAGGCGGAAGCCCAGACCGTAGGAGAAATAGCTGGTCGCCGCGATTACATTTTTAACGCCCATTCTTCTCGCAGCATCCAAAACATAAAACATACCCATGGTGTTAATCCGCATTGTATTGTCTTCCGGTTGACTCCAATTGGAATGGACACCGTCCTGTGAAGGTCCTTTTCCGGAGCGATCCTCATACGGAGGCTGAAGCTCGGTGTTATACGGAATTGCTCCCAAATGGATAATTACGTCCGGCTGCGCCATTGCAATAGCCTTCATAACGTCACCGATTACACAAAGGTCAGCTTTCACAAACGGCAGACCACGTTTTGCATTTTCGGAGTCCGGTCTTGGCAGAACAATATCGGTACAAGTAATATTATATCCAAGATCCTGCAAATAAGGAGCTACATAGCTGCCAAGTTTACCGGAAGCGCCGGTAATTAATATATTCTTTGCCATAACATATCCTTTCCTTTTCTTAAAACTTCTTTTGTGCCACTCAAAATGAGCGGCACAAAAGATACAAATCATTTTTATTTTACGGTAATCAAATCTTTTAAATAAACGAGGCTCTTCTCCATTGCATTGTGAGCAAATTCAATCGGATCACCGGTTACCTGATCGCCCCACCAGCCCTGCTCAAGAACAAGATGGAAGCCTTCCGGGTAACGCGCTTTTGTGCAGATCGCATCGATCGCCGCCGGAATGTCAACATTGCCTTCGCCGAGAGAACATCCAACCGGGATCAACGGGAAATAGTCGCCATCCTGGGTCTTATCGATTATTTTCGTATCTTTAATATGGGAAGTAATTGCCCAAGGCGCCATCCGCTGAATATCTTCGTTTGGCTCGGCGAAAACTGCAAAACTGTTCGCGGTGTCAAGTGCAATACCCATATTCGGAGAATTAACCTCCTCAAAAACGCTTGCAAGCTCTTTACCGGTAAAGTCTACATGGTTTTCCTGGGCATAGTAAACACCGTACTCTTCAAAAATCGGTTTTGCTTCTTTTAAGGAAGCGACGATTCTGTCATATTGCTCTTTCATCGTCATACCCGGAGTGCGGTTATAACGGGAGGTTTCCAGGCACAAACGGCCGTAACCTGTTCTGAAAATTTTAGAGCCCAATTTTTTACCGAATTCAATTGTTTCAATCAATTCCTTGCGAGCAGTTTTAGCGTCTGAACCGGCAAGTTCAAAAACAGAATGCGGACAGTACATTTCATACTCAATTCCGTATTTCTCAAGCATTGCTTTGATCTTCGCTACAGATTCGTCATCTTTCGGCAGACCAAAAACGATCGGCTGAAGAACTTCACAGCCAAGTCTCTGTGCTTGTTGCATCTGCCACTCGAGTTTTGCAAAATCATCTGTGATTTCAGGCGGCGCCGGATAAATAAAACCGATCCAACCCAACTTCATGTTATTACGATAAGCCATGATATTTTCCTTCTTTCTTTTATTAATTAATGATTAATCTACAGTGATTAATTCCTTTAAGTAAATCATGCTTTTCTCAAGCATTTTACGGCTGTATTCACCCGGATCGCCGTAAACCTGATTGCCAAGCCAGCCCTGCTCAAGAACAAGGTGGAAACCTTCCGGATAACGGGATTTTGTCGCAATCGCATCAATTGCCGCCGGAATGTCAACATCACCTTCACCAAGCGGACAACCCACTGTAATAAACGGGAAGTAGTTGCCTTCCTGCGTTTTATTTACCACTTTAGAATCCTTAATATGGGAAGTAATCGCCCAAGGCGCCATCCGCTGATTGTCAATGTCCGGCTCACAGAAAATTGCAAAGCTGTTTGCGGTATCAAGTGCAATTCCCATGACCGGGGAATTTACCTCTTCAAAGAGATCCGCCATTTCTTTCCCCGTGAAATCCACATGATTTTCCTGTGCATATTTCATGCCGTACTCTTCAAAAATCGGTTTTGCTTCTTTTAACGAAGCCAGGACGCGATCGAATTGCTCTTTCCCTGTCATACCCGGGGTACGATTATAGCGGGAAGTTTCCAGGCAGAGATGGCCATAGCCACAACGCATAATTGTTGAACCAAGCTCTTTTGAAAATTTAATCGCTTCGATTAATTCTTCACGCGCCGTTTTTGCATCAGGTCCTGCAAGCTTAAAGACCGCCGGCGGACAACGCATTTCGTACTCGATGCCGTATTCTTTGAGCCAGTCTTTCAGTTGATCGAGATCTTTCCCTTTTTGCGGCAAAGGGTGAACAATCGGCTGAAGAACCTCGCAGCCAAACTCCTTCGCCTTTTTCATCTGCCATTCAAACTTTGCCATGTTATCCGTAATATCCGCAGGAGCCGGATATGCAAATCCGATCCACCCCATTTTCATATTGTTGCGGTAAGCCATGGTTGTTTCCTTCTTTCTCTATTCAGTAAAAAATTATTTTACAGTAATCAGGTTTTTCAAGTAATCAAGGCTCTTTTCCATGGTTTCAATCGCAAAATCACGCGGATCGGTTCCTTCTGGCAGTTTGCCAAACCAACCCTGTTCAAGAATGAGGTGAAAACCTTCCGGATAACGAACATTATCGATTAACAGCTTAACCGCGCGAGGAATATCCAAGCCGCCTTCGCCCAATGCACATCCAACAGGGGTCATCGGGAAATAATCTGGTCCAAACGGAGCATCAATTACTTTGGAGTCTTTAATGTGGGAAGTAATTGCCCACGGAGCCATTGCTTCAAGATCCTCATTCGGATCGCAAAGAATTGCGAAACCATTTGCGGTATCATACGCAATACCCATATTAGGAGAATTAATCTCTTCGAAAATGGCAGCAATTTCTTTCCCGGTAAAGTCGCAGTGATTTTCCAGCGCAAACAGCATGTCGTTTGCTTCAAAAATCGGAGCTGCAACTTTTAAGCTGTCGGTAATCCGACGAAGCTGCTCATGAGGAAGCATTCCCGGAACTTTGCTCCAGCGGGAATATTCTACATTCAGTTTGCCATAACCACAGCGCATAATCTTAGCACCGTATTTTTTTGCGAGATCAATAGCTTCCTGCAGCTCTTTCTTAGCAGCTTCGGTATTTTCGCCGCAGAGCTCGAAAATAGCGCGCGGAGCGCCCATCTCGTACTCAACATCGCATTCCTTCATCTTTGCTGTGATCTTTGCAATGGATTCGTCGTCTCTCGGCATATTAAAAACGATCGGCTGCAAAACCTGACAGCCATAACGTTTTGCTTCTTCAAGCTGCCAGAAAATTTTATCCATATCCTCTGTAATTTCCGCAGGAGCCGGATACATATATCCGATCCAGCCAAGTTTCATATTGTTAATGTAAGCCATGATGTTTTCCCCTTTTGTATTGTATTAGCATAATGATGTTTTATGAAATTCAGTCAACAAACTCGTCGCCTTCTTCGTCCTGTTTGCCCTTTCTCCAGGTGTACTGAGACTCATACCCAAGCATTTCTTTTGCCTTGCGGGTAGTGAAGAAGCCTTCGTGTCCCTCAAAATTTGTACACATATCAGCAATATAAGGGAAACGTTTTGCATAAAACGAGTTTGAATCCGGATTGAAAGTTGTATCGGAAGCCAAGTTGAACGCCTCAAAGCCGGGCAGCTGTTTTTCAAGAGCAAGGCCTACAAAATAAGCAATATCACGAGCGTCTACATACTGATGCGTATCGCCGTTAATATAACCCTTTTCCTCGGTTTCCGGAATCACATAATCGTTATTAAATTTGTAGCACTCTCTGCACCACTGAACCTTCGGATAATAAACGCCGGTCAGACGCATTGCAACGATATTCATGTTATAAGCGCGGGAGAACGCTTTCATAATTTCATCGCCGAGCTGTTTGCCGAGAGAATATGTATCCTCCGGATAGCAGGGATGATTCTCATCAATCGGCAGATAATCCGGTTTGAAAGGCTCGCCGGAGATCCGCATACCAAGGCCGTAGCAGTAATAGCTGGAAGCGGCAATTACATTTTTAATTCCCATTCTTCTTGCAGCGTCCATGACGTAAAAGGTACCCATGGTGTTGATTTCCATTGCTGCATCTTCCGGGATCATGTAATTGTAATGAACGCCGCCGGTTGCCGAACCCTTTTTCGGAGTTGTGTCATACGGAGGCTGGAGCTCTACATTGTGAGTGATTGCCGCAAGGTGAATGATGGTGTCCGGCTGTGCCATTGCAATTGCTTTCATAACATCGCCGATGTTAAGCAAATCAGCCTTCACAAAAGGCAGATGCAATTTTGCAATTTTGCTGTCCGATTTTGGCAGGACAACGTCGGTGCAGGTTACGTTATAACCCTGTTTGTTAAGATAAGCGGAAACATAATTTCCGAGCTTTCCGGCAGCACCGGTCACCAATACGTTTCTTTTCATTTTTTTCATCTCTTTCTGTTTTGATTATTTCTGCTTTGATTACTTTATTGTTACAAGCTCTTTTAAATATGCAACGCTTCTTTCAACCGTATCGCGGCGGAATTGAGCTTCATCCTCAACGCCATCGAGCTCACAGCCAAACCAGCCCTGCTCCACAACCAGATGGAACCCTTCCGGATAACGCGATTTCTCCTGGATTGCCTGAATAGCGGCCTTAATATCAACGCTGCCTTCACCACAGGCACAGCCAACAGTGATCAGCGGGAAATAGTCGCCCTCCTGTGTTTTATCGATAACCTTTGCATCTTTCATGTGCGAGGTAATCGCCCAGGGAGCCATCAACTGAACTTCTTCGTTCGGATCGCTGAAAATGCAGAACCCGTTTGCCGTATCAAGCGCAATACCCATATTCGGCGAATTGATCTCTTCAAAGATCGCGGCTAACTCACGGCCGGTGAAATCCAGATGATTTTCTTGTGCATAATATATACCGGCAGCTTCAAACATCGGCGCTGCAATTTTTAAACTGTCGAGAATCTTTTTATACTGCTCTTTTCCGGTGATTCCGGGGCCTTTATAGTAACGGGTTGTTTCCATAATCAACTTCCCGTAGCCACTGCGTATAATTTTGGCTCCAAAGTCTTTGGCAAAGTCGATATCTTCCTGAAGCTCTTTTTTGGCTTCAGCGCCGTTCGGGCCGGAAAGCTCAAAAATCGCACGTGTACAACCAAGTTCAAACTCTACGTCATACTCTTCCATTTTCGCTTTGATCTTTGCGAGCGCCTCAGGATCGTCTTTCGGCAGCGGAAATGCCGGATGCAACACGTGACAATCCAAACGTTTTGCCTGCTCAAGCTCCCAGAGAATTTTATCAGTCGGATCGGTTAATTCTGCCGGCGGTACATAGTTCGGTCCAATCCAACCGATCTTCATGTTGTTTAAAAGTGCCATGTCCAAATCCTTCTTTCTTTGCAGATTGTAATATAAGATTTGTTCTTTAAACCATAATCCAAAACATCATCTTTGTTTCGGTGTGATACAAAATTAATTCAGACCGCCCTAATGCGACTAACAAAGAATCACCCGATAAAATGCAAACGGCCCCAAAACATGGCCCTCCAGTAAAACAGTCGACCAACAGCGGAGAAAGTAAAACGCTTTCCCCTGCGGCTTAATTATTGTGAATCTGCCGAAGATATGAAAGCACCGATATAATACCGCTTCCGGCAATTTAAAAATTCCGGATCGCCGCAATAACGCCAAACGGCTACAGACGATCTTATTTCGATCTTTTAACGACAGCTGTATCATGGAATTACACCGAATCAAAATACTTCTCCTTGTAATTAACTCCTAAAACCGATCTATCAACACCATCAAAAAAATAAATTTCTAAAGCCGCAATAACACAATCATCGAAAAACGATTCAAAATATAACAATTATCGACAACAGTATCACATTTCTGTTAAAACTTCTATTTTCGTCTATCTGCACAATTTTAAAAATATTTTTTGTGCGTTTTTATGCTACTTGTTTACGGCTCATAAGTAATATATCATAACCCCTAAGCGAGTAAAATATGACAAATAAAACCTTTTGGTTGAAAATATAAACTTGAGCAAATAAACCGCAATATTGATTTCTTCAAATAATACAATCCTGTTAAATAACCCTACTTTTCCGTTTAAATCGGACTTTCCGGCACAGATTGATCTTTTTCATATCTATGCCGACTTCCCTGCAAGACATGCCTCATCCTATAAAAACGTTTAAATTTTTAACTATCGTCCGCAAATAGATTTTTGTAGGATGTATTTATTGGCATTGCTTTTTCTGTGTCTGGATACTATACTGAGGAAAAGGGGAAAACGATTTAGAAAGATGATGTAAAATATGACAAAACTGTTTCGTGTTGCTATGATTCAAAAAACCGCTGTGGCTCTGGACGAAGAAAAAAATCGTCTGCTTGCATTAGAATATTGCCGTCAGGCAAAACAACTCGGTGCTGATATCGCCCTGTTCCCCGAAATGTGGTCAACTGCCTATGCCTGCCCGAAGAGCTTTTCTTCCGGGGATATTGAAGAATGGAGAAGTCACGCTTTACCCGAAAACAGCTTATATCTTACATCCCTTTGTCAGATGGCCAAAGAACTTAAGATGGGAATTGTTGCAACCTGTATGTCCGAAGGAACACCTCTCGCCCAAAATACCGCTTATATCATCGGGCCGGACGGCAGCATCCTATTAAAATATTCCAAGGTTCACACCTGTGATTTCAGCATGGAAGGGTACCTCGAACCCGGTGGCGGATTTTATGTTTGTGATTATCCACTGCCGGACGGCGATTCTGTCCGGCTCGGTGTTATGATTTGTTATGATCGGGAATTCCCGGAAAGCGCACGGATTTTAATGCTAAAAGGTGTTGAAATCATTCTTGTTCCAAACGCTTCTCCTATGAACTACGCCCGTTTAAATCAGCTTTCGACCCGTGCCTTTGAGAATATGGTGGGGGTTGCCATGGCAAACTATCCGGGAGAGCATGGCGGAAATTCTGCAGCCTACGGGCCGATTGTTTTTAATCCGGACGAAACCTGTGAAGACAACACCATTATTCTCGCAAATCACACCGACGAAATCATTTGCATAGCCGAATTTGATCTTGGCAGTCTGCGCGAATACCGCAATTATGACTGTTGGGGAAACGCTTATCGAAAACCAGCAACCTATGCATCTTTATTGGAAACAGAAGTAAAACCGCCTTTCCTACGCAAACCTCGCCCATAAAAGGAGTATCTTATGGAAAAGCACAAAACCGTATCAGAATCCCGCACCATTTTATCGGACATCATGCTGCCGAGTCAGGCTAATCCGGCCGGAAATGTTCACGGCGGAGAAATAATGAAAATGATGGATAACTGTGCCAGCGTTGCTGCCATGCGGCACTCGCGCAGAAACTGTGTCACTGCCAGAGTCGATGAACTGATGTTTTTCCATCCGATCTACGTTGGGCAATTGGTCATTTGTGAAGCCAGTCTCGTGTATGTCGGCAGAACTTCAATGGAAATACATGTAACCGTTCGGGTAGAAGACACCTATGGAGACGAACGTCAGGAAATGGCTCTTTCCGCCTATTTCACCTTTGTTGCAATGGATGAAAACGGAAAGCCATGCGAAGTTCCACGGCTCGATATACAAAGTGAGGAAGAGGCTCGAGCTTACGACGAGGGTAGAAAGCGTTACCTGCATCACAAACAGAAAAACCCCTGACCGGACCGGGCCTTTTGTTTTTCCGATATAATCGCTGCTGACCCACGAGACACGCTTTTTAAGGAAAACATTTTTGACGTACCTCGCGGGTTTAGTCTCTTTTAAGTCTTTACCGCGCCGATATCGCGTCTGGCCGCAGGGGTACCCTGCCCCTGACCGGACCGGACAGTCGCAAGTCTTTTGTTTTTCCGATATAATCGCTGTTGACCCGCGAGACACGTTTTTTAAAGAAAACATTTTTGACGTACCTCACGGGTTTTGCGTTCAAACCGATAAAGTTTTTCTTGCAATTTGTCTCGCTTTGTCACAATCCAAAACAAGAGCAGCCTGTTTAAAAAAAGAGATTTTATAAAGCCTGTGCGGATTTAAATATCCGTACGGGCTTTTTGCATAAATTTTTACACCGCGGCAAAAATAAAGGAAAAGCATTTCGGAGGGATTGTCTTGAATTTGACCACGCAGGAGTACGAAAAGCTCAATCAAAAGGCGAGCAGAAATACGAAAAGCTATTTCACCTTGCCCATGGCCTTCTTAATCGGCGGATTAATCTGTACACTGGGGCAAGCGCTTTTAAATCTTTACACCTATCTTGGTTTTAACGAAAAAGATGCAGGTATGCTGGTGTCAGCGTCTCTTATCTTTTTAACCGCACTTTTACCGGCCTCAGCCTTTTTAATGTCCTTGCCAAATACGCGGGGGCCGGTACACTTGTCCCAATTACCGGATTTGCCAATGCCATGGTATCACCGGCGCTTGAATTTAAAAGCGAAGGTTTTATCCTGGGTCTAGGTGCAAAAATGTTTATCATTGCAGGGCCCGTTCTGGTTTACGGCATCAGTGCCTCAATTATTTACGGTATCATTTATATATTATTCAAGTCGTTACCGGATAAAACACATCTTCATAAAACAAAAAGGAGTAATACTATGGCAACCAGACTTTCACAATCAACCATTCAGCTTGACAAACCGCCTGCTGTCCTGGGTTATGCCTCAATTGTAGGCAAAAAAGAAGGGGACGGCCCCCTCGGCCGGGAATTTGATTTAGTAGATGAAGATACGACCTTTGGAGAAAAAACCTGGGAAAAATCCGAGAGCAGGCTTCAGTCCAATGCTGTTAATCGTTTGCTCGATAAAACGAAAACCGCTACCTCGGATGTTGACATTATTTTTGCGGGCGATCTTCTCAATCAATGTATTGGATCCACCTATGGACTGCGGGAGTTGGGAATTCCTTTTCTCGGACTGTTCGGTGCCTGCTCAACGATGGCTGAATCCTTGATCGCATCTTCTCTTTTTATTGAAGGTTCAATCGCTTCAAAGGCAATTGCCGTTACCTCTTCCCATTTCTGCACGGCGGAACGTCAATTTCGCTTTCCACTTGAATACGGAGGAGTACGCACACCTACTTCGCAATGGACCGTCACGGGATCAGGAGCTGTTTTAATCGGGTGCGACGAAAGCAAACCGAAAATTCGCACGGTTACCATTGGAAAAATTGTTGACCTCGGTATTACTGATGCCAATAACATGGGAGCAGCAATGGCGCCTGCCGCATGCTCTACTCTTCAAACTTATTTTCACGACACCCATGAGCATGTCGAAAATTTTGACGCCATCATCACAGGAGATTTGGGCAAAGTAGGAAGTCGATTGCTTTGTGAGCTTTTGGAACGCGACGGGATTAATATACGGGATAAACATCTTGATTGCGGCTGTATGATCTATGACTTTGAAAATCAGGATGTTCATGCCGGCGGTTCCGGCTGCGGCTGCTGCGCCTCGGTTCTCTGTGCGCATTTTTTACCAAGGCTTATGCGCGGCGAACTCAAACGGATCCTTTTCTGCGCTACCGGAGCGTTGATGTCACCGACTATTGTTCAGCAGGGAGAAAGCATTCCAGGTATCTGCCATCTGGTAGAACTTACAGCAAATTAGGAGGAATAAAATGGATGTATTTTTTGAATATCTTAAAGCCTTTGCAGTAGGCGGACTTATCTGTGTCATCGGCCAACTTTTAATTGATCACACCAAGCTTACTCCGGCTCGAATTTTGGTCGGATTCGTGGTGACAGGTGTAATTCTCGGTGCAGTCGGACTATATGAACCGCTGGTCAATTTTGCCGGTGCGGGAGCAACTGTTCCGCTAACCGGATTTGGTTACAATCTTGCAAAAGGCGTAAAAGAAGCCGTACAGGAATCCGGTTTCATCGGCGTATTGACCGGCGGACTGAAAGCGTCAGCAGGCGGTATCGCCGCAGCCATCTTCTTTTCTCTGCTCGCCGCTCTCATTTTCAAACCAAGTGATCGCAGCATAACAGGATAAATTCTGCAAAAGGAGAACTTTATCAATGGTTGTCGAAGAAGTTATGTCCCGGTATATCGTCCGTGTTTCATACGACGAAAGCGCCTTTAGAGCATCTGAGCTGATGCGCCGGAACAAAATCGGCGTTTTACCGGTAGTGCGTGGAACAAGCGTTGTCGGGATGATTACAGATCGCGATCTCGTAACCCGCTGCATTGCGCAGGGAAAGCTGCCAATTGAAACAGCGGTTGACCGGATTATGTCGCAACCTGCTATTTGTATCGAAGCAGCTACTCCTGTTCATGAGGCTGTTTCCCTTATGGCACGCCATAAAATAAAACGGCTTCCTGTTACTCAAAAAGGTGCCCTCGTGGGAATGGTCAGCCTCAGCGATTTAACAAAATCCATATCGCCGGATGCTATCGCAAAAACCTATCAAAATATTTTTACTGGAGGACAGGCAGATAGTGGAAATTCTTTTCTCGAAACTTTCTTTACCTGATTGCCCGTGACCGGGCCGGACAGTCGCGAGTCTTTCGTTTTTCCGATATAATCGCCGCTGACCCGCGAGACGCGTTTTTAAGAAGAACATTTTAAACGTACCTCGCGGGTTTAGCCTCTTTAAGTCTTTACCGCGCCGATATCGCGCCTTACCGCAGAGCCACCCTGCCCGTGACCGGGCCGGACAATCGCGAGTCTTTTGCTTTTCCGATACAATCGCTGCCGACCCGCGAGACACGTTTTTTAAGAAAAACATTTTAAACGCACCTCGCGGGTTTAGTCTCTTTAAATTTTTTGCCGCGCTGATATCGCGTCTGGCCGCAGGGGTACCCTGCCCGTGACCGGACCGGACAGCCGCGAGTCTTTTGTTTTTCCGATACAATCGCTGCCGACCCGCGAGACGCGTTTTTAGGGAAAACACTTTAAACATATCACGCGGATGATGACAGTTACACTGATAAACAAAATTCGTATATCAAAAAATAAAAGGCTGCATATTGGATTGCAGCCTTTTACTTTCTTGAAATTTCTGTCGCATCCGCGATAGATTCATCCGACATTATTTTCTCTTTCCAGCCGTTCTCTGCCTCAATTTGAGCAAATCCACATAATCAACTACCGCAGCCTTTGACGCCGGATCCAGAGACAGGATATCAGAGATCAATTGACCAAAGGTTACATCCGGACGAATCATTGTGTTCAGTTCCTTAATCGTCCCGCGAAATTTTGTCATTCCTAAAATATAATCGGAAGTAACATGGTAGTATTCCGCCAGTGCAATCAAATGACGAACGGGAAGATCGTAATCGCCTGTTTCATAATTGGAGTAGGTCTGTTGAGCAATCCCCAATATTTCCGCTACGCCGGCCTGCGTTAATCCCTTTTCTTCTCGCAGTCCTCTTAAAATGTCTGTTGCCTTCTTTTCTGCCACATTCTCACTCCCTTAGCCTGTATAAAATTTTACTCTACCAAATAAAATACACTTTGTTTTACCAACCATCAATGTAATTATATGTAAATTAACATTATATCATTGTTACTATACTTCTAAGAATTTCTTTTATCCTAAAAGTTTTTCCTGTTTAAACTACACCTACATCTTAAAAAACAAAAAGGCA
>VOFB01001310.1_pt1:0-360000 | contig 365583 bp, 337 predicted proteins | sample 5384141 | NCBI WGS metagenome assembly VOFB01 (sample SAMN12384721, study PRJNA508395) | human gut metagenome | isolation source: healthy gut A | host: Homo sapiens
TGATTTATATGGATTTTATGAAATAAACAAGGATAGTGATGAATATAAAATCGCATTAAGATTCATGTCACAAGAGGATTTGTTAAAAGATGATATAGATAATATAAGACTGCTTGTAAAAGATGATGGGGAAGATTATATGTATTTTATCATTAATGAGAATACAGACTATATTGGCGGCGGCGCTTGTGGTGAAGAAATGATAACAAAATACGAGACTATTAATCAGGATATTATTCTTTATTATGGATTTTCAGAAGAAGATAAAATAAAACAAACTAATCGTTACAAAATATATATCAGTATGTGGCAGGACAATTGAATAATAAAGTTTGCATTTGTAAATATTATTATGTATAATTAAAACATCTATTGTGGGGCGGATTATAGTTTTTACAGGGTATATCGGCGTATTGGGGAGCCGTCCATATTCAGAAGGGAGTTTTAAATACATGGCGACAAGTTTAACACAGAATTTCAGTAAGGAAGAATTCAAGAAGAATGTAATCAGTAATTGTAAGTCTCTTTATAGAAAGAATATTGAAGAGGCTAATGATCAGGAAGTTTTCCAGGCAGTTTCTTATGCTGTTAAGGATATTATTATTGATAAATGGATTGCCACCCATAAGCAGTATGAGAAGGACGATCCTAAGATGGTTTATTATATGTCTATGGAGTTCCTTATGGGACGTGCACTTGGTAACAACATGATTAATCTCTGTGCTTATGATGAGATTAAGGAAGCTCTTGACGAGCTTGGTCTTGATATTAATGTTATCGAGGATCAGGAGCCGGACGCAGCTTTAGGTAATGGTGGTCTTGGCCGTCTTGCTGCATGTTTCATGGATTCTTTAGCAACTCTTGAATATCCTGCATATGGCTGTGGTATCCGTTATAAGTATGGTATGTTCAAGCAGGAAATTAAGGACGGATATCAGGTAGAGGTTCCTGATAACTGGTTAAAGGATGGCAACCCATTTGAAATTAAGAGATCTGAATACAGATATGAAGTTAAATTTGGTGGATATGTACGTTCTTACAGAGATGAGAAGACTGGAAGGGATATGTTCGTTCAGGAAGATTACCGTTCTGTAATCGCTGTTCCATATGATATTCCTGTTCTTGGATATGGCAATAACACTGTTAACTCTCTTAGAATCTGGGACGCAGAGCCTGTTAATACATTTAACCTTAACTCTTTCGATAAGGGTGATTACCAGAAGGCTATCGAGGAGGAGAACCTTGCAAAGAATATCGTTGAGGTACTTTATCCTAATGATAACCACTATGCCGGTAAGGAATTAAGACTTAAGCAGCAGTATTTCTTCGTATCAGCAAGTGTACAGAGAGCTGTTGACAGATATAAGTCAATGAATAATGGGGATGTTAAGAACATTTATAAGAAGGTTACTTTCCAGCTTAATGATACACACCCAACTGTTGCAGTTGCAGAGCTTATGCGTATCCTTATGGATGAGAACGGACTTGAATGGGATGAGGCATGGGATATCACAACTAAGACTGTTGCTTATACTAACCATACAATTATGGCTGAGGCACTTGAGAAGTGGCCTATTGAGTTATTCTCAAGACTTCTTCCAAGAATTTACCAGATTGTTGAAGAGATTAACCGCCGTTTTGTAGAAGAGATTAAGGCTAAATATCCAGGAAATCAGGAGAAGGTTCGTAAGATGGCTATTATCTATGATGGACAGGTTAAGATGGCTAATCTTGCAATTGTTGCCGGATATTCTGTTAATGGTGTTGCAAAGCTTCATACAGAAATCTTAAAGAAGCAGGAGTTAAGAGATTTCTATGAAATGATGCCAGAGAAGTTTAATAATAAGACTAACGGTATTACTCAGAGAAGATTCTTAAAGCATGCTAACCCACTTCTTTCTGACTGGATTACAGATAAGATTGGTGATGGATGGGTTACAGATTTAAGCCAGCTTGAGAAGCTTATGCTCTATGTTGATGATCCTAAGGCTCAGCAGGATTTCATGCAGATTAAGTATAAGAACAAGGTTCGTCTTGCCAAGTACATCAAGGAGAATAACGGAATTGATGTTGATCCTAATTCTATCTTCGATGTACAGGTTAAGAGACTTCATGAGTATAAGAGACAGTTACTTAATATCTTACATGTTATGTATCTGTACAATCAGATTAAGAGAAATCCTGATTATGATATGGTTCCAAGGACATTTATCTTTGGTGCCAAGGCAGCAGCAGGATACAAGATTGCTAAGCAGACAATCAAGCTTATCAATAATGTAGCTAACGTTATTAATAATGATGCTTCTATCAAGGGCAAGATTAAGGTTGTATTCATTGAGAATTACAGAGTATCTAATGGTGAGATTATATTTGCGGCAGCAGATGTAAGTGAGCAGATATCTACAGCTTCTAAGGAGGCTTCAGGTACAGGTAACATGAAGTTCATGCTTAACGGTGCAATTACTCTTGGTACTATGGATGGAGCTAATGTCGAAATCGTTAATGAAGTTGGTGCTGAAAATGCACAGATATTTGGTCTCAGCTCTGATGAAGTTATCCGTTTCGAGAATGAGGGCGGATATGATCCTATGGAAATCTTTAACAATGATCAGGAAATAAGAGATGTTCTTATGGAACTTATCAATGGAAAGTATTCTCCAGAGGATACAGAGATGTTCAGAGATATCTACAATTCTCTTCTTAACAATGATGGAGGCAGAAGAGCAGATACTTACTTTATTCTTAAGGACTTCCGTTCATATGCAGAGGCTCAGAGAAAGATTGATGAGAGATACAGAGATACTAACGGCTGGGCCAAGACTGTTATGACTAATACAGCCAAGGCAGGTAAGTTCTCATCAGACAGAACTATTGAAGAGTATGCTACAGAAATCTGGAAGCTTACTAAGACTCCTGTTGAGATGTAATATCGGATTTGTCAGAAGATTATTGAATATTTCCCCGCACTTTGTGTGCGGGGATTTTTACATTTAAAAACAGTATAAACTTTACGAATCTGGAAAACATATTAACATCAAAGCTTTGCGAAATGATAGGAGGATGTTAGTATGGCGAATGTAAGAACGCGAGGAACCGACAAGGTTAAGGTTGTGTCAGCGGTTATTACGCTGGCGGTTATTGTTGCGCTTGTGTTTGGGATATTTTCAGTAGCACAGAATGTTAAGAAATCTAAGAACAACAATCTTGTGAATCTGAATGAAACAGAAGGAAATGTGGCTATCAAGACAGATGACGACCCGGATATTCCAGTGGAAGAACCAACTGTTGGTGATGATGATATTATTAATGCCAACGCAAGAGCAAGCATGTCTGATGATGGTGATGGAACTGAGGATGAGGTTACGGAGCAGACAAAGGAGCCGGAGACAGAGGAACAGGCGGTCAAGCCTATGACTGAAGCTGAGGTTATGGCAAATGCTATAAGTAAGTATACATTTGACCAGGGAGAGCTTATATACTGGCCTGTCAGCGGAACTGTTACGCTTGGATATAATATGGATTCTACTGTGTATTTTAAGACTCTTGGCATGTACAAATGCAGTCCTGGTATGGTAGTTGCTTCAGATGTTGGAACTAAGGTATGTGCAGCGGTATCAGGTGTAGTTGTTGATGTTGCAGAGAATACTGAAACAGGACTTACTGTAAGGGTTGCAGCAGGTAATGGATATGAGATGACAACTGGTATGCTTTCAGATGTGAATGTTAAGATTGGAGATACAGTTACAGCCGGTCAGCTTCTTGGTACCGTGGCCGAGCCAACAGCATACTATAAAGAAGAGGGCCCAGGAATATATTTTGCAATGACAAAGGACGGTATTCCTGTGAATCCTATGGATTACCTCGGCGAGTAATTGTTGACAATACGTGTAAAATCAGCACCTGCTTATGATTTTACAAGCAATGTGTGCGGAGAAACAGCCGGCAGTCTCCATTATATAAGTGGGATAACGCCTGAAAGGGCAAAGCAGGTGCTTAATATAGATAAAGGCGGCGGGAATCCGCCGCTTACATATTTTATAGGTGTGTGGTGATTACATAATAGCAACGAAGTTATACATCAGTATGAAGTGGCAGAGGCTTCCAGCCATAACAAATACATGAAAGATTTCATGTGTTCCGAAGTTAGGGTGCTTTGCGTTAAATGCAGGCATCTTAATTGCATATATTACGCCGCCAACAGTGTAGAAGATTCCGCCGGCGAGAAGCCAGAAGAATGCGGCTCCGGCAAGTGCTGAATATATCTGAGGAAGAGCCATAATACATGTCCAGCCCATTACAATGTAGAGAACTGAAGATATCCACTTAGGACAAGTTACCCAGAGAAGCTTGAATGCGATAGCAAGAATGGCGATTCCCCACACAATTCCAAACATAACATAGCCATATATATTATGAAGTACAATTAGGCAGACTGGAGTGTATGAGCCTGCGATAAGAACAGGAATCATGCAGTGATCAAGCCTTTTCAGCACAATATTGACATTACTTGATATATCAAATGTGTGATAAGTTGTGCTTGCTGCATATAGAAGAATCATACTTACCATAAATACAGTCATTGAAACAATAGAAACGGTTGTTCCATAAGAGGCTGCTTTAAGAATAAGTGGGAATAATCCTGCAATTGCACAGAGCATGCCGATAAAATGTGTTATCGAACTGCCAGGGTCTTTAATAATCATCTGTGCCTTTATCTTAGTGTGTATATTATCATTCTGTAAATGAAGTGCTGGTGCAAAAGTTGTCATAATAAATCCCTCCTCCTATAATGACATGTAGTATTAAAAACTACATCTTGTTGACATGATAATATAACAAATGGTTTGATAATGCAAGCGTTTTATATAAAATTAATAATTATTGAAATTTTTACTATAAATAATAATATTTGAATATGAATAAAATAAAAGTTGAAACCGTTGTTGATATAGTGTAAGATATATAATATAATTTATAAATTTTAAGAGGTGTAATATGGAAGCAATTAGAACAATACAGGATTTTAAGGATTTCATGAATGCCAATTATAATAATATATATTCAAATGCAATTAAAGCCGAAGAACTTACATTAGAAGATGAGTGGATGAAAGAAGATGAGTGGGAGGCTGTTTATCAGCAAGAGGAGAAGAATAATGGGAAAGTATAACATAGGTGATGTATGGTGGACGCATTTTCCTTTTGAAAATAGTAATATTGTGAAACATCGCCCGGCAATTGTAATTAATGATGATGAAATCGCTATTTTGGCTATGTATGTTACAAGTAAAGATAAGGAAACTCCTTATAGTATAGAGATAACTGATTGGGAGCAGACAGGACTTAGTAAAGTTTCATGGGCAAGAATTGATAGAATAATAAGTATAAGTGAGTGGAATCTTGACCGTAAAATAGGAAAATTAACAGAAAGAGATTTACTTAAAATTCTACAATTAGTAGCTGAGATAACAACAGAGACTTTTCATGAATTTTCTTTAGCTGCAATAAAAAATAATAATAGATTTTTGCAAATATATGATAATAGATGGAAGTGCTGGCTGTTTCCTTATTTTAGAAGTACACAGAATAATAATAAAGAAAATATTGATTTGAGTATAAGTAATTTACTAAAAATACAATTATCTACCAAATATATAGCTCAAGCAAAGCATTGCAAATATTCTGTAAGTGATGGAGTATATAAGATTTATAATCATAAGTTATATATGATTAGATTAGATGAGTTGCCAGAATATATGGATAAGGATGAATTTGAAATTGGAGATAAAGTATTTAAATGGTTGTCAATCGGAGAGATGGAGGAAGATTTTGATATTATGTCAAAAAATGATGATGTAATAGCTTTTGTAAAGAAAAGGTGTTGCTAAGATTATAAAACTAAAGGCCCCTGATGATTACATGAAAATGTAATTATTAGGGGTTTTGTTATAAGATAAATTGATAGTAATATTATTGACATACCATATAAGTAGGAATTAAAATCTAGATACAAAAAGTAAAGAAAGGACAAACTATGTTAAATCAGTTTTCAAGAACAGAGCTTCTGTTTGGAAAAGAAGCTATGGATATATTAGAGAATTCCCGTGTCGCAGTATTTGGTGTAGGCGGCGTTGGTGGATATACAGTGGAGGCGCTTGTAAGAAGCGGTGTAGGTGCGATTGATGTGATAGATGATGATAAGGTGTGTCTTACCAATCTTAACAGGCAGATTATTGCAACAAGAAAAACAATAGGACAGTATAAGACAGATGTGTGCAAAGAGAGAATTCATGATATTAATCCGAATTGTGAGGTTACTGTACACAAATGTTTCTTCCTTCCAGAGACTAAAGATCAGTTTGATTTTTCAAAATATGACTATGTAGTTGATGCGGTTGATACTGTAACAGCCAAGATAGCACTTGTAATGGCGTGTCAGGAAGCAGGAACCCCGATTATAAGCAGTATGGGTGCTGGTAATAAGCTTAATCCGGCGGAATTTGAGGTTGCTGATATATATAAGACATCGGTATGCCCGCTTGCCAAAGTTATGAGAAGAGAATTAAAGAAGAGGAATGTTAAGCACCTTAAGGTCGTATACTCTAAGGAAAAGCCCGTTCGTCCTATTGAGGATATGGGAATCAGCTGTCGTACTAACTGTATATGTCCTCCGGGAGCAGCCCACAAATGTACAGAAAGACGCGATATTCCGGGTTCAACCGCATTTGTACCATCTGTTGTAGGACTTATAATTGCCAGTGAAGTTATTAAAGATATTACACATGATGCAATGGTTAAAACTCGTCATGAAAATGGTGTTGACATTGAAGGCTGATAGTGGTATTTTATATTCAACAACACATTTACACATCAAGTTAGTAGGTTAATGGGAACGCAAAAGCATATTTGCAAATGCATTCAATACAAGGAGGCTAAAATCCTCTCTTCGTCAAAGGACTCGGATTTTGCTTCGCAAAACAAGGAGGATTAGTATGAGTAAAGTAATTAACAGTGCATTGGAACTTATTGGAAACACACCTCTTCTTAACGCAAGCCGTTACGCTAAGAATGCAGGAATTGAAGGAGTTACACTTCTTACAAAGCTTGAGTATCTTAACCCGGCTGGTTCAGTTAAGGACAGGGTTGCCCTTGCTATGATTGAGGATGCTGAGAAGAAGGGTGAGCTTAAGCCAGGAGCAATGATTATAGAGCCAACATCAGGTAATACAGGCATTGGTCTTGCTGCAGTTGCAGTTGCTAAGGGATACAGAGCAGTTCTTACTCTTCCTGATACAATGTCAGTTGAGAGAAGAAATCTTCTTAAGGCTTATGGTGCAGAGATTGTTCTTACAGAAGGCGCTAAGGGTATGAAGGGTGCTATCGCTAAGGCTGAGGAATTAAAGGAGCAGAATCCTGGTTCAGTAATCTTAGGTCAGTTCGTAAATCCAGCTAACCCAGCAGTTCATAAGGCTACAACAGGTCCTGAAATCTGGGAGCAGACAGAAGGAAAGGTTGATATATTTGTTGCAGGTGTGGGTACAGGCGGAACTGTTACAGGTGTTGGTGAATACCTTAAGTCACAGAACCCGGATGTAAAGATTGTTGCTGTAGAGCCAGCTACAAGCCCGGTTCTTTCAAAGGGAGAGGCAGGACCACATAAGATTCAGGGTATTGGTGCAGGCTTTGTTCCAGAAATTCTTAATACTAAGATATATGATGAAGTTATTGCAATCGAGAATGAAGATGCATTCGTAGAGGGTAGAAGCTTTGCAAAGAGCGAGGGTATACTTGTTGGTATCTCTTCAGGTGCAGCACTTAAGGCAGCACAGATACTTGCAGCCCGCCCAGAGAATGCAGGAAAGACAATTGTTGCACTTCTTCCAGATTCAGGTGACAGATATCTTTCAACAGCACTTTTTAATGAACAGTAATATATATTAGAAAAAGGCAGGGACTTGAAATTTAAGTCTCTGCTATTTTTATACCCTTTAGGGTGTAATATACAATTTTGTTGATGAAATATACCCTATCGGGTGCTTTTTGCTTAAAAAATATTGACATTATACCCGAAAAGGTGTAATAAAATGTATATACAGACAAGAAGAGGGAATAATAATGAACAAAATTGCTGAGTTTATAAAACAAAATAGAAAAGCAAATGGTCTTACTCAGGAAGAATTTGCGATTCGTTCAGGATTGGGATTAAGATTCGTCCGGGAATTGGAGCAGGGAAAAGAAACAGTAAGAATGGATAAAGTTAATGTTGCATTATCAATGTTTGGAATGGAAGCAGTACCAGGAAGAAAGGAAAAATAATGGAGATTTTAAGGACTGCCTATGTGTATGTTAGAAATGTATATGCAGGGGAATTATGTGAAACAGATGATGGATATTTGTTTAGTTATGACAGTGATTATATTGAATCTTATGGTGCTAGTGCGGTATCGCTTACAATGCCGCTTTACAAACAGACATATACTTCGAAAACATTATTTCCTTTTTTTGATGGACTTATTCCAGAGGGGTGGCTGCTTCAGGTTGTGAGTAGAAATTGGAAAATAAATATACAGGATAGATTTGGTCTGCTTATTGTTTCTTGTAAGGATTGTATAGGAAATGTCAGCATAAAAGAGGTGAAGGAATGAATTGTTTATGTTGCGGAAAAACATTAAATAATGGCGGAATAGACGGCTGGCATAAAAAATGTATTAAAAAATTTTTTGGAACAAATGAGATTCCGGAAATCGATATAAATAAAAATTTAATAGAAAAAATAGCTTTAGAAGCTACAACTAAAGGATATACAGTTACTGGTGTTCAGAAAAAACTATCGTTACATTTGTTTTCTGAAAAGACGAAAGCAAGACTTACTATGGTCAATTATCCAACGGGATTCATTCTGAAACCGCAGGTTGATGAATTTGAGGCGTTACCTGAGGCAGAGCAGCTTGTTATGTGTATGGCAGATATTGTGGGAATAGTAACTGTGCCACATGCGTTAATTCACAACAATGGTAGTTATGCGTATATTACAAAGAGAATTGACCGTAAGATAAGTAAAGATAATGTTCAGTTGATAGCTATGGAAGATTTTTGTCAGTTGGATTTAAGACTTACGCAGGATAAATATAAAGGCTCATATGAGAGATGTGCTAAAATAGTAGACAAGTATTCAAGCAGACAAGGTCTGGATATGACGGAGTTATATCTTAGAATAGTTTTTTCATATGTAGTTGGTAATTCTGATATGCATTTGAAGAATTTTTCTCTTATAGAGACCGAAGAAGGAAGTGGAGAATATATTCTTTCTCCAGCATATGACCTGCTTCCGGTTAATCTGATAATGCCGGAAGATAAAGAACAATTTGCACTTACAATGAATGGAAAAAAGCAGAACATAAGAAGAAAAGATTTTCTGATATATGCTGAGAAATGTGGAATTTCCAAAGTATCGGCTGAAAAAATGATTGAAAGTATTGTTAAGAAGAAAGACAAATTTATTAATATGTGTATGGAGTCATTGTTGCCGGAACATTTAAAGAATGAATTTGTAGAGTTGTTGGAAAAAAGAATAAGTGTGTTAGAAAAATAATAGTCAGGGACTTAATGAAACTTAAGTCCCTGACTTTTTTCGTTAGATATTAAGTAAATCACTATATACCTTTAAAGCACCATCTGTATCATGAGCAAGTACCTTCTTGGCAAGTACTTTACCAAGCTGAACACCTTCCTGGTCGAAGCTGTTGATGTTCCATACGAATCCCTGGAACATAATCTTGTTCTCGAAGTGGGCAAGTAAAGCACCAAGTGTCTTAGGAGTAAGCTTGTCTCCGATAATAATGCTTGAAGGTCTTCCGCCCTTGAAGTTCTTGTTAAGGTTCTCATCTGACTTTCCACATGCAAATGCGACAATCTGAGCAGCAACATTTGCACAAAGCTTCTGCTGGCTTGTGCTGTCCTGAATTGTAACATCTGTTTCTAACTGGTTGTTCTTAAATCCGATGAACTGTAATGGCACAATGTCAGTTCCCTGATGAAGAAGCTGATAGAATGAATGCTGTCCGTTAGTTCCCGGTTCACCAAAGATAACAGGTCCTGTAGGATAAGTGACAGGCTCACCAAATCTGTTTACTGACTTACCGTTAGATTCCATATCAAGCTGCTGAAGATGAGCAGGGAAACGGCTTAAAGCCTGTGAATATGGAAGAACGGCTGTACAAGGATAACCTAATACATTTCTTTCGTATACACCAATAAGGGCATCTAACATCTCAGGGTTCTTGCGCATATCAGGATTAGCTGATAACTTGTCCTCCTCTGCAGCACCATCAAGGAATTCTGCAAATACTTCAGGTCCGAAAGCAAGTGATAATACTGCACCGCCAACTGATGAAGTAGAAGAGAAACGACCTCCGATATAATCATCCATGAAAAATGCGTCTAAATAATCATCACTCTTGGCAAGTGGTGAAGTCTCGCTTGTTACGGCAATCATATGCTTAGAAGGATCAAGTCCTGCCTTCTTTAATGCGTCCTTAACAAATGATTCGTTAGTAAGAGTCTCAAGTGTTGTACCTGACTTGGAAACAAGTACGAATATAGAATGTGCAACATCAGTAGAAGCAAGCACTGCGGCTGCGTCATCAGGATCAACATTGCTTATGAACTTAGCTTCCATCTTAAATGCATTGTTCTTCTTAGCCCAGTTCTCAAGTGCTATGTACATTGCACGAGGACCGAGGTCGCTTCCACCGATACCAATCTGAACAACAGTTGTGAACTTCTCGCCGGCTGCATTAGTAATCTCACCGTTATGTACCTTGTTAGCAAATTCTGCAATTCTTTCCTGCTGAGTCTTGTAAAATGTTCTCTTATCAACGCCATCAGCTTCAACTGCGTCACCTAACTGACCTCTTGTCATATGATGGAGAACAAGTCTCTTCTCACCAGTGTTAACAACTTCTCCGTTATATAAAGCCTTAAACTTGTCTGCAAGCTGTGCCTCATCAGCGAGCTTTTCAAGTGCAGCAAGTACATTTTCATCAACCTGCTTAGATGCATAGTTATATGAAAGGCCGGTAGCCATAGGTATGCTGTAATTCTTAACGCGTTCTGCACCATTATCACCAGACATAACCTCTGTAAGACAGGCTGGCTTAACATCTGCTAACTCCTTGTAAGATGAAAGTGTGTCTAAATTGTTCCATGAAACCATAATCCATATCTCCTTCTCTACAAATATTTAATTACACAATAAATCATAACAAAATTATACTATTTAAGATTGTCGAATTCAAGGAAAAGGAGAAATTAAAAAGAGGAATAAGTCCAAAAACTTATTCCTCTTTGAATCCTTATATTATGCGATTCAATTGGTTTTACAATTAACCAAAGTATCTCTTAAGAAGTCCCTCGAATGCCTTACCATGTCTAGCCTCATCTCTAGCCATCTCATGAACTGTATCATGGATTGCGTCAAGGTTAGCAGCCTTAGCTCTCTTAGCAAGGTCAGTCTTACCTGCTGTTGCGCCGTTCTCAGCTTCAACTCTCATCTCAAGATTCTTCTTAGTGCTGTCTGTTACAACTTCGCCGAGAAGTTCAGCGAACTTAGCAGCATGCTCAGCTTCTTCCCAGGCAGCCTTCTCATAGTAAAGACCGATTTCTGGATAACCCTCTCTGTGAGCAACTCTTGCCATAGCAAGGTACATACCAACTTCTGAACATTCACCTTCAAAGTTAGCTCTTAAATCAGCAACGATATCCTCGCTTACGCCCTTAGCTACGCCAACAACGTGCTCAGCAGCCCATTCTCTTTCTCCTGTCTGTGCAGCAAACTTGCTTGCTGGTGCCTTACATACTGGACAGACGAAATCTGCTGGAAGAGATTCTCCTTCATAAACATAACCACATACTGTACATACATACTTCATAATAATAATCTCCTTTCGTTTATAAACATAACAGGCATGAGCCTGAACTCTACTTATCGGAACTTCTGAAAATGTTTCATCAGTTCGTAACTAGAATATAACAGAAATAAATCAGTTTGTCAATAAAAATAGGAATGATTACTATTTTTATTTTGCTGACTTGTAAAAAAGTTAATTTTCCGAAGCACATTTTTCACACAATCCATAGAAACAGACTGAACCAGCCTCGATTTTGCCCGGAAAATGTGATGAAACATTAGCTCCGAGGTTTTCAAGGATTTCATTGTCAGATGGATTGGTGATATCAATTAAACATTTACACCTTCTGCACTGAAAATGCAGATGTGGCTTCGTATTGGCATCGTAATGAACAAAACCGTCCTCACATGGAACAGTAACGGCTTCGCCATGCTCCACAAGAAAGGAAAGGTTTCTATAAACTGTTCCAAGACTTATGCTTGGAAAATCATTTTTGACAAATGTGTATACAACATCGGCAGTTGGGTGGTCTTTGCGTGACATAAGAAATGTTTTGATAGCGTCACGCTGACGGCTATGTTTAACAGCGCCCATAAAATCACCTCCGGATTATTATTTACTATTATCTTTAATTAAATTCATAATTTTGTCAATAGAATCCTGCTGCTCACTTTTTTCCATATTAATGATGTACTGGTGTCTGTCAGCATAAAGCTTGCGGACTGCGGCAAGTAAGGTATCCTTATTCATATCCTCCTCCGTAAGAACCATGGAATAACCATGCTCCTTGAAAGAATTGGCATTAAGAATCTGGTCGCCGCGGCTTGCATTAGCAGAAAGCGGAATCAGAAGATTAGGCTTCTTGAGAGCAAGCAGTTCGCATATGGCATTGGCACCTGCACGCGAGATAACGATAGAACTGATTGCAAAAAGGTCACGCATCTGCTCGCTTATGTACTCGAACTGGACATAGCCGGGAGTTCCATTGAGTGATTCGTCCATCTTGCCTTTTCCACACAGGTGAACAACCTGAAAATCCTTAAGAAGCTCAGGTAAAATGCTTCTTACAGCCTCATTTACATGGACAGCGCCAGTACTTCCGCCGACAACAAGAATAATAGGTTTGTCAGTTGTGAAGTTGCAAAGGTCAAGTCCGGCAGCTTTGTTGCCAAGCAAAAGCTCCTGTCTGATAGGAGAACCTGTAAGAACAGCTTTTCCTTCAGGAAGGTACTTGAGTGTCTCTGGGAAATTGCAGCATATTTTAGTTGCTTTTCTCATAGCAATCTTGTTGGCAAGGCCGGGTGTCATATCAGATTCGTGGATAATTACTGGAATATGACGGCTTCCGGCGGCAAGAACAACAGGTACAGACACGAAGCCTCCCTTAGAAAATACGATATCAGGTTTGATTTTTTTCATAAGTCTCTTAGCCTGAAAAAGTCCATGAAGCACACGGAAAGGATCAGACAGATTCTTAAGACTTCTGTATCTTCTTAATTTACCGGATGAAATACCATAATAAGGAATTCCAAGATCTTCAATAAGAGTTTTCTCAATACCGGTATATGAACCGATATAGAAAACCTCGTAGCCGGCTTCCTTAAGGCTTGGAAGCAGGGCAATATTAGGTGTTACATGTCCGGCAGTACCACCACCGGTAAGTACTATTTTTTTCATAGGTCATTCTCCTGAAAATATAATAAAATGTCCGATTTGTTCAAATGTATCATTACATTTTGTGAGCAAATCTTTCCTTAAAGCTGCAATGCATACAGAGCGGTTCGACCGCAGTCTTTTTCTTGAATCCCTCCATAAATGCGACGCTTCGTGGGCGTGAAAGGATTTCCTCAAGTGTTGAATCAAGAATATTGCCAAGAGCCATCACTCCATTACCGTCAAGACAGCACGGAACGACAGTGCCGTCACACAGAATAGCCATATGCTGGCGGAGTCCCTGACAGAATCCGCGCTCATTGCAATAAGTGCTGTTCACATCAGGCCATTCAAACGGAGACTGAACATTTATATAAAGATGTCTCTTGATTGTGCAGTTCTTCTCACCAAACAGAAAAGGCTCTTTCTTAGTATTCCAGAGTCTTAGTGAAATCTCTGTTTCAGTCTTATCAAGAAGCGTCTCGCAGGATTCAAAAAGATTATGAATATAAGAATCCATGTCAATGCAGTCGTTATCGTCAGCACTGTGAAGCGACACATTAATCTGATGCACAGGATACTCCAGTAAAACAGGAAGCTTCTCTTTAATAAGAGTGGCATTGGTAGTAAGATTTACTGTCATATCAGCGTCCTGACATATCTTAAGAATTTCACCAAGCTGTGGATGCAGAAGCGGCTCACCTTTAACATGAAGATAAATGTAATTAGTATAATGTCCGATTCTTTCAATCACTGTGCGAAATTCGTCCACACTCATAAAATGTGGTTTTCTCAGAGTTTCCTGACAGAAAGAACAGTGCAGGTTGCAGCTGCTTGTTATCTCGACATAAACTCTTTTAAATCGCGCGACACTATTCATTATCTTTCTTATATTCCTTTAAGGCTTTGGCAAGCTGGTCAGGACATGATGTGTCCTTATAGCCACATTTGATACCGTCCATTCTTCTGATAGCTTCGTCAATGTCCATGCCCTCGATAAGAGCAGCAACGCCCTGAGTATTGCCAGCACATCCGCCAGTGAAATGCACATTAACAACCTTTCCATCAACAACATCAAAATCTATCGCGCGTGAACATACGCCTGAAGTCTTAAATTTCATAAAAATCTCCTTACATATCTTTCTTGCATTATTAGTTATTCGGTATATGTATTGTTGTGAGAAATTGACAGATTAGCGCAGAGTGCTTTGGAGTCGCCGGCACTTAGCGAGCTATAAGCAGATATCGTAGATATGTGCTTATAGCAAGCTTGGTACCGCTGCGAACGACAAGCAGCGCAAGCGTGCTATGCGATAATCTGTCAATTTCTCACAATGTTAGTACACATATCTAATTACAGTATAACACTTTTACATGATATGAAAAAGCATAAGTTGTTTTATTGCAAATGTTCAATTATAATGTATGCAGTTTGAAATGGATATATAAGGAGGATTTATGATAGGCATTATTGGCGCAATGGACGAAGAAGTAGAACAGCTTGTTGAGGTAATGGAGATTACCCGCGAGGAAACTAAGGCATGCATGACATTTAAAGCAGGAAAGCTTGCCGGGAAAGATGTTGTTATTGTAAGAAGCGGAATTGGTAAGGTTAATGCAGCGGCATGCACACAGATTCTTGTCGATGACTTCAAAGCAGACTACATTATTAATACAGGAATCGCTGGTTCACTTAAGGCAGAGATTGATATTGCAGATGTTGTTATTTCATCAGATGTTCTTCATCATGACATGGATGCGACAGGATTTGGATATCCTTTAGGACAGATTCCAAGAATGGATACACTTTCATTTGCAGCAGACGAAAGACTTATTAAACTTGCTGGCGAGGCTTGTAAAAATGCAGTTCCGGAAATCGGAGTTCATGTCGGCAGAGTTGTAAGCGGCGACCAGTTCATATCAGACAAGGCTGTTAAGGAGAGAATCAGCAGCAATTTCGATGGCTTCTGTACAGAGATGGAGGGAGCAGCGATAGCACAGGTTTCTTACCTTAATAAAGTTCCATTTGTAATATTAAGAACCATATCAGATAAGGCTGATGACAGTGCAACAATGGATTACCCGGCATTTGAAAAGCTCGCAATTGCTAACAATGTCAAGGTTATGAAGGAACTTGTTGCAAATATTTAATCAGACGGTGGTTCGACAATATCTGCTTTAATTAAGATGTATAATGCGGTAGTATTCAATGTCATTTGGGAGGTTTGTATGCAGACTGTATTAATAGCAATCAGAAATTATGCAGATGATGACAGCGGAAATGTCGATATACATAGCAGGCTGACTGTAAAACCATTTAAGAAAATGAAAAGTGCAGGACGACTTTTTTTACTAAAAAATGTAGACAGGGAACTTGTGAAACTAAATAAACAGTACAGGGAAATTATTAAAAATGTACGATAATTATGCAAAAATGTGCAGAAACGGAGGATTATTATGAAGATACTTATGTTGGAAACTATGACATACGGGGATGATATTTCGCTTGAGCAGTTTAACAGGCTTGGCGAGGTTGTGACATACAGCTTAAGTTCTTATGAGGAAGCTGTTGCAAGAATGAAAGAGCATAATCCTGATGTCGTTATTATTAATAAAACTAACATGAACGCAGAGTGCATGGCAGCTGCGCCTAATCTTAAGATGGTGGCAGAGGCAGCTACAGGCTACAACAATATTGATACAGAATATGCCAAAGCGCATGGAATAAGGGTTGCCAATGTTGCTGGATATTCAACACAGTCAGTTATACAGCACACATTTGCACTTGCATTCTATCTTATCGAGAAGATGAGATATTATGATGACTTCGTAAAAAGCGGTGAGTATGCCGAGTGGCCTTGCTTCTCACATTTTGCAAATGTGTTCCATGAACTTGCAGGAAAGACATGGGGAATTGTCGGACTTGGCAATATAGGAAGAGGCGTTGCCAAGATTGCGGCAGACTTTGGCTGTAATGTAATATACTATTCAGCAAGCGGTCACAGCTATGATGTGCCATACGAAAGATATGAGCTTGATGAATTTTTGAAGAAATCGGACATCGTGTCAATTCATGCACCGCTTAACAAATATACAGAAAATCTGTTTAATTATGAGACACTTAAGAAGATGAAGAGCAGCGCAGTTCTTCTGAATCTTGGACGTGGCCCGATTGTTAATGACGCAGACCTTGTAAAAGCGCTTAATGAAGGCGTGATTGCAGCGGCAGGACTTGATGTAATAACTACTGAGCCGGTTGCTAAGGACAATCCTCTTCTTACAATTAAGGACAGCAACAAGCTTATCGTTACCCCTCATGTTGCATGGGCGACATACGAGGCGAGAACCCGCCTGATGGACGAGATATATCTTAATATCAAGGCATTTATGGCTGGGGAAGAGCGAAATGTTATTGTATAATGTATGGTAATAAATATATATGAGATGGATGCGGATTCCGGTTGGAGTCCGCATTTTCACTATAATTAGATGTTAAAAAGAAGAATGTTTTTTAAAACGCAATATATCAAATTAAATTGATATTCTTCGCACGAAATTGATATATTGCGGATGAAAGTTGATATTCTTCGCGCAAAAAGTCAATGTATTTCTAATCTTCCTCAATAACCTCAATTTCCATATAAGCAAATTCGATATCTTCAACAAAGTTATCTTTAGTGAAGCGTACTTTCGAGTGGCGCTGGAATTCTGAAACATTGGAATCGAGCCAGATTGGCTCGGCAAGGTCGAATTCATAGCATGCGTCATGAATAGCAGCGAATATTTTGCGGGTTCTGTTTAAATCAGAATCCGCATTTTTAATTACAGTGTCTTTTATAAGATGCCCTCTGTCGTCAAAGAGCTTACACCACATTCTAAACATATCAGAAATCCTCACTATCTATCATTATTGTGAATGGTCCGTCGTTTTCAAGGCTGACCTTCATATCAGCACCGAATCTGCCGGTTTCAACTTTAGGGACACGCTCACGGCACATTGCGACGAATTTTTCATAAAGGGCGTTAGCCATATCAGGTGCGCCGGCATTGGTAAAGCTTGGACGGTTGCCTTTGCGGCAGTCCGCATAAAGTGTAAACTGGCTTACAATAAGCAGCTCGCCACCGACATCTGCCAGTGACAGATTGGTTTTTCCATTCTCGTCTTCAAAAATACGCATTTTGCATATCTTGTCTACATATTTTGGAAGCATTTCTTCTGTATCGTCCTGACCAGCCCCGAAAAGAATCAGAAGCCCATGTCCGATATTTCCAACAACTTCGCCATCTATCTTAACATTTGCATGATTAACACGCTGTATAACGAATCTCATATTAAACTCCTTAAATGTGTGAATAACTGAATATTATACGCTTAGTGGAGATGTGTCAACTTGTTAAGGAACATTATTATTATATGAGTTTTATCTTCTGTCTGCCGATTTAGCCGCCGTTTCCTATAAAATTTAAAAATAAGTTAACTTTATAGGTAGAATTTGAGAAAAATAGGTGTATTTTAAAAAAATCATTGTGAAAATGCAGAAAAAGACCTATAAGATGACTTCAAAAACAGAATTTATAGGAATATTTTGCTATGTAGACAGCTTAAATGATAGAAAATAGCAGAAATGTTCCTATAAGAGAATTAAAAATACGACTATCTATAGGTATCATGTTGCAATCAATAATCAACAGATGATACAATCTAAGCAAACAGCAACAGCAACAGCAACAGCAACAGCAACAGCAACAGCAACAGCAACAGCAACAGCAACAGCAACAGCAACAGCAACAGCAACAGCAACAGCAACAGCAACAGCAACAGCAACAATGTAGGAGGCATGGATATGTTAAAGAATATTCTGGTAGGTCAGTCAGGCGGACCGACAGCGGTTATTAATTCATCATTATATGGAGTGATTGAGGAAGGACTTAGAAATAAGGAAAAGATTGGCACTGTGTACGGCATGGTGCATGGAATTGAGGGATTTCTGGCAGGCAATTTTATTAATCTTTCTGAAGTGGCAGATAATGAGCCGATTGACAGATTAAAGATAACACCGGCTTCTTTTCTTGGAAGCTGCAGGTATATGCTTCCAGAAGATTTAGGGGATAAGGTGTATGATAAATTGTTTGATACATTTGCACAGATGAACATTGGATATGTGTTCTATATTGGTGGCAATGATTCAATGGATACAGTGTCAAAATTATCAAGAGTGGCATTATTGAAGAAATCGGACATTAGATTTATAGGTGTACCTAAGACAATTGATAATGATCTTGTAATGACAGATCATACTCCAGGGTATGGTTCAACTGCAAAATATGTTGCTTCAACATTAAAAGAAATTATACTTGACGCAACATGTTATGCACATCCGTCTGTGACAATTGTTGAACTTATGGGAAGGCATGCAGGCTGGGTTACAGCGGCCTCAGTACTTGCTAGAACAGAGTATAGCAGAAATCCTTATCTTATATATATGCCAGAGCATGCATTTGATATGGAAGAATTCAAGAAGTCACTTAAGGCGGCACTTGAACAGGAAACTGCAGTTGTTGTGTGCGTATCGGAAGGAATTGCGGACAAAGACGGCAGATTCATATGTGAATATGCAGATGCGGCATCGGTTGATGGCTTTGGACATAAGATGCTTACAGGCTGTGGAAAGTATCTTGAAAATTATGTTAAAGCAGAATTTGGAATCAAATGCAGAAGTATTGAGCTTAATCTTCCACAGAGATGCTCATCACTTCTTGCTTCAGCAACAGATATTGATGAAGCCGAAAAAGCAGGAAAGGCAGCGGTTGTAGCAGCTCTTGACGGTGAAACTGGAAAAATGATTACGTTTGTAAGAGATGATACTAACGGATATGAGATTAATTACGGACTTGCAGATGTGAACGATATATGCAATAAGGAAAAGAAGTTCCCAGCAGAGTGGATAACCGCAGAGGGAACAGATATTTCTGATGAGTATATTAAGTATGTAAGGCCACTTATTCAGGGAACTAATATTGCTGAATACTCAGATGGTGTTCCGGTTCATCTGAAGCCTGCTTATTACAGATAAGATTAAATATTAAATAAAAATAAAAATGACAGCATGCTATTGACAGCGTGCTGTCATTTTTGTAATATAGCAAAGCGACTTAAGATTTTTATTAAAAGAATGGCAGGTTCGTATGTCGTTTTGTTACGAAGGGAGCAGATATGCAGCGAGAGTCACTCCATTGTGGAGAACTTATAAAGCGTCTTAATGATATTCTTGGAAGATGTGCCAATGAGGAGTTAAGAGCAGATGACATGACATCTTCACAGGTTAAGATGCTTATGATAATTAATGAAACTAAAGATGAATGTATTACGCTTAAGGAGCTAGAGAAGCACTTTGGCGTAGCCCAGGCGACAATAGCGGGAACAGCAGCAAGGCTTGAAAAGAAGGGGATGATAGAAAGCTTCTATGACCCTTCAGATAAGAGAGTCAAGCATGTGAGAATAACAGACAAGGGCAGAGCCATGTGCGTTCATGCAGGCAAGGCAATGCATGACAAAGAAAAATGGTTTCTTTCAGCGCTTTCTGCTGATGAAAAAGAAGAATTACACCGTCTGTTACAAAAAGTATACGATGATGTGAATAACTGTGAAAGGAAGTGTAAGAAATGTTAAAAACTTTATCGGCATATATTGGTGAGTATAAAAGAGTCTCGATAAAGACGCCAATATATATAATTGTTGAAGTTCTTATGGAGATACTTATTCCGTTTGTTACGGCAAGTATTATCGATAAGGGTATTCAGGCGGGAGACATGAGCAAGGTGTTAATGTATGGCGGACTTATGCTTGTGCTTGCATTTATAAGTCTGTTTGCTGGAATTCAGGCAGGAAAATATGCGGCTTTGGCCTCTACCGGATTTGCATGTAACTTAAGAGAGGGAATCTATTCGAATATCCAGAACTTCGCATTTTCTAATATAGACAAATACAGCACAGCAGGTCTTATTACCCGTATGACTACTGATGTTACAAATGTGCAGAATGCATATCAGATGATTTTAAGAATTGCAGTAAGAGCACCACTTATGATGATATGTAGTATGGTTATGTGTTTTGTTATCAATCCTACATTAAGTCTTATATTCTTAGGTGCGCTTATTTTTCTTGGGTTTGTACTTTTCTTTATTATATATAAGGTGACTCCAATATTCACAGAAGGTTTTGCCAAATATGATGATTTAAATGCAAGTGTCCAGGAGAATATCACAGGAATCAGAGTTGTCAAAGCATTTGTAAGAGAAGACCATGAGAATAAGAAATTCAGTAAGGCTGCCGAGAATCTTTATAAGATATTTGTTAAGGCAGAATCATGGCTTGCTTTCAACAATCCTATTATGATGTTTGTTATATATGGAAGTATTATTGCGCTTTCGTGGTTTGCGGCACATTTTATTACAGATGGAACTATGACAACGGGTAATCTGACATCAATGTTCAGCTATGTAATGAGCATGATGATGGCACTTATGATGCTTTCTATGATATTTGTTATGGTATCAATGAGTGCAGCGAGTGCAAGACGAATTGCTGAGGTTCTTAACGAGAAGGCAGATATAACTAATCCTGAGAATCCGGTGATGGAAGTACCTGATGGAAGAATCGATTTCAACCATGTGAACTTCACATACAAGAAAGACAGCGACAAGGATGCTCTTGAAGACATAGATATCCATATAAATGCGGGCGAAACAATCGGTATTATAGGCGGAACGGGCTGTGGAAAGTCAAGCTTCGTTAATCTGATAAGCCGTCTGTATGATGTTAAGGATGGTTCTGTATGCGTAGGCGGAATTGATGTAAGAGACTACGACCTTGAAACTCTTCGTAATGAGGTTTCAGTTGTTCTTCAGAAAAAATGTGCTTTTCTCAGGAACTATTCTTGATAATTTGAGATGGGGCGATGAAAATGCGTCTGAGGAGGATTGCATAGAAGCCTGCCGTCAGGCCTGTGCAGATGAATTTATCGAGAGAATGCCTGATAAATACAATACATGGATTGAGCAGGGGGGAAGCAATGTTTCCGGTGGTCAGAGACAGAGACTCTGTATCGCAAGAGCACTGCTTAAGCACCCGAAGGTTCTTATTCTTGATGATTCAACAAGTGCTGTTGATACAGCCACAGACGCTAAGATTAAGAAAGCATTTGCAACAAAGATACCAGGAACTACCAAGATTATCGTATCACAGAGAATTTCAAGTATTCAGGACGCAGACAGAATATTGGTGCTTGAGAATGGCTGTGTGAGTGGTTTTGATACTCATGAAAATCTTGTTGAGAACAATAAAGTTTACCGCGAAATCTACGAGGTCCAGACACAGGGCGGCGGTGATTTTGACGAGGCAGGAGAATAGGAGGCAGCATATGGATAAGAATATTGATATGAAGAATAAGAAGAATAAAGAAAATCCACTTCATCTTATGAAGAGGCTGCTTGGATATATTTTAAAGAATTACAAGTTTTCGTGTATAGCAGTGCTTGTGTGCATTCTTGTTTCAGCACTTACAACACTGATAGCAACGCTGTTTATCCAGAAGCTTATTGACAGTTATATTATTCCGCTGACACAGTCAGCAGTACATGATTATGCACCGCTTGCAGGCGCACTTATTAAGCTCGCTGCAGTTCTTATGGTCGGTGTATTATGTTCATATTGCTACAACAGAATTATGGTAAATGTTGGTCAGGGAACTTTAAAGAAGTTGAGATTAGAGCTGTTTACTAATATGGAGTCACTTCCTATTAAGTATTTTGATACTCATGCACACGGCGATATCATGTCAGTATATACTAACGATATCGACACATTAAGACAGCTTATAAGTCAGAGTATACCTCAGGTCATCAATTCATGCATTACACTTGTATCAACATTTGTAAGTATGATTGTGCTTGATATTCCGCTTACAATCGTATCGGTTGTGATGGTTGTTATTATGCTTTATGTAACTTCCAAGCTGAGTGCACTTTCCGGAAAATATTTCGTTGAGCAGCAGAAGGATATCGGTAAGGTTAACGCTTATATCGAAGAAATGATGGAAGGACAGAAGGTTGTCAAGGTGTTCTGCCACGAGGACAAAAGTATTGAGCAGTTTAAGGAGATTAACAACAGGCTTCGTGAGAGTGCCAATAACGCTAACAAGGTTGCTAATATCACAATGCCTGTTAATGGTAATATAGGTAATATCAGCTATGTATTATGTGCAATAGTTGGTGGTATTCTTGCTCTGAGTGATTTTTCAGGACTTACAATTGGTACACTTGTTGCTTTCTTAAGTCTTAACAAGAGCTTTACACAGCCTGTAACCCAGATAAGCCAGCAGGTGAGCAGTATCGTTATGGCGATGGCTGGTGCCGGAAGAGTATTTGAGTTATGTGACGAGAAGCCGGAGGTTGACGAAGGTTTCGTTGAGCTTGTAAATGTAAGATACAACAAGAATAATGAGCTTATTGAGACTAAAGAAAATACTGAGATGTGGGCTTGGAAGAAGCCTGCAAAGGATGGTAACAGTGCAGAGTACACAAGACTTGCTGGTGATGTAACATTTGACGGAGTTGACTTTGGATATAATCCGGACAAAATGGTACTTCACGATATTAAAATGTATGCTACACCGGGACAGAAGATTGCATTTGTCGGAAGTACCGGAGCAGGAAAAACTACAATTACTAATCTTATCAACAGGTTCTATGATATTCAGGATGGTAAGATCAGATATGATGGAATTAACATCAACAATATTAAGAAAAATGATTTAAGACGAAGCCTTGGTATCGTTCTTCAGGATACTAACCTCTTTACGGGTACAATCATGGATAATATCAGATACGGAAGGCTTGAGGCGAGTGATGAGGAATGCATCGCAGCAGCAAGACTTGCCAATGCTGATGGATTCATCAAGAGACTTCCGGATGGCTATAATACTGTGCTTCATGGCGGAGGTGCTAATTTAAGCCAGGGACAGAGACAGCTTCTTGCAATTGCAAGAGCAGCGGTAGCAGACCCACCTGTACTTATTCTTGATGAAGCTACTTCATCTATTGATACAAGAACAGAGCGACTTGTCCAGAAGGGTATGGATGCGCTTATGTCAGGAAGAACATCATTTGTTATTGCCCACAGACTTTCTACAGTCCGCAATGCAGACTGTATTATGGTTATGGAGCAGGGAAGAATTATCGAGCGTGGAACACACGACCAGCTCATGGAAGAGAAGGGCAGATATTATCAGTTGTATACTGGTAAGAGCATATCAGCGTAGAGACAGGCGCTGCAATTGCAGAAGCAGAATGAGAAAGTTGAAAGAGTTGTAAGTTTGAATGGCGGGACTTGCTTATTTTTTAGACAGATTAGTCTGGCTAGAGCCTGATGCTGAATTGGCAGGCGCTGATTGGACATATATATAAGATTATAGAGTGCGGAAGTCCAAAACATCATGTGGTTGTGGTGCTTTGGACTTTTTGCGTTTATGTTATTTGGGAAGGTCCAAAATTTTTGGATTGGAGAGGTGGATTGGACGTTGGACAAGAGAAAAAGCAAGCAGAGGTCCAAAATGCAGAGGAAGAAGAGCAAGATTGGACGTTGAACAAGCTGGAAAGCAGGCAGAGGTCCAAAATGCAGAGGAAGAAGAGCAAGATTGGACATTGGACAGGGTGAAAAGCAGGCAGAGGTCCAAAATGCAGAGGAAGAAGAGCAAGATTGGACATTGGACAGGGTGAAAAGCAGGCAGAGGTCCAAAACACAGAGGAAGAAGAGTAAGATTGTATGTTGGACAAGAGAAAAAGCAGGCAGAGATCCAAAATGTAGAGAAGGAAAAGCGGGATTGGACGTGGAGAGAGAAAGAAAGCAAGCAGCATGCGGCTGCTTGCTTTTGATACAAAAATAATGATAATTCGTTGTTAATATGTCGAAAAGTAACGACAATAACGATATAATATATGTAGGAAGAAAATCAGTTATTTGTGTATTAAAAAAATGAATATATGGTATATATTATATTACACAGATATTAAATATATAAGAAAAGGGGTGTGTTACTTGAAAGCCGTATTGAAGTCTGCAAGGGTAAGTCCGGAAGCAAAGCGTATAATTAAGGGATTGAGAAGCGGAGAATTGGAAGTGGAAAATATTCCAGAAGAATTTGCTTTAGATTCTAATGTTGTAAAAGCAGGGCGAAAATTGGGGTTGAGAAAAAGCGGTCATCGAGGTTTTGATGTAATCGCACAAACATTTTTTGTAGAAGAAGATTGGTTTTATAAAGATTTGTCAGGTAATCTTGTTTCAAGATTGCATAAAATGACCTTTGATTCTTTTGAGGAATATTATGAATTTTTGGATGGTGATATATACGAAGATGCTTGTTATTATCAGTATGCATTTGATGATGAGTTTTCCAAAAATCTTGATTTTGATATAGAACGATTGACAAAAGTGAAAAGTTTTGTGACAGAAACCGTAGATGATTATTCATGTGAAAGGTCACAGGATGAAATTGAATCATATGAGCGTTGTGAAAAAGTAAATAAGAAATGTGTAAAACAGTGGTTGAATAAATTCAACGCTTGTGATACATATGAACAATTTAAAAAGGTATGCAGTAATTATGAAAAATCAATGGTATCACAATATAAACGTGTGGAATTTTTCTTTTTTCAGTATGCTTTTGATGCTCAGTGTAATGAAAAACACTTGGGTGTGCTTATGGAGTATCTGTCAAATGATTATATTGGTCGTAATGTGGTACTGGGATTGTGCTTAATTCATACACCAGAAGTCATTCTTGATAAATATGATTTTTCACAAGCATCTGTTGCAACTAATAGGAAGCGAAAAAAAGAAGTAAAAGATTTTGTGGAAGATTTGAAAAATCAGGATGTTGAGATGACTGTAAATGGCTATTTTGATAAAGCAACACATTTTTATTGTGAAGAAACAAAAGTGTATCGATATTATAACTATCAAGGTAGAAAGACTTTGAATCAGTGGCGTAGTGTAGATGTGTGTCGAGCTTTTGAGACATTTGATGAATTTGTCAAGTATAGAAAGGGCAATTTGAAAAATTGTGACTTATCAGAAGCCATTGATTTGGATGTTGATTTTTCAAAATATACGACAGATGATACGACAAAATTACCAATTAGAGAAGATGAAAATCTGAGTTACAAGGTATTGAAATTATATAAGAATGGGGAATTTGCGGTATGGCAATTTTGGAGTAATGAAAATAAAGAAATTGTAAAACAACAGGTGCATAGATTTTCGTATTTTTTTGATTTCGTGGCATTTTTGAAAGGGGATTTATCTGGTGCAGATTTATTATTCTGTACTGGAATGAAAAACCTTTCCAACATAAACGGAATCAACTTGAGAGACGTGAAAATGACCAGTGATTTATGCGAACAATTTAATGTTCAATATAAATCGTATGATTATGATGAAAAGCTCATTGGTGAGTTTCCAGCAGTTGAAAAGAATGAAGAAGAAACGGCACTGATATTACAATCGTCAAGGGAAATGGTTTCATATGACAGCAGTATGTTTTTATGGAATTCTAATAGAATTAGCTACATTTCTGATTTGCATTTAATGCATAGAATTAAAAATGCAGGGTGTAAATCAAAGGAAGATGTTATTTACATAATAAAAAAAATAATTGATGACATTTTATTTGAAAGTACGAGTTTAACACTTATCGGTGGAGATGTTTCATCAGAATTTTCAATATTTGAACTGTTTGTAAAAATGCTTAGAAAGTTAGCAGGCTCAGGAAGACGGACTTTTGTATTTGTTCTTGGTAATCATGAACTTTGGAATTTTCCAGGATTGTCCGTGGATGAGATTGTTGATAAATACAGAACTGTATTAAAGGAAAATGGAATGTACTTATTACATAATGATTTGTTTTATAGAAATGAATCCGATGACATGGGGATTATTCCATATGATGAATTGATACAGTCAGATAATCAGGCTATTCTTGAAAAATTAAGATGTACAAGATTAGTGATTTTGGGCGGTCTTGGATTCTCAGGTTACAATAAAGAATTCAATGCAAATAATGGTGTGTATCGAGCAACTGTTGATAGAAATACAGAGATTCAAGAGAGTACGAAGTTTGAACAGTTATATGATAAATTGACAGATGTATTAGCAAAGAAAAATACAGTCATCTTTACACATACACCAAAAAAAGATTGGTGTGTAGATGAAAAGTATCATGGTGATTTTGTGTATGTCAGTGGTCATACACATAGAAATATGTTCTTTGACGATGGTGTAAAAAGAATATATGCAGATAATCAGATTGGTTATAGAAATGAAAGTCCTCATCTGAAAAGCTTTCTGATGGATGGAGAATATGATTATTTTGGCGACTATGAAGATGGCATATATGAAATTACATCTCAAGAATATCAAGATTTTTCTCGTGGGAAAAATATATCAATGACTTTCAATAGGCAAGTTAATATTCTTTATATGTTGAAAAAGAATGGGTATTACTGTTTTATTCATAAAACAAAGACAGGTTCGCTGTCGATGTTGAATGGTGGAGCATTGAAAAAATTAGATGCAAGTGATGTGAATTATTATTATGATAATATGGATTCAATGATTGCATTTATTGAAACACCTTTGAGAAAATATACAGCTTATCAAGAAAGTATTGCCGAGGAAATTAGAAAAATTGGTGGAAGTGGATGGATTCATGGCTGTATCATTGACATTGATTATTATAATCATGTATATGTGAATCCAGTAGATATGACAGTACGAAGTTATTGGGCATCTGATATTGTTAACAAGCTTGTATATCCAACTGTACCAGCATTGTTAAAAAATGAGTGCCCGGAATTATATGCTAATTATCTGAAACTGATTGAAGGTGAAAAATCAAATCCTTTAACAGTGAAACAGACAAAGAACGAGATAGCATTGTTGCCACAAGAATATTTGGAAACAGACATTTATAAAGCATCTCGTGAGATAAAAAAGATGCAGAAATTGAACTCAAATATACTAACAACATGGTATGATATCGTTACAGAGAAAAATGAATTGCCAGATAATAATAAGTAACTAATAAGAAAAAAGACAGCCGCTTTTCCGTTAATTGGAATGCGCCTGTCTTTTAATTTGTAATGTCAAAAGTCTTAACTTAATGACATTGAGAAAATCCACACCTGACTTTTAACATATTATGTATTATAAGATTATTATTATGCATTAATATTAAGATGTCTAGGAAGACCGTCTACCATGATTGGTGAAAGCTCAGCCTGGATAAGTGGTCTGATGTAGTGGATGAGGTCGTCTGTTACGAAGTCATCATCTGTAATCCACTCAAGAGGAACTTTCTTCTCGATGTTAGCAATCTGGTGAACATCATTAGTCTCTGTGATGCACATATATGGATCATCAGAAACTCTCTTAAGAACAACAACCTTACCTGTCTCGCCTTCAAATGCAGCCTTAACAGCAGCACCGCCAACGTTGTATGCTTCTGTGATATCTGTACGGCTTGTCATATGAGCTGCACAACGCTGAAGTGTTGAAAGCTCGATAGCACGAGTCTTGATGCCAAGTTCAGCACCAATCTTGTTAGCAAGGAATTTAGCTGAACCAGCAAGCTGCTTGTGACCAAATGCATCTACGAATTCTACATGCTCTGAAAGTTCGAATACATATCTTCCGTCAGCAACCTTAATACCTTCTGAAACAGCGATAACCATTGAACGGCCCTTAGCTGCAATTTCTTTAACTCTTGCCATGAAATGGTCGATATCAAATACTTTCTCTGGAAGGTAGATAAGGTCTACACCTTCGCAGTCATCACTCTTTGCAAGAGCAGCAGCGGCTGTAAGCCATCCAGCGTTACGTCCCATAATCTCTACAATAGTAACTGTAGGATAATCATATACAAGACCATCTCTGATGATTTCCTTCATAGTAGCTGCGATAAACTTGGCAGCAGAACCAAATCCTGGTGTGTGGTCTGTAACAGCTAAGTCATTATCAATAGTCTTAGGTACACCCATGAATTTAATATCGCTTCCGGTAACGATTGCGTAATCAGATAACTTCTTGATAGTATCCATTGAGTCGTTACCACCAATATAGAAGAAATATTTGATATCAAGATCATCAAGAATCTTGAAAATTTTATCAAATGTTTCTCTGTCTTCGCTTATCTCAGGGAGCTTGTACCTGCATGAACCAAGATAAGATGAAGGTGTTCTCTTTAATAAATCGATATCCATTGTAGAGTTAATCTTCTCTGAAAGGTCAACATACTGACCATCAAGAAGTCCCTTAATACCGTGGAGCATACCATAAACTTTCTTAGCTCCTCTGTCTATGGCTGTCTTATATACCCCAGCAAGACTTGAGTTGATAACAGAAGTAGGTCCTCCTGACTGTCCAACTATAACATTACCATCCATATTATATTCTCCTCCGAATCATATTTCTGCATAAAAATGCAAGTGATTATGTGCATAGTTTAGCACAATTTCTATAATCATACAACTTAAATGTTGAATATATTAATAATTATATTTATGCAAATGTACAGGCATTTATGATATAATTCTTTCCGGGTATTTTTAATTTCGTATACACAAGTTTGCGTGCCTGTGTGGGCAGGCAGGAATGGAGAACTATATGTCAGTTAAGATTAATTCTTACAAAGGAAGAAGCATTAGACCGGTATACAAGGTGAGAATTAAGAAGGATGAATATTCTAATGCGATAGACAGGATATGTAATAGATATAAGTTAGGACACATTAAGCAGAATGAGTCTGGCAGGGAATATAAGAACAGGATGAATAAGATGTTTTCAGATGATGTGATACAGAGTATGAAGAAATATTCGCATCATGGACGTACAAGCCTTTTCGGGCACAGCGTACATGTTTCTTATTATAATTATCTTGTGTGCAAGAAATTACATCTTGATGAGAAGGCAGGAGCTAAGGCAGGACTTTTACATGACCTGTTTCTGTACGACTGGCACAAGTATTCGCCTGGGAAGGGTGAGAGACTTCATGGTTTTGAGCATCCTACAAAGGCACTTAAGAATGCAGGAAAGTATTTTGATATAACAGAAAAAGAGGGAGACATGATTGCAAAGCATATGTTTCCATTGACAGTTACACCACCAAAATATAAAGAAACATTTGTTATTGTACTTGTAGATAAATTCTGCAGCTTTAATGAGGTGCTGGATGATTTCATACACAGGAAGTTCTGTGGAGCAAAGGATACAAGAATTAAATGGTTTGGTGCAGGTAAGGGAGAGAAACGATGAAATATTTAAGTGAAGAGCAGAATAAATGTTTTGTGGGAACGGGAGAACTTAATAAAGCTGGTGATAGTCTGGCTGTTTTCCTTGACAAATACGACCCTGATAAATATCAGAATCCATGCAACACTGTGGATACGCTTGTATTTACAAAGGAAGATTCACAGGTTAAGAGGATTCTTCTTATAAAAAGAGGAAATCATCCTTGTATTGGATTGTGGGCGTGTCCGGGAGGCTTTGTTGAGTTTAAAGAGAATCTATATGATGCGGCTTTAAGAGAACTTCAGGAGGAAACTGGTCTGCATGATATTGAAGCAGAACAGCTTAAATCATATGGCGATTATGACCGTGACCCAAGAACAAGGATTATTACAACAGCATTTGTTGCATTGATAGATGAAGGCAGCCAGAAGGCTCAGGCTGGTGATGATGCAAGAGAGGCCGGATGGTTTGATATATCAGATGAACTGGTTAATAAGACAGAGGATAAGTCACTTGTTAAGGAAGAATGGCTGTGCAGGCTGTCCAATGCAGATAAGAATATTAATATCTGTGCAAGAGTGGAAGTTACCTATAGAAAAGGTATCCTTAAGAACCGCACATATAAGGTTGTTGACGGCGATGGGCTGGCAGCAGATCATGCGGCTATTATACTGGAAGGATACCATCATGTTAAGGAGGCACTTAACGCATGAGTGAGAAGATAAAGAAGAACGAGAAAGCTAAGAAGCAGACATGGAGGGCTGGCAATATGCTCTATCCTGTGCCTGCTGTTATGGTAAGCTGTGCAAGAAAAGGAGAGAAGCCTAATATTATTACGGTTGCATGGGCTGGAACTGTATGCTCTGATCCGGCGATGGTTTCTATATCTGTAAGAAAAGAACGCTACAGCCATGACATTATTAAGGAAACGGGAGAATTCGTTATTAATCTTACAACAAGAAAGCTTGCGAGAGCCACTGATTATTGTGGAGTAAAATCTGGCAGGGACGTTGACAAATTTGCAGATATGCATCTTACAGCAGCACCGTCAGTTAAGATTGAAGCTCCGGCAATTGCAGAAAGCCCTGTTAATATCGAATGTAAGGTTAAGCAGGTGTTAGAGCTTGGAAGCCACGATATGTTTATAGCAGAGGTTATGGCTGTAAATGTAGATGAAAGCCTGTTAGATGAGAAGGGAACACTGCATTTGTCAGACGCAGACCTTATTGCATATTCGCATGGAAGATATTATGGACTTGGTGATTTCATAGGTAAGTTCGGATATTCCGTACAGAAGCCTTCTAAGCCAAAATCTTCCAGAAAGAAAAAATAGGGTTTACAAACCAAATATCATATGTTAGCATAAATGTTACGAAATTGTTACAAAGATATTACAAGAAGATGACTATATATTAATACAATATTTGGAGGACATTATGGAACGCTTGTCAAGATATGGCAGACGAATGAGAATAACACTCATTAAGACAATGACGGTTGCCTGTTTTGTATGTATTATTGCTATTCCATTTTTATCAAAGAAGTTATTAAAGACGGAAGCTAATTATTACAGTATTACAATTAACGGAATCAAGGTTGGAGCAGCTAATACGGAAGAAGAGGTTATTGTTGCGCTGGCATCAGCAAGGCAGGAACTTAGTGCACAGTATGAAGAAATTGTGTACATGGATCCTGATATAGAGATTGCCAAAGAGAATAAAGCAGTTGCACAGAGAATGAGTGTGGACGAGTTGTCTGGTGCAATATATAGTTACATGTTTGATAATGTTATGGATGTTGATTTCCATATGAATTATACAGTAAGACTTGGTGATTTCGTTGTAACATTGGAATCAAAGGATGCAGTTGTTTCTTTATTTGAGAAGCTTATTGCCAAATATGATCCCAATAATGCTTTTACAGTATCACTTGATACGGTTGATGCAGCGACAGGTACTTATGGAATAAGTGTGAATGAAAAGGCTACGGAAACTACAGCAGCAGAGATTGTATCCTCAGCAATTAGTGGTACAGCGATTTCACAGGACGGAGAGACAGTGGTTAATGGAGATGGTCTTACTGGAATTGGATTTGATGTTGACGTAGTTGTTGTGGAAGTTCCTACGGATAATGCAACTGTAACATCAGTAAATGACGCTTATGAGAGCATTACTAAAGAACACGAAGAAAAGACAGTATATACAGTTGAAGCTGGTGATACATTATCGGTTATTGCACAGAATAATGGACTTACAATGTCACAGCTTCTTGAGCTTAATTCTAATCTTACAGAGGACAGTGTAATTGCACCGGGGGATTCAATTGTTGTTACAGTTCCTAAATCAGAGATATCTGTTCTTACAACTTATCAGATGACTTATGAAGAAGATTATGAAGCAGAGCCTGATTATGAGGATGACAACACTAATTACAGAGGAACTAATACAGTTATTTCTGAAGGAACCGTTGGTCACAGATCTGTTATAGCAGAAGTTACCTACACTAATGGTAACGAAACAGGCAGAACATATGTTAAGGAGACTATTATTAAAGAATCCGTTCCGAAGACTATTGCAGTCGGAACGCTAACACCTCCAACATATTTAAGACCAATATCAGGAGGAACCTTATCATCCGAATTTGGTTATAGATGGGGAAGTTTCCACAAGGGTGTTGACTGGTATGTTACGCAGGGTACAACAGTTACAGCCGCCGCTGCAGGAACGGTTACCAGAGCAGGATGGTATGGCGATTACGGATATTGTGTTGATATTACACATAGTAATGGCACTATGACAAGATATGGTCACTTAAGTTCAGTGAAAGTAAGCGTTGGTCAGAGTGTTTCTCAGGGACAGGCTATTGCAGCATCAGGTAATACAGGCTATAGTACAGGCCCACATCTTCATTTTGAAATATGGGTTGGAGGAACTGTAGTGAATCCGCTCAATTACGTTAATAAGAATTAATAAGTATTGAATAGGCTGCCCTGTTAAGGACAGCCTTTATTATGTAAATAAATGTATTTTAAATGCATATAATAAAATAAGGGTGAAATTGCCATATTTTTATAAATGTATTTTCAGGGAAAATCTTTACAAATCGAAGTTCTGTGATATACTTTATAAGATGTGACTATTATGTTTAGAGGTGCTATATGGAACAATATGTTGTCAAGGGTGGAGTGCCACTCAGAGGAAAAGTTTCCATTGGTGGTGCGAAGAATGCAGCTTTAGGTATTCTTGCAGCAGCAATTATGACAGATGATACTGTAACAATTGAAAATGTACCTAATGTTAGAGACACAAGAGTTTTACTTCAGGCTATAGAAGGAATTGGTGCTAAGGTTAAGTATGTTTATAACAATTCCGTTCAGATAAATGGTGGTTCAATCTGTGATACCAATGTAGAATATGATTATATAAGAAAAATAAGAGCATCTTACTATTTGTTAGGTGCTTTACTTGGTAAGTACAATGAGGCTCATGTTGCACTCCCAGGAGGATGCAATATCGGAAGCCGTCCAATTGACCAGCATATCAAGGGCTTTAAGGCACTTGGTGCGGATGTTGATATAGATTGTGGAGTTGTACATGCAAAGGCAGAGAAGCTTACAGGAGCTCATGTTTATTTTGATGTTGTAACAGTTGGTGCAACAATTAACCTTATGATGGCTTCATGTATGGCAGAGGGAGACACTATTCTGGAAAATGCGGCTAAGGAACCGCATATAGTTGATGTAGCGAATTTCCTTAATTCTATGGGTGCTAACATTAAAGGTGCAGGAACTGATGTAATCCGTATCAAAGGCGTTAAGAGACTTCACGGATGTACTTATTCTATTATTCCGGATCAGATTGAGGCCGGAACATTTATGATGGCAGCAGCAGCTACACATGGTGATGTTGTTATTCAGGATATTATTCCTAAGCATATGGAATCAATATCTGCAAAGTTAATTGAGATGGGATGCAGGATTGAGGAAGGTGATGACAGCTTAAGAGTTATAGCAGAGGGCTGTACACTTAGGAGTACTAATGTTAAGACTTTGCCATATCCTGGATTTCCAACGGATATGCAGCCACAGATTTCAGTTGTACTTGCACTTGCTGAAGGTTCAAGTATGGTAACTGAGAGCATATTTGAGAACAGATTCAAATATGTAGATGAGCTTGGAAGAATGGGTGCCAAGATTAAGGTTGAGGGTAACACAGCCTATATTGAAGGTGTTAAAAGTTTTTGTGGTGTGCAGCTTAATGCTCCGGATTTAAGAGCTGGTGCGGCACTTGTTATTGCTGCGCTCGCAGCAGATGGAATATCAGAGATTGATGATATTGAGTATATCCAGAGAGGTTATGAGGATTTTGAAGGAAAGATTACTAACCTTGGTGGAATTATTAAAAGAGTTGATTCAGAGAGAGAACTTCAGAAGTTCAGGCTCAAGATAGGTTAATTGCAGGCTGTAGCGGATATTCCGTTACAGCTGTTTTAATTTATATTTAATAAAATTAATACATTTGTAATGTTGCAAATATCCCTGTATATGGTAGTATTGAGAGGAAAAGGGGTTAATTATGAAGCTAAAGAATAAGTTGTATATTTCTTTCTGTATTATGGTTATACTTCCTGTGCTACTGAGTGGTCTTGCTCTGGGAGGTCTGTATTGTGTACAGAAGGAAAGCATTGAGAGAACATATAATGTAGATGATGGGGCAATTCTCGTTGGCGTATATTCACCTATAATACTTTTTGGAAAGATTACTGACAGCATATATAAGGATATGAAGACGGAGGTTGATACTTCGCCGGAGCAGTTTACTAATAAGGAATATCTTGATGAATTATCAGGAGAGCTGTCATATAAGATGTCCTGTCTTGTTGTAAGAAGGAATGGAATTATTATATATAATTCAACAGAAGCACCAGACAGCGAAATTGTAAAGATTCTTCCTGATTATTCTGCTGATGAAGAGAATGTTTCTGATGTTGGAACTTACAAGGGTGGAGAGTACCAGAGTCTTATAAAACAGCTTAATTTTAAGGATTCAGAAGATAATTTTTACAGCGTGTCAATTGTTACTTCATTGAAACAGATTCTTCCACAGGTTAAGACATTTATAATGCAGGTTATATTTGTTATAATTATGGTGTTAATTATTACAAGTCTTGGACTTACTCTGTGGATATATAGTTCTATTGTTAAGCCACTTAATAAGCTGAAGCTTGCAACTGATAATATTAAAGAAGGCAATATGGATTTCGAGATGCCAAAGGTATCTAATAATGAAATCGGAGATGTATGCCGGGATTTTGAGGAGATGAGAGTCGTACTTAAGCAGAGTGCGGAGGATAAGATTAAGTCTGATGCCGAGGAAAAGGAGCTTATTAGAAATATTTCACATGACTTAAAGACACCGCTTACGGCTATTAAAGGATATGTGGAAGGATTGCGTGACGGAATTGCCAACACGCCTGAAAAGCAGGCTAAGTATATCCAGACTATTGCTAACAAGGTTAATGATATGGACAAGCTGATTGATGAGCTTACTATATATTCAAGGCTTGATACTAATAGGGTTCCATATACATTTGTCAGATGTAATGTAAGTGACTATTTTGGAGACTGTTGTGAAGAGATAGGCACTGAGCTTGAGGCAAGCCAGATTGAACTGGAATATAATGACCATCTTACTGAGCCGGCATATATGAATGTTGATCCGGAGCAGCTAAAGAGGGTTGTTAATAATATTATAAGTAACTCGGTTAAGTATATGGCTGAGGGACGACAGGGAAAGATTAAGATTGACCTGTACGATGAAGGCGACTACATTCATGCAATATTCTCAGATAACGGTATTGGCATTGCAGCTAAAGATGTTGAGAGAATATTTGAGCGTTTCTATAGAACTGATGAATCAAGAAACAGCAAGCATGGTGGAAGTGGTATAGGCCTTGCAATTGTTAAGAAGATTGTTGAGGACCACAAAGGAAAGATATGGGCAGAGAGTGTAGAGGGCGAAGGCACGACCATGCATCTTAATCTGCTTAAAGCAAAGGATGAAGAGATCCTGAGAATGCATAATGAAACTACACGAAAGGGGACTGGCTATGAGCAAGATATTAATTGTAGAAGATGAAGAGAGTATTGCAGATATTGAGAAGGATTACCTTGAACTTAACGGATATGAGGTTGAGGTATGTAATGATGGAACAAGTGGCCTTGCGGCTGCACTGCATGAGGATATTGATATGTGTATCCTTGATATTATGCTTCCCGGAACTGATGGTTTCGAGATATGCAAGCAGGTAAGAGAAGTTAAGGATATTCCTATTATCATGGTATCTGCCAAGAAGGAAGATATTGATAAGATAAGAGGTCTTGGTCTTGGTGCCGATGACTATATGACAAAGCCATTTAGCCCAAGTGAGCTTGTTGCAAGAGTAAAGGCACATCTTGCAAGATATGACAGACTTGTAAGTAATTCTAAGAACAATAACAATATTATTGAAATCAGAGGAATCAAGATTGATAAGACAGCAAGAAGAGTATTTGTTAATGGTGAGGAGAAGCCTTTTACAACGAAGGAATTCGACCTTCTTACGTTCCTTGCAGAGAATCCTAACCATGTCTTCACTAAGGAAGAACTTTTCAAGGAAATCTGGGATATGGATTCAATCGGTGACATCGCAACTGTAACTGTCCACATCAAGAAAATCAGAGAGAAGATTGAGCTTGATACAAGCAAGCCTCAGTATATTGAGACTATATGGGGTGTGGGATACAGATTTAAAATGTAAAAGATTAAACTTATATACTATGCCATATTGCATGCTGGTTTTGAAAACATACTAATTGACCAGTGATATGTAGATTAGTGGGTGTTTATTGCATGTAAACAAATTGAAGTTATGACAAAGACCTACGAAAAGATGTTGATACATTCTTTTCGTAGGTCTTTTTTCTTGTTTTAAGTAGCTATTTCAGTGGTTTATGCGCTAATTAACCTACGAAATTATAATAAGAAAAGTGTTTCATGGGTTTTTAGCAAGGCGTGAGTGTTAGAATGACACGTAGGAAACCTACTAGGTATGCACAGAAAGCTTGTTGTGTAGGTTATTGGACGCAGGCTGTAAATGGTTGGACTTTATCAGCAAAATATTGGACGGTACGTCCACGAATTACATATAAAAGTCCGAAAGTGAAAAATGCAACGTGTCATCAAAGCAAAAACTCAGGTGCAACACTGTAAGTTTTGTTATCAACAGTAAGTGAAACAGCACACAGCGCAATCTGGTTTCTTTTAAATGCCACTGCTTTAACGGCGTTATCCATGCCGCAATCAGCAGTGGCATATTTATAATCTCCAACAAGTGGGTTTCTGCGGCTTGCAAACTGTACTCTTATCTGGTGATGTCTGCCGGTAATCAGATGTATTCTTACATGTGTAATGTCTTTAACTTCATCATAAGATATCACTTCATATTCAAGCTTTGAAAGCTTTGCTTCTTTATCATTAGCGGCGGCGTCTGCCGGAACTATGGCTGATGTGTTCGTTCTTCCATCTTTCTTTAAATAATCAACAAAAGTTCCTTTTAGTTCGGATAGTTTTCCACATATTAAAGCTTCATATTGTTTATTAAATCCGCCCTCCTTCTGCATTAGTGTGGAATACTTTGCTGCTGCAGACTTATTCTTTGCAATAAGCACAAGTCCCGAAACCGGTCGGTCAAGGCGGTTGATTATTGCTGCATATGCAGGCTTTCCCTGTGAAGCGTTGTAAGTCATAACTTCGCTTACAAGGTCCAAATCAAATCCTTTCGCACCCTGGGATAGCTGTCCGGCTGGTTTATTCACTATAATAATGTCTTTAGTTTCGTGTATTATATTAAGCATGGTTGTGTCCTTTTAATGTTTTTATTAAGAATACATGCGTTTTAATAATTAATCAACAACATTCGGCGAATAAATGTCCTAGCCATGCACACACTAATTAAACGATAAGTATTAGCAGGTGCGAGGTGGCATATGGGTGAAAATGTGTGGGATTTCAGGAAGCGGCTGACGCTTCTTTTGGCGAGTGCCGTTATTATTGCGGTGGTTTTTTTTATATTTAAAGTACTTTTCTATTATGTGTGGCCTTTCTTGATTGCATTTTGTTTTGCGGTGCTGCTTCAGAAGCCGATAGTGGGGCTGGCGAAACTTTTAAGGGAGAAAAAGACGCTTGCTGCGAGTATAGTTGTAACAATGGTAACGCTTATTATTCTTTCAGTGCTGTTGTATGTCGGTTATATGGCGTTTCGCGAACTTAAAGATTTCATAGCCAATTTTGATGAGAATATTAACAGCCTTGATGGGCAGTTTAAGCTTGTATGCTGCCGTATTGATGGCTGGATTAAGTTGAAAGAAGGCTGCAGTTACGCATTTTTTGAAAAATGTAAAGGGATAATTATAGATGGAGACGGACAGCAGATGTTCTTTACAATTATGAGAAAACATTCTGTTCCGGTTATAACATGGTGCGTTATGGCGGTTGCCGGACTTGTGGTGTGCTTTATTGGAACGATATATGCGGCGGCTGGAATTGAGAAGTACAGAAGCTGGCGGGAGAACACTATATTTAAGGACGAAGTCGGGGCGGTGCATGTGGGGCTTCGCAATTTGATAAATGTATATTTCAGGGTGCAGCTTATTATAATGTCGATAAATATTGTGGTGTGTTCAACAGCATTTTTAATGATAGGCAATCCATATGCGATTCTTCTTGGTGTGCTGACTGGGATTATTGACGCACTTCCGATATTTGGTACGGGAACGGTACTGATACCATGGGCTGTGGGAAGCCTGCTTTTCGGACATGTGAAAAATGCGGTGATTCTTGTGGTGTTGTATATTGTCACATATTTTGTGAGGGAGATTATGGAGTCAAAATGTATGGGTGACAGAATGGGAATTGCGCCATTTACAATGCTTGCGGTTATATATATCGGGATACTTGTGTATGGGGTTGTCGGATTTATTCTTGGACCAATATCATATTGTATAATAAAAGCACTTGTTTTTTACTTGAAAAGCATTTTAGAACATGATAAACTCTAGTGGTACCGTCAATGGCAGGCGGACAATGCGAAGCAGCATTCGCATCAGGCTCCGTATGAAACGGGTCTGTAATGTCATAGAAAGAGGTTTATTATGGCAGAAGATAAGAAATTAGTAGAAGCGATTACATCCATGAAAGAGGATTTCGCTCAGTGGTACACAGATGTGTGTAAGAAGGCAGAGCTTATGTCTTACTCAAGCGTCAAGGGATGCATGATTTTTAAGCCGGCTGGATATGCAATCTGGGAGAATATTAAGAATGAGATGGACAGAAGATTCAAGGAAACAGGTGTTGAGAATGTTTATCTTCCAATGTTCATTCCAGAGAGCCTTCTTGAGGTTGAGAAGGATCATGTAGAAGGATTTGCACCAGAAGTTGCATGGGTAACTTATGGCGGACTTAATCCACTTCAGGAAAGAATGTGCGTAAGACCTACATCAGAGACACTTTTCTGTGATTTCTATAAAGATGAGATACAGTCATACAGAGATTTACCAAAGGTATATAACCAGTGGTGTTCAGTTGTAAGATGGGAGAAGGAGACAAGACCTTTCCTTCGTTCAAGAGAGTTCTTATGGCAGGAAGGTCATACAGCACATGCTACAGCAGAAGAGGCTGAGGCACGTACACAGCAGATGCTTAACCTTTACGCTGACTTCTGTGAGGAAGTTCTTGCAATTCCTGTAATTAAGGGACGTAAGACTGATAAGGAGAAGTTTGCAGGAGCAGAGGCTACTTATACTATCGAGGCGCTTATGCATGATGGCAAGGCTCTCCAGTCAGGTACAAGCCATAACTTTGGTGATGGATTTGCCAAAGCATTTGGTATCCAGTACACAGACAAGGATAATAAGTTAAAATATGTTCACCAGACTTCATGGGGAACAACAACAAGACTTATTGGTGCTGTTATTATGACTCACGGTGATGATTCAGGACTTGTGCTTCCACCTAAGGTTGCACCTGTTCAGGTTGATGTTATTCCTATTATGCAGAAGAAGGCAGGCGTTCTTGACAAGGCTTATGAAGTTGGACAGGCTCTTAAGGCAGCAGGGCTTCGTGTTAAGGTTGATGATTCAGATAAGAATCCTGGCTGGAAGTTCTCTGAGCAGGAGATGCGTGGTATCCCTGTAAGAGTTGAGATGGGACCAAGAGATATCGAGGCTAATCAGGCTGTTATTGTTCGTCGTGATACAAGAGAGAAGATTACTGTATCTATCGATGAGCTTGCAGACAGAATTCCAGAAATTCTTGATACTATCCAGAAGGATATGCTTGAGAGAGCAAGAGCTCACAGAGAAGCTCATACATATACAGCTCTTAATTATGATGAATTCAAGGATACAGCAGCTAATAAGGCTGGATTCATCAAGGCTATGTGGTGTGGAGACCAGGCTTGTGAGGACAAGATTAAGGAAGATACTACATGTACATCAAGATGTATGCCATTTGCACAGGAGAAGTTAAGTGATGTGTGCGTATGCTGTGGTAAGCCGGCTAAGGCTATGGTTTACTGGGGTAAGGCATATTAATCATAATTATTTATAGGATTTTTGAGAATGGAGTCCCTTTCGGCAGTATTGCCGGAGGGGGCTTTTTTATAATCTGGAGGGGATTTTACATTTATACATATTCTTGATAAAATATATATTGACATATAATTGAAAATATGATAACAATATATTAAAAGAAATGTTTCTTATATCTGACGCAATTGACATGATTTTATCTAATCAGGCAGTTGCTTATCAAAGCTGGATAGTCATTCAGCAATAACCCATTAACACATAATTGAATAATGCAGGCTTGTTTTAGATATCCGTAAATGCTAATATACTTATATAGATAAAGATAATATTTATTAGTATATGTGCGTGGATATCTGCCTGCGAAAGAGACGAGGAGGATATCTATGGCAGAGAAGAAAGACAATGTAACATCTAAATTTAAGGACAATGTATGCTGTACAGGGATAAGAAGAATCTTTTAGAACTGTATAATGCACTTAACAATTCAGCTTACACGAATGTGGATGATTTGCAGGTGACTACATTAAACGGCGGTTCATATATGAAGTATAAGAATGATGCTTCATTTTTACTATGTATGAGCCTGTATATGTTTGAGCAGCAGTCGAGTAAGAATCCTAATATGCCGTTAAGATTTTTGCACTATGTGTCTGATGTGTTCAGAGAGTTGTTCAGCAATTCCATGCTTCACAGAAGAAGCATGATTAAGATTCCTGTTCCGCATTTTGTGACATTTTACAATGGCCTGGAAAAATGGGTTGAAGATGAGGACGAAATCAGGCTGTCGGACATGTATGAGATATCGGCTGACAACCCGGAGCTGGAGCTTAAGGTGCGTGTTATCAACATTAACGAAGATGTACATATCCTTAATAAGTGCAAAACGCTGCGTGATTACATGACATTTGTTAATAAAGTAAGGTTCAAGATGGGAGTTGAAGGGGACGATGTCAGGATTGCAGTAACAGAGGCAATTAACGAATGCATAGATGAGGATATACTTGTCGATTTTTTTGAACAGCACAGGGAGGAGGTCGTCGAAGTGAGTATATATGATTATGATGAGGAAGAAGTCAGAAGAGTGTTGGCTGAGGAGTATGCGCAGGAAGTTGCACAGGGAATGGCGCAGGAAATAGTAGAGAAAGCTGCTAAGGAGGCTTCTGAAAAAGCATTTGCGGAGGGCGAACAATCTATGATGATTAATCAGATTATAAAAAAGGTAAAGAAATCAAAAACTCTGGAGACAATAGCCTCAGAACTTGAGGAAGAAGTGGCAGATATCAAGCCGATATATGATGTAGTGATTGCGGCTGCACCTGATTACAACATTGATATAATTAAAAATAAACTCGCAATTAATTAAAAGAATCCCTCACCAAAGCCGATGTAATTGATATGTATCCAGAATAGAAGGCAGCCGGTGAGGGTTATTTTATGATTATATTATTTGATATGTTCAATCATTGCAATAAGAGTAGCTTTATCATTGAGCTTAGGGTTCTCTATAACGATATCAAGCAGGGATTTCAGTGTTTCACCGATTTCGTGTCCCTGAAGGCCATATTCAATAAGGTCATTGCCTGATATGTCGAGGTCTTTTATTGTAAAGCAGTCACCGCGTGCAAGAATATCTGTTCCAAGACGCTTTAATGTGAGAAGATGCTTTACCTTCGCCGGATTACTTATTCCTGTGATGTCTTCAGATGCCTGGATTACAGCCATCATAAGCTCATGCCACAGAGGCAGGAAATCTCTGCCATACTTATTAAGGGCAGTACGAACAGCCGGTTCAGTTTCTTCTATATCCATCTTTGATAATTCAACAAGCTTTGATACTGTGTTAACTGTCTTGTTATCCAGCTTAAGTGCACGGAGAGTCTTAGCTGCTTCATCAGGTGTAGAAGTTATGAAAAGTGCAGCGTAGCGTAAGTATATATTATCAGGTGTGTGTTGTAATGTTGCAAGTATTTTGCGCTTGTAGCGGCTCTTTAGAGCATTGTCAATTACCGGGAGTATTGGGGCAAAAAGTCCTGCTTCTGAATATTGCGCAACATAATCGGGATGTGCAGACATAAGCGTTTTGCCAAGCTCTACATGCACACGCTCCATGCTTATTTTGCTGATTGAAGGGGAAAGCTTTTTAATTGCATTCCATGTTGCTTCATCAATGGTAAAGCCAAGCTGTGCAGAAAATCTTATGGCACGCATCATTCGCAGAGCGTCCTCTGTAAATCTTAATTCTGGTTCACCAACGCAGCGTATTATTTTTGTATCCAAATCATCAAGACCCTTAAATTCATCAACAAATCCATCAGTGTCGTTGTATGCCATGGCATTTATCGTAAAATCACGGCGGCACAGGTCATCAACAAGCCTGTCTGAAAATTCTACAGACTTCGGATGCCTGCCATCCTCGTATTCGCCATCAATTCTGTAGGTTGTAACTTCGTATCCGGTTTTATCTATCATTATAGTGACGGTTCCGTGGGCGATTCCAGTATCAACAGTTCTTTTAAAGAAAGTTTTTATCTGTGATGGAACAGCAGAAGTGGTTATATCCCAGTCATCTGGGTTTCGTCCAAGGATACTGTCTCTTATGCATCCGCCAACGGCATATGCTTTGAAGCCGTGTTCTTCAATTGTATGTATAATGTTCCTGACAGCTTCCGGCATGTCAATATGAAAGTTTTCAGGCATGATTTCCCCCTATAATAATATTTATTATAAATGTGAAAAAAGCTCACATCTATCTATTATAAGAAAAAATTACATTTTCATCAAGATTATGATTTTCTTAATTCGTCGTATCATTAAATCCAAGGAATATAGCAGCCATAAATGTCATAAGATAAGGCAGACGCAGGCGTATGAGCAAAGGGCGTCTGTATTAAGTGCGGAAATGGGGGATTATATGAACGATAAATCATTGGAATGTATTAGATTTTATGATATTCAGGTTAATAAAATGGTAAAAGGTCGTGGAGGAGTAATTCTTTTTACAGACAGAGGGTGCAGACTTTTTCTCGAGTGTTCAAGAAATGATGGGTTTTATCTGAGAGATGAGGCAGTGACAAAAGCAGTTAGTGATGCAGGCTTTGAAAATGTGGATACATATGTGAGAAATCAGGATGGAGAACTTTTTACTGTTGGAGATGATGGGCACAGATATGTAATGAAGAACTGGTTTGGAGGCAGGGAATGTGATGTCAAGTCTGTGAATGACGTGATGGAGGCGGTAAGGACTCTGGCAAGACTTCATATTTGTCTAAATGTTGTTTCGTCTAATGGTGTAAGATATTTAAGGAATAATGTAAATACAAATATTACAAAGCAATGGGAATGTATGGCGCTTGCAGAGACCGCAGATGAGCAGCCCGAGTCAGAATTAAAGGCCAGTGAAAGCATCGTACATAATGCTGTACATTTTGACAGGGGAGCAGGGTTACGCACCAATATGGAAAGACATACAAAAGAAATTAAAAAGGCAGCTAATTATATGCGTGGCAAGAAAAAGAAAAATGAATTTGAACAGATTGCGCTTGGTGCGGTTGATACATTTTTCAGGGAAGCGGATGAAGCGAGCAGGAATATTAATTCAAAACGTTTTGATGAGCGCTTTGACAGGATGGAACAGACTAATGAGCTTGTGCATGGAAGCTATAATTATCATAATGTGTTTCTTGATGTTGGTAATGGCGGCAATGCAGTGACTAATTTTGAAAAATGTCATAATGACTGTCAGGTTGCAGATCTTTACCAGTTTTTAAGAAAGGTTATGGAAAAGCATGACTGGAATATTAATGTGGCATACAGACTGGTTGATGAATACGACAGATTAAAGCCGCTTGAAGATGATGATATTGACATGCTTGTGACATTATTGAGCTTTCCAGAAAAATTCTGGAAGATCATAAATCAGTACTATAACGCAGGAAAGGCGTGGGTTCCTGCTAAAAATATAGATAAATTAAAGATTGTTATTGAACAGAATATGCGCAGAAGAGAATTAATTGATAAAATGTGTGGTATGTGATAAAATCTGATGATACGAGGGAAAAAGTATTTGCGAGGAATGCTTATGAAAAGAATAATTGCAGTGTGTATGCTTATGGTGTTAATTGTAAGTCAGACAGCATGCACATTTTCCAGAAATAATGACAGGGCGGTGATACCAGGAAGCAGTATTACCCCTGCACCAGGTGCCGCAAAGGAGATTAAGGGTGATGGAGAGAATCCTACACTTACAGGAGTTCTTACATTGAGAGATGCTGACACGGGCAGAATGCGGTTTGTAGATATAAAGACAGGAACAGAATATGAAGTCCCTTATACAGGCAGTACAGATATTCAGGATGCTTACGGAAAGATAAAAGCAGCTTCTACCATGGATATGGGTGGAATATATGATGTATATGTGGATAAGAAGGGCAAGGCGGTGAAGATACACGGAAACAGTGATGCCTGGGTAAGATATGATGTTTCAGGAATAACCGTAGATGAGAATTCAAGGAAGTTAAGCATTGGGGCTTCCAATATGATATATGAAAGTTACACAGTTGTGCTTTCAGGAGAAGAACGTATAAGTATTGCACAGCTCGTTGACCAGGATAAGCTGGTTATCAGGGGCGTTGGAGAGAAAGTATATTCGGTGAATGTAACTGCAGGACACGGATATCTTAAACTTACAGGTGTAGATGCACTTGTTGGTGGTTATGTAAGCATAGGTAATAAACAATTACTGGGTGTTACAAAGGATATGCTGGTGACTGCACCTGTTGGAACACATACGGTTAATGTACGTAATGGCAACCTGTCAGCAAGTAAGACAGTGACTATAGCTAAAGATGAGACTACATCAGTTGATTTTTCTGAAGTACAAAGTGATCCGGTTAAGATGGGGGCTGTTAATTTTTCAGTTACTCCGAAGGGCGCGGTTATGAGCATTGATGGTGTTGAGGTTGATTATTCTACTCCAGTGTCACTTTCTTATGGAACTCACAGAGTTAAGTTGGTAGCCAACCACTATCAGGAGTATTCTGAGATTATAAATGTTAATTCAGCCTATGTTACGAAGATTATCGATATGACTTCATCAGGTACATCAACAAGTACAGCGGCTGATAATACAAGTGGATATAAGGTATCAATAACAGCACCTAAGGGAGCGGTACTTTATGTTAATAGTGAATACATAGGAACTGTTCCGTGTTCATTTGATAAATCATCTGGAAAGAAGACGATTACACTTTCGCAGAATGGATATAATACAGTTAGTTATACAATATCAATTGCTAATACAGCAGGAGACCTGACATATGCATTTCCAGAAATGATAAGTGGAGGTACCCAGGAGACTACAACACAGGTACAGGTTCCAACAGTCACTCCTGCAACAACAAAGTCATCTACAAAGCAGAGTACGAAAAGGAGATAAGAGTTATGAATATTTTATTTTCACCACCAGATATAACCGAGGAAGAGATTCAGGCAGTTTCTGAGGCTTTAAGGTCAGGATGGATTACAACAGGTCCAAGAACTAAAGAGTTTGAAAGAAATATTGCTCAGTTTACAGGCTGTAACAGGGCGGCATGTCTCAATTCAGCTACAGCATGTTTAGAGACAGCACTCCGTCTGTTAGGAATCGGTGAGGGCGATGAGGTTATTGTTCCTGCATACACTTATACAGCATCTGCAAGTGTCGTTGCGCATGTTAATGCAAAGCTTGTTCTTATTGATGTTGAAAAGGACACATATCACCTTGATTATGACGCGCTTGAAGCTGCAATTAATGAGAGTACCAAGGCTGTAATACCTGTAGATATAGGTGGTGTTATGGTTGACTATGACAGGATAAGAAAGATTGTCGAGAGTAAAAAGAATATATTTAAGGCTTCAACACCCCTTCAGGAGGCACTTGGCAGAGTTGCAATTGTTGCTGATTCTGCACATGGTTTCGGAGCAAGTGAGGGTGGTGTTATGAGTGGAATGAAGGCTGACTTTACAAGCTTTTCATTTCATGCAGTCAAGAACCTTACAACAGCAGAAGGCGGAGCTCTTACATGGAGAAGTATTCCGGGAGTTGATGATGAGGATATATATAAGCAGATAATGCTTTACTCACTTCACGGACAGTCTAAGGATGCGCTTGCAAAGACTAAGCTTGGTGCATGGGAATATGATATCAAAGGAACTTATTACAAATGTAACATGACTGATATTATGGCTTCTATTGGGCTTGTACAGCTTAAGAGATATCCGGGACTTCTTAAGAGAAGAAGAGATATAATTGAGAGATATACACAAGGGATTGCAGCCGATGATGTGGATATTATGAAGCATTTTACAGATGAATATACTTCAAGTGGTCATCTGTATCTTGTAAGGCTTCTTGGAAAGGATGTTAAGGAGCGTAATGAACTGATTACAAGACTTGCTGAGGCAGGTGTTGCAACTAATGTACATTTTAAGCCGCTTCCAATGCATACGGCATATAAGAACATGGGATTTGATATTAAGGATTTTCCACATTCATATAATATGTATCGTAATGAGATTACACTGCCGCTTCATACATGTCTTACTGATGAACAGGTAGAATATGTAATAGAGCAGTTTAACAGAATGAAATAATCGGACATTAGTTATACAACAACAAAAAGGGGATTGATTACGATGGAGTTAAGACCATGGCAGCTTCTTCCTGATGAAATGAGAACTAAGGAAGTAAGAAAATACTATAATATACTTATGAAACACAGAATGTGGTTAGAGATGAAAAGAGTGCTTGATGTTATTGTTGCTGGTATTATGCTGGCAGTTTTAATTATTCCAATGGGAATAATTGCACTTGCAATCAGACTTGATTCACCGGGACCTGTTTTTTTCAGGCAGGCGAGAGTAACACAGTATGGAAGAATTTTTCGTATATACAAGTTCAGGACTATGGTTGACAATGCAAGTAAGCTAGGGGCAGCAGTGACTGTAGATAATGATTCAAGAATCACTAAGGTTGGAGCATTTTTACGAAAGTACAGAATTGACGAGTTTCCTCAGCTTTTTAATATACTTGCAGGGGATATGACTCTTGTCGGAACAAGACCGGAAGTTCCTAAGTATGTTAAGAAGTACACCAAGGAGATGTATGCGACACTTCTTCTTCCTGCCGGACTTACATCAAGGACAAGTATTGCTTATAAGGATGAGGACAAGCTTCTTGGTGAGGCTGTTGATGAAAAAAGTACAGATAATATATATCTGAATGAAGTATTACCGGCAAAAATGCGTTATAACCTTGAAAGTATGAAACATTTTGGCGTGAAAGCTGATGCGGCTGTATTGTGGGATACATTTACATCAGTAGTTGGAAGTGAAAGAATGACTGTTAAAAAGTAGGTAGAGTATGTTTATTACAATTGCTGTTATTGCATATAACGAGGAGAATACGATAAAGAATATTCTTGATGACATAAGCAGGCAGGATTATGATCATAGTCTTATGGAGGTTGTGCTTGTTGATTCTGCATCCACGGATGGAACAAAGGCTGTTATGCAGAAGTTTGCTGATGAGAATAAGATGGGAGCAAGACAGATAATCGTGCTTGACAATCCTAAGAAGACGCTTCCGTGTGGATGGAATGTGCTGCTTGATAATTATACAGGGGAAGCTGTTATAAGAGTTGATGCACATGCACATATTCCGGAAGATTTTGTTAGCAAGAATGTTAAGGTTTTAGAAGAAGGCGAGATGGTTGTTGGTGGTGTCCGACCTAATATAGTTGATGAAGAGACACCTTGGAAGGATACGCTGCTTCTTGCTGAGAGTTCGATGTTCGGCTCAAGCATAGCACCTTACCGTAATGGTGGGAATGGAACGGAAGAAAAGATATATATGAAATCGTTGTTCCATGCTGCATATAGAAGGGAAGTTTTTGAAGAAATCGGACATTATAATGAGGCTCTTGCAAGAACTGAGGATAATGAAATTCATTACCGTATGAGAAAAGCAGGGTTTAAATTAAGATTCTGTCCGGATATAATATCGTACCAGCATACAAGAAGTTCACTTCCTAAGATGCTTAAGCAGAAATATGCTAATGGATACTGGATTGGAAAGACAAGCAAGGTATGTTCAGGATGCCTTTCTATATATCATTTTGTTCCATGGGCTTTTGTCATGGCTATTATTGTTACAACAGTTGCAAGTGTGTCATGTAAGCTGCTTGCTGTGAAGTCGATTTTTTCGCGTATTGTATATGGACTTACAGGACTTATGTGGGGAGCATACTGGCTGTTGGCAGTAGTTATGTCGATTGTTGCAGTAATAGGAGCAAAGAAGGAGCGCAATAAAACATGTTTTGCATTGCCATTTTTGTTTTTTCTGTTGCATATTTCTTATGGAATTGGTACAGTATGTGGGTTAGCAGCTAAAAAGCCTGCTAAAGAAACGAGGAACTGATGATGGGTGAGACTAAAAAGGACAGAATACAGCTTCTGGTAAGAAGATTTTTCTTGTTTTTAACAGATACATTTTTATTGAATGCATGCGTATATCTGTCGCTTATTATGAGATTTGATGTAGGTATTGTATCTATAGAACCTCAGTATATTAGTAATTATGTAGAGAACGTGCTTCCGTACACGATAATGTCTCTGCTTATATTCTGGCTGTTCAGACTTTATCACAGTCTGTGGCAGTATGCGAGTATAGCTGAGGTGTACAGAATTGCTGAAGCGTGTATTATTGTAGAATTAGTGCATTTCTTAAGTAATAAGATTATGGGTAATATGCTTCCTAGAAGCTGTTATTTTAATGCGGCAATATACCTTATTATTGCAATATGTGCAAGTCGTTTTATGTACAGAATGATAAGAACTGTTCTTAACAAATACAGAAATATTAAGACTTCCAACAATGTAATGATTATTGGTGCCGGAGAGGCAACTAATGTCATTATGAGAGAAATACAGAATTCGAGCTATCTTGCCAACTCTAATATTGCATGTATTATTGATGATGACCGCCGCAAGGTTGGTAAATACATACGAGGCGTCAAGGTTATAGGAACAAGGGACAAGATTAAGGAAGCAGCAAAGCTTTATGATATTGATGAGATTATATTTGCAATTCCATCAGCATCTAATGAAGTTAAAAGGGATATATTAAACATTTGTAAAGAGACTGATTGTACTCTTAAGATTCTGCCAGGTGTATATCAGATGGTAGATGGAGAGATTAATGTTAATTCTATCCGTAATGTTGATGTGCTTGACCTTCTTGGAAGAGACCCGATTGAAGTAGATATTGAATCTATCATGGGTTATGTTAAGGATAAGGTCATTATGGTAACAGGTGGTGGCGGTTCTATTGGTTCAGAGCTGTGCCGCCAGCTTGTAAGTCACAAGCCTAAGCAGCTCATTATATTTGATATATATGAGAATAATGCCTATGATATTCAGCAGGAATTAAAGATTAATTATCCTGATGCCAATGTTGTTACTCTTATTGGTTCGATAAGAAATGTTTCAAGACTTGAAAGCGTATTTGCACAGTATAAGCCAGATATTGTATATCATGCAGCAGCACATAAGCATGTACCGCTTATGGAAGTCAGTCCTGATGAGGCTGTTAAGAATAATGTTGTCGGTACATGGAATGTTGCAAGAATGGCTGATAAGTATGGGGTTAAGAAGTTTGTTATGATAAGTACAGATAAGGCTGTTAATCCAACTAATGTAATGGGAGCAACAAAGCGTATCTGTGAGATGATTGTCCAGACATATAACGAGATATCCAAGACAGATTTCGTTGCCGTAAGATTCGGTAATGTACTTGGAAGCAATGGTTCGGTTATTCCTCTTTTTAAGAGACAGATTGAGGCTGGCGGACCGGTTACAGTTACAGATCCTAATATTATAAGATACTTCATGACTATACCAGAGGCGGTTTCACTTGTTCTTCAGGCAGGTGCATATGCCAAAGGTGGAGAGATATTCATTCTTGATATGGGTGAGCCTGTTAAGATTGATGACCTCGCAAAGAACCTTATCAGATTGTCAGGTTATACACTTGGCGTCAATATGGAAATCAAATACACGGGACTTCGTCCTGGCGAAAAACTCTATGAGGAGCTTCTTATGAAAGAAGAAGGTCTTCAGGAGACAGACAATAAGCTTATCCACATTGGAAAGCCAATTGAGTTTGATAAAGAGAATTTCTTTGATAACCTTGAGAAGCTTAAGGAAGAAGCTTATTCAGAAACAGGTAATATAAGAGAATCACTTAAGAAGGTGGTTGTTACTTATCATCCGAATGAACATTAATAGAGAAGACCTACTAACATGCTTTTTATAAGGATGTTGGTAGGTCTTTTTTATAGAAAATTGTTGGAATTTATTAGCTGGGAGATGAGATGGTGGGAAAAAGACCTACTATATAGTATATATTACTAAGATTAGTGTGCTTTTCAAGTTGCTAGTTGATTTTTGGGGAGCGAAAAACATCTACTCAATTAACAACTTTGGTTAATTGAGTAGGTGTTGTGTGAAAGAATTGAACCATTAAAGCTTCATTGACTATAAAAGATATTCATTAATATTAATATCAATGGTATTGGAATTGAGAGGAATAGAAGAAGATTCGAAGGTGGCAATAAAGTTCCTGCCTAATACATAACCGGATTTAGCGTAATCGTTAATCTTCTTTAATGTTTTGTTCATATAATCAGAATCTCCCATAATGCCGAAGTGTTCCCATATGAATTCCTGACGGGTATTAATATTGAGGCAGGTAAAATCAGGATGGACGGTTACCCCGGTAGAAAGCACAAGCGGATATTCATACTTATATGGAATATTGTGCTGTTTTAGTTTGTTGGCGATTATTAATTCGGATTTAGAACGCACCTGTTCTCCGTTATCAGAGTAGAAGTCAGGAGTATCATCAGGAATGTCAAGAGAATTATATTGAACATTATTCCAGAGATTCAATGTATCTTCGGCAGGTGTATAGACTGGTGTAATAAGTTCCTGTCTTATCTCATTAAGAGAATTGTATAAATGTTCAATCTGTTCAGGAGAATAGTTCTTAAGAAAAGTTTCAATAGCATGAAGTTCATGTTGGATTTCATGCTTGACTTTCAGATCATATTCCTTCTGAGCCAGACTCTTCGCAAGATTAAGATTAGATTTCTTTTTTATGTATGTTCCTGTTCTGTCAGTAGAATCTGTTCTGTGATAATATTGATGGGCGTTGCCACGCTTAGCAATGCGGAGTGTTCCGTCAGGGGCATTACTTAGTCTTGAATTGATAGTGTTGAGAAGCAAAATAAGTTCGGATTGACGATTGGAAACAGCACTGATAGTTAAATCAGGTGATAAAAGCATTGCATTTAATATTCTGTTATTGGCTATATGGTTCATATATCAACCTCCTTATGTAATTATATTAATACTATACAATATAACTATGATAAACACAATATCAAAAATATATATAAATGGTGAAATGATAAGAAAAAATTTTGCTAGGATAGGGGATGCCTACGAAACAAGGTAAAGTCTGACGAATAGTGGGTGAAATAAAACAGGAAGAAAGTTGTTGGAAGAGAGAAAGCCTACGAAATTATGCCAAGCTGTGTTATCAGTAGGTTTTTCGACAGCAGATTCTTAACCAGGACAGGAAAATAAAGAAGAAAAGACCTACAAAAAAGTAAAAAATATGTAGATTAGTAGGTGAATGCTATATGAAGAGTCAGAAAAAGAGATGAAAAAGCGCACTAATTAAATAAAAAAGAGGAGATTAGTAGGTCTTTCGGCATAGTAGTGCGAAAAACCGGCTAATCTCCCCTGAAAACCGGATAAAAGTATTCATAACCGGGTAAAAATATCCAGAATCAGATAAATACCTTGAAAGTAAGACAAATACACTAAAAGCAAGATAAAATCTAGAAATATAATATCTCGAAATTAGTCAAACTTAAATGTGTTCTCAAGTGTATCCCAAAGCTGGTCCTTATCACTTAAGTTAAGCTTTGTTCCATCGCTTAAAGCGTAGCCTTCACCTGAAGCTGAGCCGTTGTAAGTACCTGTAAGCTCTGGCCATTCAATACCGATTGCCGGGTCATTCCATGCGAGGCCACCCTCGTCGTTAGGATGATAGAAGTCATCGCACTTGTAGCAGAATTCTGCTGTATCAGTAAGAACGAGGAATCCATGTGCAAATCCTTTAGGGATAAGGAACTGCTTCTTATTCTCTTCTGTGAGAAGGATTCCGTACCACTTTCCATAAGTTTCAGAGTCTGTACGAAGGTCAACAGCTACATCAAAAACGGCTCCCTTGATAGCTCTTACAAGCTTTGTCTGTGGGAAATGCTTCTGGAAGTGAAGACCACGAAGAACACCCTTAGTACTCATAGACTGGTTGTCCTGAACAAAGTTAATATTGATACCAGCTTCTTCCATATCACGCTGGCTGTATGTTTCCATAAAATATCCACGGTTATCGCCGTGAACAGCAGGAGTGATGACACAAAGTCCTTCGATACCTGCGACATTCTTTTCAATTGTAATCTGTCCCATGATAAAATCTCCTTTGAAATATTAAATCTCACCGATTTCCTTTAAGAATCTGTGAAGAGCATCCTGCCATGTTGGAAGCGGAGCGAATCCGTTAGCAGTAAGTTTGCTCTTATCTAAACGGCTGTTAAAAGGTCTTGCAGCTTTAGAAATGCCGTATTCAGCAGTAGTTACAGGTGTAACCTTAGTAGAAAGACCTGCCTGTGCATAGATTTCCTTAGTAAAGTCATACCATGAAATGTATCCACCTTCATTAGTTGCATGGTAATAACCGTATTTGTCAGTTTCAACCATATCAACAAGAAGTCTTGCAAGATCTAATGTGTAAGTTGGTGTACCAATCTGGTCGTTGACAACACGAACCTCATCATGAGTCTTTCCAACATTAAGCATAGTCTTAATAAAGTTCTTTCCATTAACACCAAATACCCATGCAATACGCACGATAAAGTATTTGTCAAGAGTGTTAGAAACAGCAAGTTCTCCGGCAAGCTTAGTCTCTCCATATACATTAAGAGGCTTGTAGTCTTTGCAGTCTGGTTCCCAAGGTGTTTCACCCTGGCCATCAAATACATAATCAGTACTGATGTATACCATCTTGCAGTCAAGCTGTTTGCAGACATTGGCAATATTCTGAGTACCATCTGCATTGATAGCCTTAACCTTGGCTTTCTTATCATCATCTTCAGCAGCGTCAACGGCTGTCCATGCTGCGCAGTGAATTACAACATCAGGTGAAACCTTAGTGATAACTTCAGAAACCTGGGCAGCATCAGTTATATCCATAGGTACATATTCGGCTGTTGTGACAGCGCTTCCATCAGCAACTCCTGAATATTCAGGTGCGATGTCGCTGCCAACGCCTGTATGACCTCTGCCTATCAGTTCATTCATAACGTCGTGGCCAAGCTGACCGCCAACGCCGGTAACTAATATCTTCATGTCAAATCTCCTTACAGAATAAATGTGTTAATTAGCGGTTGCTATACATTTTCTCATAGTAGTTCTGATATTCGCCAGAAATGATTGTCTCCCACCATTCCTTATTATCAAGATACCACTGAATTGTCTTCTTGATACCATCTTCAAACTTAGTTTCTGGAAGCCATCCTAATTCATTGTGAATCTTAGTTGGGTCGATAGCGTAACGCATATCATGTCCCTTTCTGTCACCTACATGAACGATAAGTGATTCAGGCTTGCCAAGCTCCTTGCAGATAAGCTTAACGATATCAATATTTCTCTTCTCGTTGTGTCCACCAACGTTGTATACTTCACCAACACGTCCCTTGTGGATGATAAGGTCGATAGCCTTGCAGTGATCCTCAACATAGAGCCAGTCACGAACGTTAAGACCTTCGCCATAAACTGGAAGTGGCTTATCGTTAAGAGCATTAGCAATCATAAGAGGGATAAGCTTCTCTGGGAAGTGGTATGGTCCATAGTTATTAGAGCATCTTGAAATAGTAACAGGAAGTCCATAAGTTCTGTGGTAAGCAAGAACAAGTAAGTCTGCGCCAGCCTTTGATGAGCTGTATGGGCTTGATGTATGGATTGGTGTCTCTTCTGTGAAGAAAAGGTCAGGTCTGTCAAGTGGAAGATCGCCGTATACTTCATCAGTAGATACCTGATGGTATCTCTGAATACCGTACTTTCTGCAGGCATCCATAAGAACCTGTGTACCAAGAATATTAGTTGTAAGGAAAACTTCCGGGTTCTCGATAGAACGGTCAACGTGTGACTCAGCAGCGAAGTTTACAACCATATCCGGATGCTCTTCTTCGAAAAGCTTGTAAACAGCTTCGCGGTCTGTGATGCTTTCCTTAACGAATCTGAAGTTAGGGTTAGACATAACAGGCTCAAGAGTTGAAAGATTACCTGCATATGTGAGGCAGTCAAGACAGATGATTCTGTAGTCTGGGTATTTGTTTAACATGTGAAATATAAAGTTACTTCCGATAAATCCGGCTCCACCGGTAACAATAATTGTCATAATTAATCTCCTTAATATTTAAAATGTGTTCTTATATGAAAAATGTTTTAACTAAATGTACTTAATTATTCATGAAGCTTGTCGACATATTTGCCGTCTAAGACATCCTTTAAGTACTGACCATACTGGTTCTTCTTTAATACTTCATATACCTTGAGGACGTCATCTTTGTTAATCCAGCCGTTTAAGTAAGCGATTTCTTCAAGACATGCAATCTTTCTGTGCTGATGAGTCTCAACAGTCTTAACAAAGTTAGTAGCTTCTACAAGACTTTCATGTGTTCCTGTATCAAGCCATGTAAATCCCTGACCGAGAAGCTCTACATTTAAAGTACCCTTATCTAAGTAGATACGGTTAAGATCAGTAATCTCAAGCTCGCCTCTTGCAGATGGCTTTAAGTTCTTAGCGTATTCAACAACCTTGTTGTCGTAGAAGTAAAGACCTGTTACACAGTAGTTGCTTTTAGGCTGCGCTGGCTTTTCTTCGATAGAGACAGCCTTTCCTTCATTATTAAATTCAACAATACCAAATCTTTCAGGATCATCAACATAGTAACCAAATACTGTTGCCCCCTTTCCTGATTCAGCATTCTCAACAGCTGCCTTAAGTCTCTTCTTAAGACCGTGACCTGCAAATATATTATCACCAAGAACCATGGCAACAGTGTCATTGCCAATGAATTCCTCACCAATAATAAATGCCTGTGCAAGTCCGTCCGGGCTTGGCTGTACAGCGTAAGTAAGGTTAACACCAAACTGGCTTCCATCCTTTAAAAGCTCTTTGAATCTTGGAGTATCTTGTGGCGTAGAGATGATAAGAATATCTCTGATACCAGCACTCATAAGAACTGAGAGTGGATAATAAATCATTGGTTTATCATAGATTGGAAGAAGCTGTTTACTAGTTACCATTGTGAGTGGGTAAAGGCGTGTGCCAGAACCACCAGCTAAAATAATACCCTTCATAATTGAAGTTCCTCCTTGTTTGTTAAAATGTTATGTTAATTTTCAAGTAGACATTTTTTAAGTCATGTATATAATAAAAGGTGACGCTGCGTCACCTTCAAGTGTTTTTTGAAAAATTTTTACAAGGAGTAATATATGCATAAAGAGGGATATTATTCTTCGGGGGAATTCGCGAAGAAAGCAAATGTTTCGGTAAGGACTATAAGATATTATGACCAGCAGAACATATTAAAGCCATCACTTCTTACTGATGAGGGAGTGAGATTTTATACGGATTCAGATTTTACAAGGTTACAGCAGATACTATTGCTTAAATATCTTGGATTTACACTGGATGATATAAGAAATATGACAATTGGTGATTCAGATTATCATGTGCTTAAGAATTCGCTTGAACTTCAGAAGCGTATGATACAGGATAAGATTGCACAGATGCAGCTCGTGTGTAAAGCTATTGAAGAAACAGAAGACTCTATTAATGAGGGCAAAGGAGTTGACTGGAGTAATATGCTGGAGATTATCCATCTTACTAATATGGAAGACAGCATGAAGAATCAGTACATTAATGCTGGAAATATATCTGCAAGAATTAATCTTCATAACCGGTTTTCAGTTAATAAACAGGGATGGTTTCCGTGGGTATATGAGCAGTGTGGTATTGTTAAGGGGATGAGAATTCTTGAGATTGGGTGTGGGGATGGAACATTGTGGGTTGACAATATAGGTCAGCTTGCCATGACAGGAAAGAGAAATGAATTTTCAGGGAAGAAAAAAAACATATATATAGAGCTTACAGATATATCAGAAGGCATGATAAGTGATGCGAGAAGAAATATAAAAAAAGCAACAGAGAGCTGGAAGGAAAGAGATATTGATGTGTCATTCAGGTTCAGAGTGGCTTCATGCGAAAAGACAGGGGCAAAAGATGAATCGTATGATCTGGTGATTGCTAATCATGTGCTGTTTTATTGTAAAAATGTCAATAAGGCACTTGATGAAATTGTGAGGGTGTTAAAGCCTGGAGGAGTGCTTGTGTGCAGTACATATGGCAGCAGGCATATGCAGGAGATAAGCCGCCTTGTGTCGGGATATGATAAGAGAATTGCACTTGAAGCAGATAAGCTTTTTGAAAAATTCGGACTTGATAATGGAGATAAGATATTAAAAAAACATTTTTCAGATGTTGAGAGAAGAGATTATAAAGATGCGCTTGTTGTTGATGAAGCAGAACCGCTGGTAGATTATATACTATCATGTCATGGCAATCAGAAAGAGTACCTTGTGGATAAGTATACAGATTTTAAAAAATATGTAGAGAAAAAGCTTGTGAAACCTATGACAATAACCAAAGAGGCTGGTGTATTTGTGTGTAGAAAATAATGTATAGCAATTATATCTATAATATGGTAAAATCAAAAGAAACATGTTTTGTTACAGGGATAGTTTGAACATGCATATTATGGAAATACTCTGATAGAATGAAAGATTATTTATTGGGGGCAGAGAATACAGTTATGAAGAAATTAAAGATTGCTGTTGATGCAAGAACTTTAGGCAGCAGACCAAGCGGTGTGGGCATGTATCTTAATGACTTCTTAGAACAGCTCATAACATATGATGAATTTGAATGGATTCTTTTTACAGATGTTAAAGAGAGTGAATATATTAAGAGATTTGAGGCTAGAGGAATCAAGGTTATTGAATGGGGAAAGCCTGTATATAAAAGTGTCGGAGTGTATGCATATTTTGCATTTGTTAAGAAGGAATTAAAGCAGGTGAAACCGGATATATTCTGGGAGGTTAATTCGATTATACCTATTAATCTTAGTGGAAGCTTTAAGACACTTATTACAATACACGATATGTTTCCTATTCAGTATGTAAGATACTTTGGAAAAATATACAGCTATTATTTTAAGTTTAATCTTGGTGTGACTTTAAGACATACAGATATGATTCTGTATAATTCGGAGCAGACTAAGGATGATACAGAGATGTATTTTCCAAAGGCTAAGAAGATTCCAAGCTGCAATGCCTACATTATATCTAATCCGCTTACAAGATATGTACCGCCTAAGGATGAGAATTATTTCTTGTATGTAGGTAATATGGAGAAGCGTAAGGGCGTTGATATCCTTATTAAAGCGTACAGAAGATACAGGGAAGAAGGCGGAACAAGACCTCTTATTCTTGCCGGTAAGATGCAGGAGGATGATATTGAGCAGCTTCTTGAGACTGCACTTACAGAGGTTGAAGGTCTTACTTATCTTGGTTATGTATCACACACTACAAGATATGACCTGTATAACAACTGCTCATGCTTTGTGTTTCCTTCCATGGCAGAAGGCTTCGGAATGCCTATATTAGAGGTAATGAAGCATAATAAGCCAATACTTGCAAGTAATCTTAAAATATTTGACGAGGTAGTAGGTGACTGTGTGGAAAGATTCAGTCTTGCCGGTGATGATGATGATAAGGTTATAAGTCTTGCGAATGGAATGAAGAATATAGATAAGAAGATTAATTCTGGACTTGTTGATGAGAATGCATACAGACATGCGTTGGACAAGTATACACCGGAAAGACTTGGTGGTATGGTGAGAGACTTTATTAACAGCCAGATGAATAACAGATAGAATGTTGAGGTTTATATGGGTTTATCAAAATTTTTTCTTAATACGGGAGAAGCATTGAGACCGGTGCTGACAAAGATTATTCCTATGAAGCTTTTAAGTAAGATGAAAGCAGGAATAATTAATAATGCCACAGACAAGCTGTCGGCAGATTCTATTGAGAAATATGAGGCAGGAAGATACAAATGTGGTGCCAATATAATAGGTAATATTAAGGGAGATAATGGACTTGGACAAAGCGCAAGAATTATGTGCAGGCTGCTTGATGAGAATAAAGAACCTCATGTTATAAGGGATTTCTTTGTTCCACCAGGAGGTTCAAGAAGCAATGATACGTATGATGACAGACTCACAGAAGAGCTTCCTTTTGATGTGAATATTATTCATGTTAATGCAAGTGAATTCATGGTAGCATATTTAAGCCTTGGAAAAGAAGTATGGGATTACAGATATAACATAGGATACTGGGCATGGGAGCTGGAGACATTTCCAGAAGAGTGGCTTCCGGCATTCAAGCTTGTTGATGAAGTCTGGACACCGTCTGATTTTGTTACGAATACTTTGAAGAAATATACAGACAAGCCTGTGATAACAGTCCCACACTGTGTTGCACCTGATACGGATACTGTGAAGTTTGATAGAAAGCATTTTAATCTGCCGGAAGATAAGTTCTTATTCCTTGTAATGTATAACAGTGGAAGCGTTATGGAAAGAAAGAATCCGCTTGCCGCTATTAAAGCATTTAAAGAAGCATTCTGCAAAGATGAACAGATGAAAGAAAAATACAAGGATGTCGGACTTGTTATTAAGATAAGTGAGGCAGAATTATCTGCAGAAGATGAAAAGATTATTGGTTCTGTAATAGAGGACTGCAATAACATTTATTATATGTGCGGTCATATGGGAAGATGTGAGGTTAATACACTTCTTGCTGATGTTGATGTGTATGTTTCGCTCCACCGTTCAGAAGGCTTCGGACTTGTTATGGCTGAGTCAATGTATGTTGGTACACCTGTTATTGCAACTGACTGGTCAGGCAATACAGAGTTTATGAACAGTGATACAGCATGCATGGTCGGATACGACATGATAGAGCTTGATAAGGACTATGAGCCGTTCAAGAAGGGAAATGTATGGGCTGATGCACATGTTGATGAGGCAGCAGACTATATGATAAGGCTTTATGAGGATAAGGATTTCTACGAAAGAATTGCTGGGAATGGTCAGAAATATGCAAGGGAACATCTGGCGTATAAGCGTTCTGCGGATATTGTCAGTGAGAGGTTAAGAAAGATACATGGAAAAAGTTGATTGACAAGGTGATTAATTAGTAATATTATCATCAGTTGATATTCTTTATAAGAAACAATATAGAAGGTAGTTATGAAAAAGTTTAAACCAATATTAAGATGTGTGATATTCCTGGCAGGACTTATTGCTATAATGGGAGTCATTGATTTTGCCTGTGTACAGACAGGTTATGTTAATTATATTTTAAGAAATGTATGTGTGAAAAATAATAAAACTGATTATGATACTGTCATAATTGGAGCTTCACATGCAAGGGCATCATCAGATCCGGATATTATTGATAAATATTCCGGAACATATTCAATAAATATGGCGATTCCAGGAGAAACGGTAAAAGATTCATATTATGTGCTTGAAGATACGTGCAGAACTAATGATATTAAGACAGTAATTCTAGATATTGATTATCAGTATTATTTCAATCCGCCTAAAGAAGGGTTTTATACTGAACAGTTTATTCAATGTCAGATGGATTGGCGTTCATATGTAAAGTGGCAATATATATACGATAACATGGAACGTATGGAGATAAGGAATGTTTTCACAAGAAGACAGGCATGTACGTTTACTCCGTCTAATATGAAAGATAATATTGAACAGAAATTGTCAAAAGGTTACAAAGAAGCAGATATTTATTCACTTGATGTAGATGGTGGAACATATGCCGGAAGAGGATATTTCTACATTAGTCCTGTTAATGGAGAACTCGCTGGTGAAGAACTTTTAAAAAGCTGGAGTGTAAGAAGTAAAGAGCAAATTACAGGTTATCCTTTGAAGTATATTAAGAAAATAATAAAGTATTGCAGAGATAATGATATTGATCTTATTGCGGTAACATCTCCAATAACTCCAAGTAGTGTGGGTATTCTTCATATGGAGAATGTCCATGATACAATTAACAAACTGCTTGCTGACAATGGAGTGTTCTATTATGATTTCAATATGGCGAGACAGGACATATTGCCAAGAGAGGATTCGGACTTTGTTGATAAAGAAGGACATATGAATGGAGAATTTGCAAAAGAATATTCAGAATTTCTTGGCAAAGTTATTAAAGAACATAAACAGGGAACTAAAGATATTAATAGATATTTCTACAGTTCATTTCAGGAAATGTACAATACTGAAGCGGAATTGTATGGAGTAGTGGAGAAATAAAATGTCATTTACAACAGCGTTATTTTGGTTTTTTATATTAATCGGAGTAGTTATATATTATGTACTTCCATCTAAAGTAAGATGGATGTGGTTACTTGTGTTAAGTTATCTGTATTATTTTTCATTCAATGTGAAGAATAGTCTTTTCATGGTTGCAGCATCGCTTGTTATATATCTCGCGGCGTTAGCAATGGAATACATACAGGATAAGTCAGATGTATATCTGAAGGAACACAAAGCAGAGATTGACAGGGAACAAAAGAAGAAACTTAAGAATTCTGTTAAGCATAAAAAGAGAATAATTCTTGTGATAGCAATGCTTATTAATTTTGGAGTTCTTGCAGTTTTAAAATATGGTGGGTTTATCACAGGCAATATCACAGCAGTTCTTAATAAGATAGGTATTGACAAAACCGTGTATGCATTAAGCAATTATGTAATGCCACTTGGTTTATCATTCTTTACATTTCAGTCAATATCTTATGTTATTGATATATATCAGGGGAAATACAGAGCAGAAAAGAATCCTTTCAGAATATGTCTTTTTGTATCATTTTTCCCACAGATTATGCAGGGACCAATTGGAAGATTTGATAAGCTGCAGAAAACGCTTTTTGCAGGAAGTGCATTTAATCTTCAGAATGTACAGTTTGGAATTCAGAGAATATTCTGGGGTTTGTTCAAGAAGATGGTTCTTGCAGACAGAGCTGGAGTATTCGTTAATATAATATTTAATAAGCCTGATGAATATGGTGGTGCAATGGCAATAATAGCGGTGCTTATGTATTCAATTCAGTTATATGCGGATTTCTCAGGCGGTATTGATATAGTAATAGGTGTTGCACAGCTTTTTGGTGTAACTATGGATGAGAACTTCAGACAGCCATATTTTAGTAAATCAATTGGAGAGTTCTGGAGAAGGTGGCATATTACACTGGGTACATGGATGAAGGATTATGTCTTCTATCCATTCTGTTTATCAAAGGCTATGAACAAGTTCGGAAAGTGGGGCAAGAAGCATCTTGGAGATCATCTTGGAAAGACTCTCCCAATATGTCTTTCTAATCTTCTGATATTCTTTATAGTAGGTATATGGCACGGAGCAGAATGGCGTTACATCATGTATGGTATGTATAATGGTGTAATAATAGCATTCAGTAACCTTGTAGAGCCACTTTATAAAAAATGCTTACATGCATGTCATATTAACCCACATAAGAAGTGGTGGCAGTGTGTGCAGATATTAAGAACATTTATACTTGTCAATATCGGATGGGTATTTGATTGCAGTGCAGCAGGTATGGGTTCTGCAATCAGAATGATAAAGCGAATGATAACAGATTTACGGTTTGACCAGCTTAATGCAGCAATGTTTAAGAACATTGGATTAACATCAGTGGATTATATATTTTTATTAGCAGGATGTGTTGTTGTATTAATAATAAGCGTCCTCAAAGAAAGAGGCGTACAGATTAGAGTTGCAGTTGCAGCAAAGCCAATAGTAGTAAGGTGGCTAATATATTACGGCATTATATTAGCAATATTTGTTATGGGATATGCAAGTAATGCTGGAAGCGGATTCTTATATGCGAATTTCTGACAGCCATAATTAAATGGAGGATTTATGAAACATTTAAAGGAAATGTATGAATACAGAGAAATGATATTTTCTCTGGTAAAGAAAGATTTACGTGGAAGATACAAGGGCTCTGTGCTCGGATTTATGTGGACATTTATTAACCCATTGTTACAGCTTTTAGTGTTTACGTTGGTTTTCTCAATAATTATGAGAGCCAATTATGAACAGTATTATCTGTTCCTTTTTGTAGCACTTGTACCATGGATGTTTTTCGGCTCAAGTGTCCAGGATGGCTCAACATGTATAATGCGTGAATCTAACATGGTTAAGAAAATATATTTTCCAAGAGAGGTTATTCCAATATCTACAGTAACAAGTGCATTCATTAATATGATTCTTACATTTGTTGTTGTGTTTATCGTTCTTCTTATCTCAGGAAGAGGAATTAATCTGGTTGCATTATTATATCTTCCTGTTGTAATGATTGTTGAATATATATTATGTCTTGGAATTGGACTTATAGTTTCTGCACTTACTGTTTATTTAAGAGATTTACAGTACATTCTTGGAATTGTAGTTATGGCATTACAGTATATGACACCAGTTATGTATGGCGCTGATATGGTAGAGAATGCTAATGTTCCACAGATATTAAAGACAATATTTAACTTAAATCCAATGACACCAATAATCAATATATACAGACAGATTCTTTACTATAAGGAAATTCCAGATTTGTCTACATTATTGGTTGCTATTATAACAGGCGTTGTTTTTGTTATTCTGGGAGCAATTATATTCAGAAGGCTTCAGCGCGGATTCGCAGAAGAGTTTTAATGTTTAAGAAAGAGAGATAAGTATGCTTAACAACGAGAATTCAATCGAAGTAAGGAATGTATCCAAAAGCTTTAAAGTGTATTTTGATAAAGGTAATGAACTTAAAGAGAAAATGCTGTTCTGGAAGAGAAACAGATATGAAAACAGAGTTGTTCTTAATAATATAAGCTTTACAGTAAAGAAGGGCGAGGCAGTAGGTCTTATTGGAAGAAACGGCTGTGGTAAGAGTACAACACTTAAGCTGTTGACTAAGATTATATATCCAGACAGCGGTTCTATTGAAATGTGCGGAAGAGTTTCAAGTCTTCTTGAACTTGGAGCAGGATTCCACCCTGACATGAGTGGAAGAGAAAACATATACACTAATGCTGCGATATTTGGTCTTACTAAGAAAGAGATAGATGAAAGACTTGAGGATATTATCGAGTTTTCAGAATTACAGCAGTTTATTGATAATCCTGTAAGAACATATTCATCAGGTATGTACATGAGACTTGCATTCTCAGTAGCAATTAATGTTAATGCAGATATCCTTCTTATTGATGAGATTCTTGCTGTAGGTGATGCGAATTTTCAGGCAAAATGTTTCAACAAGTTAAGAGAGATTAAGGCTAACGGAACAACTATTATTATCGTATCACATGCCCTTGGACAGATTGAAGAGATATGTGACAAGTCAATCTGGATTAAAGATGGACAGATTGAGCAGGAAGGTGATCCAAGAGAAGTTGACATTGCTTATCTTGATTATATGAATCAGGAAAGATTAAGCAAGGATGAGCAGGAAAGGGCCAGAATCTTAAGAATTGAAGCCGAGCAGAGAAGACTTAAGAAGGCTGAGGAAGAGAATAAAGAAGGTGGTAACGATAAACGTTACGGAAGTTTCGAGGCAAGAATTAATGACGTTATCTTGTCTTGTGATGACGGCAAGAGGACAGAAACTCTTGAAACAGGAAGAAAAGCCGTGATAGAGATAGATTATTCTGTTGAGACTCCGGTAAAAGATGTTCATGCAAGATATATGATTTATAGAATTGATGGTCAGTTATGCAGCGGAAGCAGTACTAAGATAGACAGACTTGATGCATTTGACCTTGACAAAGATGGAAAGATTGTTATTGAGTTTGACAGTATGACACTTACAAGAAGCCAGTACTGGGTAGATATTGTGCTTGAAAAAGCAGATGGAACACCAATTGATTACTATAAAGAAGCAGTAAGATTTAATGTTGTATCAGGAATTGAAGATATGGGTGTTGCAAGAATTGAACATACATGGAAGAACTGTTAATTGAAAGGTAGTGGCTATGAAAAAGAGTAATAATGTAATTAATGTACAGCTTTCAGATAATCAGGGAAAACTTCATATCAGAATTGCAGGCTGGTATATTCCTAAGGATTTTAATGATTATTCATTTGAATTACTTATTAATGGCAAGAAGACAGAGTGTAGTATCGAGCATATAACAAGAGAAGACAAGCTGGATGAATTGCTAGAGAGAGGTCTTAACAGAGATTGTGAAATAGGATTTATAGTTAAGGCTGATACAGATAAAACTGATATTAATGAAATAAAATTTGTTGTTGTTGATTCGGGAGAAACAAAAGAACTTGCATCACTTGACAATAAAGATATAGGATATACTATTGAAGATCAGCTTTTACAGTACAATATAGATTGCATATGGGCTGAGAATACGCCAGATGGAGATACTGTGTATAGAATAACTGGTTGGGTATTGTCAAAAGGAGATATAAGCATAGAGGTTGTAAATCGCGATAATAAAAAAGTTGATTATACCTATGTCAAATGTGACAGACATGATCTTATTGATAACGGATATACAGAAGATAAAGAAAAAGCATATGGATTTACAATATCTGTAGAAGAAAAAGATGGTTATATATTAAAATTCATGTCAGATTCTGCTCAGAAGGATATCGATATAGACAAAGAACTTAAATGGCAAAGAAGAGTTCATAACATAGATAAGACAAAGAGACTCATAAGAGCAATAACACCTCATAATGTAGCAAGTCTCTGTAAATATATTGGCAAATATGGATTTTCTGATTTAAGGGAATATGTATATAGTGGATTATATGGAGGCAATAATCAGGAGCTTATATATAAGAGATGGTTTACAGATCATAAGGTAACTCAGGAAGAGCTGGAAAGAGAGAAGAATGAAAACTTTGAATACCAGCCACTTATTAGCATTATAGTTCCAACTTATAATACACCGATTATATTCTTAAAGGAAATGATTGATTCTGTTATAGCGCAGAGTTATGGAAAATGGCAGTTATGTATCGCAGATGGAAGTCAGGGAAATAAGGAACTTGAGGCAACATTAGATGCGTACAGTAAAGCAGATTCAAGGATAATTTACAAAGTTCTTGATAGAAATCTAGGTATAGCAGGAAATACTAATGCTGCACTTGATATGGCTGAAGGTGAAATAGTCGGATTATTAGATCATGATGATACACTTGAACCAAATGCATTATATGAAGTGGTGAAGGCATTACAGGATAAAGATGTTGATGTTGTGTATACTGATGAAGATAAAATATTAGGACCAGACTGGAAAAATGTTAATCCTAATTTTAAGCCTGATTTTAATATAGACTTACTTCGTTCATACAATTACATTACTCATTTTTATTGCGTTAAAACTGAACTTATTAAGGAAGTTGGTGGTTTTAGCGATAAGTATGACGGGGCACAGGATTACGATATTATTCTTAGAACAACGGAAAAAGCTCATAAAATAGCACATGTTTCAAAGATATTATATCATTGGAGAATGCATAGTAATTCAACAGCAGCTAATCCAGAAAGCAAGAAGTATTGCCATGAAGCTGGAAGAAGAGCGGTCGAAGATCATCTTAACAGGATGGGAATAGAAGCACAGGTTCAGCTTAGTAAACTTTTTGGAGGATACAGAATCAGATATGCAACACCAGGAAATCCAATGATTTCAATTGTTATTCCAAACAAAGATCATTATAAAGATCTTGATTTATGTGTTACCTCAGTATTAAAGAAGAGTACTTACAGAAATTTTGAAATTATTATAGTAGAGAATAACAGCACAGAAAAAGAAACATTTGATTATTATAATAAAATACAGAAAGAATATGATAATGTAAGAGTTCTTACATGGGAGAGAGAATTTAATTATTCTGCAATTAATAATTTCGGAGTAAAAGAGGCAAAAGGTGATTATATTCTGCTCCTTAATAACGACACTAAGATATTGGACAAAGATTCTCTTGGAGATATGCTTGGATACTGTATGAGACCTGAGGTTGGAATTGTTGGCTCTAAATTAATATATGGAGATGGAACAATACAGCATGCTGGTGTTATTCTGGGATTAGGTGGAATTGCAGGACATGCGTTTATAGGTCTCGATGCTAAAGAATATGGTTATATGTCAAGAGCATATTTGTCATGTGATTATACTGCAGTTACAGCAGCGTGTCTTATGGTGCCTAAAGCAGTGTTTGATGAAGTTGGTGGATTATGTGAAGAATATGCCGTTGCATTTAATGATGTTGACTTGTGCATGAAAGTCAGAAGCAAGGGATACCTTGTGGTATATGATGCATTTTCACAGTGGTATCATTATGAATCCAAGTCAAGAGGATATGAAGATACGCCAGAAAAGCAGTTAAGATTCAAGGGAGAGATAGAAACTTTCCAAAGCAAATGGCAGAAAGAATTGGATGAGGGAGATCCATATTACAACAGGAATTTCCCAATGACAACAGAGGCGTATGTATTGGCTTCAGAGTAAATATCAGAGGTAAAAATGTTTTTAACGAGAGCAGCGCAGATTATTGGAAAAGAAGGCTTTAAGACATTCGGGTATGCATTACAACAGAAGATGCATCAGAATATGACAGATGCTAAAGTCTATGGCATTTATCAGAAAAAAATCGCACCAAAACAGCGTATTACTGATAATAAGGCTGACTGCACAGCAATATGCAGACATAGTGGAAGCTATGAAAGCATGCTGGCAGCAGTGTCTGGAATGGATGCTGAATATATAGCCGTGTGTGATGAAAGCTGTGAATTCGATAAAGATTATACAGCAATTGTTTCACATTATATAAGGATTCAGAAAAGGGCAGGACGCAGTCTTATATATATATATACTGATTCGGAAAAGTATAATCAGGAAGCTGGATGCGGACTTCCTGACTGCAAGCCTGATTATTCATGGGATACACTGTTATCTTACAATTATATTGGCGATGCATTTGTTGCAAAGAAGAATGCTCTTATAGATGCTATTAATGAATGTAAGAATCATGGCGCGGTTGATAATATTAATTATTATGAATTGTCTTTAATAATTCTTTCAAAGTGTAAGACGTCAGATGTTGGGCATATCCATCAAGTGCTTGTTAAGGACATAAGAACTGACAGTAAATCATACAGGACTGCTGATGACGGAATGGCAGCTTTTAAGAAAATGATTCTGGAAAGTTCAGAAATTAATGTGAACATCGTAGCAGATAAGCATGATTCAGCAGTTGAGCATGTGCATTACATTACGAATGAATATGATCTGGTGAGTATAATTATTCCATCAAAGGATAATCCAGACATATTAAAATGCTGTTTACAGAGTATCCGCAAGTTCACAAAATATATTAATTACGAAATTGTTGTTGTTGATAACGGAAGTAATGACAGTAACAGAAAAGAGTATGAGAAGCTTGTAGGTACATTTGAAGGACAGGCATCATATGTGTATGAAAAGGCAGATTTTAATTTCTCACATATGTGTAATGTTGGAGCAGCTAAAGCAAAAGGTAATCTGTTGCTGTTCCTTAATGATGATATTGAAATAATTGGACAGGATTATGAAGACACAGACTGGCTTTCAGTACTTGTTGGACAGGCAAAGCAGGAAAGTACCGGCGCGGTTGGTGCAAAGCTTTTGTATCCGGACTCATCATATATCCAGCATGTGGGTGTAATTAATTATGAATCAAGCTGTTTTGCACATCTGTATGCGAAGGCAGTTGATGATGAGAATATCAAGGCTCACAGGAATTACGCTGATTATGACTGCCTGTGTGTTACAGGAGCATGCTTTATGATTGAGAAGGCTAAATTCGATAAAGCTGGTGGATTTGATGAAGCATTTGAAGTAACACATAATGATGTTGATATATGCCTGACTCTCTATGAACAGGGATATTACAATGTCTTAAGAAATGACGTGGTCCTTTTTCACCATGAATCATTCTCAAGAGGTGATGATGAGGTTGATGAAGAAAAGAACAGACGTAATATGCATGCAAGGGATATGACATATGAAAAACATCCAAAGCTTGAGAAATATGACCCTTTCTATAGTCCGCTTCTTACGCAGACGGAGAATAACTACAGATTCGGAGATGAGATATATTCTGTAATATACAGAAAACCTCAGAAAGCTGACAGATTAAGGCCGGCTGCAGGATATATGGAAGTATCACCTACAGTTAAGGTGACAGAAACAGGGTATCATGATGATATGCAGCTTAGGGGATTTGCATATAACGGAAATAAAGTGTATTATAATCCCGTAATTTTTCTGTGGAATGAACAGAATTGTTATAGGATTAAGGCACAGTCAGTATGTGACAGAGTATTTCATTTAAGAAAAGGTGTGGATAAGAACATTAACTATGCACCGTTTTTTTGTGGAATAGATACAACGGATATGGAAAGCGGCACATATAGATGTGCTATCAGAGCTGATGGTAAATATTATGATGCACAGACAGATGTCGTAATTGATGGTTAAAACAATATGGCAGAACAAGGAGGAATTTATGAAGACTACAGCACTTATTATGGCAGGTGGTAAGGGAGAGCGATTCTGGCCAAAGAGCCGTGTTAATATGCCAAAACAGTTCCTTTCTCTTACAGATGACGGAAAGACTATGATACAGCTCACGGTAGAGCGAATCAGCCCATTGGTTGATATTAAGGATGTTTATATTGCTACTAACAAGAACTACAGAGAACTTGTAAAGCAGCAGCTTCCAGGTCTTCCAGAGGAGAATATTTTATGTGAGCCTATTGGAAGAAATACAGCTCCATGTATAGGACTTGGTGCAGTTCATGTGGCAAGCAAATATGATGATGCAGTTATGATTGTACTTCCATCAGACCACCTTATTAAGAATAATGAAGTGTTTGCAGATACATTTAAAGAAGCTGTTCAGATTGCAGAAGAGGGGCTAACCTTGTAACGGTAGGTATTACTCCGAATTATCCAGAGACAGGCTATGGTTATATTAAGTATAATCAGGATGACAAGAAGAATAATGCTTATTCAGTTGAAAAGTTCGTTGAGAAGCCAGACCTTGAGACAGCTAAATCATACCTTGCTGACGGAACATATCTGTGGAACAGTGGAATGTTCGTATGGAAGGTATCTACAATATTAGACTGCTTTAAGAAGTTCATGCCGGATACATATGAAGGCTTATTAAAGATTAAGGCAGCAGTTGGAACAGCAGATGAAAATGCAGTGCTTGAGGCAGAATTCCCTAATCTTGAGTCACAGTCAGTTGACTACGGTATTATGGAGAAGGCAGATTCTATCTACACACTTCCAGGCAACTTTGGTTGGGATGATGTAGGTTCATGGCTTGCAGTAGGAAGAATCAAGAAGAATGATGATAACAGCAATGTAATTAACGGCAATGTAGTTGCAGTTAATACTAGGGGCTGTGTAATAGAAGGTGGCGAAAAACTTATTGCCACAGTTGGTTTAAGAGATATCGTAGTTGTTGATACTAAAGATGCAACTCTTATTACAACTAAAGAGAATGCAGGCGAAATCAAGCAGGTACTTGCAAAGCTTCGTGAAGAAGGAAAGAATGAGTATCTGTAGAAGATAGTATGAAGATACATATGCTTAAAACAAGGCGTTTGGAGGAACTATAATGACAAAGGAACATGTCAATACTAATCATACATTTGCGATATGCGCTTATAAGGAGAGTCCATATCTCGAAGAGTGTATTACATCACTTATGGAACAGACTGTAAAGTCAGAGATATTTATTGCTACATCTACACCTAATAAGTATATTGACGACATAGCAGCAAAATATAATTTAAAGGTGTATGTCAATGAGGGAGAAAGCGGAATTACACAGGATTGGAATTTTGCTTATTCTAAAGTACAGACAGATTATGTCACTATAGCTCATCAGGATGATAAATATGCGCCTGAATATGTAGAGAATCTGTTAGCGTATACAGCTAAAGCTAAAAAGCCGCTGCTTTTCTTTACCGATTATGCAGAGATAAGAAATGGCGAGATTGTAACAACCAATAAGATTCTTAAAGTAAAAAGAATAATGCTTTTCATAATGCGTCCAAAGGCAATGTGGGGAAGCAGATTTATAAGAAGAAGAGTGTTATCGCTTGGCTCACCAATATGTTGTCCATCAGCAACATATTACAGACCTAATCTTATGAAGCAGGTATTCCTTAATGGATTCAGAGCTGATGAAGACTGGGAAGCATGGGAGAGATTATCAAAGCTTAAGGGAGACTTTATATTCTGTAATAAGATACTCACATATCACAGAATACATGAGGACTCAGAGACAACTAAGATTCTTAATGATAATAAGAGATCTGAAGAAGATTACATTATGTATCAGAAGTTCTGGCCCAAATGTATTGCTAAAATGCTTACTAAGGCATACAGCAAGAGTGAAGAATCTAATAATATGAAGCAGGGATAGGAGTTAACGATGAAAGAATACGATGAGGCAACCCTTAAAAAGGTACAGCAGACAGAGATGGAAATTCTTAGAGATTTCATCAAAGTGTGTGACGAGAATAATCTTACATGGTTTGGTGATGCCGGATCAGGAATCGGGGCAATAAGACATAAGGGATTCATTCCATGGGATGATGATATTGATGTAATGCTTCCTAGAAAAGATTTCGACAAGATGATTGAAGTTATTAAAAGAGATTACAGCGATAAGTATTCAATTGCCAATGTTGAAACAATGAAGAATTATCCATTGATGACAACAAGAATTATGATGAAAGGAACAACATTTATAGAGGAACCTCTTAAGAATATCAAATGTGATCTTGGAATATTCCTTGATGTGTATCCGCTTGATAATATATCAGATGATGAGGAAGAACTTAAAAAGCAGGCTAAAGCTGCCTGGTTCTGGAGCAAGCTTCTTATTCTCAGACATGTTGCGTTCCCGGTACTTCCTTATAAGGGAGTTAAGGCTAAGATAACACATATTGCAACAGCAATTATTCATGCCGGACTTGTTGTGTTTAGAATTTCACATAACTGGATTGCTGGCAAATGCTTAAAGATTGCATCAAGATATAATGATGTGGATACTAAGAGAATGGCATTCTTATTTGATACAGATCCATATTATCATATAATGTTAAAGGATGAGATATATCCATTACAGATGTATGATTTTGAAGATATTAAGATGCCTCTTCCAGCCAACGAAGATGAGAAGTTAAGAAATATGTATGGAGATTATATGCAGCTTCCTCCAGTTGAAAAGAGAAAGAATCATTACCCATATAAATTGGAATTTAAAGACTAAGAGGTATATATGAATATTATTTCAAGAATAATGGGTGTGGATAAGACACCAGAAGATAAGTACAAATATATCTGGTTTACAATGGGAACAGCATGTTTCGCACTTGCCACGCTTGTTATGACAATTGTTATAAGCCGTTTCTTAGGTGAGGCTAAAGCGGGAATGTTCTCGATTGGTCTTTCAATTGCACAGTGGCTTGTTACAATAGCCTATTTCGAAATAAGAACATATCAGGTTACTGATGTTAAGAATGAGTATCCTTTTGGATATTATTTCACTTTAAGACTTATGATGTGTCTTATAACATTTCTGGCAAGCATAGTATACGTTGTATTTAACGGCTACAGTCCGGAGAAAGTTACTGTTATATTGCTTGTATGTATCTATAAGATACTTGATTCGGTAGCTGATACATTTGAAGGTGAATTCCAGAAAGAGGAAAGAATAGATATGTCCGGTAAATCAGAGTTTTACAGGATATTCTTCAGTATACTGGTTCTTGTTGTAACAGTAATTATAACAAGAAATCTGATATTCTCTCTGATATGTATGAATGTAGTTGCATTGCTTATAATTCTGTGTCTTGATGCATCTGTTGCAGCAGGCAGGGTTAAGATATGTATTGTCAGGGATTACAGAAGAGTTTTCGTACTTTTTAAAGTGTGTCTGCCTCTTGCTATAAGCACATTTTTAAGTAACTATATTATCAATTCATCGAAATTATCTGTTGACAGAATGTTAGGTGATGCAGCACAGCTGTATTATACGGCGGTATTCATGCCTAATATGGTAATTAATCTGTTTAGTGGTATAATATTTAAGCCGATGCAGACATCAATGGCTGTTAATTATTATGAGAAGAAGTATAAGAATTTCTGGCACATAATATTCAGGATGTTTGCTATAATAGCAGGATTTACACTTATATGTGAGGTCGGGGCATATATACTGGGAATACCGGTTCTGTCATGGCTTTATGGTGTTAATCTTAAGGATTACAAGATGACACTGCTTCTGCTTCTGTTATGTGGAGGCGTTAATGCGGTCAATATAATATTCTATTATGTACTTGCCATAATGCGTAAGCAGAAATACATGACTATTCTGTATCTTATTGTATGCGGAGTTGCGCTGATTATTATGGATCCGATTACAGGCAGACTTGGTCTTAACGGAGCTGCACTCGGCTATCTGATACTTGTTGTGTTATTAGGCGTATTATTGATGGGATATATCTTATACCAGATTAGAAAGGATAGAAAAAGACAATGAGCCAGAATGAACAGTATGATCCAAAGGTCCTGAGAAAGTTACAGCTTGCAGAATTAGAGGTGTTTAAAGATTTTATTAAAATATGTGATGAGAACGGACTTTCATATTTCCTGTTTGCAGGATGTGCAATCGGAGTTGAGAGACATAAAGGATTTATTCCATGGGATGATGATATAGATATCGGAATGCTCAGAGATGATTATGAGAAGGTTCTGAAGATATATAGAGAGAAATACACAGATAAGTATGTAGTACTTGATATAGATTCACAGGAAACATTTCCTTTCTATAATGCAGAGATAGCAAGAATTGGAACTAAGAATATACCATATGTATTCAAGGATGCTAAGGTTCCTATGGGAATTGATATTGCGCTTTATCCTTATGATAATGTTCCTGATGATGCCAAGAAGAGAAGAAGACAGAGATCATCAGTATTCTTCTGGAGCAAGTTAAGAATATTAAGAGAATTCAAGAAACCTGTGCTTTTCATGCATGGATGGAAGAGAAAAGTTGTAAGTGCAATGTGTATAGTAATGAACAGATTACTTACATGGACACATTTCTCAAGAAAATTCATCAACAGACGTTATATGAAGAGCGCACTTAAGTATAACAATGAGAAGACAAGATGGGTTGCATGTTTCTTTGGTGAGATGGATCCTTTAAAGCAGGCTATAAAGTTAGATGACCTGTTCCCATTGGTTGAAAAGCCATTTGAAGATATAATGGTTAAAGTCCCTAAGAATAATGATGTATTTCTTAAGAGAATGTTTGGCGATTATATGAAGATGCCACCAGTAGAGAGCAGAAAGAATCATGTACCTGAGGTTCTGGAGTTCGGACCATTTGATGAGGAGCTGAAAGATATTGATATTTAAAGCATGGACAATTATGGAGAAAATATGAAAAAACTTATAATAATTCCAGCATATAACGAGAGCGAAAGTATAGAGAAGACAGTCAGAGATATTATAGAGAATGCACCATCATTTGATTATGTAGTTATCAACGACTGCTCAACTGATAATACACGACAGATATGTGAAGATAATGGATTTAATATTGTTAATCTGCCAGTTAATCTGGGAATAGGCGGAGCTGTTCAGACAGGATATCTGTATGCAGAAAGATATGGATATGATATTGCTGTACAGGTAGATGGTGATGGACAGCATGATGCGAAATTCCTTGGAGAGATGGCTGATTATCTTGAAAAGAATGACCTTGATATGGTTATAGGTTCAAGATTCATAGAAAAACAGGGATTCCAGTCATCTAAGGCAAGACGAATTGGAATTAACTATTTCACTGGCTTGATAAAGTTATGTACAGGTCAGAAGATAACAGACCCTACATCAGGATTAAGACTTATAGGAAGACGTACAATAGTACAGTTTGCCAAGAAGTATCCTAAGGATTATCCAGAGCCGGAAACAGTTGTGGCAATATTAAAGAAAGGTTTCAAGGTGGCTGAGATTCCAGTTGTCATGAGAGAAAGACAGGGCGGAAGCTCATCAATAACACTTAAGAAATCAGTATATTATATGGTTAAGGTTACACTGGCAATATTGTTTGAGAATTTCAGAGGAGATAAGCATAGATGAGTATAAGAATTAAATGCGTTATAATTGTTGTTCTTATATTAGGACTGTTAAAGATATTAGGTCTTATCAAGAAGAACAAACTGGAATTAAAATATGCACTTTCATGGCTTTTTCTGGAGCTTGGGATATTTATAATTACGTTAATACCTAATCTTCTTAATGTTATATCTAAGGCACTGGGAATATATAATGAGATTAATATGTTGTTCTTTTTAGGGTTTGTCTTTATTATACTTGTTATATTCTCACTTACAATGTCACTTTCAAGAAATTCAGAAAGAGTCAGAAAGATGGCACAGGAGATTGCTTTGAATAGTTATTATAATAATAAGAAAAATGGTTCAGACATTGATTGATGTCTGAACCATTTTTCTTACTTCTTTTTTAATGTTTTTTTAGTTAATTTCTCGACTCTGCGTTCTATAAAGATATGCATGGGAAGGGCAATTGCTATATCTATAATTATCGCAATAATAATGTTGATAAATGGATTGATTGGACCGCCTCCCATCACATATACAATACTCTGTTGTATAGGGAATCCTATGAGGTACATGCAGTAAGAACAGTCACCTAATATTTCCGCTTTTTGGAAATGCTGATGCTTACTGATGAACATTACATAGAACATAAAGTAAGGAACACATATCCATACGGCAAGTGCAGAAAGACTCTTAACCGGAAATACAAGAACAAATAAAATAATCGAAGCTATGAATAAAACCTGAGGTTTCTTAATATTAAGAAGGTGTTCTCTGTTAATCCAGTACTGGATACCAAGCCAGAATGAAATAGCCGGACATAAAGCATCATAAAGAGATGATATGTGGCTCTGTAACAGGAAAGCACCTAATATAACAATAACTGATAAAACAAGCATTATACGGTTTACAATATTATCTTTGTTCTTAAAGATTTTATAAAAAATGTAGCAGAACAGATAACATAAGAATTCAACAGGAAGTGTCCATAAAGCGCCATTCACAGTAGGCATATATACGTTATTGGTAAATACACCAGGCAGGTTATGCTGTAAAATCAGTATTCCGTTCAAAAGATATTTCCATGTAAGTATATTGGAAAAATAATCTTTAAGAGGCAGTGTTGTGAATACAGGTCCTATAATGAATATAGATATAAGTACAACAAGTATAAGCATCGGAAGCAGTTTAAACAGTCTCTTTAATAAGAAAACCAGAAAGCTTTCATTGCGCTCACATGATTTCGCAATATAGAAACCTGAACCAAAGAAGAAAACTGCAACAGCAAGGAATCCCCATGTGTTGATATTAATAAGATTAAGGTGATGGCTATCTATATAATGCTGTGATGAAGCACCGAGTGATAATGCAAATGAGTGGGATATAATAACCATTAAAGCTGCAATAAATCTAATAAAATTGTAATTATAATTCTTAGTATTGAAATTCAAGACAATCCTCCATTAATATATGTATTTACTGAATTATACATGAATTGAAAAGTTAAGACAAGGTAAAGGACTTGTATGTATTTATAATTGCGTGATATAATAAAACGATTAAAATTGTTAGGAGATTAAAACACATGAAGAATAAATCAAAATACATTAAGATATTGCTTCTTGTTGTTGTGGCAGTATTGTTCGTATTAAGAGGAGTACACATATATAATGTTACTAATGATAAAGTGGCAGATATGTATGATTCAGGATTTGCAGCAAGACAGGAGACTGCCGGTTTAGAGAAAGGAATGGAGATAACCCAGGATATATATATTGATGGGGAATTCAATGGAATAGCGCTTTATTTCAGCACTAATGCCATAAGGAATTTCTCTAAGATAACTGTAGAACTTGTAGATAAGACAACAGGTGAAGTTGTATTCCACCAGAAGGTGAGCGGAGTCAATATCAATGATAACCAGTTCTCTAATTTTGCTGAGGAAAATGTTATATCAGGTGGAAAAACTTATACACTTAAAGTATCGACAGATACATCAGCGAATGGAAAGAAGTTTACATTGTGGACAGATAATCAGAATATAACAGATACATCAGTGCAGTACAGCATTAACGGAGAGAAACAGAATGGTGTACTTTGTTATGCAGTTTTAAGGAATTACCACCATACTGATAATTATGGTGTGTTTGCAGTAAGAATGGTATTTATGACGCTGATTCTTATGCTTGTATGCGGATTAATTATTGTCGGACCAAAGAAAATGTGTGAATTCATATTTGATAAAAGATTCTATATTGCTGTCGGAATATTTCTGATTCTTGTTATTATGAGAGTGAATTTTTCATCTATAGGAATGTTTGATAATTATGTACAGCCTGGACAGGGAAGTGAGTTTGTAACGCCTGTATATGGAGAGACACATTCTATAAGAAGTGATGAGTGGGCTGTTTCAACACCAAGATATCTTACAGCCAAGTATACTGATTATGGTAAATATAATTATATAATTATGGGGAAGCAGACAGAAAATATAGCACAGACTGGATTGTATAAGTCATATTCAGCACTGGCTAAACCGCAAACATGGGGCTATTACCTTTTTGGAGACAGCATAGGTATGTCGGTAGAATGGTGTTTCCCATTTATATTACTTATTGTTATGTCAATACAGTTCTTTTACATTATAGCAGGAAAGAATAAAGTACTGGCAGTAACCGGAGGCGTTATGGTAGCCTTCTCCGGATACGAAATGTGGTGGATGAATGTTGAGTATCTGTCCTGCGGACTGACAGCACTTGTATGTATATATTACTTTATAAATGCAGAGAAGACATGGCAGAGGATGGTGCTCAGCCCGTGTATTGCCATACTTGGCGCTGAATATATAACAATACTATATCCGGCGTTCCAGGTACCTTCAGGATATGTTTATTTTGGAATTGTAGTATGGATGGTTGTAAGTTCATGGGATAATTTCAAGAAAATCAAGCTTAAGGAATGGCTTGTATTCGCAGCATCAATGTTGTTTATGGCATCAATTGTTATTGTGTACCTCAAGGACAGAAGCACATATGTAACAGAGATAATGAATACAATCTATCCGGGTTCAAGAGTTTCAACTGGTGGATATTCTTTATATAAGATGTTTGAATATGTTGCTACAATATTCTATCCATTCAAGGCAACTCTTAATAATAGTGAGTTCTCAATGATGGTAACATTGTTCCCATTGCCAATGGTAATGGCAGTGTACTGCATTATTAAGCAGAAGGGTAAGGATATTCTTCTTGATATCATGCTTGGATTGTCATGTGTATATACAATATATTGTACAGTTGGCTTCCCATTGATTGTTGCCAGGCTCACATTATTCAGTTATGTACCGGAAGAAAGAGCAGCAGACCTGTTAGGACTTTTACAGGTTATATTACTTATAAGATGTATATATGTATGCAGGGAAAACAGATATAAAGTCAATCCTGTTATTGTTGTGGTTCCAATGCTTATAAGCTGTTATTACAGCTGGAAAGAAGCAAGAACTGTATATGATATAACTGAGTCTGGTGGAATGTTACAGTATGCAATAATAGCGCTGGCAATTGTGTTTACAGTAATAACTATTGTTGTATTCTGTGTAAAAGAGCATGACAGGCTTAAGAATGTGGCACTGTTATCGCTTGCGGGTATTGTGTTCTTATCAGGAATATGGTCACTTACAGTTAATGTAGGAACAGACGCTATATATTCTAAACCACTTGCCAAGAAAGTATGCGAGATTACAAGTGAAGATAAAGATGGTAAATGGGTAATGCTTGATTCATGGGTAGAATCAATGTATCTTGCTGCCTGTGGTGCTCCGACAATTAATACATGTAATAATGTTCCTAACTGGGATTTATGGAATATTCTTGATCCACAGAAAGAGAATGAATACTGTTATAACAGATTTGCACATATGTTACTTACACTTACAGAAGAGGATACTAATGAGGAACTTGTTCAGCAGGATCTTTTACAGTTGAATCTGAACTATAAAGATGCCGAGAAGATTGGTGTTAAATATATTGCATCAAGAACTTATAATGATGATTTTGATAAGGTCCTTGAGAAATATTACAATTATTCAATATTATATGATGAATTCGGATGGAGAATATATCAGCTTAATTCATTGAAAGCAGCAGCTAACTAACAGGGAGATTACTATGAAGAAGATAAAAGATAAATTAATAACGATTTATCCTCAATTGATATTTCTTATTGTAACATTCTGTATATTTATGCCATCATCTTTATTTCTTGGCAATATTGATCAATTTGCAGTGGGATTCGCGGCACTTATACCGCTTCTTATGGCAGCGTCGTTAATTACGGCAGCAGTTGTTATACTGATAGGTCTGATTGTGCCAAAGAAGATATGTAACATATACGCAGCGGTCATATTTGGCGGTGCACTTGCTGCTTATGTGCAGGGAAATTTCCTTAACCCTGATTTCGGAGTCCTTAATGGAAGGCAGATTCAGTGGAGCCAGTTTAAGGTTAATGGAATTATAAGTACAGTTGTATGGATAGTACTTATTGTTGTTCCGCCAGTTATTGTATGCTTTAAGAAAGATATAATGACAAATATAATAAAGTGGGGCAGCCTGTTTCTTTCAAGCATACAGGTTGTGACACTTGTGGTTCTTATTGTATCTTCAAAAAGAAGTGTTGATTATTCATATGTAGTTACTAAGAATGATGAGTTTGCGTTATCTTCGCAGGGCAATGTAGTGGTATTCATTGTGGATACACTGGATAATGAGGACGCACAGAATTATGTTATCGACAGATACTGTGAAGAATTAAAAGATTTTACTTATTTTGATAATATGATAGGCGGAGGTGCACCAACAGCTCTAGGAGTTCCACTTATGCTTACAGGTTATCAGTATGATACAACACATTCTCTGGCTGATTACAGAAAGAAAGCATATGAAGAAGGTACTCTTATTCAGGATATGTCAGATAACGGATATGATGTTAAGTTGTATACTTCAAGTGAGTATCTTAATGGAGTTAATCAGGAGGCAGTAGCCAATACTGCAGGTGGACAGAAATACAGAATATCAGACAAAGTTCAATTCTTTAAGAATATATATAAAATGTCGGCATTTTATGCATTTCCACAGATTATAAAACAGTATTTCTGGTTTTATGGTGATGATTTTGCAGCATGTCAGGCTCCAGAGAATAACAATATTATTCAATATGAACTGGATGATTCACAGTTGTATGCTGATTTTAAGAATAATGGCGGTATAACAGTTGATGCTGGAAATAAAACATTTACACTGTATCATATGGTAGGGGCACATGCACCTTATGAGATGAATGAACAGTGTGTAGATGTGGGGGAAACAGAGACTTCTCTTGATAAGCAGATACAGGGTGTGTTCAGATATATTAATGGATATATGCAGCAGATGAAGGATAAAGGTGTGTATGATAACAGCACGGTTATAATTACAGCCGATCACGGCGGATATGGATTGTATGAACGCCCTGCTGTATTTGTGAAAATGGCTGATACTCATAATGATGTAATGCAGGTTAATTCAGATTCTGTAACATTTAAGAATCTGTATGCTACTTATGGCGAGGCAGCACTTGGACAGAAGAGTAATTATGGAAATACGCTTTTTGATATGGCTGGTGTTTCTCAGTCAAGATATCATGTAGCACCATGGGATGTGTCAAAAGGTATGTACCCGGCAGATGAATATCTTAAAAACAGAGATTATTCGGTGTTCAGAATAGAAGGGGACGCTGTAAATCCACAGATATCTGTAATTAAAGATGAGCAGCAGATGAAGAATATTAATAATTAATGATGCAGCAGCAGCTATAGCCATGGAAGGTTTATAGCTGCTTACTTTTATACTGGTAATTTAGTTTATTATCTGCTATAATCCATTCTGTTCACGCAGATGGACAAAAATATGACCGAACGAATAAACTGTGAGAGGGGATATTTATGAATGAAAATAATCAGCTGGTTCGTGCTTTAGGGCTTAAAGAATCAATTAGTATGACAATTGGAACCGTTGTAGGTGTAGGACTTTTTACCTGTGGTTCAGCACAGATAGGAAGTGTAGGCTCATGGATAATAGGGTTTACATTTGTTGCACTTCTTATATCTATATGGCCATGTCTTATATATGGAGAGATGTCTGCAGCACTTCCTTGTGCGGGTGGAACATATAATTATGCCAAGAGAGGACTTAACAGAGTATGGGCTAATATGGCAGGATGGCATTATATAGTATCTGTTGTAGCTATTGGTGCAGGTGAGACGCTTGCATTTGCCAATTATTTTAAGATTCTTATGGAACAGCTTGGAATAAGCATCGTTAAGCTTGATTCAAGAATTATAGCTATTATCCTTGTTGCAGTTTTCCTTATTCTTAATTTCAGAGGTATTGAGCAGTCAGGTAAGGCACAGACAGCATTTATGTTTTTCTTCTGGGGCTGTTCAGTGTGCTGGTTCCTTTATATGATACCTAAGGTTCATGTTGAATATTTTGGTGGAATAGCAATGAACTCATTGCCTCCATTTAATGAGATGATGTATATATTTGGTCTTGTATGGTGGTGCTATACAGGATTTGAGACATGTGTATCTATGGGAGCTGAGACTAAGTATCCACAGTATACACTTCCAAGAGCATTAAAGATTTCGGTATTTATGGTATTTGCACTTAACGCATTATTCCAGTGGTTTCTTGTAGGTCTTGTACCTAAGGAGTTTTATGGAATTCTTGCAGCGGCAGATGCTCCATATGCAGAAGGACTTAAGGCAGTCGGACTTGTTGGATTTCCTATTATACTTTTATGTATCGGTATTGCATTTGGTGGAGATTTATCTACTATTAATCCGGGAATTGCTGCACCTGCAAGATACATTTATACAATGGCAGAAGATGGCGCATTACCAAAATTTCTTGGAAAGATTCATCCGAAGTTCAAGACACCATATGTTGCTGTAATTGTGGTTGGTGTTATCAATTTTATACTTATTGCAACAGGTTCAATTAATTACATAGCATCGGTATCGCTTATATCACTTGCTATATGTTATATGATAGGCTGTCTTTCATATATGGGGCTTAAGAAGAAATATCCTGATATGAAGAGACCTTATAAGGCTCCTCTTGGAGTTGTTGGATGTATATTTACAATTGTTGTGTATTGCTTCATGTTAATATTTGCGGATAAGGCAGCACTTATTACATCAGGAATCATAACAGTATTATGTGTAATATTTTATTTTGCATATTCTCACAGAAAAGAATGTGTTATGCCGACAATCGAGGAAGAGATTGGTGTTATAGAAGAGCCGGATGAGCAGACTAAAGCCAGAATGGACAGACAGTACACTATATGGAAGGTGTGCACAATAATTGTTACATGCATTGCACTTGGAATCTACATAATTCCAATGGTGCTGTAAGGAGGAAATATGAATCGTTATCAGTTTGAAGTACTTACATATATTGAAAAGAATGGTAAGAAAGAGTATCCGATGAGAACTCTTTCAGATACATTAAAGATTTCAGGAACAGCTATATCTAAAGCTCTGGATGAGTTAGAAAATGAAGCTCTTATTAAAAGATGTGAAGATCAGATGGAGATTACTGAAAGAGGTCTGGAGGCACTTGAGCCTTACCGGGTAAAGAGAGCGGTTATTATGGCAGCAGGATTTGGTTCAAGAATGGTTCCTGTTACATTAGACAGACCAAAGCCAATGGTTGCTGTTAATGGAGTAAGAATTATAGATACATTACTTGATGCACTTGTTTCTGTAGGAATTAAGGATATAACTCTTGTAAGGGGTTATAAGAAAGAAAAATTTGATGAGATTCTGGAGAAGTATCCATTTATCAATCTTATTGATAACGATATATATGATAAAACCAATAATATATCATCAGCAATGGCAGCATTAGAACATATTGACCAGTGCTATTTATGTGAAGCGGACCTGTATATATCTAATCCGGCTATTATCACAAAGTATCAGTACTGCAGCAATATCCTTGGCTCTTATTCGTTGGAGACTGATGACTGGAGTTTTAAGCTTGATAATGGACATATAACAGATTATCAGAAGGGTAATACATATTGCTTTAATTATTATGGAATATCTTACTGGACAAAGGAAGACAGTGCAAGATTAAGAGAAGACTTTGCACAGGTATATAATGAAGAGCCGGAGGGCAATGATTATTTCTGGGAGTTTATTCCACTTGTGCTTCGCAAGGAAAGATATGCGGTAGAGGTAAGACCTTGTGAGAAATCAGATATTATGGAGATAGATAATTTTTATGAGCTGGTACAGTTAGATTCTTCTTATAAGGATTATCCGGGACAGGAACAGTAAATGCAGATATAAAGGGAAGGTGAATGTCTATGATATGTTATAAGGGAAAGGTTCTTACAGTTGACAGTAATGATACAGTAGCCGGTTATCTCGTTGAGGATAAAGGAAGAATTGTGTATGTTGGTAATGAACTGCCAGAACAGTATAAGAATGTGCAGACAGTTGAACTTGGAAAGAAGGTGCTGGTTCCGGCATTCGTAGATACACATCAGCATATGGCATCATTTTCTACATTTCACGCAGGACTTAATGTTATGGATGCAGAGTCCAATGAAGAGATTGCACAGATGGTTAAAGAATTCGTGCAGTCAAGCGGTAATAAAAAAACACTTATAGCATTTGGTGCGTCACCATATTCAGTTAAAGAAGGAAGACTTATAAGCAGGGAAGAATTAGATAAGGTATGTCCTGATAAGGAAATCATGGTTGTCAAATATGATGGACATGCGTGCATAATTAACAGCAAGCTTCTTGATAAGCTGAAGGGGAAAGTAAGTGAGTTGAGAGGTTATCACGAAGATACAGGTGAGATGAATCAGGAGGCATTCTTTGAATGTTCTAATTACATTACCAATTCACTTTCTATTATTGAACTGTTTAAGAATATGCAGAGTGCCATTGATTTTCAGGCGTCTCATGGAATTGGCTGTATTCATACTGTAAGTGGTGTGGGTTTTACAGGCAATCTTGATATTACATTTGAAAAAATATTTGCAAAATCCTTAACTAATGGATTTCAGGTAAGGGTATTCCCACAGTCAATGAATGTTGATGTCGCATTAAAGAGAAAACTGCCAAGAATAGGCGGGTGTTTTGAATGTGCGCTTGACGGATGCTTCGGTTCACACGATGCAGCTATGAATGAACCATATATTGATTCTTTAGGCGGTGACGGAGTACTTTATTATGATGATGAAAAGGTTATTGATTTCTGCAAGAAGGCTAACAGAGCCGGACTGCAGATAGAGATGCATGCGATTGGGGATAAAGCATTTGACCAGGCATGCAGGGCACTTAAGGCGGCACTTGACGATTATCCAAGAAAAGATCACAGACATGGAATTATACATGACTGTCTTCCAACTGAAGAGGGAATTAAGATATGCAGGGACTATAATATACAGATGCCTGTACAGAGTGCTTTCATTAACTGGAAACAGGAACCTGATGAGTATCTTAAAAGTATTATGGGTAAAGAAAGAGCAGAAAGACTTAATCCGCTCAGAACATTTAATGAGAATGGAATAGTTGTTTCGTGCGGTTCTGATGCTCCATGTACATCACCGGATCCTATCGTATGGATTGACAAAGCTGTTAATAATATGAATCAGTCTCAGGCAGTATCGGTTCAGGAAGCACTAAGGATGTGTACGTATAATGGATATTATGTAACATTTGACGAGAAAGAAAGAGGAAGCCTTGAGGCAGGAAAGATTGCCGATATGGTGGTTCTTTCAGATGATTTGTATTCAGTTGACAAGAAGGATATAAAGAACATTAAGGTAGAGGGACTTATACTTTCGGGAAAAAAGTATGAATCATGTAGAGAAAATGTAATCAAAGCAGTGATTCGAGGAATGTTCTCAGGAAACATGGCATAAGGAGATATGTATAATGAGAAAAGAAGAGTTTTATGTATTGAACAGTTTGTATAATGGAAGCATTGGAAGAGCCGGCTGTACTTATGATGTTGAGGCGACAAAAGCTCTTAATGACACAGATATTTATAATAAACTTGTAAAAACAGGGTATATTGAAAAAGAGTCTGGTAGTATTACAAAGACTGGATTAGAGGCGCTTGAACCATATAGGGTTAATAATGCCGTTATTCTTGCAGCTGGCGCATCTACACGATTTATTCCTTTATCACTCGAACAGCCAAAGGGTCTTTTTGAAGTAAAGGGTGAACGTCTTATTGAGAGACAGATAAAGCAGCTTCAGGATGCTGGTATTAAGAATATTACAGTTGTACTTGGCTATAAGAAGGAGATGTTTTACTATCTTGAAGACAAGTATGGTGTAAAGTTCATTATTAATGATTCATTTAATATAAAGAATAATATTGAAAGTCTTTATCTTGCAAGAAAAGAACTTAAGAATACGTACATATGCGTAAGTGACAGTTATTATATAGAGAATCCGTTTAATCAGTTTGAATATCATACATTTTATTCAGGTTATTATGGAAAGGAAACAACGGATGAAGTATATGCAAGAACTGATGGATTTGGAAAGATAACAAGAATTGCTAAGGATAATAAGATTGATGGCTATGTTCTTATGGGACATTCATTCTGGAGAAAAGAATTCTCAGAAGCATTTATTAATCAGGTTGAGGCTGTCCGGGAATCTGGAATATATAATAACTGCTATTGGGAGATTCTTGTAAAGGATAAGCTGGATGAAATGCCTGATATTTATTTTAAGGAATATCTTCCGGGTAATATATTTGAATTTGATTATTTTGATGAGCTTAGAAAGTTTGATTCACAGTATCTTGGACATACGCACAGTGAGATAATAAGAAATATCAAGCTTGTATTCAGATGTGATGAGGAGGATATAATTGATTTCAGAAATGTAAGCGAAGGAATGACCAACACATCCTTTATATTCAAGATTGACGGAATTGATTATATATACAGACATCCAGGCGATGGAACAGAAAGTATAATCAATAGAAGAAATGAAAAAAAATCACTTATTAAAGCCAAAGAAGCTGGTGTAGATCCTACATACATATATGCAGATGTTAATGAGGGCTGGAAGATATCCATATTCATTCCAGAATTCAGAGAACCTGATTATAATTCTTTTGAGGACTCAAAGAAGATATTGGCTGTTTTAAGAAAGCTGCATAAGGCAGATATAACAGCCGATTATGGAATGAAACCTTGGGAAGATGCACTTGATATGGAGAAGCTTCTTGAGAAGAAAGATCCTGTGTGCTTCGTTCAATATGAAGGACTTAAGAACAACATAGGACAGTTGTATAAGATGACTCTAGCAGATGGAGTTGAAAAATGTTTCTGTCATGGCGATACATATAAGCCAAACTGGATGATAAGACCAGATGGAAGTGTTATACTTATTGACTGGGAGTATTCTGGATATTCTGACCCGGGAATTGATGTTGGATATTATGTGGTTGATGCCATGTATGATTTTGATAAGGCTGAGGAATTCATAAAGGAATACCTTCAGGAAGATTATAATGAGACAACAAGATTTCATTATATGGCATATGTTGCTATTATTGCGTACTACTGGTTTGTATGGGCTATGTACAGGGAATCATGTGGTGCAGACATGGGAGAGGCATTGGAGAACTGGCGAGACATGGCAGTTAAATATGCTGAGTACCTTTTGAAATAAATAATATTAAAAGGACACTGTATTATGTAAGAACAATGTCCTTTTTTTGTGTGCAAAACATGTAAAATTTATATTGGGTATGTAAAAAAAGTATATCGGATATGTAAAAACACCTTTCAATAATTGATAATAAGTGATATGATTAATTATTATATTGGATGACTCTGACACAATCAATAAAATCTTCAAAAGAGGAGTTATTTATGGAAATATTATCGACAGCCTTAGGTTATGTAATGAATTTTTGTTACAAATTACTGCATGATTATGGATTGGCAATTATATTATTCACTCTGATAAGTAAGATTGTTCTCTTACCTGTATCAATCTGGGTACAGAAGAATTCAATTAAAATGGTTAAGATGCAGCCTGATATTAACAGGATTCTTATTAAGCATTATGGGGATAAGGATGAGATAGCAGAGGAACAGTCTAAGCTTTATAAAAAAGAAAAATATAATCCACTGGCATCACTTATACCTCTTATTATACAGATAATACTTCTGCTTGGAGTTGTTGCAGTTATCAAAGACGGAATTAATGAAGGTGTTGCGAACATGAAGTTCTGTGGCTATGACCTTACATGGATTACTACAAAACAGTGGGGATTATCAATAATAACACCAATTATAGCAGGTGTCTCAGCATGGCTTTTATGTGTTGCACAGAATGCAAGTAACGTATTACAGGCAGAACAGAGTAAGCTTAATAAGTATGGTATGATGATATTTTCAGTAGGTCTGTCGTTATATTTAGGATGCTTTGTATATGCAGGAGTAGCTCTTTACTGGACTGCCAGCAACATATTTGCAATTCTTCAGTTATATCTTCTTAACTGGGCGATTAATCCTAAGAATTACGTTGATTATGAGGCTCTTGAGGAAACTAAGAAAGAACTTGCAGAGATTGAAGCTCTTGGTACGAAAAAGGGAAAAAGAAACAAAGAAGATATTAAGAGAGAAAAAGCTGATTATAAAAAGTTTTTCTCTGTTGTTAATAAACATCTTGTCTTCTATTCAGAGGGCTCAGGTTTCTATAAGTATTTTAAAGGGATAATTGAATACATACTTAATAATACGAATATTACAATCCATTATGTAACAAGTGATCCTGATGATCAGATATTCAGAATTGCAGAAAAAGAAAGTAAGATTAAACCTTATTATATAGGGGAAAAGAAACTTATAACACTTATGATGAAGATGGATGCAGACGTTGTTGTTATGACTATGCCTGATATTGAGAATTATCACATTAAGAGAAGTTATATCAGAAAAGATATTAATTATGTTTATGTTCCTCATGGCATGGACAGCCTTAATATGACAATGCGAACCGGTTCAATGGATCACTATGATTCTGTATTATGTACAGGAAAGATTCAGAAAGAAGAAATAGAAAAAACTGAAGAAGTGTATAATCTTCCTAAGAAGGAGCTTGTTGAGTGGGGATATTCATTGCTTGATGAGATGCGTGAGGATTATGAAAAGATGCCAAAGAAGGAAAATGATATTAAGTCAATACTTATTGCTCCATCATGGCAGAAAGATAATATTGTAGACAGCTGTCTTGAGGACATACTTGATAATCTTAAGGGACATGGTTATAAGATTACAGTCCGACCACACCCACAGCATGTAAGACATATGCCTGAGAAGATGGAAGGACTTAAAGAAAGATATAAGGATGATACAGATATAGAGATTCAGACTGATTTTTCATCAAACAGTACTGTTTTTGAGGCAGATCTTATGATTACAGACTGGTCAGGTATAGCATATGAATATGCTTATACTACATGTAAACCGGTTCTTTTCATTGATACACCAATGAAGATAATGAATCCTGAATACAAAAAGATTGGAATTGAGCCACTTAATATATGGATGAGATATGAAATCGGGCGTGTACTTAAGCTTGATGAAATTGATAAGACAGCTGATACAGCAGCAAAGATGCTGGCAGCTTCTGATACATATAAGGACAGCATAGACCGATTTGTTAAAGAATATGTGTATAATCTTGGCAGTAGTGCATCGGTTGGAGCTAAATATATTATTAAGGAAATTCAAAAAGCAATTAAAAGACATAAGGAACAAGAGTAGAGTCGGATTATAGGAGGGGATTATGCAGGCAATTATTTTAGCAGCAGGAATGGGAAAGCGTTTAAAAGAACTTACCCAGAATAATACCAAATGTATGGTAAAGGTTAATGGAGTATCGCTTATAGACAGGCTTTTGCATCAGCTTGAGAAACAACATCTCTCAAGAATAGTGATTGTTGTGGGCTATGAAGGACAGAAGCTGATTGATTATATAGCGACATTGGGAATTAAGACACCAATTTCATATGTTGACAATGCGGTATATGATAAGACAAACAATATTTATTCACTTGCACTGGCAAAGAATTATCTTATGGAAGAAGATACTCTGCTTTTTGAATCAGATGTAATTATTGAGGATTCTGCAATTGATGAACTTGTAAAAGATCCGAGAGATACACTTGCCATGGTAGATAAATATGAGAGCTGGATGGATGGTACATGTGTAAAGCTTGACGAATATGATAATATTGTTGCATTTGTTCCAGGAAAGAGCTTTGATTTTAAGGAAAAAGAGGAATACTATAAAACTGTAAATATCTACAAATTCAGCAAACATTTTTCACAGGATATATATGTTCCTTTCCTTGAGGCATATTGTAGTGCATTGGGAGAAAATGAATATTATGAACAGGTTCTTAGAGTTATAACGATGCTGGACACACCTGGAATTAAAGGTATGAGATTATCAGGTCAGAAATGGTATGAAATAGATGATGAACAGGATCTTGATATAGCAACGACACTTTTTGCTCCAGATGATGAGACAAGAATTAACCTTATGCATAAAAGATATGGAGGATTCTGGAGATATCCGGGATTGTTGGATTTCTGTTATCTTGTTAATCCTTATTATCCGCCTAAAAAGCTTAAGGATGAACTGCGTGCAAGCTTTGATACACTTTTGACAGAATATCCTTCAGGTATGGGAGTTAATTCTTTACTTGCAGCTAAGAATTTTGGTGTTCATAAAGACAACATAATAGTTGGAAATGGAGCAGCAGAACTTATTAAGTCACTTATGGAAAGCTTTTCTGGAAAGACAGGCGTTATCAGACCTACATTTGAAGAATATCCTAACAGATATTCTGTTGAAGACGAAGTGGTATTTACACCGTCAAATGATAATTATACATATTCAGTTGAAGAACTGATAGAGTTCTATACATGCAACAAAGTAGATAATATTATTATTATTAATCCTGATAATCCATCTGGTAATTATCTGAAAAAAGAAGAAATTATAAGATTAATAAAATGGACAGACGGTCAGGGAATAAAGCTGGTGGTTGATGAGTCGTTTGCTGATTTCTCAGATGAACCGGATAATTCTCTTATAGAACAGAAATTTATCGAAACATATAGAAGATTATATGTTATGAAAAGTATATCTAAATCATACGGTGTACCGGGACTGAGGCTTGGAATCCTTGTTTCCTCAGATACAGAAGCGATTGCAGCAATGAAAAAAGATGTTGCAATATGGAATATTAATTCATTTGGTGAGTATTATCTTCAGATTGCAGAAAAGTATAAGAAAGATTATGCAGCTGCAATGGATAAATTCCGCGTAGAAAGAAAAAGGTTCTATAATGAACTGGAGCAGATATCTGGTATAAGAGTTATCCCATCACAGGCTAATTATTTTATGATTGAGATAACTAATGGAATGACAGCAAAAGAACTTATGATAAAACTGTTTAAGAATCATTATCTGCTTATAAAGGATCTTACATCAAAATTACATGATGGAAAACAGTATATAAGAATTGCAATCAGAAATGATGTAGATAACAACAAGATGATTGAAGCATTAAAAAAAGAACTTAATTAAAAAGGAGATAAGAAGTAATGTTGACATTATTAAATTTAAATGTAGCAGGTTACATTGACCCATCTGTTATGACTTATGCCATTCAGGCTATTGCCGGAGTGATAATTGCTGTTGGTGCATTTCTTGGTATTTATTTAAGAAAGGCAAAGAAAAAGCTTAATAACAAGCTTGGAATTGATGAAAACAGAAACAAGGAAGTTGAGACAGATGATATTGTTATCAACGAATCAAAATAATAAATTCATTTTCAGGACGCCGTTTATATACGGCGTCTTTTTCTTGATTTGTTATTGATAAAAGTATAAAATAGTATGGCGTTATATCAATAAAAACAGTGAGGTAATTATGAGTAACAATACAGATAATAATATGCAGGAAACTAAGCCGGATATATTTGATAAGATTATGCATCTGCCGGGTCTGAGGGTGTTTGAACCATTGTATAAGAAGTATAAGGAAGTACTTTTGTATCTTTTCTTTGGAGTACTTACAACAGTGGTGAGTATAGGTTCATATGCATTCTTTAATGTTGCACTTGGAATTAATGAGCTTATTGCAAATGTTATATCATGGGTGCTTGCAGTACTTTTTGCATTCTTTACTAACAGGATATGGGTGTTTGCAGCACCAACTAAGACTGTGGAAGAATTTATGAAACAGTTAGTTTCATTTGCAGGTGGAAGAGTATTAACTCTTGTAATTGAGGAGATAATTCTTCTTGTATTCATTACAATGCTGCATTTCAACAGTATGTTAATAAAGTTTATTGCGCAGGTAGTTGTAATTATACTTAATTATGTTATAAGCAAGCTGCTTGTATTCAGAAAAGATAAGAATAAGAAGTAAAAGGAGAAGGTAATGGAAAAGAATGTATTAGAGTTTCTTGAAAACTCACAGAGAATGTATGGGGAAAAGACAGCATGTGCGGACATGAATAATGAACTTACTTATACACAGCTTATGAATCAGGCAAAGTTCATAGGAAGCTGCCTTTCGCTTAAGATTAAGCCTACACAGGGAGTTCCTGTGTATATGGATAAGACATGTAATACATTATCTTTATTTATGGGAATTGTGTATGCAGGCGGATATTACTGTATGCTTGATACAACTCATCCGGTTGAGAGAATTAATCTTATATTAGATACGATTCAGGCAGATATTCTGGTTGTGGATAATAAGTCAGCCAAGAAAGCAGAAAAGCTCGGATTTCAGGGCGAGATTATTAATCTTGACGAATTGCTTGAAGAGTATGACGGACAGGTTGTGGATTCAGAGGCTCAGGAGAGACTGGAAAAGATAAGAGAACAGGCACTTGATACAGATCCATTGTATTCAATATTTACATCAGGGTCGACAGGTGTTCCTAAAGGAGTTATAGTTAATCACCGTTCAACAATAGATTTTATTGACTGTTTTACAGAAACATTTGGAATTACTAATGAGGATGTTATAGGTAATCAGGCACCTTTTGACTTTGATGTATCAGTTAAGGATATATATTCAAGTTTAAAGACAGGCGCAACCTTACAGCTTATTCCTAAGATGTGCTTCTCATTTCCAACCAAGCTGCTTGATTTCCTTGATGACAGAAAGGTTACAACTATTATATGGGCTGTATCAGCGTTATGTATTGTAACAACTCTTAATGGATTCGAGTATAAGAGACCATCTTCACTTAACAAGATTATGTTCAGCGGAGAGGTTATGCCTATAAAGCATCTTAATGCATGGAGAGTGCAGTATCCGGATGCAATGTTTGTTAATCTTTACGGACCAACAGAGATAACATGTAATTGTACATATTATATTATTGACAGGGAGTTTGGTCTTGACGAGAAGCTTCCGATGGGAAAGCCATTTGCCAATGAAAGAGTATTCCTGTTAGATGATGAGGATAAGCTTGTTGATGCAGGCAGACCAGGCGAGTTAGGAGAAATATGTGTATCTGGAACAGCTGTAACTATGGGGTATCTGCGTAATCCTGAAAAGACAGCAGCAGCATTTGTACAGAATCCTCTTAATGACAGATATCTGGAAACTATATACCGCACAGGTGATCTTGGTTACTATAGTGAAGATGGTGAACTTTTCTTCTCATCAAGAAAGGACTTCCAGATTAAGCATATGGGACACAGAATTGAGCTAGGCGAAATTGAAACATACATGAATGCTATAGAGGGATTGCTTAGAAGCTGCTGTATATTTGATACAGATGAGAATAAGATTCTCGGATTCTTTGAGATAGAAGGAGCAAGTGAGCTTGACAGAAAGGGCGTAACACATGCTCTCAAAGATAAAGTGCCACAGTGGATGATTCCAAATGTGCTTGTTAAGGTTGAAACAATGCCGATTACTAAGAATGGTAAAATTGACAGAAAAGAACTTATGAAGATATATAAAGAACAGGAGGCATAGGATGGTAGGAGTTAATGAATTAAAAGAGATTGCCATAAAATGTGGAACACCATCGTATATATTTGATACAGATGAGCTATGTGCAAGGATTGATGCCATGCAGCAGATTCTAGGATGTGGAGTTACAGTGTGTTATGCAATGAAGGCCAATCCGTTTCTTATAAGCGTGCTTGACAAGAAGCTTGATAAATTCGAGGTATGTTCTCCAGGTGAATTTGCGATATGCGAAAAAGAGGGCATAAACAGGGAGAAGATAGTCCTTTCGGGTGTTAATAAGGAAAAGAAAGATATCCTCTACACGATGAAGACAGGTGCTGTTGGAATCTACACAGTGGAATCACTTAATCAGCTTGAACTTATCAATTCATGTGCAGTTGAGTGTGGCATTAAGGTTAAGGTTCTTATAAGAGTTACCAGCGGCAACCAGTTCGGTATTAATGAGCGTCAGGTGTATGAGATTGCTGACAGAAAGAATGAACTTAAGGGAATTATCATAGAGGGAATCCAGTGCTATTCGGGAACACAGAAGAAAAAATTAAGCCAGATAGAAGCTGAGGTAGTATGGTTACAGGCAATAGCACATACATGTGAGGCTGAACATGGTGTTAAGCTTAAAGAGATTGAGTATGGTCCTGGTCTGTCAGTTGATTACTTTGTTACAGACAAATGTGATGCCATGAATACTGATTTTGACGAGCTTAAAGAGTTTGCTGTGATGATTAAAGAAATGTCCGAAAAATTCAATGTTACTCTTGAGATGGGACGATATATTGCAGCTACCTGTGGAATACTTATAAGCAGAATTGCTGATATGAAGATGAATGATACAACAAGATATGCAATTATTGACAGTGGAATTAATCATATTAATTATTATGGACAGACCATGGCTATGAAGAAACCAAGATGTGAATTCATTCCAATGGAGTACACAGAAGGGTTTGCTGATGGCGCAGATCATGAGGTGGAAGTGTACTCACAGGGAGTGCAGCCATATAACATATGTGGTTCATTATGTACAGTAGGGGATGTAATTGTTAAGAATCTTGAATTAAAAGATGCTAAGATTGGCGATATGATAGCATTTTATAATATTGGAGCTTATTCGGTTACGGAGGGAATATATCTGTTTCTGAGCCGTCGAATGCCAGCAATTGTGATGTATTCAAAGAAGAATGGCTACAGGATTATTAGAAATCCAGTGGACACTTTTTTAATAAACAGTGTTAGTACACAATAATTTTACAATTTTGTTACAAAATATGATTGACTATATGTGAATGAGAAGATAGAATGTTTTCTGTTCACAGATGTGTGATTAATAATTTTTTTGCGAGGTTTATTATGGATCAGTTATTAGACATTTTGAATGAAATTAACAGCGATGTGGATTATGAAGTATGTGATACTCTTATTGATGATGGTATATTCAGCTCATTTGATATTGTATCACTTGTTGGTGAGTTAAACGATGCATTTGACATTGATATTACACCAGTTGATATAGTACCTGAGAACTTTAATTCAGCAGAAGCTATGTGGGAGATGATTCAGCGTCTGCAGGATTAATCCGGAAAGCGGGGTAAAATAATATGTCACTAGTTTCTACCGGATTTCTGGTATTTTTATTAGTGGGAGTAATTGTATATTATCTTATACCTAAGAAGGCACAGTGGGCATGGCTTTTGATATTAAGCTATGCCTACTATTTATGTTCGGGATATAAGACTGTTGTATTCATATTACTTACAACAATCGTTACTTTCACATCAGGAATCCTTTTAGAGAGAACAGAGGATAATCTTGACAAGAGCCTTAAAGCAGATGGGCTGGCAAGAGAAGATAAAAAGGCTTTAAAAGAAAAGGCAAAGACATATAAGAAAAGAGTTGTAGTACTTGCTCTTCTTCTGGTATTTGGTGTGCTTGCAGTTGTTAAGTACCATAATTTTGCGATTGAGAACGTCAATGGCATAATTAAGGCTTTTGGTGGCAATGGCAGGATATCAACATTTACACTGCTTCTGCCACTTGGAATATCCTTCTATTCATTCCAGTCGATATCATATGTTATTGATGTATACAGAGGCAAAGTAAAGGCATGTAATAACATTTTTAAATACGCCTTGTTTGTTTCGTATTTTCCGCAGATAACCCAGGGACCTATCGGAAGATACGACAGGCTTGCACCACAGTTTTTGGCAGAGCATAAGTATGATCTTGCAGTTATCCAGCATGGATTGCAGCGTATGGCCTGGGGACTTTTCAAAAAATTCATTATAGCTGACCGTGCAGGAGTTGTGTCTGATCTGGTATTTAATAATCCCGGTCAGTATCATGGAATATATGTAATAATAGGTGTTCTTGCGTATTGCGCACAGCTATACGGAGATTTTGCCGGTGGAATAGATATGGTTATGGGTGCTTCCGAGATGTTTGGAATCCACCTGGATGATAATTTCAGGCAGCCATTCTTCTCTCATTCTATTGGAGAGTTCTGGCGCAGATGGCACATAACACTTGGTACATGGATGAAGGATTATGTGTTCTATCCATTCAGCTTAAGTAAAGCCATGAATAAGCTGGGTAAGTTCTTCAAGAAACACAGCAAAACAAGATTTGGTAAATATATGGCGAAGGCATTGCCTATCTGTCTGGCTGATTTACTCATATTCTTTATAGTAGGTGTATGGCATGGAGCAGCATGGAAGTATATCGTATATGGTATGTACAATGGTATAATCATGAGCTTTAGCAGTATTATGGCACCTGTTTATGAAAAAATGTTTAAAATAACACATATTAACAAGACTGCACGCTGGTACAGAGGATGGCAGATAATAAGAACATTTATACTTGTTAATATAAGCTGGTATTTTGATAACGCAGCTACTCTTACAGATGCATTCAGACTTATGGGAAATACATTTAAACATGCATCATTCAGCATGGACGCCGTTGTAAAAATGTTTGGAAGCCAGCTGGATTTGATTATATTACTTGCAGGCTGTCTTGTGTGGCTGATTATAAGTATACTTAAAGAGAAAGGCATTGTAATCAGAGAAGCTCTTGACAGAAAGCCGCTGATTATCAGATGGGCTGTATACATAGCTCTTGTTATGTCAGTTGCAATGCTTGGCTATATTTCTAATACATCGGGTGGATTTATGTACGCCCAGTTCTAATCAGAGGTGCAGGATACCATGAAGAAGAAAGCATTTAAAGAGATATTAAAATATGTGAGGGTGATAGTATTCTTTGCGGTTATAACCATACTTGTTGAAGCAGTTAATTATGTAATGGTTCAGCCGGGGTATGCAAGATATATAATCCATACAGTTGACAATCCGGATGATGGCTCTGATTATGATTGTATTGTAGTGGGAGCTTCACATGGAAGGGCTTCAATTGACCCGCATTATTTTCTGGAAATGGAATATGCAGTTAATCCAATTAATATGTGTATTCAGGGCGCCACGGTTATTGATAATTATTATATGATCAGAGAAGCGTGCAATAATAATGACGTAAAGAAGATAATTCTTGAACTTGATTATCAGTACTGGAATAAGAATCTGAAACGTGATTCGGATTTTGGAGATCTTCTTGTATATGGACAGCTTCCGTTTACAAGTCTTAAAATGGAGTATATAGTAAGCCAGCTTATGGATAAAGACTTCAGGACAATATATTTCAGAAGATATGCATTTGCCAGGAATTGGAAAACGGCTAAGAAATATATGGCTATAAAGAAGACTGATGAATATAAGAATTTCCAGATTGAGGGTGTTGCCGGAATTGATACAGAAGGACCATATCAGGGATTGGGATTTTTCTACCGTACAAAGGTAACTGATAAGAAGGGAAAGCTTAATCCATCACCGTGGACATATGAAGATCTTAATCCTAAGGTGCAGAAATATTTCCAGAAGATAGTTAAGTATTGTAAGGACAATGGAATTGAGCTTATATGTGTTACTGCACCAATTACACCATCGTCGGTTGTTTCGGGTGCTGCTAATGAGGCTGATACATATTTTAAGCAGATATGTGATGAGAATAATGTAAGGTATATAGATGGCAATCTTATTAAGAATGAGATTCTTAATGTAAGTGATGATGATTTTTCTGACTGGGAAGGTCATATGAACGGAGAGCTTGCTGAGCAGTTCTCAGAGGTACTCACAGAGATACTTAAAAAGAATGATTGTTCAGAATATTTTTACAGCAGTTATGATGAGTGCATAGAGGCAATTAAAGCGAGGGGCAATGAGTAATAAAATATTAAAATATGTCAGAGCTGTGGTGTTTATTGCCATAGTGGTCGGGCTTGTCAAATGTATGGATTATGCGATGATGCCATCAGGCTATATAAGATACATTATACATGAGGCCGACAATGCAGATACTGATGAAGGATATGACAATATAATAATTGGAGCTTCACATGCAAGATCTGCTATAAATCCAGTAAAGCTCGATGAAGCCGGGGCATCTGACAATGCATTTAATCTTGCAATACCAGGCGAGACGGTAACAGATTCATATTATCTTTTAATGGAGAGTGACCGGCATAATAATGTAAAAAGAGTTATATATGACCTTGATTATCAGTACTGGTGCAATTATGCAGAGAGGGAGTTTGAAGACTGTTTCATATACACATGGCTTCCTTTCAGTAATGTAAAGCTTAAGTATATAGCTGATAATCTGCTCACAAAGGATTTTCGTACTGTATATTCAAAGAGATGGGCTTATGAGATATCACCGTCTGCTATTATGAATAATCTTAAGGTTAAGAGCAGTGCGGCATACCGCAACTACAGTATGGATGCAGTTGAGATACATGATGCCGGAGGACCTTATGCTGCCAAAGGATTTTTCTATAGAGATATGAAGATGGACAGCCTCGTGCCATCTGATATTGTTGCATGGGATGAGAGTGGAATCAGTGATAAGGTTCTGGATTCATTTGAAAAGACTGTTCAATATTGTAAGAAGAATAATATTGAACTGGTATGCGTTACATCACCTATTACGCCGACAACATCAGTTAACGGTTATTCGGAACAGGCAGGAGCATATTTTACGAGGCTTTGTGAAGAATATGGTGTTGAATATTATGATTTCAATCTGTTAACAATGGATACACTTCCAAGAACAGATGATGACTTCTTTGATGAAGAAGGTCATATGCTTGGAGAACTTGCCGACAGATATTCAGATATACTGGCATCAGTTCTTCTTGACAAATGTGACAAAAGTACCGCTTTTTATGGTACTTATGCACAGTTAGAGCTGGCAGTTTATGAAAATTATGTGACAAAACAGTGAAACTGACAAAATATGCTTGCTATAAACATAACAATGTGCTAAACTTCATTCACTGCATATGTTGAATCTGCAGGTAGTAAAGAGTCGTGATGTACTACATATCTGTTATTGCATTTGGGACACTTAGGCTGCGCCAGAGGAAGTCATATGTATTAATAATACGCCTGCTATGCAGGCACTTTACGCCGGTGTGGCGGAACTGGCAGACGCACAGGACTTAAAATCCTGCGGGACTTATACTCCCATACGGGTTCGATTCCCGTTGCCGGCATATTAATAAAGAGCTATACATAACTATGGTTATGTATGGCTCTTTTTTCTTGCCATATAGAAGTGCAAGTCGTACAATTAAGGAAGATTATTATGATGGGAGATAATCAATGATTAATAATAGAAAACGTATTATTATAATATCTGCTCTTGGCGCGGCAGCAGTTGCTGCGGCTGCCATTTGCATTATGATGACAAGCAGAATAAGAGGCGGTAATCCTACGGGCGAGGCTTTATCACAGAATATTAATCCGATAGAGGCTGCTTCACAGACAGAAGAACCTACTGTATATGTAGATAATACGGTCGACATAATTGACGTTAATTCGAAGACAAGACCATTTGCAGTATCTGTTAACAATACACCAGTAGCTGTACAGGTGCAGACTGGACTTAATAAGGCATATATTGTATATGAGCTTCCAACAGAGAGTTATACATGCAGACTTCTTGCCTTGTTCAAGGTAGAGGATTCAGATGTTACAGATGAAGCACCACAGGAGATTATTGGGTCAGGCAATGTAAGTCAGACAGATACGGTTATTGGAACAATAAGAAGTGCAAGACATAATTTCCTTGATTTCTGTTTTGAATCAGATGCGATATTTGTACATTTTGGCGGAAGCACTTACGCTGAGAGTGATGAGGCAAAGACTGGTATTAACTGGATTAACGGCTTCTATAACAGTGCATATTATTGGAGACATAATCCGGAAGGGCTTGCAACAGAGCATACAGCATATACATCGCTTTACAGGTTAAAGAGTGCAGTACAGGAAAAAGGTTTCAATGCTGAGGCTGAGAATGCATCGGACACAGTACTGCTTAATTATGATGTATCAGATGTTGACCTTTCAAAAAGAGAAGATTCAGTCAGTGCATCATCTGTGTATGTGTCTTACAGCAGTTATCAGTACACAACATTTACATATGATGCTGCGTCAGGTAATTATTTAAGGTTTGCGAGTGGCGAGCCAAGTCTTGACCACGAAACAGGTGAACAGTTTAATACTAAGAATATTATCGTGCAGAAGATTACACACAGCATGATGGATGATAATTACTGCTGGAATCTTCATACAGTCGGCAGGGGGGAAGGTTATTACATAACTAACGGTTATGCTGTTCCAATCCAGTGGAGTAAGTCAGACCGTTATTCCAAGACAGTGTATACATATGCAGATGGAACAGAGATTAATGTAAGTGATGGAAGAACTTATATTGAGGTGTCTGATGTAACTATGACTGTTGAAGTGGAATAGTACAACAGATGGAAGCATATACTTCTATTATTCAACAATAATGGAGGTGTGCATTGTGAACAAGACAATCAAAAAACTTAATATAACAATGATAATAGGGATTCTGGCAGTATGGGTGTCAGGGTCCTTATTTCATTTTGTGTATGACTGGACAGGAAAGAATACATTTGCCGGGCTGTTTTTTCCAACTAATGAATCAACATGGGAACATATGAAGCTGGCGTTTCTGCCTATGAATCTGTATGGAATCTATACATGGTATGCATTAAAGGACAGATACGAAGCAAGCGGCTTTGCGGTTTTACTCGGTGCAAATGTGGCAACATGGGCAATTCCGTTTCTGTACTACACATATATGGGAGTTCTTGGATTTTCAAAAATGTGGCTTGATATTGCAACATTTTTTGTGGCAGTGCTAACTGGTTTCGCTGTGGAGTATCATGTGTTAAGACGTGCCGGGCATGAGAGCTTTGTACTTGGAACATGGATTATGGCAATTGTTGATTTTATGATGGCAGCAGCATTTGTTTCATGCTCGTATGGTGCGCCTGAACTTGGCATATTTGCAAAACCTTAAAAATAACAGTTGACAATAACTAAATATAATAGTATGCTGTAACTGTACTAATTAATATAGCACAGTTATTACGCAAGCTTGTAACCAGTTAAAATAAACACAGAAAGGAATGGAACATGTTCACTATAGATGTCATGTCGCGAGTGCCAGTCTATGAACAGCTCATTAAGCAGGTGGAAGACCAGGTGCTTAAAGGGATTATGAAGGAAGGCGATAAGATGCCATCGGTACGGTCGTTATCGATGGAGCTGTCTACTAATCCGAATACAATCCAGAAAGCATACATGGAGCTGGACAGAAGAGGAATCCTGGTGAGTGTACCGGGAAAGGGCTCTTTTATATCGGCAGAAGCGTTAAAGACTGTCGGGAATCAGTCTAAGGAAAAGCTTTCAGATCTTAAGGAGATTGTAAGAAAGCTTGCATACGCAGGGGTGAGTAAGAGTGAGATAACAGATATGATTGAGGAGGTTTATAAGAAAATATGATAGAGGTAAAAGGTGTTACTAAATCATTTGATGACTTTACAGCACTTGACAATGTTACCTGTAATATAGCGGAGGGCTGTATATATGGTATGGTTGGTTCTAACGGTGCAGGAAAGTCTACGCTGCTAAGAGTCCTGTCAGGAATATATAAGGCAGATAAGGGAGAAGCAATAATCGATGGAATTAATGTATATGAGAATACATACATGAAGAATAAGCTGGTGTTCGTTGCAGATGAATTATTCTTTCTTGCAGGTGCGAACATGAAGAGCATGGCTAAGTTCTATAGTTCAATATATGATAATTTTGATATGGACAGATTCACAGAGCTTACGAAAACATTTGGACTTGATCCGTCTAAGAGTATATCAAACTTTTCAAAAGGAATGAAGAGACAGGCAGCTATAATACTTGCACTTTCAACCAGAGCCAAGTATATGTTCTTTGATGAAACATTTGACGGACTTGATCCTGTTATGCGTAATCTTGTCAAGAAGTTAATATGTGGTGATGTTGCAGATAATAACGCTACTGTTATAGTTACATCACATTCATTAAGAGAATTGGAAGACTTATGCGATCATTTGTCACTTCTTCATAAAGGCGGGCTGGTGCTTGACAGCGATGTATTTGAACTAAAGACGAGTCAGTTCAAGGTACAGGTAGCTTTTAAGGATGATTTTGATGAGAGTAAGTTTGAGGGCATTAGAATTACAAGATACCGTCAGGAGGGTTCAGTTGCCAACATGATAGTAAGTGGCGACAGGGAACAGACCATGGACATTATAAATGCCATGAATCCGGTAGTATTTGATGTCCTCCCGCTTACGCTTGAAGAAGTATTTACTTATGAGATGGAAGCACTCGGTTATACATTTGATGTGAAGGGGGATAAGACGCATGAATAATAAGAAAGTATTCAGCTTTCATATGTTTTTACAGACATTGAAGCAGACAAGACTTGCGGGCTTTATAATGATGGCGGTAATTACACTTATATCAGTTGTACCGATTATTTCATCATTAAGCTATATTAAAGAATATAAACAGGTTAATAATGTAGGTGGAATTTCGGGAAATTATTTTCTGGTATTAGTATTCATAATTGTTGTACCTGTTATATCATTGATAGTATGGAGTTTTCTTAATAAGAGAAGCGGCAGTGATTTTTATCATTCAATTCCATATACAAGATTGTGCATATATCTTAGCAAGACGGCAGCAATACTTACATGGATTGCAGGAATACTTGTTGTGTCATATGTATCACAGGCAGTTTTATTCATGGCTAACAGGCAGTATTTTAATGTGGATTATGCAACAATGTTCCGGATGTATCTTTCGATATTTATATGCAGCCTTTTATGCATGGCAATTATAAATGTATCAATATCCATTACAGGAAACATATTAAGCAATATATGTGTTACAGGACTTATAATGTTTCTTCCAAGATTTATTATGTTAATGGTTACAGAACTGACCGTGTTTCATGGAGACGCTTACATGATAAGCAACAGTGGTGTGGGGTTACTGGATTCTTCCAGCAATATGATTGTTGGCTGGGTATTTTCTGTATTTAATATGTACAATAATGGTTCATCAGGAATAGCAGACATGGTTCTCAGCCTTACAAGTAACTTATATACACTCGTGCTTGCACTTATATATATAGCACTTGGCGCACTCCTCTTTGTAAAGAGAAAAAGTGAGACAGCGGGAAAAGCAGCTAATGGAAAGGTTCTGCCAATGATTATCAGAACACTTATCGGCTTTTCAATTGCGTTTATAGGTGTAATGATAGCATATACAAGTATAGATAGTGATGAGACAATAGCAGTTGTTGTGATGTTTATTGTAAGTGCATTGGTTGTGTTTGTTTATGAATGTATAGTAAGTAAGAAGATGAATGTTATAAAGCAGTGTATTCCATCAATTCTTCTTGGATATGTTCTTGCAGTGGTAATTGGAACAGGAGCTAATTCATTTGGCAAATATGAGACATCGTACGAACCGGATGCTTCAAAACTTGCGTATGTATCAATCCAGTCAATGGATATGTACTATGCTTCAGATAACGGATATTTCAGTTCTATATCATCGAAGGTTCAGTTTACAGATGAAGAGATTCTCAAATATGTATCAGAGAAATTTGGGGCATATAAAGATAAATGTATATCAAATGGTGTTCATAATTATATTTATAACGGCAGAGGTGCGGTGACTAATTATAAGGTTGGTTTCAGACAGAACGGTGTTACACATTACAGAAGGATTCAGCTTACATACAGTGATGCCAATAAACTTGCAAGCCTGTTAAAGAAGGATGAGAATTTTGTTAAGGCATATATGGACCTTCCGGATAGTGACAAGATTTCTGTTAATAATATAACAGGTAATATGGAGGATTCTGACTGTAAAGATATATATGAAACAATTACAAGTGAAATTAAACAGATTGGTTTTGAGAAATGGTATCAGATAGTTACTTCAGATGCTGATACTTTCTTGATGTCAGTACGGTTTTCAAAAAATGGCGTTACTTATGATATGGTTCTTCCAATCAGTAAGAATATGCCACAATCTTATAATAAGTATATTAGTATACGGAATGAATATGCCATTAAGAATAATGAAAAAGAGCTTGGGACAATGAGCGACATTTTAAAGCAGTATTTAAATGACAGTTCCAGAACATGGGATAAATATACTAGTGGATATGAAACGCTTTCAGCAGTTCTTGTATATAATGATACAAGAACATATATTGATCTGGATTCGTATGTAAGAAAAGATGAAGAAAGAGCACAAAAAGTATTAAATGGACTTATAGAGTCCCTTGACAAGAAGAATTTTAATAAAAATATAAATGCAGATAATCCTTGCATTGTATTGAATTATGAAAAGTATAATCCTGACAACGGTAAATCTGTTCTGGCAGACGCTATTATACAGTTAGATGGTTATACAAGGACAGAAGATTATATATCTGATATCGATTATTATTAATTTTTTCTTTTGTTGAATTAATACAATATAATAAGTATAATTAATGGGATGGTGCGTGGGCATCATCCCATTATTTAAGATAGAAAAGGAACAGGATTATGTACGATTATTTAATAGTAGGAGCCGGACTTTTCGGTTCAGTGTTTGCACATGAGGCAGCAAGAGCCGGAAAGAAGGTTCTTGTAATAGATAAGAGAAATAATATTGCCGGTAATGTATATACAGAGAAGATGGAAGGTATTAATGTGCATGTATATGGTGCGCACATTTTTCATACCAATAATAAGAAAGTGTGGGAGTATCTTTCACAGTTTACTACATTTAACAGATTCACTAATTCACCTGTTGCTAATTATAATGGGGAACTGTATTCACTGCCATTTAATATGTATACCTTCAATAAGATGTGGGGCGTTGTGACACCACAGGAGGCTGCAGAAAGAATCGAGCAGCAGAGAAAGGAAGCAGGAATCACAGAGCCAAAGAACCTTGAGGAGCAGGCTATAAGTCTTGTTGGAACCGATATATACGAGAAGCTTATTAAGGGATATACACAGAAGCAGTGGGGCAGACCATGTAATGAGCTGCCATCATTTATTATCAAGAGACTTCCTGTAAGACTTACATTTGATAATAATTATTTTAACGCACTTTATCAGGGAATTCCTGAGGGTGGATATACTAAGATGGTTGCCAATATGCTTAATGACAGCGAGCTTTCCGGAAGCATTGAGGTAAGACTTGGCGTTGATTATCTTGCATCTGCTGATGCGAAGGAAGAATTAGATAGTCAGGCTGAAAAGGTTGTATATACAGGTGCGATAGACGCATACTTTGATTATAAGCTTGGTAATCTTGAATACCGTTCAGTAAGGTTTGAAACAGAGACTTTGGATACTCCTAATTTTCAGGGTAATGCAGCAGTTAATTATACTGATGCTAAGACTCCATGGACAAGAATTATTGAACACAAATGGTTTGAGTTCGGTAAGGATGAGAATGGCGACGACCTTCCTAAGACTGTTATCAGTCGTGAATACAGCTCTGAGTGGAAGCCGGGTGATGAGCCATATTATCCTGTAAATGATGAGAAGAACAGTGCTCTTTATGCACAGTATAAGGAGCTTGCTGACGCTGAAAGCAAAGTTATATTCGGCGGACGTCTTGGTGAGTACAAATATTATGACATGGATGCTGTTGTGGCAGCAGCACTTGACTGTGCCACAAATAATATATAATTGCAGGTGGTGGGGGTGACCCATAATAAAGTCACCCCTGAAAATTGTCACTTGCCTTGCGGTCACATAACTGACTATATATATCAGGACCAAGTCCTGTCTGTAATTCTGCATATGCTTTTCTTAACTGTTCGTCAGTCATATGCTCACGTCTTCTTTCGATTGCATTAATGCTGTCGACAATCACTTTGTCCTGATTATCGTGAGTTTCCCAATTATACATGGTTTTCCCTTTTACGATAGATTTATTGTTGTTGTCTGTTGGAAGATTTTCTGAGTTATTCATAAATTCACCTCATTATAATATATAAGATAGTTTTTATATAAGATATTATCTGCATTAATTTCCTGTCTATACTTGAAAAACATGGCATAGCATTGTAATATTAAAAGGTGTGTAAACATCAGAGGGAGAGTATAAATGTTAAATCTAAATGGTATGCTGTCTATTGTTATGCCGGCTTACAATGAGGAAAAACTTATATATCACAGTATCATGGAAACATTGAGAATTGTTGAAAAGTTTGTTCCTGAATTGGAGATTATTGCGGTTAATGATGGCAGTAAGGATAATACCAAAGCTGAGATAGAAAGAGCTATCAAGCAGGATAGCCGTGTGCGTATGGTAAGTTCTGAAAAGAACAGAGGCAAGGGTAATGCAATAATTGCCGGAGTGTCGCAGGTTGAAGGAAAGTATGTCGCATTTGTTGATGCAGACCTTGAACTTAATCCATCACAGTTAGAAGGTTATCTTAAGAAAATGCTTGATGATAATAAAGATGTTGTTATAGGCTGTAAGTTCCTTAAGGATTCCAAGCTTGATTATCCGTTTAAGAGGAAAGTGATAAGCATGGGCTATTATATAATGCTTCTAGTCTTGTTCCATCTTAATGTTAAGGATACGCAGACCGGGCTCAAGGTATTCAGGGTTGAGGCAATCAAACCGGTTGCACATCTTATAAGAACATCAGGGTTTGCTTATGATATAGAACTTTTAGTGGCGATTCACAGAAGGGGTTTTTCGATAGCACAGATGCCTGTGGAGGTTGTATATGTCAGGGATTCCGGTGTAAAGCGTATAGGAATGAAAGATATATGGCAGGCATTCTGCGATACATGGGCAATATTCGGGAGAGTTTACTTCAAACATTATTATGACTAATCAGGAGATGCATGTAGGATGAAAGAATTATTAAATACCATAGCAGGAAAATTATCAGGAATATGTAAGTCTGTATTTGTGGCACATGCAAAGGCATGTATTATTGCAGGCTCAGTCGTGGTTGCAGGAAGTGCAGCAACTGTAACAACAGTAGAGTATGTTAATCATCATAGCAGCAAAATGCAGGTACAGGCACAGGAGACAGAAGTAGAGACTGAGATAGACAGTAATCTTGATAAGCTGAGTGAGATTCTTACCGAAACACAAACAGAATCAGAGACAGAGATAGAGACTGCAACACAGGAAGAGATAGCAGAACTTGTTAAAGAGGCTGTTGCAGATGAGAATACAAGCAGTAAAGAATTATATGAGATAATTGATAAGGCAGCAGAGAACAGCAGTGCACCGATTCCGGTTAAAGATGTTGAGGACCTTGAGATAGTAGAAGATAATTCGTCAGAACCATCAAGAGAGGAGACTGAGGTTGAGGAGCCTGAACCAGATCAGCCAAGCTCGAATGATGTATATGAAATCAGCCAGTTGACATATGGTGTAGATGTTTCAAGATGGCAGGGAGATATAGACTGGTCAGCAGTTGCTGCTGATGGCATCACATTTGCAATGATAAAATGCGGTGGCGGAGATGATGGTTTATATGAAGACAGGAAATTTGAGCAGAATATACAAGGAGCACTTGCTAACGGTATACAGGTTGGTGTGTATTTCTATTCAGGTGCTTCTAATGCAAGAGAAGCATACGATGAAGCAAGTTACTGTATAAGTCTTATAAGGGATTACCAGATAACATATCCGGTTGCATTTGACTGGGAACTGGATGGTGATTATGATTCAGTAACAGAAGCCTGTGAGACGTTTTGTAATGTTATATCCAGCTATGGATATCAGCCTATGGTTTATTCTAACAGAAACAGATGGTATAACAATTTTGATGGGGAAAAGATTGCAAGTAAGTATAAAGTTTGGATGGCGGCATATTTTGGTAAGTTTTATTATGATTCAGTAAGATGGACTTATGGAGATGATCTTCCAAATTTCAGATATCATTATGATATGTGGCAGTATAGTTCAAGATGTTATGTTGATGGTATCAGTGGACAGGTAGATGTAGATATAGCATTTTTCGGCTATGCTAACTACCATGTTGATACTAAGGACGCTGTGCTTACGGTTACTAACAAGGAGATTAAGCGCACATACGGCGAAGGAATCGGAAGACTGACAGAGGAACTTAATCTGCTTGACGGAGTTAAGGGAATTAATACTATCGGATATGATATGGATATCGAGTATTCAATATATGATGAATCAGGCAATGAATACAGCGAGGAGGAAGCAATATCAACGGCCGGGAAATACACAGTAGAGTACCGTTTTAAAGACCCTAAGTCTGGCTGGATAAAGAACACAGCAAAGCTTGAGATTGAGGTTATAACAGAGGAATTTACAGGAAATGATATTGTTGTAAAGAATAACACTATGTCAAAGGATTATAATTTCAGGACAGGAGTCAGTTGTAAGAATAATCTTGGACAGGAAGCTGAATTAACCGGAGTTGTAATAAAGAAGGTTAATATAGAAACAGAGGAAGAAGATGTACTGACAGAGCAGCAGGCAATAGAAGAAAAGTACGACTTTGATAAGTACACCTATGTAGCAGAGTATGCTTTTAATGTGCCAGGAGAAGGAGAAGTTATTAAGAAAGCAGCTATTGTCAGAGGTGCAGAGGAATAACAGGAAGCAGATATGTGTGATTCAGATAAAGAAGTAGAAGACATAAAAACAGAAGAAAATGTGGAGAATGACGAAGCATCTACAGAGACAGAAGACTGTGAGAAGAAGGACTTGCCAGAAGAACCGCAGTATGAGATTCTTGATGTTGAGGAACTTCAGAGAAATTTCAGGGAAAAGGTTATCGATTTCTTCAAGGTTAAGAGTCATATTGTTGTGACATCAGTATCTGCAGCAGTTATTATAGCAGGAGTGATAACAGGGATTGTAGTAGGTATAAGCGTAAATAAAGCCTCTAAACATCAGCCGGCGATTGTAGAAGCAGCAGAGACCCAGACTGAAATGCAGACTCATACACAGCCTGAAAGTACTGAGCCGGAAGAAGAGGAATCTACAGAAGAAACATTTGAAGTGATTGATAATATCATGGAAAAGGTTGTTACTGACAGTGCTGTGACTCAGAAGGAAGATCCTTTGAAAAACAGAAATAATGCAACAGCTGGTGAAGTTATAAAGCCTGTGTTATATGTTGATAATGCAGTTTCAGGAAGTGTAAGTGTTTCATCAGTAAAGAAGTCAGGAACAGATGTTATATACAGCTTAAAAGGCAGAAAAATACAGGATTTCACGGCATCCCAGCTTGATAAATGCAGCAAGGGCAGTATTCTTGTTGAAGAAAACGGAACACAGAAGCAATATACAGGATATGTATATGAAACTGGAACTGTCAGTGTTACAGGTGGCTCTGAAAATGTTGTAACCAAATTTCTTATAAAAGATGACAATACAGAAACTTCTACAAAGCAGGAAGAAAGTACTTCTGCAAAGGCACCTGATAATTCACAAAAAGAAAGTGTCTCTAATATAGAAGAAAGTTCAAAATCTGAGACAGAAACTTCAACTGAAATAAAAACAGTTTCGTATATAGTTATGGAGGTTGAGGCACAGATTGAATATATATATGCTGATGGATGGCAGAATATAAAAGGAAAAAATTATTATTTTGAAAATTCCAACGCTGTAACAGGCTGGAAGAATATAGATGGAGTGCAATATTATTTCAATGCTGACGGTTCACAGGGGTCATCGCTTGTTATTGATGTGTCTACTTATAATGGAGATATTGACTGGAACAGTGTTAAAGCTTCTGGTATTAACTATGCTATGATAAGAGTTGGATATAGAGGATACGAAACGGCAAGACTTGTACTTGATAAAAGATTTCATAGCAATATGAGCCAGGCAACAGCTGCAGGAATTAAAGTTGGAGCTTATATTGTAACCCAGGCAGTGGATACTACCGAAGCGGTTGAAGAAGCAAGCTTTATTGTATCAGCCTGCAGTGAATATAATATTTCACTTCCTTTGGCAATTGATGTTGAGAGTGCAGGTAATGGAAGCGGACGAGGAGATAAGATATCATCATCACAAAGAACAGCCGTTATAAATGCATTTGCACAGACAGTAAGAAGCTGCGGTTACTCAGCAATACTGTATGCTAACAAGGACTGGATGAATAACCGTATATATGCAGGGAATGTAGGTTGTAGTGTATGGCTTGCACAGTATAACAGCAAATGTACATATACAGGACCATTTACAATGTGGCAGTTTACTGAGAAAGCACGTGTGAATGGTATATCAGGTAATGTTGACATGAGTGCATGGAAGCATTAAATGATGTGACTATATAAAACAACTGAAAAATCGTGACATTTCTTTAACAGAGTGGTATAATCAATCGGAATGTATATTCACGAGGAGATAAAATATGAGTAAGAATCAAGAACAGATGAAGGAACTGATTAATGATGTAAGGACTGGAAAGACTGATAAAGAGGTCTTATGCAAGGAGATACAGAAAGATGTAAACTGTCTTATATATCCGGTTTTTGGAGAGGATTACAAGAAACTTTCTCCAAGAGCGATTATTGATATATGTACTAATCTTGATAGTATTGATGTTAATAAGAATATTATGCGTCAGATTGCAACAAGAGTTTCAGTGTTTATGTTTAATCTTATAGATAATTCTACTATTAAGATAGATGATGATTACGAGTATGAGTATGGCAGAATTAAGGAAGATAAGGAATTATTTGACATAATAAAAGATAATTCCAGAATATTTAAAGATTTTAAGGCGTATGACAATGCACCTGATAATATTAAGTCATTATCAAGAGTCCAGACTATTATGATGGAACTTTACGGATATGAGATGCATTCAGTTGACGAGATAGAAACTTTGCTCGATATAGACAGTGCATTTATTCTTAAGCTTATTGCAATGATGAAGGATAATATACTCGGTATATCATCAGTTGTAGAGAATATGTCAGATTATGCTTCGTTTGATGAAAAAGAGACAGATGATTCTGATATTAAGATATATGGTGCAGAGCAGAAAGCAGCGGAAACAGAAGCTGCCGACGAGTACGAGGCTTATGAGCCTGAAAATGCAGATTTACCTGATAATGAATCAGATGAAGGGACAGAAAATGATGAATCGGACGATGAGGATTCTGATGAAGGTGTGTTATTTGAATATGACATGAATGGATATGAGAACAATGATTTTGATGATGTCCCTGTAAGGGGTGTTTCACTTATGGACAAGCTTACAGCATTTGTTGGAAGAGTGTTTCCGGGTGTACCAAGAGCAAGAAGACGTAATGTTGTATATGCGTCAATGGTGGTAATTCTTGTAGTGATTATCCTTATAGTGTCAATAGCAGCAATGGCTGGTGGTAACAGAAGAAAAGCCAATAATAAGAATAACAGCAATGAATGGAAACCGATGGAATATACAACCAAAGCACCTAAGGAGACTGCGACAAGTAAGGATAGTTCAACTGCAGCACACTCATCTCGAACTTCAGTAGCAGAAAGCACTAGCAGCAGGGAAGAGACAACAGCAGCTAATGAGAGAACAATTGCCGAGGATAAGAATAATAAACCAGCAGGAAGAAACGACAGCGATAATACCTCATCAGGTGGAGACGAAAGCACAGATAAGCCAGCAGGTGGAGACGAAAGCACAGATAAGCCATCAGGTGGAGACGAAAGCACAGATAAGCCATCAGGTGGAGACGAAAGCACAGATAAGCCATCAGGTGGAGACGAAAGCACAGATAAGCCATCAGGTGGAGACGAAAGCACAGATAAGCCATCAGGTGGAGACGAAAGCACAGATAAGCCATCAGGTGGAGATGAAAGCGGAGATAAGCCATCAGGTGGAGACGAAAGCACAGATAAGCCATCAGGTGGAGATGAAAGCGGAGATAAGCCATCAGGTGGAGATGAAAGCGGAGATAATAAGCCAGCAGGCGGAGATGACAGTAGCAATACACCAGCGGGTGGAGATACTTCAGCAGATAACTAATAAACATATTATCTATAACAGATATTTTAAGGAAGGATTGCTATGAAATGTGTAATATTAGCCGGGGGTAGTGGTGATAGTTTATGGCCATTGTCCAGAAGGCAGTTTCCAAAGCAGTTTATGAAAATAAAAGAAGGCCGTTCCATATTACAGGAAACTGTAGTAAGGAATATGCCATTCTGTGAGGAATTTATAATAGTTACCAATGAGAGCTATAAGAATATTGTTAATGGACAGATGAAAGCGTTCCAGAGTCTTAAGTACAGAGTTATCCTCGAGGGTACACCGAAGGGAACAGGAGCAGCTGTATTGTTAGGGACTATGTTTGCCAACCCGTCAGAATTAGTTCTGGTTGTTAATTCGGACAACCTGATTGAGGGTGATGGTTATAAAGATTCAATAATTGAGGCTAAAGAATATGCAAAAGAAGGATATCTTGCGGTATTAGGAATTAAACCAGAATCACAGTCATCCACTTATGGGTACATTCTCCGGGATAAAGAGAATGTTAAGAAGTTTATTGCAAGAATAGATTTCGATGAAGATGAGACAGAAGGTCTGCTTGGATATGATTATGATGAGGGGTATCTGTGGAACAGTGGAATACTTGTATTCAGGGCAGGGGATATGATTAATGCTGCAAGACGTCTTGCATCAGAACTGTACACTACCTGTAAGACAGCTAAGAGAAAGGTGCCGGCAATAAGAAGGTCTGTGAGATTTTCAGAGACGGTTATGCAGGCTATGCCACATGGCAGTATTGAAACACTTCTCCTTGAAAAATGTGATTCAATAAAAGTAGTCGAAGCACATTTCGAGTGGATGGATGTCGGCAACGCCAGCGATTTAGCTGAATTTGGAAACAATATTAAGTCAGAATGTGTTATCAAGAATGACTGCGATAATGTTAATATTATAAATAATGCACCGAAGAGACTTGTTGTCGCCAATGATTTAAGAGATCTTGTAGTTGTTAATACAGATGATGCAACATATATATCATCAAAGAAATCTGCTGATAATATCAAGCAGATTATGAAAGATAATATGGATACTTATGAAGCATTTTTCGATTATAACAGGACTACTTATAAGGAATGGGGAATACAGGAGATACTTAATTATTCACAGGGATATAAAGTCAGAAAGCTAACTGTTTTTCCAGGAATGTCAATGTCTCTTCACCGGCATGAAAAGAGAACTGAGCATTGGTCAATAGTTGAAGGTATTGCTACAATTACACTTGGTAATGAAACTGCTGATTATAACAAATATGAAAGTGTATTCATTCCAGTGGGAACGAAACACAGGATTGCTAATAAGACAGACAAGAATGTGGTAGTAATAGAGGTTGGTATTGGAGATAATATATCAGATACAGATCTTGTTAAGATATATAATAAGGATAACCCACAGGCATCTGCTAATTATGTAAGACTGGATAAGAGTCCTATTGCGAAGCTTGAACCTGCATTTAAGGATAATCTGTGGGGTGGAACCAAGATTCGTGATGTATATGGCAAGAAATGTGATTATGATGTCATCGGTGAGAGTTGGGAACTTTCAGCTCATCCTGACGGTCAGAGCCGTATAGCTGAGGGAAGATATAAAGGAATGCTCTTTAATGAGTACCTTAATATTATAGGAAAAGAAGCATTAGGCTGGAAATGTCAGGCACAGGACAGATTCCCTATCCTTATAAAGTTCATAGATGCAAAGCAGGCACTGTCTGTACAGATTCATCCTGATGATGAATATGCACTTGAAAATGAGAACGAATATGGAAAGAATGAGATGTGGTATGTAGTGGACAGTGAACCGGGATCATATCTGTACTGTGGGCTTTCAAGAGACGCATCTAAGGAAGAAATTCTTGAGAGAATTAATAATAATACAATCACAGACATACTTAATAAGATAGAGGTTAAAGCAGGCGATGTTGTTATGGTTAAGGCAGGAACAATCCATGCAATAGGCGCAGGTGTATTCATATGTGAGATACAGCAGAATTCTAACTGTACCTACCGTATGTATGATTATGACAGAAGGGACAAGTTCGGTAATCCAAGAGAACTTCATGTTAAGAAAGCACTTGATGTTGTTGATAACCATAAATATATCAAGGACAATAAGACAGAGGTTGTTATTGCAAGAAATGAACATTTCACAGAAGAAAGACTTGTCCAGTGCAAATACTTTGAAGTATATAAGTATGATGTCAATGACGAGGCAAAGATTACTGTTGATGAGGCATCCTTTGTTTCTGTACTTTTCATTAATGGCTCAGGAACTATTGAAACTGATGATTATGAAAAGACTATGGAGTTTAAAGCAGGTGACAGTTTCTTTGTAAGCGCAGGTCTTCGTTCAATAATAATTAAGGGACAGGCAACCATGGTTGTTACCAGAGTATAAAAAAATGTTTTACTTTGTTGTATATTGATGTATAATGACGAGAGAATTCTTTTTAAAGGAGAGTATGATAATGTTATCAGTAGTAATACCAACATTTAATGAAAGCAAGAACATCAGAAATCTTGTAGCACAGATTGATGTTGCTTTGAAGGGTGTTGATTATGAAATTGTCTTTGTTGATGACAGTAAGGACAATACACCTGATGTGATTATGGAAGTTGCTAAGGAATATCCACAGGTGAGAATGGAACATAGAAAGAATGGTACAGGATTAGCAACTGCTGTTCTTGATGGTTTTAAGCTTGCAAAGGGCGAATATATGGCATGTATGGATGCTGATTTACAGCACCCACCAATCGTTCTTAAATATATGTATAGGGCTATGGAAAGTGGTGCAGACTTCTGTATACCTAGCCGGCTTATTCCAGGTGGAGATGATGGCGGACTTAACTGGTACAGAAAGTTCGTATCTGGAACAGCAAGAAAGATAGGACAGGTTATGTTGCCTTGCCTTAGAAAGATATCAGATCCTACAAGCGGACTCTTTATGTTCAGAAGAGAAGTTATTGAGAATGCTGACCTTCAGCCAATTGGATGGAAAATTATGGTAGAAGTTCTTGCAATGGGTACATATAGCAAGGTTGTAGAGATTCCATACAAGTTCCAGCAGAGAACTGAAGGTGAATCAAAGCTTTCAGGAAAGGTTACGTTAGAGTACTTAAAGCAGCTCAAGAACCTTAGAAAGAGATATAATAAGAGCAACAGGTACGAGGTTGAAATATGGTCAACTGAGCGTATGATGAAAGGCGACAAATAATATCGTAACATAAGACATATAATAAGCCACAGAACGAGATGTTATATGAAGTTTTGTGGCTATATTAGTATAGAACATAAAGGAGATAACAATGGCAATATTAGTTACAGGCGGTGCAGGCTTTATTGGAAGCCACACAGTAGTAGAACTTCAGAATGCAGGTTATGATGTTGTAGTTGTTGATAATCTTGTTAATTCAAGCAGAAAGTCTTTAGAAAGAGTCGAGAAGATTACAGGAAAGGAAGTTACATTTTATGAGGCAGATATCAATGACGCTGCAGCATTAAATGAGATATTTGAGAAGGAAAGTATAGACAGTGTTATACATTTTGCTGGACTTAAGGCTGTAGGTGAGTCAGTAGCAAAGCCACTTGAGTATTATATGAATAATATATCCGGTTCACTTACACTTTTTGACGTTATGAGAAATCATGGTGTCAAGAATATTATATTCTCATCTTCAGCTACAGTTTATGGAGATCCTGCATTTGTTCCTATTACAGAGGAATGCCCTAAGGGCGAGATTACTAATCCTTATGGCAAAACTAAGGGAATGCTTGAGGAGATTCTTACAGATATCCAGAAGGCTGACCCGGAATGGAATGTAATTCTTTTAAGATACTTTAACCCAATTGGAGCACATGAGAGCGGAACAATAGGAGAGAATCCTAACGGAGTTCCTAATAATCTTATGCCATATATAACACAGGTTGCTGTTGGAAAGTTAAAGGAACTTGGGGTATTTGGTAATGATTATGATACTCATGATGGAACAGGAGTAAGAGATTATATTCATGTTGTTGACCTTGCACTTGGACATGTTAAGGCCATAGAAAAGCTCAACGATAATCCGGGAATTGTAATATATAATCTTGGAACAGGTAATGGATATTCAGTACTTGATATAGTAAAGAATTTTGAGGCTGCTACAGGAATACATATACCATATGTAATTAAGGCAAGAAGACCAGGTGATATCGCAACATGCTACTGTGACGCAGGTAAGGCAGAGAGAGAGCTTCACTGGAAAGCAGAGCGTGATTTAAAGACTATGTGTGCTGATTCATGGAGATGGCAGAAGAATAATCCTAACGGATATGATGATTAAGGAGTAGATTATGGGTAAGTATTTTGGAACAGACGGATTCAGAGGAGAAGCAAATGTAACTCTTACAGTTGACCATGCATTTAAGGTGGGAAGATTCTTAGGCTGGTATTATGGAAAAAACCATGAGAATGGTAAGGCAAAGATTGTTATTGGTAAGGATACAAGAAGAAGCAGTTATATGTTTGAGTATTCTTTGGTAGCCGGTCTTACAGCATCAGGAGCAGACGCGTATCTTCTTCATGTTACAACTACACCAAGTGTTTCTTATGTTGCAAGAACAGAAGATTTTGATTGCGGAATTATGATTTCTGCAAGTCACAATCCTTTCTATGACAATGGAATTAAGCTTATTAATGCTGCAGGTGAGAAGATGAAAGAGGATGTTATCGCTGAAATCGAGAAGTACCTTGATGGTGAGCTTGGAGAAATTCCATACGCAACACGAGAAAACATTGGATGTACAGTTGATTACACAGCAGGTCGTAACAGATATATGGGATATCTTATGAGTCTTGCAATTTATTCATTCAAAGGAATAAGAGTAGGTCTTGATGCTTCTAATGGTAGTGCATGGACACTTGCAAAAGCTGTATTTGACGCACTTGGAGCTAAGACATATGTTATAAATGCTGCTCCGGACGGAACTAATATTAATGCAAACTGCGGTTCTACACATATTGAAGGACTTCAGGATTTAGTAAGAAGAGAGCATCTTGATGTAGGATTTGCGTTTGACGGTGATGCTGACAGATGTCTGTGTGTAGATGAGAAGGGCGAGGTCATAACAGGTGACCATATTCTCTATATCTATGGATGTTATATGAAGGACAGAGATAAGCTTGTCGGAAACAAGGTTGTAACAACAGTAATGTCTAACTTCGGACTTTACAAAGCATTTGATGCAGTAGGAATTGAGTACGAAAAGACTAAGGTTGGCGATAAGTATGTATATGAGTGTATGTCAGAGAACGGCTACCGTATAGGTGGAGAGCAGTCAGGACACATTATATTCTCTAAATATGCAACAACAGGTGATGGAATTATCACAGCCCTTAAGATGATGGAGGTTATGCTTGCAAAGAAGAAGACATTGTCAGAGCTTGCAGCACCACTTGTTATATATCCACAGGTTCTTAAGAACATCAGGGTTACAGATAAGACACAGGCACAGGATGATGCAGATGTTAAGGCTGCAGTTGAGGCAGTTGCCAATGCACTTGGCGCAGATGGAAGAATCCTCGTACGCGAAAGCGGAACAGAGCCTGTTGTCCGTGTAATGGTTGAGGCAGGAAGCACAGAAGAGTGTGAAAAATATGTCGACCAGGTTATAGATGTCATAAAGAGCAAGGGATATGCTGTGTAAGTTTCGTGTACATTTGTAAGGTGAACACGCACGCTCCAAGTGTCTGTCTGTGGCATTCGCTTTCAGTATTCCTGCGCTTAGCAGGAGTAAATGCCGCTATCTACAAAGTTTATTACGGTCCACCAAATCAAACGCGCTTCGCTTGAACGAGCTTGTGAACTGACCTTATGTATATAGCGGCATTAACTCCTACACAGCTCGTCATAATTCAAGCGAATGCCACAGACAGACACTTGGAGCTGGTTGTCATCTTCCAAAGAGACATAAACAAACATCAGTATTCCTGACGGGAAGTTATGCCAAGAGTGGATAGTTGACACTATATACACAAATCAAAACTTTATATGAATATTTTCAACACCTCCACATAAGATTAAATAGGTCTTATTGTGGGGGTGTTTTTATGTGTGGAAAATTATGGGGAAAAATCATGACGTTTGTGTTGGCATTGTTGATAATTATGCCTGCGTGTGCCATGACAGGGTGTTCTGGCAGCAAAGAGCCAGATAATAAGACCAGTGTTGATTATACAGTGGTTGAAAATGCAGACCTGCCGGAAGAGCTTAAGAAGCTTATTGAAAGCAAAAAAGATAAAGTGATGAGGCTTACATATACGACTAAGGATTATACATATGTTGTGGCTGGTTATGGAACAAGGGAAACAAGTGGATATTCAATTAAGGTAAATGATGTATACACAGGAGATAATGCACTGTACATTGATCTTAATCTGATAGGTCCGGCAGCGGGGGAAGCTGTAAATGAGATTGACACATATCCGGTAATAGTGCTTAAGATGGAGAGACGTGAAGAAAGCGTTGTTTTTAAAATGTAGAATGTATAGGAGGTCAGTCTGTGAGACTCAGAACAGAAAATATTCATGAATATCGTTTGAAATGTAATACAGTGGCACAGATTACGCTTGATGATGATTTTAATGTGCCGGACACAAAAGATGATATTGAACTTATAGTGAAAGAATGGGGAAATGTCCAGACCGACAGTGTAAAGGTAAATAAGGATAAAGCTGCAGTTGATGGGCAATTAAAATTTTCACTTCTTTATATAGGTGCATCATCTGACTCAGAAAGAATGCAGCCGGTCAAAATGACAGGGAAAATGAGTTTTTCTGAAAATGTCAATCTTTCGGGTGACTGTACAGGTGATTATGTTACATGTCAGGCATCAATAGAAGATCTTAGTATTAAAGCAATTAATTCAAGAAAAATAAGTGTTAAGGCGATAGTTACCCTTAAACTTATATGCGAGAGTCTGCAGGATATACAGATGATAACGGGTGTGGATGAGACGGAGAATACGGACATTCAGCAGTTAAAGGAAGAATTGGAATTTGTGCAGCTTGCAGTTAATCAGCGTGATAATTTCAGAATAAGAGAAAATGTATCACTTCCGGCCGGAAAACCAGAGATACAAGAAATAATCTGGGATGATGTAGATGTAAGGAATCTGAATACAAGGCTTGCAGATGATGGACTTAAGCTTGCTGGTGATTTAGATATATTTGTAATGTATATAGGAAATGGAGAAACAGGAAATGTGCAATGGTACGAGACAACAGCATCATTTGAAGGAAGTCTGGATATAAGTGGTTGCAATGCAGATATGATTCCATATGTTAATTTTCAGATAATTGGAAAGACAGTTGAGGAGCGGCCTGACTTAGATGGTGAAAACCGCGATATTGCAGTTGAAGTGGTTCTTGATATGGATGTAAAAGCATATGAGGAGCGTAAGAAGGATGTTATAGCAGATATATACTCGCCTTCATATGATATGGAAATAGAGAATGCAGATACACAGCTGCGTTGCCTTGTTGTACGAAATAATGTATCAAGCCGTGTTTCAGGTAATCTCCAGCTTGAGAATTATGCTGACCTTATGCAGATATGTAACTGTACAGCTACGGTGCAGCTTGACGATGTGACATATAAAGAAGGAGAGCTGGTTGCGGAAGGTGTTGTAAGTGCAAATGTATTTTACATAACTTCAAGTGACAGTCAGCCGCTTGGCAGTGTGCATACAATCATTCCGTTTGCAGGTACAGTTAAGATTGATGGTGTCAGTTCAGATTCACTTGAATACAACATAAAGCCGTCAGTACAGCAGCTTTCAGCCACAATAAACAGTGCTGGTGTAATAGAGGTTAAATCATCAGTTTCACTGGATGTAATTGTTTTTAGAAACTTTGAGTATAGTGGCATAAAAAGTGCTTATATGTCAGAGGAAAAATGTGATCTGTCAAAGATGCCGTCAATGACCGGGTATATTGCTGATGGCACTAAAACATTATGGGATGTATCTAAAATGTATCATACAACAGCAGATTCAATAAAGGCAAGTAATCCTAAATGTGCTGATGGACTGTCAGAGTCTGTGATTATACCACGGGGTACCAAGCTTCTTCTTGTGAAGGCATAGACATAAAAAGAGGTACAGTCTGTAAAGTCTGTACCTCTTTTTATGTCTGGTTATGAATTCTTTCCGGCAAAGTAATCGTCGAATTTCTTAAGAACAGCATCTCTTGTGTTCTGGGAAATATCAGGGAGTTCCTTGCCCCATGTTTTAGTGGCTTCTTTAAAACCTTTTTCAAATGCTTCTTTCATCTTAGTCATCTTTTCTTCATCATCACCTGCGAGTGCCTGTGCAAATGAGAAGATTCTTTCAGATGTCTGTTTAACACCCCAGTAACCGTTTTCAGAAATATCTTCCTTAGCCTGTGCAATAGTGTCAGCGTCTGCTGTGAAGTTACCGCCAGCAAGTGCCTTCCACATATCATCGGCAGTTCCAATAGTTATTCCCTGTTTAGAGAACATCTTAGTAACGAGGCTTTGCATCTGAGCCATGCGTGTTTCCTGGTCAGCCTTTAACTGGGCAACAATAGAAGCGTTAGAAGCTTTCTTGTTAACAGCTGCTACTAAACCTTCAGACTGTGAAGCATGTTCATAAGTTGCCGCTACACCTGAATAAGCTGTAGTCTTAGAAATCTCTTTAGTTGAAACCTTCTTATCAGAACCAGAAACAGTATTTGTTTCATAAGCCTGATAATTTGAATTAACTCCGTTTAATGACATTATATCCCTCCTTGGACTTTTATTGTAGTGTTTCTATAGTGTATATCGGTAAATGTATTTCTTTAATTAACCTTCTGTTTTTTCAATTTTTATAGTAGATTTCTTCCATATTCCTGTCCAGTAGAGGCCATAAAGTATGGCAGCGGATGTTCCATTACTGATTACGACAGCATACCATACAGATTCAACCCCCATATTAAGCACATTGGCACATACCCAGAGGGTCAGCAGACGGAATATCCAGATTCTTGAAGCGTCGACAATCATGGTTATCATGGTGTGACCGCTTCCCTGAAAAAGTCCCTGAGTGACATTGTAAAATGCGTTGCTCCAGCACCAGAATGCCATAAGTGAGAGGAAATCTGTTGCCAGCGGAATAACTCTTTCATCAGTTGAGAAAAATGTTACCATAGCCTGAGATATAAATCTTCTTGACAGAATCAAACCAAAGAATAACAGAAACAGTGCACCAATACGGAGTGCGTAATGGTAAGCCTTGTCTGTTCTGTCTTTCTGTCCGGCACCAATATTCTGTCCCACTATAGTTGATATGGCGGAGCCGATACCATTTGCAGGCATTGTAATGATGCTGTTTATCTTGTTTCCGATACCATAAGCGCTTGTTGCAATAAATCCATAAGCATTAACATTTTTAGTCATAAGAAGGAAACCAAGTTGCATAGTGCTTCCGCCGATTGCTGTTGGAAGTCCGATTTTTACAATCGAACCCATCTTGCTTTTATCAAACTTAAATCCCCTGAAATTAATTCTTATAAGCTGTTCTGGTCTTGTAAGTACAATAAGTGCAATCACTGCACATGGAATTTTGGCAATGAGAGTTGCAAGGGCAGCACCAGCGATACCCCATTTGAAAACCATAAGGAATAACGGGTCTAATATAAGATTAATAACAACGCCAAACATATTAAGAAGCATTGGTTTTACTGTGTCGCCCTGAGACTGTTTGACTGATGTGAAGAGGTTAATGGTAAACAGAAAAGGCAGATCAAGTACTACAATTCTTATGTATGTAAGTCCGTATTTATATATACTTCCTTCAGCACCGAGCCATTTCACAAGTCCCGGAGAGACAAGCCAGCATATAAGTGCGCATAATACTGAAAATGCAAGTGAAGTAAGGCAGATGTGGTTAGCCATTGAATTAGCCTGTTCATCCTCTCTTGCACCGAGGTACTGTGATATAAGAATTGCACCTGCAGTTGTTATGCCGTTACCGAAATTAATCAGGATATTCTGGAAAGGTGAAACAAGCGTGATAGCCGACTGGTTCTCAGTACCTATTCTTCCCAGCCAGAAAGTATCTGTAAGATTGTACATTGACTGGATAAAACTATTGATCATAACTGGAATTGCAAGCATGAGAATTGCATGAAAGAGATTACCATTAAGAATCATATTTCTTTTATCTTCACTTATTGGTTTTGCCATGATAAGCCCCCTTGTTTTAATAAATGTGTTGAAAATGTTTCTTTAAATACAGAAAAATAATCAAAATACTGATTATTTGTTGACATTTCAAAATCCTTTATACATAATATAAGCATAAAAAACAGTGATTTCTACAATTAAACGAAAAAATATTCTTTATAATACAGAAAAATTACTATAATAGACGCAAATGTGTTTGAGATAAGGAGTGGTTATATGTTTCAGGATATGTCGAAGGATTTTGATATCAAGAGGATAAAAAGAAGTAATACCAGTTGTAGTACAGGGGTAGGGGCACATGTGCATCCGTTTAATGAGATATTCTATCTTTCGAGCGGAGAGTGTACAAGTTTTATTGACCACAACATTTATAAGTTTGGAAAAGGTGATCTTGTTATTGTTCCAAGCGGATGTCTTCACAGGACAACTTATAATGGAAAAGGAATGCATGAAAGAATTGTTATAAGCTTTAGAAATGATGCAACTGAATGGATTCAGAACCAGACTGGTAAAGAACTTATGGAAAATTGCATGAAGCCGGGAGTTGTTAATATTCCTGAAAAAAGAAGAGATTATGTTGTTGCTCTGCTTGACAAACTGCTATTTGAAAATGATTCTCCTGATGAGCTGTCGCCGGCATTTATAAAGGTTGGGCTAATTGAACTTCTGCTGTTTATTATCCGCTGTAAAAATTATGAGGAAAATGTTATTAAGGAAATAGATGTGGATAACAGGATTATTCAGGAGGTTGCCACATATATATATGAACATTATGCAGATAATCTGTCTTTAGAGTATGTTGCAGATAAATTTAATCTTAGCAGGTCATATCTTTCAAAGAAATTTAAGACAGCAACCGGATTTGGATTTAAGGAGTACATTATTAATGTAAGAATTCAGAACGCCTGCAATCTGCTGCTTGAAACAAACAAATCAATTACTGATATTGCATTTGAATGTGGCTTTAATGACAGTAATTATTTTGGAGATGCTTTCAGGAAAGCAAAGGGGATATCTCCACATAAGTACCGTAAAAATGAAACTTTTTAAAAGTGCATTTTAAATATTGTACTTGATTTCATACAATATCTTTAATATAATAGTTTTGAAAATGGATTTTGTATACAAGGTTAGGTAATATATGGAAAGTATCAGATTAAAGGCAAGAGCCAAGATTAATCTTGGACTTGATGTTATTGGAAGACGCGAGAACGGATATCATGATGTAAGAATGGTAATGCAGACTGTTGGTTTGTATGACCGTATTATAATGACAAGGATTCCGGAGGAAGAGATAAGAATTAAGACTAATATAGGATTTCTACCTGTGAATGAGAATAATCTTGTTTATAAGGCAATTATGCTTATGAAGAATAAGTATAAGCTGGATGGAGGAATTGAGGTTGATCTTAATAAATTCATTCCGGTTGCGGCAGGAATGGCTGGAGGTTCAAGTGATGCTGCATGTGCATTATTTGGAATGAACAGGCTTTTCGAACTTAATGTTCCAATGAGAGAGCTTATGAAGCTTGGTGTTGAGATTGGGGCAGATGTTCCATACTGTCTTATGAGAGGAACAGCATTAGCTGAAGGAATTGGAGAGAAGCTTACAAGGCTTCCGGATATGCCATTTTGTCATATTCTTATAGCAAAGCCTCCGGTAAATGTATCAACTAAGCTTGTGTATGAGAAACTGGATAACACAGATGTTAAGCTGCATCCAGATATAGATGGAATAATTGAGGCTATTAAGTTAAATGATGTTGCACTTGTCGCTTCAAGAATGGGAAATGTTTTAGAGTCAGTTACAGTGCCGTTGTATCCTGTCATTGACAGCATTAAGAAAGATATGATAGAACATGGTGCAATTAATGCCATGATGAGTGGCAGTGGACCGACAGTTTTTGGAATATTTCCAGATGAACAATCAATGATAGCCTGTCAGCAGTTCTTAAGACAGAAGGGTGAGGCAAGGCAAGTGTATACAACGGAAACATTTACACCATAATATATGTGGAAATAATACACATTCAGAGTAATAGAGAAAGGCAAGGTTTTATATGAAAGGTGAACTTAAGATGGATGTTAATGACTATCTCCCATTAAGAGATGTGGTTTTTAATACTTTAAGACAGGCAATTCTCCGTGGTGAGATGGAGCCAGGTGAAAGGCTTATGGAAATTCAACTCGCCGATAAGCTTGGAGTGAGCAGAACTCCTATAAGAGAGGCAATCAGAAAGCTTGAGCTGGAGGGTCTTGTTATAATGATTCCAAGAAAGGGAGCAGAGGTTGCCCATATAACCGAGAAGGACATGAGAGATGTCCTTGAGGTAAGAGCAGCACTTGAGGAGCTTGCAGCAACACTTGCATGCCGCAATGTTACTCCGGAGCGTATTGAAGAACTTAAGATGGCAAATAAGAGATTCGAGGCAGCAATTATATCTAAGGATGTGGTTGCAATTGTAGATGCTGATGTGAATTTCCATGATATTATATATGCAATGACAGATAATCAGAGACTTATTCAGATTATTAATAATTTAAGAGAGCAGATGTACAGATACAGACTGGAATATGTTAAGGATGCAAGAGCACATTCTATTCTTATCAGTGAACATAAAGACATCATTGATAAGCTTTCTAAGAAAGATGAAGAGAATACTAAGATTGTCATAAGACAGCATATTACTAATCAGGAAAAGGGTATTATCAGACTTCTTAACAAATAATACTAAAGTTACATGGAGGCTGGCTGTATTCGCCAGCCTTTGTTAGTTTGTAAATTCCTGTTTATTATGGAAATATATGGATATAATCCCAGATATGAAGATATATCAGGGGGTAAATATCATATGAACATTAAAAAGAAACTTGGAATTCTGCTTATTGTTATAATAGCTGTCAGTGGACTGGTTGGTTATTACAGAGTGTCTTATGCAGGAAATTTAGAGGCAGTTACAGAAGGCATATCTGAGAGTATTATAAGATTCCATGTGAGGGCCAACAGTGATTCTCAGGAAGACCAGGAGGTTAAGCTTAAGGTTAAGGAAGCAGTAGTTGATTACATAAGACCGGCTCTTTCAGAGTCAGATTCTCTTTCAGAGTCAAGAGCTATATTAGAGGCAGAAAGTGATAATATCAGAAATGTTGCTATTAAAACCTTGCGGGATAATGGATTTATGGAAGATGTAAGCGTGTATTTTGAGAAAAGTTATTTTCCGGTTAAATCATACGGTGATGTAACATTTCCTGCAGGATACTATGAGGCTTTCAGAGTTGATATAGGTGATGCAGAGGGAAAGAACTGGTGGTGTGTGCTGTATCCGCCATTATGTTTTGTGGATGCGGTGTATGGCGTAGTTCCAGAGAATTCTAAGGAAAAGCTTGCAGGAGTTCTTACAGACGAAGAATATAAGACAGTAACTGACAGGGGCTGTAAAGTCAGATTTAAATATTTAACATTTATAAATGAACTGCTTGGGTTATAAGCAGTCAGTGGAGGAAGGACGATTGAATAATAAGGATAAGGTCTTTATTAAGATTAAAGGTTTATATACGGGAACAATGGACGAGGAAGCCTCGTGTGATGGTGAAGAGGTTGAAGTAATTGAGTCACAGGACGATGAGGTCGAAGTTATAAATGTCGGCACATACTCGGTTGTCAACGGCAAGGAATATATACGGTATGAGGAAGTATATGATGACTCACAGGAACGGTCAAGCAGCATAATTAAGATTGATGGTGACAGCGTAGAAGTGACAAAGAAAGGCGTTGTATCTACGAAGATGAGATTTACCATGGGCAGTAAAAATATGACTTATTACCAGACACCTTATGGAAATATGAGCCTTGGTATTATAACGAAAAGTCTTGAAATTGAACGAACTGAGGATACAATAAGTATATATCTTGTGTATGGAATGGAAGTGAATTGTGAACATCTTTCAGATTGTGATATGCAGATAACAATAACAACCAGAGAACTTAGAATTGATGAATAGTACATTTTTCTTTGAAAAAGGAGTAGTTATGAAGAAACAGTTTGATGAGAGAAATCTTACAATGGTAATGGATTTTTATGAACTTACAATGGCTAATGGTTATTTTAAGGATGAGGACAAGGAAAGAAAGGTTGCATTTGATGTATTCTACAGAAAGAATCCTGATAATGCCGGATATGCTATATTTGCAGGTCTTGAACAGATTATTGAATATATAGAGAATCTGCATTTTGATGAAGATGATATTGAATACTTAAGAGGTCAGGGGCTTTTTGGGGAAGAATTCCTTGCATACCTTGCTGATTTTAAGTTCAGGGGAGATATTTATTCATTCCCGGAAGGAACTATTATGTATCCTAATGAACCTGTAATCACTGTTGTTGCACCATTACTTGATGCACAGCTTGTTGAGACTGCAATTCTTCTTCAGGTTAATCACCAGTCACTTATTGCGACCAAGACAAGAAGAATCGTTCGTTCAGCTAAGGGACGTGCTGTATCAGATTTCGGTGCAAGACGTGCACATAACATGGATGCAGCTGTATATGGTGCAAGAGCAGCTTACATCGGAGGTGCGGTTGGAACAGCTACTGTTCTTGCCGGTCAGATGTTTAATATTCCAATCAGTGGAACAATGGCACACAGCTGGGTAATGTTCTATCGTGATGAATTTGAAGCATTTAAGCATTATGCAGAGAATTACCCGGATGCAACTGTGCTTCTTGTAGATACTTATGATGTTGTTAAATCAGGTATTCCTAATGCCATCAGATGTGCAAAGGAAGTGCTTGAGCCAATGGGCAAGCGTCTTAAGGGCATCCGTCTTGACAGTGGTGACCTTGCATACCTATCTAAGAAGGTAAGAAAAATGCTTGATGATGCGGGGCTTACTGACTGCAAGATAGTTGTTTCCAACAGTCTTGATGAATGGACTATTATGTCAATCTTAGAGCAGGGCGGCTGCATTGACAGCTTTGGTGTAGGTGAGAGACTTATAACAGCAAAGTCTGATCCTGTATTTGGAGCTGTGTACAAGATTGCAGCAGTAGAGGAGAATGGAGTATTCCAGCCAAGAATTAAGATTTCTGAAAATGTTGAGAAGATAACGAACCCGGGACTTAAGAAGGTTTACAGAATATATGACGAGAATAAAAAGGCAATAGCAGACCTTATAGCAGGTGCTGATGAGGTTGTTGACCTTTCAAAGCCTTACCGCTATGTAGACCCTGTAAAGCCTTGGAAGAACAGATACTTTGAAAACTGCACAGCAGTAGAGTTACAGCAGCTTGTTGTAAAGAACGGCAAGCGTGTAATGGACAGAGTATCTATTGATGAGATTAAGAAGTATGTTCAGGATCAGCTCACTGATAATATATGGGAAGAAGAGCAGAGATTTGAGAATCCTCATAACCATTATCTTGATATGAGCCCGGCATATTATGATATGAAGATGTCACTTCTTCATAAGTTGACTGACTAGAGGAAAGTGGCAGACGGACGGGGGCAGGGTGTGTATATGCTGCATCGTAAGACACGCTCCCGCTCGTGGAAAGGCGTAGCGGTACTAGGCGCACTGCCTCACTTCGTGAGGTGCGTTTGCCAAGTGCCGACGCCTTTCCAACGGTCTTACGCTACAGCATATGCACACCCTGTCCCCTTACACTGTCACTTCCCCTGTCCGCCATTGGCGGAGGCGGGGCTGGCGAGAGAGATTTCCGCAGAGAGCGATGGTGCCAAAGGCACCAAGCAAGAGTTTGTGGGGAGGTGGGCGGATTGTGTGGGTATATGTCATTTTCAGACCGTTGGAAGTGCGTCGGCACTTAGTGAACGTACCTCACGAAGTGAGGCAGTGAACTTAGTGTCCGCTACGCACTTTCACGAGCGGGAGCGTGTCTGGAAATAACATATACCAACACACTCCGACCCAAGTCCAACACAAAACACTTGCAATTACTGATTGTTTTGATATAATTAACTAGTATATGAAAAGTTAACGAAGGAGTAGTAAATATGCCAGTTTGGAGTATTGTTTTATTGATAGTTATTGCTGTACTTATAGCAGCACTTGTTGCACTTACTATTGTGGGTAAAAAGCTTCAGAAGAAGCAGGAAGCTAATAACGCACAGTTAGAGGCTGCAAAGCAGGTTATGTCGATGCTTGTCATTGATAAGAAGATGATGAAGATGAAAGATGCCGGACTTCCTAAGATGGTCTTAGACCAGACACCTAAGGCATTCAGAGGTCGTAAGATGCCAATCGTTAAGGCAAAGATTGGACCAAGAGTTATGTCACTTATGTGTGATCCTAAGGTATTTGACCAGATTCCAATTAAGGCAGAAGTCAAGGCAGAAGTAAGTGGTATCTATATTGTAGGCATCAAGTCTGTAAGAGGTGGAAAGATTGTAGTTCCTGAAAAGAAAAAAAAGGGATTTTTTAAGAAGAATAAGTAAGAATGAGAGGCTGCATCAGCGGATATGCTGGTGTAGTCTTTTTTTCTGCCGTGAGGGAGGGCTGTGGCTGTGGTATATGTCGTTTTCAGACACGCTCCCGCTCGTTAAAATGCGTAGCGGATACTAAGCGCACTTACTCACTGCGTGAGGTACGTTTGCTAAGTACCGACGCATTTTAAACGGTCTGGAAACGACATACACCCCAGCCACAGCCCACTACTTCCGGTAGAAAATCAATTACCAGCGTTGCCGCACTGCTGCGCGTGGCGCAGGATGTGCGGATTGAATACTACGGTGGTAAAAAACATATATGAGGTTCCGCCACCTGCCCCTGCAAAGTTTTGGCAGGAAACAAGCGTCTGTAGATTAAGCGAAGTGTAAGGTCATAACAAGAATAAGGTGTGATTTTCAGACCGTTGGAAACGCGTCGGCACTTGGCAAGTGCACCTCACGAAGTGAGGCAGCGAGCCTAGTACCGCTACGCGTTTCCACGAGCGGGAGCGTGTCTGAAAACCACACCTTATTCTTGTTGTGACCGTCCGTTCACATTATACAAGTGCCTTGTTTTCCTCATACATCTTCTTAATAAGATCCTGCACATCCTTGGCAAGAGTTTTTTTCTGCTCGCGGTCCATGCTGGCGACATCGATTGGCTTGCCAAATTCAAGGACAGTGTGAGTCTTTTTAAAGAATGGAAGGTGGTCTTCTAATGCAGCAGATGTGTTGTTCTGTACCATAGGAATAATCCTGCAGCCTGATTTTTCAGCAAGCTTAAAGCTTCCTGCATGGAAAGGAAGAACACCATCAATGCTTTTATTTCTTGTTCCTTCAGGGAATATAACAATTGAAGTTCCAGCTTTAAGGTAATCAATACCGGTAAGGATAGTCTTTAAACCTTCTTTCATATTCTTTCTGTCAAGGAAGAGGCAGTAAAGATATTTCATCCATATATTAAGAAGAGGGACTTTTTCAATCTCTTTCTTGGCAACAAAGCCAGTTCTGGGTTTCATGTATGTGTAAGAAATAATTGTGTCGAAGAAACCATGGTGATTGCCTACAAAAAGTACAGCTTCTCCGTCTTTAGGGAGGTTTTCAAGTCCTTTTACAGTTGTTGTAACACCAGACAGAAAAAGAACAACCTTAAAAACACCCTGCACAAAGCGGAGACTTCCGCGATCCTTAGCATCCTGATTGAACCTGCCAATAAGCCAGAATACAGGAAGCATTATAAGGCTGGCAAAGAATATTATTATTGCAAATATAACGATTAATATGAGTCTTATCATTGTATGTTCTCCATTTCATTTTTGATATTAAGTTAAGCCTAGTAGCGCGAGATATCTCAGCTCTTTACATAGGCCTTCGCTCCACTAGAATAGTGAATTTCACCTTCATTAGTCACAAATACAGCTTCAATTCCGTCAAGGCTTTCAATAAGCTTCATGCCATCATCAAGACCCAGACAGAAGCAGGTAGTGCTTAAGCAGTCTCCGGTAAGCGAATCCTTTGATAGAATAGTAACATCAGACAGGTCGTTGTCATAAGAATAGCCTGTAGCCGGGTTAAGTATATGATGGTAAAATGTGCCGTCATCAGCATAGAAATACCGCTCATAGTTGCCGGATGATACAACAGAGGAATCATCAACAGAAAGAGCAACCAGCACTTCATTATTGGCTGCAAATGGCTTCCTTACGCCGATTCCAAAGTTATCCGTGTTAGTTTTCTTACCTATACATAAAACATTGCCACCAAGATTGATTATAGCACGTTTTACACCATTTTCTTCAAGAAAATCTTTGATTTTGTCGGCAATATAGCCTTTAGCAACAGCTCCGAGGTCAAGGATGACATCATCAGGCTTGCTGATTGAATAAGTACCATCACCGTTATCGGACACACTGACTCTGGTGTAATCAACATGTGTCAAAGCTTCGGCAATATGTCCGCTGTCAGGAACTTTCGGTGATTCCGCGGTGAAGTCCCACAGTCTGGAAACGCTTCCTATTGTTATGTCAAATGCTCCATTACTCAAAGCAGCATATTCAAGTCCGGCACTTACTAATTCATACATTTCCTTAGATATGCTTGTTGTCTGGTTAGAATTAACCTTTGATAACTCGCTATCTTCCTTAGTCCTTGAAAAAATGTTTTCGTAGTAGTCACACAGATTAAGAGCTTCCGTAAGAGTATTCTTAGAAACACTTGTGTATGAGTCAATCTGCACAAATGTGTTTAACTTAAAGCCGTTCACAGACTCCGGGGTAGTCAGTGTAACTGCAGGTTTTTCGCAGGCGGTAAGCACAAAGCCCAGAGCCAGAATAACAGTAAACACATATGAAAAGCATTTTATTTTATTAAATTTCTTCATAGAATAATTACCGGAATAAACCGGCATCCTCCAAAAATTATTAACACATTGAGATTATAACAGTTTAACGCTGTATAAAAAAGTGAAATTAGTGTGAAATTACTTTTATTTTTTTGATAAATGTGCTATAAATATAAGGCTTGCTGTTAGGCAGAAATGTTTATGTATGTAGAAATGAGGAAGTATATGAAAAAGAAGTTATTTAGTGTGTTACTTGTAGGTGCACTTGCAGCATCATTAGTAGCATGTGGTAAAACAGAAAAGAAAGAAGCTAAAGCTTCTACAGCTAACACAGAGATAAATGCAGAAGAGTATGCAGGAACAATTACATCTAATGCAGGAGTATATAAGACATTTGTTAATCTTTCAGACTGGAAAGGAATGTCTGTTGATCTTAAGGAGTCAGATTATGTTGTTCTTGATTCAGATGTTGAGGATTATATCAAGAGCATGCTTGAATCAAAGGCTACAACTAATGTTATAACAGAGGGAACAACTAAGGCAGGAGATGTTATTAAGCTTGATTACAGTGGTAAGCTTGATGGAACAGCATTTTCAGGAGGAACTGCTACAGATGTTACTTACACAATAGGTTCAGGGAAATTTATTGAAGATCTTGATAAGGGACTTGTGGGACTTACAGTAGGTCAGGAGACTGATATTACATGTGTATTCCCAGAGAGCTATTACAATTCAGATCTTGCAGGAAAGACAACAGTATTCACAGTAACTGTTAATGAAATTGACGAATCAGTTGTTCCAGAACTTACAGATGAGTGGGTTGCAGCTAATGCTGCTTCATTAGGAATTGAGGATAGTTCAGTTACAACAGTTGAGCAGTTAAGAACATATGTAAGATCTTACCTTGAGACACAGGCTTCATCAAGCCGTTCAAGTGCTATATTTGATGCTGCTTATAAACAGATGTCTGATGGACTTGACGTTTCAGATTATCCAAGTGAAGAACTTACAGATTTATTAAATACTCTTAACAGTAACGTAGATGCAGAATATCAGTCATATAGCTCAGCATACTCTTCTAAGGAGGAGTATCTTAAGAGTGCATATAAATTTGATTCACTTGATGCATTTAACGAATATGCAGATAATTATGCAAAGCAGTATCTTTTACAGAAGATGATTGTAACTATGATAGCTGCTGATAACAATATCACTGTTACTGCAGATGATATTAATTCAACAGGTGAGGAGCTTGCTTCATATTATGGTTATGATGACTATAATGATATCCTTGATACTTATGGCAAGACTATGAATTCAGAGATTGGATATCAGGTTCTTTATCAGAAGATAGTTGATTTTGTGTGTGAGAATGTTACAGTTAACGATACAACAGATACAGCAGAGTAATTCGTGATTAAGTTAATATTTAATGTTTGACAGGACTAAGGTTGCACAGCTATTAATGGGTGTGCAGCCTTATTTATTCTTATTATTTCCGCATAAAAACGGGATTTACATATATCAGCAGGCATGTTCTGCATTATTAAAAATATGAGAAATGTGGTAAAACCACTTAAGGGGAAAACAATGAATCAATTCATACCAAAGCTTTTTGACGTGATGAAGGGCTATTCAAAGAAGCAGTTTATTAATGATGTTATTGCAGGTATTATCGTTGCAATCATCGCGTTACCATTATCTATCGCACTTGCGCTTGCATCAGGAGTAGGTCCAGAGCAGGGTATCTACACAGCTATATTTGCCGGTTTTGTTATTTCATTCCTTGGCGGAAGCAGGGTCCAGATTGCCGGACCAACAGCCGCATTTGCAACCATTGTTGCTGGAATTGTGGCACAGAACGGAATGGATGGTCTTATTGTTGCAACAATTATGGCTGGTATGATCCTTATTATCATGGGATTCCTTAAATTTGGTAATCTAATCAGATTTATTCCTTATACAATTACAACTGGATTTACATTTGGTATAGCTGTTACTATTCTTGTAGGACAGATTAAGGATTTTTTAGGGCTTGATACTTCTGCATATACCGGACCAACTATTGAGACACTTGATAAGTTAAGTGCGGTGTTTAAATGTATTAATACATTTAACTGGCAGGCACTTGTAGTAGGTGGTGTTTCACTTGCAATTCTTATAATATGGCCTAGATTCAAGAAGTTAGAGAAGATTCCGGCATCTTTAATTGCTGTTATAGTTTCTGTAATTATGGTTAAACTTGGAATGCAGGCTAAGACTATCGGAGATTTATATACAATTTCAAGCAAGCTGCCGGGTATCAGCATACCACATGTTAATATAACAATGGTTAAGAATCTTTTGCCGGATGCATTTACAATTGCGGTACTTGCAGGTATTGAATCGCTTTTATCATGCGTTGTTTCTGATGGTATGATTGGAAGCAGACATAAGCCTAATATGGAACTTGTTGCACAGGGAGCAGGTAACCTTGTGTCAGCTTTATTCGGTGGAATTCCGGCAACAGGCGCTATTGCAAGAACAGCAGCTAATGTTAAGAATGGTGGACGTACACCAATTGCAGGTATGGTTCATTCTGTAACACTTCTTCTTATCCTTGTTGTACTTATGCCATATGCAGCATGGATTCCAATGCCGGCAATTGCAGCGATTCTTTTCATGGTAGCTTATAACATGAGTGGCTGGAGAGAAATGATTTCTCTTTGCAGGACTTCACCTAAGAGCGATATTCTTGTGCTTCTTACAACGGCAGTACTTACTATTGTATTTGACCTTGTTGTTGCTATTGAAGTTGGTGTTGTGCTTACAGCACTTCTTTTCCTTAAGAGAATGGCTGATGTTACAGAGGTTAAGAGCTGGAAATATATTGGTGATAATATAGATGAGAATAATGATCCTGACAGTATTAATCTTAAGCAGGTTCCTAAGGATACACTTGTATATGAGATTAACGGACCAATGTTTTTTGCAGCTGCGGACAAGTTCCTTGATATCCAGACAGTATCAGGTTCTAAGGCAGTTATTGTAAGAATGAGAGGTGTTCCTGCAATGGATGTTACTGCTCTCAGATCTTTAAGAAATATTCATGCAGTATGTAAAAGGCATGGCGCAGTTATGATTCTTTCACATGTTAATGAACAGCCTATGTCAGTCATGGAGCATGCTGGTTTTGCAGATGAGATTGGAAGAGATAATTTCTGTGCCAACATTGATGCAGCTCTTGAGCATGCTAAAAATATTGTAGAAGGGTAATGCTAAATGAAGGAAGATACACTTTCCTATATAAGAAATAATAAAGAGATTACATTTGAACAGAAGATAAGACTTGTAATTATGCTGAGTCTGCCTACGATTCTGGCACAGGTGTCATCAATTATAATGCAGTATATTGATGCGTCTATGGTTGGAAGACTGGGGGCAGGCTGTTCGGCTTCAATAGGTCTTGTATCGACAACGACATGGCTGCTTGGAAGTCTTGCTTCTGCACCATCACTTGGATTTTCAATTCAGGTGGCACAGCTTGTCGGGGCAAAGAAGTTTAACAGGGCAAGAAGAGTGTTCTTACAGTCATTTGGAATTGTTCTTCTTATATCAATTATTATTGGTGCTGCCGGAGCCATGATAAGCTGGGGACTTCCAGCATGGCTTGGTGGAGAAGAGTCGATACAGAAGGATGCGGCAATGTATTTTCTTATAACATCATTGTCTATGCCGGCACTAGGATTTAACCGTCTTGGTACGAGAATGCTGCAGAGCTGCGGTAATACGAGGACGCCGGGAATTCTTAATTCTATGAATTGTTTACTTGATGTTATATTCAATTTTATATTCATATTCAGATGGCGTGGTTTTGGCTTCGGTCTTGGAGTTATGGGTGCAGCACTCGGAACAACAGCGGCAGAGATTGTCACTACAATTATTATGTTTTATGTACTGATGTTCAGAACACCTATGCTATCAAAAGGTTACGGAACAGATTCTGATGAGAAGGCAGGTCTTGCGACAATAAAGAAGTCATTTGTTTTATCGCTTCCTGTTACATTTGAAAATGTAGTTATGTTCGGGGCTATGATTACGATAACAAGAATTGTTGCACCATTAGGAGTTGTGGCTGTGGCTGCCAATGCATTTGCAATAACTGCTGAAAGCCTGTGCTATATGCCAGCTTACGGAATTGAGGAGGCTGCAACAGCACTTGTTGGACAGAGTATCGGTGCAGGCAGAGGAAAGCTTGCGTTGTCTTTTGGAAGAATTTCAGTTGCTTTCGGAATGGGAATAATGGCGTTCACCGGACTTCTGATGTTTATATTTGCACCGTTTATGATTGGAATTCTTACACCTGACCCGGCAGTAAGAGAGCTTGGCGTAACTATACTTAGAATTGAGGCACTTGCAGAGCCACTGTATGGCGCGTCAATTGTTGTAACAGGTGTGCTTCGTGGAGCAGGAGATACTCTTGTTTCAAGCCTTATGAATTTTTTCAGTCTCTGGGCTGTTCGGGTTGTTCTTTCATTCCTTCTTGTTGGAAGTTATGGACTTGTTGGTGTGTGGATAGCGATGGCGGCAGAGCTTTGCTTCAGGGGTGCCATATTCCTTGTACGCATGGAGCGGAAGAAGTGGCTGAAGAAGCTGTGATGACGTGAAGATGTGAGCTGATGCTGGATGCGATAGTAGCAGAGTGGTGCGAAATGGCTGATTTCAATATCATAATTTAACAAAGACCTACTCAGATGGCGTTAGTTAGTATCTGAGTAGGTCTTTGTCATTTTAAAAGTAAATAAATTTGTTGAGGATACCTACTAAATAATGGCACGAGCCAGATTGTGTAGGTCTTTTTAAGGAATTTATAATGATTCACCGAGTCAAGTCCAAATTTGTGTGTAAATTCATCTTTCAGTTATGTGGTTTTATCTACGCTACTTTTATCTTCAAGAGATTTGACTGAATGGAGCTTAGTTTATCATAGTACTCTTTCATATCAAAGATTTTATGACCTACACTCCATTCATTATGATCATCTTGAAGGACTGCACCAATTAATCTAATAATAGATTCTGTATTTGGAAAAATCTGAATAACTTTTTCGCGTCTTCTGATTTCTCTGTTCTCGCGTTCTATTATGTTGCTGGTTCTTAATGCTATACGATATTTTGAGGGAAGTGCCATGATGGTAATACTATCTTCAAATCCTTCATCAAGGACAGTCATTGCTTCATTTGCAACATCCTGATATTCATCGTATATAGATTCTTTTAAACGACGGGCCTCTTCAATAGTAGCTGCGTTAAACATGTCTCGTAACTCAGAAGCTAAACCAGTGCTGTATTTTTTAGGACACTTATCTATGATGTTTCTTGTAAAGTGAGCCTGACATCGCTGCCATGAAGAGCCAGAGAAACTCTCCTTTATTGCTTCAACAAGCCCCGCGTGTGCGTCAGATATTACAATATCTACACCGCGCAAACCGCGACTTTTAAGATTTTCAAAAAAGTCTCTCCAGGTGTTCACTTTCTCTGAATCATAAACTTCAAATCCCAGGACTTCTTTGTGCCCGGTATTGTTTATTCCAATTGCAACAAACAACGCTTTTGATTTAACACGATGATCTTCACGAGCTTTTAAATATATCGCATCAACAATAATAAACGGATAGTGTTCCGGCAATAAGCGCTCCTTGAAATGCTTAACAGGGACATCTAGTTCCTTGCAGATTTCAGAAACAGCAGATTTTGAAAAAGATTCTCCACAAAGCTCTTCAGTTACTTTTTTATATTTCTGGTTGATACGCCTTGCACAACCATTTCCATCATTGTTGTAATTAAAGCCTGTTCATTACGCTGATAATTTTCGAACAAGGAAGTTTTAAATGGAACATTACGATGTCTTGGAACCTGTAATTCAATCTTTCCAATACGGGTGGTTAATGTTCTTGTCCTGACTCCATTTCTATAATCAGAACGTTCTTGAGATCGTTCATAATTACTTGCTCCAAGCTGTTCAGCAGATTCAGCCTGAAGAACCTGATTAAGTAAAGCTTCCATAAGTTTGCCAAAAGCTTCATCCTTAGTTTCTGAAAAAGTCCTACAAAAAATCACTATCTAATGTAAAATGTAATTGAGCCATGAGTTTCATCCTTTCAATTATGTTTTTGTGGTCAAATAACCAGAAGATGAGCTCTCGTTTTTTGATATAAATTTTAATTTCACCATTATATACTTTATCATTCACCGGCTGGATGTAAAGATGAAGCATGAAAAAGACATACTAAAGGGTGAAGTATTATTAATTTAGTGGGTTTTGTAAAAGATATTATGTCAAAAGATGAAAAACAACATACTAAATTGGTGATTTCAAGCTTTTAGTGGGTTTTCGCCAGTGATGACGGCAGAAAGGCTGACCAAATTCCGATATAAAGATGACAAAAGTAGCGGTCAAATAACCAGAAGATTTACTGGTTATCTGACCGCCATTTAAATTCAGCATTATATATAATTGCTAATAATTAACCAAGATACTTAGCAAGTACATCAACCTTGTCAAGCTTCTCCCAAGGGAGATTAAGATCTGTGCGTCCAAAGTGACCATAAGCAGCTGTCTGCTTATAGATAGGTCTTCTTAAGTCAAGCATCTTAATGATTCCGTTAGGTCTTAAATCAAAGTTCTCACGGATGATTTCAACGATTTTTTCTTCATCAAGCTTTCCTGTGCCAAATGTATCAACCATGATAGATGTTGGTCTTGCAACACCGATTGCATATGAAAGCTGAATCTCACATCTGTCAGCAAGTCCGGCAGCGACAATATTCTTAGCAACATATCTTGCAGCGTATGCAGCAGAACGGTCAACCTTAGTGCAGTCCTTACCAGAGAAAGCACCACCGCCATGTCTTGCAGCTCCACCGTAAGTATCAACTATAATCTTACGACCTGTAAGACCTGAATCTCCGTTAGGTCCACCAATTACAAAACGGCCTGTTGGATTGATGTATATCTTAGTGTCAGCGTCAATCATAGAAGGATCAACGATTGCATCAATAACATATTTCTTAATATCCTCATGAATCTGTTCCTGAGATACTTCAGGAGCATGCTGTGATGAAACAACGATAGCATCAAGTCTTATTGGCTTTTTGTTTTCATCATATTCAACTGTTACCTGAGTCTTTCCGTCTGGTCTTAAGTAAGAAAGAGTTCCATCTTTACGAACCTTTGTAAGCTGCTTAGAAAGCTTTTGCGCAAGTGCAGAAGAGTAAGGCATGAATTCAGGAGTTTCGTTAGTTGCGTAACCAAACATCATACCCTGATCGCCGGCACCACCTTCTGAATCATCAATCTCGCCATCCTTTGCTTCAAGAGCCTTATCAACACCCATAGCAATATCAGCTGACTGCTTGTCTAATGCAACCATAACAGCACAGGTGTTACCATCAAATCCCTTATCAGAGCTGTCATAACCGATATCTGTAACTGTCTTTCTTACGATAGAAGGAATATCTATGTTAGCCTTAGTTGTAACCTCGCCCATTACCATAATAAAACCTGTGTTAGTAAGAGTTTCGCAGGCTACTCTTGAGTATGGATCCTGCTCGTAGAGAGCATCAAGTACGGCATCTGAAATCTGGTCACAGATTTTGTCAGGATGTCCTTCTGTTACTGATTCTGAAGTAAATAATCTTTTTTCCATGTTATCTCCTTTTGATTTTATCGTGAATATGTCTATCCCATACCTTATCGTGTCTATTCTTATCGTTACTCGTGCTTGTAGCAAAATGCCAGAACTGCAATGTTACCGCTGCTCGCGCTCGCAGCTCAGATGCCAGAACTACATTCTGGCATTGTCGCGGTGCTCCTCGAATCCAAACGCATATGTCCCAATTCATGCAAGCATGATTGTGTCATATACGTTAGAATTCTCATCGCTGCTCGCACAAAAAAAGGTCCCCGACAAGGGACCCGATAGACTGTATCGAAATCCTCTTATTGTTCGACTAATATCGCTCAGGTTGGCACCTTCCTCAAAAGGGGTTGCCGGGCTTCATAGATCCTATGTATCTCCACCGCTCTTAATAAGGGATATAAAATATTCAATTAATATTACCGCATAAGATACTACACAATATTTAAACATTCGTCAAGAGTAAATTGACAATTTCTATATAGAATTTTATAATTAAAATACATTTTTACAGACAAATGTATCGTGAATACTGGGGGAATGAGTAATGACAGATAAGACGATATTCATATTTGACGCACAGGAAGGCGATAAACTCGCAGATGATGTACATACGCCAGATGGTAATATATTAGCAAAGAAAGATACCATACTTAATTATGATATAATAGCAAATATTTCAGGGCATCATATACTGGAAGTAAAGGTATACGACACCAATAATGAACTGCAGGATCTGGAAAAGGTTCTGGGAAAAACTGCTAATAAAGAGAACGTTAAGTATTTTGATAAGATAAGAGCAAGCATAAGGTTTAAGCATTTTAAAAAGACTTATGATGAGAATATTCTGGATATCAAAGGAGGACTTAACGATGTTGTTATGAATAACAGTCCCATTGATATCGATAAGCTGATAGAAGGAACTAATGAGATTCTTACTGCGAACAGAAATAGTTTACAGCTTTTTGATATGTTGCACAGTATGAGGCAGTTTGATGACCTTACATATGTTCATAGTGTAAATGTTGCTTTGATAGCTTCAATTCTTGGGCAATGGCTTAAGTTTAGTGAGAAAGATATAAGAATACTGACAATAAGCGGACTTCTTCATGACATAGGTAAGATTATGATTCCTAACGAAATTCTTACAAAACCTGGTAAGCTGACAGTTGCTGAATACAATATAATGAAGCAGCATGTTAACTTTGGATATGAGAAAGTTAAGAATCAGAACATTGATATACGAATTAAAGAGGCATGCCTGCTCCATCATGAAAAATGTGATGGAACAGGGTATCCATTTGGCTTAAAGTCGGATCATATTCCAGCAGTAGCCAAGATTATAGCAATTGCTGATGTGTATGATGCAATGACTTCAGCAAGAGTATATAGAGGAGCATTATGTCCTTTTGAAGTAATAGATACAATGTATAAAGATGCATTTACAAAGTTTGAACCTGAATATATTCTTCCTTTCTTAAAGAATGTGGCATCATCGTATATTAATAACGATGTGAGACTTTCAGATGGAAGAATTGGAAAGGTCGTTCTTATTAATGAGAATGCACTCAGTCTGCCAATTGTCCAGTGTGAAGATGAGTTTATAGACCTATCCAAGACACGAGGACTCACAGTTTCTGCAATTTTATAAAAAACTATCTGGCACATGCGTGGAGGTATTTTTCTTTAGTAGCCATACCTCCGCGGATGTGTCTTTCTTGTTTATTGACATCAAGAACCTTTCTGGCTTCTCTGGCTAGTTCAGGATTGATTTCCATAAGTCGTGCAGTTACATCTTTATGTGCAGTGCTTTTGCTTACATTAAATACTTTGGCTGTCTGTCTTACAGTGGCTTTATGCTCAATTATGTAATATGCCAGCTGGGTGGCACGTTCTTCTATATAGTCTCGCATGTCGGGACTCCGGAAGTTTCATTTATACAATCTATGCCACGGATTGGGGTTTTATGTTAGAATGTGTTATGACTATGACAAGGAATCATTTACATTATATTTTTAATTTCTCCGCAAACATAAGAAGTACGCTGATTGAAAGCAGTGCACTTGAAATCCATATTGTGTGGATTCCGAACAGCATTGAAAGGTTTCCACCAATACCTGCGCCGATTGCAAAGAATAATATTATGCCAAAATAATATCCGGCTTTCTTAAGAGATGTTTTATTGCCAGTACGCACAAATACTGAAAGTGCGTCTGTACCGCTTCTTAAGTTACCGATGCACATGGTGCTTGCATAGGAATAGCCATTGACTTTTCTAAATGCCTGTACCTGCATAGCACATGAGAACGATACGATTATTGTTGCAAACATGTCCATTGAGTGGGGCATGAAGCCAACTGCAATTAAGATAATAATTTCAATAAGTAATATTGCCTGCCGCCAGTGAAGTCTGGTAGCATTTTTGTATTTGCCCTGAATCCGCTCTGTTACGAATACGCCAAGACCAAATGCTAAGAATGGCAGAAGATATTTTAATCCCTGATACCATTCACCCATCATAAAATGTGTACTCATAAGAACCACATTACCGGTCTGTGCGTTGGAGAATACTTCATTTCTTGTAAAATATGTATATGCATCCTGAAGTCCACCGGACATGGCAAGGAATACGCAGTTTATGAAGGCTTCGGACATCTGTATATCCGGAAGCTTCTTAGCGAGGGCATTGTGAAGCTTTGATGCCATAAATAACCTCCTTGTGTTTTATAACTTTGGTTGTTATAGCACAAGGAGGTTTTGTTGTAAAGGGTATATAAATATTAGATATGTTGCGAATTACTTTCCAAGTGCTGTTTTCTGAGGCACTTCTGTTTCTTTTTCGTAGCATGCAAATGCGCTGTCAACAAGCTCTTTATCTGGCTTCGGTGTAAACAGGCTGACTACAGGAACGATAATCATTCCGGCAAACATTGCAAATGCACCGCAGTTGATAGGTGACTGGAGCCATGTTGGGAAGCCTGCTCTGAAGAAGATGTTGGCAAGCATAAGTATTGAGCTGAATAAAAAGCATGCCCAGCATGATGCTTTGGAAACCTTCTTAGAGTAAAGCGAGAACATAAATGGTGCAAGGAATGAACCTGCAAGTGCACCCCAAGATATTCCCATAAGCTGTGCAATAAATGTTACTGAACTCTTGTACTGGATAAGTGCAAGTATTGCAGATATCGCAATGAATACAACAACAAGAATTCTTATGTATAATACCTGTTTCTTTTCACTCATGTTCTTGATAAAGTTATCTTTTAAGAAGTCAATAGTAAGTGTTGAGCTTGAAGCTATTACAAGTGATGAAAGTGTAGACATTGAAGCTGACAACACGAGAATTACAACTAATGCAATAAGCGCAGGACTTAAATTAGAAAGCATTGTTGGAATTATTGAGTCGAAGCCGTTAGCCTTGACATCTATCTGGTCAGAGAATAATCTTCCGAAACCTCCGAGAAAATAGCATCCGCCTGAAACTATAAGCGCAAATATTGTTGAGATTACAGTACCCTTCTGGATAGAAGCTTCATTATCAATTGCATAGAATTTCTGAACCATCTGAGGAAGTCCCCATGTTCCAAGTGATGTAAGGATTACAACGCATAAAAGGTTGAATGGGTCAGGTCCGAAAAATGAAGCAAATATACCAGGAGTTTTACTTACAGCCGGGTCAGACACATTTGCAAGACCCTGCAGTGCTGACATGAAGCCGCCCTTAGAGTGGATTACGGCAGCAATAACAGCAACGATACCGAATAACATGATAATTCCCTGAATGAAATCATTGATTGCAGTAGCCATGTAACCACCTGCAATTACATAGATTGCGGTGAGTGTTGCCATGATTATGATACAGACGCTGTAATCAATGTTGAAAGCCATACCGAAAAGTCTTGAAAGTCCATTGTAAAGTGAAGCTGTGTATGGAATCAGAAAAATGAATATGATAACGGAAGCACCGATTTTTAATGGATTGCTGCCGAATCTCTTTCCGAAATACTGTGGCATTGTTGCTGAATCAAGGTGCTGACTCATAATTCTTGTTCTTCTGCCAAGTACGACCCATGCAAGAAGTGAACCTATAATTGCGTTGCCGATACCAGCCCAGGTTGCGGCAATGCCGTATTTCCAGCCAAACTGGCCTGCGTATCCAACGAATACAACAGCTGAGAAATAAGATGTTCCATATGCAAATGCGGTGAGCCACGGACCAACGCTTCTTCCACCGAGAACGAAACCATTAACATCAGTTGCATGCTTGCGGCAGTATAAGCCAATGCCTATCAGCACCGCAAAGTAGATAATAAGAATAACTAGTTTTAACATAAAAACCCCCATATTAAATGTATTAGTCCCTACTTCATAAGTTTAAAGCGTAACGCTTTAAATCAATAAAGTAAACATAAATGAATTGTAGCATATTGGGGAGGGATTAGCAAGGAGAAAATAAGGAGAGTAAATGTGAAGTATCTTATCGTCTGCCACCGCCGAAGCCGCCATTCTGACCGCCCATGCCGCCCATGTTACCGCCGCCGAAGCCGCCAGTGCCAGAAGCTCCCATTGTTCCAGATTCCTGAGTCCAGTCTGCAATAGAGTCTGAACCACGGTAAAGTGTGTAGCTTGTGCCGGTTGTAAGAGTGTCAGAGCATATCCAGCCGTTGCTAAATGAACCATCAACAGTGAAGCTTATTACTTCGTTGCCGGAAGCATCTTTAAGTGAATATCTTCCAGAACTGAAGGATACGGAACTTAATACATAAGCATTAGCAGAGTTTATAGGTGTTTCGCATACACCACCGAGGGCAACGCATGTTCCACCGGTTATCGTTACGGTACCATCTACATCAATTGATCCTGATACATTTCCAGATGAACTGCCGCCCTTGACTAATACAAATCCACCAGTCTGTACGTAATTTCCATTAGAATCAATACCATCAGTATCACCAGACGCAGTTGTGACATCTATATATCCGCCTGTTACATTGACAATTGGAGAAGTCTTTCCATCACCTGTGCAGGCATTAATGCCATCATCAGTAGCATATACATATATTTTGCCACCATTTAAGTTGATAGTTATGGCTTCAAGTCCTTCGTATGAAGTTACTACATTAATGTAACCGTCATTGACATCAAGCTGTTTGTCAGCGTGTATGCCGTCATCACCTGAAGAAATTGTAATTGAACCACCATTGATAACAATAGTTCCTTTGCCGTCTTCACCGGTTTCAAGTACACCTGAGTCAGAGTTGGCATGGATACCATCATCTGTTGAACTTATGTTAATTGTAAAGCCTGAAATATTTATTTCGCTTTCAGCTTTAATACCCTTAGTTGAGTAGGACTGTCCAGAAGAATTACCGGATTTATTAAAGTCACCAGGCATTCCTGGACGGTTGCCGCCGGCCTTATTACCACCGGAACCGCCGTTCATATCAGGAGCATTACCACCGTTCTGACCATCCATGCCACCCATGTTGCCACCACCAGAGCCGCCAGGTGCGTTGGCGATAGTGTCAGAAGCTGCCACATAAGAAACAGTATTGGCAGAAGCAGTCTTGTTAGCAGAACTGTTACGACTGGTAGATGTACCTGAAGAACTGCCTGAAGAAGTAACTTCTTCACTATATTCAGAGTAAGTATCTGTATAGATGTTTAAGTTACCGTCACCTGATATATCTACCACGTAGGCTGCGTCTATACCATCACAGGCTGCATATACATCAATGTTACCGCCAGTGATTGTAACGATTCCCTTCTGGTTGCCCTTGTTAGAAATATTGCTGTTAGAAGTCTTGATGCCATCGCCTTTAGCGGAGATTGCAATTATATTTCCAGATTCAATATCAACGGCATTGTTGCCTTTGACTGCGTTGTTCACAGCAGTAACTTTAACAATCACATTTTTAATAGAAAGGTCATCCTTGCTCTGGATACCATTATTGTAATTACCTGTTACAACTAAGGCTCCTTTGCCGACGAGTTTTAAATCGCATGTTGCATAGATTGCTGCGTTGCCAGCGTCATCAGAAGAATCTTCTGTAGCTTCGGTACGATTGTCAATTACTTCGTTAAATGAATTCTCTTCTGATTTAATCTCGACTTTGGAAGCATTTTTAACGTATATAGGTGAACCACTTGAGCATGTGATAGATGTTCCGTTCAATACGATAGTGACCTCGTCCTCATCACCTGCGTCAACGATAAGCTGTCCTTCTGATAAAAGTCCTGTTACTGTATATTCACCAGCCTTTGTGATTGTGTATACAGAACCTGACTGTGTAACTCCGTCTGATGTATCAGATGTCACAGTGAAATCACCTGTAATGGAGACTCTGTAATTCTCAGCATCATCTGCGTGTGTTACATCTGTGTCTTCTTTAGTAATGTCTGAAGTGATGGTAGTCTCACCGCCTGATGCAGTAGTAGTTGAAGTTGAATTTCTGGCACAGCCAGCAGTCATAAGACACATAGTAAGAATAACTGCGGCTATGCAATTCCTTTTGATTTTATTTAATTTAATCATAGTCATCTCTCCATTTCTTTAGTGTATGTTAATTGATTGTCTATAGTTTATTGGAGAAATTTGACTAAAATATGGTATGAGTGCGAATATTCTGTGTCCTGATTAATCATGTGGAATATCGTTAAATCTGCCGTCAAGCTCTTCGGTTTTTACCACATTTATAAATGCGTGCTTGTCAATTGAGCGAATCAATGTGATAAGCTCACGTTTCGCTTCGGAGTTGATTACTGAGTATATGAGCGTGCGCTCTTTTTCCTCGTAGCAGCCGATTCCCTTGAAAAGCGTGGCGTCGTGGTTGGTTGTATTTTTTATGGCGTGGTAGATTTCTTCGGATTTGTCAGAAATGATGAATAATGTCATCTTCTGGTAGCGTTTGTACATGAACTGGATTACCTGAGTGCTACAGAACTGGTATATTATTGAGTAGAGCGCGATTGACCAGCCAAACAGTCCGCCTGCGATGAGCAGAATCACAACATTACCAAGAAGAATATAGTTCCATGCGTCTATTCCTTTAATATGAGAAAAATAAATGCTTATGAAATCAGTTCCACCTGTGGTAGTGCCGACATTGAGGCACAGGCTTATTGCAAATCCGTTGATAATGCCACCAAACACGCTTATAAGCAGGATGTCTTCTGTAAAAATGTATGGAGGAAGAACATCAACAAGCACACTGGAAAGTATAATTACCACGATTGAGTAGATGGTAAACTTCTTGCCAATGTAGCGGTATGCAATGTAGGCGGGGAAAATGTTCAGTGCTACATTGAATATTGTAAATGGGATGCTGATATGAAAGAAGCGCAGTCCGATTGCCTGAAATAACAGGGAGACTCCTGAAAAGCCTCCTGGCAGTAGGTCTGCGACTTTGGCAAAGCATCTTAAATTCCATGCGTACAGCACGGAAGCAATTATAACTATAATAAATCTGAATACCTGATAAAACTTAGGATATTTAACTTCTAAAGATTTGAACATATATTAGCCTCCATATTTTGTGTTAAATATAATAAGCAATTAATAATTATTTGTGTGAGTTGTCGTAGGCAGCCTGAATATCGGCGGGGAGCTTGTCTGGAAGCATTGAATGTATTCCGTCCTCGTTGCCGTCCTTGATAGCCTGCTCGTAATAGAAGCACTTGAAAGTAAGCATATCAAGAGTTTCCTGCATTTTTTTCATCTCTTTTTCAACAGCGGCTTTCTGTCTCTCAAAAAGCCGTTTTCTGAGTTCGTAAGTTCTGCTGCCTTCCTGACACCATTCCATAAACTGCTTGATGTCGCGGATTTCAAGACCTGATTTTTTGAGACATTCAATAAGCTTAAGAGCAGCAATTTCTGTGTCAGAGAACTGTCTTATTCCAGAGGCACGCTGCATAAAAGGGAATAATCCTTCTTTATCATAATATCTTAATGTTGAAACGGGAAGATTAAACATTTCTGAAACCTGTCCTATTGTGTACATAATACACCTGCTTTCCGTAAGCCTTGCTTACATGATATTAGTTTTTTACAAATGTGATAATAAAATTCACAAAATGTTCACTATTATTGGGTTGACCTAAAGTTAGGTTTAACTCTTATGCTTAAATAGTAGCACAGAGAGACTTAAAATACAATTTAAAGTTGGTTTAAAGTGAATATGATAGTGTTTTTAACAAAGAGGTGATCATATGTATGTAGTGCTAATGTATTTTTGCATTACTTTTTTTGGATTGATACTTATTATGATGGCAGTGGAAGGATGACATATTTTATGGAGGATAAATGTATGGAATGGAGACAGGAAAAAGATATGCCGGTATTTATGTATATTTTTCTTAATAAAATAGAGGATACCGAAGAAGTGAGATGGACAGAGAAAGAAAAAAATGAGGGGTATAAGACATATAAAAAGTTGTTAGAACTTGCAGAAGATGATGCATCCGATGTAATTAAAAAATGTCTCAGGATAATTAAAGAAACAAGACATATTGTAGAGTATGAGCTTTGGAACAAGATTGTATATTTTATGACTGATTATATTAATGGTGAGACTGTGTGGGGATGAGCTTGTGTCAATAAAGACTGAACGCGGGTTTTGGCAGATTAGTAATCCAGTAAAGAAAATAAAATAGAGGTTGACCTTACAACAGGAAGCGTATCTAAGACGATTATATATTTTGCTTTGCCGTATCTGCTGTCGTATTTCTTACAGACTTTGTACGGAATGGCCGATTTATTCATAACAGGTCAGTTTTGTGGCGTTGACTCGATAACGGCTGTGTCTAATGGAAGTCAGGTAATGCATATGCTGACGGTAATTATCGTGGGGCTTGCAATGGGAACAACGGTAGTTATCGGCCGTGCGATTGGTGCTGATAATAAGGAAAATGCAGGAGTTGCAATTGGTAATACAATAACTCTTTTTATGGTATTGTCGATTGTGCTTACAGTTGTTCTTTTAGCACTTGTAAAGCCAATTGTCAGTCTTATTGCGATTCCTGAGGAGGCTGTAAGTGGAACAGTTGCTTACCTTATAATATGCTTTATCGGAATACCATTCATAACTGCTTACAATATAATAAGTTCAATATTCAGGGGAATGGGTGATTCTAAGAGTCCGATGTATTTTATTGCTGTTGCATGTGCTGCTAATATCGTGCTTGATTATCTGTTTATCGGTGCATGCAGTTTAGGTCCTATAGGAGCGGCACTTGGAACAACACTTGCCCAGACACTTAGCGTAATAGTATCGTTAATTGCTATTAAAGTGAAAAAGACCGGAATACATGTGTCTGCAAATGCTTTAAAACCACAGCGGGAGGTAATGGGTGAGATATTAAAGGTCGGAATTCCGGTTGCAATACAGGACGGCTGTATTCAGGTTGCGTTCATTATAATAACGATGATTGCCAACCACAGGGGACTTGATACATCGGCAGCAGTGGGTATTGTTGAGAAAATAATAAGTGCAATATTCATAATTCCATCGTCTATGCTTGCGACAGTTTCAGCGCTTTCAGCACAGAATATAGGTGCAGGAAAGCATGACCGCGCGGCTCTGACACTGAAATACGCAACATTTATAACATGTACCTATGGAATTGTGGTGGCAATAGTTATGCAGTTTATTGCAAGTGGTCTTTTGGGGCTGTTTACTTCTGATTCAAATGTGGTTTTACTTGGAACGCAGTATATGAGAAGTTACATTATTGATACAATGTTTGCAGGTGTGCATTTCTGTTTCAGTGGATATTTTGCAGCATATGGAAAGTCTTATATCGGATTCCTGCATAATATAATTTCGATTACATTTGTGAGAGTTCCTGGTTCTTACCTTGCTTCAAAGCTGTTCCCGGCTACGCTGTTTCCGATGGGACTTGCCGCACCAGCAGGCTCGGTGTTATCAGTTATGATATGCGTCGCAGCATTCGTATATCTTAAGAGAAGAGGGAAGCTGGGGTAAGTGAAAAGTTGTCTGATAATTTTATAATATTTGAAAAGAAAAAGAATATACTTGTAATGTCTGATGGCATGTGATAGAATGTCATTGGATACAAGTAGTGCATTCAAGCAATCTACGAAAACCCCACGAGTTAGGGCTCGTGGGGTTTTCTATTCCGTTCTGGCAGGGTGGCTTAGTCCCCAGGCTGGCTACCGTCTGTTATCTCTGTCCAGCCATTTGCAGATATAGTAAGAAGCTATATTTGCCAAGATAGAGATAATCAAGGACACTAGTGCATCCAAGCAATCCACATCCTTTCTCTACCAGGTATGGGAGGGGTAGCACTAGGGATTATATCATAACAATATATAATAAACAAGTATACAAAAAATACGAATAATAACTATTGCTATGATTTATGATTTTATAACCAACATGTATTTTACAGGAATGACACATGGGGGTATGATATATTTATCAAGGGCAAAGGAGCCGGAAGTCTTTAGGGGATTCTGGCTCTTTTTTGCATTAGCAAGTATTTTAAGGAGGAAATATATATGGAATACGAGATTTCTAATCGTTTATCAGGTGTTCATGGTTCGATGATAAGAGAACTTTTTAAGTTAGGAGCAAGCAAGGATATTATATCTTTTGGTGGTGGCAATCCGTCAGCAGAGACATTCCCATGTAAGGAAATAGAAGAGATAGCAGCAAAGGGACTTGGCGAGAATCCGGTTTCTTTATTACAGTATGGACTGAGTGAAGGTTATACACCTCTGCGTGATACTATGAAGAAATATCTTGAGAAGAAGGAAGGCTTTGATTTCGAGAATAATGAGCTTTTCATAGTGTCAGGCGGACAGCAGTGTGCGGACCTTACAACTAAGGCACTTGTTAATGAAGGAGACGTTGTGCTTACTGAAGAGCCTGCATTTGTAGGCTGCCTTAATACATTCCGTTCTTACGGTGCAAAGCTTGTAGGAATCCCAATGGAGCAGGACGGAATGAATATAAGTGCGCTTGAGGAGGCTTTAAAGGCTAATCCTGATGCAAAGCTTTTATACACAATTCCATCTTTCCAGAATCCTACAGGAATTACAACTTCTCTTGAGAAGAGAAAAAAAGTATATGAGCTTTGCTGCAAATATGATATCGCAATATTAGAGGATAATCCTTACGGTGAATTAAGATTTGCAGGTGAAAATGTGCCAACTATCAAGTCGATGGATACAGAGGGCAGGGTTATATATGCAGGAAGCTTCTCAAAGGTAATGGCACCTGCATTCCGTCTTGGTTTTCTTGTGTTTAACAAGTCGCTCACAGGACCGCTTACAGTTGCAAAGCAATGCACAGATGTACATTCAACTGTCCTTTTCCAGTACATTTGTAATGAATATATTAATAACTATGATTTCGACAAACATCTTGAGGATTCAAGAAAGGTGTATGAGCACAAATGTAATCTCATGATGGAGTGCATGAAGAAGGAATTCCATCCTTCAGTAACCTTCGGTCACCCTGAGGGCGGACTTTTCGTAATGGCATTCCTGCCAGAGGGAATGGATTCTGCACCATTTGTAAGGGAGGCTATTAACAGAGGTGTTCTCTCAGTTCCGGGAGCAGCGTTCTTAGCAGATGAGAGCCAGAAGTCTAATGGATTCAGACTTAATTATTCGACACCTTCTGATGAGCAGATTGTTAAGGGAATCGAAATTCTTGGAAAACTTACATATGAGTGGATTAAGTAGGAGGAGTGAAAAGTTATGAAGATAGCAGCATTCAGCGTTCGTCAAGATGAAAAACAGTATTTTGATACATTTGCAAATGTATACAAGGTGGAATTACAGATTAATAGGAGCGGATTTACAGCAGATGATATAGAAAGTGTCAAAGGCTGTGAGGCTATGTCGGTGTGCGATGGCATGTGTGACTTGTCAGCACCTGTTCTTGAAAAGCTTGCAGCAGAGGGTGTAAAGTACATCGGTTTCAGGACAATCGGATATAACAGTGTTGACCTTGAGGCAGCAAAGCGCCTTGGAATCCGTGTTGCACACAGCGGATATTCGCCATATTCAGTTGCCAATTATACAGTAATGCTTATGCTTATGTGTATCCGCAAGGCTTTGTATGTAATGATGCGTTCACACACAGCAGATTATTCACTTGGTCCTATATGTGGACGTGAAATGCAGAATATGACAGTAGGTATTATCGGAACAGGAAGAATTGGAAAGGCAGTGATTAAGAATCTTTCAGGATTTGGCTGTAAGATTATTGCGTATGACCCATACCCTGCAAAAGACCTTGAAAATGTTGAATATGTAACTCTTGATGAATTGTATGCCAGAGCAGATATTATCTCGCTTCATACTTTCTTAAGCGATGAGACATATCATATGATTAATAAGGATTCAATTGCAAAGATGAAGGATGGCGTTATCCTTATAAATGCGGCAAGGGGCGCGCTTGTTGATACAAAGGATCTGATTGAGGCTGTTGAGAGTGGCAAGATTGGTTCAGTTGGAACTGACTGCTGTGAGGGTGAGGATGAATTTATCCGTACAGACCGTAAGTATGATGACCTTGTTGTTAATCACGATTACATCATACTTAAGTCTTTCCAGAATACTATTGTCACACCTCATGTTGCATTTTTCACAGATCAGGCTGTGTCTGACATGGTTGAGTCTTCAGTTAAGAGTGTTGTGCAGTTTGCAGCCGGTGAAGACACACCATTAGAGGTGCATTAATTATTCAAATTTTTGAAATATTCTTCAAGCTGGTGCTCGAAGATTCGCTGATTTTCTGAGCAGAATGAGCCAAGCGGCTGATAATAAATACTTCTGAAATGTGGACAGTCATCTATATGCAGCAGGCTTATGTTTTCAGGAAGGCTGCTGCTTGTCCATGTTACAGAGGCAACAAATGATACTCCAAGACCGAGACTTATGAGTTTGCCCTGTAATATGTAATCATTGCATGAGTAGGCTATCTGAGGAGTTTTCTTACATTTACTGAATATTGAATTGAACACTCCGGCATAAGATGGAGTATCTGCAAGGTCAATGAATTTCTCGTCCATCATCTGTTCTACTGATATGTGTCCGGTATGGGCAAGTGGATGTGATGATGAAACGGCAAGGCAGATTTCTTCTGTCATAAGAAGATGTGCATTGTCTGGAATATCATAAGCTGATGAGACAGAGTCAATCAGCAGGTCACACCCTTTTGGTTCAGAAGATATTGAAAAGCTGACATGAGGGTGCTCATGGATAAAATCTTTAAGTACATTGCTGACAAGAACTGCACTTGAGCGGAGACAGAGCCTTATTTCGCCTGCATCGCCAAGACTTTCACTGACAGCACGCGCAGCATCTTCTGAAAGAGCCAGTATTCTGTCTGCATATTCAAGCAGAATTTCTCCCTGACGGGTACATTCGAGCCCTTTTTTATTACGGATAAAAAGCTGTGCGCCAAATTCTTCTTCAAGCTTATGGATTGTCTTGCTTAATGCCGGCTGTGCTATGCACAGTTCACTGGCAGCACGGGTCATATTCTTGTGTCTGGCGGCAGCCTGAAACTGCCTGAGCTGATATAATTCCATGTTCGCACCTCTCTTGTATGTAGTATTTTATAAAAATTACAATTAACATAATATAGAAATCAGGATATTTACGATTATGATAACACAAATATTATTAACGCAGACATTTATAATGTTTATTCTTATGATTTTGGGACTGATTCTGTCTAAAACAGGTCTGCTTACAGAACATGGCAGTAAGGATATGGCCAATATTCTGCTGTATGCGGTTATTCCGTGTGTAATTATAAGAAGCTATATAACAGATTTCACGATGGAGAAGCTGTATGGACTTCTTATGTCGGCGGTACTGGCTGTAGCTGCATTTGCAGTGGCGATAGCTGTATCATATATAATATACGGCATGCGAAAGCCGATAGACAACTTTGGAACGGCTTTCTGTAACGCAGGATTTATCGGAATTCCACTTGTAACTGCGGTATTTGGAAATGAAGCGGCATTCTATGTTGCATCATTTGCAAGTATTCTTAATCTGTTGCAGTGGACATACGGAATTGTGATAATAACCCGCCGCAAGGATATGATAAATATAAAAAAGGTATTCGTCAATCCTGTGACAATATCACTTGTTATAGGACTGTTTCTTTTTATTACGGGAATTAAACTGCCAGGTGTAATAAATAGCACGATGGCTGGAGTTGCAGCACTTAATACGCCTGCAGCCATGATAGTACTGGGATATTATCTGTCATGTGTCAGGATCCGTGACTTACTGCTTAATCCGTCCCTGTATCTGGCATCGTTTGTCAGGCTTATAATAATTCCGCTGCTTACACTGCTTGTGCTTTATATTATACCGGCGGGACACGGTCAGATTGGAATGATTACACTAATTGCTGCGGCAACACCGGTTGGAACGAGTACGGCAATATTTGCACAGAAATTCGGGCAGGATTATGAGCGGGCAGTATGTATGGTCTGCCTGTCAACGCTGTTTTCAATTATTACAATGCCAGTTGTGATGTATCTGGCACAGATGTGGATTATGTAGGAGATATTCTAAAGAAGTACACATGAATCAGACTGTTTAAATGGTATAATTAAATAAAAAGAGAATATACTTGTAATATACAATGGGGTGTGATATAATTCCATTGTAAAGACAAACATGTTCATATAATGAACGAAAACCCCACGAGCTGCTTTCTCGTGGGGTTTTCTATTCCATTGTGGAAGGGTGGCTTAAGCCCCAGGCTGGCTACCTGTGATTATCACTATCCAGCCATTTGCAGATATAGTATGAAACTATCTCAGCCATAATAGTGATAATTAGAGACATAAACATGTCCATATAATGCACCTCCTCTCTCTACCAGGTATAGGAGGGGTAGCACTGAAAATTATATCATGATAGTATATATTAAACAAGTATATAAATAATATAATAAATAATCATTGCTTATGGTTATGGTTTTATAACCAACATGTATTTTACAGGAATAACACAATGGTATATTATACAGACATCAAAGGCAAAGGAGCCATGACCCGGAAGGGGTAATGGTTTCTTTGCCTTTTTTGCGTATAAGATATCTTTGCAGGAAAATGTATAGCGAATACGGCTATTCATAATATGAGGAAGAAAGGAACTAAAGCTATGGGAAATAACGGAATTGAATTGGAAAGAGATGGCTTTAAGAGCCGTACAGGTTTTATTCTTGCCTGTATCGGTTCGGCAGTAGGAATGGGAAATATATGGCGTTTTCCATATATGGTATCTGCATGGGGTGGTATGACATTTTTAATACCTTATGTAATATTTGTAATATTGATAGGTTCAACAGGTGTTATCGAGGAGATGGCACTTGGCCGTGCGACTAAGGGCGGACCTATTAAAGCATTTGGCGACTGTATGCAGATGCGTATAGGAAAGAGAAAAGCAGGTGAGGCAATTGGTTTTATTCCTGTGCTTGGCTCACTGGCTCTGGCAATGGGCTATACTGTAGTTGTTGGCTGGATATTCAAATATACTTATCTTGCATTTTCTGGAAAGCTTTCAGCAATGGGCAATGATATGTCAGCTATTGGTGGTATGTTTGGAAGTACAGCAAGCACATTTGGCAATAATATGTGGCTTATAATCGCAATGGTTGTAACTGCTGTTATTATGGCACTTGGTATTGCAGGCGGAATTGAGAAAGCAAACAAGGTCATGATGCCTTTGCTTTTCATCATGTTTGTAGGTCTTGGAATATACATTTTCACGCTTCCTGGTTCAAGTGCAGGTTATAAATACATTTTTACTCTTAATCCTAAGGGACTTTTTGATATAAAGCTCTGGATATATGCATTTGGACAGGCGTTCTTCTCACTGTCTATCGCAGGTAACGGAACTGTTATCTATGGTTCATATCTTAGTGATAAGGAAAATGTTGTTTCTTCTGCAAGAAATGTTGCAGTATTTGATACTATTGCTGCTTTATTAGCTGCATTTGTTATTATTCCTGGTATGGCAGCAGGCGGTGCCGAGTTATCTTCAGGTGGTCCCGGACTTATGTTTATCTATCTTGTAAATGTATTTAATGGTATGCCGGGTGGCAAGATTGTAGGAATTGTATTCTATGTATGTGTTCTGTTTGCCGGCATGAGCTCACTTGTTAATCTGTATGAAGCTCCGGTTGCAACTATTCAGGAGAAGCTTAAGCTTAACCGTGTTGCATCTGTTGGAATTATCGCAGTGGCTGGCTGTGTTGTGTCACTTGTAATACAGGGTATTGTATCAGGCTGGATGGACGCAGTATCTATCTATATCTGCCCACTTGGCGCAATGCTCGCAGCAATTATGTTCTTCTGGGTTGCAGGAAAGAAGTTTGCTGTTGATGCTGTTAATGCAGGTGCAGATAAGCCTGTTGGAAAGTGGTTTGTACCACTTGGCAAATATGTCCTTGTTCCACTTTCACTTGTTGCACTTATTGCAGGTGCTTTACTTGGTGGAATTGGCTGATGACTGGCATGGAAATAGTGGAATTGGACTGGCGGATTAGAATTGGCGGAATGAGACTGGCGGATTGCTTTGCAATCCGCCTTTTTTGCGTGGTGGGGAGCGGGAGCGTGGCGGAATGGACCTTGAGGCGGAGGGGAGGCACGAGGAAGTCCAAAAGGAGCGAGAAAGAGCTGTGGAATGGACTTTGAAGCGGAGGGGAGGCACGTGGAAGTCCAAAACGCAAGTCGGTGCACCAAAGCGGAAGACCAGACATCACATTTGTGAAAAAAATTATATAAAATCTCATAAACCTCTTGCCCTAAAGCTAACTTCAAGTCGTATCATACAGGTATCAAATAATTTACATTTTTATGAAAGAAGAGGTGTTATTATCATGAAATTTATGGATAAGGATGATTTTGAAAAGCAGAATGTTTTCGGAACAGGTCAGGCAAATACAGCATATGCTAAGTATTTTATTGGTGATTCTTTTAGATAAATATTTATCGGGTGATGAACTGATCGCAAGTGGCAGTAAGCCGGATATTCTTTTTCTGGATATTCAGATGCCGGGAATGGATGGGATGGAAACGGCAAAGATGCTTCGTCAGGACAATGAGAATATGATACTCATTTTTGTGACAGCAGCAGAGGAGTATGTTTTTCAGGCATTTGATGTCGGAGCATTTCATTATCTGGTTAAGCCATTTTCCGACGAGAAATTTAAAGAGGTTGTGACAAAGGCAGTTCATAACATAAAAAGGAGTTCCAGACTTGAAAAAGACGAAAAGTATATTATGGTACAGACAGCCGGAAGTCATATAAAGATTTTTCTGCGTGATATTGTGTATGCCGAGGTGTATAACCGGAAAGTTATTATCCATACACGAAGTACGGATATTGAATACTATGGTAAATTACAGGAATTAAGTGATATGGCAGGAACAGATTTTTTCCGGACACACAGAGCCTATCTTGTGCATTTTAAATATGTAGAAAAATATGATGCAACTTGTGTAACTATGAAAAATGGAACTGCATTGATTGCAAAACAGAATTATCCGGAGTTTGTGAAGCAATATCTGAAGTATAACCAGAGGAAAGGAAATGAAGTCAGATGAGTTTAGTGGAAAAATGCTGGATGATCACATCGAAGTTTTCTGTTATTGCAATTTTGATTATTACAGGAATCTGTTTTGGTGTTTTTGTATATCCATATATGAAAAGGAAAAGGAAGCTGCTCTGGTCAGTATTGTTTATATTGGAATTATGTCTGTGCTGTATCTGATACCGCAGCAGATTGGCAATTTTTCTGCATATATGCTGGGAGTTGTGGCTGCATTTCTTGTGATGTATGTACAGGACAGAAGAAACATTTATCAGAAAATATTTCTTGCAGTGACATTTTTTTCTATCCGTTGGCTTGCGGTTGCAATGGCAGACAGAATGGATGATTTTATCACAAAAGCTCTGGTTTTTGGGAATACGATTGCAGGAAGACAATGGCTGCAATATGTACTTTATGTTGGAACGAGAATTCTGGATATTGTGCTTTGTATTGTTTTCCTTGCAGTTGCAATCGGTCTGATCAATAAAGCATATGTATACAAAAATGATGAAATGAGCGTTAAAGAGCTGGTAATGCTTATCATACCTTCTCTCGTGGGAGTTACAGGGTATGGCATTCTACAATATTATCTGAATATTTATGAAAAAGATACAGGAAAGAGCCTGACAGATACCTATGGATTTTATGGAGCTTTAAGCTTCGTGCATTATTTTATCTCTATCATAGCAATTCTTGTTATGACTACGATGTTTCAAAACTGGAAGGTGGCACAGGAAGAACAGACAGGTCAGGAGTTGGTATTAAATCAGGTCAGTAACATGAAAAAGCATATCGGGGAAGTGGAAAAGCTGTATCAGGATATCCGCAGCCTGCGTCATGACATTGGGAATCATATACAGATGCTGGAACATCTTGTGGCAGAGAATCATATGGATGATGCAGCAGAATATATGGAGCATTTGAAAAAGGAGTGGAATGAAATATCTCCTGAGATTAAAACGGGGAGTCCTGTCATTGATGTGATTCTGATGGAAAAGTTAAGAGAAGCAAAGGAAAAGCAGATTCGTTTTATATCAGATTTTCATTATCCGGGGGATACGAAATTAAATGCATTTGATTTAAGCGTAATCTTAAACAATGCACTGGATAATTGCATGGAAAATGTAAGTGGAGAAAATCCTTATATCAGTATCTCTTCTTTTCGGAAAAACAGTATTTTTATGATAACGATAAAGAACAGATATGAGGGAGAGTTAAATTATAAGGACAGTGATCTGCCGGAAACAACGAAATCCGGGAAGGAGCATGGAATTGGACTGCATAATATCCGGAGGGTTGCAAGGATGTATATGGGAGATATATCTTTAGAGCAGGAGAATCAGGAAGTGGTTCTAAGTATTATGTTACAGGTAGAATAAGGACAAAAAGCACCTTCGAGGTGTTTTTTATTTGCTTCACAACAAAAAAAGGGCGGTTCACAACATCGCTGTTTATTGTAAAGAAAGATATGCCGAAAAATCAGTAAAGAGAAATCATGTTGTACAGATTTTTAAGGAAACGGATTTCAGAATTTAAGCTCAAGGAGGACAATACGATGAGGATCGATGGATTTAGTGGGACAAATACGCAGACAGGAACAATGGGAATGACACAGGGGAATGATTCTGTAAGTAAAAATATTCAGAATCAGATTGCAAATGCACAGCAGAAGCTACAGGATTTATCATCGAATGAAGAAATGTCATTAGAGGATAAGATGAAAAAGCGTCAGGAGATACAGCAGGAGATTAACAATCTCAATCAGCAGTTAAGACAGCACCAGATCGAGCAGAGAAATAAGCAGCAGAGTAAAAATTCGTCATCTATGGATGATATGGTGACTGGAACAAGTAACACTTCTAAAAAGAAAGACACCGGATTGTCACAGGCAAGTATGCAGGCGATGATCTCCGCAGATTCTTCCATGAAACAGGCAAAGGTGCAGGGAAGTATGGCAACACAGATACAGGGACGTGCCAGTGTGCTTGAATCTGAAATCAAACAGGATGCCGGAAAAGGAAATACTGAGAAGAAGGAAGAAGAACTGGCAGAGCTTAAGGCGAAGGCACAGTCTGCGACAGCAGCACAGATGTCTACACTTGCAGATGCAAATAAATCAGTAGAAGAAGCTGCAAAAGCGGAGAACAGCAATACAGAAGACACTGCAACAAAGAACAATACTGATAAATCCGAGAAAACACAGGAATCTGCGGGGGCTGCGGCAGAGGAGACAGACAACGTAAAGAATACGGATATCAAAGGGGAAACACAGGTGACATATACACCGATTGATATTCGTTTATAGTTGGTAAAGGAGAATGGTATTATGTCAGAGATTAAGAGTTTTAGTGATTACACAAGTAAATATAACAGCAATGTAGATTATTCCGCATTATTTGGAGGAACTTCTGACAGTTCATCCGTAGGAAACACCAATATGCTTTCTGATTATGCTGCGATTAAAAACGGAAGCTATGGAAAACTTATGAAAGCATATTATGCAAAGCAGGATGCAGAAAAATTATCGGGTAAAGGCGATACTTCACAGAAGCTTACACTGATGAAAACAAGTGCGGATTCCCTGAAAAAATCAGCAGATGCACTAAACGATGCGTCACTCTGGGAAAAAAAGAAAATAAAAAAGAAGGATGAAAAGACCGGGGAAGAAACAGAGGTAGAGGATTATGACTGGGATGCAATTACCAAAAAGTGAAATCTTTTATTGATGATTATAATGACGGTGTTAAGGAGGCAGGAGAATCCAATACAAAAGATGTCCTTAGAAATGCTTCATGGATGACAGGCATGACAGACAAAACCAGTCATTTACTTTCTAAAATAGGTATTACCATAAGAAAGGGGAATAAGCTGGAGCTGGATGAAGATGAATTGAAGAAAGCAGATATCAGTTCATTGAAAACGATTTTTACAGGTTACAATTCCTTTGCAGGCAAAACAGCCCAGAAAGCAGCTGGTATATCAAATGCTGCAAACCGGGCAAGTGCAACGTATACAAACAATGGTACATATTCTAAAACGGATTCCTCTCTAACGTCACGTAAGATAGATAAGGAAGTATAGTATGTTAAGCCTAAATGACAAGAAGAAAAATCTTTTGTATTAATTTGTCGGGAAGGAGGAACCAGATGAGTTTTACAGTCAATTTATCCGGTGGAGGTTTATTGATAAATAGATTTAATAGTTCTAATATGTTGAAAAGTACACAGGAAAAATTGCAGCGACAGCAGGAACGGGATAATAAGGTGGCTTTTTTTGAAGCACAAAAAGAAAATCTGAAAAACCGAAAGGCTGACACTTTGGAAGAAATCTCTGAAAAGCTGGAAATGTTTCATAATTATGAGAATGAAATTGCGGCAGCAAATCAGGAGTATAATAATTCGCAGATGTTTCATGTCATGGACGAGGCAGAAGAACATGGCGAAAAGATTGCGGAAGCTGCTGAGAGGAATAAGCCTAAAACAGAAGAAGAACGAAAGGAAGAAATGGTGGATGAAGCTCTTGGAACAGAAGAAAACAAGGGCATGATGTCTGAAATCATGGACGAACTTTCGGAGACAACCGAAGAAATGACAGAGCAGATGACGGAAAAAACTGTGGAGAATATGGAAGAACTTCCAGACGAGGTTTTGCAGGAGCAGCTTGCTACAGATAGTTTAGAGGCAGCAGAAATGGTACAAACAGAGACAATTAAAAGGTATGTGCCGATTGATATTAGAGTCTAATGGTATTTATCTGGGAAGGAAACAGCTATGAAGATTTACAATAATACAAATATTACATATTCTGCAATCGAACATAACAGCAGGAAAAATACGAAGCAAAATTTTCCAGCAGATTTAGAAAAGAAAATGACACAGTATACAGATACAGTATCCTATTTCTAAAACGGGGCAGGAGAGCTTTAGGTATTTATCTTCTGTCAGCTCTATGGATTATCAGAACCGTTTTGAGAGGGAAGTGACGGATATATTTGTCAAAGAAGATACAGAGAGTGTAAAGTCCGATTCCTTTGAACATCATGTAAACAGAATGGCGACAGCATATAACAAAATGAAAAACAGCATTGAAGAAAAATATGCGGAACAAGATTATGAGCCGGAGTATTATGTGACAGAATCGGGCAAAATTGAGGAATTGACCAAAGAAAAAGAACTGGATATGCTGAATCAGGCATATGAAAACCACAGTAATTTTATGGCAACTTCCACAGAAATCTGGTCAGAATTACAGGATTTTACACCATCGGTAGTTTACCATAAAGAAAGTGGACAGACAGCAAATGAACAGAACATAGGTGAGAACCAGGAAAATACTGCAAAATCTAAAGAAAAGGGGGTTATCAAAAATTCGGCATATCAGGCATTTTTATCCGCCATCCAGTCGGATAACCAGAAATTATCGCAGCAGTATTCGGGTGATTGGAAAGATTTAAGGCTAAATCTGAATGTATCAGATGGTAATCGGAAAATGCTTAATGGTATTTGGGATTATTATGCTAATAAAAGGTAATGAAAGTTTTGTAATACGAAAGGAGATGTTAGTATGGCAGTTACAGGTGTAAACAATTACTCTAATATTTACACAAATGCTTATACCGGTAATATACGGAAAAATAATGCTAAGGAAACCACAGAAAAGCAGGTTGTGGAGCAAACAGAAGATGTAAAGACAGGGATAACCCGAAAAACTGCAGCGGATGAACTTAGTGTAGCTTCTACGGATTCTCTTGTGACATTATCAAGAATTCCTGTATCAAATGCTTGTCCGGGCTTCCAATTTGGATTGGCTGATTTTACGGCTGCGTACATAGCAGCTCTGTACTGTCCTTCATATTGTTCTAAAGTCCATGTACCACTTAAACGATTACAGTAACATCCATACCTGTAACACCATTTGCATTCAGTAAATCTCCGTCCGAATCAAACTGTTAATATTCATTGACATATAAAAGCCTCCCTGCAAATAAATTCAAAACCTGTTTACAATGTGCGTATAATCATAAAAATTAGAACTAACATATATGCGCATAATCTGGAGGAACCATGATATTAAAAAGAAAAATATATAAAAAACTACTGGAATGGAAAAATGAATGTCAGGGGAAAAAAGCTTTACTGATAGAAGGTGCCAGACGTATTGGAAAGTCTACCATCTGCGAAGAATTTGGAAAAAACGAATACGAAAGTTATATTATTCATCCAAGAAATTTAATTGTAAAAGATGGAATTATATGCATTCCCCCATATATGACGATGAATATATAAAAATCTGACATACACACTTGATTTTAAAATAATTGTTATTATGATATTATAAAGAAATGCCAAAAAACAAAGGAGAGGTGTATGTATCACAAGAAATTAGAATCAGATATCAGATGTCCATTGGAATACGGCCTGGAAGTATTTGGAGGCAAATGGAAATCAAGAGTTATATGTGTTCTGGCGGATAAGAAGACATTAAGATATAGTGAGTTAAGGGCAGAACTGGTGAATATTACAGATGCAGTTCTTTCAACAACATTAAAAGCACTGATTGCGGATGATATTGTATCAAGGAAATCATATGACGAGATTCCGCCAAGAGTTGAATATTCACTTACGGAAAAGGGCTTGTCTGTAATGCCGATATTGCAAAGTATATGCGACTGGTCATGCGCATTTTATAAGAAAGAAACTGACAAAGAAACGAGCCAGTGCATGAAGTGCGACCATAAGTAATGGATGAAGGGAAGGTTATTGTGTGAAAAAAATAACCTTCCTTTTCAAATTAACATTAATTGTGTAAAATGTTACATGGAACTGTCTAGCGGTATACTGGCAAGCAGCAATACGACTACGCAATATGCAGAAATGGAGCGGGAATTGAGCAGATTAACAATTATAACTAAGGATAAGGCTCAGGTTACAATGGAGTCTTTATATCAGGATTTGGAGAGAAGAATAGTAGCAAGTCCACCGGGATTGTGTACTATTGACCTTACGAGGTCATTTATAAAAATGTGTCTTGCACAGTCATGTGGTAAATGTGTCCCATGCCGTGTGGGACTTAGACAGCTTGCGAGACTTTTTGATGATGTGCTTGATGGTAACGCAACAGAGGAAACTCTAGATGTTATCAGGCTTACAGCAGAGGGAATTTATTATTCCGCTGACTGTGCAATCGGATATGAGGCAGCAAAGCTTGTACTAAAATGTATTGATGGCTGCGAGGATGATTTCAGGTCACATATTGAGAGAGGATTTTGTTCATGTAACAGTAACCAGCCGGTTGCATGTGTGAAGTCATGTCCGGCAGGAGTAGATATACCGGGATACATAGCACTTGTGCATGAAGGCAGATATGCAGACGCGGTTCGTCTTATAAGAAGAGACAATCCAATGCCTACAACATGCGCATACATTTGTGAGCATCCATGTGAAAACAGATGTAAGAGAACACTTATTGACGCGCCAGTCAACATCAGGGGACTTAAGAAAATGGCAGTTGATAATGCCGGTGATGTTCCGGTTCCAGCATGTAATGAGCCAACAGGTAAGAAGGTTGCAATAATCGGTGGTGGCCCGGGAGGACTCAGTGCCGCATATTATCTGGCACTTATGGGACATAAGGTTACTATATTTGAACAGAGAAAGCAGCTTGGTGGAATGTTAAGATATGGAATTCCTAACTACAGACTTCCAAGAAAAAAGCTGGATGCGGAGATTAACGCTATATTGTCTACAGGAATAGAAGTTAAGAAAAATATAAGCGTAGGAACAGACATTACGCTTGAGGATATTAATAAAGAATATAATGCAGTATACATTTCTATCGGAGCACATGCAGACAAGAAGATTGGAATTGATGGTGAGGATGCTACAACAGGTGTAACATCAGCAGTAGAAATGCTTCGTGCAATTGGTGATGATGAAATGCCTGACTATACAGGCAAGCGAGTGGTTGTTATTGGCGGTGGAAATGTTGCAATGGATGTTGCACGTTCTTCTGTAAGATTAGGTGCGGATAAAGTAAGCATTGTATATAGAAGAAGAAAAGCCGACATGACGGCACTTCCGGAAGAGGTTGAAGGTGCAGAGGCGGAGGGCTGCGATGTTCTTGAACTTATGTCACCAGTTAGAATAGAGAAAGATGAAAATGACGCAGCAGTTGGTTTATGGGTTCAGCCACAGATGATAAGCAGGATAAAAGGCGGCAGACCATCACCTAAGACTGCAGCTAAGGACGAGGTTCTTATTCCTTGCGACCTTATTGTAGTTGCCATCGGACAGGGTATCGAAACAAGATATTTTGAGGAGCATGGCGTTACAGTCAAGAGAGGAACAATTGAGGCACTTGATACAAGTGAGATTAAAGAACGTAAAGGAATATTTGCAGGAGGAGACTGCGTAACAGGACCTGCAACAGTAATCAGGGCTATAGCAGCCGGAAAGGTTGCGGCAGCCAACATTGATGAATATCTTGGCTACCATCACGAGATAACTTCAGATGTAGAGATACCTTATGCCGGATATGAGGATAAGGTACCTTGCGGACGAGTTGAGGTTGCACTGCGTGATGCCGCAGACAGAAAGAAAGACTTTGAACCTATTGAATATGGATTTTCATGCGAGGAAGCATGTCAGGAATCTGGACGCTGCTTAAGATGTGATCATTTTGGATTTGGTTCATTCAGAGGAGGCAGAGAGAAACAATGGTAAATTTAACAATTAACGGTAAAGCTGTATCAGTAAAAGAAGGAACTACCATTCTTGAAGCTGCCAAAACAATAGGAGAGACAATACCTACACTCTGCTATCTCAAAGAAGTCAACGCAATTGGTGCATGTCGTGTATGTGTAGTTGAAGTAGAGGGTACTGACAGATGTGTTACAGCATGTAATAACTTCGTAGAAGAAGGCATGGTTGTCTACACTAATTCAAGAAAAGTGCGTACAACCAGAAAGACTAATGTCAAGCTCATACTTTCACAGCATGATTACAAATGTGGTACATGTATAAGAAGTGGTAACTGTGCGTTACAGTCAATTGCAAATGAACTTAATATATCAGAGATGCCATATGATTCAATCTTAGAAAAAGATAATTGGGATAAAACATTTCCACTTATCAGAGATGCCCAGAAATGTATCAAATGTATGCGTTGTGTGCAAGTGTGTGATAATATTCAGGGAATGCACATATGGGATGTTGTAAATACAGGTTCGCGTACAACTGTAAATGTGCGTGCAAACAAGAACATTGCGGAGACTGCATGTACACTTTGTGGTCAGTGTGTAAGCAACTGCCCTGTAGGTGCACTTACAGAAAGAGATGATGTCGGAATCGTGCTTGATGCAATTGAAAATGAGGATATCATTACAGTAGTACAGATTGCACCTGCAGTAAGAACAGCATGGGGCGAAGATTTTGGTATGTCTAAGGAATATGCGACAGCGCAAAGACTTGTTGCAGGACTTAGAAGAATAGGATTTGATTATATATTTGACACAACATTTGCAGCAGACATGACAATTATGGAGGAGGGAAGCGAGTTTCTTGAAAGGCTTCCAGAAATCAAGGAGTCAGGACTTCCAATGTTCACATCATGCTGTCCAGGATGGGTGAAATTCGTAAAGAGCGAGTTCCCTGAGATGGCAGGCAGACTTTCAACAGCAAAGTCACCACAGCAGATGTTTGGTGCAATAACAAAGTCGTATTATGCAGAAAAGCTTGGGGTTGACCCGGAAAAGATATTCTGTGTGTCAATCATGCCTTGTCTTGCAAAAAAGGACGAGTGTACATGGGACGGAGGCAAAGATGTTGACGCAGTTCTTACAACAAGAGAAGTTGAAAGAATGTTCAAAGCATTTTTCATAAAGCCGGAAGAACTTGATGAGGACGAGTTCGACAATCCTTTAGGTGAAGGAACAGGTGCTGGCGTTATATTCGGTGCAACAGGCGGTGTTATGGAGGCGGCACTCAGAAGTGCTTACTATCTTGTGACAGGAAATAATCCTGATGCGGATGCGTTCCAGTCAGTGAGAGGTCTTGAGGGCTGGAAGGAAGCTTCATTTGACCTTAATGGGACAACTGTAAATGTGGCTGTTGCCAGCGGACTTGGCAACACAAGACGTTTGGTGAATGCTATTAAGAAGGGCGAGGTTCACTATGATTTCGTTGAAATCATGTCCTGTCCGGGCGGCTGTATCAACGGTGGCGGACAGCCTTACAAGGAAGACTCTGTGATGGTTGAGGAGCGACGTCATGTGCTGTACGGGCTTGATAAGCGCGATAATCTTAGATTCTCACATGAGAATCCATCGGTTAAGCAGTGCTATGAGGAGTATTTTGAGAAACCGTTGTCACATAGGGCTCATGAGATATTGCATGTGAAATAGAATCATTTTTCGATAAGGCATGTGTAGACCGGTCTGCGGCTGGGGCAGAGCAGGGTGTACACCTTCGGACTGTCTTCGCTTAGCAGTAGTAAATGCCGCCATCTGCAGAGTTTTTTACAGAGTGCGAAAGCAAACGCGCTTCGCTTGAACGAGCTTTCGCACCCTGAACTTTTGCAGATGGCGGCATTAACTTCTGCACAGCTTGCCAGACTCAGGCGTACACCCTGCACTGCCCCAGCCGCAGCGGCTATATATGCCGGATTGGAAATATGATTTTATTTACGAGTGTGTTCGGGGCAGGTGTGGCAGACGGACGCACCTGGTCGTTGCACTTCAGGTGCTGGGATTAGTGTATGTTATGTGACTTTGTTCATTTGGGATAGTGTCAAATAGCACATGAAATCAGCGCATAAGTAGGGAAAAGCCTACTAATGTTGCTAAATGTGATGAATTAGTAGGTTTATTTAGAAGAAATTATGATGAAAATAGAGGAGAAAAAAGAAAATTGCCTACTAAATTTATGATTTATGCGAAAATAGTAGGTTTTTTGACTGATAAGAAATGTCTAATATTATAAATATATGAGAAAAAGACCTACTAAAGTGTGAAATGTGATGAATTAGTAGGTATTTAATGGGGAAAGAAGCATAATAAACCAACTAACAATGTAAAAAAGACCTATCAGATTGTGAAAATTGATGAAAAAGTAGGTTTAGGAGGCTTTTTATGGATATAAATGAGTTATCACCATCAGAGGTTTTCTCTTATTTTCAGGAGATTTGTGCGATTCCGCATGGTTCTGGGAATACTGGGATGATTGCGGATTATTGTCTGGAGTTTGCTAAGTTGCATGGACTTAAGGCAAGGAAGGACGCGGCTGATAATGTTGTTATATTTAAGGCTGGTTCTTCTGGATATGAGGACTGTGAGCCTGTGATTTTGCAGGGACATCTTGACATGGTGTGTGAGAAAGAGCCAGACTGCGATATTGACATGAGTGAACAGAGCATTAAGGCCTGCACCGATGGTAAGATGGTATGGGCTGATGGCACGACGCTTGGCGCTGATGATGGAATTGCAGTTGCATTTATACTGGCAGTACTTGCATCGGATACAATTGCACACCCTCCGATACAGGCAGTGCTTACAAGTGATGAGGAGATTGGAATGCTTGGCGCAAGAGACCTTGATACTTCTGACCTTACAGCAAAGAGGCTTATCAATATTGATTCTGAAAGTGAGGGAATATTGTATGTAAGCTGTGCTGGTGGTGTAAGGGCTGAGTGCGATATTCCGGTTGCGTATGAGGATGCTGCGGGCTGGGTGGCAGATGGTGCAAGTGATGTGCAGAATGGTCAGGTCTGCTTCGAAGTTAAGATAAGCGGGCTTGCCGGCGGTCATTCCGGCGTTGAGATTCACAAACAGCACACTAATGCTATAAGATTGCTTGCTTCATTACTTTCACATGCCAGCGGGGCAGCAGATTTCCGTCTTGTGTCGCTTTCAGGTGGCGGCAAGGAAAATGCAATTCCAAAAGAAGCAAAGGCAGTTGTAAGTGTCAGAAGCTGCGATGCCACAACATTTGAACAAAGCATTAAAGAGAGTGCGGCTGTGTGGATGCAGGAAATCAGTGCGACAGAGCCACATGCTAAGATTGAGCTTGAAAAGACAGACATTGCAGCAGACAAGGTTCTTGATTCCAAGAGCACTGCAAATGTAATATATGCCCTCTGGTTAAGTCCTGATGGTGTGTACAGAATGAGTCAGGAGATTAAGGGCATGGTGCAGACATCTCTCAATCTTGGAACTGCTTACATCGACGCAGACAAGCTTGTGTACAAATATCTTATAAGAAGCAATACAGTGGCTGGAAAGAAATTATTGTTAGAGAGAGTCACTACATTTGTAAAACATTTGTCAGGAAAAGTAGTCACAATGTCGGACTATCCTGCGTGGGAATACAAGAGTGATTCGCAGTTAAGAAAGATATGCGTTGATAGCTTTACAAATGTGTACGGCCACGAACCGGAAGTGACCTCAATCCACGCTGGACTCGAATGTGGCATACTTGCCGGGAAAATGCCGGGAGTAGATATGATATCATTTGGACCGACACTTGAAAGTGTGCATACGCCTGATGAGTGTATGGACGCGGCTTCAGTGGAGCGGACTTGGGAATATCTGATGGAGATACTTAAAAGTTTATAACTAAATTTGCGGGAGTGAATGAGTGACGACAGATTGCACGACATTTACTTCCGCAAATTTAGTTATATACTACAGAAAAATGGGCAGAATATGTTATAGATTAACCATAAGGAGAATTTATACATGATAAAAGATGGATTTTTATACCTTGCGGCACTTATATTTGCAGCCGCAGTATTAGTAAATCTGCCTAAGATTTTTAAAGGGAAAAAGGCACAGGTGTTCTTTAATTTTGCACCGCCGATTGTACTTATATACCTGGGGCTTATGCTGCTTTGCACAATGAAAGTGTGGGACCTTAGTGCAACAAGCGCTGTGTACAAATCAGTCAAGAACCCGATATTATATGCGATGCTTTTCATAATGCTGCTTCGCTGTGACTTGAAGAAAATCATCAAGCTTGGACCTAAAATGCTTATCGGTTTCTTTGCAGCAACATTGTCAATCGGACTTGGATTCTTCGTTTCATATGCGATATTCCATCAGCTCTTAGGCGCAGGTTCATGGAAAGCGCTCGGTGCACTGTGCGGAAGCTGGATGGGCGGCGGCGGCAATATGCTCGCAATCCAGGCAGCACTTGATGTAGATGAAGCAACAATGGCTTACGCCCTTGTTATGGATTCAATCTGCGCGACACTTTATGTAATGTTCCTTCTGTGGGCAATCGGAAATCACGAGAAGTTCAACAAATGGACAAAGGCAGACACAAGCATAATCGACGGCGTTGGAGCTACACTCGAAGAGGAAGCAAAAGCCAACACAAAGCCTCTCGTATGGCAGAACATCATTCTTCTGCTCGGTTCAGGACTCTTAGTATCGGCAGTTTCAATGGAACTTGGCAGCATGATTAATGCACATTTATCATTCTTTGACAGCGCAACATGGACAGTGCTTATCGTATCAGTGCTTGGAATTGTATTTGCCCTGACACCATTTGGCAAGATTAAGGGAACTGAGGAGATTTCAAATGTAATGCTTTATATAGTCATTGCCTTAATAGCCTCAAGAGCAGACCTTGGAGCAGTCGGCAATGCCCCAATATGGCTTCTCGCAGGATTCGTAATCCTCCTTATCCATGTGGCAATCATGATTGCACTTGCGAAGATATTGAAACTCGACATCTTCACATGCTGCGTTGCTTCACTCGCCAACATAGGCGGAACAGCAACAGCACCGGTCCTCGCCGGCGCATACTCAAATGCCCTCGTACCAGTTGGCATTATGATGGCACTGCTTGGCTATGTCATCGGAACCGGCGGCGGCCTGGTTGTGGCCAATCTGATGAGTATATTTGGGTAGATTTTAATGGAATAATTGATGGAATGGATAGCACTTCGGCAGTAGATGGGTACTGTTGGGGTGCTGTTTTTTATATGTTGTAGAATTGATGAAAATAAAAAGAAACGAGCATCCTTTTCCAGTTGTGAGACTTTACTCAGTCAAAAACCCATTTCTTAATTAGTATATTATAAAATATGTATGAGATAGTCAAGAGGAGAAAAATACATGGTTGTGGAGCAAATTAAATAAATTGTAATAGGTGAGATATTTTTATTACTTTCGACAAAATACGACAAAACATATGTTGTAGCAGGTATATACTATTAGTATGGAGGATAGGATTATGATGTTGATGTGCTTCTTAAACATAAGGTTATAAATGATATGAAGAAGTTTATAGAGAAGGTGGATTAATGTAAAAATAGTTCTGGAATAGTCGATTATAATTCTTTATAATTAGTTTAAAGTACATTTGAGATAGATAATGAGGATTTTCATATCTAAGAGAAAGGATTACATGGATATATTTGAAGAAAAAAGACAATTAATTGAAAAGATTGCATGTCAGAAAGAAGATACTTTAGAGTCAAAATTGGAGTTAAAACAACTTTTATTAAAGGACACTAATGGAGGAAAATTATATAAATACAGGTCTTTTGATAAAGATGGATATTCTCTTAAGAATCTTGAAGAAGGAACTTTACATTGTTCTTTGGTGGAAGCTTTTAATGATCCGTTTGATAGTAAATTAGGATATACATTTGAATCTATATGTATAGGTGTTTTGGGAGAAAAATTAGAAAAAATATTTTTATTAATACAGACATGTAAAAATGTATTAGAAGAAAAGACAAAATTAGAAGAATACAGTGCAGATGAACAGAATGAAATAAAAAAATATCTATCGGATGAAAAGATTAAAGCTGGTTTGGAAAAGTTGATTTATAAAATTAATAGTGATGATGAAAATATGAACGATGATGTTAATATATTTTTTGAATTATTGACATCAATATATAAAAATGAAAATACTATTAAATTATTAGGAACAGATATTGGTAGTTTATTACAGATATTACTACCTGTTTTACAAGAGAACAATCTGAAAATAGATGATTTGGAAAATTTTGATATAACTTATTTTGCAAATATCATGGGTATAAAAGAAGATGCTGATGAAGTTGATACTACTTTACAATTAAATCGTAAATTTTATTTAACAAAAGATAATGATATAGATGAAGCAAGTGAGATTATAGATAAATTTGATAAAGAATTAAATGAATGGGCTAATAATATATTTCGTGTTGGATGTTTAGGTACAGATTATAAGAACAAGCTTATGTGGTCACATTATGCAGATAGTCATACTGGGTTTTGTATTGAATATGACTTCAATAATATAAAATGGGAAAATTTATTAGTATATCCGTTACCTGTATTATATTCTAAAGAAAGACCATTAATTCCTTATTATATTTGGGGTGGGAAAGACATTGAAAAAGCAAAAAAGGAATTAATGATAGGATTATTAACAAAAGATATAGTCTGGAGTTATGAAAATGAATGGAGATATATAATAAGTAAGCAAGATAAAACAGAATTAGTTATGCCACCTATTTCATGCATTTATTTAGGTGCTAATATAGAAAATGATAACAAAATTAAAATTATGAATATAGCAAAGAAATTTAATATTCCTGTAAAGCAAATGAAAATAGATCGAGGTAAATATGCTTTACATGCAAAAGATATATAAATAACATTTAAGGAGAGTACAGATATGTATAATGATAAATTGGGTTATGATCCAGCAAGTCCACAAAACATAGAAGCATTTGCACTTAAGTTAGAAGATAAAACATTTAGAGATGTGTTGTTAGAAAAAGGAAATATAAATGAAAGTTCAGTTGAAAGTTATGCAAATAGATTTAGAAAGGGAGGGTTAGGAAATCTTCTTGAAGAGGTTTATTTTGGATATAAAGCTAACTCTAAGCAAGAAGCAGATTTTCCAGAGGCGGGAGTAGAACTTAAAGTTACTCCATATGAAATAACTAAAAAAGGTGAGCTGAGAGCGGGGGAAAGATTGGTTATAACAATGATAAATTATGATGGACCAATTGAAATGGATTTTGTGAAATCACACGCTTGGGAGAAGATGAAGTTAGTATTATTAATTTATTATTGTAGAAATAAGCAGCTAAATAGTAATCTATTATATAAAATAGGTTTTGTAAAGTTATTTACACCACCGGAAATTGATTTAGAAATAATAAAAAAAGATTATGATTATATTGTAAAAACCATTAGAGATGGTCGTGCACATGAACTTTCTGAAAGGGATACGATGTATTTAGGAGCATGTACAAAAGGAGCAAATGCTGAGAAAAGTACGGTTCCTCAGTATTATGGAGACAATATTCCTGCAAGAAAGCGGGCTTTTTGTTTTAAAAATTCATATATGACATATGTTCTTAACCATTATATAGCAGGAGAGCAATCTGATAATTCAATTATAAAAGATATTAATTCAATAAAGGAAAATACTTTTGAACAGATATTAGAACAAATTGTTAGTAGATATGTTGGAAAGTCTGATAAGGAATTATGTGAGCTTTTTGGACGAGATTATAATAATAATAAAGCTCAATGGAACGATTTGGCATGTAAAATTTTAGGAATAAGGGATGAACATGCTGATGAATTTGTAAAAGCTAATATAAGAGTTAAAACTATTAGGGTGGAAGAAAATAACAGTATTAAAGAAAACATGTCTTTTTCACCATTTAAATTTATGGAATTAGTTAATCAAGATTTCGAAAATTCAGAATTACATAAATTTTTTGAGGAGACGAAACTTTTCTTTTTTATTTGGAAGAAAGATGGAGATGTTTATAGAGTAAAAAGTTGTCAATTATGGAGTATGCCATCTAATGATTTAGAGGTTGTTGTACGTAATGAATGGGAACAATATAAGAATATTATTCAATATGGAGTGAAATTTATAAAGAGTGTTGATAGAAAAGGAAAGATAAGCTTTAAGAATAATCTTCCAAATAAAAGTGATACGCAAATTATACATATTAGACCGCATTCAAAAATGGCGGCATATCAGTTTAATAATGGAGAATCATATGGAAATGTTGAAAGAGATGCAAATATGCTTCCGAATGGGGAATATATGACTACTCAGAGTTTTTGGATAAATAATAATTATATTTTAAAGCAATTAAAAGATTATTAGATAATAGTAAAAATTAGTTGATCTAAGTAAAATAACTTGGTATAATTGTTTTGAATACTTGTAGAAGGAGTTAAATAAATGAAAAAACAGTTTGTGAGTTATTTGCTGGAGTTGGAGGCTTTCGATGTGGATTAAATCATATAAATACATTGGATGATTTTAGAAAAGAAGAAAAATGGAAGACAGTGTGGTTTAATCAATGGGAACCAGCAGAGAAAACAACTCAGTATGCCCATGATTGTTATACATATCATTTTGGAACTTGTTTAGATAAAAATGGACAAGATACAACTAATGTAAATATTGAAGATGTCAATAAAAGCAATATTCCAGATTTTTCATTGTTAGTGGGAGGATTTCCGTGTCAGGATTATTCTGTAGCATCATCGTTGGCAACATCTAAAGGATTAGAAGGAAAGAAAGGGGTATTGTGGTGGTCAATTAGAGAAATTATAGAAGAAAAAAAACCGCCATTTGTTTTATTGGAAAATGTAGATAGATTAATAAAATCCCCAGCAAAACAAAGAGGCAGAGATTTTGGAATAATGCTTGCTTGTTTTAGAGATGAGGGGTATACGGTTGAGTGGCGTGTGATAAACGCTGCGGAGTATGGTTATCAGCAAAGAAGACGAAGAACATTCATTTTTGCATATAAGAATGATTTAAATTATGCAGCTAATATAAATTCTATAATTAATTATAATCATGAAGCTGATGACGAATTACATAGATATAGCATGTCAAAGTTAATGTTAGAAGAGGGATTTTTTGCAAAGACATTTCCAGTATATAATGTAGATTCTAGAAAAATAAAGATTGAAGAATTACCACAAGGAATAGGTGAGTTGTCAGCTAAATTTAGTTTCACATTTGAGAATACAGGAGTAATGAAGGATGGAGTGATTTATACTATAAAGACGACTCCGGATTATAATGGTAAACAGCTTACTTTAGGTGATGTTATGGATGATGGAGATGTTGATGAGAAGTATTTTATTCCAGAAAATAGACTCTATTACACTTCGCCTAATGTTAATCATAGTGATGAAACACATGAAAGATTAAGTAAAGAAGCACGTCAGACATGGCAGTATTTAAAAGGTGCGAAAAAACTCCCTAGGAAAGCAGCTAGCGGACATGAATATATTTTTTCGGAGGGTCCAATTGAAATGATTGATTCTTATGATAAACCTGCTAGAACAATGCTTACTTCAGAAGGTGGATTTAGCAGAACAACGCATATTGTAAGAGATAAAAAGACAGGAAGAATAAGATTGCTCACTGCTGAAGAAACAGAACGCATACAGGGATTTCCAACTGGTCATACAAAGTGGTGTAAAGTTGGCGATGATATTGTGGAGATGCCATTAAATAAACGTAGATTTATGATGGGAAATGCACTGGTTGTAGATTTGATTAAAGATATGGAAAAAATATTAGCAGAGATAGTCAACGAAGAATAGGAGATGTTGATAAATATTTTAATAAAAGCATGAAACAGTTTTGTTAGAATTTGTTATTTGGAAAAGGTAAATAAGATGGTTGCTAAGTATTTGGAAGAACTAAGAAGAGCGGTTATTCAATCTTACAAATTTGTTGATAATATTAGTTCTATTAAAGATTTTGTGGGGATTCTTATTTTTATAGGAATTGCCGTAGTATGGTTATTGGGAGTTGATAAAAGAACTATAAAAAAATGTAGTATGATACAAATAAACAAACTTGAAAATAATAAAAAATATATTAGAGGTTTATTTATAGAATTAAATGAATGTAAAGAATATCTGCGATATTTTGCTAATCGAGAAAAATGGAAAAAAAGATTGGTAAAAGAGTATAATGCTCTATTTTCTGATTATTATGGATATCTTTTAAAAGAAGCTTTTGAAAAAAAAGAAGCATCTTTTACATTGTCTGCTAGTGATTCTCTTGATTCTATTATTCAAACAATTACACAAACAAAATCTTTTTGTGCGATTTGATTCATGGAAATAAACAGGTGCCAGAAAGATATGAAGATTCAATTGTTCGATTTCAGATATATTCTAATAAATATGATGAATTATTAAATGATATGTTAATAAAAGCACAAATGATGAAAAAAACATATTGTGTATTGGTGGGAAGTGCTGGTAATGGAAAAACTAATATGCTATGCAGTTTTTCGGAAATGTTAATGAAACTGAAAAAAAGATGTGTTTATATTAATGGTAAGGAAATAGAAGGAGATGTTGATGATTATATTTGGAATAAAATATGTGCATTTAAATTTTTAAATAAAGTATTTTTTAAGGATTTTTATTATTTATTTTTGAAAATAAGAAAACAAGAGTTATTTATAGTAATAGATGCAATCAATGAGAATGAAAAAGATATTGGAGATAGTTTAATTCGCTTTATAAATAAAATGCAAAAATTTTACAATATAAGAATTCTGATTTCATGTAGAAGTGAGTATTTTCAGATTAAATTTAAAGAAATTCTTGTTGATAATATAGCATATGAACCTGTTTGTATTGATTTATTAAATTCAAAATATGGTGTAGATGCTATGAATAGATTGTTCAATGTATATAGTAAAGCTTTTAAATATTCGGGAATAATAAGCGAATTGGTTAAAGAAAAATTATGTAAACAATTACTTGCAATGAGGATTTTTTTTGAGGTCAATGAAAATACAAATAAAGATTATGAAGATTTAAACACATACTCATTAATACAAGAGTACATAGCAAAAATATCTAGAGATAATAATACCAATGTTGAAGGGCTATTATTTGAAATTGCTGATAAAATGATAAACGAAAATAGTTATAATGAAGTTAAATATTCTTTATTAAGTAATGAAGGGAAAAGAATTCAAAAAACAATTGAAGATACATTATTAATATCAAATACAATAGTAGTTAATGAAGGAAGGTTACATAAAGATTGCGAATTGGCTGTGCAATTTATTTATGATGAGGTTCGTGATTACTGTTTGGCAAGAAGTTTTTTAAAAAAGACAATTGATATTGATGAAAGTATAAACGAACAGAATTTGAAAGTAATTCTTGATAAATTGGTTTATGAAAGAGCTGTATGTGCGGAAGGTGTTATTAAATATATTTATAGAGATTCACATAACATAAAAAACAATAGTATATGTAAAATGATTCTTTCGGATTATGCGGATAAAATAGAGAGTAATTACAAAATAAGAAATTATTGCTTATCTTGGACATTGCAATTAATATTTGATAATACAGATGAATTATTAAAGTGTGAAAATGAATATATTGATAAAACAATAAAGAAGCATGATGCAAATGAAATGGGATATTTGTTTAGCTTCTTGGTAAAACAAGAAAAAATATCAGGTAAATATACTCTTGATATTATTTTAAATAAATTAAGAGAAATATTATCTATGGAACTGGTTAGGGAAATTGTGTCAAGTTGTACTTTTGGATGGGGAAAAGGAATTATAAGTCATGATGATTTTATTGATATAGATCGGTATCTTGAAAAAAAATAATAAAGATGGAATGCTACGTTTTAGAGAATTTGTTTTGCTTTATTATGAATTTTTTGATTGGGATAACAAAAAGGAATTAGAAGAATATATAAAAAATAAAGATATAAAGGTGATTGAAGATAGAATATATAATAACTATAAATTTTTAATGGAGGTGTAAATTGATTTATAAAACAAGTGAATTTGTTTTTTTTACACATAGGGCTTGTAAGAATTCAAGAATTTTTCTGAAATATTTAGGAGTTAAGAAAAAAAAAAGTTATGCAGGGAGGGTGGCGCTTCGCTTATATAATGAATTTTTGGGACTAAGTACAAACTTAACAAATATTACAAAAATATTATGGAAATGAGTATGAATCATGTTCTTCCTTCTTGATTAATAGATGGAATTTAGGTGAGGAATTAGCGAAAAAAATTTCGAAAGGGAATTATTATTTTACTGTTCGTAGTTATAAAAAAGATAATCCAAGTTATTATTTTGATTACGATGAAAATTTGAAAAGTATTTTTTATAATTTTGTTGGAGGTATTTCATATGAAAATTAGGACGGGATTTGTAACTAATAGCTCATCGACAAATTTTCTTTTAATAACAAAAGAAGAATTGTCTCCAGAGTATATTTTTAAGAAATTGGGGTTTAAGAAAAATTCTCCGATGGAAGATTTAGCTATGGAGTTGTGTAATAGTTTATATCGTGGAACCTGTTTAGGATTATACCATGGACAACAAGATGAAGAAATAAATGAAAATTCTATAAGAAAAAATTTTGGGGAATATTGTACAGAAAAATATAAATATTACAATAAAAAAGGGTATCATACATATTGGGGACAAACTGCAACGGACGATGGTGAAATATTGACTGCATTTTTTACTGCAGATACATTTGAAATTGAGGAATCGGGTATATATTTAAATGGAAGAAAATGTACATTTTAATAAAATTTTTGTAGATAAAAAGAATAATTTTTTTGAAATATTTAACCCTGATAATGGAACATTAATTCGCAGTAATGTTTGTGGAACAGATAAGAATCCATTAAAACGAAGTTTTCCTGAATTAATTGATATTGGAATCATGGGTAACTGCAAAGCAGGACGTACGGGAATCTGTAAGATGGCTGGAATAGATTGTTATCAAAATGGATTGAATGTAAATAATCAAAATATGTCTTTAAGAGATTATGAGTGGATAGTAGATCAATGCGGGGGGAAAGTGTTTCAAGTAGCTTTAGGAGGAGCAGGAGATCCTAACAAACATGAAAATTTTGATGAAATTTTAGAATTAACAAGAAGAAATGGGATTGTTCCAAATCTTACTACGAGTGGAACAGATATTACTGATAATGAATTATATCTTATAAAAAAATATTGTGGCGCAGTTGCTGTATCTTTTTATTCAAGATTAATTGGAGAAAGAGAAACAAATAGTAAAACTATTGAAGTTATATCAAAATGTGTAAAAGAGGATTGTGTTACAAATATACATTATGTTATTTCCACAGAAACAATAGATGAAGCAATTTATAGGTTGGAGAATGAGATATGGCCTAAAGGAATAAATGCAATTATATTTCTTTTATATAAACCTGTTGGACTTGGGAGAAAACAAAAGGTAATAACTGTCGGAGATAAGCTTTTTAAATTTTTAAATTTGGCTATAAATAAAAGACATGATTATCGAGTGGGATTTGATACTTGTTTTTCTACGGCGTTATTTCGTATGTCAGTTATTAACAAAATGTCAATTGATACGTGTGAAGCTTCAAGATTTTCTATGTATATTCATTCGGATTTAATAGCAACTCCTTGTTCTTTTGACAATATAGAACGAAGATATGCTTTTAAATTAAAACCTAAAACAATAAAAGATGCATGGGAAAGTGAAGAGTTTTCTTCTTTTGCAAAAAATCAAGAAAATATAAATTGCTTAGAATGTAGTGAATATGGAGAGTGCTTAGGGGGATGCAAATTGAAATTAGGAATTAATTTATGTTGATTAGATGTCAAATTTACAATTGGTTAGTTAATAATTTTATTTAACAATTATATGTGATACATATATAAAACATATAAAGAATATGTGGTGATTTTTAAATTAAATTTATGCTATTATTTATAGTGTATATATTGTGACTTTTGGATATCTGTATTCAGTGTATATTTTATTAGAATTTTGAATTTGTAGATGTGTATATGCTTTTTACATTTGTATTATTGGAGATTGGCAATGCAGAGCAGTTGCGGGAAATGCTTGAGAAAGGCGAATTGGATATTGCATTTAGCGGGATTTCACCACTGGCTCCTGAATGTATTGAAAAGGAATTCTTGTTTGAAGAGAGACTTTATCTTGTGGTAAGTGAGCAGATGCTTCAGAAGTATTTTTCGGACAAGTATACTGAGTGTGTTGAAGAATTTAAGAAAGGCACGGCTATCCGTGAATTTAGTGAGATGCCTTTTTGCCGGAGCCTGCCTAATTTGCATTGTATGCAGATATTAGACCACTTGCTTGAGTGGGAAGGAGTTATGTTAGATTATGTGCACACATCAGGTCATTTTGACCTGCATCAGCAGATGCCACAGGAGAATCTAGCGGCGTGTTTCAGCTTGTCCATGTATCTGCTGCATTTGCTTGAATTGAACTTATATAATGATAATAAGCAGCTGGTGTTTATTATAAAAGATTTGACCAAAACCAATCCGGTATACATATTTATGAATAAGGATAATGCGTATGTTGAAGTAACTGATGGATTAAAGAATTTGTTGAAAAATGAAGTGGAAAATTATGTTTAGATAATTTAGATTTTCGTATACAATAATTATGCCCTGATTGATGAATCTATAGATTATAGAATATTTATAGATTGATAAATCAGGGCTTTTGTTTCACTAGTGATTTACCTGTAAGGTAAATTATTTGTTGACATGAGAGTTGACAGATGTTAATATAAATTTACCACAAAGGTAAATTTGTATTAAGAGGTGGTTCATTGGATATTACATACAAAGACAAGAAAATTAAGAATATTTGTATGGATGCTAAAGCTGCCGATAGAACCTATGGAAATGAGATGTCTGAGAAAATACATATGCGTCTGGATTAGATTAGAGCTGCGGATACAGTAGAAGAGATGATTCAGTGCCATATTGGTAGATGTCATCAACTATCAAATAATAGGAAAGGGCAGTATGCAGTTGATTTAGTTCATCCATACAGATTGGTGTTTGAGAAACATGGTGATGTGGTTCAGATTGCACATATTATGGAAATAGTGGATTATCATTAGTTGGAATATGAATAGGAGGTAGCAAAATGGTGAGAAGTCGCAGTATAATTGCAACGCCACCAGGAGCAACAATAAAAGAACAGCTTAACGACAGGGGGATGAGTCAGAAAGAGTTTGCTGTAAGAATTGATATGTCAGAGAAACATGTCAGCAAACTCATTAATGGAGAGGTTCAGTTGACACCTGAGGTGGCTGTTAGATTGGAAATAGTGCTTGGCGTGCCAGCAAGGTTTTGGAATAATTTGGAGGCAATATATAGAGAAAAACTTATAAAGATTGCAGCGGAAAAGGCTATGGATGCAGATGAGAATTTGGCTAGACAATTTCCATATAGTGAGATGGCTAAGTTAGGCTGGATACCACAAACAAGGAATTCTAAGGAAAAAGTTATTAATCTTAGAAAGTATTTTGAAGTGGTTAGTTTATCATTGTTAGAGAATACACAGATTACAAGAATTGCATGCAGAAGACTTGCAGTGACAGATAAGAGTGATTTGGCTTTGCTAGCATGGACACAGGAAGCTAAAATTCAGGCACGTGGCATAGAAACGAAACCAATTAATATTAAGGGGCTTATAAGTGTTATGCCAGATATAAGAAAGATGACTTTAAAAAAACCAAAAGATTTTTGCTTTGAGCTTAAATCATTGCTTGCGGAAAATGGAGTTGCATTGGTATTTTTACCACATTTGAAAGGTTCATTTTTACAAGGCGCTACATTTATAGATGGGAATAAGATTGTTGTTGGATTAACAGCAAGAGGCAAGGATGCAGATAAATTCTGGTTTAGTCTGTTCCATGAACTTGGACACATTATTCTTGGGCATGTGGGGAAAAATGGTGGAACAACAGAACAGGATGAACAGGATGCAGATGTATGGTCAAGAGATGAATTGATTCCATTAGAGGCATTTAAAATGTTTAAAGAAGAACAGAATTTTTCGGTTGCAAGTGTAAAAAGATTTGCAAAAGAGAATAGAATTGCTCCGGGAATTGTTGTTGGACGATTACAGAATGAAGGCTGTATTGAGTACAATATGTTAAATGAATTGAAGGAACATTATGTAATTACTGTATAAGAATTTACATAAGGAGGATTTTCATGAGCAATATTATTGTTTTGTCAGGCAGTCCGCGTAAGGGCGGCAATACTGACCTGTTGGTTGATGCATTTGTCAAAGGTGCGGAAAAGAATAATAATGTAGAAGTCGTTTCGGTGGCGGACTATAAGGTCAACCCATGCATTGGTTGCAATTCGTGTTTTGACAGGGCGGGGCATGAATGTTTTCAGCAGGACGACATGCAGATAGTTTATGATAAGTTAAAATGTGCTGATGTGATTGTCGTTGCCTCGCCAGTGTATTTCTATGGAGTGAGTGCGCAGCTTAAAGCAATTATCGACAGGTTACATACTCCTATGAGAAATGATTTCAAAGTTAAGAAGCTGGCATTGATACTCGTTGGGGCAGCAGTTTTGCCGGAATTGTTTGATTCTATTAAGATACAGTATCAGCTTGTGCTTAATTTCTTTAAGCTTGAAGATGCGGGAATGGTGCTGGTCAGAGGTGCTAAGGATAAAGGTGATGTCAGGAACACTGATGGGCTGGATGAGGCTTATCGGCTGGGATTGGCGATGGAGTGATTTTGTTTTAAATTAAAGAGTTGAGGAATTGACTTACAGTATCATTAGGTGTTACACTTCGTGTAACACCTAATGATACTGTATAAATAATGGAGTAATATACATAAAAAATTGTACAAAGGTTAATTCCGTTGAAATTGAAGTTTGTGTGAGTGATACCAAATGTAAATGGAGGGGAAATTTGAATAACAGGAATAGAAGATAAATGTGATTTTAAAAAGGCAAATTTCTTGACAGCACTGCAAAAAGATGTATAATAATCGTAACAGAACCCACCACGCCTCTGGTTTTTCATGCGCAACCCGGTGGGATTTTTTATTTATGGAGTGTTTTATGTATCAATATCCTAAACAAATATTAACAATAGAACAACAGGTTCAATCATATATTGATGCTGGTATGATAATTACTTCTCGGTCAGATGTAGAAAATGCGTTGAATTCAGTTGGATTCTATCGCTTACGAGGATATTGTTTTCATTTATATGATAATGCTGCCAAAAAGTATGTTCCGGGGACAAGGTTTGAAGATGTCCTGAAACTGTATTATTTTGACCGGGAATTATCCTGCTTAATTTTTTCTATGATTTCTAAGATTGAGGTATCTTTGAGAGTGCGATTAGTGGAATCGTTACTTATACATAGAGAACCACTTGTTTTGCAAGATTCGTCGATTTTTAAGGATAAAAAACTGTATTGGCAGAATATGTCTACCATAGCATCTGAGATTGCTCGATCTAATGATGTGTTCATTAAACATAATTTTAATAATCATGATGGAGAAGTGCCTGTATGGGCGATTGTTGAGGTTTTATCTTTTGGCACTTTGTCAAAGATAATTAAGAATTTAAAAACAGGAACGGGAAGTTCATACTCAGTATTGGCGGCTAATTATCAGTATAAATCGCAAAAGGGAAACTTGGTAAATCCATCTAAGAAAATGTTCACTTCATGGACGCAGGGAGTATCAATATTACGTAATATGTGTGCCCACAATTCGAGAATATACAATCGAACAATACATACTACACCAGAAATCCTTGATGTAGATAAAATTACACCTATGCCTGCACATAACGGATTATATCAAATCTTATTGGCAATGAAATATCTAAGATCGTCAGATGAAGAGTGGAAAGAGTTTGTATATGAATTTGATAAGTTGATTGAAAATAATAGCATAATCAATATTGCATCAATGAATTTTCCGATAGATTGGAAGTCGCATTTGAGTGTTTAAAACATGTTTTATTGCATAAAATAATAAGGCAGACCTAACCAAGCATTTTATGCTCAAACCGGTTAGGCTTTTGGCGGAGTGTTACGATAAGCACTTCGCTTTTTTGATTTATGTGCAGCTTAAAGCAATTATCGACAGATTACATACTTCTGTGAGAAATGATTTCAAAGTTAAGAAACTGATGAATCAGAAAATCTGTATGCCTGTGGAAGACTGTTTTATCTCAATAATTGAATTAAAACCAGTGGAAGATAAGATTTTGAACAAGTACGGCAGGATGCGCAGAGCGTTTTTGCAGGAGCATAATCCGATATTGTTTGATAATTTGACGCTATGGCTTGGGTAAGGCACATGAATCTACTGAAAGAGATGGAGAAGAAAGCAGTAGTCAGAGAAGTAATTTATGAATGATTTGAAATGAAACCAGCTCGAAAATGGCAAAATAAAGAAAAATATTACTTGTGAATATTTAATATTTTGCCGATAGTGTAGTATACGATATTATCGATAAAATATAAATTTAGATTTGATTTATAATGGAGGAGAGCAGATGCGATACCTTTTAGTTACTGAAATAGCGAAAAAATGGGATGTGTCGGAACGTAGTGTCAGAAATTACTGTGCTCAGGGACGAGTAAACGGTGTGTTTCTTACCGGCAAGACTTGGAACATTCCCGAAAATGAACAAAAGCCGGAGCGTTTCAATAAAAAGAAAGAGCAGCCAATTACATTGCTAGATATTCTGCAGGAGCAGAAGGCAAGTAAGTATTCCGGTGGTATGGATACAGCACTTCCGGAAGAAGTTTCCGATAAAATGAAAGCTCTGCTGACAGAGTACAACGGAAAAGAAGAAAAGACTTTTGAGGATATTCTGGATTTTCATGTGAAGTTTGAACGCATCCATCCATTCCAGGACGGTAACGGTCGTGTGGGCAGATTAATTATGTTCAAGGAATGTCTGAAATATAATATCATTCCGTTTATCATCGAGGATAATCTGAAGATGTTCTATTATCGTGGATTGGAAGAATGGAACAATGAAAAAGGTTATCTGACAGATACCTGTCTGACCGCACAGGATAAGTATAAGGCGTATTTGGATTATTTTAGAATTGCATATTAAACATTGCATTTTTATCGAATATTTACTATGAGTTGTTTTGACAGATTTGTTTTACATTTTCATTCCATGGTGAAAGACTGTCAAGTGAAATTCTTGCGGAGCTAAAATCCCGGGTGTTGAGCAAAGACACCCACAGGTTTATTCTGTATATAAGAGATAGGATAGAGCAGGGAAAGCCGGTTTTCCGAGGAAGAACAGGAAGTGGCACGGTACATGCTGGCACAAAAGATCAAACTTGAACAGGAGTGTATACGATAATGTATAAGAAATGTTCTCTAAGGGGGATTATGAAGAAGAAAATATTACTGTGTCTGATAGCACAGCTCATATGTTGGGGTATTATGACGATGTCAGATTATATGGAAGAAACATATAACGACAGTTTCAATCTGATTGTTGTATTTGCGGTTCCTCTGATGTGTGTGGTTCTGTATATTATATTCAGAAAATGGATATACGATAATCAGATTGTGCGGCTGAAAGATGTCGTCATAATCTGCGGGACGTGGCTGATCTGTGGACTGATACTGGGATTTCTGATAGGTGCTTTGGTTAACAATGAAATGTGGATAGTGCCGCAGGCTACAGGAGGATGGGAGCATCTGCTGAATGGGATCGAATACATGATGTTCGCCATGACACTTGCGGGAATACCATTTGTGGCTGTAGTATTGATTGAATCGGTTATAGGAATAGTGAAATTGTTAAGGAGCCGGAAAGGCGTGAGATGAATCTTACGTCTTTTTTCTTAGGCTTTATGTAGGCGTATATTACTTGAAAAATCAAATAACGTATGATAAATTATAAATGTGACGTAAAAATAGTCGAGTTTATAAAAAGGTGATTAATGTGAAAGAATTTTTGGAAAAAGCATTACGGCAAAATGTAATAATGACTGAGAATAAAGAGGTATATAAAAAGCTTCCGTTAGCATATCGTGGAAGGTATGATATTTTTACAGTAGAGACGAATGGTGTGTTATGGATGGCTATTCATCCAAAAGATGATGTCGGACTTGTTATGTTACGTAGAGACAGAGCTGGCGTAGAAAAAATGACAGGATTAAACTGTGCAATATTTCTTGATCGAACAACATTTTATATAAAGGAAAAAATGATGGAAGAAGGAATTCCTTTTGTAATAGAAGGGAAGCAGGTATTTCTCCCATTTATTGGATATTTGTTGAGTAAGGAAAATGAAAGAGAGCTGGCACCAGTTCATTTAATTTCATTTTTGACGCAAAAAATGCTTCTGATGGCTATTTATGAACGATGGAATGAAGTGAAGGTATCTGATGCAGCGAAACGAATAGGAGTGTCAACAAAATCTGCAAGCCGGTGTTTTGATGAACTGGAATATTTAAATATTGATGTGTTGGGCATGAAAGGTAAATCAAGAGTAATCAATATTCCGGATGACCGAGAACAATTATGGCAACAGATTGAAAATGTATTAAGAAATCCGGTGATTCGAAGATTTGTTCTGAGAGAAGATATGAAACTAGAAAAGAAAGCAGGTATTTCTGCTTTATGTGAGTATTCTCTTTTGTCAGATAATGTTTATCCTACTTATGCCGTAACGAAGAAAGAACTGAAAGCTAGTGGAGTGAAAGTGGAAAAACAAGTGAGTGAATTGGAAGAAATTGGCTGTGTTGTTTTGGAACTGGGATATTTCATTGATTTTTTAGGAAAAGGATTTCAAGATCCTTTGAGCGTAGTATTGTCACTTACAGGAGAAGAGCAAGAAGAGGAACGGGTAGATATTTCTATTAATGAGATGTTGGAGGAATATGTATGGTCAAAGGATTAGATACATTTCAGAAGTACTTTGCAGATTATGAAGAACAGTATGTTTTAATAGGTGGTGCAGCCTGTGACATTCTGTTTGAAAGCAATGAAGTAAATTTTAGGGCCACAAGAGATCTGGATATGGTTTTGATTGTTGAAGCAAGTATTCGGATAAAAATGTGATGTGTTATACAGTTGATTTGAAACCCATTTTTACACCTTTTGCGGACGATATTATGCGAAAATAAACCAGGTTATGCCAGAAAGCAAAAATTTACAAAGGCTTACAAAGTTCGAGAAACCAAGAAAAACTAAGAAATGCGAGGTTATGTAACAATGATAAAAGTACTTTTCATCTGCCACGGCAATATCTGCCGAAGTACTATGGCAGAAAGCGTTATGACATATTTAGTTGAGAAAGAGGGGCTTGCTGATAAGTTCTATATTAATTCTGCGGCGACAAGCCGCGAGGAGATTGGTAATGGGGTGCATCATGGCACTGTTGCCAAGTTGAAGAAAGAAGGGATTCCGGTTATTCCTCACAGGGCAGTGCAGATGACTCTGAATGATTATGAGGAATATGATTACCTTATTGGAATGGATACGGAGAATATCCGCAATATGCAGAGAATATCGGGCGGAGATCCGGATGAGAAGATATATAAGCTGCTTACTTTTGCGGGAAGCGGACTTGATGTGGCAGACCCATGGTATACGGGAGATTTTGAGGCAACCTACAGGGACGTTCTGGCAGGCTGCAAAGGGTTGCTTGAATGCCTTAAGGAAGAATTGTAGGCGGTTGCAGGCAGGTTACATGAGCAAGTGTCACGGCAATATATGTGAATAAAAAGGGTCGGGCAAGGCAGGCTGTCTTCTTCTGGGACAGCCTGCCTTGCCCGACAGCCACTACCTATAGGTTGTTACCCACCTACCATGGCAGAATATACATATTCCTCTGGTAAGAACCGAATACAGTGGCAGTTGCCTTAAGCTCTGAGCCGAGACGGCGGAAAGACGAATTGCTGGCGATGTTGTCCGGGTGGGCTACGGCGAGGATTGTGTCGATGCCGCGGTTGCGGGCAATTGAACAGAGGCGCTTGTTAAGCTCACACATAAGGTTGTGACCGCGGAAGTCAGGGTGAACCATGCATCGTCCGACTTCAGCTACATTTGTAGAACGAATGTCGAGACCGAGCTTTTCAGCTTCCTCAGCAAATTCATGTTCATTAAAGAAAAGGGCGCTGGCGGCAACAAGTTCATTATCGTCATTAAATGCACCTAAGAAGCATGTCCAGTCAGCATCAAAGAAATGTGAGCGTTCAATATCATCAATAGGAATCCACCATTCCGGAACAGGAAGAGCATTTTCTATAGTATATATAAGCTGTTCAAGGGAAGCCTTATCATTTTTATCTAATACACGGATATTCATAGCAATCTCCTATACACTTAAATTCAGAAATAACTTTAATATTACCTTAATATATGCAAGTTATAATCCTAATCCACCACATTATAATATGTATGTATCTTAAAATCAAAATATTTTTAAATTCGCGGGCAGAATATTAAGCAGGCACAAATTAATGCCGATATACATTTACAAGACATATTGCTTCTTGAATATTCATAAAAATATATATTTAGATAGATTTTTTTATTTAGGGCTTTTAAATTTCCTTTTTATGTATATAATGGTGATTAGCCATGGGTACACATGGCTTCTAATGACTTTTGATTTTATGTTTTATCTGAATATATCGGACAGACAGAGGTCCGCATTGTTTTATAAGAAAGGGGAATTATCATGTTATCAACAGATATTGGTATAGATTTAGGTACTGCAAGTATTCTTGTGTACATCAGAGGCAAAGGTGTTGTTCTTAAAGAGCCTTCAGTTGTTGCATTTGACAGGGATACTAATAAGATTAAGGCTATCGGTGAGGAAGCAAGACTGATGCTTGGTAGAACACCAGGTAACATCGTTGCTGTAAGACCTCTTCGTCAGGGTGTTATCTCTGATTATACTGTAACTGAGAAGATGCTTAAGTACTTTATCCAGAAGGCTATCGGCAAGAGAATGCTTAAGAAGCCTAGAATCAGTGTATGCGTACCTTCAGGTGTTACTGAGGTTGAGAAGAAGGCGGTTGAGGATGCTACTCTTCAGGCAGGTGCAAGAGAGGTTGCTATTATTGAAGAGCCTATCGCAGCAGCTATCGGCGCAGGTATTGATATTTCAAGACCATGCGGTAATATGATTGTTGATATCGGTGGTGGTACAACTGATATCGCTGTTATCTCTTTAGGAGGAACTGTTGTAAGTACTTCTATTAAGATTGCCGGAGATGATTTTGATGAAGCTATTGTAAGATACATGAGAAAGAAGCATAATCTTCTTATTGGTGAAAGAACTGCAGAAGATATTAAGATAAAGGTTGGTTCTGCTTATCCTAAGGCAGAAGTCACAACTATGAATGTACGAGGAAGAAACCTTGTAACAGGTCTTCCTAAGACTGTAGAGGTAAGCTCAGAGGAGACAGAGGAAGCTTTAAGAGAGGCAACTTCACAGATTGTTGAAGCTGTTCACAGCGTTCTTGAGAAGACTCCACCAGAACTTGCATCTGATATTGCAGACAGAGGAATCGTCCTTACAGGAGGCGGAAGTCTTCTTTCAGGACTTGAGGATTTAATTGAAGCCAAGACAGGAATTAATACTATGACAGCCGAAGATCCAATGACATGTGTTGCTATTGGTACAGGTAAGTTTATTGAGTTCCTTGCAGGCTACAGAGACGAAGTTAAGTAACCTGAAACATTTCTAATAAGATTATTACTAATGTTTCTTAACATTCTGGCAGAATGGACAATTTTTATGCCGGAAGAATATATTATCAAGAAAGAGGCGGGTTATGGTAAAAGGGCTTTATACAGCGTACTCTGGCTTGACAGTTCAGCAGAAGAGACTGGATGTAGTGTCTAATAATCTGGCTAATGCAACTACCACAGGTTATAAGAAAGAAGGCCTTACGACACAGTCGTTTAAAGATGTTTATGGCATCAAAGTTAAAGATGAAACTGTGGGCTATATTAATCAGAATATCGGAACTCTGAATCTTGGAGCGAAAGTAGGAGAATCCTTCAGAAGCTGGGATCAGGGTTCTTTCCAGAACACAGGCAATACATTTGACTTTGCGCTGAGTGGAAGTGGATTGTTTTCGATTTCTTTCACTAACAAAGCTGGAGAAACTTCAACGCTTTATACCAGGGACGGATCTTTCCAGATGAACCGTGAAGGTTATCTGGTAACCAAGGATGGTGATTTTGTATTGGGCGAGAATGGACCGATACAGTTACCTACAGACTTTGAAAAGCTGACTGTAGAAGAGAGCGGCGAAATATATGCTGACGGACAGTATGTAGACAGATTTGCTCTTGTAGATTTTGAGAATTATGACTATGTTGAGGCATACGGCGAGAATCTTTACAGAGCTGTAGATGGCGCAACACAGACAGATGCTACAGCAACAGTTAATCAGGGATATTTGGAGGCTTCCAATATTAATGTGGTAACAGAGATGGTAGATATGATATCTATTGCAAGAGATTTTGAAAGTAATCAGAAGATTATGAATACTATCGATGAGATGTTAGGAAAGATGGTATCTATATCTGAGATTTAGTAACAACTGTTAGGCATATACATATGGAGGACTGACGACATGATGAGATCATTGTGGACTGCTGCATCAGGAATGATGAGCCAGCAGACAAGTGTAGATACTATTGCCAACAATCTGGCAAATGTTAATACAGTAGGATATAAGCAGGAGCAGACTCAGTTTAAGTCTCTGCTTTACCAGAATCTTCAGGCGAAGACTACTTCTGCCAACGGAGAGAATAAACCTGTTGGAGCACAGGTTGGACTTGGTTCAAGAGTTTCAGCAGTAACATCAATATATACACAGGGTGCATTAAATGCAACTGACAGTACAACAGATTTTGCAATTAATGGAGATGGTTTTTTCGCAGTAAGAAATACTAATACTGACGAGACTGTGTATACAAGAAATGGACATTTTACATGGGCAACAGCTACAGAAGGTGTAATGCTTAGTACTTCTGAAGGATATCCTGTACTCAGCGCAGATGGCGCAGAGATAGTTCTTGGACAGGACGCTAATGGTAAAGATTATAAGACTAATCTTATTACTATTGATACAGACGGCAACCTTTTATATCCTGACGAGTCTAACAATCCGGCACCAATCGGTATTAAGATTGGCTTATATCAGTTTTCTAATCCTGCAGGACTGGATAAGATTGGTGGAAGCTACCTTTCAGAGACTGAGGCGTCAGGAGCTGCACTTAACGAAGCGTACGATGAAGTTGGAAAGAAGAGCTCATTAAGACAGTCATATCTTGAATCATCTAATGTTCAGGTTGCAACTGAGATGGTTAATCTTATTACAGCACAGAGAGCGTATGAATTATGTTCTAAGGCTATAACAACATCTGATACAATGATGGAGCAGGCTAATAACCTTAAGAGATAAGCGGGGTGTAGTGTATGAGCGATTCTATTACGGGACTTAGCAGTAAGAATTATTCAGATGTGTATGATTCTAAAGCGGGTTCTTTAACTAATAAACTTACAGATACTGATTATTCTAAGGCATCAGACGATGAACTTATGTCTGTATGCAAGGATTTTGAAAGTTATTTTGTTGAACAGGTCCTTAAGTCAATGGAGAAGATGGCTAAGATTGATTCAGAAGACGAGGATAGCAATCTGTTTACTTCTATGGCTGGGATTGGCGGAACAGAGGATACTTCACTTAATACATTAGGAAGTTACTTTGGAGATGAGATGGTATCATCTTATGCCAAGCTTATGACTGATTCTAATCATGGCAAAGGACTTGGAATAGCACAGACGCTTTATGAGCAGATGAAGAGAAATTATTCTACAGAGTCTATTCCTAAGGCAGATGAGCAGGAATAATATTTAACATAAAGGAGATAACAGATTGGATTACGAGTCTGTGAAATATGTAGAGGGCTTTGTGGAGAATATTATCTTCAGGAATGAAGACAATGGATATACGGTTTTTAATATTGTATATGATGATGAAGAAATCACCTGTGTTGGAGTGTTAAGCTATATCAACACAGGTGAATTTATTACCGCACAAGGCGAATTTGTTAAGCATGCAGTTTACTACATGCAGTTTAAAATCACATCTTATGAGTTCAGGGCGCCGGATGATGCTGCATCCGTAAGGCGTTATCTAAGCTCCGGGGCAATAAAGGGTATCGGCGAGAAGATGGCTGAACGGATAGTTAAGACATTTGGCGATGATACATTCAGGATTATGGAAGAAGAACCGGAGCGTCTGGCTGAGATTAAAGGAATAAGCATGTCTAAAGCTATGGATATAGCAAACCAGCTTATTGACAAGAAAGACATCAGAAAAGCAATGATGTTTCTTCAGCGTTATGGAATCCAGATGAATCTTGCCAACAAAATATTTAAGCGTTATGGAAACGATATATATAACATTCTTGAACAGAATCCGTACAGGCTTGCTGATGACATAGAGGGTGTCGGTTTTAGGACGGCTGATGAGATTGCTTCGCGTGCCGGAATCAAGATTGATTCTGAATTCAGGATTAAGAGCGGAATATTTTATGTGCTTAACCAGGCGACAATGCAGGGACACACATATCTTCCGTATGATAAGCTTGTGCGTCAGGTCAACGAACTGCTTTTGATTGATGTCCAGGACTATGATAAATACCTTATGGATCTGACAATGGATAAGAAGATAGTTGTCAAGGTTAAGGACGATGTAAAATGTGTATATGCCCGCATGTATTACAACATGGAAGCAAATGTTGCAGCTATGCTTAATAATCTTGATGTCCAGATTGAGGAAGACCAGAAATTCATAGATGACAGGATTGCAAGGATTGAGGATAAAGAAGGAATAACTCTTGACGATATCCAGAAAGAGGCTGTTGCGAAAGCAGTAAGAAACGGGCTTGTTATTGTTACTGGCGGTCCGGGAACCGGTAAGACTACAACTATTAATACAATAATCAAATATTTTGAGCTGGAAGGTCTGGAAATCAGGCTGGCAGCGCCTACGGGACGTGCAGCCAAGAGAATGACTGAGGCGTGCGGTTATGAAGCACAGACTATCCACAGAATGTTAGAGATAAGCGGCGGCGTGCCGGATGGTGACAGAAAGTCGGCAGCAGGTCTGTCTATGTTCTTTGAGAGAAATGAAGATAATCCGCTTGAGGCTGATGTTATTATTGTTGATGAGATGTCGATGGTAGACATTAGTATTATGAATTCACTTCTTAAAGCTGTTTCGATTGGAACGAAACTGATTCTTGTAGGTGATGTGGACCAGCTTCCAAGTGTAGGTCCGGGAAATGTACTTAAAGACATCATAGAATCCGGATGTTTTCCGGTTGTTAAGCTGGAGAGGATATTCAGACAGGCGGCACAGAGTGAGATTATTATTAATGCCCATAAGATAAACAGGGGTGAGAAGGTAGTACTTAACAAGTACAGCAAGGATTTTCTCTTTGTTCACAGAAACGGTGCAGACAATATAATAAATGCGATGAAAACGCTTATTAAGGACAAGCTTCCGGACTATGTAGGTGCCGATGTGTATGACCTTCAGATTCTTACTCCATCGCGAAAATCCAATGTCGGGGTTGAGCGCCTTAATAAGATTATGCAGGATTTTCTTAATCCGGCTGATGCTGTCAAGCAGGAAAGACAGGTGGGTGATGTTACTTTCCGTGAAGGTGATAAGGTTATGCAGATTAAGAATGACTATCAGCTTGCATGGGAAAAACGGAGCAGATACGGTATTCCAACAGAACAGGGAACGGGCGCATTTAACGGGGATACCGGAGTTATAGAGAGAATAAGCACATTTGATGAGAATGTAACTGTGAAATTCGAAGATGGCAGATTCGTTACTTATGAATTCTCACAGCTTGATGAGCTTGAACTTGCGTATGCGATTACGGTTCACAAATCACAGGGAAGTGAGTACCCGGCGGTTATTATTCCGATGTCGCAGGGACCAAGAATGCTGATGAACAGGAATATTCTGTATACGGCAGTTACAAGAGCAAGAAAATGTGTGTGCCTCGTTGGGGAAGAGGAGATATTCAGGCTTATGGCTGACAATGTATCAGAGTCAAAACGATATTCTTCACTTACAGACAGGATTGAAGAAATTAGACATATTGAAGATTTCGGACAATGATAATTGATATGTTTATAGTTGATAATGATGACAATAATGGGGGATTATGGATTATAAGAAGGTATTAATGGAGGCAGTTAATGCGGTACTTCCACCAGCGTGTCCTATGTGTGGAAAGCCGGCACCTTTTGTTGGAGGGATAAGGGCAGATATATGTGGAAGCTGCATGCATAATATAAATTATGTAAGTGAGCCTGCCTGTTTAAAATGTGGTAAGCCGGTGAAAGATGAAGAAACAGAATACTGCAGTGACTGCAGCAGGCAGAAGCATGTATATGATCAGGCATGTGCGTTGTATGAATATTCTAAGAATGTCAGGGAATCAATATACAGATTTAAATATTATAACAAGCAGGAATATGCAGGAATATATGCGAAGCAGATGGAGGACAGATGTGGCAGGATGATACGCATGTGGTCGCCGGATGTGATAATTCCTGTTCCGATTCATATTTCGAAATATAAGGAGCGTGGGTTTAACCAGGCTGGGCTTATTGCGCAGGCACTTGGAAGAGCTATGCAGATTCCGGTAGATGAGGAATATCTCGTGAGGATTGTTAAGACTCAGCCCATGAAGGAGCTAAGTAATCGGGAAAGAATTAAAAATCTGCAAAATGCTTTTCAAGTAAGAGAAAAAGTTGTAAGATATAGAAAAGTATTAATTGTGGACGACATATATACAACAGGAGCAACATTTGATGCATGTGCAGCAGTACTTAAAGACGCAGGAGTGTCGCAGGTATATGGTATAAGTCTGTGTGTGGGAGACGGATTTTAAAGTATGAGTTGCTTTAGTAACTGGACCTGTTAACGAGATTGATAAAGAGGATTAACAAGGAGAAGCTATGGAAGTTAAGAATTGTAAGAACTGTGGAAGATTATATAATTATATAGGTGGTGTGTACAGACTTTGTCCTGAATGCATGAGAAAGCTTGAAGAAAAGTTTCAGGAGGTTAAAGATTATATAGAGGATAATCCAAGGGCTGATATGAGAGAAATATCTGAGAAGTGCGATGTCAGTACAAGACAGATTGAACAGTGGATAAGAGAAGAAAGATTATCGTTCAGTGATGATTCACCTATTGGTATTGCATGCGAAGTATGCGGAGCTACCATAAGAACCGGAAGATATTGTGAGAGATGTAAGAACGATTTAGCTAACAGACTGGGAAGCATGTACGGAAGCAGATATTCAACAGTTGATACTGATAAGATAAGAGAGAGAAGAGAAAAGGCAAGGATGAGATTTCTTGATAAATAATAAGCTTTTTTCAAAACGGGTATAAAGTATTTGCGGAAACTGTCCGATATCTTACACATGAAGCAAGAGAGTATCTGCTTTAATTAATGGAAAGTGAGGCGGTTAATATGCGCATAGATGCTTATAATGCTGTTAATCAGATATATCAGACCAGCCAGATTTCTAAAGCTAAGACAGCAGCTAAGACATCATCGGTTAGTGACAAGTTTGAGATTTCTGACACAGCCAAGACATATCAGACAGCCAGGACAGCAGTAAGTAAGGCTTCTGATGTTCGAGAAGACAAGATTGCTGATATTAAGGCACGTATGGCAGCAGGAACTTACAACATCAGTTCAGAAGCTGTTGCAGATAAGATTCTGAACAACATTTCAACATTAACATTTTAGTGGGGTTTTATTAGATGGCAAGTTTGATAGATTCTTTGATTAATATAATGAATGATGAGAACAGACAGTATACTGAGCTTTTGGACTTGTCTAATAATAAGACTACTGCTATTGTTAAGGGAGATGTCGGACAGCTTCAGGAGATATTTGGTAAGGAGCAGAAGCTTATTGATATTCTTAACAGACTGGAGATGGAGAGACAGTCATGTGTTGCAGATATATGTAAGATTCTGCATCTGTCAGCAGCAGAGGTTAAGGTGAGTCAGATAGTAAGACTGTTAGAAAAGAAGCAGGCAGAGCATGATGCTTTAGAACAGTCGTATCTGAGTCTTAAGAAAACTGTAAACCAGCTTACGCAGGTTAATGATAATAACAGGCTGCTGCTTAAGGAATCAATGGATATGATTGATTTTGAGATTAATCTTGCGAAGAATGCAAGTATGGCTCCACAGACGGCTAACTATGGAAAGGGAGCGTATGAGGAGACAGGTGGCATGGGAAGCACAAGCTTTGATGCCAGGCAGTAATATTCTGATGGCATATCAGGATGCCACGGATATAAGACAATATGAATAATATCACGGATGATTTATTGTGAGATGGGGTTGTCCGTGTTGGATTGAAAGCCACATTTTTACTAAGGAAATGTGGCTTTTTTAGTCTCTGGGGTGTTTTGTTTTAAAAAAATGACGATATACATATAAGATTATGAATTAAGTAAGAAAGAGGTGACCTTATGGCTAATGGAATGGCAGGATTGTTTGTTGGAGCAAGCGGTTTGAAAACAGCTCAGACAGCACTTAACACAACAGCACACAATCTGTCTAATATTAACACAACCGGATATACAAGACAGCAGGTTACTTTCTCTGATACTACATATGTAAATGTCAGCAGCAAGGACAAAGTAAGTTATGCAAGCTATGGACTTGGTGTTGCAATATCTGAGGTAAGAAGAATAAGAGATCAGTATATAGACCTGGCATACAGGAATGAGAATTCAAGACTTGGATTCTATGAAAGCCAGTACAATGCTGTTCAGGAGATAGAAGACCAGTTTGGTGAGATGCAGGGTGTAACTTATGAGTCATATCTTACCAATCTGTATGATTCAATTAATGAACTTGCCAAGAATCCGACAAGTACAGTTGCAAGGTCATCACTTATCCAGAATGCGACTGCATTTATAGAGAAATCAGAAAATGTGTATAAGGGGCTCAGGGATTACCAGACAACTCTTAATACACAAGTTAGTAATATGGTTAATAAGATTAATGATCTTGCAGGCCAGATATATAAGCTTAATAAGAGTATTGCCAAGGTGGAAGCACCGGGTATTGAGAAAGCTAATGATTTAAGAGACCAGAGAGATGCGGCAATAGATGAACTCAGCAAATATATAGATATTACTTATTATGAATCAGAGAATAAGGAAACTATTATTAATGCAGCCGGAGTTCCTCTTGTAACATCAGGCGAACTTACAGCTATGAGTACAAGAGTTGTCGAGGGAACAACACTTGTTATTCCCACATGGCCATCGTATGAAAGAGATGTTTATGAAGATGGTAAGCTGGCGTCTAATGCTGATGATACAGATAAGGGACAGCTTAAGGGACTTATTATTGCAAGAGGCAATATGGTTGTAGATTATACAGTGGTTCCGGTTGCACCTGACAGCAATGATTATGACATGAGTACTGAGGAAGGCCGTACAGCATATCAGCAGGCCTATAATGAATATGCAAAGCAGCAGGAATACTACAATACATATGTAGAGCCTTCAGCAATTCTTAGCGCTATGGCGGGATTCGATAAGCTTGTTAATGGAATTGTTGAAAGAATCAACGGAATCTTGTGTCCGGAGAAAACTGAGACAAGGACTAATCCTTATCTTAATGCAGATGGAAGTGAGATTCAGGCAGATACATACATATATAATTCAGTTGATCAGCCGGTTCTTTATGACAGATACGGAAGAGAGGTTACCGGAACTGATAACGGTGATGGTACTTACAGCTATGCATCTGGTGAGAAATTATACGAGAGTGCAGGCGGAGCAGCGGTTCCGGTTGATTCATATGAGTATCTTATGCTTGACATGGACAAGACTGGATACGGTATGGATGACGATAAGACTGTTGGTACAGAACTGTTTTCAAGAATTGGAACAGACAGATATATTAAGACTACAGGTGATAATGGAGAGACAATCTATCTTAGAAACAATCTTAACGAGACAGATTATGAATCATTATATAAGCTTGGCAATCTGAAGATTAATCCTGAAGCAGCACAGAATGTAGGAAAGATTCCACTTTCTACTGTACAGGGTAAGGAAGATTTTGACAGAGCCAAGGAACTTGTGGATATATGGGATGAGAAATTCGCTTCCCTTAACCCGGACATGTATGCGAAGTCGGATTACATGTCATTCTACAATAATTATATTGGTGAATATGCCACTATGGGTAAGGCACTTTATAATTATGTAGGTAACCAGACAACGATGGTTGATGGTTATGATAACCAGAGACTACAGTCAGAGGGGGTATCCTCTGATGAAGAGTTAGAAAAGATGATAAAGTATCAGCAGGCATATAATGCAGCATCGAGATATGTTAATGTAGTAAGCGAAATGCTGGAACATCTCGTTACTTCACTTGGACGTATATAAATGCTGATTAATACAGGAGGATAATATGGCATCAACATTTTTTGGATTAACAATTGCATATACAGGATTGCAGGCGGCGCAGACCTCTATAAATGTTACATCACATAATCTTGCTAATATCAATAACCAGTCATATACGAAAGAAACAGCTTCGATTAAGGCTGGTGAGGCATTACGTTCATATGCTAAATATGGAACACTTGGTGCAGGAGTTATCGTTGATGCAATTAATCAGACGAGAGATTCTTACTATGATGAGAAGTACAGAAATAATTATACTAATTATGGACAGTACAATGTTAAGGATACATACATGTCACAGATACAGAATTATCTCAATGAGTTCACACTTAAGGGATATTCAACTGAGTATGAGAATTTCTTTGCAGCACTTAACCAGCTTGATCTTACGCCGGCTGATACATCCGCAAAGAACCAGCTTATCAATAATGCAAAGAGCATGACAGATTATTTTAATACTCTGACTACTAATTTAAGGAATGTTCAGATAGACGCTAATAATGAGATTAAAGATACTGTTAACCAGATTAATTCTCTGGCACAGAGCATTTCTTCTCTTAATAAGCAGATTAACCAGATTCAGGCTAATTATGGCAACGCCAACGACCTTAAGGATCAGAGAAATGCATTAATTGATGATCTTTCCAAGCTGGTTAATATATCAGTAAGTGAGACAGACATTGGCAACAATCTTACAGACCTTCAGATTACAATTAATGGTAATTCGCTTGTTAATGGATATAATTATCATACTCTTCAGACTGTTTCAAGAGATGAGCCGAGAAATGTATCAGATGCGGCAGGTCTGTATGACATACAGTGGGAGACCGGACAGCCATTTAACATATACAGCACTTCATTAGGCGGAGAGTTAAAGGGACTTATTGATATAAGAGACGGATGTAATGGTGAGATTGAAAAATATGCCACAACAACTGACGATGATGGCAATGAAACATATAAGACAGATGCAGAGGGTAATATCCTTACTGATACAGTAAGTAAGGTGGACAGCAATACTAATTATAAGGGAGTCCCTTATTATCAGGCACAGCTTAACCAGTTTATACAGACATTTGTATCATCAATCAATGAGATTCTTACAAAGGGTGTTACATCAGATGGCTCGGCAAGCGGAATTCCACTTTTTGTAATGTCAGATGGAAGCAAGGCTCTTACAGCGTCAAGTGTAACAGTTAATCAGGATCTTATTGATAACGCGGACCTTCTTGCTACCAAGTACAAGGAAAGCGATGGAGAAGCCAATACAAGCCTGATTGTAGACCTTATCAATTCTAAAGATGCTAAGATATATGACGGAGGTACGGGAACATATTTCCTCGAAAGTATTGTCAGTGATATGTCAATAGATGCAAGTAAGGCAATTAATTTTACAAAGAATTACAACAATCTTAAGACAACTATACAGAACCAGAGATTATCTGTAATGGGTGTTGATACAGATGAAGAAGCCATGGATCTTGTAAAGTTCCAGCAGGCATATAATTTAAGTTCGAAGATGATGACTGTCATGAATCAGTTATATGACAGACTTATTAATAATACAGGTGTATAAAATAGTAAAAGAATTCTTCTCCTCACCATAGGGGCGGTTTTTGATTCGCGATATAAGGAGGCACAATATGCGTATTACTAACCAGATGATGGTAAACAGCTCAATATCCAATATTCAGGGAAATAAGAGCCAGCTTAATGATTTAAGTACACAGCTCTCAACACAGAAAAAGATTAATAAGCCTTCTGATGACCCTATTATAGCCATCAGGGCATTGAGACTGCGTTCAAGTCTTGATGAGGTAACACAGTATCTTGGAAAGAATATTCCTGATGCATCATCATGGTTAAGTGTAACTCATGATGCATTAGACGAAAGCAACAAGATTATACAGGATCTGTATAATTACTGTGTGCAGGGTTCTACGGATTCATATTCAGAATCTGAGCGTAACACTCTTGCTGAAAGTCTTAACAAGCTGGTGGAAGCTTATTATGAGCAGGGGAATGTTGATTATGCCGGAAGATATGTATTTACAGGACATGCTACAGATAAGCCTCTGACATACCAGTCAGATGAAACTGCTAAAGATGTTGATTATACAATTACACAGAACTTTACAAGGGAGGATTTATCTAATAAGACTGCATACACTAATGCATATACTAATGACGATATTATTAATCTTAATGTAAAGACAGATGCTAACGGCAATATAATCACACCTAATATAACAGATGTACACAGAATCCAGCTTGCATATGACGAGATTAACGGAAAAACATTTTCAATGAGCATGGGAGACAATAATTCTGCCAATATAACTATTGCTGATGATGGGAGTGTTACTGTAGATGGAGGACTTACTATTACGGTAACTGATGCAGACGGTAATACAGCTGATACTGCTGTAAATGTTGTTACAACAACAGAACCTAATTATGTTCCGGGAGAGAATGAGATTGCAATTAACTCAACAACAGGCGAGCTTCTTCTTGGTGAGAATGTATACAAGTCAGTGTATGCTGATAATGCATTTTCAGTGACATACGAGAAGAGCAATTTTATAAAGGGTGATATTGACCCGACAATGTATTTTAACTGTGTTGATAATAATACGGGAATTGAGTACAACAAGCAGAGTGAGGATATTGAATATATCATTAATTTTTCGCAGAAGATTAAGGTTAATACAGAAGCTGATGAAGCTTTCAATATATATCTTGGAAGAAATGTTGATGACCTTGTCAATGCGGTACAGAATGTCCTTGATATTAATGACCAGATATCAAAGATTGAGTCTATGCAGAAGGAAGGACAGTACAGCGATGAGGCTTCACAGAAGAAGTTAAGTGATATTATGGAAGGCCTTACAAAGCAGAGAGATTTTGCAAAATCTAAGATGAAAGATGCTTTTGAAGCGGGAATCGGTCAGATGCAGGGCTATCAGGAGCAGGTATCTAATGCGAAGGCTGATGTCGGTAACAGACAGATAAGACTTGACCTTACCAAGACAAGACTTACAGAGCAGAAGACTAATTTCACTGATCTTAAGTCTCAGAATGAAGACATTGATCTGGAAGAGATTGTTGTTACATATACATCAGCACAGCTTGTATATCAGGCAGCATTATCAGCTGCGAGCAAGGTTGTTCAGCAGACATTGCTTGATTTTCTTGGGTAGCCAGCATAAGCAGTATGCAAAGCTTATGAAGAAATAAGGATAGAATTAAGATTTGGAGGTTTGACATGAAAGTACAGACTAAATGGTTTGGTGAAATTGAGGTTAGTGAGGATAAAATCATTACATTTGACAAGGGAATCATTGGATTTGAGGACTGGAAGAAGTATACTCTTGTGTATGATGCAGAGAAAGAGGAGAATATATCAATTATATGGCTTCAGGCGATTGATGAGCCAACACTTGCACTTCCTGTCATGAAGCCGGAATTCGTGTATGAGACATATGATCCTGTTGTTGAGGATGAGCTTCTTAAGTCTCTCGGAGATGATATACAGGATGATAATATCAGAGTGTACTGTGCGCTTACGGTACCACAGGATATTACTAAGATGACAATTAATCTTAAAGCTCCTATTATTGTTGATTTTGATACGATGAAGGGAATACAGCTTATAGCAGATAATTCTGAATATCAGGTAAGATATCCTATATACGATATTCTAAAGAAGGAGGAGAACTAATATGCTCGCATTATCAAGAAAGAAAGACGAAGCAATCATTATTAACGATGATATTGAGATTACAATAATCGAAATCAAGGGCGATCAGGTAAAGCTTGGCATATCAGCTCCTAAGTCAGTACCTATATATCGTAAGGAAGTGTATGCACAGATACTTGATTCTAATAAGGAAGCAGCAAGTTCAGTTGATGTGAAGTCTCTTAACCAGTTATTTAAGAAATGATTTGTTTTATTTGTGTATATTTTTGCCCAAAGGGTTAAATTTTACTTAACATTTTCCGATATATGCAGTACAACATGAATGTAACTACAGGATAAAGTTTTGTTTTCACATGGAGGTGGAATTGTATCATGGGAATGGAAGTTAATGGAGTAGTGGCAGCGTCAAGCTACCAGAGCCAGAATTCACAGGCTGCTAAGCCGGTATCACAGGTAAGCAGTGTTACATCAGCTACAGATAAGAGCAATGAGGTTATTGTTGATTCAGCAAAGTCAGCAGCATCTAATGTGGCAGTTTCTATAGGACAGGCAGCAGACAGTGAGAAGAATGGCAGCAACGCTAATGACAATGACAAGGCAAAGAAGCAGGCTGAATCTATGGCTGATGTTAAGGATATAAGGAAAGTCCTTAACAACAATACGATTGCAGAATTCGGCTACAACGAACCAACTAACAGAATCACAATTAAGATTAAAGATAAAGATACAGACGAAGTTATTAAAGAGATACCTTCAGAGAAAGCTCTTGAGATGCTTGCTAAGGCATGGGAGCTTGCAGGTATCATAGTAGATGAGAGGAGATAAGCTATGGCAATAAGATTATCTGGTATGGTATCGGGTATGGATACAGAATCACTTGTTTCAGCGCTCGTATCATCATATAAGTTAAAGAAAGACAATCTTGTTAAAGCACAGACCAAGCTTTCATGGAAGCAGGAAAAGTGGAAGACCATGAATACAAGTATTTATGGGTTCTATAGCGGAAAGCTTTCAAGTGCAAGATTTTCTACAAGTTATAATCTTAAGACATCAAGTGTGTCTAATGATAAGTATGCTAAGGTTTCTGCAAGTTCATCTGCCGTAAGCGGAACACAGAGACTTAAGGTTAAGCAGCTGGCGTCAACAGGATATCTTACAGGTGGACAGATTAAAGCTGCTGATGGAAGTAAGGTTACAGGTGATACTAAGATATCAGACATAGTTGGAACAACAGATGGTTCTATAAGTTTTAAGACTGCTTCTGGAACCAAGAGTATTGATATAACATCAGATATGAATGTTAACCAGTTCGTATCTAAGTTAAAGGAAGCTGGCGTTAATGCAAGTTTTGATGAGAATAATGCAAGATTCTTCATAAGTTCTAAGGAATCTGGCAAGGATAACGATTTCTCGCTTGTGGCTAATGACTCTAATGGACTTAATGCATTACAGAAGCTTGGAATATATACGGTTAATGATACTGATTCAGCAGAATATAAGAGGCTTGCAGCTTTAACAGAGGGCAGTGACGAGTATAATGCAGAAGTAGAGAGCATGTATACTAAGATTACAGCTGAGGATACTGCCAAGAGTTATGCTGATAAGTACAATACTGCCAAGAATAAGCTGGATGCACTGGCAGCAGATGATACTTGGAATCATTCATTTACATTAGATGAATATGTGGCAAAGCTTAAGACAGAGACACCAGATCTGCTTAATGCTTATGATAAGTATAAGAAGGAAAAGGTGGATTCAGAGGGCAATACAGTTAAAGATTCTAATGGCAATGTTGTATACGAATATGACACAGAGGCTATGGAAAAAGATGGTGTTAAGGATGAATATGAGGCTGCGGTAAAGAAAAAAGCGTCTAATGAATCACTGATTAAGGTGTATGATGATAATTCCAAGGTTATACAGGATACTAAGGATTATGTGACAATCGGCGATGATGGAAAAGCTGTGGCAGATGCTTCTAATGCCAATGTATTACAGGAAGTAAGCGATACTAATGCTGACAGACAGGCTAAAGCTAAGGCACTGCTTGACTCTAAGATTGCAATGGCATCAAATGTTGCTGGTAGTGCGTCATCTTCAGGTGCTGTCAGAATAACAGGACAGGATTCAGAGATTGAGCTTAATGGGGCAACATTTACTAACAACTCTAATAATTACTCAATCAATGGTCTTACAATCGAGGCAATGGAAGTTACTGGTAATGATGAAGTAACTATCACAACCAACACAGATGTAGATGGTATATATGATATGATTAAAGGCTTTCTTAAGGATTATAATGACCTTGTCAAATCTGTAGATGTTGCCTACAACGCAGCAAGTTCTAAGGGCTACGAGCCTCTTACAAGTGATGAGAAAGACGCAATGTCTGATGATGAGGTTAAGAAGTGGGAAGAAAAGATTAAGGATTCACTTCTTAGAAAAGATTCAACACTTGGAAGCGTTCTTGATACTATGAAGAATGATATGGCAAGATCATTCAAGGTGGGAGATAAGTCATATTCACTTTCTAGTTTTGGAATAGCTACACTTGGATATTTTAATTCTCCAGAGAATGAAACAGGTGTATATCATATAGATGGAGACAAAGATGATACCAAAACATCTGCTAATACAGATAAACTGAGAGAAATGATAGCAAGTGACCCGGATACGGTTATATCTTTCTTTTCACAGTTATCTACACAATTGTACACTGACCTTGGAAAGAAGATGGCAGCATCATCAACAAGCAGTGCTTATACTATATATAATGATAAGCAGATGAATACACAGTATTCAGAGTATAATACTAAGATATCAGAAGCAGAAGATAAAGTTACTACATGGGAAGATTATTATTATAGTAAGTTCTCAGCAATGGAATCAGCATTGGCTAAGATGAATGCGCAGTCATCATCATTATCTGGACTTTTTGGATAATAGTACATATTAACAACCGCATAGGCATGGAAGCTTATGGGAAATGAGGAAAACATGGCATTTAATCAGAATATAGCACAGGAATATAACAGAAATAAGATTCTTACAGCAAGTCCTGCAGAACTTACACTTATGCTTTATGAAGGGGCAATTAAGTTTTGCAATATAGCCATGATAGCTATAGAAAAGGGCGATTTACAGAAAGCTCATACTAATATTAAGAAGGCTGAAGATATAATTACAGAGTTTAAGGTAACACTTAATCATAAATATCCTGTTGCAGAAGATTTTGAGAAAATATATGATTACATATACTCCCTTTTAGTTAATGCTAATGTTAAGAAAGATCCAGAGATACTTAATCAGGCATTAGTTGAAATAAGAGGCATGAGAGATACATGGAAAGAAGTTATGAACCGTACAAGGGGAATGAACCAGTAGGAGATTAATATATGACTACTAATTATCTTCAGATGATGATAGACAGCCTTAAAAAGAAGAAAGGAATTCTTATCAGAATTATAGAGCTTAATGAAGAGCAGAATCAGATTCTTTCAGAAGAAACATTGAATGGTGATGCATTTGATGATAATATGAAAGCAAAAGGAAGCTGCATTGATGAGCTTGATTTGCTGGATGAGGGATTTCAGTCATTATATGACAGAATTAAGGAAGAGCTTGCTGGCAATAAAACCAAATACAGCAGTGAAATAGCTGCAATGAAACAGCTTATTAAGGGAGTTACTGAGTTAGGCGCTAAGATTGAAGTGCAGGAAGCCCATAATAAAGTAAAGGTAGAAGCAATGTTCAGAAGAGAAAGACAGGAACACAGAGAAGCAAAGAGAAGTGCTTCTATGGCGAAGTCATATTATCAGAATATGAGTAAGTTAAGCAATGAACCTCAGTTTATGGACACCAAGCAGTAACTTAAAAAAGTTATATTACGGGCTAAAGTTTCAGGACTTAAGTCCGATATATAAAGTACAGGGAAACAGATAGTTTCCTGTAAACCATAACAAGATGCTTCAAGGATGTTGCATCTAAATTAATTTCAAGGAGGAAAATATTATGGTAGTACAACACAATTTATCAGCAATGAACACAAACAGACAGATGGGTACAGTTTCTAGCGCACTCCAGAAGTCAACAGAGAAGTTATCATCAGGTTACAAGATTAACCGTGCTGGTGATGATGCAGCTGGTCTTTCAATCTCAGAGAAGATGAGAAGCCAGATCAGAGGTCTTAACAAGGCTTCTTCTAATGCAGAAGATGGTATTTCACTTATTCAGGTAGCTGAAGGTGCTCTTAACGAGACACATTCTATCTTACAGAGAATGAATGAGTTAGCAACACAGGCTGCTAACGATACTAACACAACATCTGATAGAGAAGCTATTCAGTCTGAGATTACACAGTTAACTTCAGAGCTTGATAGAATCTACTCTACAACACAGTTCAACACAATGAATCTGTTAGATGGTTCATTCTCAGGAAAGAGCCTTCAGGTTGGTTCACTTTCTGGTCAGATTATTGGTATCTCAATCGGTAAGATGAATGCTTCTAACCTCGGAGTTTCAGCTACTAAGATTTCAGTAAGCTCTAATGCAACAGCTGGTACTTCAATGTCTATCATTCAGGCTGCTATTACTAAGGTTTCTACAGAGAGATCTAAGTTAGGTGCTCTTCAGAACAGACTTGAGCATACAATCAACAACCTGGATACAACATCTGAGAATACTCAGGCTGCTGAGTCACGTATCCGTGATACAGATATGGCATCTGAGATGGTTGAGTACAGCAAGAACAACATCCTTTCACAGGCTGGACAGTCAATGCTTGCTCAGGCAAATCAGTCAACACAGGGAGTACTTTCACTTCTCGGTTAATAACAACTACTACTATAAGCAGAAGAGCCGGTGCTTGCACCGGCTCTTTTTGCAACCAGACAAGGATATTAATTACAGACAGGGGAACATACATATATGGAATTTGATAAAAGTTTTTTTGAAGATGAGATAAGAGATGGTTTCTATGTATCAGCAGAGATGAAGCATGCATGGGCAGCGCAGCTTGAGGTACTCAATGATGTTGATAAAGCATGCAAAGAGAATGGAATCCAGTATTTTGCAGAGTGGGGAACACTTCTCGGAGCAGTAAGACATCATGGATTCATACCATGGGATGATGATATGGATATATGTATGAAAAGACCTGATTTTAATAAATTTGTTAAAAATGTTAAGAATATTATGCCGGAAGGTTATCAGATATATAATATAGAAAGTGATAAGGATAATGATAATCTGCTGGCAAGAATTATTAGTGGGAGAACAATAGATTTCAGTGCGAAATACCTTGATAAATATCATGGCTTTCCATATGTTGCGGGGATAGACATATTTCCGCTGGATTTTATTGCACCGGACAGGGAAGAAGACGATTATTTATGTACTGTTATAGATATTGTCAATACAGTAGCCAAGTTTATGAGAATGAAAGATTCAGAGAATGAAGCTATTGAAGGAGAGGACTTAGAAAAGCTGAATAGTAATCTTTTAAGTATAGAACAGTTATGCGGAGTAAGAATTGACAGGGAAAAAGATATAATACAGCAATTAAATATACTTGTAGACCAGTTATGTAGCCTTTATACAGAAGACGAAACAGAGGAACTGACTATAAGGGCTATATGGCAGAAGAATAAAGCCTATAAATTCCGTAATTCGTATTATAAGAAAGCGGTCAGGATTCCTTTTGAAAATATTACAATTCCTGTACCATTTGGTTATGATGCAATTCTTAAACAAAAGTACGGGGATTACATGAAACTGGTTCATACATGGGATTCACATGATTATCCATTCTTTGATAAACAGAGAGATATTATCAGGGAAAAATCAGAGTCAGGTCTTAATGAATTTAAAGATACGCTTGAAGATGTTATAACATTTAAGGAACACGTTGCAATATTGCGCGGAAAGAGAAAAGTGTTAAAGGCGCTGGATAATAAAAAGAAAAAGAAAAATGTTGTGTTCATGCCATTTAAGCCAGAGCATTGGGATGCAATGGATGGGCTGTGGAGAGAGTATAAGGACAGGAAGATGTAGATGTAAAGGTTGTTTCTGTTCCATATTATTATAAGAATTATGATGGAACTGTTGAACAATACAGTACAAGCGCAGAGTATCCGGACTATATTAATGTGCTGTCAGAGGATGAATATAATTATGAGAAAGATGATCCGGATGAAATAATTATTCAGAATCCATATGACGGATATAATGTTGCAGCAACTATACACCCATGTTATTATGTCAGGAATCTGCTTATGCATACAGATAAGCTTATATATATACCTTATTTTACGACAGATGAGATTGATGCACAGGATATGAGAGCAGATGTCAGCATGAATTCGTATGTGACAATGCCGGGAGTGGTATATGCTGATGAAGTTATATTGCAGTCAGAGAATATAAGGAAACTGTATATAAGAAAGCTCACAGGATTTTTTGGAGAAGAAAGCAGGCATCTGTGGGAGAACCAGCTTAACTCGAATGGTGCGCAGTATCTGGTAAATGATAATAATAATCCGTTAAGATATAACAGGATACCTGGAAAATGGAGAAATCAGGCAGTCAGAAGCGATGGAAGTTATAAGAAAATAATACTTTACTATATAAGTACTAATGGTGTGCTTGAACATAAGCATGAAATGTTTGAAAAAATCGGACGTACAATGGATGTGTTTAAACAATATAAAGAAGATATCGTGTGCCTACTTGCGTTTGAGAATAATATGGAAGAGGTTCTGGAGGGGGAGAATTCAGAACTTCTTATGGATTATCAGTGCGCTTTAAGAAAGTACAATGAATATATCTTGGGCAATGGAGAGTTAATGGACGCTGTAAAGGCGTGCGATGCATTTTATGGTGAGGCAGGAGCAGAGGCACAGATGTGTAGAAATGCTAATAAGCCGGTTATGATAGAAAATGTATATTTATAACGCACAAACTTAAGATGCCATGAAAAACAGGTAAGAATGGAGATATTATGCTGCAGTTTCCAGACAGTTATTTTGAAGATGAAGTAAGAGATGGATTCTATGTTCCATCAATGATAAAGAGAGCATGGGCTACGGCTCTGGATGTATTATGCGAGGTGGATCGCATATGCTGTAAGTACAATATAAAATATTATGCAGAGTGGGGAACACTTCTTGGAGCAGTCCGCCATGCTGGATTTATTCCATGGGATGATGATCTGGATATTGGAATGATGAGAACTGACTATAGAAAATTCTGTGAGGTGGCGCCTAAAGAATTTAATGAAAGTTTTCAGATATTTACATTTAACACGCAGAAAGATTTTCATCATTTTCTTGCAAGGGTGGTGTGCAAAAACAGAATATGCTTTGAGGATGAACATTTAAGAAGGTTCCATGGATTTCCATATATAGCAGGACTGGATATATTTGTCCATGATAATGTCTCAGATGATGCTATGTTGCAGGAAAAATGTGAAAAAACAGCAGAGTATGTTATCACGGTGGCAGATGCGATTGGCGATGGAAGGCTTAACAAAGCACAGGAGACAGAGGCGTTGAGAAGAATTAATAATATGCTTCATGTTAATTGTACCTCAATTGAAGATAAGGAGCAGGAAAGAATACAGCTATATAATGTGGCTGAGAGTGTATTTGCATCATTTGAACATGAAAAATGTATGGAAATGACGCAGATGATGCCACATAGCCTGTATGGAAGACATTTAAGAATTCCAAAGAAGTTCTACGAGAAGCTTGTAAGGATTCCGTTTGAAAATACGACTATACCCGTGCCAGCAGGCTTTGATGCCATGTTAAAGCGGAGGTATGGTGATTATATGAAGCTTGTCAGAAATGCAGGAGGTCATGATTATCCGTTCTATGAATCACAGAAGAGACAGCTTGAAGCACTTATGGATTTTAAACTGCCTGAGTATACATATGATGAGAAAAAGGCAGTAAGGGAAGCTGATTCTGAAGAGCTGTCAGGTTATAGAAGGTATCTGAAGGATTATCTTGATAATATTGAAAGACAGATTGAAGAAATCGGACATATACAGGACACGGAAGTCATAAAAGAGAAGCTTGTTGATGTACAACAGGAAGTGATTGATATGGGAAACCTTATCGAGAAGATAAAAGGTGAAGGGACTGAAAGTGTAAGATGCCTGGAACATTTCTGTGATGTTATATACACGATGTATCAGGGAAATAATGCCGATATAAAAGCTGAGTATGACAATGTAAGAAGAATATTAGAAAAAGATATTATCGAAAAGAAAGAAGTACTTATTCTTGTGAGTAAGGCTTCTGAGTGGAAGTATATAGAGAATGTATGGAAGAAATATAAAGAGGAACAGGACACAGAAGTGGATGTTGCTGTACTTCCGTATTTTTATAAAGAATATGATGGAAGCATAAAGAAAGAAGTAAATGAACTGGGGAACTTTACAACAGATATTGGTGCCATTGATTTAGCACAATATGATATTGCTCTGCATCATCCAGACATTATATATATACAGAATCCTTTTGATAATGAAAATAAAGCAATAGGAATTGAAAAAAAATATTATTCAGACAGGTTAAAGTGTTGTACTAACAAACTTGTCTATATACAGTCGTTTACACTTGAAGAGTTTAATTCTTCTAATGAACGGGAGTATAAGAACATGGGCTGTTTCTGCACAGTACCTGGTGTAGTAAATTCTGATGAGGTATACGTACAGTCTGAGAATATGCGTAATATGTATATAAAGAAGCTGACTGAATTCGCAGGGAAAGAAACTGAAAACATATGGAAAGATAAAATATATGTTAAACCGGATTGGATGAAGAATGAGGGACATAATGTTGTTAAAGGCAATGGAAAAATAAAGATTTTGTTCTATACTTCAATAAGCGGACTTATGCAGAATTCAGAGATAGCGGCGGGCAAGATAAAGAATGTATTAGATGTATTTAAACAATACTCAGATAAGATAGAGGTTATCTGGTGTGTTCAGAGCCTTGTTGATACTGTTATGGAGGATATAAACAGGAATCTTAGTGAGCAGATAAATACAATCAGGGATAAATACAGAATTGAAGAAATCGGACATATATGCAGTGACAGAGACAAGGACATACTTAATTCATGTGATGCATATTATGGCGATATATCTTCAGTGGTTCAGGAGTACAGAAATGCAGACAAGCCTGTAATGATAATGAATTATGAGGTGTAGGAATGAATATACTTGTTATTGGAGAAAAGCTGTTTACGGATTATGCATTGCAGGCATTAGATGATACTGCTCATATGGTTGATGTCTATTATTGGGATGGCACATTTGGACCAGAACTGCTTATGGATTCGGGTATCAATGATTATGACAGTATAGTTGTTATGTTTGATGATGATAAGTTATCGGCAGATATTACAGTTATGATTAAGACAATTGTTACTAATGACAGCTGTACAGTATTTGATTATATTTTATGGCATAAAGCAATGCTGCCTGCCATGAGGGCAGATCTGGTTATGAGTAATCCTTTACATCATTCATATGATGGACTGATTCTTGGCTTGTCACATGCGGAGGTTGGAATACTTGCAGACAGATTACAGGGGCATTATGCTAATCTAGCTGTTTCATCACAGGATATATATTATAATTATAAGACTCTTGAGTATTGCATAGATAATTACTGGGAGAAGATAAAAGATCTCAAACATATAATTATAGATATGTATGATTATGAATATTTTAATTTTGATACATCTCTTGCTAAGAATATATACAGATATTTTATGTGGGGCGGTTACAATCTTGATGAACATAATATGACACGCAATAAAATATATAAAAACAGCCTCGAGGAAGTCCGCAATTATCTTCTATATAGCAAATATAAAGGATTGGATATAAGTAAGCTTGGGATGTGGAAGGATTTGTTCCCGGACACATATTATATGAATGGGTATGCCGATTACAGAGGCGTTAACAGGGTCGAACAGAGAATGGAGATGATTACGGACAGACTTGTTGAAGAGTATGAGGTAACATCAAGCACTGTGCGCAATGAGTATCCCGAAACCATCAGTGAAAATGTGTCTGTTATGAATGATATGCTTGCTTTAATATATAGTAAGTGGCCTGACATTAAAGTAAATATAATACTTCTTCCAATATATAAAGGGATTCTTGATAAGAGAGAACCATATTATATTAAGTGGAAAGAACAGTTTATGGGAGTTATAGAGAACTTGAGCAACAGATATCCGTTCAGATTCACATCATATCTGGAAGATGAAATGACAGAGGATAAGAAGTACTATTATGACAAGGATCATCTCAATTACCTTGGTGCATATGTGTTTACGCAGAAGTTAAAGCAAATGCTTGGAGAACAGTTTTAAAAATGCATTAATAAATAGGCATATTAAATAGAATAATGGGTTAATATTGGGCGGGTGACATCCGATATATAAGATATATATAGAAGAAACGTATATCCTATAGACATGGAAGTCAGGATGCAATATTTACTGAATGTGTGAATTCCGTGTATGAGTAAATACACGGAATTTTTTTATGGAGAAATATATATGAAAGTACTAGCCGTATATGGTACGAGACCAGAAGCTATTAAAATGTGCCCGTTAATATTAGAGATGAAGAACAGACCAGAGGTCAAGTGTGTTGTGTGTCTGACAGGACAACATAGGGAAATGCTTGATCAGGTGAATGGATTATTTGGGATAACGGCAGATTATGATCTTAATATAATGCAGAAAGGACAGTCGCTTGCAGACATTACGTCAAAAGTGCTGCAAGGACTCGATAAGGTTATTGATAAGGAAAAACCTGATGTAATGCTTGTACATGGAGATACAACAACTTCATTTGCAGCAGCTCTGGCGGCGTTTTACAGAAATATTCCTGTAGGTCATGTTGAAGCAGGACTAAGAACATACAATATGAAGTCTCCATATCCGGAAGAATTTAACAGACAGGCTGTAGATTTAATATGCAATTATTATTTTGCACCTACAGAAACTGCAAAAGAGCATCTTCTCAAAGAAGGAAAGAATCATTCACACATATATGTTACCGGGAATACAGTAATAGATGCGTTAAAGACTACAGTGGATGAATCTTTTTCGGATGACAATATTGAGTGGGCAAAGGGCAGCAGACTTATATTACTTACCTCGCACAGAAGAGAGAATATTGGTGAGAATATGAAACACATATTTGAGGCTGTTAATGCCATTGTGGATGAGTATCCTGATGTCAAGGTTATATATCCGTTACACAAGAACCCCAGAGTCAGGGAGATAGCTTATGAGTATTTCAGGGATAATGACAGAATCAGGCTGATAGAGCCGTTGGATGTATATCATTTTCATAATTATATACAACAATGCTTCCTGATAATGACAGACAGTGGAGGTGTGCAGGAAGAAGCCCCATCTCTTGGTAAGCCTGTTCTGGTATTAAGAGAGAATACTGAAAGACCAGAGGGAGTTGCGGCAGGTACACTAAAGCTGGTTGGAGTTGAGAAAGAATCTATATACAGAGGTGTTAAGGAGCTACTTGATAATCGCGAAACATATATCAAGATGAGTAAGGCAAGTAATCCTTATGGAGATGGAAATGCATCTAAATATATAGTTGATGCTTTATTAAAAATTATGAGGTAAGACATGGATAAATTAAAGATTGATAAAAAAGGCTATGTAACATTTTATGCAGCAGCTGAATATAATGGAAAGTTGTATATTGCCGACAGAGACAACAGAGGTTTGCTGGAATATGACCTTACAACAGGGGAGACAATTATAAAAAATGTATTTATGGCTGAGAATTATATGAATAATTATTGGTCAGCGTTTACATATAAGAACGAGATATGGTTTGTTCCGCTCAGAGATTATCAAAAATTTGCAATATATAATATAGATGACAACAAAATAACTTTTATGTCATTTCCAAAATCAGAACACAGATGTGATTATATACCATTTATGGATTATCAAATAATTGGAGAAAATGTTTACTTAATTCCAGCACATTATGATAGTATTCTAAAAATTAATCTTCAAACAAGAGAAACAGCGAGGATTTCAATTGGTGTAGAGGAATATGCTGGTGATGGATATCCAATAACTATGGCAAGCATAGTGATTGAAGACAAAATAGTTATGTGTCCATGCAATAATAAGAAAGTGATAGTTTTTGATACAAATATGGATCGGGTTATTGAATGTATTGAACTGGAATATACAAATATATATTCAAATATTGGGATATATTATGACAATATAGTTTTGATACCGGATGATTTGAATAATGCCATTTGTGAGGTCAATATAAGGGATAAATCATATAAGTATAAAGCTATATTATGTGAAGACGAATATAAAAAATTAAAATATCCAGGTATTATAGTTGATGATAATGATATATATTTTTTTCCTGATAATGGGACTGCGATTTTAGTATATGATTATTTAAATGAGAGTATGAGATATAATGAAGTATGCATAAAAGATAGTACAAGAAAATTAAAGTATGTTAAAGGGGAAAAAATAAAACAACATTTGCATATAGCATTATCAGATGATAGTAAAAATCCATGTATATTGATTTCAAATGGCAGTGTTGAAACTATTGAATTAAAACTACCAGCGGATTTTTTTGTTAGGGAATTATTTATGGAGATGAAAGAAAGAGAAAAATATGATATCTGTAATAGTGCCAATTTATAATTCGGAAAAATATTTAAATCAATGTTTAACAAGTCTTGTAAAGCAGACATATTCTGATTTAGAAATAATTCTTGTAAATGATGGTTCAACTGATTCTAGTATGAATATATGTGAGAAGTTCAAAAAAGAAGATGATAGAATTATTCTTATAAATAAAAAAACCAAGGATTAGTCAGAGCACGTAAAGATGGTGCAAGAAAAGCTACGGGTGAATATATAACATTTATTGATGCGGATGATTGGATTGATGCAGATACATATGATAATTTAAGAGATTTTAAGTCAGATATTATTGCATATGGGCTGGTTGAAGAATATGGCTATAAAATCAAGAAAAAAACAAATAAGTTTAAAGATGGTTTTTATGAAAAAGATAAAATTTCAGATTATATAATACCACAAATGCTATGTGTAGATAATTTCTTTGAATTTGGTCTGTTACCGAATCTTGTTTGCAAATTGATAAAGCGCACTTTATTTCTGGAAATGATGGAAGAAGTGAGCAATGACGTATCTGTTGGGGAAGACGTAGACTTCTTTTATAGACTTGTTTTTAAAGCAGAAACACTAACAATAAGATCATATTGTCCGTATCATTACAGACAGCATTCTGAATCTATGATGCGAAAGAAAATTGATATTGAATCAATAAAAAAACTGTATTTTGATTTATTAACAATTAATGGAGTAAAAAAGAAGACGGAATGGGAAATACAATTAAACAAATATATCATGTTTGTAATGTTATTAAAAATACCAGATAAAGTGGTTCATCTAATCAGGGAAATCAGCGAGATAAATGGAAGTGTTGTTATATATGGAGCAGGAGCTTTTGGAAAAGGCATATATACTCAATTAAAGCAAAATAAGAAAATTAAAGAACTTTTTATTGTTGATAAACAATGGAAGGATCTTAGCAAGGAAAAGATATTAATTGATAATCCTGAAAGAATTGCCGATATCAATCCAGATAAAGTGATAATTACAATTCTGGATGAAAGAGTATGCGATTATGTGAAAGAGTATTTAATTGGGATAGGCATTGGAACAGATAAAATAATTAGAATAAATTTCTCGGATTTATGTGGTAATAAAGTCTTTGATATATAACAAAGGAGTATGGGAAATATCAGGCTAATTGTGAAAGTGAGACACATGTAAGGCAATGGGATGAACGCAGATTATTTTCATTGTTAGAAGAAAAATTTGAAATAGAAAATATGATAAAAATTCCATATATAAATAGTTTTAATATGGATAATTTATTTGTGTCAGCAATTTTAAGATAATAGGAGAAAATATGGCAGTTGTTAGCATAGTAATGCCTGTATATAACGGCGAAAAATATTTAAGACAATCTATTGCAAGTGTAGTGAATCAGACATTTATGGATTGGAATTTAATAATTGTTGATGACTGTTCTACAGATGCTTCACCTGAAATTATGAATGAATATGCAAAAGCAGATGACAGGATTCAGGTTATACACAACGAAGTAAACAGTAAGATACCAGCATCACTTAATAATGGGTTTGAAAAAGCAGCGGGCAGATATTATACCTGGACATCAGATGACAATATATATGAGCAGGATGCTATTGAGAAAATGGTTAAGTATCTGGATGAACACCCGGATACAGGTCTTGTATATTCTAATATGAGATTTATTGATGGAGAAGGCAGAGAAACAGGAATATATGAATCTAAGCCAGAGGATATATTCAGTAATAACTGTGTAGGCGCATGCTTTATGTATAGGGCAGATATTGCCAAAGAAGCTGGCAAATATAGTGCGGACTGGTTTTTAGTAGAAGATTATGAGTATTGGCTGAGAATAAGAAATATAAGTAAGATAGGTCATATAGATGAATTGTTATATAAGTACAGACATCATCAGAGAAGCTTATCAGAAACCCGGATGATACAGGTAAGAGAGAAACTATATGACTTAAGACTTAATATGATTCAGAAGATGAATGATAAGATTCCTGACAGAATTAAGACAGAATTATTCAAGGAAATGTGGCTGCAGAGTTCCGAAGGGCATGATGAGCTGCTTAATGTATTTTGGAATGGAGAAATGCCGGTTGATTTACAATGGCTTAAAAGAAAAGGGATAATTGATATGAGTAAAAAAGTTGTTTTGTTTGGAGCAGGAGTGTTTGGTGCTAAGGCACTGGATTATCTTGGAGAAGAAAAAGTGTATTGTTATGTAGATAATAATCCGGAACTGAAAGATAAGATTGTTAATGGTAAGACTGTAAAATCTTTTGATGATATGAAAGAACTTGCAAAGACTTACCAGATCGTAATTGCTGTTGATGCCCACAAAGCAGGCATATTAGCGGAACAATTAGAAAATGCCGGAATAACGGAATATATAACTTATCTTGAGATGGTTAACAATTATAAAAAACCGGAATTATCCGGACAGGTTGACTGGATAAAAACTACAGAAAAGGCCAAAAACTGGATAATTAATAATTCTATAAAAGGAGAGGGAATAATTAATAATTCCCGGTACAAGAAGAGTTATCCGGAAGTCAGCGGATATTATATTCCAACACTTTTAAGATGGGGATTCAGAGATCTGGCTGTTACATATGCCGGATGGTTGTGCTCAATACAGCATGAAGAGGGGGCATGGTATGATACGGATGATAAAGAACCATATGTGTTTGATACAGCCCAGATTCTTAAAGGGTTAGTGGCTATATATCCAATAAAACCTGAGGTTAAAGACAGCTTAATAAAGGGATGTGAATGGTTATTAGGGCAGATTACAGAAGAAGGCAGATTAGTTACACCTTCTAAGGCAGCGTGGGGTAATGATGGAGTGTGTTCAGAACTGATACATTTATACTGTCTTTCACCATTGATAGATGCAGCAAAGCTTCTTGATAAACCGGAATATGAGAAGGCGGCGAGAAGAGTGGCTGATTATTACATCAGTAATTATAGAGATAAAATTCTTAACTTTGGATTTCTGTCACATTTTTACTCATATGTTATGGAGGCTCTTTGCGATATAGAAGAGACTGAGCTTGCAAAAGAAGCAATGGATAAACTTTCTGTAATGCTCGATGAAAAAGGATATATTCCTGCATTCAAGGATGTTGACTGGGTATGCTCGACAGGAATGTTCCAGCTGGCAATTACATGGTATAAGCTTGGTGATATTGAAAGAGGAAATAAGGCATTAACATATGCAGCAAAGCTTCAGAATGAAACAGGTGGATGGTTTGGAAGCTACGCCGTAATTGATAATCCAAAACCTACAGATAAGAAGGAGTATCCTGATTATATACCTGATGGGGAAATAAGCTGGGCGGTTAAGTATTATCTGGATGCAGTTTTTTATAAAAACAGATTAGAGTTTGATATACAGGCGGATAGTTTTTCATCATCAATTTCAAAGGAAGATGGAAGATATCAGGTTATCCTTAAAGAAATTAACTCTGTGCATAAAGCGGGCATGAAGATAATTGATGTCGGTTGTGGGAAAGGAAGATTCTTAACTAATCTTTTAGAGGATGTAAAAGATTCCCAGTTATATGCGGTAGATATTTCAGATAAGGTAATGGGGACATTATCAGACAGAATCGTAAAAGAGAATGGAGTGCTCACACAGATTCCGTATGCTGACAATACATTTGACATCACGTATGCTGTGGAATCCCTGGAACATGCAATATTTCCTGAAAACGCCATCAAAGAGATGTTACGAGTTACTAAAACTGGCGGGAAGGTAATAGTTGTAGATAAGTCGGTAAAAGCACTTGGAATGCTTGAAATAGATGCATGGGAGCAGTGGTTTGATGATGAAATATTTGAAAATGCTATTAAAGGTTCAGATTCATCTTTAAAGGTAATAGACAAAATACCATATGATGGCTATGAAGCAGATGAGTTGTTTAAGGCTTGGATTATTACAAAGTAGGAGAAGAATATCATGGAAAAGTATGAAGATTATTTAGATAAATGGCTCGGTGGATTAGAAAGTGAAATAGCCTTTTGGAAAAGATACATGGAGACGAAAGGGGACATTTATTATGATACATTTAAAAATCAGACAGAAAAAGATAGGCATTTTACATTAGAGAGATATTTAGATGGATTTTCTAAGACAGAGCAAATTAAGTTTATAGATATAGGTTCAGGACCTTTTTCAAGATGCGGTCATGTTACAGAAAACTACAACCTGTTAGTAGAAACAGTAGATCCACTTGCAGAAGTTTATAATGATCTTAAAAAGAAAAATGATCTTGAGAATGGAATTACTATTAAAACTGGATTTGTTGAACTTCTTGATAAGTATTTTGATGCAGATAGTTATGACATAGTGCATATGAGTAATTCGTTGGATCATAGTTTTAATGCGGTATTTGGTATTTATCAGCTTCTTAACTTATGCAAAGTTGGCGGAAAAGTTATTTTAAGACATGCTGAAAATGAAGCTGAAAGAAGTGAATATGGTGGATTACATCAATGGAATTTGTCTCTGCACAATCAGGAAAATTCATTTATTATATGGAGAAAGAATGAACGTTATGATATAAAGAAAATTCTTGATGGCTATGCAAAAGTAGAGTGGAATGCAGATGTATATGAGAAAAAGTGGAAGTATAATGAAGTTGTAATAACGAAGTTGAAAGAGTGCCCTATTCCTGAAAATCCATATACAGATAAGATGCTTGAAAGAGTATATTCGTTTCTGCTAAAGACCCTTGTGGATAAAATTGGTAATTGTGATAATACAATAGTATTGAAGAATAAAGAGATAATTAAAGAAATGAAAGAATCACAAAAACTGATAAATAATGTATTACAGATAAGTAATGATAAAAAGATAGATATTTATGGAATGGGAGTAGTTGGAAAGAACTTAATTGATATACTGGATAATAATAATATCTGCATAAATTATATCTTTGATAAAGATGCAAGAAAATATAAAACTTATAGTTCTGTTCAGCTGGAGAATGTTAAGGATATTGATAAGAATATTATTTTTGTTGCGGTAATGAGAGATAACAAAGAAATAATAGAAAAGTTGATAAAACAGGGGTATAAAAAAGATAATGTATATTTAATAGAAAACTTAGTTTAATTGAGGTGATGATATGACGATAGTTTTTGGAGCAGGAAAAGAAGCAGAAACATATATTAGAGAGTTTAGTGGAACTGATGAGATAGTGTGCTATGACAATGATAGAAGAAAATGGGGGAAAACTATCTCGGGAATACCAATTATTACATTAGAAAAATATTTGGAAACTTTAAGAGCCTCAAAATGTAAAATCATTGATACTATAAGTAATAAAACAGCCTTATATTTTCTGAAGGATACTTGCGGGGAAATGCATGAAATATATTGTTTGCATAATAAAGAACTGAAGCAGTTGAACCTTAATGATTTAAGAGATTACGAAAGAGAATTAGAGGCGGTTGAAAGTGAGAAAATAAAAAAATATAAGGCTATAGTTGCAAGTGGACAGATAAAAAGTGAGTTTGCGTTAGAACATTATAAGAAATATATAAGGCATAGAGAAAATGATTATAGCTGGCCAGAGATTAATTCTGTGGAGTTAACGAATTACTGTAATCTTAAGTGTCCTAATTGTCCAACACCAACTTGTAAAAGACCCAAAGGATTTATGCCTAAAGAAGTGTTTGATAAAGCTATGGAATATGTTACTCCGGATATGGATTCTTATTTCTCATTACATGGTCTTGGAGAGCCATTATTACATCCACAATTTTTTGAGTGTGTAAGACGTGTTGCTGAATTAGAAAAGCCAATACTCATAAGTACAAATGGCGTGTTGTTTGATAAGCAGAAAGCTGATGACTTGCTGGAACTGTTATCTGGTGCCAGCAAAAGTAAATTATTTGTTTCATTTCATACGAAGACATCCGTAGAAAATTGGAAAATGCTGTAGAATTACTACAACAGAAGCAAATAAAAAACGTAGAATTATTTGGACAGATTCTCGAACATAATGAGAGTGAAGCAATTGGATGGTTGTCAGAATCAGGTATTAATGATCCATTTAATAATCAGTACATAAGATATGTTACTTCTCATTCTTTTGCAGGAGGAGTGGAAGGAAGAAGAACATGTTATTCTGATGTAGAAGTAAAGAACAGATTTAGAAATTGTTACTTTGTGAAGAATAATTGTACTGCTGTTGCATGGGATGGAAGGTTAAAAGTTTGTTGTCTGGATTCTGAATTAGAAGGAATAGGCGGAACAGTATTTGATGTTGAAAAACTGACTCACAAGAATACTCCGTATAAGTTATGCCATTATTGTGATCCGGATTGGACAAGTAACTATCAGTAGGGGAGGTGTATGAATTATGGAAAAATATAAAGAATGTGAAACTGAAATAAAAAGTGATACAAATACTGATGTGGAATTTTATTTAGTTGATGCGTTTGAAATTTTTCATTTTGAACCATTTTATATAGAACTTAGAAAAAAAAATATAAACGCTGTTTTTATAGCTGAGCCATGGGAAACTAATACAAGTGGGAAATGGTTTGACTATGATTCGGCAATAAAGATACTAGATGAAAAGGGATATGTATATCATAAATTTGTAAATGTTAACTGTAAATGTGCGATAACAACTCAGCAGAAAGACATATTAAAAAAATATACTAATGCAAAAAAAAAATACAGCTTATTTATGGAATAGGATTCCTAAGAAAAGTACAATTTCAACTTAAAGATTTTTTGAAAGATCCATTTGATTATTATTTTGTGAATGGTGGATATTATAAAGATAAATTTTTAAAATTAGGAGGCAGCATCTATAATATAATAGATGTTTCCTACCCAAAACATAGAGATTTTTTTAAGCGGGGATATGAAAAACAGAAATTGATAAAAGAACTGGGCATTCATACGGATAAACCAATACTTTTATATTATCCAACATGGGATGAATATAGTTCAATTAAAGAATTCGCAGATAGAATAGGTGAGTTAAGAAATGACTTTTTCGTAGTGACAAAGCCACATCATTGTACATTCAGATTGAAAAGTAAAAAAAATGATTTGAAAAAATTATATGATGTGTCTGATATGGTGTTAGATGGTAATTATGATTTTGCTAAAACAACGATTTTAGCCGATTTAGCAATATGTGATTCAAAGTCCGCATCTTCAACGGAAATACCATTTTTAAATCCTGATATAAAAATGGTTATGATATTGGTAAATACCATAAGGGAAGATTACGATTATCCATTGGATAATATATATTGTGTTGTAGAAGAACCACATAATCTGATCGATAACGTCAAGAAGGTTATGATTAATGATAAGTGGAAAAATAACAGAAATGAAATAATAAAATATACATATTCTGGTGATGTTGAGGAAGGGCTGAACCGAGGATTAAGAATAATTCTAGATATTATTAAATAATAAGTATATTTATGGTTACCTAAGAAGAGGAGAAAAATATGAATATAGCAGTGATTTTGGCTGGTGGAATTGGAAAAAGATTAGGAGCAGGAAAACCTAAGCAATTTGTAGAATTGTGTGGAAAGCCTATGATTCTTTATTCTATGGAGATATATCAAAAATCTTCTCAGAGACGCTATTGAGATAGTGTGTGTTAAAGAATATATAGATTATGTTTGGAAACTTGTTAGAGAAAATAACATATCAAAAGTCAGGTGGATATGTGAGGGCGGGGCGACTTGTCAAGAGTCGACTCGCAATGGAATCTTTAATTTGGAGGGGGAGATTAAAGATGATGATATGTTAAGCTTTAACATGAGTTCAAGTCTTTTTGTAAGCGAAGACATTTTATCGGATTCTTTTCATATTGCTAAGAAATATGGTGCTGCCTTTGCTTGTATGCCATGTGTTTATAATAATGCAGAGACACAAGATGGTATATTATCAAATAAAATAAATTACAAAGAAAATAATAGAACAATAAATATGCCATGGACATCATCTTTTGGAAAATTAAAAGCTATGTATCATAAGGCTTATGATGAAAATATAGAAACGGGAGAGGCATCATATATGCCAACATTATTTGTTGCATTAAAAGAACCATTGTATTTTTCAAAGGATGATGGATTAAATAAGATACATATACAAAAAGTGGCTGATATACAGATTGCAGAGGCCATTATCGAATATAGAATGAAAAGAGGGATGTTATAATGAAATATTTAATGGGAGTAGACGAAGGGACAACAGGATGTAAAGCAATTTTATTTACAGATGAAGGAACACAAATAGCATCTACGGCAAGAGAGTATCCGTCATATTATCCAAATCCGGGCTGGGTAGAACAAGATATTTATGAAATTAAAAAGGCTGTTTTTGAATGTATTGAGGAAACAATTGTTAAATCTAATGTCAATCCGTCTGATATAGTTGGAATAAGTCATTCTAATCAGGGAATTACGATGGTGCTTCTTGATGAAAATGAGCAACCAGTTTTTGAACATACAATAGGCTGGCAGGATTTAAGATATGTTGATATATTACCTGAACTGATGAAAGAAGTTGACCAGGAGGAATATTTAAAAATTTCTGGCATGCAATATGGAACATACAATATACCTGTTTTGAGATGGCTTCAAATTAATGAGAAAGAAAAATGGTCAAAAGTAAAGAGAATTTGTTCTCATCAAGATTGGTTCTTAAGGCAGTATGGTGCGGATGGTTATTATATTGATGAGGGATGTGCTAATTTCCTTTCTATGGTTAGAATGTCAGATAATGAATGGGATGAACGCCTGCTAAAATATTATAATGTGACAGAAGATATGCTTCCTAAGGTTGTTCATATTCCTGGAACAGTTGTTGGAAATGTATCAGAAGAAGTATCAAAAGCTACAGGATTACCTGTTACATGTAAAGTGTGTTTAGGCAATCTGGATGCAAATTCATGCGCAATTGGTTCAGGGGCAGATGAGATCGGGACACAGTTGTTAATTATGGGAACAGCGGGGGTGTCTATATTTGTTACAGATAAGGATAAATTAGATCCTAATGGAAGAATTACGGTTAGAACTAATCCTGGATTTGGAAACTGGCAAAATTATATAATGACGAATACAGGGGCATCTGCATTTAGATGGTTTAGGGATTCTATCTGCTCAATGGAAGTTGCAACTTCAAAGCTTATGGGGATGGATCCATATGACATAATAACAACGATAGCATCACATTCAAAACCAGGAGCAAATGGGGTTACAGCTTTAACGTGTATTCAGGGTTCACATACCAGAAAGAAAAATGAAAAAGCACGAGGAAGCTTTTTTGGTATTAATTTAGGAACAACAAAAGCCGATCTGGCAGAATCAATTCTTGAGGGAATTTGTTTTGAAATGAAAGATATAATGGCTATGAATCAGGAATTATCAGGCGAAGTTACGCATGTAAGATTATGTGGGGAGTGGCTAAAAGTCCTATGTGGTGTCAAATGTTTGCTGATATTCTTGAAAGACCTGTAGAATTAACAAAAGTCTCAGAATTAGGGGCTTTAGGAGCGGCAATGTGTGCTGGAATAGGAGCTGGATTGTATAAAGATTGTGAAGACGCTGTTAAAAGGTGCGTAAAAATAACGGAAATATACAAACCGGATAATAATAAAAAGAATGATTACAATGATGCTTTTAAAGTTTGGGAGAAATACTATAGAATAGCAAATGAAAGTATTTATGTTTAAAAGGATTGTGTTGGCGGAATAATGTACAAGATTATAATTTTTGGAACGGGATTATATGGAAAGCAGGCATTACAATTTTTTACAAGAGAAAATGTTATGTTCTGGACAGATAACAAAGAAGATTTACATGGAAAACTGATAGAAGGAATAGAAGTGATTCCACCATCAGAATTAAAGAAGTATCTAAATGAATGTGTGATTGTTATTGCCGCGAAACCAGAATTTTTTAATCAGATAAAGTATCAGTTGAATAAAGAATATGGTATAGAAATGGCATTGAATTACACATTTTTGAAGTCATATATAAATGATTCAGGTATATCGGTTGGAGAGTTTTTGAGTGGCTGCATGGAAAAGGATATATACAGATTGATGTTTTATTATGCAGAGGAACAAGAGAAACATGCACAGGAGCAGGTTGAGTTCTTTGTTTCGGTTTCTGATATACGAAGATTGAATCCGGCAAGAGGTGGTGCAAGAAGATTTCAATTAGAATTACTCATGTCAGCATATAGATTGAGCGAAGACTTGAAAATGTCAGGCTTTGAGATAATGATTGAAGGTGGGACTCTTATAGGAGCAGTCAGGCATGGGGGATTTATTCCGTGGGATGATGATATAGATTTCATGATGCTGCGTAAAGAATACGAAAGAATGATGGAATTTTATAAAAATAAGGGTTTATTTTATAGTTCTGATGCGCCATATTATGATGAAAACACGTTGTATTCAGAAATGTCGGACTTTCTTAATGAATGTGGTAATGATTATGCGTTCTGTTCTAATGGAAAGTTTGTAAAAGTGTTCTTTAAAAGAACTCCGGAACCAATTGTTTTAGATATATTTCCAATAGATTATTACAATGATGATATTAGCTTTGAACAGCTGCAGAATATTGATATGCAGCTTAAAAAGTAATTTGATAGTAATACAGACAAGTCAGCTGTTAAAAGAGATAAATGGTATAAAGCGATAAGAAGCAGTGGTAAAATAGTTAGTAAGATGGAATCTTCACATTTATGTTATGGCTTGGAAACAGATTTTATTAAAATGTGCAATAGTTATTTTTCATTGAATTATGTACTGCCTCTTAAGAAAATTAATTTTGAAAATAAGGTGTTCTTAGGACCTGGTAACCCAGATAAAATGCTTGAAATGGAATATGGTGATTACATGCAGTGGCCAAATGATGCCGGAAGTACTGCACATGGTGCTAACAGAAGGTTTTCAAGATATAAGAATTACAGTAATCCACGTTATATTCACACAAAGTCTGAAGCTGAGGATTTCTGCAAAGAAATTAATGAAAAAGCAGGCGATTATCAGCTCATAGTTGAAAAGTATAAGATATTTAACTGGAAGGAATATTTTGATATTGTCGATTATCTTGATGAACATGATATTAGTTATATAGTGTATGCATAAGGAGGAAGTATGGTTCTGAAATATGATTCTCTGGAAAAAGTTAAGGAACATGTGCAATATAATAATTCCCCTGTTGTAATTTATGGAGCAGGAATGATAGGACAGATTATTATGCCATATATGATAACAAGTTCAGGTATGCTCGACAATCTGTTGTTTTATGTGGATGGAGATAGAAGAAAACAGCAACAGACTATACATATTGGGAACAGGGATATAGAGATAAAATCACCAGAGATTCTGGACAAACTTCCTGGGAATGCAGTAGTTCTTATTACTAACAGCAATTATACAGGAATAGTTGACATGCTTAATTCAATTGATGCATTAAAAGAAAATGTTGGGGTAATTATTCCGATTATACTGGCAATCAGGGCAAGGAAACTGGGAATGGGTAGCTATTCTGACAGACCATCAGAGGTCAGAATTCCGAAGGTAATTAATTATTGCTGGTTTTCAGGGAATCCGATGCCTGAGTATCTTGTAAAATGTATTGAATCTTGGAAAAGGTTTTGTCCTGATTATAAGATTGTCCGTTGGGATGAGGATAATTATGATGTAGGGAAGAATATATACATGAAACAGGCATATGAGGCAGGGAAATGGGGGTTTGTTCCTGATATAGCCAGACTGGATATTCTTTATAATTATGGAGGTCTGTATATTGATACAGATGTAGAGATAATTAAGAATCTTGATGATCTTCTTGGAAACGAAGCATTTACTGGAGTGGAGAAATGGGGAAATATTAATATGGGTGGATGCAGCGGAGCAGTTCCCCATCATCCAATGATTAAGAAGATGCTGGATTTCAGAATAAATGAAGAATTTATTATGCAAGATGGAAGTCTTAATCTTACTACCTGCGGATATTATGAGACGATGCCGTTTATACAGGAGGGATTCATCCCTGACAATACAACGCAGACAATTGATGGAATGACTATTTATTCGTCAGATTATTTCCAACCATATGATTATATGAGCGGTGAGACATGTATAACTAAGAATACTCATTCAATACATCATTTTAATGGCGGATGGATTGATGAGAAACATAAGGAAGAGCGGCAGAAGACAAAAGATAACTACCAGAAAATGGTAAGTAAACTGGCTTAATGAGTATTAAGATATCATTGCTTAATATGAGCAGAAATGAGGGCTATTATGGTTATAGAACTGGCAATTAATTCACAGGCTGATAATGACACAGGATTGACATACGGGCAGATAATTGAATCAGATGGAATTAATGCCGGGCAGGTAATACCATATGGACCGGATATGTACAGGCAGGCGCTGCCTATAATATTAAAGCATGGGTATGCAGTGGCATCTGATCCGGATGGAAAGAACAGCAAAATACTTAAATTACAGGGAGGCACATATGCACACCGATACAGATATGATGGGGGCGTTGATATGTGGTTCCTTAATAGTTATGACTGTATATTTCTTTATGATTGCAATGAATTTTCTGTTGAATTGTGCAGGACAGCGTTAGGAGAATGGACTGGAAAAAGACTTGTGCTTGTTGGTAGTAAATGGGAGAGAATGATTGAGTATCTTGACGATATTGATGGGGTGGAATGTTTCTATGAACCAGAGCCGGATGATTCATGATTTACACAATTGATGGAAGGATACAGATGCCTTCATGTAATAGACGGACTTCCACATCAGGAAAGCATGGACCGGTATAATGATGGGATTATGTATTATGAAGAGGTCATGTCTTTTACATATATGTTCTCGGATTATAGATCATTAGGCAGCCTTAATCCTGATAAGAAATTTTTTGTTATAGATGGGTATTATAACAAACTTGGACTTTTTACAATATTTTCTAAAATAGTGACATGTGCAAAGTATGTAAAGGCTAAGGGAATGGTACCTGTAGTCAGGCTTACCATGTCGGGAAACAGCTTTTATTCTGATTTTGAAGGTGATGATATATGGAGCAAATTCTTTAATCAGCCAGAAGGGTATACGCTGGAAGAGGTTATACACAGTGCGAATGTGTATTTTTCTCCAGGATTCTATAATGGAAGTGTACAGAGTACTATTATGGAAAATATCAGTGAGGATGCAGTTTTGTCATGGTCTTGCGGAGAATATAATGATGCAATGATTAGATATATAGAAGAGAAAAAAGAAAGCTATCTCCCATATCCTGACAGAACTCTTGAAGTGCTTGCAAGAGGAACAGATTTTGTTAATACACATTTAAAGAATCACCCGGTTCATGCAACCAAAGAAATGATGGCAGATAAGATTGATGAACTTATGAGTACATGGGATGGATTGGAATATATATACATAGCAACTGAGGATTTATCTTATGTTGAATATTTCCGCAACAGATTCGGAGATAAAGTGTATTTTACAGATCAGCAAAGATATTCAACCAGACCTGGACAATTACTGTATGATTATCACAGAAGTGAACCAGACAGGCAGACAGGATTTAATCTTGGAGCGGAGTACGCTGCTTCTATTGCACTTCTTGCACAGTGCAATTCTTTTCTTGCTTCTGGATGGTGTACAGGGGTTAGCGAAGCAATCAGGGAAAATCAGGGGAATTATCGCAATAAGTATATATTTGATCTGGGATTTAACAATTAATGCTTGATAAATGCACTAAATTGTATTAGTATATATTATATATGATATGTATTTAACGAAAGCGGTTTTTCTATATTACCTGTGCGGTTGTTATATTTTTATATGGCAATGGGGCGGTACAGGGTCTGTTTATCTTGGTTATGTCTTTATGTCAATGAAAATCTTGCTTTTAATAGGGTATAAAGCAGGATTGTATGATATAATGGACGCAATCTGAAACAGATGATTCGAAGCTGGAACTTAAGTGTATGGTGTATAACATCAACAATGGAAAGAATCCTCATATAAGACAGTCGTGAAAGTGGCTGGATGAATATATGATATTTGTTAATAAGGTCAGAGAGCTACACTGTGGCAGAACAGCAATTGTTAAATCAGTTGATTACGTTGCTTTTAGCAGATGGAAGAACTGAAGATTTAAAGAAGTCTGCTTCAGATAGAGAGTATCAGTTACGCTTACTGAAAGAGTATGGTATGGTGTAGAGAAAATAGTGTGAAAACGGGCAGGAATGGAGAGTAATATGTATACAGAATTAACAGCATCTATGATGTGCGCCGATTTTGGCAACCTTGGGAAAGAAGTAAGAGAATTGGAGGCAGCAGGTGTAGATTCATTTCATATTGATATTATGGATGGTCGTTATGTGCCTAACTTTGCAATGTCACTTAATGACCTGCGATATATAAGGTCGGCTACAGATAAGCCTATGGATGTTCACCTTATGATAGAGCATCCTAATACGCATATTAATCTCTTTCTGGAGTCATTAAGGAAAGGGGATACAGTGTATATCCATCCTGAAGCAGAGTATCATCCGTCAACAATACTGCAGAAGATAATTGATGCAGGAATGGTTCCGGGAATAGCAATTAATCCGGGGACAAGTGTTGAGACAGTTATGGAGATGCTTCAGATTGTAGATAAGGTTCTTGTAATGTCTGTTAATCCAGGTAATGCAGGACAGATGTATCTTCCTTATGTTGGGAAAAAGATAGAAAGACTTCTTAATATCCGTAAAGAGATGGATTTTGAGGTGTACTGGGATGGAGCGTGCAGTGCAGATAAAATTACCACATTTGCGCCAATGGGGGTTAAGGGGTTCGTGCTTGGAACAACACTTCTTTTTGGCAAAGACAGACCATATGGGGAGATTTTAAGGGAGATAAGAAATTTATGATAATAGACAATAATCCTGTTATGATGGGGCAGGATGAGATAATCAGGCTTGCGACAGAACTTGCAGAGGCTGTTGATAATAACTGGCTTGTAGATGGTGAAAAGGCAGCCGGATATACATACGCCCATCTTGTTGCCATGTTTTTTGCTACAGGCAGTATGGAAGATGGAAACAAGCTTTATAATTATTGCTATGATGCTGCAATCCGATGTGGTAAGTCTAATATAGATAAGAGACTGCGTGATGGACAGAAGATAAAGGTTGCATTTCTTCCAATATCAGCAGCAGAGTGGCCAGCAGAGCGTATATATAAAATGTTAAGAGATGACGACAGGTTTCTGCCAGTTGTTGTTCCGGTTCCTATAATCGGAAGGACTAAGGAAGAACGGGGAAAGACATATTCCCAGACATATAAGTATTTTGAAGAGAATGGCTATAATGTAGAGCATGTGTATGACCCTGATACAGAGGAGATTACAGGATGGGAAGATATAGGTGGTGTTCCTGATGTAGTTATTCATGTTACACCATGGTATCTGGATATGGTAAAGAATTATCAGATTATTAATTTGCCGTTTTCAGTGCTTAATGTATATATATCATATGGGTTGACTGTTGGCAATTCCCAGACAGGAAGATTTGATGAATTATGTATGTATAACAAGGAATTTATGAATCTGTGTTGGAGAGTATATACAGAGACTAAGACAGATTATGAAGAGTTTATCAGGTATGAGGCACTTGGCGGAAAGAATGTCCGTAATAGTGGATATATTAAGATGGATTACTTCTATGATGAACACAGTTATACAGAAAAAGATATACGAAATATGTGGGGAATACCAGAAAACAGAGATGCGAATGGGTATAAGAAGGTTATTATTGCACCACATTTTTCAGTTGGGGATACTAATGTATTGTCGTTTTCTACATTTGACAAGAACATGTATTTTTACATATATCTTGCTAAGAAGTATAAGGACAGTATTTCATTTGTTTTTAAGCCACATCCGAATCTCAGGAATGGACTGGTTAAGCATGGATATATGAAATCAATTGATGAATATGAAGCGTATCTTGATGAGTTTCGCAGACTGCCTAATGCAAGGGTTCAGGAAGAGGGAAGCTATCTGGAATTGTTTGATACATCGGATGCAATGATAGACGATTCTATTTCGTTTGTAGGAGAGTATCTGTATACAGGAAAGCCTATGTTATTTCTTGAAAGACCAGAACAGAGATTTAATGAGCTTGGAAAGAAAATAATTGATGCACATTATAAAGTTAAGGGTACTGATTATTATGGAATAGATACTTTTCTTGAGGATGTGGTGCTGGCTGGCAATGATACAAGAAAGGCTATAAGACAACGCGTATATGAGGAAGAACTAGATTATGCAGGAATTAATGGAATCAAGGCATCAGACTACATATATAATGACATTGCAAATGCTTTATTAGGATAGAAAGGCATATTTATGAACGTAGCATTAGTATTGGCAGGAGGAACAGGGAGCAGGTTAGGTGCGGATATACCCAAGCAGTATCTTATGTGTGGTGGCAGGATGGTGATTGATTATTGTCTCGAAACACTTGATGAGTCTGCATATATAGACAGTATATGGGTTGTGGCTGATGTTGTGTGGCAGGATCATATTAAAAAGGTTGGAAAGCTGGCAGGATATGTGCTTCCGGGAAAGAACCGGCAGTTATCTGTATATAATGGGCTTATGTCAATAAGCAGGGCTTATGGAGAGGAAGATGTTAATGTACTGATACATGATGCGGCAAGACCGTTTCTTACAGGAGAATTAATCCAGAAGTGTATAGAAGCGTTATCTGGACATGATGGGGTTCTTCCAGTACTGCCTATGAAGGATACAGTATATTATAGTGATAATGGAAATACTATTACATCTTTAATCAGAAGAGAAAATGTATATGCAGGACAGGCACCTGAGCTATTCAGACTTAAGCCATACATTCAGGCTAATGAAAGCCTTATGCCGGATGATATTATGAATATTAATGGGTCAAGTGAACCAGCAGTCATGGCAGGGATGGATATCGTTATGATACCGGGGGATGAGAGTAATTATAAGATTACAACAAAGTCTGATTATGACAGGTTTGAGCAGAGGATAATGGGAGAACAGGTATGAAGGCACAGGTGTTATATGGCATTAATGACATGCGCTATGAGGATATTGAAGAACCCCAGCTAAAGGATGGCTGGGTTATTGTCAAAGTGATGGCAGCAGGAATATGCGGTTCAGATATTCCAAGAATATATAAGACAGGAGCCCACGTTCATCCAATAGTGATTGGTCATGAATTCTCGGGTAAAGTTGTTAAGACATATAATGGAGATTCTGACTGGTCCGGAAAGAGAGTAGGAGTGTTTCCACTTATTCCTTGTGGAAAATGTAAATGCTGTCAGGATAAGCGTTATGAGATGTGCAGTAATTATAATTATCTGGGATCACGTTGTAATGGCGGACTTGCTGAGTATGTGGCGGTACCAGAGTGGAATCTTCTTGAGCTTACGGAGAATATTTCTTACAGGCAGGCGGCGATGCTTGAGCCTATGGCAGTAGCAGTACATGCGATGCGTCAGTTCACTATAAAAGAAGGAACCAATGTATGTGTTATTGGAGCAGGAACTATTGGCATGCTGCTTGTTATGCTTCTTAAAGCATCAGGAATTCATGATGTATATGTATATGGCAATAAGGAATCGCAGGAAAGATATGCGGCAAAGATTGGTATAGATAAGGAACATTACAGTCCGCAGGATATAAATGCTGATTATGTTTTTGAATGCGTAGGGAAAAATGAAACAATTAATCAGGCTATAGAACTGTGCGCTCCGGCAGGGCATATTGTACTTGTTGGAAATCCATATTCTGATATGGATATACCAAAGGATATTTACTGGAAGATATTAAGAAAGCAGTTAAAGTTAAGTGGAACATGGAATTCATCATACACTGGAAACATGGATGATGACTGGAATTATGTGATTAGTCTGCTTAAAACCGGGACTATTCATCCAGAGTGTTTTATAACACATGAGTTTAATCTCTCAGATATTCAGGAAGGAACACGAATTATGAGGGATAAGTCACAGGATTATGTAAAGATTATGTGTATTAATGATTAATGGTTAATATAAGACGGAGGTCAGAGTGATAACAATTGATATTCTTTCTCCGGTTGGTGGAAGAACAGGTGGAATTGAAAATGTTATACGGGCGTGGACAAGGAAGCTGCCGGGTGATGAATATGACATAAGAGTTATTCATATGGCTCCGGGAATGAAATATCTTGAAGGATATAATAAAGCATATTCATTTGCCGAATGTATGGATGATAACATTAATTCAAAGCTTACACATTTTGCAAGAAATTATGCAGGATTTATAAACAGCTATGGCAGACCGGATATATGTGTGGCAACGAACTGGCCAGCTATGTGTGTTGTGGCAGATACGGTGAGAAGGGCACTTGATACGCATTTTATAATATTATCGTGGGTTCACAGTGATATATCGCAGTATCAGGCAGCCGGGCTAGGCGGGATTAATGAGATGTTAAAGGCTGATGCGCATCTGTGCATAAGCAGGAGTAATGAAGAGTCGGTTAAGGCGGTATGTCCGGAGGCAATAACATATTTGACGGGAAACCCTGTACATATGCAGACATTTGTCGGGAAAGATCCAGGTGTCAATACTATGTGTTATGTGGGAAGGCTGCAGGATGTTAAGAGAGTTGATATTATACTTGAGGCTTTATACAGAGCAAGACATAAGTGGAAGCTTAAGATTGTCGGAACAGGTGAGTCAGAGGATGAACTTAAAGAAATCGTTAAGTATCTTGGGCAGCAGAATCAGGTTGAATTCATGGGCTGGCAGGATAATCCATGGGAGAGTTGTAAGGATGCTTCTGCAATGATAGCTGCATCAGAGTATGAAGGATTCATGCTTACTGGGGCAGAAGCTCTTTCAATGGGCATGACTGTTATATCGACGCCAGTTGATGGGGTTACTGATTATGTAAGAGAAGGTATGAATGGCTATTTCTTTAAATATGAGGATGCTATAGGACTTGCAGGAATTCTTGATAATATATATGAAGGGAAAATGCCTTTGTGTGACAGAAAAATATGTCATGAATCTGTAGAAAAATATAGTGAAGAAGTATATTTTAGCCGCTTAAAAAATATTTTTGATTTTTTATTAAAAAGGGGTTAAGTATTTAATATTTCCTCCGATAAATAATACATAAGAAATAAACAATTTTTAAATTGATTATAAGGAGTTATTGATATCAAGGAGGAATTATTATGGTAGTACAGCATAATCTATCAGCTATGAACACAAACAGACAGATGGGAACAGTTACTAATGCCCTTTCTAAGTCTACAGAGAAGTTATCATCAGGTTATAAGATTAACAGAGCAGCAGATGATGCAGCCGGTCTTTCTATTTCAGAGAAGATGAGAAGCCAGATCAGAGGTCTTGATAAGGCATCTTCTAATGCGGAAGATGGTATATCTCTTATCCAGGTAGCTGAAGGTGCTCTTAATGAATCACATTCTATTTTACAGAGAATGAATGAGCTTGCAACACAGGCAGCTAATGATACTAATACTACATCTGACAGAGAGGCTATACAGTCAGAGATTTCACAGCTGACATCTGAGTTAGACAGAATTTATTCAACAACTCAGTTCAATACTATGAACCTTCTTGATGGTAACTTTACAGGTAAGAGTCTTCAGGTTGGAGCTCTTTCAGGTCAGATTATTAGCTTAAGCATTAACAGCATGAAGGCTTCAGCAATTGGTATTAAGGCATCAAGCATAAGTGTAAGTAGCAATTCAGCTGCAGGTAAGTCTATGTCACTTATCCAGCTTGCTATTAATACTGTTTCACAGGAGCGTTCTAAGCTTGGTGCTCTTCAGAACAGACTTGAGCATACAATTAACAACCTTGATACAACAAGTGAGAATACATCAGCTGCTGAGTCTCGTATCCGTGATACAGATATGGCTACTGAGATGGTTGAATACAGCAAGAATAATATTCTTTCACAGGCTGGACAGTCAATGCTTTCACAGGCTAATCAGCAGACACAGGGAGTTCTTTCACTCTTACAGTAATATAATTAAGAAATCAGGAGCCAGAACTGCGGTAATGTCGCAGCTTTGGCTCTTTTTTAATATATAGATGATGGGGGAACATATGATATTATTTTATCAGTGGAATGCATTTATGCAGAGAGGGATGGAGAATGCTCTCAAAAGATTAAATATAGAATATGAAGTGTATTATGATTGTGCCAGAGACTGGGATAGTGATAATGAATTTGCAGACAAATTCAGAAAAAGAATTACAGCTGGTATATACGATGTTGTGATTTCGGTCAATTTCATGCCGGTAATATCTGATATATGCAATGATTGTTCGGTTAAGTATGTATCATGGGTGTATGATTCACCTCTTCATATCAGACGCCTTGATACCCTTAAGAATAAATGTAATTATATTTTTTTCTTTGACAGGGCACAGGCGGATTATTATCTTGCAGATGGGGTGACAGGAGCAAGGCATCTTGCACTGGCTGCTGATCCGGATGTTTTTGCCGGAGTAAAAACAGGGACTTATGATTGTGATGTTGCATTTCTTGGGCAGTTGTATAAATCAGAATATCAGGATTTATGCAGGGGACTGAGTCTGTATAGCAGAGGATATCTTGAGGGGATTATTGCAGCACAGTCACAGATTAATGGTGGTTATATAATTGATGAGATGCTGACAGCGGATACGCTGAGATTGGTTAATTCAGACTTTTTGAAGGCAAGTAAGGGCAGATTTTCGGTGACTGGAAGAGAATTATCGTATACGCTTGCCAAGGAAACAACGGGGAGACAGAGGTATACAGCACTTGCATTGCTTTCGGACAGATGCAATGTAAATGTTTATTCAAATGATACGGATGGACGGCTTGAAAAGGCTTCGTTTTGTGGATACGTAGATTATTATGACAAGATGCCTGCTGTGTTCAGAAGCAGTAAGATTAATCTTAATATTTCTTTATGCACAATCCAGACAGGAATTCCACTGAGAGTGTTGGATATTATGGCGTGTGGCGGATTTGTGCTTACAAATATGCAGCCTGAGCTTATGGAATATTTCATTCCGGGAGAGGATGTTGCGGTGTATGAGGATATGAAAGATATGATTGCTAAAGTACAGTTTTATCTTGAACACGAAGAGTTAAGAAAAAGGATTGCACATAATGGATATCTGAAAGTTTGTGAAATGTTCAGATTTGACGACAGAATAAAGTATATGTTGGAGATAGCAGATGAAAAATGATATGACGGATGTTAAGATATCGGTAATTGTACCATGTCATAATGTTGTTGGAATGGTTGGTGAATGTCTTGAAAGTATTGTTAATCAGACGATAGGATTGTCACATCTGGAGATAATTCTGGTTGATGATGCGTCTACTGACAACACAGTAGATGTTCTTAAATATTATGAACAGAAGTATTCTGATAATATAATGCTGGTGTTATGTGATAAGAATGGAAGGCAGGGAACGGCAAGGAATATAGGAATGTCATATGCAACAGGAAATTATATAAGCTTTGTTGATTCGGATGACTGGATACATCCTGATATGTACAAGATTCTTGCTGGTATAATGATGAATAATAACTGTGACATTGTGCAGTTCAGATACAAGGAAACGAAACAGCTGCCATCTGATTATAACAGGCATATAGATAATGTTGATGTAAAGATATATGATTATGCAAAGGATAGAAAAAAGTATCTTCTGGATTCATCTATACTTAATGAGTCATGTACAACCAAGTTATACAGCAGCCGGCTGATAGCAGAGGCGGGTGTACGTTATGCAGAAAATGTTGCATATGAAGAGCCGCTTTTTACATATCCGTTGAAGTTCTATGCAGACAGAGTTGCTGTAACACAGGCACAGTTATATTACTATAGATATAATGAGAATGGTACAATGCTTTCTTACATGAATAATCCTTCAACAATGGTACAGCATCTGCAGGTGCAGCAGGATGTGTATACAAGAATGAGTAATTCTGGATATATGGATGAATTCAGGGATGAGATTAACCTGTATTTTTTACATTCATTTTATGCAGAAACATTTTATTTTATGGCAGCAAGAAGGATGCCGATGCCGGCTGTTATGTTAAGATACATGATAAATGTTGTTAAAAAATATATTCCGGATTATAAGGATAATCCATATATCGGATATCCGGGGGTAAGGGAAGAAATGGAAAGTCTTAAGCTTATAGACTGTGCTGGCCTGTCAGATGATGAACTTGAGAAAATGGCAGCAGATTATATGAGAAACTGCATTTAAGGAGAAATTCGTGAAGATATTATATTATACATGGAATGAGATTATTAAGAACGACATATGTGATGCCATGAAAGCTTACGGACATGAGGTTAAGCTACTGTCATATGAGATTAAGAGCTATATTAAGGATATTGAATTTCTTAATATTGTTGAAAATGAACTGAATAATGGCAGGAATTGTGGAAAACCATATGATTTTATATTTTCATGTAATTTTATGCCTGTTATATCTAAAATTGCGCTGAGAAATAAGATTCCATATGTATCATGGACATACGACAGCCCATGTATGACTATGTATTCTGAAATGATATATAATCCTTATAATTTTATGTTTCATTTTGATTCTTCAGAGGTTGAAAGAATCAGGAAGTCAGGCGTGAAGCATATATATCATCTGCCGTTGGCTGTTAATGTGAGAAGAACAGATGCTCAGATCAGGGCATGCGCAGATAATGTCAGTCCTGCACTTATTAATAAAGGCGTTGCATTTATGGGGAATCTGTATAACAATGAGCCGGATTTTGTTGAGAGTGTTGCAGGGCTTCCGGATTATGAAAAGGGATATATCAATGGAATTAAGCTTGCACAGCTTACAATGCCGGGAAGTGAGCTTCTGGAAGAAATGTTTGACGATGCTCTGTGTGACAGGCTTAAGAAGTATGTCAGCTTTTCAAAGGAAGAGGAATTCTTTGTAAAGGACACAGATATGATTCTTAATATGTTAAAGAAGAATATTTCATCAATGGAGAGAATCGGAATATTAAGGGAGCTGTCGGAAGTATGTGATGTGACGCTTTATACCCAGTCATCAGGATGTGATATGAGGGGTGTCAGAGTGAGAGAATATATAGATTATGAGCGGGATATGCCGGTCATGTTTGCCAATTCTGCAATTAATCTAAATGTTACGTTGAGGAATATCAGGACAGGAATTCCACTGAGAGCGTTAGATATAATGGGGGCAGGAGGATTTCTTCTTACCAATTACTGCCCTGAACTGAATGAATATATGACAGAAGGGAAAGATTTTGTCTCATATATTGATGCCGGAGACTGTTGTGAGAAGGCAGTATACTATATAGAACATGAGGCTGAAAGAAAGAAGATAGCAGCTAATGGACATGATAGAATACTTGATATGTTTACATATGAACATCAGATTAAGAAAATGTTTGATGTTATCAGAAAGGAACTGTGACAATGAATATACTTATATTTGAATATAAGAATTTCGGGACGGAGGATATTAAAGAATGTTTTGAAAAAAACGGACATAAATATGTTGTTGTGGAAACTAATCTTTACAGGGACAGAATAAGCCCTGAGTTTGATAAAATATTTGATGATAAGTTCGGACAGGGAGTTGATAATGAGCCTTTTGACTGTGTGTTTACATTTAATTTCAGTCCGGTAATATCTAATAACTGCAAGAAAAGAAATGTGCCATATATAGCATTTGTGTATGATAGTCCACAGGTTCTTCTGTATTCATATACTATTATCAATCCGTGCAATTATGTGTTTATATTTGACAAGACACAGTATACGGAACTTAAGATGGCGGGCATTAATACTGTGTATTATGCGCCTTTAGCGGTTAATGCTGACAGAATGAAACGCATGCTTGATAAGACAGGCTGTTCACATAATAATGACAGATTTAAGGGAGACATTGCGTTTGTTGGATCGATGTATAATGAAAAATACAATCTTTTCGACAGACTTGAGGGCATAAATGATTTCACAAAAGGATATCTTGATGCGATAATGAAGGCACAGAGAAAGGTGTATGGATATTTCTTTCTTGAACAGCTGTTATCCGGCGAGGTTCTTAAGGATATGATTAAGAATTATCCAGTTGAACCAAGTAAGGACGGAGTTGAAACAGTTTCTTATCTGTATGCTGATTATTTTCTTGCGAGGAAGATGGCATCAGATGAAAGAATGGATATAATGAAACTGCTTGGAAAGGAGTTAGGAGAGCAGCACAGGATTAATCTGTATACACCTAATCCGACTCCGGGACTTGCAGGTGTTAATAACTGTGGTCCTATAGATTACTATGATGATATGCCGTATGTATTCAGAAATTCAAAGATTAATCTTAATATTACTCTGAGAAGTATCAAGTCAGGTATTCCGCTTAGAGGAATGGATATAATGGGAGCAGGAGGTTTTCTTATGTCTAATTATCAGGAAGATTTCTTTGATTTCTTCGTTCCGGGAGAAGACATGGTATTGTATGAGTCAGAAGAGGATCTTATCTGCAAATGCAGGTATTACCTTGATCATGATGACGAAAGGGAAGCTATAGCAAGAAGTGGAAGTGAAAAAATAGCGGAACATCATACATATGATGTCCGCTTTAATGAGATTTTTAATATTGTTTTTAATTAAGAGAAAGCTTTGTCTATTATCTGCAGAAGACGAATGTCGTATGTGTGGTATTTTGCAATGGTTTCATATCCATTATGGGCTATTTCGAGACGTTCATCTTCATGCCACAGGTAATATGTACAGAGCTCTTTTAAGTGCTCGGGACTTTCGTAGGCAACCAGATCTTTTCCGATACTAAATATTTCAGGAAGCTCTGACTGATAGTTGGTTATAAGAAAACCTCCAGCCCCTAATACATCAAATATTCTGAGTGGTAGTCCGGAGCGGATGGACTTGGCTGTTATGTTGAGGTTGATTTTACTGCAATTAAATATAAGAGGCATTTCATCAAGCGATCTTGCAAAACCACAGTTGTGAATGTGTGGCATGCTGCTTGTGTCACTTCCTGTATATATATTGACTTGAAATGAGTCTGACAGCATTCCAAGAAGCCTCAGCCTTTCCTGTTCGGCGACCTTCACACTAAGATAGTACTGGGCAACAAGCGCTTTGACATCAGTTCTTGAACCTGGCGGGAATTCATAGTGTGATGGTATGCATGACAGAAGCCGTTCTGCTGTTTCATCAGTAAGTATATTTTCTATAAAGTTATAACCATAAACCCATATCTGTGAATTGATTATTCCATCAACAAAGCCTTTGTCATAGTCAGACAGGACGGCATTGTTGAAATGACATTTTTCCTGATATGTTGAACCTATAAATGAAATGTCGCTATTGTATTGACTTGACTTATCCTTACTTGCTGATGATATTACCTTGTTGCTGCGGATTAGGTTTGTGGCAAGAGGAATATGGAAAATATGTCCGTTATTATAGCGACAGAATTCGTTATAGAGCAACCTGTCAAATAGAAATACTCTGTTCACATTATTGGATAGTGCATTAGAATACAGTTCCAGTACAGGGCTGTCGACAATAAGACTTATGTATATCAGTCCGGTTATCTGGCAGATATCAGACAGCCATGGGAAGAAATTGATTGTGAACACAAATGAATAATTATTGCCTGTAAGTCTTGGTGCAACTATGGCAGAACATTGCGATGGCATCAGATTTTTGTTATATATTTCTGCAGTTTCTTCATCAACTTCAAGACCAATGCGTCTGAAAGCATCTATTACATCTGGTTCACACAGACTTCCATATCTGTACATGAATATTTTCATTATGAATTTTATCCCCTTTCACATAACACTGTATGCTGTATATATGTTTTATGTAATATAGTTTATTATATATTAATGATATTGGCAATTCATAAGTCAAATGTTATAATTTTATATTATTATATGTGTCAGGTAATTATAAAGGGGGATATACGTGAAGAAGTTAAGTGTAATTGTACCATGCTACAATGTAGGACAGTATATTGACCGGTGTGTGGAATCGCTGACAAGCCAGACACTTGATAAGTCACAATATGAGATAATTCTGGTGGATGATGCTTCAACTGATGATACGTGGAAACATATTGAGGATTGGGAAAACAGGTTTCCTAATATTATTATTACAGTTCATTGTGATGTTAATGGTAAGATGGGACGTGCGAGAAATATCGGGTTGACGTATGCAAGTGGTGAATATATAGGATATGCAGACAGTGATGACTGGACCGAGCCTGAGATGTTTGAAAAGATGCTTGAGGCAGCAGAGAATGGCAAGATGGATGTTGTTGTGTGCAAAAGCATAAGGGATCACGGCAATGATTATGACAAGTCGAAAGCTGGTACGGGCAGAATTGATGTTATGAATATTGATTCTGAAGTTAAGAGAAAGGAATTCATAGTAGCCAATCCCATGAGTTATGCTGTGTGGGATAAGATTATCAGGCACTCATTGCTTTCTGATAATAATATTTCGTTTCCTGAAGGATTTGCATATGAAGATATATATTATGGAACTTTGTTGCATTTGTACGCGGTAAAGATTGCATTTGTTGATTCTGTATTTTATCATTATTTTGTTAATCCAAAGTCTACAGTTTTATTAAAGGATGTTGGATATCATAAGGATATAATGAGTGTTAACAGGATGCTGTTTGAGGAACTTAATGCAAGAGGATGTTTCGGCTTATATCATGATGAGCTGGATTTGTTGTTTACCTGGTATCTGGGAACAGTCAAGGTCATATGTTTAAGATTTCAGAAACCACCATATGATATGTTTTGCAGCTTGAAACAGGAGGTGCTGGAGTGCATGCCTGATTGTTTTGACAATCCGTATGTTGCAACGAGCATGAAGGAGTTTTATCAGCTTCTTGTACAATTATTAAAATGTAATGTAACGGAGAATGAACTGATTCAGATAGCAGATAATTTTAAGAAAATGTAATACTATATTACATGTGATGATTATTATAAAGGATGGAAAAACAATGACAGATAAGAATACATTTTATAATATGTTAAAGAGTAATGCCGAGAGTCAGCCAGACGCTGTGGCTGTCGTTTATGATACGATGAAGGTTACTTATGCGAAGCTTTTTGATGATGTAACTAAGAAGGCATTACATTTTCAGAAATTTGAAGGAAAGAGGATTGCAATATTCGGGCCGGCTTCATATAGATGGATCGTTAATATGTTCGGAACGATTGTTGCGGGAAAGGAGCTTGCACTTGTTGATTTCTTCCTTCCTCATGATTCGAGGGTTGACCTTCTTAAGAAGACGGAAGTTAATTATACACTGACATCTACTAACCAGTATATTCTCTCTGATGAGAATTCTATTATCATATCAAGTGCGGAGAAGGATAATGTTGACGGACTTATATATGATGAGAATACGCAGGAGGGCGATATTATCATGTTTACGGCTACAGCTAATGAATGTGATAAGCCGGTTGTTCTGTCTGTTGATAATATTCTTAATGCGGTTATGGCGATAAACAGCAGGGTTGAATGTACAAGTGATGATATTGTGCTTGCACAGATTCCGCTTCATAATGAATTTGGATTTATATACAGCCTCATATGGCCTTTGTATAATGGTGCTATGGTGTGTATAGGCAGAGGCTTAAGACATGTTGATGCAGATACTTATTATTATAATCCAACGATTCTTATAGGTACTCCTTCTATGATTGACTATCAGCGAGCTATAAGTGGGTTTAATAAAGAGCTCAATACTATTATCATAGGTGGTGCAAGCTGCCCGTTCAGACTTTTTGAGAATCTCTGTGACAGTGATTTGAAGGTTTATAATATATATGGAATGACAGAGACTTCGGGTTGTGTAGGGGTTAATGAGCTTTATGATGGTTCGTATACTCTTTTTGATAATAATGCAGTATCTATTGCTGATGATGGAGAGATTATTGTAAGTGGACCATGTGTCATGAAAGGCTATTATAATGACGTGGAGTCTACTGAAAATGTATTAAAAGACGGTGTGTATCATACAGGTGATTACGGAAGGATTAACAATGTCGGCAGACTTGTTCTGTTGCAGCGTAATCCGGATATTATTCTGCTGCCTACAGGTGAGAAGATAAGCCGTGTAAGAACTAATGAACAGATTACAGCTATTAATGGAGTTGCAGAAGGATTTATAACATTTTACAATAACAGGCTTACGGCGGTTATTGTGCCTATTGATAAGAGTGCATCAGAAGATATATTTAAACGCCGTATTGATAAGTATAATGAGAAGAAGGGCTACCGCTGGGAGATTCAGAAGATTGTGTTAAGAAAAGAACCTTTGCCAAGAAATTCTGATGGCACGGTTGATGAGGAAGCTGTATGTGAGCTTATTGGTGATTGATATTAATTTTCCACCAATCCAGCCGATATATATTCAAAAGGTTCATAAAGAAAGGTGATTAGAATCATGGATGATTACAGACAGCAGCAGATGGATGTACTTAAGGAAGCTGTTCCTTACAGCGAGAAGCTTATTGGAGCAATAGAGAAAGTCTCAGATGAACTTGCAGGAGTTCCTTTTCCAGAGACTCATGATGCAGTGAACGTTATTATTGAAGGCCTTAACTGGCTTTTTGAAGTATATAATGGAACAAAGGATATTATTGAGGCAGGTGCAGTTGATGAGGCAGAAGCTAATTCTGGTGTTAAGGAGCTTTCAGAGGCTGTAAAGGCTGATGATGATGTGGCTGTTTCTAAAGCGCTTGTAAGGCTTAGTACATTTGTTAAGCAGTTACATGATGCAGGAAGCAGACTGATTAATGAATAATAAGAAACATAAAGGCATCCGCCGGTTTATGTATTACATGAACCAGACGGATGCCTTATTTTATATTATGGTAGTTAGATATAGCCATTAAACATCATGCCTGAGTAGGCAGAAAGATTATAAGGGTCATTCACAGGCTTATGTGGATTCTTATAAGCGACAATCTTATTGTTTACATAGTTCATAGGGTTGATGGAGATATCATCAGCCTTTCTTTGGATTGATTTCTTGAATGAATCCAAAGCGTTAAATACATCGGAAAGTGTGCCGTCAGAAGCAGCTTTCTGAATAACCACCTTATTAACTTCAAGCGAACCCTCATCACTTACTGTAAGTCCATTGCGTTCAAGCTGTGGCTGGTAAGCCTTCATTATTCTTGAAAATTCTTTCTTTAACTTGGCATTGCCCTCAAACTTATCGTTCTCTTTATCTGCGGCGATGGAAACAAGTCTGTTGTAGCCGGAAACAAGTTCTGTAATGCTTTCTGTGATTGAATCAGCATCATCTTTAAGACTGATGGTTGCCGGCTTGTCAGTTGTATTATGAAATGATATTGCAAATGTTTTGTTAATTGTTATGTCATTCGAAGCAGATGAGCGTTCTTCTCCATTGACAGAAAAGATTGCATTGCTAGGATACTGTGTTACACGGTCAAGACCATATGTTTCAATGAAGTTAGTGTTCTTCTCCATAGTAGGCTCATCAAAACCTTCCACGAAATCAGGATTGTCTGTCTGAATATCGTTATTAGGCCTGATGTTAAATATTGTAGGCTTGATTACACTTACACCTGTCATGTCTGATTCAATGTTCAGCGCAGTATTGCCGAGGCTGTCTTCACTTACAGAAGCATTAAGTCCGATATTGGAACGGTTAATAAGTCTGGCAAGCTTGTTCTGTATGTCAGAATTGCTCTCTTCCTCATCTACATTAAACTGGAATTCATAGGTCAGATTATTGATGTTCAAATCAAATGAATAATCTCCTGGTTTAACTGTGCGGCTGTTAGGCTGCAGGTAATGTCCGGTATTAATCTGGCTTGTTGCAAGCTGGTGGACTTCTATATCAAGGCTTGTATCATCGGCAGATGAGCTGTCGCCTATAAATGTGGCTGTTACCGCATCAGGATTGTCTGACACTGCTGATTTCTTAAATACCATGCCGTGACCGTCGCTTCCTGAAAGCTCATTGGCAATGTTACTTAATTCTCTGGCATTCTCTTTAAGGTCGATTGCATATTTCTGCGCAGCCTCTGACATATCTGCCTTATATGTAGGAGTCTGACTGTTAGATTTCAGAACTCTGCCATATGTATTCTTTAATTGTGCTTTAGTGTGTGTATCGTACTTTGAGTTAGTCTTATGTCCATACTGGGCAAGATAATAGCTGTACACGCTGCTGATCATAACAGTCACCTCCTTGTCTGTAATAATCGGTAGAAAATGTAAGGAAATCCATTTCCTTATATATATCGTATGTTTTTGTACAAATATTATAATATGAAGTTCATTTTTTGTCACTATATTTTCTTTAAAAAAGTTGTTGACGAGTTGGAATGTACTGTGCTATATTAGAACGGCTATGGAAGCGGTCTTTTTTGCGTGCCTGAATTTCAACAACCCAACATTGATTAGGCGGGCAAAGAAACCAATTGGTGTTTTAACACCTACAAAAATAATAATTGGAGGTGGAAGTTGTGCGAGTAAAGATAACATTGGCATGTACAGAATGTAAACAGCGCAATTACAACATGACTAAGGAAAAGAAAGCTCATCCAGACAGAATGGAAACTAAGAAGTATTGTAAGTTCTGTAAATCACACACATTACACAAGGAAACAAAGTAATTAGTACAGTGAGGAGTATTTCATGGGTGATACTGTAAAAGCTAAGAAGCAGAAAAAGAACTGGTTCAAAGGTTTGAAAGCTGAATTTTCAAAAATTATTTGGCCAGACCGTCAGTCGCTTACTAAGGAAACCGTAGCTGTATTGGCTGTGTCCGTATTATTAGGTGTAATCATTGCAGTTGTGGATTTAATTGTCCGCTTTGGAATTGAGTTCATTGTAAAATAAGGAATAGGTGATTGTATGGATGACGCAAAATGGTATGTAGTTCACACTTACTCAGGTTATGAGAACAAGGTGAAGGCTAACATTGAGAAGACAGTTGAAAACAGAAATCTTCACGATCAGATTCTTGAAGTTATCGTTCCACTTGAAACAGTAGTGGAGATTAAGGATGGCTCTAAGAAAGCTGCTCAGAAGAAAATGTTTCCTGGATACGTTCTTGTGAAGATGGTAATGAACGACGATAGTTGGTATGTTGTCAGAAACACAAGAGGTGTTACAGGGTTTGTTGGTCCTGGATCAAAGCCAGTACCACTTACACCAACAGAAATTAAGAATCTCGGCATAAGCCTTGAGGAAGAACAGGAAGTTAAGCCTGTTATCCAGTTCGCTGGCAAGGTCGGCGATAAGGTTATGATCCTCTCTGGTGCATGGGAAGATACAGTTGGTGAGATTACCAATATTAATGAGGGCAAGCAGTGCCTTACAATTAATGTTGAGATGTTCGGTCGTGAAACACCGGTCGAGATTGATTTCACAGATGTGAAGTTATTGTAAGAAGCAGTCCCGATCCTGGGACGTGGGAGACCAGAATGAATTTGCTGCGTAAATTCATTCACAAGAATTGCCTGATGGTCAATTCTTGGAGGATGGATAGCAAGGTAATATTATGATGGTCGCCAATTACCACATTTATTTTTAGGAGGTGCCAAAATGGCAAAGAAAGTAACAGGATATATTAAATTACAGATTCCTGCCGGCAAGGCTACACCAGCTCCACCAGTTGGTCCAGCACTTGGTCAGCACGGTGTTAACATCGTAGAATTCACAAAGCAGTTCAATGCTAAGACAGCAGATCAGGGAGATCTTATCATCCCTGTAGTTATTACAGTTTATGCTGATAGAAGCTTCAGCTTTATTACAAAGACTCCACCTGCAGCAGTACTTCTTAAGAAGGCTTGCAACATTAAGTCAGGATCAGGCGTACCTAACAAGACTAAGGTTGCTACTATTAAGAGAGCAGAAGTTCAGAAGATCGCTGAGCTTAAGATGCCAGATCTTAACGCTGCATCTATCGAAGCAGCTACTTCTATGATCGAAGGAACAGCTAAGAGTATGGGTATCGTTGTAGAAGACTAATCTACATTTGATTCATGATTATTGTGGGAGGAAAGATAGAATCCTTCCGATATTACCACTAGGAGGTTTATAATGAAAAGAGGAAAGAAATACGTTGAGGCAGCCAAGAATATTGACCGCCAGACATTATATGAAGCAGCAGACGCTATCTCATTAGTAAAGAAGAACGCTACTGCTAAATTCGACGAGACAATCGAAGCACATATCAGAACAGGTTGTGATGGACGTCACGCTGAGCAGCAGATCAGAGGAGCTGTTGTTCTTCCACACGGAACAGGTAAGACTGTACGTGTATTAGTATTTGCTAAGGGTGCTAAGGCTGATGAGGCTCTTGCAGCTGGAGCAGATTTCGTTGGTGGCGAGGAGCTTATTCCTAAGATCCAGAACGATAACTGGTTCGAGTTCGACGTTGTTGTTGCAACTCCAGATATGATGGGTGTTGTTGGTCGTCTTGGTCGTGTACTTGGTCCTAAGGGATTAATGCCAAACCCTAAGGCTGGTACAGTTACTATGGATGTAACAAAAGCTGTTAATGATATCAAGGCTGGTAAGATCGAGTACAGACTTGACAAGACTAATATCATTCACGTGCCAATTGGTAAGGCTTCATTCACAGAGGAGCAGTTATCAGACAACTTCCAGGCTATTATGGATGCAATCGTTAAGGCTAAGCCATCTTCACTTAAGGGAGCTTATCTTAGAAGTGTAGTTCTTACTTCTACTATGGGACCTGGTGTTAAGTTAAGCACAGCCAAGTATGTGGGTTAATCAGATTTTTGATTAAAAACGGTTGACATTAATATATTTTGATAGTATACTATCAACTTGTGAGCAGCATTTTGCTGTCAACATAATATTTTGCCGTAGACAGCAGGTCCGGATTCAGTATTACTGATGATGGTTAAAGGTAACACGCCTACCGAGGATTTAAGGATTTGATTAATTATTCCCTCTCTGTCTTTGGCAGAGAGGGTTTTGTTTGTAGGGAAACTATAGACGAATAATCTTCACTTAGGCAAAATCGCTTCTATATGAAGCAAGAATCTAACAGGAGGTAATTATTCATGGCTATTTTAAAGAATGTAGGCCTTAAAACATCTACTATCGATGAGATTAAAGATAACTTTGACGGCGCTCAGGGCGTTGTTGTAGTTAACTACAGTGGTCTTACAGTAGAACAGGATACACAGCTTCGTAAGCAGTTAAGAGAAGCTGGTGTGGTTTATAAGGTTTATAAGAACACTTTAGTAAAGAGAGTTGTTGCTGGAACAGAGTTCGAGCCAATTGCTGATACTCTTGAAGGAACTAATGCTATTGCATTCTGCAAGACAGATGCTACAGCACCTGCAAGAATCTTAGCTAACTTTGCTAAGACAGCTGATGCTCTTGAGTTAAAGTGTGGCGTTGTTGAAGGAACATTCTACGATGCAGCAGGTATCGCTACAATCGCTACTATCCCTTCAAGAGAGGAACTTCTTTCAAAGTTACTTGGAAGTATCCAGTCACCTATTACAAACTTTGCTCGTGTTATTAAGCAGATTGCTGAGAAGAACGAGGAAGTTGCTTAATCAGTTTAACACTGAATTAACTATGAAAGCAGCATAGATGCTCTTTCAATTCTAGAATAATATTAAAAAGGAGATTATAATAATGACAACACAGGAAATCATTGAAGTTATTAAAGGTTTATCAGTATTAGAGCTTAACGATTTAGTTAAGGCTTGTGAAGAAGAATTCGGCGTATCTGCAGCAGCAGGCGTTGTAGTTGCAGCAGCAGGTGCTGGCGCAGCAGCAGCTGAGGAGAAGACAGAATTTGATGTAGAGCTTACAGAAGCTGGAGATCAGAAGGTTAAGGTTATCAAGGTTGTTCGTGAAATCACAGGTCTTGGATTAAAGGAAGCTAAGGACGTTGTTGATGGCGCACCTAAGGTTGTTAAGGAGCAGGCTTCTAAGGAAGAGGCTGAGGAAATCAAGAAGAAGCTTGAAGAAGTTGGAGCTAAGGTTACTCTTAAGTAATTCACTTGATTGTTCTAATGAATATAATAAGAAAGACAGCGGGCCTTCACGGCTCCTGTCTTTTCTTTTTTCTATAAATCACATCTTTATTTTATTATGCCAGCTATGGCAGAAACACTATTATCTTTATACAATTCTGAATATTCATGGAAATTTTCAAAAATCCCTTGACATATATATATCTTTGATGTACTATGGACAATGCACTATTGTGGTAAATTGTGCTTATTCTTTGCACATTTACTGATAATGTAATATATTAATGTGAAGAAAACTAAGGGGTGAAACGTCAATGGAGAAAAACAGATTACGCCCAATAACGTCGGGCAAGGCAATGCGTATGAGTTTCTCAAGACAGAAAGAAGTTCTTGAGATGCCTAACCTTATTGAGGTGCAGAAGGATTCTTACCAGTGGTTTTTGAATGAAGGCTTGAAAGAGGTCTTTGATGACATATCTCCAATTGCAGACTATAATGGAAGATTAAGTCTGGAATTCGTAGATTTTGCGTTATGTGAAGACGAAGTTAAGTATTCAATTGAAGAGTGTAAAGAAAGAGATGCTACATATGCAGCGCCTCTTAAGGTTACAGTAAGACTTCATAACAAAGAGACAGAAAGCATCAGCGAGCATGAGATTTTCATGGGAGACCTGCCATTAATGACTAAGACAGGTACATTTGTAATTAATGGTGCTGAACGAGTTATTGTCAGCCAGTTGGTACGTTCACCTGGTATTTATTATGATATACAGAAAGATAAGTATGGTAAGATTTTCTTGTACAGCTGTCAGGTAATTCCTAACAGAGGTGCATGGTTAGAGTATGAAACAGATGCTAATGATATATTCTATGTTAAGGTTGACCGTAATAAGAAGGTTCCTATTACTGTTCTTATCAGAGCATTAGGATTTGGTACTAATGCGGAGATTCTTGATATTTTTGGCGAGGAACCTAAGCTTCTTGCTACTATGGAGAAGGATACTTCTACTAACTATCAGGAAGGTATTCTTGAACTTTATAAGAAGTTAAGACCGGGTGAACCATTATCTGTAGATAGTGCGGAAGCGCTGATTTCAGGTATGTTCTTTGATCCGAGAAGATATGATCTTGCACACGTAGGAAGATATAAGTTTAATAAGAAGCTTTCTTTCAAGAGCAGAATTACAGGACAGGTTCTTGCTGAGGATGTTGTTGATGAGAACGGAACTGTTATTGCAACAGCAGGTGAGAAGCTTACAAGAGAATCAGCACAGGCTATTCAGGATGCAGCTGTTCCTTCAGTATTCATTACTGTAGAAGTTAAGGCTGCTGATGGTACAGTATCTGACAGAGTTGTTAAGATTCTTTCTAACCGTGCGGTTGATATTACTAAATGGGTTGATATCAGCGAAGAAGAAGCTAAGGAGCTTGGTGTAACAGAGTATGTATACTATCCTGTTCTTGCACAGATTCTTGCTGAGAATGAGTCTTTAGAGGATATTAAGGAAGCTATTACTAAGAATATTGCTGATCTTATTCCTAAGCATATTACAGTAGAAGATATTCTTGCTTCTATTAATTATAATATGCACCTTGAATATGGTGTTGGTACTAAGGATGATATCGATCACCTTGGAAACAGACGTATCAGAGCTGTAGGAGAGCTTCTTCAGAACCAGTTCAGAATTGGTATCTCAAGAATGGAAAGAGTGGTCCGTGAGAGAATGTCTACACAGGATCTTAGCGGAATATCTCCACAGTCACTTATTAATATTAAGCCTGTAACAGCTGCTATTAAGGAATTCTTCGGAAGTTCGCAGTTGTCACAGTTCATGGATCAGAATAACCCTCTTAGTGAGATTACTCATAAGAGACGTCTTTCAGCCCTTGGTCCTGGTGGTCTTTCAAGAGATCGTGCAGGTTTCGAGGTTCGAGATGTACACTATACTCATTATGGTAGAATGTGTCCTATCGAGACTCCTGAAGGACCTAACATTGGTCTTATTAACTCTCTTGCATCTTATGCAAGAATTAATGAATATGGATTCGTTGAAGCTCCTTATCGTATTGTAGATAAGTCTGATCCTAAGAATCCAAGAGTTACTGATGAAGTGCGTTACTTCACAGCTGATGAGGAAGATGATTTCCATGTAGCACAGGCTAATGCTGAGATTGATGAGAATGGTTATTTCGTAAGAAATACTGTATCTGGACGTTACAGAGAAGAAACTTCTCAGTTCGATAAGAGCCAGATAGATCTTATGGATGTATCTCCTAAGATGGTATTCTCAGTTGCTACATCAATGATTCCATTCCTTCAGAATGATGACTGTACACGTGCCCTCATGGGTTCTAACATGCAGCGTCAGGCCGTACCTCTTCTTATGACAGAAGCTCCTGTTATCGGAACTGGTATTGAGAATAAGACTGCTGTTGACTCAGGTGTATGTGTAGTTGCAGAGGCTGATGGTGTTGTTCTTTCTTCTGAATCTAACAAGATTGTTATCAGAGAAAAGGATGGCAAGGCGCGCGAATACAAGCTTACTAAGTTCTCAAGAAGTAACCAGAGTAACTGCTATAACCAGAGACCTATTGTTTTCAAGGGCGATGAGGTTAAGGCAGGAGATGTTATTGCTGATGGTCCATCTACATCTAATGGTGAGATTGCCCTCGGTAAGAACCCTCTTATCGGTTTCATGACTTGGGAAGGTTATAACTACGAGGATGCTGTACTTCTTAGTGAGCGTCTCGTAAGAGATGATGTGTATACATCTATTCATATTGAAGAATATGAGACAGAAGCAAGAGATACTAAGTTAGGACCTGAAGAGATTACAAGAGATCTTCCTTCAACAGGTTCTGAGGCAGTAAAGGATCTTGATGAGAACGGTATTATCCGCGTTGGTGCTGAGGTAAGAGCCGGAGATATTCTTGTTGGAAAGGTTACTCCTAAGGGAGAGACAGAGCTTACTGCTGAAGAGAGACTTCTTAGGGCTATCTTTGGTGAGAAAGCAAGAGAAGTAAGAGATACTTCGCTTAAGGTACCTCATGGTGCTTATGGTATCGTTGTTGCTGTTAAGACATTTACAAGAGAGAACGGAGATGAACTCTCACCAGGAGTTAACAAATCTGTTCGTATATATATTGCACAGAAGAGAAAGATTGGCGTTGGTGATAAGATGGCTGGTCGTCATGGTAACAAGGGTGTCGTTTCAAGAGTACTTCCTGTTGAAGATATGCCATTCCTTCCTAATGGCCGTCCTCTTGATATCGTACTTAACCCACTGGGCGTTCCTTCACGAATGAACATTGGACAGGTCCTCGAGATTCATTTAAGTCTTGCTGCCAAGGTACTTGGATTTAACATTTCTACTCCAGTATTCGATGGTGCAGATGAGAATGATATTATGGATACTCTTGATATGGCAAATGCTTATGCTAACCATCCATTCGATGATGAAGAGCTTGCAGCCCAGAAGGCTGAGGCTGAGAAGAATGGCGAAGAATATCCTGAGGATATGGTTACATTTACAGCACAGTATAAAGATGTTCTTAATAAAGAGGTATTTGATTACCTTTCAGAACACAGAGATCACAGAGCTGAGTGGAAGGGTGTTCCAATCGGCCGTGATGGTAAAGTAAGACTTAGAGATGGTAGAACAGGTGAGTACTTTGACAGCCCTGTAACTATCGGATTCATGCATTACTTAAAGCTTCATCATCTTGTTGATGATAAGATTCATGCACGTTCAACTGGTCCTTACTCACTTGTAACTCAGCAGCCACTTGGTGGTAAGGCTCAGTTCGGTGGACAGAGATTCGGAGAGATGGAAGTTTGGGCACTTGAGGCTTATGGTGCTGCTTATACTCTTCAGGAAATCCTTACTGTTAAGTCTGATGATGTTGTAGGACGAGTTAAGACTTACGAAGCTATTATTAAGGGTGAGAATATTCCTGAACCAGGAGTTCCAGAATCATTCAAGGTTCTTCTTAAGGAACTTCAGTCACTCGCACTTGATGTTAGAGTTCTTGATCAGGACAACAATGAAGTCAGACTTCTTGAGAGTTCTGAATATGAAGTTACTGATTTCAAGAAGGTTCTTGATGAAGGTAATGGATACAGAAGAAACAGCAGAGAGGAAGAGGCAGAGTACAAGGCTGGCGGTATGTCAACAGTTACTCTTAATGAAGATGGAACAGAAGATGCTGTAGATTCAGATGATGAAGCTGATTTTGATATGGCCGATGATTTTGATGACGATTACGGCGATGGCAATTCAGATGAATATTAATTAGAAGGGAGCACTATAATGGCAGAAGAAATTAAATCAAATAAGTCAATGAAATTTGATAAGATTCAGATTAAGCTTGCTTCTCCTGAGAATATTTTGGAGTGGTCTCATGGTGAGGTTACCAAACCTGAAACAATTAACTATAGAACACTTAAGCCAGAAAAGGACGGACTTTTCTGCGAAAGAATATTTGGTCCTAGCAAGGACTGGGAGTGCCACTGCGGTAAGTATAAGAAGATTAAGGACAAGGGTATTGTCTGCGATAAATGTGGTGTTGAGGTTACTAAGGCCAGCGTAAGAAGAGACCGTATGGGTCATATCCATCTTGCTGCACCAGTATCTCACATCTGGTACTTCAAGGGTATTCCTAGCCGCATGGATCTCATTCTTGATATTGGTCCTAAGAACCTTGAAAAGGTATTATATTTTGCTTCATATATTGTAATTGATCCAGGTGAAACAGATATTCCTTTCAAGAAGATTCTTTCAGAGACTGAATACAGAGAACTCTGTGAGCAGTACGGAAGCAAGGCTTTCCGTGTTGGTATGGGAGCTGAGGCAATCCTCGAGCTCCTACAGATGGTTAACCTTGAAGAAGAAGAAGTAAGACTTAAGGAAGAACTTGCTAACACTACTTCTCAGAAGGCTGCCAGACTTATAAAGAGAATTGAAGTTGTTGAAGCATTTAAGAATGCAGGAACTAAGCCTGAGTGGATGATTCTTACAGAAATCCCTGTAATTCCACCAGATTTAAGACCTATGGTCCAGCTTGATGGTGGACGTTTTGCAACTTCAGATCTTAATGATCTTTACAGAAGAATTATTAACAGAAATAACAGACTTGCAAGACTTCTTGAGCTTGGAGCTCCTGAAATTATTGTACGTAACGAGAAGAGAATGCTTCAGGAAGCTGTTGATGCTCTTATCGATAATGGACGTAGAAATGGTCGTCCAGTAACAGGTCCTGGTAACAGAGCGCTTAAGTCTTTATCAGATTTATTAAAGGGTAAGCAGGGACGTTTCAGACAGAACCTTCTTGGTAAGCGAGTTGACTACTCAGGACGTTCAGTTATCGTAGTAGGACCAGAGCTTAAGATTTACCAGTGTGGTCTTCCTAAAGAGATGGCTATTGAGTTATTCAAGCCATTTGTTATGAGAGAGCTTGTAAGACGTAATCTTGCAGATAATATTAAGAAAGCTAAGAAGAGCGTAGAACATCTTGAGCCAGAAGTATGGGATGTACTTGAAGACGTTATTAAAGAGCATCCAGTTATGCTTAACCGTGCTCCTACACTTCACAGACTTGGTATTCAGGCTTTCGAGCCAATCCTTGTAGAAGGTAAGGCTATTAAGCTTCATCCACTTGTATGTACAGCGTTCAATGCCGATTTCGATGGTGACCAGATGGCTGTCCATCTTCCACTTTCTGTTGAGGCTCAGGCAGAGTGCAGATTTATGCTTCTTTCACCTAACAACCTTCTTAAGCCATCTGATGGTGGTCCTGTTGCTGTTCCTTCACAGGATATGGTACTTGGTATTTACTACCTTACACAGGAAAGACCAGGCGCAAAGGGTGAGGGCAAGATTTTCAAGAGCATTAATGAAGCAGTTCTTGCTTATGAGAATGGTGTAATTACATTACATGCCAAGATTATGGTTCATGTAACTAAGAATGTTAACGGAGAAGAGCTTTCAGGTAATATTGAGTCTACACTTGGAAGACTTATATTTAATGAGATTCTCCCTCAGGATTTAGGATATGTTGACAGAAGCAAGGAAGAGAATTTATTACTTCCAGAAGTTGATTTCCATGTAGGAAAGAAGCAGCTTAAGGATATCTTACAGCATGTTATCAATACTCATGGTACTACAACAACTGCAGAGGTTCTTGATGATATCAAGGCTATGGGTTATAAGTACTCTACCAGAGCTGCCATGACTGTTTCTATTTCTGAGATGACAGTGCCACCAGTTAAGAAGCAGCTTCTTGCTGAGGCAGAAAAGAAAGTTGAACAGATTACTGTTAAATATAACAGAGGTCAGGCTACTGACGAGGAAAGACATAAGAATGTTATCCGCGTATGGCAGGAGACTGATGATAAGATTAAGGATGCCCTTCTTCAGGGTCTTGATAAATATAACAACATCTTCATGATGGCTGACTCAGGTGCCCGTGGTTCTAACCAGCAGATTAAGCAGTTAGCAGGTATGCGTGGTTTGATGGCTGATACATCAGGTAACACTATCGAACTTCCTATCAAGTCAAACTTCCGTGAAGGTCTTGATGTTCTGGAATACTTTATTTCAGCTCACGGTGCCCGTAAAGGACTTTCTGATACAGCGCTTAGAACAGCCGATTCAGGATACCTTACAAGAAGACTTGTTGATGTTTCTCAGGATCTTATTATCAGAGAGACAGATTGTAGCGCAGGTAAGCAGATACCTGGTATGTATGTTTACTCATTTGTTAATAACAGAGCTACTAACTCAAGTGATGCCAAGGAAGATATCCTTGAGCCATTACAGGAGCGTATTACAGGAAGATACTTAGCTGAGGATATTGTTGACCCGGCTACAGGCGAGGTTATTGTTGAAGCTAACCATCTTGTAACTCCTAAGAGAGCAGAAGCTATTATTAAGACTGGTGTTGATAAGGTTAAGATTAGAACAATCCTTACTTGCCGTTCACACATTGGTGTATGTGCTAAATGTTATGGAACTAACATGGCAACTGGTCAGACTGTTCAGGTTGGTGAAGCTGTTGGTATTATCGCAGCCCAGTCAATCGGTGAGCCTGGTACACAGCTTACTATGAGAACATTCCATACAGGTGGTGTTGCCGGTGATAACATTACTCAGGGTCTTCCTAGAGTAGAAGAGCTTTTCGAGGCAAGAAAGCCTAAGATGCTTGCTGTACTTGCTGAGTTTGGCGGAACTGTAAGTATTGTTAAGACTGAGAAGAAGACTGAAATCGTTATAACTGATGATGAAGGTAATTCAAAGGCTTATCCATTATCTAAGGATACAAGAGAGAAGGTTGTTGAAGGACAGGTTGTTGCTAAGGGTGAGGAAATCACAGAGGGTTCTGAGAATCCACATGATATCGTAAGAATTCTTGGTGTAAGAGCTGTTCAGGATTATCTCCTTCGTGAAGTTCAGAAGGTTTACCGTATCCAGGGTGTTGATATCAATGATAAGCATATTGAGCTTATCGTTCGTCAGATGCTTAAGAAGATAGTTGTTGATGAAGCTGGAGATTCTAAGTTCCTTCCAGGATCACAGGTTGATACAATTGAGTTCCAGGAAGTTAATGAGAGACTTGAGGAAGAAGGAAAGACACCTGCTACAGGTACTCCGATTATCCTTGGTATTACTAAGGCTTCACTTGCTTCTACATCATTTATGTCAGCTGCCTCATTCCAGGAGACAACTAAGGTTCTTACAGATGCAGCTATTAACGGAAAGATTGATCCACTTATTGGTCTTAAAGAGAATGTTATTATTGGTAAGCTTATCCCTGCCGGTACAGGTATGAAGCGTTATCAGGATATCAAGATCAGTTCTACAGATAACTACATTGAAGAAGATGAAGATGAGTCTGGTGAAGACGAGCTTGTTTTCACACAGGAAGATTAATTCTTTATAGAAACTTATGGCGTGTCAGATTGATAAAATCTGGCACGCTTTTGTCTTTTTTTGAAAAAATGCTTGACACTGAATTTGCAAATATATATACTAATAAAGCGTGCGAATAGGCAAGTACTATTTTTGCGCTGTTTTGGTGACAAAACATTTTCTTAGTTGATACTAAGATGCAACCATTCATTATTCTAATTTCGGGAGGTGAAAACGGAATGCCAACATTTAACCAGTTAGTAAAACAGGGAAGAAAGACTGCAGTAAAGAAGTCTACAGCACCAGCTCTTCAGAAGGGTTATAACTCACTTCAGAAGAAGGCAACAGATGTATCTTCTCCACAGAAGAGAGGTGTTTGTACAGCTGTTAAGACTGCTACACCTAAGAAGCCTAACTCAGCTCTTAGAAAGATTGCCAGAGTACGTCTTTCTAATGGTATCGAGGTAACATCTTACATCCCAGGTGAGGGACACAATCTTCAGGAACACAGCGTTGTTCTTATAAGAGGTGGAAGAGTAAAGGATTTACCAGGTACAAGATACCACATCATCAGAGGTACACTTGATACAGCAGGTGTTGCAAAGAGAAGACAGGCTCGTTCTAAGTACGGTGCTAAGAGACCTAAGGACGCTAAGTAATTAAGCCTGAATTAAGACACGCATTTATATGAATGCATGCAAGTTTTACAATTTGCAAGAGTCGGATTCGAAAGAATCTGATTTTTACGAACAAATTAAATTTTGAATTGTGCCGGAATTAGATTAATCAAGAGGTTGCAGGTTAATATATACGGCGCGAACACATTTTTTATTTGTGAGTACCTATGATTTAATAAATTTATTAAGGAGGGAAGAACCGTGCCACGTAAAGGACATACACAGAAAAGAGATGTATTAGCAGATCCTATTTACAACAATAAGGTAGTTACTAAGCTTATCAACAACATTATGCTTGATGGTAAGAGAGGAGTAGCTCAGAAGATTGTATACGGAGCATTTGACAGAGTTGCAGCTAAGACTGAAAGACCTGCTATCGAAGTATTTGAAGAGGCTATGAACAATATCATGCCAGTTCTTGAAGTTAAGGCTAGACGTATCGGTGGAGCTACTTACCAGGTACCTATCGAAGTTAAGCCAGACAGAAGACAGGCTTTAGCTCTTCGTTGGATGACTACATTCTCTAGAGCAAGAGGCGAGAAGACTATGGAAGAAAGACTCGCTAACGAAATTCTTGATGCAGCTAACAATACAGGAGCTTCAGTAAAGAGAAAAGAAGATATGCACAAGATGGCAGAAGCAAACAAGGCTTTTGCTCATTACAGATTCTAATTATAATTATAGGAGGTTTTATCCATGGCTGGAAGAGAATATCCATTGGAGAGAACCAGAAATATCGGAATTATGGCTCATATTGATGCTGGTAAGACAACATTAACAGAGCGTATCCTTTATTATACTGGTGTTAATCACAAGATTGGTGATACTCATGAAGGTACTGCTACTATGGACTGGATGGCCCAGGAGCAGGAGAGAGGTATCACAATCACTTCAGCTGCTACAACATGTCACTGGACACCTGAGAAAGAGGGTAAGCCAGATAAGACACAGCCAGAATACCGTATTAACATTATCGATACTCCAGGACACGTTGACTTCACAGTAGAGGTTGAGCGTTCACTTAGAGTACTTGATGGTGCTGTAGGTGTATTCGATGCTCAGAACGGTGTTGAGCCACAGTCAGAGAATGTATGGCGTCAGGCTGATAAGTACAATGTACCTCGTATGGCTTTCATGAACAAGATGGATAAGATGGGTGCAGATTTCTTCGGATCATGCAACCAGCTTATTACAAAGCTTGGAAAGAATCCTGTACTTGTACAGATTCCTATCGGTAAGGAAGATGAATTCAAGGGTATTATCGACTTATTCGAGATGAAGGCTTATGTCTTCAACGGAGATAAGGGTGATGATATCGCTGTTGGTGAGATTCCAGACGATTTAAAAGATCAGGCTCAGGAATATCATGACAAGCTCGTTGAGCAGTGTGCTGAACTTGATGAAGACCTTATGGAGAAGTTCTTTAATGATGAGGAAATTTCAGTTCCAGAGTTAAAGGCTGCTTTAAGAAAGGGTACTATCGAGGGTACAGCTATTCCTTGTCTTTGCGGTACAGCTTATAAGAACAAGGGTGTTCAGAAGCTTCTTGATGCTGTTATCGAGTACATGCCAGCTCCTACAGATATCCCAGATATCACAGGTGTTGACGAAGACGGTAACGAAGTTACAAGAAAGTCATCTGATGAAGAACCATTCTCAGCTCTTGCATTCAAGATTATGACAGATCCATTCGTTGGTAAGTTAGCATTCTTCAGAGTTTACTCAGGTACATTAAACGGTGGTTCATATGTACTTAACTCTAATAAGAATAAGAAAGAAAGAGTTGGCCGTATCCTTCAGATGCATGCTAACCAGAGAAAAGAAATTGATAAGGTTTACTCAGGAGATATCGCTGCTGCAGTAGGTCTTAAGGTTACAGTAACAGGTGATACTATCTGTGATGAAGCACATCCAGTTATCTTAGAGTCTATGGAATTCCCAGAGCCAGTTATCGAGCTTGCTATCGAGCCAAAGACTAAGAATGACCAGGGTAAGATGGGTGAAGCTTTAGCAAAGCTTGCTGAAGAAGATCCTACATTCCGTGCTCATACAGATCAGGAAACAGGTCAGACAATCATCGCTGGTATGGGTGAGCTTCACCTTGATATCATCGTTGACAGACTTCTTCGTGAGTTCAAGGTAGAGGCTAACGTTGGTGCACCTCAGGTTGCTTACAGAGAGTGCTTTACTAAGGCAGTTGATGTTGATAGTAAGTATGCTAAGCAGTCAGGTGGACGTGGTCAGTATGGTCACTGTAAAGTACGTTTCTCACCACTTGAAGCTAACGTTGATAAGTTTGATGTTGAGACAAAGAACACAGTATTAATTAACGAACCTCCAGTACTCTTCTGTGAGTCTTCAGTAGTTGGTGGTGCTATTCCTAAGGAATATATCCCTTCAGTTGCTGACGGTATCAGAGAAGCTGCTAATTCAGGTATCTTAGCTGGATTCCCAGTTCTCGGACTTAGAGCAGATATTTACGATGGTTCATACCATGAAGTCGATTCTTCAGAAATGGCATTCCACATTGCTGGTTCTATGGCATTCAAGGATGCTATGGCTAAGGCAGCTCCAGCTCTTCTTGAGCCTATCATGAAGGTTGAAGTTACAATGCCAGAAGAATACATGGGTGATGTAATCGGTGATATCAACTCACGTAGAGGACGTATTGAGGGTATGGAAGATATCTCAGGTGGTAAGATGATTAAAGCATTCGTTCCACTTGCTGAGATGTTCGGATATGCTACTGACCTTCGTTCTAAGACACAGGGTCGTGGTAACTACTCTATGTTCTTTGATAAGTATGAGCAGGCTCCAAAGTCTGTTCAGGATAAGGTTATTTCTGATAGAAATAAGTAATAACTATAAAAATATAGTTGAAATATTTCAGCAAATGAAATATAATAAATATCAGCTATGACAAAGCCCGAGGGGGATACCCCTCAGGGTAATCTAAATATTTTTAGGAGGATTTTAAACAATGGCAAAGGCTAAATTTGAGAGAACAAAACCACATTGTAACATTGGTACAATCGGACACGTAGATCACGGTAAGACTACATTAACAGCTGCTATCACAAAGACTCTTCATGAGAGACTTGGTACAGGTGAGGCTGTTGCATTCGAGAATATTGATAAGGCACCAGAGGAAAGAGAAAGAGGTATCACTATCTCTACAGCTCACGTTGAGTACGAGACAGAGAAGAGACACTATGCACACGTTGACTGTCCAGGACATGCTGATTATGTAAAGAACATGATCACAGGTGCTGCTCAGATGGATGCAGGTATCCTTGTTGTTGCTGCTACTGATGGTGTTATGGCTCAGACAAGAGAGCATATCCTTCTTGCTCGTCAGGTTGGTGTTCCTTACATCGTTGTATTCATGAACAAGTGTGATATGGTTGATGATCCAGAACTTCTTGAATTAGTAGATATGGAAATCAGAGAACTTCTTAACGAGTACGGCTTCCCAGGAGATGACACTCCAATCATCCAGGGTTCAGCTCTTAAGGCTCTTGAAGATCCTAACAGCGAATGGGGCGATAAGATTCTTGAACTTATGCACACAATTGATGAGTATGTTCCAGATCCAGAAAGAGATACAGATAAGCCATTCCTTATGCCAGTAGAGGACGTATTCTCTATCACAGGCCGTGGTACTGTTGCTACTGGTAGAGTAGAGAGAGGTGTTCTCCACGTTAATGAGGAAGTTGAAATCGTTGGTATCCATGAAGATATCCGTAAGGTAGTTGTAACTGGTATCGAAATGTTCAGAAAGCTTCTTGATGAGGCTCAGCCAGGTGATAATATTGGTGCACTTCTTAGAGGTGTTCAGAGAGACGAAATCCAGAGAGGACAGGTTCTCTGCAAGCCAGGTTCAATTACACCTCATCACAAGTTTACAGCTCAGGTTTACGTATTAACAAAGGACGAAGGTGGACGTCATACTCCATTCTTCAACAACTACAGACCACAGTTCTACTTCAGAACAACTGATGTAACTGGTGTTTGTGAGCTTCCAGCTGGTACAGAAATGTGCATGCCTGGTGATAACGTAGAGATGACAGTTGAACTTATCCATAACGTAGCTATGGAGCAGGGTCTTCGTTTCGCTATCCGTGAGGGTGGTAGAACAGTTGGTTCTGGTGCTGTTGCTACAATCATTGAGTAATTGTTATTAATACAGTTCTTTCAAGGGTTTCCGAGCTTATCGGAAACCCTTTTTTGTGCGAGCAGCTCCTTGAGAAGTCATGGGCAGTTCGCAGTCGTGCTCGCGAAGTAATGAGCTAGAATATGATAAAAAGAGGAGTACAACATGCTATACATAATGCGTCATGGCAGGACGGACTGGAATGTATGTCATAAATTGCAGGGAAGAACAGATATACCGCTTAATGATGAAGGCAGAATGATGGCGGCAGAGGCTGGGAAACAGTATTCAGATATACATTTTGACATATGTTACTCATCTCCTTTAGAAAGAGCAAAAGAAACGGCAGAGATTTTCTTGAAGGGAAGAAATGTTCCTGTGTATACAGATGACAGACTTGTTGAGATGGGATTTGGAGTATATGAAGGAATAGAGAATTCATTTGCTATAGATGACTGTCCAATTAATACTCTTTTTAAGAAGCCTGAGAAGTATGTTACAGTTGAAGGTGGAGAAAGCTTTGAAGAACTTTTTGCAAGGACAGGGGAGTTTATAGACAATGTAGTTATGCCACAGGTAAATAGTGGCAAAGATATACTGATTGTTGGTCATGGTGCCATGAACTGCAGTATTATAGCAAAATTCAGAGGAACACCACTGGATAAATTCTGGGATGGAATGACTGATAATTGTCAGGTGGTAAGGCTTATATAATATTATAAAACACAATTTTACGATTTATTCAGACCAAATCATGCTTGGTTTCGTATATAAGTATAGAAGTTAATAAATGAGACTTTGACTTACAACGGAAGGTTAGGATGGTGATTGGGATGAGTAGGAGAGATAGCAGGAGAAAATACCAAAAAAGAGGAAAAAGGAAGAATCAAATATTCCTTGTAATGATGACTATACTGGCATGTACGGTAGCAATTGTATTAACAGTCAAGATGAATAATAAGAATGTCAGCAAAGGTGTAGCAGTAGGTGCAGAAGATACAGCAATTAAGAGCGATGGTAATGTGACGGAGGAACAGCTTTCTGTAAGTGAAGAGACTGTAAATGATTTACCAGATGTATACAGAATAGAATGCTATGAATCGCTTAATCAGAATCCAGAGCTGCCAACGGGATGCGAGATTACATCGTTAACATCCGTACTAAATTATTACGGCTGTAATGTTGATAAAACAACTATGTCGGATGAATATCTTAAGAAAGGCAATGGCAGCTTCTACGAAATGTTTCTTGGTAATCCAAGGGATAACACAAGTTATGGATGCATGTCACAGCCAATTGTTAATGCAGCTAATAAATATTTCAAAGTTAATAATATGTCAGCAGTTGCAAAGAATATCAGCGGAACAGATTTTAAAGAGATTCTAGGTATGGTTGCTCAGGGTGACCCGATAGTAATATGGAATACAATAGATATGAGACAGCCATATGAATCTAAGACATTTGTATTTAATGGGAAAGAATATACATGGATGTCTCCAGAACATTGTGTTGTAATTACAGGATATGATCTTAATAAGAATATTGTTTATATAATGGATCCTATGGAAGGTAACATAACAAGGAATCTTGAGACATTTCAATCAAGATATGAAGAGATGCACAGCCAGGCTGTCTATATTATAGAATAATTAAGGGAGGGCAATATTGTCCTCCCTTTAGTCATGTTATTAGTTTGATTTAATATTGTGCCTTGCATTAAGTTTCTTGGCACAATGTATGAATGCAGGGAATAAAAATGCGTCAGCAGCAATCCATGCGATTGGTGAGGCGAGGCATGCCCCCATGAATCCAATATTTGGAATAAGTATGATGGCTGCAAATGCACGGCCAATCATCTCTAAGATACCAGCTGATATTGCAAATACTGAGAAGCCCATACCTTGTATGCAGAAGCGGACTACGTTAACACCTGTAAGCGGAATGTAGAAGCATGCAGATGCAAGGATGAACTGTCTTGTAAGAGCAATTATGGTTGTCTCTGATGCATTAACGAATAATAATGCAATATAATCTGTAGTGAAATACAGTGCAATAAGAGAAAGAACACTGTATACTGAACCGATTATCATAGCGGAGCGTACGCCCTGACCAAGTCTTTTAATCTTGGCAGCTCCAACATTCTGTCCGGCATAGGTTGCCATGGTTGAGCCGAGTGCATCAAATGGACAACAGGTAAAGTTGAACATCTTAGAACCGGCAGTCATTGCGGCTACATATGTTGAACCAAGTGTATTGACAGCAGCCTGAAGGATTGTACTTCCGATGGCTGTTATTGAATACTGGAGTCCCATAGGAACACCGTTCATACACAGGTTGGTGATGAATCTTCTATCAAGTACCCTTTCTGATTTGTCACCTTTTAAGATGTCATATTTCTTATACATATATATAAGGCAGGTAAGTCCCGAAATTAACTGTGATGTTACAGTTGCCCAGCCAGCTCCGGCAACACCCATCTTACATACAAGAATAAGAAAGAAATCAAGTACTACATTTATTATTGAAGAAAGCACAAGGAAAACTACAGGTGTCTTACTATCGCCAAGCGAACGGATAACACCAGACACCATGTTGTACAGGAATACAGTTGGGATTCCTATGAATATAACTACTATGTAATTATAGGCATGGTCAATAATATCTGCCGGTGTATTCATGATAATAAGTATCCTGCGGCAGAATATTACGGATGCAAGCGTAAGCACTATGGCAAACACAATACTGCAGATATATCCGTTAAATACATATTTTCTAAGGTCAGCAGGTTTCTTTGCACCAAAGCATTGGGCAACCGGAATCACGAATCCGTTACAGACTCCCATACAGAAACCGATTATCATGAAGTTAATAGAACCTGTTGCTCCAACTCCGGCAAGAGCTTCAACACCGAGAGTTTTACCAACGATTATTGTGTCAACAAGGTTGTAGAACTGCTGAAACAGCATTCCGAACAGCATTGGAACTGCAAATCCAAGAATATGCTTGGAAGGCGAACCATTTGTCATGTCTTTTACCATAGGATTTCCTCACTTTCGTATATTTATAAAGCCAAATGATTATACTATATTTTTACAAACTGTCAAACTGATTTTGCATGAATTTGAATTAATTTAACGAATTATTGTCTTAATATGAAATGTCTGTTAAAATGCATAGGTAATATTTATGCGGAGGCAGACATGAAGAAAACTTTTGATGTTAAGAGACTTACAACGCTGGCATTACTTACAACAATTGCACTGACAATATTTGTTGTGGAATCAGCGATACCTACGCTTGTTCCAATACCAGGAGTTAAATTAGGACTTGCCAATATAGTCACACTTTTTGTATTAAAAAGGTATAAATTCAGTGATGCAGCTATTGTGCTGGCTATGAGAATTATACTGGCTACAATATTTACAGGGCAGGCAGTATCATTTATATATAGTGTAAGTGGTGGATTTTTATGTCTTATTGTGATGGCAGCTGTTAATAAATTGCTTAGGGGACAGTATATATTCCTTACAGGTATACTTGGCGCGGTGTCGCACAATGCAGGTCAGATTCTTGCTGCATTTTTCATACTCAGATTGTCAGGTATATTTGCGTACATGCCGTTCCTTGTGATAAGCGGTGTTATAACAGGTCTGTTTACGGGCCTTGTGTGCTTCTTTGCAGACAGATATATTCCTAAAAAATATACTATGTAGCAGATGGAGGAGATTGTGAAAAAAAGAGTTGTTGCAGTGGTGGCCGTGATTGTTCTGCTTGTCGGGGCAAGTGTGGCTTCTATTATATATATGAAATCAGGAAAGAATGACGGTAGTAAGACCGCTTATATATACAGAGATAACGAATTGTTAAGAACTGTTTCGTTAGATGATGTTAAGAATCCGTACACGTTCAGGATTGAATACGGGGATGGAGAGTATAATGATATTCTTGTCGAGAATGGAAAGATTAAGATTGCTGATGCAAGCTGTCCGGATAAGCTGTGTGTGAATATGGGATATATATCTGAGCCTTTAATGCCAATCACATGTCTGCCTAATCATCTTGTTATCAGGATTGTGAATGACGGCGAAGAATCGCCGTCACTCGATGGAGTTGTGTATTAATTATTTCATCCAGCGGCCAGAAGCACCACATGGAAGTACAAGTCCGTTACTTGAAACAGGAAGACCTACTTCCTGTGAATCACAGTGTCCGCCAAAGCTCTTAAGTTCTGTGCTTAACATATAAGTAAGAACGGCTGGCTGAAGACCTGTAGTGTATGAATTAATAAGGAAAAATAATGGTTCATCAGAAAGAAGCTGTGCACAAAGCTTAACAAGCGGGTGTATGGCTTCTTCTATTTTCCAGATTTCTCCTTTAGGACCACGTCCATATGAAGGTGGATCCATGATGATTGCGTCGTAATGGTTGCCTCTTCTTATCTCTCTTTCTACAAACTTTACACAGTCATCAACTATCCAGCGTATAGGCTTGTCAATAAGTCCTGAAGACTGTGCGTTTTCTTTAGCCCATGCGACTATACCCTTAGAAGCATCTACATGCGTAACATTAGCACCTGCGGCTGCACATGCAAGTGTTGCTCCACCAGTATAAGCAAACAGGTTAAGAACCTTTATAGGTTCGCTGCCACGCTTTTTCTTGGCATCAGAGATTATCTTTCCAAACCAGTCCCAGTTAGCAGCCTGCTCAGGGAATATTCCTGTGTGCTTGAAGCTGAATGGCTTTAAGTTGAATGTCAGCTCCTGTTCAAATGAAGGACTGTTGTAGTGAATCTGCCACTGCTGTGGAAGGTCAAAGAACTCCCATTCTCCGCCGCCCTTGGAACTTCTGTGGTAATGACCGTTCATATTCTTCCAGCCACGCTCTTTCTTAGGAGTGTCCCATATTACCTGTGGGTCCGGGCGTACAAGAATATACTTGCCCCAGCGTTCAAGTTTTTCGCCCTTAGAGGTATCTATTACTTCATAATCTTTCCAGTTGTCAGCTATAAACATAATTAAGTATCCTTTTCTATATAAAAATGTGTTGCAGTTTGGTACCGCATTTGTTATTAAATAATTATATACGAAAATATTAATAACTGCAATCGTGCAAAAATGTTTTGAACAGGCATGTTTTATGTTAATATATTTCTATCGAAATCTGATTAAGGGGCGTTGCATATTGAAAAATGTTAGTTTAAAGAATATACGGAAAGATATTGTATCGGGAATAATTGTTGCTCTTGTGTCAATTCCTATATCAATGGGATATGCACAGATTGCGGGACTGCCAGCGGTGTATGGTCTGTACTGCTCTATTCTGCCAGTGCTTATATATGGACTGGTGACATCTTCGCCACAGTTTGTGTTCGGAGTGGATGCAACTCCGGCGGCACTTGTCGGTGGAACACTTGCAACGCTTGGGATAGTGTCAGGCTCTGAGGAGGCGAAGGCAGTAGTTCCGTCGATAACTTTAGTTGCAGCATTGTGGCTGCTGCTTTTCTTCTTTATCAAAGCAGGGCGTATTGTCAATTACATATCGACACCTGTAATGGGTGGATTCATAAGCGGTATTGGTGTGACAATAATTCTTATGCAGACAGCGAAGCTGTTTGGCGGTAATGCGGGAACAGGAGAGGCAATAAAGCTTCTTATACATATAGCTGGGGAGATGAAGTCGTTTAATCTGTTGTCAGCAATGCTTGGAGTCGGAACAGTTGTGATTATTCTTGTTGCGAAGAAGTTCATTCCAAAGTTTCCGATGTCAGTACTTCTTATGGTACTTGGTGCACTTGCAACTGCAATTTTTCATATTGACAGATTCGGTGTTAAGCTTCTTCCACATGTTGATAAGGGACTGCCGGGATTCTCGCTTCCTGATATGTCAGTTGTGCTTAAGAATCCGTCAGATATAATACTTCTTGGACTTTCAGTGGCAGGTGTTGTCATGGCGCAGACATTGCTTGCAACTAATAATTATGCCAACAAATATGGCTATAAAGTAAGCAATAATAGAGAAATTCTGGCTTATGCTGCTGCAAATGCGGCTTCTGCTGTAATTGGCGGATGCCCTTTGAATGGAAGCGTGTCAAGAACAGGAATTGCAGACCAGTTTGGCTGCAAATCACAGGTTATGTCAATAACAGCTTCTCTGACAATGCTTCTTATAGTGCTTTTTGGTACGCCGGTGCTTGAGTATCTTCCTGTACCAATACTTACAGGAATTGTTGTTGCGGCACTGATTGGAATTACTGAATTCGGGCTTGCAGTTAAATTATGGAAAACAGACCATACGGAGTTTGCAATATTTGTAGGAGCATTTTTAGGCGTTCTGTTATTGGGAACGATATACGGAGTTGTAATCGGTGTTATTCTTTCATTCATAGCTGTTATTGTCAAAGCGGTTGAACCACCAAGAGCATTTCTCGGAGTTATACCGGGACAGGAGGGTTTCTATAGTCTTAACAGATACCGCAATGTAAAGAAGATAAAAGGTGTGGTTATATACAGATTTAACGGAGCACTTTTCTTTGCGAATATTAATACATTTGTTGATGATATAGAAAAGAATCTTGATGATAATACTAAATGGGTAATTGTAGACGCCGGAGGTGTGGGTTCTATTGATGTGACGGCAGTTGACAGGCTTATGTCTTTATATAAGGCACTTGAAAAGAAAGGAATCAGATTCTATATTACAGAGCATGAACACACGCTTAATGACCAGTTAAGAGAGCTTGGCGCAGGCGAACTTGTTGAAAAAGGTGTTGTTAGAAGAACGATTCCGCTTGCCCTAAGAGATGCAGGGCTTGACAGACCTTATCCTGTCGAGGAGGGGGAAGAAGAGCAGGCTGTTTCTGGTGAGGTACATGAGGACAACGAAAGACTTGCAGAAATTGAGTGGGCTTTTGGTGCAGATGCAGACGAATGGCTTGAGAAGATGGCAGCAGAGATGGCTGATGAGATTGGCAGTGTCAAGAAAGATGAGAAGAATGTTATTGTTGATGCTGAAAAGCATGCTGCATGGGGAAGAATCGGACTCTTTGATGAGAATGACCTGCTTGAGCGGCTTGAAATGCATTTGTTTGACGATAAAAAATATCCTAATCTTGATATTGATGATATTGAGAAAAGAATTGATGAGCGCCGTGTGGTTGTTGAGAAGAAGCTGGCACAGATTAATCCTGACGCAATCCTGATGCTTAAAGAACACAGAAAGGAAATGCTTGACAGATTAAAGCTTCACAATCCGTATGCATATGAGCATATGATGGAGCAGAAGAGGAAGCATTATGAACATCTGAAGAAGAAAGATCCGGAGCTTGCACAGAAGCTTAAGAATTTCTATAATCTTTCAGGCGATGACAAATAATTTATATAACGGAGATAATAGTGAATATATTAAATGTAGAAAAGGTCAGCAAGACCTACGGAGAAAAGGAACTTTTTAATAATATAAGTCTGGGAATTAACAGTGGCGATAAGACTGGACTTATAGGTGTGAATGGAACTGGTAAGTCTACACTTTTAAAGATTATTGCAGGTGTTGAAGAACCAGATGAGGGACAGGTTGTCAAGGGCAGGGGGATTGAGCTTGCGTATCTTGCACAGACACCTCTGTATTATGAGAATGAAAATGTACTGGAATATGTTATGCGTGGAAAGCATGCGGACAGCCAGCCAAAAGCAAAAGAGATTCTTAACAAGCTTGGAATAACAAATCATGGCGCAATGATGAATATTTTATCAGGTGGTCAGAAAAAGAGAGCGGCACTTGCGAGAACTTTAGTTGAGCCGGCAAGACTTCTTATTCTTGATGAACCTACGAACCATCTTGATAATGACATGGTACTCTGGCTGGAACAGTTTATTAAGAATTTCAAGGGAGAACTTATCATGGTTACTCATGACAGGTATTTCCTTGATAATGTAACTAACAGGATTGTAGAGCTTGATAAAGCTTCCCTGTACAGCTACGATACGAATTATTCAGGCTTTCTTGAACTGAAGACCCAGCGTGAGGAGATGGAGAGGGCAACTGAGGCTAAGAGACAGAATATATTAAGGAAGGAACTCGCGTGGATAAGAAGAGGATGCCAGGCTCGTTCTACCAAGCAGCAGGCACGAATTGACAGATTCGAGGATATGAAGGAGGCTTCAAAGCAGGCGAGAGCAAGATTTGACAAGCAGCTTATGGATATGAATTCAGTCAGCAGCAGGCTTGGAAGAAAGACTGTTGAACTCCACAACATTTGCAAAAGCTTTGGAGAGAGGACAATAATTGACGATTTTACCTACATTTTTTTAAGAGATGACAGAATCGGTATTGTCGGTGATAACGGATGCGGCAAGTCTACGCTTATGAAGATTATAGCAGGCCAGCTTGAACCGGACAGCGGCAGTGTTGAGGTTGGAGAGACTGTAAGAATCGGATATTTCATGCAGGAGAACGAACCACTTGACGACAGCCTTACTGTGCTAGAGTTTGTAAGAAGCATAGGTGAATATGTTACGACGGCAGATGGAAAGGCAACAGCGTCACAGATGTGTGAGAAGTTTCTTTTTACACCGAAGCAGCAGTGGACGCCTATAAGCAAGCTGTCAGGTGGTGAGAAGAGGAGACTTTATTTGTTAAGTGTTCTTATGAGTGCACCAAATGTACTTATTCTCGATGAGCCTACCAACGACCTTGACATTGAAACTCTTGAGATACTTGAGGAGTATCTTGATGGATTTGCGGGTATTGTAATCACTGTTTCACATGACAGATATTTCCTTGACAGAGTTGTTGACAGGATATTTGCATTTGAGGCAGGAGGCCACCTTACACAGTACGAAGGCGGTTATACGGACTACAGGGATAAATGTGTTTCTTCTATATATAATGTGGAATCAAATGGAACATCTGATGCGCCCAAATCAAAGGCAGCAGGTCAGGTGAAGAAAGCATATAACAGCCATGAGGATAAGATTAAGTTCACATATATGGAGCAGAAGGAATATGAGACTATAGATGATGATATAGAGAAGCTTGAAAATAGGGTTTCAGAACTTGATGACGAGATTGCAAAGAATGCAACTTCTTATTCTAAGCTTGCAGAACTTACTAAGGAAAAGGAAGATGTGGAAAGGCAGCTTGAAGAAAAGATGGAGCGATGGGAATATCTTAATGATCTTGCAGAAAAAATAGAGAAACAGAAACAGTAGTAAATATTAACAAAACAAGTGACATCAGAACAGATTATTTGGTTGAGCAAATCATATATTCATGGTATGATGATATATGATTTACTATATTAATCATATGAGGGAGGAAAAATTATGTTTTGTCCAAATTGCGGAACAAAGAACGAGGACGATGCACTATTCTGTGGAAACTGTGGAACACGCCTAGTGATAGATGTGCCTCAGGAGACACCGGTGCAGGAAAGTGTGGAAGAAGAGCCAGAGGTAACACCGGTACAGGAGAATGTGCCAGCAGAGCCGGAGGAAACACCGGTACAGGAGAGTGTGACAGCAGAGCCGGAAGTAACACCCGTACAGCAAAGTGTTCCAGTTCAGCCACAGCAGGCTTTTGGTCAACAGCCTGTACAGCCTACACAGTTTACAGGTCAGAATTCTGGTCAGCAGCCTGCCAATAATAAGCCTGCCAGATTCCCTAAGGGTATAATTGCAATTGTAGCTGCGGGAGTTGCTGTGATAGCTGCCATAATTATATTTGTATGTGTGGGAAAGAATGTGACAGATTATAAGAAAACTGCCAAGCAGTATGTTAAGGCGGTTGCAGAGTGCGAATGGAATGATGCGTATAGTCTTATTAATCTACCTGATGGGGAGTTCCTTACTAAGGAAGCATTTATTAATGTTCATGCAGATGCGACTGGTGAGAAAGTTGAAAAGATGGCAGCAGATGACATTGTCTCAACATATAGCAAGATGCCTGGTAACAAGGCTGTTAAGGTCGGATATATAACAGATTCAGGAATGCAGTATAATGATGTGTATCTAACAGTAGCCAATAAGCACTATATGCTTTTCTTTAAGAAGTATAAAGTCAGCGCTGAGAATCTTGTAGTAAAGGATGTTACAATAAAGGTTCCAAAGGGACTTACATTATATATTAACGATGTTATTGTAGGCGATGGATATAAGTCGGATGCATCTAAGAATGGAAACGGCTCTTCTGATGAATATGTTATACCATATCTGTTCAATGGAAAGAATAATATTAAGGTAACTGGAGAATTTATAGAGGACTACACAACACAGCTTTATGCAGCACATGATGAAGATACATTTACTGTTGGAACATACAATGCAAAATATGTTAATTCGAAGCTTGAAGAACTTAAGACACAGGCAAGAACAGATGTGGATGCAATAATTAACGCTGTACAGGCAAAGAAAGATTATTCAGCTATAGCCGACAGGGTGTGTAAAGAAGAAAAGAAGAACATAGAGTCAGCTTATAAGAATATTTACGACAGCTACAATGACAAATACAAAACTGTATCCAATTTGAAGATTTCCAAATTCACAGCTTCTATCGCGGATACATCTTTCAGAGTGGATTCAGATGATGGATGCCCGGTGATTAAAGTTTCAATTAAACTAGGATATACATACAAGATACAGTACTCAGGAAGTGATAAAGCTAACGACAAAAATAATAACAATAATTCAGCTTACATATATTATAAATATGAAGATGGTAAGTGGAAGATTAATTCTATGTATCTTGGATTTGGATTTTATTAAAATACTGTTTTGACCGGGACTTATGTTCCGGTCAAATTTGTTCTGCATTGTATTAAAAAAAATACAATTTTTTCTGTTGATTTTATATAGAGAGTAGTGTATATTAATACTTGCTGTGACATTGATAGCTGTGAAGCGTGAGGTTGCTGCTTTAATAAAGCAGGTTTTCCGTGGAGCGAATGTCAATGCTGGAGATAATCTCCGGCGAAGAAACTGGCGACAAGTCACTGTACCAAAATCATCTGCAATCCGCAGAAATGACGCGCGTGGGTCGAATTATGAATGAGACTATATGATACGCGTGGGAGTGTGTACAGTCACCGCTTGTCGTACTTAAACAATAAAGTGCGAAGGAGGCGACTTTTTTTATGGCAAATCAGGTAATCAGAATTACTCTGAAGGCTTACGATCATCAGTTGATTGATCAGTCAGCTAAGAAAATCATCGAAACTGCTAAGAAGACAGGAGCACAGGTGAGTGGTCCGGTACCTCTTCCAACAAAGAAGGAAGTTGTTACTATTCTTAGAGCTGTTCACAAGTACAAGGATTCAAGAGAGCAGTTCGAGCAGAGAACTCATAAGAGACTTATCGATGTATTATCACCATCTCAGAAGACTGTAGATGCATTATCTAAGTTAGAGATGCCAGCTGGTGTATTCATCAACCTTAAGGTAATGAACTAATCATTATCTGGAATTTTTCATTATTAAAGCAATAATCCTAAGGGTTTAATATAGAAGTAACAAGCAGTGGTGCGGGTTCCACTTATATTAGCTGTTCTAGGATGACAGGATGCGCTGTGTATCACACATCATCTTGTCCGCTGTAGATTAAACAGGAGGAAAATCAATGAAGAAGGCAATTTTAGCTACAAAAGTCGGAATGACTCAAATCTTCAACGAAGACGGTGTTTTAACACCTGTAACTGTTCTTCAGGCTGGTCCTTGTGTTGTTACACAAGTTAAGACAGTAGAAAACGACGGTTACGATGCAGTTCAGGTTGGTTTTGCTGACATTAGAGAAAAGTTAGTAAACAAGCCTGTTAAAGGACATTTTGATAAGGCAGAGGTTCCTTACAAGAGATTCTTAAGAGAGTTCAAGTTTGAGAATGCTTCAGAGTACTCTGTAAAGGACGAAATCAAGGCTGATATCTTCGCTGCAGGCGATAAGGTTGATGCAACTGCTATTTCAAAGGGTAAAGGTTTCCAGGGCGCAATCAAGAGATTAGGCCAGTCAAGAGGACCTATGGCTCATGGTTCTAAGTTCCACAGACATCAGGGTTCAAACGGATCAGCAACAACACCTGGTAGAGTATTCAAGGGAAAAGGAATGCCTGGACATATGGGTTCTAAGAGAATCACAATCCAGAATCTTGAAGTAGTAAGAGTTGATGTTGAAAACAACGTAATCTTAGTTAAGGGTGCAGTACCTGGACCTAAGAAATCATTAGTAACACTGAAAGAAACAGTAAAAGCTGCTAAGTAGTTTTTGCTAAGGAAGGAGGACCACACAGATGGCAAACGTATCTGTTTACAATATTGAAGGCAAAGAAGTTGGTTCAATCGAATTAAATGATGCTGTATTTGGTGTAGAAGTTAACGAACATCTCGTACACATGGCAGTAGTTAACCAGCTTGCAAATAATCGTCAGGGAACACAGAGCGCAAAGACACGTTCAGAAGTTTCTGGTGGCGGAAGAAAACCTTGGAGACAGAAAGGAACTGGTCATGCAAGACAGGGTTCTACAAGATCTCCACAGTGGACAGGCGGTGGTATTGTATTTGCACCAAAGCCAAGAGATTATTCATTCAAGATGAATAAGAAGGAAAAGAGAATTGCTCTTCTTTCTGCATTATCATCAAAGGTTGCTGACAACAAGATCGTAGTTCTTGATGCATTTAACCTTGACGAAGTTAAGACAAAGAAGTTCGCAGAAGTTATGAGCAACTTAAAGGTTGATAAGGCTTTAGTAGTTATTGAAGGTGAGAACAAGAATGTAGTTCTTTCAGGAAGAAACATTCCTACAGTTAAGGTTTCAGCTACTAACGAAATCAACACATACGATGTATTAAAGTATGAAACATTAGTTGTTACTAAGGCTGCTGTAGAGAAATTAGAGGAGGTGTATGCATAATGGCAAACGTACAGTATTATGATGTAATCCTCAAACCAGTTATCACAGAAAAGTCTATGGCTGATATGGCAGATAAGAAGTATACATTCTTAGTTCATACAGATGCTAACAAGACAATGATTAAGGATGCTGTTGAGAAGATGTTCGAAGGAACTAAGGTTGCTTCAGTTAACACAATGAATCTTGATGGCAAGAAGAAGAGAAGAGGCAGAACAGCTGGTACAACTTCTAAGACTAAGAAGGCAATTGTACAGTTAACAGCTGACAGCAAGGAAATCGAAATCTTTGAAGGCCTTTAATTAGTAGCTTTAAAGTGTAGAAAACAATATTACACAGACTCGAAAGGAGAGAAATAATGGGAATTAAGACATATAACCCATATACACCTTCCAGAAGAAATATGACTGGATCTGATTTCTCAGAGATTACAAAGAGTACTCCAGAGAAGTCATTACTTGCTAAGAAGAGCAAGAATGCTGGTCGTAACAACCAGGGTAAGATTACTGTAAGACACCACGGTGGTGGAAACAGACAGAAGTATAGAATGATTGATTTCAAGAGAAACAAGGAAGGCGTTCCAGCACAGGTTATCGGAATTGAGTACGATCCAAACAGAACAGCTAACATCGCTCTTATCTGCTACGCAGATGGCGAGAAGGCATATATCCTTGCTCCTCAGGGATTAACAGATGGCATGACAGTACAGAATGGTGCTGGTGCAGAAGTAAGAGTAGGTAACTGCTTACCACTTTCAGAGATTCCAGTTGGTACTCAGGTACACAACATTGAATTATATCCAGGTAAGGGTGGACAGCTTGTTCGTTCTGCTGGAAACTCAGCTCAGCTTATGGCTAAGGAAGGCAAGTATGCAACACTTAGATTACCATCAGGCGAGATGAGAATGGTTCCAATTATCTGCCGCGCAACAATCGGTGTTGTAGGTAATGGAGATCACAACCTTATTAATCTTGGTAAGGCTGGACGTAAGAGACATATGGGTATCAGACCTACAGTTCGTGGTTCTGTTATGAACCCTAATGACCATCCACATGGTGGTGGTGAAGGTAGAGCACCAGTTGGTCGTCCAAGCCCAATGACACCTTGGGGCAAGCCAGCTATGGGTCTTAAGACTCGTAAGGCTAAGAAGGCTTCAAACAAGCTTATCGTAAGAAGAAGAAACGGAAAGGCTATTAAGTAATTAGCCTACAATCGTAACTATTATTATTCACGAAGATTATAAGGAGGTTTCAACCTATGGCTCGATCACTTAAAAAGGGAGCATTTGCAGACGAGAGCTTACTTAAGAAAGTTGATGCTTTAAATGCTGCAAACGACAAACAGGTTATTAAGACTTGGTCTCGTCGTTCAACAATTTATCCTCAGTTTGTAGGTCATACAATCGCTGTTCATGATGGTAGAAAGCATGTGCCTGTATATGTTACAGAGGATATGGTTGGTCATAAGCTCGGTGAGTTCGTTGCAACAAGAACTTACAGAGGACACGGCAAAGACGAAAAGAAGAGTAGATAATTTGAATTTTTGAAAGGAGGTTTAATCCATGGCTAACGGACATAGATCCCAGATTAAACGTGAAAGAAACGCTGTTAAGGATACAAGACCAAGCGCAAAGTTATCTTACGCTAGAGTATCTGTTCAGAAGGCTTGTTTCGTATTAGATGCTATCAGAGGCAAGAGCCTTGATGAAGCACTTGCAATTGTTATGTACAATCCAAGATATGCATCATCTATTATAGAGAAGTTATTAAAGTCAGCAGCAGCTAATGCTGAGAACAATAACGGTATGGACCCAAGTAAGTTATATGTAGAAGAATGCTACGCTAACAAGGGACCAACAATGAAGAGAGTACATCCAAGAGCACAGGGTAGAGCTTACAGAATCGAAAAGAGAATGAGCCATATCACTGTTGTTTTAAATGAAAGATAATTATTTTCTAAGAGATAGAAAGGAGTCTTTATGGGACAGAAAGTTAATCCGCATGGTTTAAGAGTCGGCGTAATCAAAGACTGGGATGCAAAGTGGTATGCAGAAGACGATTTCGCTGATAACCTTGTAGAAGATTATAACATTAGAAAATTCCTCAAGAATAAGTTATATGCTGCAGGAATTTCAAAGATTGAAACAGAGAGAGCTTCAGACAGATTAAAGATCGTTATTCATACAGCTAAGCCTGGTATCGTAATTGGTAAGGGCGGTGCTGAAATCGAGAACTTAAAGAAGCAGGTAGAGAAGTTAACATCTGCTAAGAAGTTAAGCATTGATATCAAGGAAGTTAAGAGACCAGATAAGGATGCTCAGCTTGTTGCAGAGAACATCGCTCAGCAGTTAGAGAACCGTATCTCTTTCAGAAGAGCTATGAAGTCTTGCATGGGCAGAACAATGAAGCAGGGAGCTAAGGGTATCAAGACATCTTGCTCAGGACGTCTCGGTGGAGCTGATATGGCTCGTACAGAGTTCTATAGCGAGGGTACAATTCCTCTTCAGACACTTCGTGCAGATATCGACTATGGATTTGCAGAAGCAGATACAACTTATGGCAAGGTTGGTGTTAAGGTTTGGATCTACGAAGGTGAGGTTCTTCCTACAAAGAATAATGCCAACGCTAACGTAGAAAAGGAAGGGAGCGATAAGTAATGTTACTACCTAAGAGAGTTAAACATCGTAGACAGTTCCGTGGTTCTATGGCTGGTAAGGCTACAAGAGGCAATAAGATCACTAATGGTGAATTCGGTATTGTTGCAACAGAACCTTGTTGGATCAAATCAAATCAGATAGAAGCTGCCCGTGTCGCTATGACAAGATATATTAAGCGTGGTGGTAAAGTATTTATAAAGATTTTCCCAGATAAGCCGGTAACAGGTAAGCCTATCGGTGTTCGTATGGGTAAAGGTAAAGGTAACTTGGAGTGCTGGGTAGCAGTAGTTAAACCTGGACGTGTAATGTTCGAGATTTCAGGCGTTGCTGAAGAAACAGCAAGAGAAGCTTTACGTCTCGCAACACATAAGCTTCCTTGCAAGTGCAAGATTGTTTCACGTGCAGACTTAGAAGGCGGTGATAACAGTGAAAATTAATAAGTATGTAGAAGATTTAAAGGCAAAATCAGCTGCAGAATTAAACGAAGAATTAGTAGCTGCTAAAAAGGAACTTTTCAATTTAAGATTTCAGAACGCAACAAATCAGTTGGAAAATACAAGCAGAATCAAAGAAGTTAGAAAGAACATTGCTAGAATCCAGACTGTAATTGCTCAGAAGAATGCTTAATTAAGGCATGTAGACTTAGATATCCTAAGAAAGGAGAATAACTGTGGAAGAGAGAAATTTAAGAAAAACTCGTACAGGTAAGGTTATAAGCAATAAGATGGATAAGACAATCGTTGTTGCAGTTGAGGACAACGTAAAGCATCCACTTTACAATAAGATCGTTAAGAGAACATACAAGTTAAAAGCTCACGATGAAAACAATGAATGTTTAATCGGAGATGTTGTTAAGGTAATGGAGACTAGACCTTTATCTAAGGATAAGAGATGGAGATTAGTTGAGATTATCAGTAGAGCAAAATAATAAGAATTTATTTGTGATATTACTGAAAGGGGTAGTATTATGGTACAACAGGAAACCAGACTTAAGGTTGCTGATAACACTGGTGCTAAGGAAATTCTTTGTATCAGAGTTATGGGCGGATCTACAAGAAGATATGCAAATATCGGTGATGTAATTGTCGCTACTGTTAAAGAAGCAACACCAGGCGGCGTTGTTAAAAAGGGTGACGTTGTTAAGGCCGTTGTCGTACGTTCTGTAAAGGGCGCACGTCGTAAGGACGGTTCATATATTAAATTTGATGAGAATGCTGCTGTTATAATTAAAGATGATCAGACTCCTAAGGGAACTCGTATCTTTGGTCCAGTAGCCAGAGAGTTAAGAGATAAGAAGTTCATGAAAATCGTATCTCTTGCTCCAGAAGTATTATAGGAGGTACCACAATGTCAGCTGTTAGAATTAAAAAAGGCGATACTGTTAAGGTTATCGCAGGAAAAGACAAGGGCAAAGAGGGCAAGGTATTGTCTGTAAATGCTAAGAATCATACAGCATTAGTTGAGGGTGTTAACATGGTTACAAAGCATGCTAAGCCAAGCGCAGCTAATCAGCAGGGTGGAATTCTCCACCAGGAAGCACCAATCGATATCTCAAATATCGCTTACTCATTAAAGGGTAAGGAAACAAAGATTGGTTATGACTTCAAGGACGGTAAGAAAGTTCGTGTTGCTAAGGCAACTGGCGAAGTTATCGATTAATAAAGGAAGGAGGCAATAATTTTGAGTAGACTTAGAGAATTATACGATAATGAAATTACTAAGAAAATGACTGAGAAATTCGGTTACAAGAACCCAATGATGGTTCCAAAGATTGATAAGATCGTAATTAACATGGGCGTTGGCGAAGCTAAGGAAAATTCAAAGCTTCTTGACACAGCTGTTAAGGAAATGGAAACAATTGCTGGTCAGAAGGCAGTTCTTACAAGAGCTAAGAATTCAATTGCTAACTTCAAGTTAAGAGAGGGTCAGGCAATTGGTTGTAAGGTTACATTAAGAGGAGAGAAGATGTATGAGTTCCTTGACAGATTAGTAAACCTTGCATTACCACGTGTACGTGACTTCCGTGGCGTTAGCGCTGATTCATTCGATGGAAGAGGTAACTATGCTTTAGGTATCAAAGAGCAGATTATCTTCCCAGAAATCGAATATGACAAGATTGATAAGGTTAGAGGTATGGATGTAATCATTACAACTACAGCTAAGACTGATGAGGAAGCTCGTGAGTTATTAAGATTATTCAACATGCCATTTAAGAAATAATTAAGGAGGGAAATTCAATGGCTAAGACTTCTATGAAGGTTAAGCAGCAGAGAGCACCTAAGTTCTCTACAAGAGCGTATACACGTTGTACAATATGTGGTCGTCCACATTCTGTTTTAAGAAAATACGGAATCTGCAGAATTTGCTTCCGTGAATTAGCTTACAAGGGACAGATTCCTGGAGTTAAGAAAGCATCTTGGTAAAATCAATTAACGTAGTCCTGGTAACAGGAAACCAGTTAAAATAAGGAGGAAAATTTCAATGACAGATCCAATTGCAGATATGCTTACAAGAATTCGTAATGCAAATACAGCAAAGCACGACACAGTTGATGTTCCATCATCTAAGATGAAGCTTGCAATCGCTAAGATTCTTTTAGACGAGGGTTATATTAAGTCTTATGAGCTCGTTGAGAACGGTAAGTTCAACGATATCCGTATTACATTAAAGTACGGTGCTTCTAAGAATGAGAAGATCATTTCAGGTCTTCAGAGAATCTCTAAGCCAGGTCTTAGAGTATATGCAAACAAGGAAGAACTTCCAAAGGTTCTCGGTGGTCTTGGTGTAGCTATTATATCTACAAACAAGGGCGTTATCACTGACAAGGAAGCTAGAAAGCTCGGCGTTGGTGGAGAAGTTCTTTGCTTCGTTTGGTAATTATTGAACACTTACACACAGGGAAACGGGAATCCTATCCCATCGTAGTTCAGCGTATATGAATGTTTCCCTCATTATAATTAGGAGGTGCACGGCATGTCACGTATAGGAAGAATGCCTATCGCTATCCCGGCAGGAGTTACTGTTGAGATTGCAGAAAATAATAAAGTGACTGTAAAGGGTCCAAAGGGAACTCTTGAGAGAGTTTTACCAGCAGAGATGGACATTAAGCAGGAAGGTTCTGAAATCGTTGTTTCAAGACCAAATGACTTAAAGAAGATGAAGTCATTACATGGACTTACAAGAACACTTATTCATAACATGATTATTGGTGTTACAGAAGGCTATGAGAAGAAGCTTGAAGTTAACGGTGTTGGTTATAGAGCACAGAAGCAGGGTAAGAAGTTAGTTCTTTCATTAGGCTACTCTCATCCAGTTGAGATGGAAGATCCAGAAGGAATTGAAACAGTTCTTGATGGAACAAACATCATCATTGTTAAAGGTATCAGTAAAGAAGCAGTTGGCCAGTACGCAGCTGAAATCAGAGCAAAGAGAGCTCCAGAGCCATATAAGGGCAAGGGTATCAAGTATGCTGATGAAGTTATCAGACGTAAAGTCGGTAAGACTGGTAAGAAATAATTAAAGGAGTGAACATAATGGTTAGTAAGAAGTCAAGAACAGTAGTTCGCGAACAGAAGCATAGAAGATTACGTAATCGTTTCAGTGGTACTGCAGAAAGACCACGTTTAGCTGTGTTCAGAAGCAATAATCATATGTATGCTCAGATTATTGACGACACAGTTGGAAAGACACTTGTATCAGCATCAACTCTTGATAAGGAAGTTAAGGCAGAGCTTGAGAAGACAAATAATGTTGAAGCAGCAGCTGCTGTTGGTACAGTCGTAGCAAAGAGAGCATTAGAAAAGGGAATCAAGACTGTTGTTTATGACAGAGGCGGTTTCATTTATGCAGGTAAAATTAAGGCATTAGCAGAGGCAGCTCGTGAAGCTGGCCTTGAATTCTAAGCGGAAGGGAGATTACAGTATGAAACGTACAATAATTGATGCTAGTCAGTTAGAATTAAATGATAATGTAGTATCAATCAAGCGTGTAACAAAGGTTGTAAAGGGCGGACGTAACATGCGTTTTGCAGCATTAGTAGTTGTTGGTGACGGCAACGGACACGTAGGTGCAGGTGTTGGTAAGGCAGCTGAAATTCCAGAAGCTATCCGCAAGGGAAAAGAAGATGCTATCAAACATTTAGTAGAAGTTCCAATCGATGAGAACGGTTCAGTTCCACATGATTTTCTTGGAAAGTTCGGAGGAGCTACAGTATTATTAAAGAGAGCTCCAGAAGGTACTGGTATCATCGCTGGTGGTCCAGCACGTTCAATCCTTGAGCTTGCAGGTATCAAGAATATCCGTACAAAGTCACTTGGATCAAACAACAAGCAGAATGTTGTATTAGCAACAATCGAAGGACTTAAGTCTATGAAGACTCCAGAAGAAGTTGCAAGACTTCGTGGAAAGTCAGTTAGCGAGATCCTTGGTTAATTAAATTGTGATTCCTGCTAAGCAGGAGATGGAGGTTAAAATGGCTGAGAAGTTAAGAATAACTTTAGTTAAGTCTCCAATCGGCGCTGTTCCTAAGCATAGAAAAACTGTTGAAGCTATGGGTCTTACAAAGATGCATAAGACAGTTGAACTTCCAGATAATGCTGCAACAAGAGGACAGATTCAGCAGATTGGTTATATGTTAAAGGTAGAAGAAATCTAATTACAGATAAGGAGGTGCAATGATGGATTTATCTAATTTGAGACCTGCAGAAGGTTCAGTATTAAGCGATAATTTCAGAAGAGGTCGTGGACATGGCTCAGGTAACGGCAAGACAGCTGGTAAGGGTCATAAAGGACAGAAAGCTCGTTCAGGAGCACCAAGACCAGGTTTTGAAGGTGGCCAGATGCCATTATATAGAAGAATTCCTAAGAGAGGATTCACTAACAGAAACCGTAAGGAATTCGTTGCTATTAATGTTAATGTATTAGATCGTTTTGATAACGGTGCAGAGGTTACTGTTGATACATTAATCGAGTCAGGAATCGTTAAAGATCCTAAGGACGGAATCAAGATTCTTGCAAACGGCGAGCTTACAAAGAAGCTTACTGTTAAGGCTAACGCATTCAGTGCTGCAGCTAAGGAGAAGATCGAGGCTCTCGGCGGAACCTGCGAGGTGATCTAATATGTTTAAAACACTTGTAGGCGCTTTTAAGAACAAAGATATAAGAAAAAAGATAATATATACATTATTAATTCTTGTTGTTGTCAGAGTTGGAAGTTTACTTCCAATCCCTGGTGTAGACACCAATTATTTTAGTAGCTTACTTAGTGGAATTAATACTGGTGATTTAAGTTATCTCAGTGCTTTCACAGGAGGTTCATTCGAAAGAATGTCCCTCTTTGCGCTGAGCATAACACCATATATCACATCTTCAATCATTATGCAGCTTCTCACAATTGCAATTCCTAAATTAGAGGAAATGCAGAAAGAGGGAGAAGATGGTAGAAAGAAGATTGCATCGATTACAAGATACGTAACAATTGGTCTTTCTTTAATAGAAAGTATCGCTATGGCGGTTGGATTTGGTAGATCAGGTCTTATCAAAGATTCAGCACAGCTTAGCACATTGCATTATGTAGTATGTATAATCGTAGTTATAGCTGCACTTACAGCTGGTTCAGCAGTATTAATGTGGCTTGGTGAGCGAATCACTGAAAAGGGTGTTGGAAATGGTATTTCAATTGTACTTTTAATTAATATCATATCAGGTATGCCTAGTGATTTTGCTACATTATATAGCACATTTGTTGCACCAAAGACACCTGCAAAGGGTGTTTTAGCAGCAGTAATAATATTAGCAATTCTTATTGTTATGGTAGTTCTTGTATGCTTCCTTCAGGATGGAGAGAGAAGAATTCCTGTTCAGTACTCTCAGAAGGTCAGCGGTAGAAGAACAGTTGGCGGACAGTCAACAAACATTCCATTAAAGGTTAATACTGCAGGTGTTATGCCAATTATTTTCGCATCATCACTTATGCAGTTCCCAGTTATAATCGCCCAGTTATTTGGTAAATCATATGAGTGGACCAGATATCTCAGCTCATCATACTGGTGCAGAGTTGAAGCTCCAAAGTATTCAATTGGTTTATTAGTATACATAGTACTGCTTATAATATTTGCATACTTCTATACATCAATAACATTTAACCCAATTGAGGTAGCTGATAACTTAAAGAAGGCTGGTGGAGTTATCCCAGGAATAACACCTGGTAAGTCTACAAGCGAATATCTTAACAAAATACTTAATTATATCGTATTTATTGGAGCTGTCGGACTTTTAATAATTGCCCTCATTCCAATAATGTGTACAGGATTCTTTAATGCTTCTGTTTCATTCGGTGGAACATCAATTATCATTATTGTTGGTGTTGTACTTGAGACATTAAAGCAGATTGAGTCTCAGATGTGCAATCGTTACTATAAAGGATTCCTCAGTGAGTAATTCTTTATATCACGGATGATATTAGTATAAAATATTGACTTGCCCGGTTTATGCCGGGTAAGTCCTTTGTGTATTATGATTTATTACGAATATTTATGATTTTGGAATGGAGAAAATATTATGAAGATAATTATGTTAGGTGCTCCAGGAGCAGGTAAAGGTACACAGGCTAAGAAGATAGCAGCAAAATATGCTATACCACATATCTCTACAGGAGATATTTTCAGAGCTAATATTAAGAACAATACAGAGCTTGGACAGAAGGCAAAGACATACATGGATAAGGGAGAGCTCGTACCTGATGAATTAGTAGTAGATCTTATCATGGACAGATTCAAGGAAGCAGATTGTGCTAACGGATATGTACTTGATGGATTCCCAAGAACAATTCCTCAGGCAGAGGCACTTGATAAGGCTCTTAGTGCTAATGGAGAGTCAGTTGACTATGCAGTCAATGTCGAAGTTCCTGATGAAAATATAATAAACAGAATGTCTGGAAGAAGAGCATGTGTAGGTTGTGGAGCAACATACCATATCCAGTTCAATCCAACAAAGGTTGAAGGAATATGTGATGCATGTGGCGAGAAGCTTATCTTAAGAGATGACGATAAGCCAGAGACAGTAAAGAACAGACTTTCAGTATATCATGAGCAGACACAGCCATTGATTGAATACTATTCAGGAAAGGGTGTACTTAAGGAAGTTGATGGTACACAGCCTATGGATGATGTATTTGCTGCAATAGTTAAGATCTTAGGTTAATCATCTATGAGTGATATAAAGGGATATTTTGCAAGTTCTAAAGCAGGCCATGACAAAGGTACTGTGTATATGATTCTCGAATCTGATGATGTATATGTTTATCTGTCGGACGGTAAATTAAGACCGACAGATAAACTTAAAAAGAAAAAGCTGAAACATGTTCAGCTCATAAAACAAAAAGATAGTGATCTTGCAGAAAAGATAGAGAAAAACCTGTTTATAAGTAATGAAGAAATAAAATATGCGATTAAGCAGATTAAAACCAGTGCCAAATAATAGGAGGTAAACTTATATGTCAAAGGCAGATGTAATTGAAATTGAAGGAAAGGTAGTTGAGAAATTACCTAATGCATTTTTTAAAGTAGAACTTGAGAATGGACATCAGATACTTGCTACAATCAGTGGTAAGTTAAGAATGAACTTCATCAGAATTCTTCCTGGTGATAAGGTAACAATTGAGTTATCACCATACGATTTAACAAAGGGAAGAATCATTTGGAGAGATAAATAAAAACAATAGGAATATATGTACAAAATATTCTTTATAAATTTTGTAAAATTTTCCTTGCGTTGATAGAAAAGGTTGTGCTATAATAGCAACCGAACTTGTCTGAAAGGAGGCTTTTGCAGTGAAGGTTAGATCATCAGTAAAACCAATTTGTGAAAAGTGCAAAGTCATTAAAAGAAAGGGTAGCATCAGAATTATCTGTGAAAACCCAAAGCACAAGCAGAGACAGGGCTAATTACCCTGAAGCAGAGAAGTAGAAGTACTTCTCATATTTCTGCGTTATAGTATCAATGTCACTAGTTGGTATTATAACTAATTCTGTCTTTAATATAATGGACAGAGAACAGTTTTGCGGCTGCAGCGATGACACATCCGGATAAGTTGACGGTGTTCATTGCTATCAAATATAGTAGACTGAAGGTGACGCACACATTTCAGGCGTTCAAAGTGGGGGATAGAGCTTAGAACGAGCTGCGTAGGAATCGGACTACATTTTTCTATCTTTATTATTAATATTAATTTAATTGATCAAACGGAGGTTAAAGAACACATGGCTCGTATTTCAGGTGTAGACTTACCAAGAGAAAAGCGTATTGAAATAGGACTTACTTATGTTTACGGTATTGGCCGAGTAAGAGCATCTAAGATTCTTGAAGAGGCTGGCGTTAATCCAGATACACGTGTTAAGGATCTTACAGATGAAGAAGTTGCAAAGATTGCTAAGGTTATTGATGCTGATCCAGAACATTTAGTAGAAGGTGACTTAAGAAGAGAAGTTGCCATGAACATTAAGAGATTAAAGGAAATCGGATGCTACAGAGGAATCCGTCATAGAAAGGGACTTCCATGCAGAGGCCAGAAGACAAAGACTAATGCAAGAACATGTAAGGGTCCTAAGAAGACTGTAGCTAATAAGAAGAAATAATTGAATTGTTAAACTCACAGGAGGTTAGTTATCATGGCTCAGAAAGTTACAAAAAAAGTGACAAAGAAGCGTGTTAAGAAGAACGTTGAAAGAGGACAGGCACATATTCAGTCATCTTTCAATAATACAATAGTTACATTAACAGATGCAGAAGGAAATGCTTTATCATGGGCATCTGCAGGTGGACTCGGATTCAGAGGATCTAAGAAGTCTACTCCTTATGCAGCACAGATGGCAGCTGAGACAGCAACAAAGGCTGCATTAATCCATGGATTAAAGTCTGTAGACGTTATGGTTAAGGGACCAGGTTCAGGTAGAGAAGCAGCTATCAGAGCACTTTCAGCAGCTGGTCTTGAAGTTACAAGTATCAAGGATGTTACTCCAGTTCCACATAATGGATGCCGTCCACCAAAGCGTAGAAGAGTTTAATTTAGGGAGGTAAGATTACAATGGCAGTTAATAGAACACCTGTCCTCAAGAGATGTAGATCTCTTGAAATGGATCCTGTATATTTAGGAATAGATAAGAAATCTAGAAGAAAGGCAAAGAACGCTGGTAGAAAGGTTAGCGAGTATGGAATGCAGCTTCGTGAGAAGCAGAAGGCTAAGTTCATCTACGGTGTATTAGAGAAGCCTTTCAGAAATTACTATAAGAAGGCTGAGAGACAGAAGGGTATGACTGGTGAGAACCTTATGATCATGCTCGAGCTCAGACTTGACAATGTTCTTTTCAGATTAGGATTCGCTAGAACAAGAAAAGAAGCAAGACAGATCGTTGATCACAAGCATGTATTAGTTAATGGTAAGTGCGTAAACATCCCTTCATACCTTGTAAAGGCTGGAGATGTTATCGAAATCAGAGAGAAGTCTAAGTCATCAGCAAGATACAAGGAAATCCTTGAGTCTACTAACGGAAGACTTGTTCCAGAGTGGTTAGAGGCAGATGCAGACGCTCTTAAGGGATCAGTTAAGTCAATCCCTACAAGAGAAGTTATTGACGTTCCTGTAAACGAGATGCTTATCGTCGAGTTATATTCTAAGTAATCCGTACCGGAAATATAGAATAAAACTTATAAAACCCATAAAAAGGAGGGACTATACATGGTTGATGCAGATTTTAATTTCAAGATGCCAAAGATTGAGATGACAGAAAAATCAGAAGATGGCAAGTATGGAAAATTTGTTGTTGAGCCACTCGAAAGAGGATATGGTTTAACATTAGGTAATTCTTTAAGAAGAATTATGCTCTCTTCATTAGTTGGTACAGCTGTAAGCAGTATCAAGATTGAAGGTGTACTTCATGAATTCAGCTCAATTCCAGGTGTTAAGGAAGATGTTACTGAGATCGTCATGAACATCAAGCAGTTATCAATCAAGAACAACGGAAATTCTGTTGAGCCTAAAGAAGCACATATTGACTTCGTAGGCGAAGGTGTAGTTAGAGCATCAGATATTCAGGTTGATCCTGATATTGAAATAATCAATCCAGATCTTGTTATTGCACATCTTAATGGTGCAGACAGCAAGCTCACAATGGAACTTACAATCACTAATGGTCGTGGTTATGTAAGCTCTGAGAAGAATAAGAGAGATGATCAGCCAGCAGGCGTTATCGCTATTGATTCAATCTACACACCAGTAGAGAGAGTTAATATGGCAGTTCAGAATACTCGTGTAGGTCAGGATACAGATTTTGATAAGCTTACACTTGATATTTTCACTAATGGAACAATAGAACCAGATGAGGCTTTAAGTCTCGCAGCTAAGGTTTTAAGTGAACATTTAAAGGGATTCATCAATCTTTCAGAGAACGCTCAGAAAGTGGAAATCATGGTTGAGCAGGAAGAGGATGAGACTACTAAGGTCCTTTCAATGAGCATTGAAGATCTTGAATTATCTGTTCGTTCATCTAATTGTCTTAGAAGAGCTGGTATCAACACAGTTGAAGAGCTTTGCAACAAGACATCAGATGATATGATGAAGGTAAGAAACTTAGGTAAGAAGTCTTTAGATGAAGTTCTCCTTAAGCTTAAGGAAATGGGCTTACATCTTAGACCTAACGAAGATTAATTTGTAGATACGGCGGCTATACAGTAAGTCCATAAGCGCATGTGTAGCTGTTACAAATGGAGGTAAATCATGGCAAAATATAGAAAGCTCGGCAGAACATCTAGCCAGAGAAAGGCTTTATTAAGAAGTCAGGTAACAGCATTAATCGAGAATGGCAAGATTGTTACTACAGAGGCAAGAGCCAAGGAAGTAAAGAAGATGGCTGAAAAGCTCATCACACTTGCAGTTAAAGAGAAAGACAACTTCGAGACAGTTAAGGTTTCAGCAAAGGTTCCTAAGAAGGATGCTGAAGGCAAGAGAGTTAAGGAAGTTGTTGATGGCAAGAAGGTTACTGTATATGAGACAGTAGAAAAGGAAATTAAGAAGGATCTTCCTTCAAGACTTCATGCTAGAAAGCAGATGGATAAGGTTCTTTACACAGTTACAGAAGTTCCTACAGCAGCTGCTGGAAAGAAGAAGAATACTAAGACTGTTGATCTTACAAACAAGTTATTTGATGAGATCGCACCTAAGTATGCTGGTCGTCAGGGCGGTTATACAAGAATCGTTAAGATCGGTTTAAGAAAAGGTGATGCAGCAATGGAAGTTCTTCTTGAATTAGTTTAATTTCAATTGCAATTTAAGCGGGTAAGGAAACTTATCCGCTTTTTTTGGAATCTGCGGTAAGACTTAAAAGGGCAGGAGGTCATATGGGAATAGTTAAAGCAAAAAACCTCACATTTGAATATATAAGACGAGATGAAGATGGTAATGTTGAGGGAATAACTAAGGCTGTTGATAATGTGAGTATTGACATTAAGCAGGGCGATTTTGTTGCCGTGTTAGGTCATAATGGCTCCGGTAAATCAACATTTGCAAAACATCTGAATGCGCTCGTTATGCCGACAGAGGGAACTGTGTGGGTTGATGGTATGGACACAAGGGAAGAGGAGAATACTTTAAAGGTAAGACAGACTGCCGGAATGGTATTTCAGAACCCTGATAACCAGATAGTTGGAACTCTTGTTGATGAAGAGGTTGGATTCGGACCAGAGAATATTGGTGTTCCAACGGAAGAAATATGGGAACGAGTTGAAAAAAGCCTGAAAGCAGTAGGAATGTATGCTTTCAGAAACCAGTCGCCAAACAAGCTATCTGGAGGACAGAAGCAGAGGATAGCGATTGCTGGAATTGTAGCAATGAAGCCAAAATGTATTGTCTTAGATGAACCAACGGCAATGCTTGATCCGTTGGGACGAAAGGATGTACTTAATGTGCTCCATGAATTGAACAGGCAGGAAAATGTAACGGTTATACTTATCACTCATTACATGGAAGAAGTAATTGATATAGACAAGCTTTATGTAATGGATGATGGAAAGCTGGTAATGTCAGGAACACCAAGAGAAATATTCTCACAGGTAGAGAAATTAAAGGAATTGAGACTTGATGTGCCGCATGTTACAGAATTAGCCTATGAACTTCAGAAGGAAGGAGTTCCATTAAAGAATGGAATATTGACTTCAGAAGAATTTACAGAGGAACTCATTAGAGTTAGAAATGAGGGTTTCAATGTCAATAATAGTAGATAATATCAGCTATATTTATGAAAAAGGCACTGGCTTTGAGAGGCAGGCTTTGAAAAATGTGAGCTGTGCAATAGAAGATGGTGAATTTATCGGACTTATTGGTCATACAGGTTCGGGTAAATCCACATTTATACAGCATCTTAATGGACTTGTTAAACCGACTGAAGGCCATATATATTACAATGGCAGAGATATATATGAGCAGGGCTTTAATATGAAAGAATTAAGAAGCAGGGTAGGACTGGTTTTTCAGTATCCGGAACACCAGCTTTTTGAGACTGAGATATTCAAAGATGTATGTTTTGGTCCTAAGAACCTTGGCCTTTCACAGAAGGAGGTTGAAATCAGAGCATTTGAGTCGTTAAGACTGGTTGGAATAGATGATAATATGTTTTATCAGTCGCCATTTGATTTGTCAGGTGGACAGAAGAGAAGGGTTGCCATTGCAGGTGTACTTGCGATGAAACCTGATGTTCTTATTCTGGATGAACCAACGGCTGGCCTTGACCCTAAGGGAAGAGATGATATTCTTAATTGTCTTAAGTATTTAAGGGAAGAGACAGGAATGACTATTATTCTTGTGTCACACAGCATGGATGATGTTGCTAACTATGTGAGCAGAATTATGGTAATGAATGATGGTGTGCTGACATATGATGACACTCCAAGAAATGTATTCAGGCATTATAAGGAGCTGGAGGCAATAGGACTAGCAGCACCACAGGTAACTTATTTGATGAATGATTTAAAACAGGCAGGCTTTGATGTTAATACAGATGCTATCACAATAGATGAAGCGAAGGAAAGCATTTTGTCAGCACTGGGATAAAGGAAGTAATATGATTCGAGATATAACAATAGGACAGTATTATCAGGCAGATTCGGTAATACACAGACTGGACCCGAGAGTTAAGCTTATGGGTACCTTAATATTCGTAATATCCCTGTTTCTGGGAAGTAATATATGGCTGTATCTGGTTGTAGCAGCATTTTTGGCGATAGTAATTGCACTGTCAAAGATACCTCTTAAATTCATTCTTAAAGGTCTTAAGGCAATTGTAATATTAATTGTAATCAGTGCGGCATTTAATCTGTTTCTGACACCAGGAACGCCTCTTATTAAGATATGGAAGCTGACGATAACGCATGAAGGCCTTAATACGGCTGTATTCATGGTTATAAGGCTTATTTTTCTTATTATGGGTTCATCCCTTATGACACTTACAACAACGCCTAATAACCTTACAGACGGGCTTGAAAAGGGACTTGGTTTTCTTAAATACATTAAAGTTCCGGTTCATGAAATTGCAATGATGATGTCAATTGCATTGAGGTTCATCCCGATTCTTATTGAGGAAACAGATAAGATAATGAAGGCACAGATGGCGCGAGGTGCAGACTTTGAGTCAGGTAATATTATTAAGAAGGCAAAAGCTATGATACCTATTCTTGTGCCTTTATTCATATCAGCGTTCAGAAGAGCAAATGAACTTGCAATGGCTATGGAGGCGAGATGTTATCACGGTTCTGAGGGAAGAACCAAGATGAAGCCGCTGAAATACTCCAGAAGAGATATTAATGCATATCTTATTATCGCATTGTATCTTGCATGCATTATTGTGGTTAAGGTTACGCTTAAGTTAATATAATCAGTGTGTATACAGATATGACATTTATAATAGGCTGATTCTGGCTGAATAAGGAGGAACGCCATGCGAAGAATAAAGCTTATCGTAGCTTATGATGGAACAGAATATTCCGGCTGGCAGATTCAGCCGGAAGCACCAACTATAGAAATGTATCTTGACAAGGCAATTCACGAGCTTACCGGTGAAAATGTGCATGTGACCGGAGCAAGCCGTACAGACGCAGGTGTACATGCATATGGAAATGTAGCTGTATTTGATACGGAATCGACAATACCTGGAGACAGATTCACATTTGCACTAAACAGATTCCTGCCGGATTCAATTGTTATTCAGGATTCATGGGAAGTGTCTTCTGATTTTCACCCAAGGCACTGTAACACAAGAAAGACTTACGAATACCGCATACTTAATACTGCTGTTCCGTTGCCTCAGAAGCGCAATTTCACATGGCATGTTGCAGGCAGTATTGATATTGAAAAGATGAAAGAAGCTGCAGCATATATTGTTGGTGAACATGATTTCAAAAGCTTCTGTTGTGTGAGAACTCAGGCAGAATCGACTGTCAGGACTATATATTCACTTGAGGTTCTGCAGGAAGGCAGTGAGATAATAATCCGTATTAAAGGAAATGGATTCTTATACAACATGGTAAGAATTATTACAGGCACGCTTATTCAGGTAGGAAAAGGAAGATTCAAGCCTGAATATGTGAAGCAGATGTTAGAGGCAAAGGACAGGACTGTTGCAGGGCAGACTGCTCCTCCACAGGGACTTACACTTGTTGGCATTGAATATGTGGATAATGATGACGCAAGGGTTGTCTGATGTGGATAACTTTTTTGGATAAAACATTTGCAAAAGTATATTGACACACGTGGTTATGTGTTATATAATTCAGAAATGTGGCGTGATAAGTGCGCCCATAATTAAGGTTTTAAGTGTTTCACCAATGCCCCGGAGAGACATTTATATACATTAATAATTAAGCATTATAGCAATATTTCAGGAGGAAAACTAATGAAAACTTATATGGCTAGTGCATCTACAATCGAAAGAAAATGGTATGTAGTAGATGCTGCAGATTATACATTAGGTCGTTTAGCATCACAGGTTGCTGCTGTGTTAAGAGGAAAGAATAAGCCAACTTACACACCATTCCTTGACTGTGGTGACAACGTTATCGTAATTAACGCTGATAAGGTTAAGGTTACAGGAAAGAAGCTTGACCAGAAGGTTTATTACAGCCACTCAGACTATGTTGGTGGTTTAAAGGAAACAACACTTAAGGAAATGATGGAAAAGAAGCCTGAGAAGGTTATCGAGCTTGCTGTTAAGGGAATGCTTCCAAAGGGACCTTTAGGACGTCAGATGTTCACAAAGCTTCATGTTTATGCTGGTCCAGATCATGAGCAGGCAGCTCAGAAGCCAGAAGTATTAAAGTTTTAATATAAGGACACATATAAGGAGGAATTAACAGTGGCTAAGAAAGCAAACGGAAAGTTCTACGGAACAGGTAGAAGAAAAAGCAGTATTGCTAGAGTATATTTAGTACCAGGTAATGGTAATATTACAATAAATAAGAGATCACTTGATGAGTATTTCGGTCTTGAGACACTTAAGGTTGTTGTAAAGCAGCCATTAGCTCTCACAGAGACAGCTGACAAGTTCGATGTAATCGTTAACGTACACGGTGGCGGATACACAGGTCAGGCTGGTGCTATCAGACATGGTATCTCTAGAGCACTTCTTCAGGTTGATTCAGACGAGTACCGTCCATCACTTAAGAAGGCTGGTTTCTTAACAAGAGATCCAAGAATGAAGGAAAGAAAGAAATACGGTCTCAAAGCTGCACGTCGTGCTCCACAGTTCAGCAAACGTTAACAAAGAGATAATATTTCAAGAACGAAGATATCAAGAAAAGCCCATTTTACAAGGGTTACAGAAGTTGTGGAATGCCGTCAGATGTGCTGGAATTTACATCGAATGCAACACATATGCAGCAGGTATGCAACAAAGATATTGATATGTATAGGACATTTTTCAGTAGAGATACTGGGGAATGTCCTTTTGCGCGTTTCTACAAGCGGTGCAACAGACAGTGAATATGTTGAGATGATGCTTGCATCAATCGAAACATATTTGCTGGATGGTATAGCGCGCCAGCGCGACATGAGCAAGATTGCTTTGCAATCTGCGAATGGCACTGATTGTTTATCAAATTCTATTAATCGCATCTACAAGCTCCTTAACATCAAAGTGGGTATATACTTTCTCGGTTAAAGTCATTGCACCAGAGTGCCCCACAATCTTTTTAATAATCGTCTGATTGACACCAGCCTCCGCTAACATGGAAATACAGGTGTGTCTACAGCAATGTGGTGTGCGGTCAATCTTAAGATGCTCCATCAATGGATGGAAGTAGCTGTCATAATAATTTCGGTATTGAAAATGTTTGCCATCCAGTGTATGGATAAGATACTCGCATTCCGGATTATCTTCAAACCAAGCCTTGTAGAAAGTTATGACCTTATCTGCGATTGGAACCTTTCGGATTCCGTTTTCGGTTTTACTGCTAATCACATCAAAGTATTGCTCGTCCAGATGGACATTTTCCTTTTTTAAATCCAAGAATTCTGAAATTCTTACTCCGTTATACAGTAGCATCAATATGATTTGATGATACTTATCGTCTTTCTGCTCCCATATCCGTTCAATTTCTTTCTTCTCGAATTTGTTTCGGTCATACTTATTCGGATTGCGGTCCTTATACTGAACAACATCTACAAAGGTGGAATAATCCTTATTGCAGATATCATTCTTGATAGCAAAATCATAAAGCTGGTTGAACAGTACCTTGATTTTCCTTAAGGTAGGATAATTTTTACCGCAGGTATCAATGACTGTCTGTAAGTCCACAAGCTTTAAATCCTTGAATACCTTATGATATAGACTGCTACATGTCTTATAAGCGGCTGTGTAGCCTTTTACATTGGCTTCTGATACGGTAGGGTACTTGCAGACCATTCCTCATATACATCATCAAATGTCATCTTCGCAGCCTTTGTATCAAATGGATTTTTATTATAGTCTGCCAGCATCTGCAAGCCATCTGCTCTGGTGGGAGCATATCCTATAATTATAAAATCCTGAACTTGTTTATCCTTCTCTTTGTCGAAGTTCCAGCCGTTGGTCTTTCGTACCAAATAATGAGCAATAAAAAACTGAAAACTCTAAACTTCGGGAAACACTGAATAAAGCATACGATTTCATGAAACAGTTTGTGGTGGATGGAAGGAATCTGCTGGAGAAGTTTCTGGAGAGTATTGGGCAGGTGGATGAGAAGGTTAGGGCTGGTTTTAGAAGGTAGGATGGGGAGCATCGGGAACGGTGTTCCTTATTAAAAAGTGGAACTAAGAAATACTACGAAATACCACAAAATCATATTGAAAATACAGAACATATGTGCTATAATTCTAATAGTGTATTAAAGAATGGGAGAACTTATGCTATGGAAAATTATATGGAAGATTGGATAGGAATTGAAGCAGCAGCTAACTATTTAGATGTGACAAAAGACACTATTAGAAATTGGATTAAAAAGACTGATATTCCGGCACATAAAATAGGTAAGTTATGGAAATTTAAAAGAGTTGAATTAGATGCATGGGTTAAAAGTGGACGTAGTGCCATTGAATAGTTTTTGATAGAAATATAAAAGCGAAGGAGATAAAGACATGTCTAGATTCACAGAAAGTAAAATCGCGGTGGAAGCAGTTAAAGTGGTGGAAGAATATGGTGAACTTACAATGGGGGAATTGATTGATGTATTGACTGAGCGTATGCAACCCTCAGGACATGATATGGCTATTATAGCGAATAGAAATGATACATATTTTTCTCAAAAAGTAAGAAATCTACGCTCACATTCTAATAAGATGTTTTTTAATAATGTGTACTATGACAGCATAATAGATAAATATGTTTCTTATGAGTGTAAGAAGATGAAAGATGTTCTTGAAGAAAAGGTTTATGTGGAGAAACTGGGACAAAAGAAAAGTAGAGCTGCTGTATTCTATGCGCGAAAACTTGATTATGAAAGAATTAATAAAGAGAGAAAGTTGATTGGCAATGCAGGAGAGGAATTGGTTTATAATGACCAAATTGAATTTGTTAAAAAAAATGCACCGGAATATTTGAAGAGTGTTAGACATGTTTCAAAGTTAGATGGCGATGGTGCAGGCTATGATATATGCTCATTTAATGCTGATGAAAAGCTTGTATATATTGAGGTTAAGTCAACAACAGGTAAAAAGGAGACACCTTTTTATATGTCTGCATCAGAGTATGCATTTTATGAGTTACATAAGGAGAATTATGTTATAGCTAGAGTATACGAATTTGATATTAATGAGAAAATAGGAAAAATAGAATATGTATTAGGAACAGAGTTTGAAGGTGTGTTTGATAAAGAGGTTTCTGCATATAAAGTAGTTTACAAAAAGTAGGAGGTCTATGATGAATAATGTATTAACAAATAGATTATCACCGTTGATTAAATATCCGGGTGGTAAGGAAAAAGAATTGAATTATATAATACCAGCACTTCCTACTAAAATTAATAATTATTATGAGCCATTTGTTGGTGGTGGGGCTGTATATTTTGCAATCGACTCAAAACAATATTATATAAATGATAAGTCGGATGAATTGATTGCTCTTTACGAAATGGTTAAAGAACAAAACGAGGAGTTTTTCGATAAGTTGAATGCAATTGAATATAACTGGAATATTATAAGCAAGGTTGTTGATCATCATGAAAAGGCAATTGTGGATATATATTATATGTACAAAAATGGCAACTTAAATAAACAACAACTTGGCGATAAGATAACAGAGTTTGTTCTTGCCAATGCAGAGGAATTTAATGGGTTGCTTACAACTAATTTCAATTATCAAATTGAAGAGTTTGTCTATGAGTTATGCAAGAGTATAAAAAATAAAATGATAAGAATGCACAAGATAGAGGGGGAAAAAGGTGATTTAGCGTATCAAGATGTTGTGTCTAATATCGAATCAGCTCTAAAAGCAGCTTTTTATACTCATTTTAGAATGCTGATGAACAATAAAGAGGAATTAGGAATTAGTAAGGAATTTGCTACGGCGATATACTTCTTTATTAGACAGGTGTGCTATTCGTCTATGTTTAGATACAACAAGGATGGAAAATTTAATGTTCCTTATGGCGGAATTTCTTATAATAGAAAATCTTTTGCAAATAAGATTGCGTATTACCAAAATAAGGATGTGGTTAAACATCTTTCAAATACAACAATAGGGAATATGGATTTCTATGAATTTATGAATACATATAAACCTAAAAAGAATGATTTTGTGTTTTTAGATCCACCATATGATTCTGAATTTAGTACATATGCAAAAAATGAGTTTGATAAAGATGATCAAGCTAGATTAGCGGAGTATCTAATAAAAGAGTGTAAGGCTAATTTTATGATTGTTATAAAAAATACAGATTATATTTCTTCATTATATTGTGAAGGTACAAAAACAGCAAATGGTAAGCAATTGTATGTGTTTTCTTTTGATAAGAAATATTTTGTAAGTTTTCAAGACAGGAATGATAAGAATGCGCAACATTTGTTAATTACAAATTATAAGATAGGAGACTAATCAATGGATGAAGCAAAAAAGGTTTCAATACAGAATATTGTCGATCGAGAGATAAAGAAATTTGCGGATAGTTATGAAGCTAGATTTACTAATGAAGTAAATGACCCTGAAGGGGTTATTAACAGTAAGAAGAATAATTGTTTCGTTGCAGAACTAGGTAAAGAGTTTATGTTTTATAGTGCGTTTGTTAGAAGCTTTGACAGTTCGTTTGGAAAGGTTTTAGAAAAAATAGGAAATGAAGTGGCAAAGTTATCTTATGATGTGCGTGGTAATATAGATTCATTCTTGTTACCACAGCAATCACAGCATATGGATTATATCATTTTAGAATATGAAAAACATAGAAAGCCAATGACTTCCGATTATTGTGATTTTACTTGTATGATACCGGCGGACACACGAAGCTTTGAAAAATCGCATGTGACAGACCATTATTTTTATAATAATGAGAAAAATGAGCATTATTTGATAGAACTTAAAGCTGGTGGTGATTTGGATAATAAAAAGGCAAAAACTGAAAAGCTTGCAATGTTACAAGAGTATTTTATTCTTAAAAATTCGTTAATAGATAAGCCCAATGATAAGATAAAGTTATTTTTTGGGACGGCTTATAATAAGTATGGTGAAAACTCTGAATGGAAGCAGGAAAGGGTGAAGCAGTTTTTTGCTGAAGACGAACTGCTGATTGGAAAAGATTACTGGAACTTTGTATGTGATGATCCAGAGGGCTTCAATATTGTGTTTGAACAGTATAAGAAGAGTTCGGAATATATCAAAGAAGCATTGGAACGTATAAAAGTATTGTACTTTAAATAAAAAGAGTAAACGATTATATTTCAACAGAAGAAGGTAGTGATTCCAAATGATAAGGGGTATATAAAATTTATACTAGGATTTTTGGATGAAAAAACATATAAAGCTCCTTTCTCGTAAAGGACGATTTTGAGCAATTCGGAGCGTGCATGAAAATTATTAAAATGATGTTTTGTAATGGTCATTAGAAAAATGGAGGTTTATGTATTGGATATAATAATGGAAGTAGCTCTGGCATGTGTGATAAGCGCAGGTGGAATAGGTGGAATTATTATTGCTGTTGTTAAATTATCGGTAGCGTCTATTGAAAAAAGATTTGAGAGAAAATACACAGAGAAATTTGCTGTTTTTCAGTCTGATATTGATAAAAAGCAATATATAAGTCAAGTTAGGTTTGATGCTGAATTTGAAATATATAAGCAATTGTCACGAAAATATGGCGAATTAGTATTACAGATAATGGTCAAAGCTTCGAACATAGATAAATATAAATTAGACCATATGCAAGACAAAGAAATGGGGGAAATTAATTATTTGGCATATCAAGCTGTTAGTGAATTATACTCTTCTGCACCTTTTATTCAAGAAGATATTTACAATGATTTTTTGAACATCTATGAAATGAGTAGAAAATTATTAGTTCAATGGGGTGAAGAGCAGAGGAGTAGTACGAATGAAACTAAAAACGATGTTTGTGAAGCGAATGAAATATATCAGAAATATAATGACACTATTGTAAAAGTACGGGAATATACATCCAAATTGGAAGGGATATCTTTATAAATATAATCATTTTCGGTGGATATATTCGGAGGTGTTTAATTAAACTCCCCCATCGCCTCAACATACCCTTGCAATCCTCCATCTCTGGAGGCTAATTTAGCATATAGCCCCGGTTCTTCTCTAGCAAGCCGTATAAGATAGGCAATATCAGAAGGCTCGTCTAAATGAACGGATGCATTACATTTTTGACAGTTAAAAGAAACATGGATTTTATCGTCGAGGCTGACATTGACACAGTCGGTTTCATGGTTATACATTACAAAGATTATTTTAATCATAAGTAGCTCCTTTCGTGTAATAATATAGGTTTACTTATAAGAACACAGAAGCCGTGGAACGCCCTGGGCAGTCTAACGTGTAAAACACGTATGCAACATTTGCTGTGAGGGATCCCTTGTTTTCAGGCTTTTCAAGCTATACAAACGCTCTCAAAGAGATAATATTTACAATCCAAAGCGTCTTATGGCGTTTAAGAAAAGTATATTACACCCCAGGACTTTTTGTCCTGGGGTGTTTTTTTGTAAGAACTGTGGTACAATAAATAAAGAAGAATATTGTTGTTTTAACCATATAATAATTATGCTATATCTATTTTAGAAAGGGATGTTTTTAATGACAACAGTGAGCACGAAAAATGGAAGAATAATAAAAGTTATATCTCGTCAAGAAGAGAAAGAAATACTTAGCGTATCTGATAGTGAGATGGATAGAAGGGCAGTTGAAGCAGTTAAGGCAGCGATAAATAAGGCTAAAATCTGTAAAAACCGATAGCAGGTTATGATAAAGAAAAGAAGGCTGCATATATCGAATATGCAAATGGAGATAGAAAATATGCAGAATAGAAAGCCAATGGTACTTGTCTTAGCAGGCCCTAATTGATCAGGAAAGAGTACAATAACAGCTTTTTTTGAAAAGGTTGGTAAATACACTAATGCGGATGATATAGTTGCATCTACTGGAATGGATAATATGGAAGCTGCAATTCTTGCTGATAAAATGCGATATGAGTCTATTAAAAAGAAAGAGGATTTTACATTTGAAACAGTATTGTCATCAGACTATAAGATGGAAATATTAAGAAAAGCTAAAAAAGAAGGATACTTTATTAAGTGTGTATTTGTTCTTACAATAGATCCTCAGATTAATATAGCAAGAATAAAATCAAGGGTTGCTGCCGGAGGACATGACGTAGAGAAATCAAAAGTGATAGATAGATATTATAAATCAATTAATAATATTAAAAAGTTAATCGATATATGTGACATTATGCATGTGTATGACAACACCGATACTCCTCAAAGGATTATTCGCAAGCATAAAGAAGACTTTTCAATATATCCTAATGAGTATTGGAGTGAACAGGATATATTGAATTTATTATAGTTGTTTTTATGTTGGTTTAAAAGTAATAGACAAGGTAGTTACGGAAATAACAATGTATTATATCATACAGTACAGGAGAGCAATATATGATTAAAATAGCATTTTTCGATATAGATGGAACATTGTTGAAAATGGGATGTAAAGAACCGACAGATAAAACAGTTAAAGCGTTAAATTCTCTTCACCAGAATGGAATATTGCTTTGTATGGCGACTGGCAGAGGCTATCTTTCAATCCCTAAATTCAAAGATATTACATTTGATGTGCTGCTTACATTTAATGGTTCATATGTAATGGCTGGAGAAAAGATTATTTTCAGAAATCCCCTGAATAATAATGATAAACATCAAATAATTCAAAATCTTAATAAAATGAACAGAGCAGCTGCAATCAGCAATGAGTATTTTATTGTTACTAATGGCACAGATGAGCATCTGGAAGAGTACTTTAAATTTGGAAATGAAACATTGACAATTGCAGATAATTTCGATGAGTTATGTAAAGAAGATATTTATCAGATTATGTGTGCGTGCAGAAAAGAAGAATACGCCCAGATACTGCAAGGAACTGAAAATACCCAGATAACTGCATGGTGGGATAAAGCAGCAGATATAATTCCATTGAATTGTGGTAAGGGAAATGCTGTAAATGCAGTGCTTAATTATTATGGATTATCGAAAGATGAGGCGATTGCTTTTGGTGATGGTAGAAATGATATTGAAATGTTAGAAGCTGTTGGTACAGGAGTGGCCATGGGGAATGCCATTGATGAAGTCAAAGCAAGAGCAGATGTCATATGTAAATCCGTTGAAGAAGACGGAGTGTATCATTACTGTCTGGAGCAAAAACTCATTAAATGCTGATGTACTTATTATACAGCAGGGTTGCAGAGAGTTATATACTCTGCAACCCTGTTAGTCATTTATAGTCTTAATTTTACCACCACTTCTCACGGTAAGAATATTCTCCGCGGTAATTAGAAGCATTATAATCAGGATACTTGAAAGGTGCATATACATCATCCTTAGGTGCATCATCCTGTGTATATATGTACATTGAATCATAATCCCATGTGACAATCTCATCACGGGCATCGCCGTAGAGGTTTACAGCTTCAGCACACATGGTAGGATGACCATCATCAGGGAATTTAACGACCTGGATACCATTGCCATCAATCATTCCTCCGCGCTCTACATCAGCATTAAGAAGGATGAAGTCCTGACCGTCACCAGTCCAGTTTACAGGTGTTAAGAGATTACCATTAAGCTCGTTCTCCATTTCCCATAACTGATTACCCTCGCTGTCATAGAAATATATAATTCCCTGATGTCCCCAGAAATTAACAACAACCATTTCATAGCCCGGGCGGTTAGGAAGATAATTAGCAAGACTGACACGCTGGGCATGGCCTATGCCATCCTTTTTAAGAAGTTTTCCGTTAAAATCAGATATCAGGAAGCCTTCCTTTCCTGCAACACAGGCAAAGAATTTAGTACCTTTGTGTGGTCCTGACTCAAATCTGCCTGGAACAATCTCATCAATATGGTCTTCATTAACAGGCATAGTCCACATTTTATTACCGTGGCAGTCAAGCATGTTATAACCAACTAAAAGTTCATCATGTCCATCCCCGTTAATATCAATTGCAAAAGGAAAATGTCCGGTATTCTTATCACTCTGGAAATGCCACATAACCTCAAGGTCATCGTTAAGTGCATATACTCTGCAATAACGGTCCTTAATGAGAATATCGCGTGGCTTTTCAAGACCACGGAAATTACATATACGCATACCATCAGGATTAATTCTGTCAAATGCGTAGATTTTATCAGGAACACCGATAATAGTTCCGTCCTCTTCTGGTGAAGAGAAAGGTGTTTTGGCACGTTTCTTCACTTCACCTGTTTTGCCATCAAGAATCAGCACTTCAAAATTCTTGGCTGTAATAACCTCATCAAAGCCATCACCGTCAATATCATATATCTGCATAGGCATATCTGCTGATATAGTTCCAATGTCGTGATTATCAGTAGGTTCACCATGCTGCCATAATATATTGCCATCAAGGTCAAATGCGGTGAGACAGCTGATTGTTCCATAAGCATCACGGTTTACTCTTTTCTGGCACTGAGCCATAACCATCTGATACTCGCCATTGCCAAGCAGATGACCGAAACGAAGCTGTCTTCCGGTGCCGCAGCCTTTAAGGTCAATTTTCTTAAGAAGCTTCATCTTAGGATAATGTGCCTGTGCATCTTCACATTCAGCTTTATAAGCATTTCTTGCAGCATCAATAGAAGCAGCAGTACTTTCAGAAGTAGTAACATTTACAAAACCGAACTGTGTTGGGATAGTTGCAGTAATGGCAACCTTGCCACCCTGCCTTGCATATTCAGTGTCAAGGTCAAAATAAACCTTATCATCAACGCTGCAAATAACATGGCTGCCTTTAATCTCAGCCTTAAGTACATAAGTATCATCACAGTTGTAATCAAAAGGTACAGAATCAAGTACAGTAACCTCCTCCTTATGACGATACTCAAGTCTTAACTCATGCTCTTCAAAAACAAGGACAAGAAGATTAGCAGAGTTCTGACAACAAAAACCAATGCCGGCATTGCCCCATTTGGTAGTAAACATACGCACACTTGCAGTTATAGTATAATCGCGCCAGAATCTGTCACCGCTAGTGAGCATAGGAAATGTGCGGTGTGGCTTGTCATTGCGGATACGCATCTGCTCCATAAAATGTTTTCCATTATATTCAGAAATAATCCAGGAAGCCCCCTGACCGTTATAAACGTGGTTGCATACCGGGTCATACCATTTACCATAATATCCGGGATAATGGATAAAATGATACTCACCCATTGCCGAATGATTCTTATCATAAGGAAATTCACCAATAGGAAAATCAGAGAAATCTTCATTAAGTAAAATAAAATCTGCCATAATAACCTCCGTTCTAAAATAAAAAATATAATTAATGGTTCTTTCTGTAGCTTCCGGGCGCTTCGCCCATGATTTTTTTAAATGTGCCGCCCATAGTATTACTGTCGGCGAAACCACATTTGTCAGCAATCTCAGTAATAGAGAGGCTGGTGTTGACTAAAAGGTCTGCTGCTGCGTGCGTTCTTACATAAATAAGATACTCTCTGAATCTGAAGCCTGTAAAAGCCTTAAATTTCTTGGAAAGGCTCGATTCACTCATATTAAAAAGTTCTGCAGTAGCAGCCATAGTTATGTCATTGTGATAATTCTCGATAATATATTCAATAACCTTCTGGATAAGTTCATTACCTGTATCCATTTTCGTAATAACATTATCTTCATACATCTGACAGCGCAGAATAAAAAGTATAAGTTCATGAAAATAAGAATGTATGAAAGATAAAGACAGACTATCTACACCATTGTGTTCATAAGAAATCTTCTGGATAATTGATGATATATAATCAAGTCGTCTTTCTGGTATATGGACAACAGGATGTTTATGGAAAATGCTTTCTATATCCAGAGAGGAATCATCAGCAATCAACTTTAAATCATCATTATTAAAATATAACACATATCTTGTATGGTCACTTCCGGCGAGGTAAGTAGTCATGTGCGCCATGTCTGGTGGGATAAGAGCAAGTCCGCCCGGATTTAACATATATATTTCATCACCTACATAAAGGGTGCAGGAACCAGAATATATAAACATCAGCTCCCATCTGTTATGTTCATGAAAATGTTTCATCTTATAAGATGGAGGCACAGTAGCAATATCCGTGTGGAAATTGTCATTAATAAAATGGTACATTGCCGTCTCCTTGGTATATGAATAATATCTTACGAAGCAAAATCATATACTGATTATAGGTCGTTTATAGAGAAACTGTTACTGATTTTTTACATATTTTTTTGATTTTGAAAGATTTCGTGCTGTTTTTTTGTATCTATAAAAAAACAATGTGAATATAATAAAAGCATCTTAAGAAGCAGAAACAATTTAATATTAAGGAGGAATAATATGATACGAAGAAACAAAATTATTGCTTCTGTTGCTGTCAGTGTCATGACTGGCGTTCTTGTTGCAGGCAACTTAGCTCCATTACAGGGATACTATGCATTTGCACAGGAAACAGGAGTAAAAACTGCAAGGTATTCAGCAGTAAAAGACATTAACAAAACATTAGAAGGTTACACACCAATGGACAGTTCTGATCCGGTTGAATTCGGTGGAACTTACATTAAGTATCAGGGTGAGACAATCCAGTTGTCGGAGACAGCCATATATCTTGATGGATCGTTATCAGATGAGCTTGCTGCCCAGTACCCATATGTATATAACGATATTACTAAGGCATTGTCAGCAGATGCATTAAAGAATGGAACAGCAGACAAACCAATGACAGTATATGTTGCACCATATGTGTATTGGATTGATGATCCGGCAGCAACAGATACAGTACAGAAGACCGAGGGATATTCAGTACCTTATGGAATGGTTGTTAATTCAGAATATCTTACTATCAAAGGTCTTACAGGAAATCCTGATAATGTTGTATTAGCAGGAAACAGAGGACAGTCACATGCCTCTAACGGTAACTACACAATGTTCAGATTCAACTGCAGCGGTGCACTTACAGTTAAGAACATAACAATAGGTAACTATTGTAGCGTTGACCTTGATTATCCGCTTATGAGTGAGCTTAATCAGGCAAAGAGAACAGAGACAATCACACAGGCACAGCTTGCTGATGTTTCAGGAGACAAGATGTTTGCAGATAACTGTAACTTCATAAGCAGACTTAATCTTGACCCAATAAATGGAGCATCAAGAAGTCTTTATAACAACTGTCATTTTGAAAGTACAGATGATGCCCTTAATGCAAATGCTGTATATGTAGGATGCGATTTTGATTTCTACGGAAACAGACCATTATATTCATCATATGGTACAGGTTCAACATTTTTAGGTTGTACATTTAATTGTAAGATATTAAATGTTGAAGCTGAACCTACACAGTTCTTTACTAAGGAAGGCGGCACAATTACCGCAGTAGACTGTGTATATAACAGTAATTTAAGTGTACCTATATCAATTGGATGGACTAAAACACCATCAACTTCATTAAAATGTTATCAGAGCAACATAATTCATAATGGACAGAGCATCACAATCGGTGGTGAGGGTGCTAAAGAAACCGTTGATATGACAGGCAAGTCAGTACTTGATGCCTACAAGGTTGTGTCAGGTGGTAAGACATATTACAACACATACAATCTTTTAAAGGGCAGTGACGACTGGGATCCATTAGGAGTTAGGGATGTAATTAAAGCAGCCGGACAGGACACAGTTGCAACACAGCTTTCAATAACATCAGATGTCACAGAGATTGAATCTGGAAAGGAAACAGCTTCAATAGGAGGAACAGTTAACTATTTCTATGGAACTAATGATACAACACAGAAGATAACATACAGCGTATCAGACGAAGATAAGGCATATGTGAAGTTAACAGATAATGGTGACGGAACATGCAAAGTAGAAGGTACTAATAATGATGATGCAGCTAGGAAGGTCATTATAAATGCATCTACAGAGTCAGGTCTTGAAGCAGCAGTTGGAATTACTGTAAAGCCAAGCAAGATTGAAGCACCAGCATTTACAAAGGCACCAGTTATTACTAATGACGGACAGGGAAGTCTTAAAGTAGATTACTCACTTGATTTAGGAAGCAGAGAAGACATGTCTGCAATCTCATGGTACAGATGTACAGATGCAGAGGGCAGCAATCCTATACTTGTAGCAGTAACAAGAAATGATTCACCAGAGTATACATATAAGTTAACAGCAGGTGATGTAGGATATTACATCATGGCTAAGGTAGAATCTAAGAACATCAGAAGTGATTATGGAACACCGGTAAATACAGTATATGACAAGGCAATCGGAGTGAAAGATGTAAGAAGCAAGAACCTTTCTACAGATTTCTCTAACTTCCCTAATATAAAGCAGTCAGAAATCAAAGCTGGCTTCTGGACAGTAGATTACAACCGTCCAGCAGATACAGAAAGTTTTGGAAGCTGGCAGGGAGCTGATACAGAAGAACCTTGGAAATATGGAACAACAGGTAACGGCTGTGTAGGCGCTGGATTATATGAAGGTACACAGGGCGCAAGACTTATGTATACACCAGTAGAAGGAACATATGGTGATATGTCACTTAAGCTTGTAGTTGACCCAGCCAAGACAGCAGGTCAGGGATTTGGTAGTGCAGGACAGTATATGGATGTACTTCTTAAGTTCGATACATCTACACTTACAGGATACGGATTAAGAATAGTAAGAACTAAAGCATCATCTAATGCCGTAACATTTGTACTTGTAAAATATGACAACGGAACAGTAACAGAAATCTCTGATGAGGTTATCGCAAGCTGCTATGCAACAGGTTGTACAATCAGCTTAAAGGTTGAAGGTAATAAGCTCACTGCTCATGTTGAGACACCAACAGAACAGCTGGCAGATCAGGCAGCTAAGGGATATCCACATGTAGTTGACCTTACAGCAGACATTGAAGTGAACAGCTTTGGTGGTGTTGCAATCCAGCACACAGGAACAGTCGGTTCAGGCGGATGGCAGAATACAACAATGCTTCATAACTTAAATGTTACATGGGAAGGTGAGAACAACCAGAACCCTGAATATGTTGAAGGAAATCCATCAGATAACGAGAATCCGGCAGAGAAACCAGATGATTCAACAGGAACTTCAACAGGAGCAGATACAACAGTTAAGACAGGCGATATGAGCCATGCAGGAATGTATGCCGCATTAACTACAGCAAGCCTTTGTGCATTGCTTGGAATGGCAGCAGTATACATGAGAAGAAGAAAAGATATCTAATTTCATAAGAATTTTCTTTACAGGAGCACCCGCAATTATATTGCGGGTGTTTTTGCGTGGTGAATGTGTGACCGTATGTGATTGACATTTTAATTATTATGCTATAAAGTTTTATAGAACTAACCAGTATAAGATGGAGGATAAAACTTAAAAGCATGAAATATAATATCAGAAAGTATATATTGTCAGGAATTACAGTAATTCTTGCAGCGGCTGTTCTGACGGCATGTGGTGGCAACAAGCCAGAGAAGGACGATACAGCCCAGAGTACACAGGAAATATTTGCAATGGATACATATATGTCGCTTACTGCATATGGCAGCAATTCAGAGGAAGCAGTAAGTAAAGCAGTTCAGGAGATTAACCGTCTTGATGCAATGTTTTCGGTAGGAAATGAGGACAGTGATGTTACTAAGATAAATGAAAATGGAAGCGGTGAAGTATCGGAAGAAACCGCATTTATAATGAACAGGGCAATGCAGGTATCTAAAGAAACTAAAGGTGCTTTCGATATTACGATATACCCGGTTATGGAGCTGTGGGGATTTACCACCAAGAATTACAGAGTGCCTGAAAGCAGCGAGATTGCGGATGTACTTAAGCATGTTTCTTATACAAATGTGGAGGTTAACGGGCAGCAGGTGACATTGTCAGATGGTGCAAGCATTGACCTTGGTGGAATTGCCAAAGGTTATACTTCTTCAAGGGTGATTCAGATTATGAAGGACTGCGGCATAGAGCACGCAATCATTAATCTTGGAGGCAATGTGCAGGTGCTAGGAACTAAGACTGATGGCTCGGACTGGAGGGTTGCCATACAGAATCCTGACAGTGAAAGCAGTTATCTTGGTGTATTAAGCACTGCTGATAAGGCAGTTATAACATCAGGTGGATATGAGAGATATTTTGAGCAGGACGGACATGTATACCATCATATTATAGACCCGCAGACAGGTTATCCATCAGAGAGCGACCTGACTTCTGTTACAATTGTGTGTTCAGATGGAACTACAGCAGATGCATTGTCAACGGCGCTTTTTGTAATGGGGCTTGATGGTGCGAAAGAGTTGTATAGAAGTGGCTCGCTTGATTTTGAGATGATACTTTATGATGGAATCAAAGTATATGTGTCAGAGGGAATAGCTGACAGTTTTTCAACAAATATGAACACGGAAATAATTACCAGACAGCCTTAATGAGAATTATTATTAACAGTCTGTATTGACAAATGCAGGGACTAAAATATATTCTATAGAACAGTTAGAAAAAACTAATTAAAGATAGATGAAATTACTTTTGTTTATGAAAACTAACCGTTGATATAAAGACTAGAAGGAGCAGACATGTTATTAATAATATCACTTATAATCGTAGCTTTATTCATATATTTTCTTAAAGGTTCACTAAAAAAACACGCGGGTATCTACTATATAGGGGCGGCAGTAATCTCTATTGCGGTATTCCTGCTTGAGTTTCTGCCAATGCCTTTGTTTGTAAAGAACAATATACTAGGAATATTTGCAAAAGGCTCTATTGGAACGGCAATGTTCGTTGCAGTAATGTACGCAGGTGCACTTCCTAAGGGCAGCAAGCTGATTGCACCGCTTATGAAGATAAGAGGTGAATTGTCAATTACAGCGGCAATACTCGTCCTGTGTCATAATTTCACATATGGAATAACATATTTTAAAATGCTTTTTATTAAGCCGGAGGCATTATCAGCAACACAGCTTACAGCAGCAATAATAAGCCTTGTGCTTATCATAATAATGATTGTGCTTACAGTAACTTCATTTCAGGCTGTAAGAAAGAAGATGCAGGCTAAGAAGTGGAAGCAGTTACAGCGCACAGCATATGTGTTTTATGGTCTTATGTATGTTCACATTATGCTCATTAACATACCTTATGCGAGACTTGGACTTGGCATGTATATTGCAAATGTAGTTATCTACAGCATAGTTTTCCTAGGCTATGCAGCTATGAGAATAGCAAAGGCTGTATCAGTAAAGGCAGCAAGAGCTGGAAAGGCATACGGTAAGAAACCAGAGACGGTTCTGTATGGACTGGCATTGGTTATATGTGCAGTGATGACGGTGTCGTGCTTTGCAGGAAGACAGACAGTGTCGGCATCGGAAGACAATGAGGAATGGAACGATTTCTTTAACGAAGAGACAGTTGCAGCAATGGTCAAAGAGATTGAGAGCAGTACGGCTAAGACAGATGCCGAAGGAACAACACAAGAGAGTCTGGAAGAATCAGTTTCATCAGATGGACAGTCAGACTCACAGGCTGGTGGTGTAGGAAATGAAGTGTCGGGAAATAGCAATAATTCCGGTTCGGATAATGTTTCTGGTAATTCATCAGGTAATAGTTCTGACAGTGGTAATCAGTCAGCCAAGCCGGATAATGGTTCTGACAATAGTGGAGAGCTGAGCGGCGGTTCAGGCAGTGATACACCGGCTAATACAAAATTTAAAGCAGATGGAACTTATACAGGTTCCGCTGTGTGTGAGACTTATAACTACAATGTAACGGTTACAATAGTCATATCGGGAGATACGATTACATCGGTTACTGCTGAATCAGAAGCGAGTGCGCAGGATGTGCAGTATTTTAATATGGCAAATGCAAAGGTTCCTGCACAGCTTCTTGCAAATCAGAGTACATCAGGTGTTGATGCAGTATCTGGTGCAACCAAATCAAGCAATGCCATCAAGAAGGCATTTTACTATGCTTATAAATCGGCTAAGAAGTAGGCAGATTTGTAATAGAAAAAATTATAAGGAGGCAAAATTCCTCTCCTCACCAATGGGTTCGGATTTTGCTTCGCAAAACAAGGAGGAATTATGAGGAAGAACATTTTTACTAAGATTGCTGCTGTTGCAGCCGCTACTGTTCTTGCAGTTACAGCACTTCCAGCTCTTGTGTCTGATACACATGCAGCAGATGATGATTATTCATATGTATATGCTGGACTTACATGGCAGGAATACTGGGCTAATGAGGGCGTATATAACGCAGGAGATGTAACAACATCTAATGAGAAGGATACAAAAGGTGAGTATGATAAGGGAGCTTTTGATACAGTAACAAGAGCTACAACTAACCATGGTCTTCACAGAGGAAGCTACCAGTGCATGGCAACAATTGATACAGAAGATGGTAAGAAGTATGAGCTTGCCGGCTGGACTGGTGATGCAAAGAATCAGATAATGATTCTTACAGATGGTACACAGCTTTCATATAGTAAGGGAGTAATTACTAATACAGATGGTACAACATCTAAGCTTTCTTCTTATGAAGTAACTGGTATTAAGTATGTTCCGGTTAAGGTTAAGACATCTGATCTTGCTGATTTTGAGCAGCATTACAGAGTTGTCAAGAATGGAGAAAAGTTATACGGTGGATTTGGTGAGAACAAGCTTAGCTCATATGAGTATACAGCTGCAGTTAATGCAGATACTAACGGACTTAAGACAGCAGTTAAGAATGCAGATGGAACATATTCATTCTCTGCAAGACAGACTGGCAATGGCAAATCATTTGCAGAGCAGGATATCAGCGTAGCTGCTAACATTACATCTACAGTAAAAGATGCTACAGGTTCATACGGTGAATTCTTAAGAGTTGATATTAATGGTGATGGTTATGGTGCATTGGGTGCTATGATGCAGGCTGTTAAGTGGACATACTATGGAAATGATGCAACAAGAACAAATGTAGTTGCTACATATGGTACTAAATTCGCAGCAGACAACTGGATGCACAAATCAATGGGAATCCAGCTTGGACTTACAGATTCAGCACGCTGCCAGTTACCAGCAGGATATGATGGAACAGGTTACTGGTCACTTACTGTATATGCATTAGGATATACTGATACTACAATTGATTTTGAAGCAACTGATGCTAATATCGTTAAGGTTAAAGCACCTGTAAGTGATACATCAAAGCTTTCAGCAGCTATTGCAGCAGCAGATGCACTTAACGAAGCTGATTACACAGCCGAGTCTTGGGCAGCTATGAAGCTTGAGTATGAGGAAGCAGTCGATGCACTTGCAGTTGCAGAATATCAGGCAGATGTTGATGAGGCAACAGAGCATCTTACAGCAGCAATCAATGCATTAGTAAAGGTTGATGCAGATACACCTTCTGGTTCAGAAGAGTCTGATAACACAACAGAAGCAGGTACTTCAGATACATCTGTATCAGATGTTAAGACTGGTGATTCTAACAACATGATGGCTTACATCGTAGCAGCAGCACTTGCTTTAACATCAGGTGCAGCAGTAACAGGCAGACGTAAGATTAAGAATGTAAGATAACTGATACGCTAAAATCTAATAAAACTATAAACAAGCCAAAGAACCGGGTCGGAGAGAATCCTTTGAGGGATTTTCTTGCGATCCGGTTCTTTATTACCTGTTAATCTTAATATCACCCATATTAACATCAGCATTTATACTTTTACCGCTGCCAGCATTATTAGTATAGCTGTGAGAATAAGTAGAATCATTAACCTTGATGTCACCTAAGTCTACAGAGAGATTAGCACTGTATTTATCAATATCCATACCGCTTATTTTCAGAGAACCCATATCGACAGAAAGGTTAAGGACATCACTGTCACAGTTTGTAAGCTTAATATCGCCCATATTGTTGTCAGCAGTTATATTCTTAATGGATGAATCAGCAATCTTAAGAGAACCCATATCAACAGAGAAATCAGCAGAAGAAGCATGTATATTGTTAACATCCATATCACCCATATTAAGGTCAGCCTGAATAGAATTAAGACTGATATTGTCAGGAATAGTAATTGTAAGTGTGCAGTCTGAGTTTTTGATATTAGTCATAAGATGTACTTTTACATGCTGTTCAATATTTAATGAAGTTCCAGAAACAGATACAGCAGGCTTAAACTTTTCAGCACCTGTATAGATAACTTCAAGCTTGCTGCCTTTCTTAATCTCAACACTGCCAAGATTCATATCAACAGATATGTCTGACACATTATCATAAATAGAAGAATTTTCAATATATTTGCCACTGGATGCCATAGTCATGCGTGTAAAAGGAGAAATGTTAAATACATTACCAAGAACGCCAATAATTATGCATATAAGTGTAATAAAATATATAATTGACAGATAAATTCGTTTCTTCATAATTACACCTCCCTGGAATCGTCTTTAAGTATACTTTTGAATATAGCGTGTATTACAGCAGCAACAGGCCATATAACCCATGTTAAAGCCCATGCAAATGTGATGAAACTGGCTGACAGATATATACATGTAACGGTAGGCCAGAAAACAGACATAATAGTTGTTGCAGTATTGTTAATATATCTGACTTCTTTATTCTCCTTCTTAACATAGCTGCCGGCTACATTGTCACCATTAAGAGCAAGTAAAGTCTTACATGAAGTCTCAGCCATTGAACCGAAAACAATAAGGAATACGCCGACACTTACTATACAAATCATTGCTGCGCCGCCGATATCGTCAAGTCCCTGTATTGGGATTGCGTCAAAAACGGCAGCAGGGACAAAGCTTATGATACACATAATAATTCCCAGAGTGCAGCACACAATAGAAATGTTGCGAAGTTGTTCCTTCTTATCCTGCACATATCCGACAGTGGCATAATCGATGATACATTCGTGTTTCTTAATATAGTCGTATTTATTCATTAAAGAATTGGTTATTATAAATATGCCAACACCGCAGGCAACTATAATAAACAGAGCAACAGTGCCCATTGTCTGGAGAAAATTATTATGAAATGCACTGCAGGCTGCCGCTGGAACTACTGAGAAAATACATAAGAAAACCCCTAATGCAGTCAGAAATGCATGTCGGCTGCCGGCACTTACAAAGCTTCTGGCTTCATCCTGTGTTAAAGTGCGTCTGTTATCAACAGGAGCAGAAGACTGTCTGTTAAGTCCGAGAGTTTCTGCGAGTTCGTCAAGATTGCCGAATTCTGAGATAACAGTACCTACAGCCTCATTCTCGCTTTTACCTTCACTGATAAGTTCATTATATTTGTCCTCCATCATGCCCCACAATTCGTCTTTAGCCTTTAAAACCTCAGTAGTTGCGGGGAGATTGGCAAACATAGTTTCAAGATAACTTTTAATAGTATCCATACATTAATTCTCCTTCACAATAAATTTTTCAATAACTTCTTTAGTAAGAGCCCACTCTTTGCATTTTGACTGATAATACAGCCGTCCTTCGTCAGTAATCTGATAATAGGTGCGCTTTTTTCCGCCATTCTCGCCTACTCCGGGGAAAGAAGTGATATATCCGTTCTTTTCCATTCGTGTAAATGCTGAGTAAAGAGTAGTTTCTTTAACAATATATTTCTCATTGGTCATGGCCTTAATCTGCTTAGAAATCTCATAACCATAAGATGGCTTATCAAGCAGAAGATACAGGATAATTGTATCGTTGTAGCCTCGTATAATGTCGCTGCTGATGCCAGCCATGCATACTCCTCCCTTCGAATTAATTGAAGGTGATGATTCACCTGATAATAAATATTAAATAAATGATAATTACTACGACAGGCGATACTACGACAGCCGTAGTACATCTGTCGTAGTATATATAACATGATATGCATAATATGTCAACAGGAGAATATAAAAATCCCTCAAAAGCAGGTAAACAGTGCTTTTGAGGGATATATTAAATATGTGGATTATTTGAAATATACTTTAGCTGCAGTAGCAGCCATGATATTTTCCTTGTCAGGTGTTGATATTTCATTGCTTAAGACAATGTAATCAATAAGGTGTCTGTAGCTGTCCTTGCACAGATTCATAGGCAGGTCGCTTCCCCACATAAGCCGGTCGCTTCCGACAAGTTCGATGGCGCGTTTAATATAATGGATTGCGTCAGGATAAGGGTATCTGGCGTCTTTACCCTGATTAGAAGGAAGGCTTGCAAGGTCGAATACAACATTGTCAAGCGTGAGTGCCTCCATTCCTTTAAGCCAGACATTTTCCTGAACAAGACCTCTTGGGGCAAGCAGATGGCACACAACAAACTGCGTGTCAGGGTGTCTTTTAATTGCGCGGGCGAGGGATTCCGGCTGCCAGCACTCGGCAGGGTAGCGTCCAATATCGAACACAACAGTATTATTATGCATTTCAGCATATGACAGCATTTCCTCAATAACATCACCATCAAGGGGAATAGTAGGATGATAACTCATAAGACCGCTTCCGGTACTTACCTCGAATTTTACAATCTTAATTCCGAGGTCTTCAAACAAATGCTTTCTTATAGAATCAACATTTCTGCAGAATGGGTCGTAAGTAGCTGCTGCAGCAAGACGGTCAGGATATTTCTTTGCAGCCTCATAAGTGTAGAGATTCTGCGGTCCTAAGAAATTGCCCTGAAGCATAACAGCCTTGGAAACACCAGCTTCATCCATAACCTTAAGAACCGCTTCCGGAGTTACATCATATTCACCGAGACACTCTGGTATCATCTGGAATATAGTTCCATCAGCGTAGCTTGCGTAACCTCCGCCTATAGCCTGCATTTCTCCGCTGTTTCCAAATCCATTGATGCAGCGGCATATATGAATGTGTGAGTCAATTATGTTCATAGTTAAGCCTCCTTGTTGCTAGATGTAGAAAGAATATTGAGATTATGTCCATACAGAAATTCATTAATAATTCCAATGTCATATTCACATTTGTTAATCATAATTATAATTGCAGCATCGCGGCTGACCTTGGAATACAAAGGGCTTAAGCCTGCAGTTTTTAACGCACGGTTGGTATCAGTAAGATTCATATGGCATGCGATGCAGAGTGCAATTACTCTGTCACGGCTTGGATTGGTACGATTGCCATTAAGTATTCCGTATGCATAATTAGCTGGAATATCACATTGTCGTATAACATCACTTAATTGAAGTCCGTAGCTTCCTATATACCGGTTAAAGAATTCGCTGACAGACATCTGTGAGTCAGTATCCTCTTCATTACGGTATCTGTTAAAATGTTCAGGCTCAACTGAACTTAAGATTTTATCAAGTTCATAAGTCGGTTTTTCGTTCATTATTAATTCCGCCTTTCACAATAGAGTACACATTTTCTATTGATATAGTGTATAATAATAAACACTAAATTACAATAAGGATAAAAATATGACTTTAGAAGAAGAGAGCAGGCTGTCATTTTACAGGGAACTGACAGTACTTGATGAAAAAAAGAATATAGTGCTGGTGCAGGATATAAGGAACAGTGAGCTTTGCGTTAAAAAGACACTTGATATATATTCGCATGATGTATATGAGCAGCTTGCCTCTGTAAGAATTGAGGGAGTTCCTGCGGTAAAGGAATGTGTTGCTGATGATGGAAAGCTTATAGTAGTTGAGGAGTATGTGCAGGGCAGGAGCCTTAAGCAGGTATTAGATGAGCAGGGACTATTAAACGAGGAACAGGCATATGATATTGCAGTACAGCTTGCGGACATTCTTGTGCGACTGCATCAGTTAGAGCCGGCAATTGTCCACAGAGACATTAAACCATCTAATATAATTATTGAAAAAAACGGACATGTGAATCTTATAGATTTTAATGCGGCAAGACATGTTAATGCAGATAAGAATGAAGATACCAGAATGCTGGGAACAGTGTATTTTGCTGCACCAGAGCAGTTTGGATTCGGGCAGTCTGATGAGCGTACGGATATATATGGTCTGGGAGCAACAATTAATTATATTATGACAGGTGACAAGCCGGGAGCAGGAATTGCAGAGTGCAGATTTTCAGATATTCTTAAGAAATGCCTTATGGTAGATGCAAAGGATCGATATCAATCGGCTGAAGAGCTTCGTGGCGTGCTGGATATGTTAAATTATAGTATAGTACAGGATAATAGGAAAAAAGCTGAAACAGCATTTGGTAAGGATAATACCATTTCGGTTGTGAGAACCTATCGTAATATAAGAGATATAATTGTTAAAATGTACAGGAAATATCAGAAAAGGAATTACGATATTGATACTTCATGGCGCAGATATCTGCTGCCGGGATTCAGACGGCTGAATGTCGTGTATTGTCTGATTGCGCTAGTATGGTATGCGGTTATTGTATGGATGACAATAACTTTTGCAGTTACGGACAGTAAAACGGGAATACCGGTAACGGGCGGAGAACTTACAATGTATAAGATAGCTGTATTTGTACTCCTATTTGGAATGACAATGTGGTTTGGCAACTATCTTAATATAAGGAGAAAGCTTCCGGGAATGAAGAAGATAAATGTATTAAGCACTATTCTGACATTTGGATATGCATTTACGATTAGTTTTATGTTTTTAGCTTTTTTTGCAATATTTATGGCAATTATAGGATATTTGTAATTATAAAAAGACAGGATATATGTTGAGACAATTCAATATTATGTCCTGTCTTTTTTTGTGCTGTCAGCACACGGTTTGCAGCCATCATTGTGATAACATCCATTATATGAAAAAGATATTTATATATGCAAACATTTCCCTTCCAATACTGGCAGGCAGTCTGTTTTACTATGTGACTTCACCGCAAGTCATATTTGTACAGAATATTGACAGTCTGCTTGGAGTCAGTCTGCATGTTGGAACGGAGAACACATTTGTAGTAAATTTGCGTAGTTATATGCCAGATATGCTGTGGGCGTATGCACTGGTATTTTCATTAATGCTGGTTACAGGTAATAAAACAGCTTATGTATGGAAAATGTTTGTGATAGCAGGCATGTTTTCGACAATTATGGAAGTCCTTCAGGTTACCGGATGTGTAAAGGGAACATTTGATGTGATGGATATTATTGTTGAGATAATTGCAGAACTGATGGCTGTTTTTATTATAAAAAGACATGATATGAGGAGGAAATCATATGAAAAGAATCAGGAAGTACATAGGGGTACTGCTGTGTCTGATAGTATTTGCTGCAATGGCGATGGGAAGTGGATCTGACACAAGCGTAGATAACAGTAATGCGAGTGGGGCTTCGGATAAGACAGGCACAGAAAGTGATAATGTTGTCATGGTAGGTGGAAGCTTTGAGAAAGATGGATTAAAGGGTACCGTTAATGATGCAGATACAGATTTTACCGATTACGATGATCCATATGGATTTTACAAGCCGGGTGATGGGAAAAAATATGTCAAAGCAGATTTTTCATTTGAAAATAACGGTAAATCTGATGCTTATGTAAGTAGTGCAGATTTTAGCTGTTATGCAGATAATGAGAGCTGTGACCAAAGTTTTATCGCATCTGTAAATGAGTTCTCAGGAGATACATTATCAACTGGTCGTAAAATAAGCTTCAGTGTAGTATTTGAAGTTCCAGTTGATGCAGAATCTATCGAACTGGAATACACAGCCAATATATGGTCAAGTGAAAAAGTAATAATAAAGCTTCAGTAGGAGGAGTAGAAGATGAGAGTTTGGAAACTGGTATCAGGAATATTATCAATTATATTATTTGCAGTAGTTATGTTTCAGTCATGCGCCGCAGGAGTAGTTAATGCACTTGAGGACAATGGTGGCATATCAGGAAGTGTCGGCGTAATAGTTGGAATACTTATGCTTGCTGGTGGAATTGTTTCGATAGCTACAAGAAATAAGACTGGCAAGGGACATGATATAGCGTTGATTGTACTTTTCGGACTTGCCGCTGTATTCGGATTTGCAGGATACGGCAATTACAGTGACTTAGTAATCTGGTCAGTATGGTGTCTTATAAATGCTGTTCTAGCAGTTGTAAGCATAATTAAGAATAGATAAAGAAACCCATAATTATTAAAAATGTCTGGTGTGCCGCAGTAGTGCAGCATGCCAGACATTTTTTCATTAGTCATATTAATAAGTAATCTCCCTGCCTTCTTTTCTCCACTGTCTGAATTCAGCAGAAGCAGAAAGTAAAAGGTCAGATGATGAGTTAAGTGCAGTTTCCACAGAATCCTGAATAACACCGATGATGAAGCCAATTCCGACAACCTGCATTGCAACATCATTAGGAATACCAAATAATGAGCATGCCATAGGTATAAGCAGGAGTGAACCACCGGCAACACCAGAAGCACCACAGGCAGAAAGCGCTGCAAGAATACTTAAAAGAATTGCGCTTGGAATATCAACAGTAATACCTAAAGTATTGGCTGCGGCAAGTGTCATAACAGTGATAGTTATTGCAGCACCATCCATGTTAATAGTTGCACCGAGCGGAATAGTTACAGAGTAAGTATCCCTGTCGAGTCCCATATCCTCACATTCCTTCATATTAATAGGAATATTGGCAGCGGAGCTTCTTGTGAAAAATGCAGTGAGTGCGCTCTTTTTTAAACATCTGAATACAAGTGGGTAGGGATTCTTGTGTGTACACCAGAAAACAAGAATCGGGTTGGTAACGAAATAGATAAAAAGCATAGTACCAACGAGAAGCATAAGAAGCTTTCCATATTCCTTAAATACTGACATACCATTGTTTGACACAGTATCAAATACAAGTCCCATAATACCAAATGGAGCAAAATTAATAATCCAGGTAACAACCTTGGAAAGACCATTAGAGATATCTACAAGCATATCTTTAGTAGATTCCTTGGCATGTCTACATGCAATACCGATAACAACAGCCCATGCAAGAATACCTACATAGTTAGCTTTAGTAAGAGAAGTAATAGGATTCTCAACAATATTCATTAATAAAGAGTTAAATACATCACCAATACTTCCCGGTGATGACATTTCTTCAATGCCTTCTGTCAGAGTGAGCGTAACCGGAAATAATTTGCTTGTAAATACTGCGATTACAGAGGCAAGAATGGTACTGAACATGTACAGAATAATTACGGTTTTAATAACACCACCATGACTTTTTCCTGAATGGCATAAAGAACTTATGACAAGCACGAAAACAAGAAGCGGTGCGATAGCCTTAAGTGCGCCAACGAAAACGCTTCCGAAAAGAGCAATGCCGGAAGCCTTTGGAACGAGCAGACCAAGAATAATACCAAGTGCCAGTCCTCCAATAATTCTTTTAATGAGACTAATACTAATCCATTTGTCTAATAATTTTTTCATATCTAACAGATTCTCCTATGCAAAACTTTTTCTATTATAAACTTACAGAATTTATTTGACAACTAATACTGTAAAGAATAAAAAATATATTGTAAAATATGAGATAATAATTACATAAGAGAGCAGACAGATATGAAAAGAATTATATATTATTTTAAAAAGGATATAGTGCTGACAGTAAGCTGGGGGCTTGCGGCTGCTTCAGCATTTTTAGTAAGACCGGATAAAGGATATGCAGGTTATATTGACTGGCGTTCACTTGGAATATTGTGGAGTCTGATGATAATAACAAAAGGTTACATGAATAACGGCATCTTTGAAAAAATCGGACATGCACTTCTTGTGAGAACACGGAAAATGTGGCAGCTTGTGAGCGTACTTGTTGCACTGTGTTTCTTTAGCAGCATGCTGATTACCAATGATGTTTCACTGATAACATTTGTTCCGTTTGCGATAATGATGCTTAAGCAGTGCGACAGACAGGAACTTATGATACCGGTTGTAGTATTACAGACAATAGCCGCGAATCTTGGAAGCATGCTTACACCGATTGGCAATCCGCAGAATCTGTATCTATACGGACTTGCGGGGGTGGGAGCAGGTCAGTTCATAATGTGGCTTCTGCCATATACAATTGTTTCGGCAACGCTTCTTATTATTTCAATAATGCTTTTAAAGAATAAAAATGCTGATGTGAGCATGAAGGATACAGACGATAATTCAGGTCAGAAAGCTGCACCTGTAAATGTGTTGTTATATACAATTCTTTTTATCATCGCATTACTTGTTGTTGCAAGAGTACTTCCGTGGTATGTACTTACAGTACTGGTGCTTGTTACCACATTTATAATAGAAAGAAATGTGCTTTTGAAAGCAGACTACGCGTTGTTGTTAACATTTGTCGGCTTCTTCATATTTACAGGCAATATGGGAAGGATAGAGCCGGTTGCATTATTCTTATCAGGTATTGCTGATGGCAGGGAAATAGGCGTTGGAATCATTACAAGCCAGTGTATAAGCAATGTTCCGGCGGCACTTCTGCTGTCAGGATTTACGCATAATATAAAGAACCTTGCACTTGGAGTTAATATTGGAGGTCTTGGCACACTGATAGCTTCAATGGCTAGCCTTATATCATATAAGCAGTATGTCAATGAAGTGCCAGATGGAAAAGGAAAATATTTTGTTACATTTACAGTGTATAATGTGATATTTCTGATTGTGTTATATGCGTGTACAAAGTTCATATGAGAGGAGATATGATGGATTCGATTAATTTATGTTACGAAATGTGCGATTACATAGAGCAGAATGGTGTTGTAAAACTGGCTGGAAATGTGAAGCTTCGCGACAATCTTAAGAAAGAACTGTTGCATTTTCTTATATACATATCAATGACAGATGGAAGATATGGTGAGGAAGAGAAAGCATTTATAAAGAAAAAACTGGGATTTGATGTGAGTGCGTCGATGGCGGCTGATATCAAGAACCGCAACATGCTTGGTGCAGGATATATCACAAGAGTGCCGGAGACATTTAAGTATTTCATATTAGCCAATGCCGGTCACAAGATTAAGAACGATCGATACGACAATAAAGAGGCACGTACGCTGGCAGAAACCTACCGCAAGCTTGGGCAGGAATATCTGGCTGCGAATACTGGAAGTACCGAGGTTGAGATAAATGTTTTATCATCTTACTGTGTAATGTTAGATGAGAATCTTAAATCATATGGTCTTCTGCGTCCTGATTACAAGAGCGCGGCAATACAGGCAGAGACAGCGGATGACGAAGAGCCGGACGCAGATAAACTAATTGCAGAACTTAATTCACTGACAGGACTTACTGCAGTAAAAGAAGATGTCAATGCACTTATTAATCTTCTTAAAGTCCAGAAAATGCGTGAGCAGATGGGAATGAAGCAGACAAGCGTCAACAAACACCTTGTATTCATGGGAAATCCTGGAACAGGAAAGACGACAGTTGCAAGACTGCTTGCCAGAATATATAAGGCAATAGGGGCAATATCCAAAGGTCATCTTGTAGAAGTAGACAGGTCAGGGCTGGTATGCGGATATATAGGACAGACTGCATCCAAGACAGCGGAAGTAATAGAGTCTGCACTTGGTGGAGTTCTTTTTATAGATGAAGCATACACACTTACTAATGGCAAAGGGCAGGGAGACTTCGGGCAGGAAGCTGTAGATACATTATTAAAAGGAATGGAAGACCACAGAGATGATTTAGTTGTGATAGTAGCAGGCTATACAGAACTTATGGAGGAATTCTTAGATTCCAATCCGGGACTTCGTTCAAGATTCAATAAATTCATCAATTTTGAGGATTACACAGCCGAGGAAGAAGTAGAGATACTTATAAATAACTGCAAGAAGCAGGAATACATGTTATCAAGAGATGCACTCGAAGAAGCCAGAAGATTTTTCACAGAGCGTGTCGCCAACAAACCAGAAGGTTATGCCAATGCAAGAGATGTAAGAAACTATCTTGAGAAAGCGATATCTAATCAGGCTAGCAGGATAGTGGGGCTTAAGGATGTTGATAAGAATATATTGGCGATGCTCGAGAAGGAGGATTTGGTGGGGATTGAGTTGTGACATACGGGAGGTTGTGGCAGACGAACGCTGTGGGCGGGGGGATAGTGTCATTTTCAGACACGCTTCCGCTCGGTGGAAAACGCAGCTGTACTAAATTCGCTGGTTAGCCGCATAAAATGCGGCTTCCAGCTCATTAAGTGCAGGCGTTTTCCAACGGTCTGAAACTAACACTATCCACCCGCCCGCCGCTTACGTTGCTGCCCCTCCCGATGTCGCAGGCTCATCGGGAGCGGGAGTGGACTTTAGTGTGTAGGGAAGGCACAAGGAAGTCCAAAAGGGAAGCCGAAGAGTGGCAGATTGGACGTTGGAGTGGGGAGAAGGCATGATGAGGTCCAAAAGGGAAGCCGAAGAGTGGCAGATTGGACGTTGGAGTGGGGAGAAGGCATGATGAGGTCCAAAAGGGAAGTTGAAGCGTGGAGGATTGGACGTTGAAGCGGAGAAAAGGTGAGATGAAGTACAAAAAGGCAGGAGAGGAGAAATATAATGGGAACAGTATATTTTACACGACATGGTCAGACTGTCTGGAATGTCGAGAACAAGATATGTGGTGCAACAGATTCACCACTCACAGATTTAGGCCATGAACAGGCAATAGAGTTAGGAAAGAAGATCCTTGAAGAAGGAATACAGATAGATGAAATCCTGTATTCGCCACTTATAAGAGCGAAAGCTACAGCACTTCATGTATCTGAGATTACAGGAATACCAGCGCGCGAAGAGATAAGACTTAAGGAACAGAATTTCGGTAAATACGAATCAACACCAAGAGATGGAGAAGAATTTGCAAAAGCCAAATGCAATTTCATATGTAGTTTTGATGGAGGAGAGACAATGCTTCATCTTGCACAGCGTATATATAATCTGCTTGACGAAATTAAGGCACAGCCTGATAAAACATATCTTTTAGTTGCACATAATGGAATTGCACGAATGGTAAAGTCATATTTTGAAGATATGGGGAACGAGGAGTTTTCGGCGTTTAAGATAAAGAATTGTGAGATATTGAAGTTCGAGTTGTGACATACGGGAGGTTGTGGCAGACGGACGCTGTGGGCGGGGGATAGTGTCATTTTCAGACACGCTCTCGCTCGGTGGAAAACGCAGCTGTACTAAATTCGCTGGTTAGCCGCATAAAATGCGGCTTCCAGCTCATTAAGTGCAGGCGTTTTCCAACGGTCTGAAACTAACACTATCCACCCGCCCGCCGCTTACGTTGCCGCCCCTCCCGATGTCGTAAGCTCATCGGGGGACTTCTGGCGGGGTGGGTTGGATGAAGGCTCACCTCAAAATTTTTGCAGACCCAGGTGAGCGAAGCGATATCGTCAGGGTTAGTTTTGGGATTGTAAGAGGTATGGAGAGAGTCAGCTGGGTTAATTGTGTATATTTCCTGGAGCAGACCGTTGAAAAACGTCGGCACTTAACGAGGCGTGGGAGCCGCCTCTGGCGGCTGCCCCAGGCGAGTTTAGTACCGTTACGTTTTTCATCGAGCGGGAGCGGGTCTGCGGAAGGAAATATGCCAATTAACCCGGCGTCCGTTCTCCCTTCCCCTTCTCATAATCACCCAAACTAAAACACAATACCCCCTAGACCGCATCATTTCTTTGAGCTATAATCAAACCCGGCTGGGAAAGCCAATGAATTGTATAGGGAAAGAAAGGCAGTAATATGTTTAACAAATCATACATTAAAAAGGCTGCAGCGATAGCAGCAGTAATACTTGCGGCAACAGCACTTCCGGTTAATATGGCAAATGCAGATACACAGACAACAGGAAGTACTGTGACAGGAAGTACTTTAACAGGAATTACAGTAAATCAGGCAGCATCAGAATACACAGAAATCCGCACAGCATCAGAACTTGTGGAGGCAGCAAAGACAGCTACAGGTAATTATAAGCTGATGACAGATGTTGATATGACTGGAATTGAGTGGACACCATGGGATTTTTCTGGCACATTTGACGGCAACGGACACAGCATACTTAACCTGTCAGTAAAGACGGTAAGCAAGAAGACAATGAAGACCTATGACGGCAATAGAAAAGAGTACGAAACATACGGCGCAGGCTTCTTTGGTGTGCTTACAGGTGCGAAAGTAACAGGACTGGATATATATGGAGCAAGAATTGAGATTACTACAACGGAACCATGTTTTGCGGCACCAATAGCAGGGCTTGCAGACGACAGCGACATATCAGACTGTATAATTAAGGATACATATGTGTCACTCACAGATTCAGCTAAAATGTGGGGAACAGGTGGAATTGCTGGATTTGGAAGCGGTAATCTTGATGACATAACTACAGATGTGACGCTTGTATGTGTCGATACAGATGCAGCGGTCAGGGACGAGCAGTTCATGGGAGGCGCGTATGCAGCAGGTTTCCTTAATATAAGGAATTGTTCTATAACAATAGATGGATACGATTCAGACCACGGATATGTACATGATGGCGGACTTGTAGGAATGTACATGGTATATCCGTTAGAACTGTCAAAGACATATCAGGGCGAAGTGCTTAACAACAAAGTTAAGGGAATGATAACATTTTTCGAAGATAATACAGACCGTCGTGCATACTGTCAGGCAAATATGGGTGAGGTCATGAACTGGACATATGCATATTCAGGCTTCACATCAGATTTCAAGAGAAATGAGACATATGATTATTCAGTGACACTGCTTCCGGAAATGTGCAGCAATCCTTCATACACTGACACAGTGACAGAAGCAACAGCAGCGGATTTCGGCTACACAACACATACATGCAGCACATGTGGTTATACATATTCAGATAAATACACAATACACGAGCATAAGGTTGACAATTACAGTGTTGTAAAGGAAGCTACGGGAACAGACAAGAAAGATGGAATAGAAGCAGGAACATGCAGTCTGTGTAACCAGACCGTTTATAGGGAATATGCTGCAAATGTGGTAACAGACGACAACACACAGACAACAGACAACAAAGTATCAGATGTCAATGGAAAGAAAGAATCCAATAGCATAGTTGTAATATTTGTGGTTATTGTTGTAGTGATAGTTGCGATAATAATCGTAACAGTAGTCATTATGGCACAGAACAATAAGAGAAGAAGACATAACAGACAAAGAAGACGCAGATAGAAGGGAGCAGTTATGGAAGAAAACACATTTATAAATGTATCAAAAGATATGATGTCATTCATAGAAAAAAGTCCTACAGCATTTCAGGTAACGGCGAATTTTATGGATTTGCTGGACGACGCCGGATTTGTGCGCCTTAATGAGAGGGACAGATGGCATCTTATACCGGGTGGCAAATACTATGTAACAAGAAATGATTCTTCCATAATAGCTTTCAGAATGCCGGCGGCAGAGGGCTTTATCAATTATCAGATTGTAGCCGCACACAGTGATTCACCGTCATTTAAGGTAAAAGAGAATCCTGAGCTGACACCGGACAAGAATTACGTTTCGTTAAATGTGGAAAAATACGGCGGCATGCTTATGGCACCGTGGTTTGACCGGCCTCTTTCAGTTGCAGGAAGGGCAATAGTAAGGGAAGGTGCAGTATTAAAGCCAGTCCTTGTAAATGTAGACAGGGATTTATGCATAATTCCTAATCTTGCAATTCACATGAACAGGGAAGCCAACACAGGGCTTAATTACAATGCACAGAAGGATATGATACCACTTATAGGAGAGGCAGAATCCAAAGGACTTTTTGACAGCATAATAGCAGACGCTGCACAGACAGATAAAGAGTCAGTGATAAGCAGTGATCTGTTTCTGTACAACAGACAGGCAGGAACTATATGGGGTGCAGACAATGAATTTATATCAGCACCAAGACTTGATGATGTGATGTGTGCATATTCATGCATGAATGCGCTTATAGACAGTGATGAGAGCAACCAGGAAAGCGTTGCGGTATGTGCGGTATTTGACAATGAAGAGGTTGGCAGCAGCACCAAGCAGGGAGCAGATTCAACATTTTTATCAGATGTGCTTATGCGTATAGCTGCGTGTGCCGGCAAGGATAATGAGGATTATATAAGGGCGTGTGCAGGTTCTTTCATGCTTTCAGCGGACAATGCGCATGCGGTTCATCCTAATTATCAGGAGAAAGCTGATCCGACTAACAGACCTCATATGAACAAAGGTATAGTCATCAAATACAATGCCAACCAGAAATACACAACAGATGCGGTTTCTGCGGCAATATTTAAAGAAATATGTACAAGAGCGGGAGTTCCGACACAGGAATTTGCTAACCGTTCAGATATTCCGGGTGGTTCAACACTTGGAAATATAGCTAACTGCCATGTGTCAATGAACACAGTAGATATCGGTCTTGCGCAGCTTGCAATGCACTCACCTTACGAGACAGCAGGAATTATGGATACAGAATACATGATAAAGGCAGTAAAAGAATTTTTCGAGACAGCCATTGTGACTAACAGCAACGGCACATTTACATTAGAATAACAGAAAGATACAGTATATGAGCAATACTATATATATGGCCCCGATGGAGGGGCTTACAGATTTTACATACCGTAATGCCTATGAGAAAACATTTGGAAAAGGCAGAATTACAAAATATTTTACACCGTTTATCTCACCTAATAAGTCAGAGAATTTTCTTGCAAGAGAAATAAGAGACATAGACCGCGGGCATAATAAGGATACATATACGGTTGCACAGGTCATGACTAATGAAGCTAAGGATTTTATATGGACTGCAAAAATACTTTATGAAAAATACGGCTACAGCGAGATTAATCTTAATGCCGGCTGTCCGTCAGGCACAGTTGTTTCAAAGGATAAAGGCTCAGGAATGCTTCGCGACACAGAAAAGCTCGACCGTTTTCTTGATGAGGTGTTTGAGGATGCATTTATAAGAGAGAATATTAAGGTTTCGGTCAAGACACGAATCGGTGTTGAAGATGATGACAGTTTTCCACAGATAATGGAGGTGTATAATTCTTATCCTCTTGAGGAACTTATTGTTCATCCGAGAGTGCGTACAGATTACTACAGAAATGAGCTGCATCTTGACGCTTTCCGATACGCAGTGGATAACAGCAGGAATAAATTAGTGCTTAACGGAGATATATTTACAAGGAAGAATTTCCTTGAGATGAAGGAGATATTTCCGGAGGTTGATACATTTATGCTTGGAAGAGGGCTTATCGCGGACCCCGGACTGATTAATGTATTAACAGATGATAATCCTGAGGCGATGGTGCGAGACCTTAATGCAGATAAGAAGCTGATGAAAGAGCTTCACGACCTTGTATACGCAGCCCGCACAGCCATAATGCCGGGAGATACACATGCCATACACAGGATGAAAGAAATGTGGTGTTATATGGAATATGTGTTTGATGATTGCAAAAAAGAAATCAAGGCAATCAAGAAATCCCAGAGAATGGCTGATTACAAGGCTGCAGTTGATGTGTTCTTCAACAAGGCAATGCTTGTTGAAAGAAAGAATATTATATTTTCAAAAAAATTCTAAATCAGTGACAGGCAGTATCATATCAGATATTGTCTGTCTTCTTTTTCTGCTGGTGACCTGTCATAAAGGCAATCACCTGTCTTGGCAGGAATCTGCTGCCAAAAATTCCGGCTTTCATTGTAAATGTCGGAACAATGGTAAGTTTGCCTGTAAACATTTTACAAAGTGCATAATAGGCGCAGTAATCAGCAGGAATTCCTGATAATGCGAACTTTACATTGGCAACATTGTTGAAGTTGGTATCAACAGGACCTGGACAGAGCATGCTTATGTGAACGTTACTCTTTAAGTCGCGCAGTTCCCCGTGTATTGCAGTAGTGAGGCTTGTCACATAAGCCTTTGTTGCATAATAGGTAGACATATATGGTCCACCAGGAAGCAGCCCGGCACTTGACGCCACATTCATGATGTAGCCTCTGTCACGTCTTATAAATCCCGGAAGGACAGCCTTTGTAAGTATATGCACAGCTTTAATATTAACATTAATCATGTTGATATCATTCTTTAATTTCGTCTCAGCAAATGCGCCAAGCTCTCCGAATCCAGCATTATTAATCATAATATCAAGTGGATATTTGCGGAGTTTTTTGCCAAGCTTTACACATGATTTTTCATCAGACAGGTCGCATGTGATACATTTGCATCTGACAGCAACATTGTCAGCAATTTCGTGAAGCGCGTCTGTGTTTCTTCCGACCAGAATCAGGTCATATTCAAGGTCTGAAAGCAGATATGCAAATTCTTTTCCGATGCCGGAAGATGCTCCGGTAATACATGCAAGTTTCATAAGAAGACTCCTTTCTTTTTTCAATTCATGTTTCTGATTTTCAAAGTTTAATTCCAAGATATTGGCTTAACCTATAAGAATAAAAAATTCTCATGATTTATAGGCAAATACTGGCGATATTTTCTTTGGAAATCTTCAATATTCATAAAGATGCCTATAAACAATTCAAAAATATAACTCTTATAGGTGATTTATCGCCATCATGTGTCATTTTCAGTTAATGTAATATAAAAATGTTCAGAAATGTCCTATAAGTTGACATAAAATGCGACTATCTATAGGTATCACGAGAAAAATATTCATGATATTTAATCCCAGACAATAAAATTATGCCTATAAACATTGAAATAAAAACAATCTTATAGGAAATGTATGTAAATATTATATCAGATTCGTGCAGTTTATGCCATATAGCAAACTCGTCATCAATGACACACCGCCGCCCACCGCACCCCTGCAATATAACATTGACACACCTCCCCAGCCGGGCTTAAAATTATTCCTTAGATAAAGCCTGCTAAAGAGGCGTTCATAATGTAGTGTTATACAGGGAGGAATTGATGACAATAAAGAATGAAACAGCATTCACAAAGGAATGTATGGAAGGTGCCATGCGTGCCAGTAATTTTGATAACAGCAGATATAAGACTTTTAAGCTGATTTATAATATGTTTGGACTTATATTCGGAATGATGATGATAAGAGAGCTTGTTCTTAAGATGACAGGAAATGAGCAGGCTGATACATTTATGATAGTGCTGTTTGGTTTAGTGGCGGTAGTATTTCTGTATATAGGAATGATTGGAATGGATAAGAGTAATAAAAAGAAATTCCATAATATATATGGAAAGATGGTAGGAATTAAATTCACATATGAGATAGATGCAGAGAATATTATTATTACAGATGAAGAAAACGACAGTGACACATTCAGTTGGAATGAAGTTGTAAAATGGAATCAGGATCCTGATAATATATATCTGTTTGTTGGGGATGATAACTGCCTGGTTGTAAGCAAGAAAGGGTTTACCCAGGGAAGTGCAGATGATCTGAGGCAGCTTGCTGATGCTGTAATTGGTATGAGAAATGTGACAGGAAACAGCCAGCAGTAAATTGACAAACACTATTAGTAGCAGATATAATATCTTCATCTGCGTTTAGCTATGCGGGAAATAATCAGGAGGAGGAAAGCCATGAACAATCAGGAAATGATGGAACTTTCAACAGTAGATAAGAGCGATTTTGAGGAACTTGTAAAAGAGTGTACAGCCTCAGGTATAATCGATCAGAATCTGTATACAGAGTATGATGTAAAGAGAGGTCTTCGTGATAGCAATGGTAACGGTGTACTTACAGGTCTCACAGAGATATCAGATGTATTAGGTAACCAGAGTGTTCACGGAAGAAAGATACCTGTAGACGGAGAATTATATTTTCAGGGATATAATGTTGAGGAGCTTATCAAGAGAAGCAGCCTTGACAGATTCAGATTTGAGGAAGCAACATATCTTCTGTTATTCGGAGTACTTCCAGACAAGGATCAGTTAGACAGATTTATAAGAATCTTAACAGATCTTCAGGAACTTTCAGGAGCATTCATCAGAGATGTTATTATGAAAGCTACAAGTACTAATCTTATGAATTCGCTTATGAAGAGTATCTTAAGTCTTTATTCATATGATGAGAAGCCGGATGATATATCAATTCCTAATGTATTAAGACAGAGTCTTCAGCTTATAGCCAAGATGCCTCTTCTTTCAGTATATGCTTATCAGTCATACAGACATTTTAAGCTTGATGGAACACTTATGATAAAGAATCCTAAGAAAGGTTATTCAACAGCCGAGAATATCCTCTATATGTTAAGAGATGACGGAGACTTTACAGAACTTGAAGCAAAGGTACTTGATATTTGTCTTGTTCTTCATGCAGAGCATGGTGGTGGTAATAACTCAACATTTACAACTCATGTTGTGACTTCATCAGGAACAGATACATATTCAGCAATAGCTTCATCAATCGCATCCCTTAAAGGACCTAAGCATGGTGGTGCTAACTTAAAGGTTCAGGAAATGTTTACAGATATTAAGGCACATTGCAGCGATTGGGACAATAAAGATGAGATATGTACATATCTTAACAAGATCCTTGACAAAGAAGCATTTGACCATGCAGGACTTATCTATGGTATGGGCCATGCGGTATATACTAACTCAGATCCTAGAGCAGTTATTCTTAAGAAATTTGCAAAGCAGCTTTCAGAAGAGAAGGGAATGCAGAAAGAATTTGCATTATATGAGCTTGTTGAAAGCGAGGCAGGACAGCTTATCATGAACAAGAGAAAGATGTTTAAGCCAGTCTGTGCCAATGTCGATTTCTATAGTGGATTTGTATACACAATGCTTGGTATTCCAGAAGAAATGTTTACACCAATGTTTGCAACTTCTAGAATTTCAGGCTGGTGCGCACACAGACTTGAGGAACTTGTTAATGCAGGTAAGATTATCCGTCCTGCTTACAAATATGTTGGACATCACAGACCATATGTTGATATGGACGAGAGATAATTACGTTTAATGGAGTAGTAAAATTATGTCACAGTACAAGGTTAAGAAGCTGGACCACCCGATTCACTGTACAGTTGAAGTGCCTGGTTCAAAGAGTATTACTAACAGAGCGCTGCTTATGGCAGCTTTATCACAGGGCGAATGTACCCTTAAAGGAGTTTTGTTCAGTGACGATTCGAGACATTTTCTTTTAAGTCTTATCGCACTTGGATATATTATCGAAGTAAACGAAGTTGAACGATATGTTATCATTCATGGACATGGAAGAGATATTCCTAAGAAGAGAGCAACAATCAATGTGGGAAGTGCTGGAACAGCAGCCAGATTCCTTACAGCCATGCTTGCATTATCAGATGGTGAGTACACAATTGAAGCTTCTGAACAGATGAAGAAAAGACCAATGCTTCCGCTTTTTGAAGCATTACAGAGCATGGGAGCAGAGATAGAGTTCCTTGAGAAAGACGGACATCTTCCAGTTAATGTAAAGGGTGCGGCATATGGTGGAAAGAAACCACAGAATCATGTATCAATAAGTATAAGTGAAAGTACACAGTTCTTAAGCGCACTTATGATGACATCTCCCATGATTGAAGAAGGAATACATGTTCATATTACAAGTAATAAAACAGAAGGTTCATATGTGCGTATAACAGCTAAGATGATGGAACAGTTTGGCTGTGTGGTAGACCATAAAGGGGCAGAGTATGTAGTTCCTGCGGGTTCAGGTTACTATCCACAGACATATTATATTGAACCGGATGTTTCAGCGGCATGCTACTTCTATGCGGCAGCAGCACTTACAGGCGGAACAGCTATCGTTAAGGGAGTACATTCTAACTCAATGCAGGGTGACCTTAAGTTCATAGATGTGCTTAAGCAGATGGGCTGTGCTGTGACAGAGGAACGCGAGGGTATATGTGTCAGCGGACCTAAGGATGGAGAATATTGCGGTGTGGATGTTGATATGAATGATTTCTCAGACCAGTCAATGACACTTGCGGCTATTGCTCCATTTGCAAAGACTACTACAGTTATCAAGAATATTGAACATATACGATTACAGGAATCAGACAGAATTGAGGCTATGGTCAACGAGCTTAACAATCTTGGCGTTGACGTCAAAGAGGGAAGAGATCGTATAGAGATATCTCCAGCCAATGTTAAGCCGGGTGTTGTTGACACATATAATGACCACAGAATGGCGATGTCATTTGCATTAATCGGACTGCGTGTTGATGGCATAATAATAGATAATTATGAGTGCTGTTGTAAGACATTTGAGAACTATTTTGAAGTACTTGAAAAGGCATGTGCACAATGAAAATACTTTTATACAGATGGAAAGTGTTCAATCAGGATGATGTAAAGTCTGCGATTGAATATTTCGGACATGAAGTACATGATTACACAGAAACAGTAATAGACAAGGATGATGAGACCGGCTTTAAGCTCCGTGACTATGCGGAGCTTAGGCAGGTCTTTTCTGCATACGACTGTGTTTTTTCACTTAATTATTTTCCACATGTATCGGATTTATGTGAAGAGCTTGGGAAAAAATATATCGCATGGACGGTAGATAGTCCGCTTATATCACTGTATCATCAGTCATTATTTAATAAATGTAACTATATATTTATATTTGACAGATTTTATTGTGAGGAACTAAAAAATCTTGGAGCAGAACATGTGTGGTATCTTCCACTTGCTGTAAACTGTTCCCGTGTTGATAGAATAACGGGTTCGCTTACAAGTGAAGAGCGGAACAAATGGCACAGTGAAGTATCATTTGTCGGAGGAATGTATCACAGGAATTCTTATGATGAAATAAAGGATAGGTTGCCGGAATATTTAAGAGGGTATTTTGATGCGGCAATGGCAGCACAGATGGAAATCTATGGTGACAGCATATTTGATAAAGTGCTTACAGTTGATATACTTGAAAAGTTATGTGAGCTTATAGATTTTAAGCAGGATGAAAGAGCATTTTCAGATATTGCACTTGTGTTTTCATCAACATTTTTAGGTTTCAAACTTGCTAATATAGAGAGGGTGCAGATACTTAACAAGCTTGCAAAGCATTTTCCAACAGACCTCTATACGGATGATCCGGATAAGGAGCTTATAGGAGTTAATCTTAAGGGTGCAGTTAATTATATGACAGATATGCCTAAGGTGTTTAATTGCAGCAGGATTAATATTAATCCTGTAATGCGCAATATCCGTACGGGAATTCCGCTTCGGGCGTGGGATATTATCGGTGCAGGCGGATTTCTTATGACCAGTTTTCAGCTTGAATATATGGATTTTTTCGAGAATGGAAAAGATTATGTGTATTACGAAAGCCATGATGATCTGTTAAGAAAGACAGAATATTATCTTAATCATGAGGATGAACGTGCGCAGATTGCAAGAAACGGACATGAAAAAGCAGTGAAGTTTCATTCATATGAAAAGAGAATGGAGTTCATACTTGATAAATGTGGTATGTTAAAGCGTTAAAGTTCAATTTTAGCAGTTTACTATATTGAAATGTGCATATATGACCATTGTTGAAAATAAATATATATGGTATTATAAAAAAGGTTGAGACAACAACCATACAATATTATAACTTTTACTTTCAGGAGGGAAAAGAAATGAGTTTTTGTAAGTATTGCGGAAGACAGTTACAGGACGGAGAAGTCTGTACATGTCAGCAGGCACAGCAGTCAGCCGGAGCAGCACAGCCTCAGCAGGGATTTAACCAGCAGGCAGCGCAGCAGACATTCCAGCAGGGAGCAGGTCAGCAGACATATCAGCAGGCACAGCAGGGATTTAATCAGCAGCAGGCTTCACAGCAGATGGATGCAGTGAAGAAGGCAGGAGCTAATGCAGCCCTTGATTATGTTAATGTGTTGAAGGGCTTATTTACATCACCGGTAGAAACAGTATCAGCATTTGTTGCTAAAGCTAATGTTATTATGATTGCAATACTTATTGGTGGTCAGGCAATTATTAACATGCTTACAAGATTATTTGATATGTTAATTGCTAACAGTAAGGCAAAGGTTACAACAGGTAGTAAAGAACTTGACAGCTTACTTTCATCTTACTACAGCTCATATACTAATACCAAGCCATATCCAGCAGGCTCAATATTCAAGAACATGCTTCTTGAGATTCTTCTGGTAGCAGTAGCGGCAGCTGTAATTGCACTTGTAGTTATGCTTCTTGCAAAGGCATTTAACAAGGCTAATGTTACATATATGCAGGGCCTTGCAGTATATGCCATTACAGCAGTACTTGGTATACCAGCAGAGTTACTCAGCTGGGTAACAGGTCTTACATCAGTAGGATTCATTGACAGAATATCTTCATGCGTAACAGTATTTTCTAATGTAGCAGGATATGCATTTGTATACATAGCAATCCGTGCTTTATGCAAGGATGAGAAGAAGATACCTCTTATAATGGCAATCTCATATGTTGCAGTTAATTTCCTTACATGGGTATTAAGACTTATGTTCTAATTAACAATTTGATAATTGATTATAATTAATGATTCCCGGCAGACCGGAAGTGTGAATATGCACGATGGTCTGTCGGGAATTTTTTTATTATTTTTCAACTTTTTACAAATGTATTTCGTATATAAGTGTAAGAGAACTTATATCAAGGAGGTACTTATGGGGAGAAGAAAATGTTTAATTATTCCGGTCCTTATGGCAGAAACATTATTAATAGGGGGCTGCAGCAGACAGAGCATTGAAGATGTGAGGCATTTTGAGGAGACAAGCACAGCCGTAGAGAATCAGACCAATCAGACAGGTCCTATTCAGGAGAACGAATCACGCGAGAACAAAGTTGATAATGTGTTTGAGGGAATGGTTTCAAGCAGTCCTAAATATGCTGAAAGATATTCAGATGTTGATATGGAGATTCATACAGGAAAACTGGTTACCAAATTTACATACAGCATAGGGGAAACAGCCATTGCTGAAAATGTTGATGAATTATCCAAGCTGATGAGTGAGGAGGACATCGCAGAATATGTAAAATATGATGCTGAGACATCTGAAAAATTTAGTGCATATGACAAAAAGGTTAATGATGATGGGACATTTATAAATGACAAAATGGGCATTAAACAGGTTGCCCTGCTGATGAAGTTAAAGATTACTAATAATAGTGATGAAGATTTTCAGTTTCTGTCGAACGGATTCCGTTTGTACTGTTTCAGATATAACGAACAGGACGATGCAACATATTATTCAACCATAGAAAGCAGACAATCATATCTTAATATTCATGATGACCATGAAATATTCAGACATCATCTTACAATTAAGCCGGGAGAAACTAAAGAGGTTGTTGCAATGGAGTTCATTCCTTATGAATTTGTTACTTCTTATACAAGAACAACTGCTAATGTCGGAGGTCAATATATAGATACCTATAAGGATATAACAACAGATGGTCTTACTGTAGATTCGTTGTATACATGCTACAGTACAACTGATAAAGCATTTCCTGTTGGTTCTCCGATAGTAAAGCTTGATATAGACAGGTAGCCGGGAGGAAAACAGTATGAAGGTGATGATTAAGACAGAGCTCGAAAGAGCATTTAAAAGCTGGAGCCTGTGGCTGGCTTTTATAATCGGGATGGGGTTAAGCATAGCACAGATTATAACCAGAATTATACCGGCAGCCATGAATCCGCTGATGGGATATATGCCTGATAATGCTACATTAATGCCTATAAGTGCATTTCAGGTGTGGATAGGTAATGGAGTATCATTTGAATACAGCCTGTTTATAAGGCTCATTCCTATACTGGCGGCTATGCCGTATGCAGTTACATATCTGTCGGATATTAAAAGTGGAATTATTAAGAATTATGTAACGAGAACAGCTAAGTTTAATTATCTTGCTGCCAAATATATTGCAGTGTTTGTGACTGGAGGTGTGGCAGTGGTTATGCCATTGCTTATTAATTACCTGACTGCAATAACTATTCTTCCATCACTTGTGTGGCCGGTTGGTGTATTTGCAAGTTCTCCAAAAAGCATATGGTCGGCAATATTCTATACACATCCACACATTTATATGATTATGTACATGATTCTGCTTTTGGTGTGCGGAGGTCTTATGGGAACAATAGCACTTATTGTATCTAATATAGTTAATAACAGATTTGTGGCTATTCTTGCACCATATATTATTACTGAATTTGCAAATGCGATACTGCGTATGTCTGATAAGAAATGGCTGAGAGGCATCGCACCGACAAAGCTTTTTAATATGGCGCAGACCAATACCGGAGTATCATTCATAGTGTATATAGCAGTATTATTGATACTTGGGGTTGTTGTGTATTTTATAGGAGGGCTTAAGCATGAAACATACTAAAGGCAGATTCAGCATAAGAAAGCACCCGTTTATAATTACATTTATAATAATGGCAGTAATTGCTGTTGTAGTTGTGGTTGGATATATAGATGTGAATCACAGATTTCCAGAGCCGGAAGAAGAGATTGTAGAGAAGGATGAATGGATACAGTATTCTGATGGGATAAAGATTAAGGCTACAGGAATTGATTACTGCACTGAACAGGAGGTTAATGAAAAATACAGCGCCGGTGTTAAGGAACTGGGCAGGTTTAATTATATAGTTTTAAAGGTTAAAGTTCAGAATGAGTCACAGGATAAATTTAATATGTTCAGTATTGTGACGGACTCGAACATTGTTATATATCCGGATGGATATGAAAATCAGGGAATGGTATGTGAAGATAATGTATCTGTTAATAAGGGCGAGGTCAAAGACTTTACACTGGCATATGCCATTAGTAAAAATTATCTGAGTGAAAAGAAGCTGGATAAGCTCTTTCATGAAGATATATATCTGTGTTTTAAGGCTTATCCGGTAAGACAGGCAATTGTAATCAGGGGTATAGATGGATGAAGAAATTAAAATTATTATTTAATGTAAGTGAGGCTGCACTTACGGCGGCTGTGTTTGTATTAGTAACAGCACTTGTACCGATGGATATAATTCTAAAACTTGTGAGTCAGTCTGTTATTAATGGAAATCCGTGCCTGTATGATGCACTTATCAGTGTGAACATAAGTACAATATGGAGATATGTTGTTCCATTTGTATTGTTTTATGTTCTTTATATTCAGAAATATGATCTGAACAGTGCAATAGTTATAAGAAGAAAGAATGTAAGAAATGTGTGGATTAATTCACAGATTAATATGGTTGTGGCAGCAGGATTTTTCTCTGTGTATATTACGGTAGTAACTTTAACAGCCGGGTATCTGATGACAGGAAAAGTATATAACTGGGATGAAAAATTCAGCAAGGCATTCATGGCAACAGGAGATATAGTACAGAACCGCCCATCACTGTGGCTTTTTATAATCGCATTTGTTATAGAAGCGTTTGCAATACTGTATGTATCAGGCACGCTTATGATGATTATGTGGTGGCTTACTAATAACCAGTGGGCGGGTTTCCTTGCGGCCCTGGCTGTGAGCAGCTTTGAGAACATGGCGTATATGGGATTTCTTACATATTATTACAAGTTAAGAGGCAATATCTATATGAACGGTGTGCAGATATGGCGGAATATATTGTATCCGCTGATACTGTGTCTGGCTGTGTCACTGATAACAACTGTAATTATCAGAAGAAAGGACTTTTTCAGATGAAAAATGTGATTTTTCAGATAAAATATGATTTCATTAATGGAATAGTGCATCAGTGGAAGAAATTTCTTCTGATTGCAATGGTATATGCTGTTCTTATAACAGACTTTCTTGTGCGCTGTAAGACAAAACATTTTATGGGACAATACACATCATCGGATATCATATTATATATCTTCCGCGGGATGCGCTGGATTGTGGATGTACAGACAGATATTAATATTCCGACAGCATACATACTTCCTAATATTCTTATTGGTTTGCAATAGGTAATTATCCATTCAAGGACATTAACGGTTATGGTGGAATGGTTCTTATGAGAGCCGGTAAGAAGCTGGTATGGTGGATTTCCAAATGTATATGGGCAGTGTTTACTGCATGTATCTGTTATGGAATCTTAATACTTGAGATAGCCGGTGTTTCGCTGGCAGGCGGAAGACTGAGCCTGCAGGTTAATAAACAGGTGTGTATCAGTATAGACGGTTATGACAAAACATTAATAAAGAATAATCCGAATCTTACAAGACTTGCAGTGTATATGATTAGTGTGGGGCTTCTCACAACAATTGCAATATGTCTTGTGCAGATATGCGTTTCACAGATTATGGGACCTATTATTGGATATATTGCTGTCGTAGTTATAATGATTATGGGAGTGTTTTTCAGGTCATTCCTGTTTATAGGAAACGGCTTCATGGCGTTAAGAAATATTATGTATACACCGGAAGGCGGAAGCCTTACGTTGACGGTTATTGCAGATATTATGCTGATAGTTATTTCAGTAATTGCAGGATATGTTTCGTTTAGGAGAATGGATATATTAAAGAAGAGTGATTGGAGGGTGTAATTATGGTAATAAAGCTTACAAATGTTTCAAAGGTTATAAAGAAGGCAAAGGTTCTTGATAATGTTAATCTGGAACTTACAAGTGGTAAAGTGTACGGATTAAAGGGAAAGAATGGCTCAGGAAAGACAATGCTTATGAGGGTTATATGCGGTCTTATATCAGCAACAGAGGGAACTGTTGAGATAGACGGCAAGATTCTTGGAAAGGATATGACATTTCCGGACAGTGTCGGAGTGTTAATAGAGAATCCCGCATTTATCGGTAATTATACGGGCTTTAAGAATCTTAAGGTGCTTGCTTCAATCCAGAACAGAGTTGATGATGAACATATAAGAGAGGTAATACATCAGGTAGGTCTTGACCCTGATGATAAGAGAACTTACAGAAAGTATTCTCTGGGAATGAAGCAGAAGTTAGGAATTGCGGCAGCCTACATGGAGAATCCTGACCTTATCATACTTGATGAGCCTATCAACGCACTTGATGAAGCAGGAGCAAAGCAGGTTCATGAGATACTTGAGGAACAGAAGAAAAGAGGTGCGCTTATCATAATTGCATGCCACGATAAGGAAGAACTTGAGATGCTCTCTGACGAGATAATTGAGATTAGCGAAGGAAGAATCATAGAAAAGTAAAGGAAAAGGGCGGTCATACAGGTAAGTGTGACCGCCTTTTGATATCTAACTGTTTAATTTCCCACTGAATACTCCATCATATTCATTAAAATATGTCTCTTCAAGCTTTCTCATCATAACAGTAACATAATCATCAATATAGCTTAATGATATATACATATTGCCGACGGCGCTGTCAATAATCTGCACTTTGATAAGAAGATTATTGTCTGCTCTGAAAGCTGCGCTTGCACCACATTTGAAATTATAATCAGGGAAGTTCTGGAAAACATTCTTTCCGAGTCCGAAATGCAGCTCGTGATTTCCTGTTGCATTAGTATAGAAAAATGTTCCTTCATTTCCGTTAAATGTAAGCTTTATGTCTGTTACACCACATGGATTATCGTCAAATTCATAGCTCTGTCCGTTGATTTTGCTTACAAGGTCTGAACTATATTCGCCCGGCTGCACAAGAAGCTGGCGTGAATTCTCGAACTTCTGGAATTCTTCATAATCACTATTATCACCATTATAAGTACATGCATCAATATGACTGTATACTTCCTCGTAAAATGCATCATATATCAGCTGAACTCCGCCCTGACGACCCTGTGTATCAGCAGTGGTAATAAGAATAACATCTTTATCTGGATAATATATGGCAAGCTGTCCACCCATGCCAAAAAATGCATAACCATTGTGAGTTGTCATCCAGAACTGGTAGCCATAGCCCTGCATTTCTTCCCATGTGCCTGATTTTCCATAAGGATCACTCTGTTTAACAGTTGCCTCCTTAAGATATCCGGAAGGCAGCAATTGCTTTCCATCAAGTCTGCCATTCTGAGATACAATATACATAACCTTAAGGATATCCTGTGGTGTTGCACACATTCCTGAACCGCCCATGCTTACTTTGCCATCAGGAGATTTTAATATAAATGCTTCTTTAGAAAATCCTAATTCGTCTAAGAACTTTGTTCTCAGATAATCAAGAAGTTCCATACCAGTGAGCTTTTCAACAAGTGCACCTAATGTATGCGTTGAAGCTGTATCATAAGAGAAATTAGTCCCTGGAACGTGGTCGGGTGTAACAGTAAAGAAAGAACCTACCCAGTCAGGAGAGCCTCCGATTTTGTATGCATTTTTATCGTGACATGTTCTCATTGTGAGCATCTGCCTTATTGTGAGCATCTGCATATATGGGTGTACGCCTGTCTCTGGCTGCTTTTCAGGAAAATAATCTGCAATATGGTCATCAAGTGAGATTCTCCCTTCATCTGCAAGCAGTCCGATGGCAAGTGAAACGAAAGATTTGGTGACAGAAAACATTCTGTGGAGAGTGTCTCTCGTGTATGGTGCATAGTAGCTTTCCATACATATCTTACCGTGTCGCATGACAATTATGCTGTGCATAGGAATGTTGTTATATTCAAGCTTTCTGGCAAAGCTGATAAGTCCTGTGGAAGATATTCCTACATCTTCTGGTATTACCTTTTCAAAGTCTAACATTGTTGTCCTCCAAGATAGTTGTAGTGATTAAACACAATAATTGTTTCCATTATAGTCCTTTTGTGTGTATACTGTAAATCAAAAAATAAGAATCTTTAAATTAAATCCAATATAGTATATACTTAATGTAAATATGCCAGAGGGCATGAAGGAGAAGGAAATGATAGATTTATTACTTAAGAGGTTCATAAAAGATTATGATAAGACGAAGAACCCTGAAGTCCGTACAAGATATGGTGTGTTTGCCGGGATTGTGGGGATAATCTGTAATCTTATACTGTTTTTAGCAAAGATAATTGCAGGAGTGCTTACGGCATCAGTTTCAATTATGGCGGATGCAGTCAATAACCTATCGGATGCAGGATCTTCAATTGTTACACTTATAGGTTTTAAGCTTGCAGGAAAGCCGGCTGATTATGAACATCCGTATGGTCATGGAAGAATCGAGTATATATCAGGCTTCATAGTATCAGGAGCAATTATAATTATGGGCTTTGAACTGCTGACAACATCATTCAGGAAAATACTTCATCCTACGCCGCTTGAGGTATCTGTGTCATCTCTTATAATACTTGTATTATCAATTCTTATGAAAATGTGGATGGCTAAATTCAACAAATATCTTGGCAATAAGGTGGATTCTGCTGCAATGAAGGCTACAGCAACAGACAGCTTATCAGACTGCGTTGCAACGTCAGTAGTCCTTATAGGAGTGCTTCTTACACTGTTTTCTGATATTAATATAGATGGAATAGCAGGAGTTGTTGTTGCAGTATTTGTAATATTAGCTGGTTTTGGTGCGGCAAAAGATACATTGCAGCCACTTCTTGGTCAGCCACCAACTAAAGAATATGTACAGGAACTTCAGAATATTGTTCTTCAGGATAAGCACATAATTGGGGTTCACGACCTGATTGTGCATAATTACGGTCCGGGCAGAGTATATGCATCGCTTCATGCAGAGGTTCCGGCTAATATGGACATGATGGAAGCACATGATTATATAGACATGGCTGAAAGAAGAGTTGAAAAGCGCATGAAATGCTTTATAAGCATACATATGGATCCGGTAGTTACAGATGATGAGGTGATAAATCATTTGCGAAATATGACTACTGAGGTTGTAAAGTCAGTAGGTGAGGAACTGGATATACATGATTTTAGGACTGTTAAAGGCCCATATATAACGAATCTTATATTTGATGTGCTTGTTCCTTATAATTATCATCTTTCAGATGATGAGATAAAGAAACAGATTCAGAAAAAAATCACGGAGAAGCAGAGTGAATGCCGCGCCGTGATTAAGATTGATAAAAGTTATACAGGCTGATTAAATCCAGCCGCCATCAAGAGTTATTATCTGACCGGTAAGATAACTGTTCATTCCGGAAAGAGATTTAACAAGTTTAGCGACTTCCTGCGGGCTTCCAAAACGGCCTGCAGGAATTTCTTCGGCAAGTTCTGCCTTGTCATCATCTGAGAGATGACCGTTCATCTCTGTGTCAATAGCTCCGCAGGCAACAGCGTTGACCTGAATACCACTTGGAGCAAGTTCCTTTGCAAGTGCTTTTGTAAATGAATTGACTGCCCCCTTTGTTGCTGAATATGCAACCTCACAGCTTGCACCGTACAGTCCCCACACAGAAGATATATTAATAATTTTGCCACAGTGTCGCTTCATCATGTCTTTAACAGCAAAATGGCAACAGTTAAACACAGAATCTATGTTAGTGTTACATATCCTGTGCCACTCATTTTCGCCCATATTCTGGAAAAGTCCGACAACAGATATTCCGGCATTGTTGATAAGCACATCAACCTGACCGAAACGCTGAAGGCACATGTCAAACATTTTCTGTACATCACTGTAATTTCCCATATCGCCTATAAATGTTTCACAGACACTGCCTTTTTCCTCAATAATGGATTTGACTTCATTTAGTTTATCCACATTATTCACACAGTTGATAACAATATTAGTGTCTTTTCCGGCAAGTTCTATTGCAATTGCTTTTCCGATTCCACGGGAAGCACCAGTTATAACTATAGTTTTTTTCATGATAATATGCCTCGCTTAATTTCAATAATATCGTTATTATAATACAGGAAAATACTGGATATTTCTATAAAAAAATTAAAAACAAATATTGACAAAAACTTCCTTGTGCATACTTACCAAAAAGAAATTCAGATTGTATTTATTTCAATAATTGCTTGACAAGATTTTAAAATGCTTTGAAAAGTTTTCCACATTTTTAAAGACCGATTTTATCTAAAATGAGACTTATCAACCAAGTTATCCACATTATCCACAATTATCCACAATATTTTGTTATTAATTTAGTATACCTGGAACAGAATAAATGTTTTGTGAATATTTGCAAAAAATCAGAAAACTTACTTATGACACTTGACATATTTGCATAAAATAATTAAAGGACATACTTGTTAATTTACAAATATATGATATAATACTTACATAAAATAAGTATACAGAAATGTATCTTAGGTCGTGTTAGCTGCATGTGTATATATTCTTTCGACACATGTGGTGATTTAAGAAGGAAGAATGTCTGATAGATTTTATAAAGAGAAGGTTGGAAAGGAATTACGATCAGATTCTTACCTCTGCCCACGATTATAAAACACGTAAAGGAGTTGGACATCATGAGATTTATAATTACAGGAAGAAATATTGATATAACAGAAGGTTTAAGATCAGCAGTAGAGGAGAAGCTTGGAAAGCTTGACAGATTTTTTGCACCAGAGACAGAAGTTAATGTAACCTTGAGTGTAGAAAAAGAAAGACAGAAGATTGAGGTAACTATTCCGGTTAAGGGTAACATCATAAGAAGCGAGCAGGTAAGCAGCGATATGTATGTTTCAATTGACCTTGTCGAAGAAGTTATCGAACGTCAGTTAAAGAAGTATAAGAATAAGATTGTTGACAAGCAGCAGAACGCAGCAGCATTTGCACAGGAATTTGTAGAGAAAGATTATGATGACGATGAGGTTAAGATTATCAGAACCAAGAGATTCGGAATCAAGCCAATGGATCCTGAGGAAGCATGCGTTCAGATGGAGCTTCTTGGACATAATTTCTATGTATTCTTTAATTCAGAGACAGAGGAAGTTAATGTTGTTTATAAGAGAAAAGGCAACACATATGGTCTGATTGAACCAGAACTTGATTAGTATGCTTTTCACGTCATATAGGTTTATCCTCTTTTTCAGAGTACCGTCTGCCGGTTAGTGCTGGCAGGCGGTATTTCTTTATATGTATAAGAAATCTATTTATAGAATTTTAATGGTTTAACTTTACTTGATAGAATATCTAAATAGTGGTACAATTACAACATAAATAGGCTTTTATAAGGAGATATATAAAGTAATGGGATTAGCTCAGAAATTATTTGGAACACACAGCGAACATGAATTGAAAAGAATATATCCAATTGCTGATAAGATTGAAGGCTACAGAGAATCTTATAGCAAGTTAAGCGACGAAGAACTTAAAGGAAAGACTAAGGAGTTTAAGGACAGATTAGCTAAGGGAGAGACTCTTGATGATATTCTGCCGGAAGCATTTGCAACAGTAAGGGAAGCGGGCAGGAGAGTTCTTGGTATGGAACATTATCGTGTTCAGCTTATCGGAGGAATTATTCTTCATCAGGGAAGAATTGCCGAGATGAAGACTGGTGAAGGTAAGACACTTGTGTGTACACTTCCAGCATATCTTAATGCACTTACTGAAGAGGGCGTAATCGTAGTTACTGTTAATGATTACCTTGCTAAGCGAGATGCTGAGCAGATGGGTATGATACATGAATTCTTAGGCCTTAAGGTTGGCGTTGTATTACACGACTCAACAAGAGAAGAGAGGCAGGCTGCATATGGAAGTGATATTACATATGTAACGAACAACGAACTTGGTTTTGATTATCTTCGTGATAACATGGCTATATATAAGAGTGAACTTGTATTAAGAAATCTTAAGTACTGTATTATAGATGAGGTCGATTCTGTTCTTATTGATGAGGCACGTACACCTCTTATTATCTCAGGACAGAGCGGAAAATCTACTAAATTATATGAACTCTGTGATATACTTGCAAGGCAATTACAGCGAGGCGAATATAAGGGTGAGAGAACTAAGATGCAGGCAATCATGAACGAGGAAGTTGAAGAAGATGGAGACTTCATCGTTAATGAGAAGGATAAGGTAGTTAACCTTACTGAACAGGGTATTCACAAGGTTGAGCAGTTCTTCCATATAGATAATTATGCAGATCCTGAGAATCTTGAAATTCAGCATAATGTTACACTTGCACTTCGCGCTCATAATCTTATGTTCAGGGATAAGGATTATGTTGTTAAAGATGATGAGGTACTTATAGTAGATGAATTTACAGGCCGTATTATGCCAGGACGTCGTTATTCAGATGGTCTTCATCAGGCGATAGAAGCCAAAGAGCATGTTAAGGTTAAGAGAGAGAGTAAGACTCTTGCAACTATTACATTCCAGAACTTCTTTAATAAGTTTGAGAAGAAGGCTGGTATGACAGGTACAGCTCTTACAGAAGAGAAGGAATTCCGCGAAATCTATAACATGGACGTTGTTGAAGTGCCAACTAACAAGCCTGTTATAAGAGTTGATTATAATGACGCTGTATTTAAGACTAAGAAAGGCAAATTTAATGCTGTTGTACAGTCTGTTATTGAATCTCATGAAAAAGGACAGCCTGTTCTTGTCGGTACAATAACAATTGAGACGTCTGAGCTTCTTAGTGAGATGTTAAGAAAGAAGGGCATACCTCATAATGTACTTAATGCGAAGTATCATGAGTTAGAGGCACAGATAGTATCAGAGGCAGGACGTCATGGCGCAGTTACTATTGCTACTAACATGGCTGGTCGAGGAACTGATATTAAGCTTGATGATGAGGCTGTTGCTGCAGGTGGTCTTAAGATTATTGGTACAGAAAGACATGAAAGCCGTCGTATTGATAACCAGTTACGTGGACGTTCTGGACGACAGGGAGATCCTGGTGAATCAAGATTCTACATTTCTCTTGAAGATGATCTTATGAGGCTGTTTGCACAGGAAAGACTTATGAATATATTCAACAGTCTTGGGGTATCTGAGGATGAGCAGATTGAGCATAAGATGTTAAGCAAGGCTATAGAGACAGCTCAGAAGAAGATTGAGACTAATAACTTTGGTATCAGAAGCCATCTTCTTGAATATGATCAGGTTATGAATGAGCAGAGAGAGATTATGTACGCAGAACGTAGAAGAGTTCTTGATGGAGAAAGCATGCGTAATTCTATCATGAAGATGATAACTGATTATGTAGAGAATGTAGTTAACCGCTGTGTAAGTGAAGATAAAGATGCTAACGAATGGGATTATGATGAGATTAATGAGCTTCTTCTTCCAACTATTCCTATTGAGAGAGTGGAATACAGAGAGAATATTAAGAATAAGAATGAATTAATACATGATCTTAAGGAAAAGGCTGTTAAACTCTATGAGGATAAAGAGGCACTCTTCCCAGAGGCTGAGCAGATAAGAGAAATCGAGCGAGTAATCCTTCTCAAGGTAATTGACAGAAAGTGGATGGATCATATCGATGATATGGATCAGTTAAAGCAGGGTATCGGTCTTCAGGCACTTGGACAGAGAGATCCTGTTGTCCAGTATAAGATGATGGGTTATGACATGTTTGATGAGATGACTGCAGGAATTACAGAGGATACCGTAAGACTTCTTATGCATATTCAGGTTGAGCAGAAGGTTGAAAGAGAACAGGTTGCCAAGGTAACAGGTACTAATAAGGACGAAGGACCATCTGTTAAGGGACCAGCGAGAAGAACAGAGAAGAAGATATATCCTAATGATCCATGCCCATGCGGAAGTGGCAAGAAATATAAGAATTGCTGCGGAAGACAGGCATAAGTTTATAAGAGACATCAGGGCGCGGAATGCTTGAAATATCAGCGTCCGCGCCTATTATTTTGGAGGACATATGGTAGAGTTAGACCAGTTTAGATACAGAATTTCAGGATACGATAAGCCTATGGCTCAGATTAAGAATTCTCTGGATCTTGACAATAAGCAGAAAAGGATTGAAGAATTAGAGGCTGATATGGAATCTCCGGGATTCTGGGATAATCCGGATAAATCACAGAATGCAATGAAAGAGCTTAAAGGCTTAAAGGATGCATTTGAAAGATACAATGAGCTAGAAACAGGACTTGATGATGTTAAGACACTTATTGAGATGGCAGAAGAATCTAATGATCAGTCGCTTATTCCAGAGATAGAAGAAGAGATAACGGGTCTTGAAGACAAGATGGAAAGTTTAAGGATTGAGACATTGCTTTCTGGAGAACATGATGCATGTGATGCCATTCTTACACTTCATGCAGGAGCAGGTGGAACAGAAAGCTGTGACTGGTGTCAGATGCTTTTCAGAATGTATACTAGATGGGCGGAAAGTCACGGATATACAACAGAAACACTTGATTATCTTGAAGGTGAAGAAGCAGGAATTAAGTCGGTTACTATAGAGATAAGAGGAGAGAATGCATATGGACATCTGAAATCTGAACATGGTGTTCACAGACTTGTAAGAATATCTCCATTCAATGCGGCAGGTAAGAGACAGACTTCTTTCGTATCATGTGACGTAATGCCTGATATTAATCAGGATATAGATATTGAGATTAATGATGATGATTTAAGAATTGATACATATCGTTCAAGTGGTGCAGGTGGACAGCACATTAATAAAACGTCATCAGCAATCAGAATTACACATCTTCCAACAGGAATTGTTGTACAGTGTCAGAATGAAAGATCTCAGCACCAGAATAAAGATAAAGCTATGCAGATGTTAAAGGCTAAGCTCTATCTTTTAAAGGAGGCTGAGAATGCAGAGAATCTATCTGGAATCAGAGGAGATGTCAAGGATATTAATTTCGGAAGCCAGATAAGAAGTTACGTTCTTCAGCCATATACAATGGTTAAGGATAACAGAACTAATAAGGAAGTTGCTAATGCGGGCAGCGTACTTGATGGCAATATTGATCCGTTTATCAACGCGTATCTTACATGGATAAGCACAGGAAAGACTGAAGAATAATGAAAGGTGGTATATCAGTATGGCAGATTACATAAAACCAGTAATTTTCAGATTAGGGAATCAGCAGTTTGGAGTGGATATTAATCTTGTTCAGTCTATAGAAAGAGAGATTAATATTGTAAGAGTTCCCAATGCAATGAAATATATAAGTGGAATTGTTAATCTGAGAGGGGAGGTTATTCCTGCATTCAGTTTAAGAAAAAAGTTTGGCACAGATGACAATGTTGGTGTGATTGGAGAAGACAGTACAGTAATTGTAAATATACCTGGTGTTGTCAAGCTTGCTCTTGAGGTTGATGAGGTGCTTGAAATAGGTGATATTGATGCTCAGAGCATTGTACAGATGCCGGCGCTTGCGAAGACTGTTGATACAGAATATCTTGACAGGGTTGCCAATGTTAATGGACAGCTTGTTATTCTTCTTGATGTTGAAAAATTACTTACGCAGTCAGAAGCAGAGAGTGTTAAGAAATTCACAGAAGATATGAATGATAATGACGGAGGTGCTGCTAATGTCTGATACTAAGTTTGAGAGAAATGCAGGCATACTTATGCCTGTAAGTTCATTACCATCACCATATGGTATAGGAACATTTGGCAAGGATGCATATGATTTTGTTACATTTGTTAAAGAATGTAATCATAAGTACTGGCAGGTACTTCCGTTAGGACCAACTACTTATGGTGACAGCCCATATCAGTCATATTCTGCATTTGCAGGTAATCCGTACTTTGTTGATCTTGATATGCTTATTGAGGCTGGATTCTTGTTAAAGTCAGAGGTTATTTCAAGAGACTGGGGTGATGGGATTGTGCCTGTAAATGTTTCTGAAGATGACGCTGTTAATGGAAGATTCGGAACCTACAGAGATGGAAATATTGGTGACGAAAGATATGTCAGTTATGAAAAGATATATAATAACAGATTTGACATATTAAGAATTGCTTATAACAGATTTAAGGCTGCATGTGCAGAAAGCAAGAAGACGCTTGCCAAGGGGCTTCCTCTTTATAAGCAGTTTGATAATTTTGTTAAAGATAATGCAGACTGGCTTGAGGATTATGCTCTGTTTATGGCATTGAAGTCCCATTTTAACAATGTCTCATGGGGTGAATGGGAAACTGACATAAAGTTCAGAAAGCCTGAGGCAATGAGCCGATATGAAGAGCAGCTTTCTGATGATATAGAATACTGGAAATTCATACAGTTTGAATTCTACTTACAGTGGAATGCGCTTAAACAATATGCTAATAGTAATGGTATAGAGATTATAGGTGATATACCTATTTATATGGGATATGACAGCGTAGATGTATGGGCTAATCAGGGAGAATTCCAGCTGGATGAGAATCTAACACCAATAAAGGTTGCAGGTGTACCACCTGATGCATTCTCTGATGCGGGACAGAAATGGGGAAATCCTCTTTATGATTATGATAAAATGGAAGCAAATGGATTCAGCTGGTGGAGAAAGAGAATGGCAGCTTCAGCAAAACTATATGATGTCATAAGAATTGATCATTTTATAGGAATTGTGAAGTACTATACAATTCCAGCAGACATGCCTGATGCAAGACAGGGTGAGTACAGACAGGGACCAGGACAGAAGCTGCTTGATGTTATTAATGAATCTATCGGTGATAAGAAGATTATTGCTGAGGATTTAGGTGTTGAAGTTCCTGAAGTAGCAAAGATTCTTAAAGAAAATGGATATCCGGGCATGAAGGTTCTTGAATTTGCATTTGGTGGAGACAGAAAGAATCCGCATCTGCCATATAATTATACACAGAATCTTGTATGCTATGGTGGAACTCATGATAACGAAACGCTGCTTGGTTTCTTTGAGGACAGAGGCGACTGGGAGTTAGGATATGCTTATGACTATCTTGATACAAGAGATAAGGGAAGAATGGTTGATCAGGTATTCAGGGCTGCGTATTCAAGTGTCGCTGTTCTTACAGTATTTGCAGTTCAGGACATTCTCAAACTTGGAAATTGGGCAAGAATGAATTTGCCATCAAGCATGGGTAATAACTGGAAATGGCGAATGCAGAAAGGACAGTTAGGCCAGCACGAACTGGAATGCATGAGATATCTTGCAAGTGTATTTGATAGAGAAAGAAAGTAATATTAGACGGGGCAGGGAATTATCAATATATTTCCTACCCCTTTTTTGAAGGAAAAACAAAAAATAGTATAATAGTACTATTTACATATTCCTGATTAGTGGTATTATATTCATATAAAGAGACAAGTTAATATATTGGCAAAGTAGTCGAAAGGCTATGACGCAAAGCCAAGGGTCTTAACTGATTTTATCAGAATGACAGCCGGTTGCATTACAATCAACGCAAATGATTCGTATTATTCAGGCATCCGGTAATCGGATGTTTTTTTATTATATGGTTCAACGGGGGAACTGATTATGAAAAAGAATAATTCTAAAAAGTGGATCAAAACAATAACAATAACAACAGCGGTACTTGTATTTGCAGCTGGTGCGGTATTTGCATTAAAGTCAGCAGGTACAGCTAATACAGATAAAGATAGTGCTGATACAGTAGTTGCGGCAGCTAATGAAGCAACAGATTTAGTGGTTAAAGAAACAGTTTCAGAGAAAGAAACAGAAGTTATTACAGAGACAGCCGCTACAGAGGCAACAACAGAAGAAGCCACAGAGGCAGTAACAGAACAGAGCAGTACAATTGCAGAGATTCAGCCACAGACAGAGGTTGCAACAGAAGCAGTTCAGGAGCCAGAAGTTACAGAGGCTGTTACAGAGTTACCTGTTGTACAGACTCCATCAGATGCAAGAGTTGCACAGGTTATAGCAGGAATTAATGCTGAGCGTGAGGCAGCTGGTGTGGCAGCGGTTACATATGATGTGACACTCACAGATATGGCACAGGTAAGAGCATCAGAGAATGCAGCTAATGATTACTTTGTTATAGAGAATGGTAAGCATAAAAGACCAGATGGAAGAAATGCTTCTTCAATATGTGAAGATTATGGACAGAGAGGAAGCTTCGGCGAGGTTATGGGAAGATATCAGGAAACTCCTGATGAGATAGTAACTGGCTGGCATAATTCAGCAACACATTATGCATGCATGACAAGCAGTAAGTATAACAGAGTTGGTGTGGGTATTGCAGCAGATTCAGAAGGATATTTTTACTGGGTAGCAATCTTCATGGATTAATTTTAAATAGACAATAGATTACATAATATAGATACAACTTAATATGGTAAGAACAATGTATTTGCGGCGTTGTTTTTATAAAGCTTCATTAGAAGCGAAAACCCTCACATTCCTCTCCCGTTGTGTGAGGGTTTCTTTTTGTGCTGTAATTAAAGAAAAGACATGCCCCCCTTATTTGTTATATATCTGGGAAATGGGATGAACCACGGCAATGCTGCAACATGGTTATAGTATCTGTGTTGCTTATGAAAAGCAGAAATGCCAGAAGTTAGATGCAAAAGTTTATGTTTGGATAGTATGTGATACCTATAGGTAGTCGTATTTTTGAAACTTTTATAGGCAGAAAGCCACAATGACTATAATAATAGACGAGAAATAAACCTATATATGAATGATAATGAAGACTTTTATAGGAAAATTTCTCTAAAAACAGGATTTTAGGACGAAAAAACTTATGAATATGCCTATAAATTACAAAATTCCTACGGATTTATAGGACAATGCTTCCTGAGACAATTACCAAACTGGAAACTGCCAAACTGGAAACTATCAAACCAGAAACTGCTAAATTAGAAGCAAGAAAAGAAATCAGAAAAAATTTGATAAGATATCTGGCAAGATGTTCAATTGAGCATTTAAAGAGAAAGACACTTGCAATGTGTATACATATATGATAATATTCTTTGTGCGGTAGACAGTTGTTTATCAGAGAAAGACATCGAAGAACAATTGTCTTTGTAAAACGGACAATAGAAAGGTACAGACGCAGTATGGCAGATAATATTAAGTATTATGTCGTTAAGCAAAAGGCTCTGCCTGAGGTTCTGCTTAAGGTAGCGGAGACGAACAGAATTATTGAGACTGAAAATATATCTGTTGCAGATGCTACAGAGAAAGTTGGAATAAGCAGAAGTTCTTATTACAAGTATAAGGATGATATTTTTCCGTTTAGAGAGAATGTAAAGGGGAAAACCATTACATTTGTATTGTCTATGGACGATGAACCAGGGCTGCTTTCCCTGGTATTGAAGAAGGTTGCAGAATTCAAGGCAAATATTCTTACTATTCATCAGACAATTCCGGTTAATGGGATTGCATCACTGACGCTTAGTGTGGATATTCTTCCGACTACAGGAGATTCTTCAGAAATGATAGAGCAGATAGAAAGACTTAAAGGGGTAAGATATCTTAAGATATTAAGCAGTGATGCATCTATCTGATATATAAGCAATTAAAGAAAACGGAGGCAGATATGGCAAAGATTGCAGTGTTAGGTTATGGAACAGTAGGATCAGGAGTGGTTGAGGTATTAAATACCAATGGTGCTTCAATTGCAAAGAGAGCAGGAGATACTATTGAGGTTAAGAGTGTACTTGATTTAAGAGATTTTCCGGGAGATCCAATTCAGGATAAAATCGTTCATGATATAGATCTTATAATTAATGACCCTGAGATAGAGGTTGTTGTTGAGGTTATGGGTGGTGTAGAGCCAGCATTTACATTTGTTAAGAAGGCACTTGAAGCAGGAAAGAGCGTGTGTACATCTAATAAGGCACTTGTTGCTGCACATGGTCCTGAGCTTCTTGAGATGGCTAAAGAAAGAAGACTTAATTTCATGTTTGAGGCATCAGTAGGCGGTGGAATTCCAATTATCAGACCGCTTAACCAGTCTTTAACAGCAGATGAGATTACTAAGATTACAGGTATTCTTAATGGAACAACTAACTATATTCTTACTAAGATGAGCAGAGAAGGAATCTCATATCAGGAGGTTCTTAAAGAGGCACAGGCACTCGGATATGCAGAAAGAAATCCTGAGGCTGATGTTGAAGGTTACGATGCATGCAGAAAGATAGCAATTCTTACATCGCTTGCATTTGGAAATACAGTGAAATTCGAGGAAGTGTATACAGAGGGAATAACAAAGATTTCTAATGAAGATTTTGCATATGCTAAAGAGCTTGGAAGTGTTATCAAGCTTCTTGCAACAAGCTACAGTAAGGATGGCAAGGTATATGCAATCACAGCACCATTTATGATTGACAGCACACATCCATTATATAATGTTAATGATGTTCTTAACGGAATCTATGTACACGGCAATGTATTAGGGGATGTAATGTTCTTCGGAGCAGGAGCCGGAAAGCTTCCAACAGCAAGTGCTGTAGTATCAGATGTAGTTGACTGTGTTAAGCATAAGGGTAAAAATGTTATGACAATCTGGAGTTCAGTAAAGCAGGAACTTGGTGATACATTTGACGAGACAAGAAAGTTCTTTGTAAGAATTAAGGGCGATGATGTCCAGGCAGCTAAGGCAGCATTTGGTGAAGGACAGGTTGTTAAGGTTGATGGAATTAACGGAGAGTTCGGATTTGTTACAGAACCTATGACAGAGAGAGCATTTGAAGATGCTAAGGATAAGGTTTCTGTTATAAGCAGAATCAGAATAGATGATACTAAATTACAGTAATAATATAAGGGAGAAAAGTAATGGTTAAAGTAGTTAAATTTGGTGGAAGTTCACTTGCAAGCGCAGAGCAGTTTAAGAAGGTTGGCAATATTATCCGTGCTGATGAGGACAGAAAGTATGTGGTTCCTTCAGCACCTGGAAAGAGATTTCCAGAGGATACTAAGGTTACTGATATGCTTTACAAATGTTATGCAGAGGCAGAAGCTGGTAAGAATATTGAGAAGAGTCTTAAGGCAATTGAGGAAAGATACAATGAAATTATCAAGGGACTTGGACTTAAGCTTTCATTAAAGGAACAGTTTGAGACAATTAAGAAGAATTTTGAGGCACTTGCAGGAAAAGATTATGCAGCTTCAAGAGGTGAATATCTTAATGGTATTATCATGGCTAACTATCTTGGATATGAGTTCATAGATGCTGCTACAGTTATCTGCTTCGATAAGGATGGAGAGTTTGATTCAGAAAAGACTAATGCAGTGTGTGAAGCAAAGTTTGCTAATATTGAAAGAGCAGTTGTACCTGGTTTTTACGGAGCAATGCCAAACGGAAAGGTTAAGACATTTTCAAGAGGCGGTTCTGATGTGACAGGTTCAATCGTTGCAAGAGCTCTAAAGGCTGATGTATATGAGAACTGGACAGATGTATCTGGTTTCCTTGCAGCAGATCCAAGAATTGTAAATAATGCAAAGCCAATCAACGTTATTACATATAAGGAATTAAGAGAGCTTTCATACATGGGTGCATCAGTGCTTCATGAATCAGCTATCTTCCCTGTAAGAAAGGGTGGAATTCCTATCAATATTAAGAATACTAATGCTCCGGAAGATAAGGGAACAATGATTGTTGAGACAACATGTAATATGCCGGAATACACAATTACTGGTATTGCAGGTAAGAAGGGATTCGTTGCAATCAGCATTGACAAGGATATGATGAATTCAGAAATCGGATTCTGTAGAAAGGTTCTTTCAGTATTCGAGGATAACGGAATATCAATCGAACATATGCCTTCAGGAATTGATACTATGACAGTATTTGTTCACCAGGATGAATTTGTAGAGAAGGAACAGAAGGTTCTTGCACAGATTCATAAGGCAGTTAATCCTGACTCTGTTGAACTTGAAGCTAACCTTGCACTTATTGCAGTAGTTGGACGTGGAATGAAGAACAGTACTGGTATAGCAGGTAATATCTTCTCAGCACTTGCAAAAGCTAAGATTAATGTTAAAATGATAGATCAGGGATCTTCAGAGCTTAACATCATCATTGGTGTAAGAAACAGATACTTTGAGGATGCTATTAAGACTATCTATGGAGTATTTGTTCCAGAAGAATAGTTGAGTAGATAAACAGGGGGATAAGGGATATGAAAGAAGCTAAGAATGAGCTGTTACAGTTTGTTGGCGGCGTAATAATGCTTGTTGTAGGACTGTACATATTGTCACAGAAAGTTATGGTATCATCTTCATATGGGTTCTTCTCATTATGGGGTGGCAGGTTCTCATCGGGTCTTATTATGGTACCATTAATAATTGGAGTTGTATGGATGTTTGCTTCAGGCGGCTCATTTGTATCTAAAGTATTTACCGTACTATCAGTGATACTTATAATTGCGGCAATTGTTGCGTCAACAAGAATCTGGCTTGTAACTATTACAATGTATGAATGGGTTCTTATACTTGTTCTTATATTTGGCGGCGCCGGATTGGTTGCAAAGGTATTGTTTGCTAACAATAAGTCAGAAAAGTCCAAGAAAGATAAGTCAGAGCAGACAGGCGGCAGTTATACATCAAGTGTAGATGATGAACTTGATAAGATGAAAAAGAATATGAAGTAAATTTCATTCCCCGCACATGGAGTGCGGGGATTCTTGCGTTTATGCAACTGTTGATAAACTTTGATGAAATTGATATAATTAAATGTAATATGCGTATGAAAACGGAGGAAGATTAATGGATATCGCAAAGAAGATAGCGGAAGAGCTGGAAATTAAAGTAACACAGGTAGAAGCTGCTGTTAAACTTATAGATGAGGGGTGTACAATCCCTTTTATTGCAAGATACAGAAAGGAAGTTACAGGAGCGTTAAATGATGAACAGCTCCGTAATCTTGATGAGAGATTAAAGTATTTAAGAAATCTTGAAGACAGAAAGGCTCAGGTTCTCGCAAGCATTGAAGAACAGGGAAAGCTTACAGAAGAACTTAAGGCTGCTATTACAGCAGCAGAAACAATGGTTCTTGTAGAAGATCTTTACAGACCATATAAGCAGAAGAGAAGAACAAGAGCAACAATTGCAAAAGAGAAAGGTCTTGAACCACTTGCACAGTTCATATATGCACAGGAAGCTACAGAAGATGTAGAAGTCAAGGCAGCAGAATTTATCAGTGATGAAGAGGGTAAGGAAGTTGCTACAGCACAGGATGCAATAGCAGGTGCATTAGATATAATTGCAGAACAGATATCAGATGTTGCAGATTACAGAACATATATCAGAGACATCACAATGAAAGAAGGAAAGCTTGTTGTAACAGCCAAAGATGAAAAGGCTGAGTCTGTATACGAGAATTATTATGATTATAGCGAGGCACTTTCAACAATTCCGGGACACAGAATTCTTGCAATTAACAGAGGAGAGGATGAGAAGTTTCTTACTGTTAAGGTAGAAGCACCGGAAGAGAGAATATTAAGATATCTCGAGAAGAATATTCTTAAAGACAATGCATTTACAGCAGAATACCTTAAGAACTGCATAGCAGATGCATATGGAAGACTTATTGCACCAGCTATCGAAAGAGAGATAAGAAGCAGCCTTACAGAGACGGCAGAGGATGGGGCAATCAAAGTGTTTGGAAAGAATCTTGAACAGCTTCTCCTTCAGCCACCTATCGCAGGCAAGGTTGTTCTTGGATGGGATCCGGCTTTCAGAACAGGCTGTAAGCTTGCAGTTGTAGACCCTACAGGTAAGGTGCTTGCAACTAAAGTTATATACCCTACAGAACCACACAATAAGGTGGCGGAATCTAAGGCTGAGGTTAAGAAGCTTATAGATAAGTACCACGTTAATCTTATTTCGTGTGGTAACGGAACAGCTTCAAGAGAATCAGAGAAGATTATTTCAGATATGATACATGAGATGAATCTTCCTGTTGATTATGTAATCACTAACGAGGCGGGGGCTTCTGTATATTCAGCAAGTAAACTTGCAACAGAGGAATTCCCTGACTTTGATGTGGCACAGAGAAGTGCAGTTTCAATAGCAAGACGAGTTCAGGATCCATTGGCAGAGCTTGTAAAGATTGATCCGAAATCAATCGGAGTAGGTCAGTATCAGCATGATATGAACCAGAAGAAGTTAGAGAACACACTTACAGGAGTTGTTGAGGACAGCGTTAATAAGGTTGGAGTAGACTTAAATACTGCATCGGCCTCACTTCTTGAGTATATTTCAGGTATATCTAAGGCAGTAGCTAAGAATATAGTTGAGTACAGAGAGACTAACGGAAGATTCACGAACAGAAAGCAGCTTTTAAAGGTTGCAAAGCTTGGACCTAAGGCATTTGAACAGTGTGCCGGATTCATGAGAATATCAGGCGGCGATAATCCGTTAGACGCAACAAGCGTACATCCTGAAAGTTATGAGGCAGCAACAAAGCTTCTTGCACTTTTAGGTTATGATATTAATTCAATAACATCAGGAGAACTTATAGGACTTAAGAGCAAAGTTAAAGATTTTGCCAAGATGGCGGATGAACTTGGAATAGGAACAATGACACTTGAAGATATCGTTAAAGAACTTGAGAAGCCGGGAAGAGACCCAAGAGATGAGATGCCTAAGCCTATATTAAGAAAAGATGTTCTTGATATGAAGGATTTAACACCAGGCATGATACTTAAGGGAACAGTCAGAAATGTTATTGATTTCGGAGCATTTGTTGATATCGGAGTGCATCAGGACGGACTTGTACACATTTCCCAGATGAGCAGCACAAAGAGAGTTGAGCACCCTCTTGATGTTGTAAGTGTAGGAGATATCGTAGATGTAAGAGTTATAGATGTTGATATCCCTAAGGCAAGAATTTCGCTTTCAATGATACTTGATGAAAAAGAGGCAGCTAACAGAAAGTACACTAAGGATAATTCCAATAATAAGAATAACAGAAACAACGGCAAAGGAAACAGACAGGACAGAAAGCCTAAGAAGGAAGGCCTTAACCTTTCAGGTCTTGCCAAGTTCATGCATTAATAGGAGTATTGTATGGAAGATAGAATTGAATTCGACAGCGTAATTACAGAGAAAGCACTTAATGATTTCAAGATGTATCATGTTTTTCACAATGTTGGGGGAGTGTTCGGATATGTATTTGCAGCATTTGCAATAGTTATGTGCGTGCTTGGAGTAATATTCAAAATGTCTCCTAAATATATAGTCATGATGGGACTTTTTGGAGTGTTTTTCTTCTTTTATCCAATTGTTAATATGAGGCTTGGAACTAAGAAGCAGATGAAAACAGTTGCAGCATTTAAAAAGCCTATGCATTATAGTGCCGGGGAAGACAAGATAATTGTAAGCCAGGGTGATATGTCAGAAGAACTTGCATGGGAGCAGATATACAAGATAAGATTCACAGGAAGCAATCTTATTCTGTATCTTTCATCTGTCAGAGCCAATGTGCTTACAGTTAACAGTATGGGTGAGGCAGCAGTTCCTTTTGTTAAAATGTGTCAGAAGAAATTAAAGCCTTTTCAGGTTAAGGTTAATATGGATAAGCTTGCTAAGGCTGTGGCTTAAGTAAGCAGATAGGAATAATATGGTTAAAGAAACATTTAACGCTAAAGAAACATTTGAAGCAGGATATGAGATGGGTAAGAAGGCTCTTCCGGGGCAGATATACTGTCTAAATGGAGATTTAGGTGTCGGAAAAACAGTATTTACGCAGGGCTTTGCGAAAGGTCTTGGAATAGAAGAGCCTGTCAACAGCCCTACATTTACAATTATTCAGGAATACCATGAGGGCAGACTGCCATTGTATCATTTTGATGTATACAGAATTGGCGATGTTGAAGAGATGGATGAGCTTGGATATGAGGAATATTTTTATTCAGACGGGGTGTGCCTTATTGAATGGAGCACTCTTATACAGGAGATAATTCCAGATAATGCGATAGAGATAGTTATAGAAAAAGACCTTGAGAAAGGCTTTGACTACAGAAAAATAACTATCGGGCAGGAGGCAGTATGAGAATATTAGCGATAGAAAGTTCGGCAGTTACAGCATCAGTTGCGATTCTTGAAGATGATACACTTGTTGCTGAATACACAATTAATCATAAGATGACACATTCACAGACACTTCTTCCAATGATAGATGAGATATTTTCAATGGTTCAGTTAAAGCCTGATGATGTTGATGTTATAGCGGTATCAAAGGGACCGGGTTCATTCACGGGTCTAAGAATTGGTGCGGCTACAGGCAAGGGAATTGCACTTGCTCTTGACAAGAAGATGGTGGCAGTACCAACACTTGCGGCTATGGCATATAATCTGTATGGAGACAGCAGATACATATGTCCTGTAATGGACGCAAGAAGAAAACATCTGTACAGCGGAATATATACATTTGACGGCGACAGGCTTATTACAGTAAGAGATGTTAATCTTGAGTCATATGATGAGCTTGCTGAAGAGCTTGTGGGACTTGATGGACAGGTTGTATTAGTAGGTGATGGCGTAGATGTCGCAGGTGAAGTCCTTAAAGAGCAGCTTGGTGACAAATGTGTTCTTGCACCGGCTCATATCAAGACACAGAGAGCCGGTTCAGTAGCACTTTTAGCAAAGCAGATGGCAGATAATGGCGAATATACAGATGCTGATGAGTTAAAGCCTGATTATCTGCGCCCTTCACAGGCAGAAAGAGAGAAAGCACAGCATGAGTCTTAAATATGTGATAAGACCGATGACGGAAGACGATACATTTGCAGTGGAACTGATAGAACAGGGAATATTCTCGCTTCCATGGTCGCAGAAATCATTTGCAGATGCGTGCAGGAATCAGGGCAATGTGTATCTGGTATGCGAGGCAGACGGAGTAATAGCAGGATATTGTGGTATGTGGACTGTGCTTGGAGAAGGCAATATAACCAACATGGCGGTATCACCGGATTACAGGCGGTGTGGCATAGCACAGATGCTTATGCAATCAATGGAAAAGTATGGTAATGACAAGAATGTCACATCATATTTTCTTGAAGTCAGACAGAGCAATCTGCCAGCAATAGCCCTTTATGAAAAAATGGGGTATAAGAATATAGGTATTAGAAAAGGATTTTACGAAAAGCCAGTTGAAGACGCAGTAATAATGTCTAAAATTATTGGGTGAAATAATAGACTGCATAATATATATTGATGTATAATAACAGAAGGAGGTGCGATTAATGCTTGATGTATGTTTACTGGGAACCAGTGGCATGCTTCCCCTGCCGGGAAGATGGCTGACATCGCTTATGACACGTTACAACGGAAGCAGCCTGATGATAGATTGCGGAGAGGGAACACAGATAGCTGTTAAGCAGAAAGGATGGAGTTTTAATCCTATAGATGTTATCTGTTTCACACATTATCATGCTGATCATATAAGTGGTTTGCCGGGGCTTTTGCTCACAATAGGTAATTCTGACAGAAAGAAGCCCTTAACTCTTGTAGGACCCAAGGGGCTTGGCAGGGTAGTTTCTTCACTCAGGGTAATTGCACCAGAGCTGCCATTTGAACTTAAGCTGATAGAACTTACGAATCAGCAGGAGCATTTGTCAATATGCGGATATGAGATAGATGCATTCAGGGTTAATCATGCTGTTATATGTTATGGGTATTCGATTAGTATTCCAAGAATAGGCAAGTTTGATGTAGAGAAGGCGAAAGAACTTGGTATTCCGTGTAGCATGTGGAATAAACTGCAGCATGGAACAGCGGTTACAATAGATGATAAAGAATATACGCCGGATATGGTTATGGGGGCGGCAAGAAAAGGGCTTAAAGTAACATATTGTACAGATAGCAGGCCTGTTCAGATTATATCAGATAATGCTAAGGAATCAGATCTTTTCATATGTGAGGGCATGTATGGAGAGGATGGTAAGGAAGCTAAGGCAAAGGAATATAAGCATATGACCTTTACAGAAGCGGCACAGCTTGCAAAGAATGCGGATGTCAGGGAAATGTGGCTGACACATTATAGTCCTTCACTTGTAAGACCACAGGATTATGTTGATAAGGCAAGAAAGATATTCCCTGCTACAATAGCAGCTAATGATGGAAGAACAGTTGAGTTGAAGTTTGACGATGAGGGTTAGATTATGAAAAAATACGGAAGGACGATAATTGTAATAGCAGTATTGGTTGCGTTGGGGCTGGGATATTACTATTACCTTGCTAATAAGGATACAGGTAAAGATGCTACTGATATTGCAGCAGATACCAGTGAGGTTTCTGTGCTTATTTCAAAAGATATTATGGCTAATTATCCGGAATCACCAAAGGATGTAGTTAATCTGTATGCAAGAATAACGAAGGCATATTATGATACATCACTTACTAATGAGCAGATTGAAGCTTTAGGAAAGCAGGCACGTCTGATGTTTGATGATGAATTAAAGAATACGCAGACAGATGCGGATTTCTATGAGAAACTTAAGGAAGATATAGGCAATTATAATTCAACCAAAACACGTATAAGTTCATATGTTATACAGAGTGCTGCCAAGACTAAATATTCAACATTTAAAGACAGGCAGTATGCATCAATCGCATTAGTGTATTATCTGAGACAGGGTGACAAGCTTATAGATTCACCAACAAAATTTACCTTAAGAAAAGATGATGATGGACACTGGAAGATTCTTTTCTGGGAGCTAACTGAAATAGACAGCGATACATAATAATAGGAGATATAAAATGAGCGAAAAAGATGATGTTCTTATTCTTGCAATAGAAAGTTCATGTGACGAGACAGCAGCAGCAGTAGTAAAGAATGGAAGAGAGGTATTGTCAAATGTGATTAATACCCAGATAGCCATACATACAGAGTATGGTGGTGTAGTTCCTGAAATTGCGTCAAGAAAACATATAGAAAATATTAATCCTGTAATAAGGAAAGCACTTGAAGATGCGGGAGTAACACTTGATGATATAGATGCAATAGGTGTTACATATGGTCCTGGGCTTGTGGGAGCACTTCTTGTCGGAGTTGCGGAGGCTAAAGCAATAGCATTTGCAAAGAATAAACCATTAGTAGGGGTACATCACATAGAAGGTCATATTAGTGCCAACTATGTTGAGAATAAAGAACTCGAACCTCCTTTTGTTGCGCTTGTTGTTTCGGGAGGACATACACACCTTGTTAAGGTCAACGACTATGGCGAGTATGAAATAGTTGGAAGAACAAGAGATGATGCGGCAGGAGAAGCGTTTGACAAGGTTGCAAGGGCAATAGGATTGGGATATCCGGGAGGACCTAAGATAGATAAGCTTGCAAAGGAAGGTAATCCGGATGCAATAGAATTTCCAAGAGCACATGTTGATGATGCTCCTTATGATTTTTCGTTTAGTGGAATAAAATCAGCAGTACTTAATTATATTAATTCTGCCAATATGCAGGGAAAAGAGATAAACAGGGCTGATGTAGCAGCGTCATTCCAGAAGGCGGTAGTAGATGCTCTTGTTTCACGGGCAGTAAGGCTGGCAAAAGAATGTGGAATGGATAAGCTTGCAATAGCTGGAGGAGTTGCGTCTAATTCAGCGCTTCGGGCAGCAATACAGGAAGAGTGTACAAAGAATAACATCAGATTCTATTCGCCATCACCTATATTATGTACAGATAACGCAGCTATGATAGGAGCGGCGGCATATTATGAATATATTAAAGGAGTTCGTCATGGCTATGATTTAAACGCTATCCCGAACCTTAAATTAGGAGAACGCATATAATGAATACGGCTATAGTTCTTGCGGGTGGAAGTGGCAGGAGAATGAATAGTGATATTCCAAAGCAATATATGATGCTTAAAGGAAAACCAGTAATATACTATTCACTGAAAGCATTTCAGGATAACCTGCATATAGATGATATAATACTGGTAACATCTGATCATTACATAGAATATGTAAAAAAAAATATTTTAGATGATACACTTGATAAGGTTTCAAAAGTTATACAGGGCGGCGTGGAACGATATGATTCAGTATGGGA